>Ga0316207_10000165_pt1 | contig 131758 bp, 110 predicted proteins | sample 6weekpyrite_MG_FD_204943 | JGI IMG/M metagenome (GOLD analysis project Ga0316207, IMG submission 204943) | Microbial mat bacterial communities from mineral coupon in-situ incubated in ocean water Damariscotta River, Maine, United States -... | ecosystem: Environmental > Aquatic > Marine >...
TATAACCCCAAGGGGTTGATGTTTCGCGAAGGCGGGACAGAGTAAACGTTTTGAGCAACAAACTCGATCAAGGCTAATGCGAAACCATCGCAAAGACCATTACAGTGAACCAAATTGAAAAAGATTTTGCGTTACGGCACACGCCTGTTCTGAGCGAAAGACAGAATACAGCGAAAACGAAACACCCGTAACGCCACCCGTTTTGCCTGGCGGCCATAGCAAGTGTGAACCACCCGATCCCATCCCGAACTCGGCAGTGAAACCGCTTAGCGCCGATGATAGTGTGGGAGTTCCCATGTGAAAGTAGGTCACTGCCAGGCTTCTATACCCAAAGCCCTCGATACGTCCAGTGTCGGGGGCTTTTTTTTGGTGCTAAAAAACATCAAGCAACAAAGGTGAGGTGATATTTCCGAAATCTCTGTAGTTATAAATGTCGATATATTTAACAAAGATTATTGGCATTTTATGTCGTGAACCGCAGACAGTTTTGGATATGTCGATATTTTAGTCGTTACATCTCTGCGGAAGAGTATGATTTATCATTTTTTGTGCGGAATTGTTAAATATTTTGAGAAATAAAAAATAGTTGTCGGAATGTTTTACTTTAGTGTTCGATATGCCGTCAACTAGTTGAAAAATAAGACGAAATATAGTGGCCTGAAAAAGGCATAAAAATCACGAGAACTAATGTAATGGACAATATACTTGGAGTTAAGAAAAATGAAATTAAGGTTTCTATTGGGAGCGCTATTGGCAGGTAGCGTTTCTATCGCGCATGCTTTACCAGCGTTGCAGCTTGGTGGTGATCCATCAGATGGTTGGACATATGATACAACAGATCAAACGTGGGATACATCCAGTTCAAGTTTTACGATTGATGCTTATGCAAATGCTACCACAGCGGAAGGGGGGAATGGTGACTTTGCATGGGATTCAGCTGGAGCAAACGAACGGTTTGCTTATTTAGTTTTTGCAGCTACTCCCGGTATTAATGTAGTTGATGCATTTGATTTATCACTGGGAGGTACAGGAGCATTGTCTCTAGTTGACGCAGGTTATGGAAGACCACCTGTTTCAGATAATAATGATTTATCTCCACATGGTATTTATGATACTTATTATGAAATATATGAATTCCAATTTGATGGCGCTATTGGTGATATAGCAGATACACAACCAGGCGAAACTGGCACCGGCAAAGGTTATATGGAGTCTTTTGATGTAACGATCAACTTGCTTGCTGATGGTGTTTCTGGTGTGCATATGGATTTATTCACGGTTTATAATTCTGGAGACTATGTAACTGAAAAAAGACTTCTAGGTGGTGCTACTGATAATGAATTTGTGAAAGCGAACGCGCCATATTCTCATGATGCTGAGTTTTCCGGGCCAATTTGCGACAATCCACAAGGTTGTGACCCAACAGAAATACCAGAACCTGGTACGACTGCTATTTTTGGATTAGGTCTTTTGGGATTGATTGCTGCAAGAAGACGTTTTAGTCAGTTTTATAAACCCACCGCCTAAGGCGGTGGCTTGGGCAATGGCTATGCCGTTGTCTTGAAAATCTACTCATGGTATTCCTCTTGTTGATGTTATGGGGATAACTCAACAATACCATGAGTAGATTCAAAAGATTATCGCACGTTATTTGGTGTTGTAAATATCATATTGTTTGGGTACCAAAGTATCGCTTCAGGATATTGACGGCCGATAGCGGAAGAGTTGTATAAAACAATACATGTATTTTGTGGGCGTATGGGATGTGAAGTTGTTGAATTGAATATTCAAAGCGATCATGCCCATTTGCTGGCATCCATGCCACCTAAGGAATCAGTATCAAAATTATTAGGAATGGTGAAAGGAAAAACAGTCATACAGGTATTTCGTCAGTTTCCACATCTAAAGCAAAAGCCGTACTGGGGGAATCACTTTTGGGCGAGAGGTTATTGTGTAGATACAGTCGGTATTGACGAAGAAATCATACGAAAGTATGTTAAATATCAAGAAAAAGAAGAGACGAGGCAGGAAGGTCTACAGCCCAAATAAATTTAAAGTTTTGGGATAACAATAGCAACCTTCTAAGAGGGTTGCTTTTCATCCCCCTTCAAGGGGGTAAGTTAAAACCACCTTCTTAGAAGGTGGGTATTATTTATTCTATTAAACGGTTTTTAGTTAGCTGTTAAATTTTATTTCATTCAATGATAGTCGGTATAAAATTGGACATTCTCACAAACCACTGGTTTGCTTGTTTCAAATTGTAGTTTTGCATGTCCATCAATGGCCGGAGAAGTATTGCATAGACTGGCAATGTAGAAAGATGTCATAAAGTTTATATACCTTTAGTCGGGCCACATTCATTCGTTGTTGTCTGACTAATCAAATTATTTAATAACATCTGTGGTTGAATCTTTAGAATAAATACTATTTTTACTTTAATTACTTTTTATGGAACTGGTGGCGTAACTTCTCAAGAATTATAAAGTCATGGTGTTGATAAGTTTGAAGGATGTTATTCTATCTAAGAAAAAAGCCCGCAATTGCAGGCTTTTCTATTAGTAATTGAAAATGATAGACTGCAAATTATTTCTTGCGTCCTTTGCCTCCACCTTTGGTGCCGCCGTCAGTATCGCCTGAGCTGGTTCCTATTGTAAAGCTAACGCTTGTTACGCTTTCGTTGCCAGCCATGTCCAATGCGCGAGCGCTAAAAGTGTGTGAGCCTGATTTTAGTTTTTTGGTGTTGATGTTACAGTCTAGCGGACTGATGTTGCTGCTGGAAATTAAAGCGCCATTTGCGTAACAGTAGATCATGGAAAGCGATACGTCATCTGTCGCATTAACTCTTGCTTTCATGTTACTGCTTACAATGTCTCCGTCTGCCAAATTTGAAACTGATACAGATGGCGGTGTTGTGTCATTTGCAACATTATTGGCGACATTGATGTTGAGTGATTTTTCACTGACGTTACCATTTGTGTCGGTAGCTACAGCAATCAATGTATAGGGTCCGTCGACTAACTGGGTTGTATCAAGCCCAATGTTGATTGTATCTCCAGACACACTGGCCAGAAGTAAATTGCTACTAATATTTGTAAGTGTCAGTTCTAAATTTGCTACAGCTGTGTTGTCTGATGCAGTCACATTTATACTTTCAACGCCTGACAATGTAGTGGATGCTAAATTAAAACTGATAGTTGGTGCAGTGGTATCAGTTGGTGTACCGCCACCTGAGCCTGAGGTGTTGAGCGCAAGTTGAACTGCAGCATGTGCATCAATTCGCCCATGACCGAAGTTGTTATCAAAACCTGCTGCGCCGAGGTCAATAGCACTGTCTTCTAAAATGCCTTCCATTTGTGTTGGCGTTAAATCCCAATTTGCGGCTTTGATCAATGCAAGCACACCGGCTGTTAATGGCGCAGAAAAAGAGGTGCCTGAAACTGAAGCGTAACCACCACCGTTTGATGTTGTGTATATACCTGCACCTGGTGCAGCTACATCAACATAGCTTCCGTATGATGACCAACTAGTTTTTGTATCGCTCGAAGAAGTTGCGGAAACAGAAATAAGGTTTGCGCTATCTCCATATATCCATTCAGACCCGTCGTTACCTGCGGATACGACCATCACTCCACCTTTGTCTTTTAGATAAGATGCCGCAGAATTTATTGAGGAAGAGAAAGATAAGGCATAACTTGCATTAACAATATGTGCACCGTTATCTGCTGCCCAAGTTACCGCTTCTGCCAAGTCACTCGTGTATGCAGAACCGCTACTTTGGTTTGATACTCGAAGAGGGAGAATGTGTGTATTCCATGCAATAGAAGTTACTCCTGTTGCATTGTTGCTGATTGCGCCAATTACACCGGCGACTTTTGTTCCGTGACCTGCAATATCGTCGGTATTGGTTGAGTTGTCTACCGTATTAAAACCTCGTAGGAGGCGGCTACCAAGATCCGGATGATCGGGATCAATCCCTGAGTCAAGTACAGCGACTACAACACTGTTACCAGTACTTAAGTCCCAAGCTAGTGGCGCATTTATTTTTGGAAGATGCCATGCTGAAGTGTAATAGGGATCGTCGGGAATAATCTCAGTTAGTTCGTTTACTTTATCAAGTTCCGCCAATTCAATATTTGGATTATGTGATAAAGCATTTACCACTGCTTGTTCTGCACCTGATGGCACATTAATCACATGTATATTTATTCCTCCGATGACAGATTTTGTTGAAGCGTTGTGGTTTTGCAGCACTGCGTTTAATGCTTTATCAGAAACATTTGCTGCGGGTTTAATAAGTATACGACCGTCCGCATATTCCATTTCAACTGCATTAGCTTGTGAAGCAGCGAGTGCGCAAAGCATTAAGCATGAAAGTAGATTAGGTTTATTAATCATCATATGTTTTTTAATCACTGCCTTTAAAGGGTATTGCATATTGATTTTAGTGTTCATATTACATCTCTTTTTGATGGTCGATATGGTGCAGATATTTAGCCAACAACAAAAAATATATTAAAGATTTAACATTTGATTAAGTATCGTTTGTTTGATCGCCGTATACTGGAAGTTATCGGATCAATATGAATACATTTCATGCGCTAGATCACATTGCGTTTATGATAGGATTCGCAATTTTGCTCGGTTAAGAACTGAGGTGTCGTGATTAAGATACAAAGGGCTTGAATGTATCCAAGTTATGTTGCGGATGATGCTAGGGTGTGAGAGTTGAGTAAAAAATAGATGCTATGAGCCGGGAAGCGAAAGCGTTAAACTCTTTTAACGCTTTCGTTTGACAGTTTTTAAATCTGATAATAATTTCGATACCAGCTCACAAAATTAGCGATACCTTCTTCAATTGATGTGCTGGGTTTGAAATTGACATCTTTCATTAGTGCGTCTATGTTAGCGTAGGTTGCTGGAACGTCACCAGGTTGTAAAGGCAGGAAGTTTTTCTCAGCTTTCTTGCCAATACATTCTTCAATCACTTCGATGTAGCGCATTAATTCTACAGGTTCGTTATTACCAATGTTATAAATGCGATAAGGTGATTTACTGGTCGCTGTATCAGGCGTTTCGCCACTCCAGCTTTCATTCGGTTGAGCAACGTTGTCCAGTGTACGTATCACACCTTCAACGATGTCATCAATGTAGGTAAAATCTCGACGGTGTTTGCCATGATTAAACACATCGATTGGTTTGCCTTCAATAATGTTTTTGGTAAACATGAACAAGGCCATGTCCGGGCGACCCCATGGTCCATAAACCGTGAAGAATCGTAAGCCAGTAGTTGGAATGTCATACAAATGGCTATAGGTATGCGCCATCAATTCATTGGATTTTTTTGTTGCGGCATACAAGCTAACAGGGTGATCAACATTATGGTGCACGGAAAATGGCATGTTTTCGTTTGCGCCGTATACTGAGCTGCTTGACGCATATACCAAGTGTTCGACATTGTTATGTCGACATCCTTCAAGAATATTCATGAATCCCATAATATTAGAGTCAATATAAGAATAGGGATTGATTAATGAATATCGCACACCTGCTTGTGCAGCGAGGTTTACGACACGATGAGGTTTATGTTTAGAAAAAGTTTCCTGCATTGCATCACGGTCTTCAATACTGATGCGCACTTCGGTAAAGTTTTTATGGTCTTTAATTTTTGCCAGGCGGGCTTCTTTTAAAGAAACATCGTAGTAGTCATTGAGGTTATCAATGCCGATAACCTCGTCGCCTCGTTCAAGCAAACGTTGTGCGAGGTTGTTGCCTATGAAACCAGCAGTTCCAGTAATTAATACTTTCATAAATGTAAAACCTTATTAGAGTCGAGCGTCGACTTTGTCTTTGGGTAATATGGCTTTTACGTCATACAGTGTAGCGTGTGGTTTACCCAGGGCGCGAATGGCGTCAACCCCCATGCTAACAAACTGCTCGTGAGCAACGGCGAGAATGACAGCATCGTAAGTTCCAGCAGCCGGTTCTTTAATCGGCGTAATGCCGTATTCGTGTTCGGCTTCTTCCGCATTTACCCAAGGGTCATAAACATCTACATTGGCGTTGTAGCTGTGTAGCGCTTCGATGATATCGGTGACACGGGTATTTCGTAAATCAGGGCAGTTTTCTTTAAAGGTGAGGCCCATTACCAGGATCTTTGAATCAACCACATGCACGCGATTTGTGGTCATCATTTTAACCACTTTACCGGCAATATAACCGCCCATATTATCGTTTATTCGGCGTCCGGAAAGAATGACTTCGGGGTGATAACCGATTTCAGTGGCTTTGTGGGTGAGATAATAGGGGTCAACGCCAATGCAATGACCGCCGACAAGGCCTGGGCGGAAAGGTAAGAAATTCCACTTAGTACCTGCAGCTTCCAGCACTTCGATGGTGTCGATACCGAGTTTATTGAAAATCAATGAAAGCTCGTTGATTAGTGCGATGTTTACGTCTCGTTGTGTGTTCTCGATAACTTTTGCAGCTTCTGCTACTTTAATGCTGCTAGCTAAGTGAGTACCAGCGGTAATAACGACTTTATAGAGGTCATCAACGAATTTTGCAGATTCAGGTGTTGAGCCGGAAGTCACTTTCAGTATATTGGTTACACGATGTTCTTTATCACCGGGATTGATTCGTTCTGGACTGTACCCCACATAAAAATCTTCATTGTATTTTAATCCAGAACCTTGCTCCATGAGTGGTACACAAACTTCTTCGGTGGCGCCAGGGTATACAGTCGATTCAAAGATTATGACATCTCCCTTGCTAATGATTTCAGATAGCATGCGAGAAGCGCCTTCTAATGGGCTTAGATCCGGGCGTTTAAAATCGTCAATTGGTGTAGGTACCGTGACAATGTAACAATTGCATTCTTTTAAATCGTTTTTGTTAGCGGTATAGCTAAGTTTGTTGGCTAACGTTAATTCTTCTGGTTCGACTTCCAATGTACTGTCCTGGCCTGCTTTGAGTTCATCAACCCGTTCTTTCTTGATGTCAAAGCCAACAGTGTTGAGTTTTTTGCCAAACTCAACAGCTAAGGGCAAGCCAACATAGCCCAGACCTAAAATGCCAATTTTTACATTATCAAGTGTAATCATGTTCATCCTTCTCTTAGATTTAGTATTATTCGCAGGACTTTCCGCGTCCTATACCGTAATATTCAATACCTTCTTCGGCCAGGGATGCAGGATCATAAATGTTCCGGCCATCAAAAATTACTGGCGATTTGAGTTTGTTTTTGATCAATTGAAAATCTGGGCTTCTAAATACTCGCCATTCAGTGACAACGATTAAAGCATCGGCATTTTCTAGCGTTTGAGTTGGATCTTCACAAATGATGAAATCATCGCGTTCGCCATAGATACGTTTGGCTTCTTCAGCGGCTTCCGGGTCAAAAGCCTGTACTTTTGCGCCGGCTTGCCACAGCGTTTCCATGAGTACTCGACTGGGTGCATCACGCATATCATCGGTATTGGGTTTGAATGCCAGTCCCCACAGCGCAAAAGTTTTGCCTTCCAGGTTTTGATTGAAGTACGTGTTTATCCGGCTGAAAAGCTTTTGTTTTTGTCGATTGTTGACGGCTTCTACAGCGCTTAAGAGAGAAGCCTCGTAGCCAATATTGCGCGCGGTTTTTTCAAGGGCTTTTACATCTTTTGGGAAGCAGGAGCCGCCATAACCACAACCTGGGTAGATAAAGTGGTAACCAATGCGGGGATCAGAGCCAATGCCCAAGCGAACGTTTTCAATATCGGCGCCTAATTTTTCGGCCAGATTAGCTAACTCATTCATAAAAGTGATTTTTGTGGCTAGCATAGCATTGGCTGCGTATTTAGTGAGTTCTGCTGAGCGAATATCCATGGCAACCAGTCGGTCGTGATTTCGATTGAATGGCGCATACAGTGCACGTAACAATTCTGTGGTGCGCGGGTTATCCGTACCGATTACAATTCGGTCAGGCTTCATAAAGTCATCAATTGCCGCACCTTCTTTGAGGAACTCCGGATTGGAAACCACATCAAATTCGACGGATAAGTTCCTGCTTTTTAAGGTTTCTAATACTTTGCCACGAACTTTGTCGGCCGTCCCCACTGGTACGGTTGATTTATCAATAATGACACGATATTCCGACATGTGCTCGCCAATGCTTTCGGCGACCGCGACAACGTATTGCAAATCTGCTGATCCATCTTCATCGGGTGGTGTACCCACGGCGATAAACTGAAACAAACCGTGTTCGACACCTTTTTTAATGTCTGTGGTGAATGATAAACGACCTTCATTCGTATTTCGTTCGATCATCGCGTCCAAACCTGGCTCAAAAATTGGTACTTGGCCCTGGTTAAGCATGTTGATTTTATTTTCATCAATATCGACACACACCACGTTGTTGCCGACTTCTGCCAGGCAGGTGCCGGTTACCAGGCCTACATATCCGCTACCAAAAATTGTTACATTCATGAGTATTCCCAAGTTAAGTTAGTTGAGCTTAAGTTATCGATATTTTAGTTTATTATTTGCATTTAATTTTGCTTAGAAAAGCTCGTTACTAAAATACCTAACAATCTAAAACCCGCAATTATATCATTAGATTATTTCATTTAGCGTGCTTTTCATCATTATTTAAGGCGATTTTAATGCTAAAAAAGGCTGTGCTGCTAAATTTGCTGTTTAACCATACGATATAGAGTTATGTTCAGCGAGAAAATTGAGGCAAAACTCTTGGTTATTGAAAAATTACTATCTCATCCGGAATTTATTGAAAACATTCATTGGCGGGAGCAACATTTCGATGCGAACCAGAATATTGTCCAGTCAGGTGAGACGTCACAAGACTTATATTTCCTGAAACAAGGTGCGGCCAGAGTTATTGGTAAGGTAACGTTGGATGACAATCGTAACGTGAGTCCCGGTGTCTGTGATCTGCAAGCAGGCGAAATATTTGGTGAGTTAGTTTTGTTTGATCAGCAGCCAAGATCCGCTACGGTGGTTTGTATTTCCGATTGTGATGTTGTTGTGATTGATGGCGTCGCATTACTCAGTTTCATGGAATCACATAAAGATATTGGTTTTGATTTATTAAGGCATCTTATGAATAGTATGGTTAAACGGCTACGCAATACTAATCAAAAAATCTTCTCTTTGTTTTCCTGGGGATTGAAAGCCCACGGAATTGATGATCATATTCAATAAGGTATATTATTGGCTCGCATTTGGGTTCTGAAAATACCAAATCTTATTTTTTCCTTAAGTCGATTAGCTTCTTTTTCCAATTCTCATGTATAATTCCCTGATTTATCAATGAAGGCTTCGCCTCATCATGCATAACAATTACACGGTATTAGGATGATACGACTTTTCAAACATTACATTCCCAAGTCTCTGGTGTTTCTAAGCATAGTTGAATTGTTATTCTGTATGTTAAGCGTTCATATAGGTACAGCATTGCGTTTTGATTCAGAACTTGATGAATTGCATGATTCATTGTTCTGGCCTTCGCTCTTATTTGCGTCTGTCGTTTTTGGCAGCATGGTGGCCATGGGATTGTATCAGCGTCATTTGCGTGATGGTCGGCGTGGTATGTTTATCCGTGTTGGTGTGGCTTTCACTGTTAGTTTTGGCATTATGAGTATGCTGTTTTATCTATTCCCAGCCTTATTTCTGGGGCGAGGCGTGTTTGGTTATGCGTTTGTGTTCGCTGTCATTAGCGTGTTAGCCGTGCGAATTTTATATATTAAAATCGTGAATCGAGAAGATTTGAAACGTCGAATTTTGGTAGTGGGTGCGGGCAAAAAAGCGAATCTTATTGAAAAATTATTAAAACGCCGTTCTGATCGTCGGGGATTTACTATCGTCGGATACCTTCCGATTGGGGATGAGAAGATCAAAGTTGAAGAACATAAAACCATTTCTCACTCATCGACGATTATGCAGTTGGTTGAAAAGCTGGACGTGGACGAGATAGTTTTAGCATTAACGGATAGACGTAAGGACTTTCCCGTTGATGAGCTGCTCGATTGTAAAATGAGTGGTATTGATGTGGTGGATATTGTTACTTTTTTTGAGCGACAAGCTGGGCGCGTAATTTTAGAACTACTACATCCGAGTTGGTTAATATTTTCCGACGGATTTACGCACGGTCTTGCGCGAGATGCCATTAAACGTACTTTCGATATTTTAGCGAGCAGTTTGTTGTTGCTGTTTGCATTTCCGGTGATGCTGGTTGCCGCTGCAGTAATTTATCTGGAAGATCGCGGCCCTGTTTTTTATCGCCAGGTACGCGTGGGGCGAAACTGGAAACTGGTGCGGGTAATGAAGTTTCGCAGCATGCGTACCGATGCGGAAAAAGAGGGCGCACCACAATTTGCAAAAGCCAATGATGATCGAGTAACAAAAACTGGTAAATTTATTCGTAAAACCCGGATAGACGAGTTGCCACAATTGTTTAACGTTTTAAAAGGCGAGATGAGTTTTGTTGGGCCTCGTCCTGAACGGCCCAAATTTGTCGAGGACTTCTCTGAAAGTATACCTTTTTATGCGGAGCGTCATCGGGTTAAACCCGGTATTACTGGTTGGGCGCAAATTTGTTATCCCTATGGCGCTTCTGAAAAAGACACCATCGAAAAACTTCAGTACGATTTATATTATGTAAAAAACTATAGTATATTTCTTGATCTTACTGTTTTATTTCAAACGGCCGAAGTTATTTTGTGGGGAAAAGGGGCGCGATAATTATTTCTGGAACTATTGCATATGGTTTTTAATATCGGCGCGTTAAATTATGCTTTAGCTTCATTGCTATTTTTCACACTGTGTTTTCTCCTGCTTAGTCGTTGGCGAGGTAGGCTCAACGGCGTGGTGTTTTTTTTATTTTGTTTTTCAACTGCTATCTGGGCTGCTTTTGCGGCCTATTCTGCGCAATTTGAATACACTGTTAGTTTCACCGTTGTTGCTTTAGAGCTTGTTCGTGACGCTGTCTGGGCAATTTTTCTGATTCAAATAATTAGATTATTGAGCGACGAGCGCTCATCAGCAATGGCAATCACTATTTCACGTATAGCACTGGGTGCTCCCATCGTGCTGCTGATATTGTTGCTTTATGTGAAAATTGCTCCCCAATCTTCAGCTGACCTTGGATTTGATTTGCGCATATTCGGCCATGTGTTAATTGCCATCGTGGGTCTTTCGTTATTGGAGCAGCTGTTCCGGTCAGTAAAATCTGAGCAACGTTGGGCGATAAAATTTCTGTGTTTTGGTCTGGGCGCAATGTATGCGTTTGATTTCTACCTTTATAGCGACTCTTTATTGTTTAAACGTATGAACCTCGATTTGTGGGATGCACGAGGTTTGGTGTATGCCGTTGCCATGGTGCTGATTTTTATTGCAGTGTCACGTAATCCCGTAACCAATTCATCCATTAGTGTATCGCGTACCGCCATTTTTTATACCACTGCCCTGGTTGCAGCCGGTATTTATTTATTGGTTATGTCAGCTGGCGGATATTATTTAAAGGTTTTTGGAGGTGATTGGGGCACGGTTGCCGCATATGCGTTCCTATTTAGCGCCGCGTTATTTTTATTAATCCTTGTTTTTTCTGGTGCTATCCGTGCACGTATTCGGGTGTTTATAGACAAACATTTTCTGGACTATAAGTACGATTATCGTGAGCAGTGGTTAGGTTTGATACGCGAGCTGTCATCTGCTCAAACAGCACAGGGTCTTGAGCAAAGTGCTTTACACGCCATGACAGAAATCATGGATAGCCCAGGCGGTAGCCTTTGGGTAAAGCGCAATAGTCAAGAATTTGCACCAGTTAATTGGTCTGGCATGTCGGAGCTTGAACAAATTACGGAAAGTACTAATGGTTCACTAGCCAATTTTCTGGAAAAGTGGCAGTGGGTAATAAATCTGGATGAATGCAAAAACGAACCTGATTTATACAGGGACCTGGAATTGCCAGAATGGTTGAAGACGTCAGACAAAGTCTGGCTTGTTGTTCCTTTGATGCTTCAAGCGCAGCTCTACGGTTTTGTCGTTATTTTACGCTCCCGTGCAGAAAAAGAATTTAACTGGGAGGATATTGATTTATTGAAGACCGCCGGGCGCCAGGTTGCCGTGCATTTGGCACAGGAGCGTTCTGCCTTGGCGCTGGTTGAAGCTCGCCAATTTGAGGCATTTAATCGCTTCTCAGCCTATGTGGTACATGATCTTAAAAACCTGGTATCACAATTAGCGTTGGTGGTGAAAAATGCTGAAAAGCATAAACACAATCCTGCGTTCATGGACGATGCCATTCTTACTGTTGATAATGCAGTGGAAAGAATGAATCGTTTATTGGCGCAGCTTCGTGCAGGCACTGTGAGTAAAGAATTTAATGAAAAAGTTGAGCTGAGCAATGTATTGAAAGCTGTTGCCCATGAAAAATCAAATACTAAACCGACGCCCCTCATTCGTTCGAGTCAATCCGGTATATTTATTATGGCGAACGAATCCCGACTTATCTCTGTTTTAGGACATATTGTGCAAAATGCTCAGGATGCAACCAGTGATAATGGTGAAGTTACTCTGGAATTAAGTGTATCTGACGTTGTTGCAACCATCAAAATCAGTGATACTGGAACGGGCATGGATAAGAACTTTATTGAAGAAAGACTTTTCACTCCCTTCGATACAACCAAAGGTCTAACAGGTATGGGAATAGGTGCACACGAATCAAGAGCCTTTATCGAAGAGCTTGGCGGCACAGTGGATGTAATAAGTGAATTAGGTGCCGGTACAACTTTCTCAATTTGCCTACCAATATTTCACCAATAAATAATTAAAGGGAGGCGTGAAAATCACGCCCAATTGCGTTTACAATAGTGCCTTTAATAAGGACTTAAGCTAGGAGTGCCGGTGGCCAAAAAAGAAACGCTGCTTGTCGTCGAAGATGATCAAGGCATACAAAGCCAGCTCAAATGGAGTTTTGATGGCTATGACGTGGTTATCGCGGGTGATAGGGATGAAGCGTTAACACAACTCAGGCGATATGAGCCAAAAGTGGTGACTTTGGATATGGGCCTGCCGCCGGATCCAGGTGGCACCAGTGAGGGTTTAGCCATACTTGAGCAAATTTTGGAACTCTCGCCAAATACAAAAGTCATTGTTGTTACCGGCAATGATGATAGAGAGGCGGCGGTTAAAGCTATTGGCATGGGTGCTTATGATTTTTATCTGAAACCCATCGATGCAGACATTTTGGGTTTAATCGTTAATCGAGCCTATCGGGTTCGCGAGTTGGAGGATGAAAATAAACGACTTGCAAATTCAAAAGGTGGATCCCCCTTATCTGGCTTAATTGCTTCCAGCCCACAAATGTTAAAAATCTGTCGTACGGTGGAAAAAGTTGCACCCACCAACGCGACAACCTTGCTGCTCGGTGAAAGTGGAACGGGTAAAGAAGTTTTAGCACGAGCCCTTCATGAGCTCAGTCCGCGCGCTAGCAATCGTTTTGTGGCAATAAACTGTGCGGCCATTCCCGATAACTTATTAGAAAGTGAATTATTCGGTTATGAAAAAGGCGCATTTACCGGGGCTAATAAACAAACATTGGGTAAAATCGAGGTAGCCAACGAAGGAACGCTTTTCCTGGACGAAATTGGCGACTTACCTATGGCATTGCAAGCCAAGTTGTTACGTTTTCTACAGGAAAGAGTGATTGAACGAGTTGGTGGGCGCCAGGAAATTCCGGTTGATGTGAGAATTGTCTGCGCTACACATCGCGGCTTACCAAATATGATCAAAGATGGATCGTTCCGCGAAGACTTGTATTATCGATTGAGTGAAATTACTGTACAAATACCCGCAGTGCGTGAAAGAGAAGGTGATGCTGTTTTACTGGCGCGCACGTTTCTGGAAAAGTTTTCTCAGGAGCAGGGTAAAAAAACACCAAGTTTGTCTAAAGATGCCTTGCTCGCTATTGAAAATTATCAATGGCCAGGAAACGTACGGGAAATGGAAAACCGGGTAAAACGCGCAATCATTATGCTTGAAGGTAACCAAATAACTGCAGAAGATCTGGAGCTGGAAGATGTGGAAGAAAATGCGTTACCTTTTAATTTAAGGGAAGTTAGAGAAGAAGCTGAACGCAAAGCTGTGCTACGAGCGCTTCATCATGTCAGTAGTAACATTGCCCAGGCTGCAGAGCTTTTGGGCGTGAGTCGTCCAACATTGTATGATTTAGTCAAGAAGCTAAACATTGATGTGTCATGAAGACGCATATTTATTATTAAAATGGGTGCGAAAAAATGAAATTCGGATGTCAGAAAACACTTTTAATACTAGCCCTTCTGTTTTTCTATGGTCAGATTGCTGTGGCAGATGTGAATGGGTATTTGCAGGATGCTGAAAAATATGCACAAAAAAATGATTGGCGCGCGGCGATCATTCAGTTAAAAAATGCACTGCAACAAGATTCACAAAACAAAGAAGCACGAATTAAATTAGCAGAAGCTTATTTAAAAGTAGGTGACGGTCCTTCCGCAGAAAAAGAATTACGCAAAGCGAAAAAAATCGGGGCGACTGAAGAGCAGTGGATGCCCAAGCTAGGGGATGCTTTGCTTATTCAAGGGCGGCCAGCTGATGTAATCAGCGACTTAAAAATTAATGACGCCATGTCGAAAAACTTGAAGGCAGAAATATTTTCTCGGCAAGGCCAAGCCAATATAATGCTGGGAAATACAAAAGATGCCTCGACGTCTTTTGATAACGCCTTATCAAATAATCCTGATAATGTATTTGCTTTGCTCGGAGCTGCCCGTTTAAGCGCTGCTGAAAAAAACATCGATAAAGCGAACAAACAAATTCAACATGCATTATCTGTTGAGCCAAATAATATATCCGCCTTAACATTAGATGCAGAGCTTGCCCGACTGCAAAATAATCTGGAAAGTGCAAAAAACAAATATGAAACAGCGTTGGCTTCCATGCCGAACCACATACCAGCACTTGCTGGTTATGCAACCTCTTTAGTTGCGCTCAATAAATCAGAAGATGCCTTAAAACAAACCGCCAAGATCATTAAACTGAATCCTAATTATCCATCTGCTTATTATTTGAATGCGCTAATCGCTGCGCAAAATAAAAACTTCGATAAAGCTGAAACTGAATTGCAGAAAGTCATGCGTATTACAGATAAACACCTATTGAGTGTTCTGCTAATGGGTAAAGTGCAATATGCAAAAAATAACTATGAGCTGGCAGAAAAAAATCTCAAACAATTCCATTTACGTGCACCTCAGCACATGCCTACCATCAAAATGCTGAGTGCGACATATCTCAAACTTAAAGATTTTGATAATGCCAAAAAAGTATTGAAGAAAGGTGAGGCCATTGATGGTGAAGATGCAGATATATTAAGTATGTATGGTATTGCATTATCGCAAAGTGGTGAGCTTTCAAAAGGGACTGAATATTTTGAGCGAGCGGCCAAAATCGCACCAGGAAAAGCCAATATTCAAACACAGCTGGGTTTGAGTTATCTCGCGGGTGGGGACTTGGATGAGGCAGTGAGTAATCTAGAAGAAGCAGTGAAGCTTGATTCTGGATTATATCGCGCAGACATTATGCTTATCCTAGCGCACTTGCGAAAAAGCGATTTTGACAAAGCCTTAGCAAGCAGTAACGATTTAATCAAAAAACAGCCTGACAACCCGGTTGCCTATAATTTTCAAGGTGCAGCATACAGTGGTAAGAAAAATGTAAAAAAAGCCAGGGCCGCTTTTGAAAAAGCATTAAAAATAAAATCTGACTTCAGTGTTGCAGAAGTTAATTTGGCACGCTTGGATATTGTCGAAAACAAACCGGAAGCAGCGAAAAAACATCTAAAAAATGTCATTTCCTATGATTCAGATAATATGAATGCTTATCTGGAGTTGGCGAAGCTATTGTTAAAGGAAGGAAAAAAAGATGAAAGCCTGAACTGGGTAAAAAAAGCCAGAACGAAAAGCCCGAAAGCCATTACCCCAGCTTTAGTTCAAATCCGCTTTTATTTGTTAGATCGACAGTCCGTAAAAGCGTTGGACGTTGCTGAAAATATGATCTCGATCTATCCCAATAATATAGCAATTTTGCGAGAGCTGGCAAAAGCGCAAATAGCAAATAAAAAGCCGGAAAATGCCGTTACAACTTATGAAAAGATAACGCAGCTAGCGCCAAACTCAGCTGACGCGAGATATCAGCTCGGAATAGCCAACCTTCAGGCAAAAAACGTTGATAGTGCAAAAAAAGCATTTGATAATGCATTGAAGTTGAATGTTGCCCATGCTGGCGCTTTAGCTGTATTATCTAATCTTGCTATAAAAGACAAGCAATACAAAAAGGCGCTAGGCTTTTCAAAAAAACTCAAAGCGAGCAAGCCAGAGTTGGCTGTAGGATGGCTTGTTGAAGGTGATGTTTATGTCAATCAAAATAACAATGCCAAAGCAATTAAAGCTTATAACACTGCATATAAAAAACAACCTGCTAGAGATGTGGTTTTTAAGCTGGCAAAAACTCACCAGCTAAATAAAGATTATAAAAATAGCATCTCTACTTTAGAGGTATGGATTAGTAATAATAAACAAGATGTTGGTGCACATATTATGCTAGCAGAAATTCACCAGTCTGAAGATAACCACACCAAAGCCTTGGCTCACTATGAATCCGCAATTGAAATCGATAGAGAAAATATAGTTGCTTTGAATAATGCTGCTTGGGTTTATACTGAGCAAGGCAATGCTAAAGGCGTTGAATATGGCAAGCGTGTCTATGAGTTAATGCCAAATAACCCAAGCATAGTGGATACATATGGTTGGGCCTTGCTTAAAGCAGGAAATAAACAAAAGGGATTAAGGCTTCTACAGCAAGCTAGCATGCAAGCACCTCATAATTCTGATATTCGATATCATCTTGCCGTAGCATTGGAGTCGGTCGGTAGTATTGAAGACGCAAAAAAAGAATTCGACAGGCTTAAGAAAGAAGGGTATGAATTTAATTGAAGCGAGATTTTATACTTAGGAATAAATTAATCGAAATGATACTCGTGAGTAATAGGGAAATAGATGTGTAAATTGCAAATTCGATGTTTCTCGCATGAGCCGTAATTAAATGTACATGAATGTTTAGGTGTCAGTTAAATCTGACGAAAATAAGAGTAAGTCAATTATTGACAAATCTAGACTTACTGTAAATGAATGTAACCGAGTTCAATTAATCTGATTTAGTCAGTTTTATAAACCCACCGCCTAAGGCGGTGGCTTGGGCAATGGCTATGCCGTTGTCTTGAAAATCTACTCATGGTATTCCTCTTGTTGATGTTATGGGGATAACTCAACAAGAGGAATACCATGAGTAGATTCAAAAGATTATTGCACGTTATTTGGTGTTGTAAATATCATATTGTTTGGGTACCAAAGTATCGCTTCAGGATATTGACGGCCGATAGCGGAAGAGTTGTATAAAACAATACATGTATATTGTGGGCGTATGGGATGTGAAGTTGTTGAATTGAATATTCAAAGCGATCATGCCCATTTGCTGGTATCCATGCCACCTAAGGAATCAGTATCAAAATTATTAGGAATGGTGAAAGGAAAAACAGTCATACAGGTATTTCGTCAGTTTCCACATCTAAAGCAAAAGCCGTACTGGGGAAATCACTTTTGGGCGAGAGGTTATTGTGTAGATACAGTCGGTATTGACGAAGAAATCATACGAAAGTATGTTTAAATATCAAGAAAAAGAAGAGATGAGGCAGGAAGGTCTACAGCCCAAATAAATTTAAAGTTTTGGGATAACAATAGCAACCTTCTAAGAGGGTTGCTTTTCATCCCCCTTCAAGGGGGTAAGTTAAAACCACCTTCTTAGAAGATGGGTATTTTTTGATCATGTTTTTATAACTAGATTTCAGGTTTAGTCAGCTTGATAATTAGAGTGATTGTGTTTGGTTGGTGCTAATGTGATGGGAGTTCCTGTTTGTGTGCTACTACATTGTAGCAATTGCCAGATATGCTTTCTGACTTAATTTCAAATCCAGATTTAACAATACGCTCTCGAATGTCCTCTTGAGTATATGGTGTATATAAAATTCCTTTTTGTATGCCCCAATTGTTTATCCTATTCGCAATAGCTTTTAATGGTTGTAGAGTTCTAGGGTAGAGTAAAACATTTGCTGCGATTGCCCCATTTGGTTTAACAACTCGATGTATTCCGGACAATGCAGCATCCACATCAGGAAAGCAATGAATAGCGTTCGCTATATTGGCTGTATCAAAAAAATCATTTGGATATGGCAGGTTTGCTACATCCGCATGGCAAAGTTTTACATTCGCGTTTTTCGCAAAACGCTTTCTTGCTCCCGCTAACATGGGTTCAGCGTAATCAACCCCTACGATTTGTGATTCGGGAAGCTTTTTCCATTTACGCCATTTCAATATAAGCTCAAGGAGTGTTCCAGTGCCACATGCAACCTCCAAGTGCTTCTCACCAAAGTTAGGCCCAAAATGCTTCAATTGTGAATTGATTGTATTGTTGTAAGCAAAAGTTAGTATAAAAAAGCCTCGTATGTCATACCACCATGGCGTAGAGTCATATGCTTCAGCGATTTCTTCTTTAGTTTTACCTGAAGGAGAAGGATTTTCGTCCATGGGTTCGTATCCTTTTAAGTTGCTTAACCTATTAATTATAGCATGTCATGATTTTACAGAAGGCAAAGATAACAATTAATCAGGCCTTTGAGCTCGGCAGGCTGGCTGATAGCAATATGGATATATCGGCATGATCATGAGTGCACTTGAATATAAGAAAGATCAGTTGGTAGTGACTCATTGGTTGGGTTGTCGGATAATTTTACATACAGTGAGGGCGTGACATTAGGTGCTCGCTTAACTGGTTGATTAGTTAGGTAATATTATTGTGGCACGAGGTTTGCTTTGTTGTATATGAGTTTATAACTAATACGCAGGGTCGGATGCTGGCTCTGATTTAAATAGGAGAAAAAAATAAAATGAAAAAATCACTTTTAACACTGGCTCTGGGTGCTGTGCTGGGTTCTGTCAGCATTCAAGCATCAGCAGTTGAATTTTTAGATTTCACAATTGATGAAAGCAGCGTTCCAGGTACTGGCGCGAACACATTTGTTGCAGATAAAATTAATGGTGGATATGCCGAGGTTCTAACAATCAACCCGGATCTCACATTTTCTACTGATGCTTTTGTTGATTTTTCTGCCTTTTTCAAAGATGAAGGTACTGTTGGTGTTGCATCACAAATCGATGACTTTGGTGCAGGTGGCTATAATATGTATGCTGTATTTACAGCAACTGGTGTTTCCACGGCGACTGGTTTTACCGGTACAAGTGGTGTGTTTGACTTGTTCATTGATGCTGATCAGGATACTACGTACACCTTGCCTGCAACATCTGCAGGTTCAATTGCGCTTGCCGGAGATGCTGAAGACTACAAGATCGCAACAGCAACTAACATAACTTATGGAAAAGGAATTTTAGGCTCTCCAGGTGCTTATAGAATCATTTGGGATGACTTTACTCTTACAGCAGCTGGTTCTGACTATTTTATCGAGCCAGATCCTTTTTATTTAGAAGTGGATGTTAATGGAGATTTCGATCCTAATCTGACCTCTTTGATTCCTGGAACATTCACTGTTTCCGGTGATGTTAGTGCTGCATTTGTTGTTCCAGAGCCAGCTAGTTTAGCTTTAATGGGCTTAGGTTTGTTGGGTTTGGGTGCTGCAAGCAGACGCCGTAAAAATATTTAATATATTTTATTGTAGCTCGTACTTTTTAAACAATCCCAGCAAATGCTGGGATTGTTTTTTTAAAGGGCTAGAGTATTCTGCTGCTGCTTATTTTCCAATATGGAACGAAAAGCATTCTCTTTATACTGAGATGATATGAGTTTTTAGGAAGGCTATCTATTAATGCATCCTTCAGTTCAATTGGTGAGTAAGACCGCTTTAGGCTTTTAATCCCGTCTTCACTTAACTCTGGTGTCACTCCAGATATTCTGTTCCAGAATTTTGCAAAAGGGATGGCGAGAAATTTATTTTCTAAGTCAACAATAAAAATCCCTTTTCTAGAGATTCTTAACATCTCTTCAATTGCCGAAACTGCAGCGGAGAAAGGCTGTATGTGATGTATGACATGAAGCGAAATTACAAAATCAAATGACTTGTCTGGGTAAATTTTTAAATGATCTTTTGTCGCTACATGGATTTTCGGTTTGGTATGATCAAATTTTTTCAGGCTTTCGTTTAACACATCTTCTTGGGCATCGTATAAATTTATCTCTGCTTCCAAATTTCTACCTGCGGCCCATTTCTTAATTTCTAATGAAAGGCCGCCTGACCCGGATCCTACTTCCAGCACTGAAAAGTTATTTTGTTGGTCTAACTGGTCAATAGCCCATCTATCCCATTCTTTTATGTACTTTTTATAAATCCCAAAACGTTGGTTGGTGGTGTTTATTTCGTTTATCAATGACCAGCGGGTAGCAAATGGTAAATTGGGGTTGTCTAAATTTTCTTGATATGGGTCGTCGTTCATATAAATAATACCTTTAGTTGGTGCATTTTATTTTATTCTTATCGGCTTGGTCTTCAATAAGTTTTGTCAAACGTAAATTATTTCGTAATTATGAATTAATACAATATCTCGATCTAGTTATGGCGGTTATTTATGAGAGAGTTTTATTTCCCGATTTAATTCTTTTGATATTCATCAATTCACTTTAGCTTTTTATTGTATTTCTTCTATTAATGGAGAATGTTATCAAAATATATTTAGCTCATGTGTTTCTTGTCTAGGTTGTACATTATTTATGTTCATTCACGAGTAGGTGCGATTTGGTGTTAAATGTAATAAATTTGATTGCAATAATACTGCCGCTTCACCTCTGTTCTGCGAGGGATTTAAAGTTTAAATAAGTGTATTGCAGAGTGATGTGTCACGGGTGAAAACATTGGGTAGTTGAGTTTTTAAACATGCTTGCGGCGAGTTTGGTGGATTACACGATTTTTTGCTCAAATATTAAAGGAAGTCATTGCCAGGTTAAATGATAGGCATTAATGGAGTGGTCTTTTGGAGGCGGAGCTTTTGTTAGAGGGGGTAGTTACTTGTATTATGAATACGGGATCAGGAAAGCAATTGTTAAAAGTTGCGATGGGAAAATATTGATGTTTCAAATTCTTTAAGCCTGGGGGCTAGTGTTTTAACGTTCAGTTATGTGTGGTGTAGCTTGTATCTGGGCAGGTGCGATGTGGGTGCATTAGCGGTTGTGTCAAGCTTGCACACCCACAAAGTTTTTTGAATTTATATACATAAAAGGCTCTTGGATTAAGAGTGTGGCTGGTCAAGCCTGGAGTAAATAAATTCAAGATTATTATTGCTGAATTTCTTTAATTTTTTTCAAAAGCTCTTTAGCATTGCTGTACTGCGGAGCCATTTTATCGAAATTCTTGGTAATATAGATTAATTCCTGTTTAGCTTTGTCGTAATTTTGGTTTTTATAGTATGCGAACGCTAAATGATATCTCACTTCTGCCTTTTCCGGGGCTGATCTGACAGCTTCCTTTAGTACATTCGAACCCAATTTTATATCGCCCAAATTAGTGAGAATCCAGCCGTAAGTATCCGCTATTAAAGGATTGTCGCTTGCTAGGTTATAGGCTTTTTTGGCGGTCTCAATCGCGCGATTGTTTTTGCCATCCAAATATATCCAGGCTAAATTATTTAGCGCGGCGATATTTTTCGGTTGTGATTTGATTATATTTTCGTATTCAATTATAGCCTGTTCATTTTTATTAGCCTCTCTGAGTACTATAGCGAGCGTCATTCTTGATGAGTGGTCGAGAGGGTGTTTGCTTAGCCATTGCCTTAGTGTGTCAGCAGCTGCGTCAATATTGCCGGCTTTCTTTTGGGAATTTGCAAGCTTTAGAGTGCTTTCTTTGGAATTATGTTTGTTTTTGGCTGATTTGCGGTAAGCGGCAATGGCTTTTTTATAATCCGATTGCGAAGTATACACATCCCCCTCAATCAACCACCCGCTTGATTGATTAGTAGTATTGGATTTCAATTGTTCCGCAATTCGCATGGCGTTTTTATATTTTTTGTCTTTAATATCCATTCTTGCAAGTACAATGAGGGCGGATACAGATTTCTCATTGATTTCAATTGCTTTTAAAATGCTTTTTCGCGCACTAGTGTCGTCACCCGCCACTAATTGCGCTCTAGCAAGAAGTTCATGTGCTTGCGAAGAGGTGGGAAGTAATTGGATGAGCTTTTCCAGCGTGCTAACAGCATTTGCACTTTGCTTGGCTGCTAGTTGAGATTGCGCTAAATTTTCCAGGACAGTTGAGTTGTTTGGAAAGGTTCGCGCAATGGTTGTTGTTATTTCCAAAGCTTTTAATGGTTCACTAGTATTTATATAAAACTTTGATAAAGTTGCGGCGGCAAGTATGGAGTTTGAGTTAGCTTCATATGCTTTTCTTAGCCAGTTTTCAGCTTCTTTTTTGTTTTTATCTGCACTTGAAAGGCGTGCAAGTGAGAGCATTGCTTGCTCATTTTTATTGTCAAAGCTCAATATCTTTTCATAATAACTTTTAGCGAGTTCGTTACGGCCGACTAGCTCTTCAAGGTGTGCAAGTTTAATCAACGACGGTGGAAAATTAGGATTAATTTCTAGCGCTTTATTAAAGTCTTCTCTAGCGCTATCATATTTTTTTTCAAATACATAAACTGATCCTCTGAGATTGAGCCCAACAGGGTTGTTCGGTTCTTTTTTAATAAGGTTGTCTGCCAGTTCTTTTGCTTTGGTGTAATTGTTGCTGGCAATGTAGACATCAAACAATAAAGTGTCAGCTTTTCCAATTGTTGTTTCAAGGCTTGACGCATTTTCAAGTGTTGCTATCGCTTTGCTAAATTGGCCACCGGCAAGAAGTGAGGCGCCAAGTTGGGTTCGGAGCGCGGATACATCTGGCGCAATTTTTATGGCTAGTGAAAAATACTTTGATGCTTCTGCTGGTTTGTTGGATAGTGCGAGAGCTGAACCTAGTAAGCTTAAATATTGGACGTCATCACCTGACTGCCTTTCAACTGGTCGTAAGGCTTCAACAGCACGTTTTGGGTCTTTAAGTGTCAATAAAGTGGCTCCAAGGAGAAGCGCTCCACGTTTATGGTTTGGAGCGACATTTGTGAACCTGCTTAAATAGCTTTCAGCTTGCTCAAAATTGTTTTTCAGGTATTGAACTTCACCCATCATTAATAATGCTTGAGGATGGTTGGGAGTGTATTTAAGTACTTTTTTAAGAGAGTCCTCTGCGCTATCTATTTTTTTATCATTGATTTTTAAAATGGCGTCATAGTAATTGGCTGCGGGATCTTCTGAGTTTTGTTTTAGTGCAAGAATAATTCTTTCGTGGGCTTGTTTAAAGTTTGCCTCCTGCATATCAATGCTTGCTGCACCCACCAGCGCTTGCAGGTTGGTGGAGTCTATGTTTAGTGCCTGCATGTATGCTGTTTTAGCTGCTTGCTTATTTTTGCTGCGTTCTTCTATTTTTGCTTTAGCAATCCATGCTTGAATATAGTTTTTATTTGAACTAAGTACCATTTCTGTAAAGCGTCTAGCGTCTTCCAGTCGGTTTTCGTTAAATGCGATAGTTGCTAATCCAAGTGTTGCGCGTGGGTGTGCGGGGTGTAATTCTATGGCTTCTTTGAACTCTTTTTCAGCGGCAGCTTTTTTTCTGAGGAGTAGATTGGCTTCGCCTCGAAACGCTTTAATATCGGGGATGTCATTAGCGGAGGTATTTGCTCCTGCATGTATGTTTTCTAATAGTTGTTTTAATTTTTTCTGTATGAGGTAAGCTTCAGCGAGATCTAATATCCAGTCAGACTCTTGTGCGCCAAGTGCTTTGGCGCGTATTAATTCTTTTTCTGCGGCTGCGCCCGCTCCAAGTGAAACGTAAACTTTGCCTAGAATTAGTCGTGCTTCAACATTTGAATCGTTAATACGTAAAGCATTTTTCAGGTCAATCATCGCGGCGCGTAACTCGCCATTTGCGTGTGAGGTTTTTGCTCGTTGCAGGTATTCGAAATCACTCAGTTCTTGGGTGGAGCAACCTGAAAATAAAAGTGTCATAAAAACAATGATAAAAACATTAAAGTAATTTAGTGATTTTGTTTTGTCAGGCATGAGTACAATTTATCCTTATTTTTGTTTTCGACCAGCTATGCTAGTAATGCTTTAGGCTAGATTAGAGATTAGAGTTGTCCTGATAAGCAAGATTTATAAAATCGAATGACAATATTTATGAAATGACAGGCCAATAATCATAGGTAATTAGCGAAAATCTTGCAAGAAAAGTTTGGGCGTTAAGTTAATTTAGTCGGAAATTAAGGAGGGGCATTTTGGAATGAGGCCAAGGAGTTGTCTCAGCTTGTGTGAAATTTTTGGTGCCCTGTAGGCTCTTGTGTAACCGACGGATTAAAAAACTCGGTTTCTTGGTTTTCGTGTTGGCTAACCACGCTAATTAAATGATCTTTTTTGCGAGAAAGATGGCTAATTTCTGAATGGGATTATTATTTCCACCTGGTCGCCAAGTTTTAGCGAGCTTATTTCGGTAAGCGTCAAAATGGATCCCGCGAGGCGCGTGAATCACTTTACCCCTATTCAATAAAATTTTTAATACTTCAGTTGCCGCAAAACCAGCGCAAATCTCACAAGCCATGGGGGTAGACGGGCCTTTGTGTTTTATAAAGTCAACGGTTGATTTGTCGACTAGATATGCTCGTTGTAGCATGGCTGGTGAAAGGCCGACCAGAAAGCGGAGTAATTGATCTGTTTCATTCTGGCCTTCCATGCGAAAATATTCTTCAAACGTCATTTTTCCGGGTAAAAAATTGAGTACTGCAGACCCCATTCCTAAAGGTGCCGCCGTGACTGCCGGAATATTTAATTTTGTGCACTTATCAAAAACAAGTCGTCGCGCTTTTAGGGCAAAAAAATCTAGTCCATCAAGATATAAATCAACGTCGTTTAAAAAGCTTTGAACGTTTTCTTGATTAACACCTTTTTCGAAAATTTTAATATTAAGTTCGGGGTTTATATCTTTGGCCATTTGAGCTAATGTCTCAGCCTTGGATTGTTTAACAGTGCTGATGAATGCTCCGGCTTGCCTGTTAAAGTTTGCGAGTTCAAATTCGTCAAAATCTGAAATGTGAAAATTCCCTATTCCCAGCCTTGTTAACGTGAGTAAATGTGAGCCACCAACCCCTCCCATTCCTGCTATTGCAACAGTTTTTTCCCGCAACAACTGTTGCTCGTGATGTGTAATCCAACCTATATTTCGCGAAAATGCTTTATCGTATTCAAAGTTCAAACTGCTCTCCATCAATTATTTGTGTAAATAGCTGCCGCTATTCGAATTATAGTAATATTCAGCGGATGAACTAAAAAAATATTTAATCTTTGAATATTTTTTGCGCCAACATAATTTAATAAAAAAAGAGGATTTGTCGATATATATATCAATTCTTTTTCGTTTGGATTGGTATATGGCGATTGTAATTAAAGTAGCATCAACAGCGGCGGAGCTTGATGATGTTTATCGTGTGAGATATGAAGTATATGTCAAAGAGGATGGAAAGTTTACAGATGCTCAGTTAAGCGGCGAGCGTATTCTTGACCGATTTGATGCGATTTCTTCTGCAGCCAATATTATTGCATACGATGAAGATCTACCAATTGCGACTTTGCGCTTAAATCGTGACTCAGAGGTTGGATTACCTTCCGAAGAATATTTTGATTTTTCTAATTTTAGAAATAAAGTAAAGAATCTGAGTAAAAACCCATTTTTGGTTAGCTGTGGAATGTTAGCAATTAGAAAAAAATGGAGACGGAAGCGTGATGTGATTCAAGCGTTGTTTAAAATGGCTATAGGAATAGGCTTCCACTGGAACACGACACATAGCATTGCCTCTGTAAACAAAGATACGGTATCAATGTATGGGAGAATGGGGTACAGCGAGTTATCAGAGCCTGTTTGGATTGAGTCCATTGGTAATTATATCGTGCCGATGGCGGCAAGCTATAAAGAAATCCACACTTGGGCATTTAGCGGCCTATTAGATTCATCATTGGATAGGTTTTGGTTGGATTCGTTTTCTGCTCATTTTGAGCGTATTTTACTTAATCCAGGTGAGGTTTTATTTGATCAAAACGATCAGGCAATGGACGCATATATTGTTGATACCGGTTGGGTTGCTTTGTCAAGATTTGCTATGGACGATCAAGAATTGGTGATAGCAAACTTATCTAGAGGGGCTCTATTCGGCGAGTTGGGATTAATAGACGGTCATCCACGCTCTGCAAAGGCCATTGCATCGACCAGGGTAGAGTTAATAAGGTTTAATCGTGCCACATTTAATGAATTAATGAGCTCAAATCCCGCAGTTTCTGAAAAGCTTTTACATGTTTTTGCTCAACGAATTCGCAATACCGATGAATTGGCGACTGTAATGGCGTACGCACCTCAAACCGGGCGAGTCAAATTTGCGCTTGATAGTTTGAAGCAGACGGCAGTGCCGCATAAAAAAGACGAGGCAATTATGGTGGTTAAAAGTGGCCCCAGCGAAATTGCAAAAACAGCCGGAGTGAGAGAGTATGAAGTTCGACGTATTTTAGAAATGGAAAGGCAAGAGGGCTTACTTGATTATAGTGATAAGTGGATACACTTTTTCTGATCGTTTTAAATAACTGTTGACTTACTATGTTGTATGGAAATAAGCCAGCAAGCATATGAATTAATCATTCACATAGTCGTTTTACACCTACACTTTTATCTCTGTTTTTTTTAAAGTACTTGGTATCTATGTGGGGTGTATTGTAATTAATTGTAAATTATAAGAAAAACATTGTTGGTTCAAATTATGCTTTTCTAAAGGGAAATTTATAGTCGAATTAATTAATACTGATTTAAGTATTGATTTAGCATAAAATGAAAGGGTGTTAAATGAATCGAATTTTGTTGCGTTTAAACTGTGCATTTATTGACGGCAATTATAACTAGAATTTAAAAAAGGAAAACGCATGCTTTTTGATAAGGATTTTGAAGTTTTTTTAGCAAATACGGAAAAAAGTAAGGATATTCATTACCAATTGCGGTATCGAGTCTACTGTGAGGAAACAAGTTTTGAAGATCCCTGCATGTTTGCAAGCGGGCGAGAGGTGGATGAATTCGATGATAATGCGGTTCATTTTATTGTTCGCGCCAAAGCATCGGGTGAGTGGGTTGCTGCACTTAGGTTGATTATTAATAGTGATATACAAACTTTACCTGTTAACTCATTGATGCCCGAGGGATCATTTCAACGACGTGTCATTGAGCGAGAATTAAGCAAAAGCCGCTGTGAAAGAATTTTAGAAATTTCTCGGTTGTGTGTTGTTGATTCATTTCGCAAAGGGCAAGGAAGGTCTAATAAAAGATTAGAGCCTGAAATCATGCTTGGATTATTAAGATCTGTGTACGCGTATGCGTTGAAAAATCAAATAGATTGCGGTTTTTTTACTGTCACCAAGTCGCTTGCCAGGATTTTACGCTCTTTAAATATGCGTTTTTTGGATGCTGGGCCGGAATGCGATTATCATGGCCTTAGAACACCATACTATGTACATGTATCAAATTTCCTAACTGATGTGCCCAAAAAATCCGAAGCGGTTTATCGTATGTTTCACCAACCAGTGGCATATCGTGCATATTCGGATATGGAAAAAAGAAAATACCTATCTGTTAAGTCACATCAACCGTTGCTGCCAGGCGATACATCAATTGCATCCGTCTAAGAACTAACAATCTTGCCTAGTGTCGCATAAAAGCGACACTAGATTGATTGTTTCGTCATATATCCACTTCTCACTTGTAGTGTCTCTCTACATTTTTGCTTTAGGATAGATTTGTAGTTAACCTACAGCTATAGTCAAAGCTTTTTTGTGCGAAGATAGCGTTAGCATTGTTGTATGCAATTCGAACAAATATCTCAATAATTTCATCAATTTGTCATCGAATCACTCCTGACTCAAGGGGAATAAATACGTTATAATGCTAAAGTTTTACCTGTGCAGTGCGATAAGCGGCCATGGAAGGGCGTGGTTGTGTGTTGGTCTGTACATCAAATTGTTAATTTAACGCAAAAATGAGAGATTAGTTTGTGAAAATTAGTAAGTGGTCGATTTGGAGTGTCTTGATTGTCTTATTTTTGGGGGGCATGAGTGCTGCCTGTGCTGTTGACTCCAAATCAAGTGCGGCCTTAGAAAAGAAAGAACACAGCGGCTCGCCTTTTTATCTAGTTGGCCCTGGCGATGGCTTAAACATCTTCGTATGGCGAAATCCTGATTTGTCTCAGTCTGTGACCGTTCGGCCGGATGGGCGAGTTTCTATGCCATTGGTCGAGGATCTTGAGGTGACGGGTAAAACACCGACAGAATTGGCGAGGCAGATTGAAAAAGAACTATCAATATATGTAAAAGACCCGATCGTCACTGTAATTGTGTCAGGTTTTTTAGGTCCTTATAGTCAGCAAGTTAGAGTAATAGGTGAGGCGAGTCAGCCTAGAGCTTTACCGTATAGAGAAAAAATGACGCTACTCGATTTAATGATCGCAGTAGGTGGATTAACCGATTTTGCTTCAGGAAACCGCTCCACAATTACCCGAATTGTAGACGGTAAGCAAAAGCAAATAAAAGTCCGTATTGAAGATCTTATTAAAGATGGTGATATCAGTGCGAACGTTGATTTGTTTCCTGGTGATATATTGATCATTCCTGAGAGCTGGTTTTAATAACATGCAGCTATATTCCCGTACTTTTTTTAATAAACAGAATAAATGGTAATAAGACTGACATGCATGAAGCTATAGATCAGGTTTGGAGCTACGTTCGTAGCACTTGGCGTTTTCGCTGGTTTGTTTATTTGCTGGCATGGCCTATTTGCATTGGTGGTTGGTTGTATGTAAATCAGATGCCGGATCAATATCAATCCAAAGCGCGTGTATTTGTTGACACTTCCTCGGCATTGAGGCCATTGCTTAGGGGGTTGGCAACACAATCAAGTGCGGATGAAGATTTGGCAATGATGACTCGCACTTTAATGAGCAGACCAAATCTGGAAAAAGTTGCCCGAATGACAGATATGGATTTGGCGGTTAACACACCAGAAGAGATGGATGAATTAATTACTCGCCTGAATAGTACAATAAAATTCAGCGGTGGCCGGGATAATATGTATTCCATTTCATATACCAACAAAGATCCTCAGTTAGCGAAACAAACTGTACAAGCTGTTTTAACTATTTTTGTAGAATCCACATTAGGCGATACTCGTAAGGATTCGGATACCGCCCGCAAGTTCATTGATTCCCAAATAAAGGAATATGAGCAAAGACTGATCGAAGCGGAAAATCGCTTAAAAGAATTCAAACGTAAAAACGCAGGATTAATGCCCGGGCAGCAGGGGCAGGGTTACTTTGAGCAAATTAAAGCAGCTAGATTTCAACTTGAAAGCGCTGAGTTGTCGCTTAATGAGGCAAAAAACTTACGTAATGAACTTAAGCGTCAATTGGCTGGTGAAGAGCCTGTTTTTGGCATTGCACCATCCGCTTCTATGATTCAATCTGGTTTGCCTCATCCTTTAGATGGTCGTATAGATGCATTAGAAAAAAGACTTGATGAATTATTGCTACGATACACAGAAAAGCACCCGGATGTAGAATCCACTAAAGCCACTTTGGAGCGGTTGCAAACTAAACGTGAAAAAGATATTGAAGAGCAAAGGGCAAGCCTTCCATCTACACCTCAGGCAACAAGCTTGAATCAAAATCCTGTTTATCAGCAGCTCAAAATCAGCCTGAGCCAGGCAGAAGCCAAAGTTGCATCGCTTCAGCCAAGGGTGGATGAATATCGGAAAAACTTGAAACGGCTAGAAAGTTTAGTTAATACAATTCCGCAAGTGGAAGCGGACTTTCAGAACTTGAATCGCGATTACCATATAAACAAGAAAAATTATGAAGCCTTATTATCCCGTCGCGAATCTGCAAAAATGGCAGAACAGGCTGAAACAACTGGTGATAATGTTAAATTTCGAATAGTGGATCCCCCACGCGTTCCATTTGAGCCTACCGGACCTAATCGCATTTTATTTGAGACCGTAATATTGATTGGTAGTTTAGTTGCTGGATTGGCATTTGCTTTTTTTCTATCTCAAATTAAACCTATGTTTGATACGGCAAGAAGTTTACAAACCGTTACTGGCATGCCGGTATTGGGGCATATTTCGCGCGTGTGGACGCCTGCCGAAAAGAAAAAAAGCCGAATTAATAAAGTGTCATTTGTGTTGGTTGGTTTGATGTTGCTGGGGCTGTATGCAGGAATGCTGGCAATCGAAGTTTTTGAAATTGATTTGTTAGCCAAAATCACCAATAAACTGTCGGGGATAATCTAAAATGAGCACCATCGAAAAAGCAATTAACAAGTTAAGGAAGGGCTCCACAAATCCGAAGGAAAAAGCACCTCGAGGTCATGTCCACCAATCCTCAGGGGAAAACATAGTATTAACTGCAGATGCAGACATTAAATTGCCTTGGGATCAAATGCTGGCAGCAGGTATGTTAACTCCACAAAACAGTCGTAGTGAGATAGCGGAAGAGTTAAGGGCAATTAAGCGCCCACTGTTAAAAAATGCTTCTGCCAACGGCCTGCAAAATGACAATAAAAATCTCATTATGGTGACTAGCTCAGTGCCTGGGGAAGGTAAGAGTTTTACCTCAATAAACCTGGCAATCAGTATAGCTATGGAGTTAGATAAAACTGCATTATTAGTGGATGCGGATGTAGCAAAACCTTCTCTGGCGCGTTATTTGGATTTTCAGGCACAGAAGGGATTGGTTGACTATTTATTGGAAGGTGATCTTGATTTGTCTGACGTGCTAGTGAGAACTGATCTACCTAAATTGTCCATATTACCCGCAGGTCGGCAGCATCATTATTCTACCGAACTATTAGCTAGTGATAGCATGCAAATGCTTCTACATGAGTTATCAAATCGTTATCAGGATAGAATTATCATTTTTGATAGTCCACCCATTTTGGCAACCAGTGAATCACAAGTGTTGGCAAATCTTGTTGGGCAGGTAGTTATGGTGGTGGAAGCTGTAAAGACAACACATGCAATGGTTAACGAAGCAATTTCCAAAATTCCCAATGCGAATATTACTGGAATGATTCTCAACAAAACTCGAGTTAAAAGTGGCGGTTCGTATTATGGTTACGGGTATGGCCACTATGGACAAGCCTCTTAACAACCTTCGGCAGTATTGCCCTCAGAAGATCCACTTTGAAAATCTAAATATCGTGACAATTATTCGAATTAGTCAAGTTGTTACATGCATATGTTCTTTAGCATTGTCAGGGGCGGTAGTTGCCGCAAAATGGACAATGTCGCCGCTGCTAGACACCTCGGTAAGCTATTACGATAATATTACACTAAGCGCTAACAATAAAAATCAAGAGCTTGTAACTCAAGTGCAGCCTGGGTTAAGTGTGAATGCTCAAGGTCGGCGCTTACAGTTAAGCTCTAGTTATTCACTGGGTTATATAGACTATTTTGGTTCAGAGTTTAGCGATCGTTTTTTTAATACGGCAAGTGCCGGCATGGAGCTTGAGGCGATTAAAGAGCATTTGTTTGTTTCATCGACCGCTTCAATATCACAACAGACGGTAGATCCTGCGCGATCAGGCGGGAGTACTGATCCAAGTATAATTTCAGATAATCGGACAGAAACCCGAACCTGGTCGATTACACCCACTCTGAGAAATCGATTTGGTGTCTATGCAAATAGCATTCTTTCAAATCAATACAGCGTGGTTGATTATTCGTCAAACCAAATTAACTCCTCCTGGACGAACAACTTGTCTTATTCATTAAGCTCAGGTAGTTGGTTTAATCAGTTAACCTGGACTGGTAGTGCAAATTATAGCCGTAGTGAACAAAATAAAGCAGACAGCGCTCAGGCTAATGGCCGCGTAAATTATGCATTCACTGATCATTGGTCAACTTTTATTTTGGGTAGAATGCAAAAATATAGTTACTCTTTGATCCATGCTGATTCAAATCGATATTTCATTAATGCCGAGGCCGGTGTAGTGTGGAAGCCTTCGCGTAAGTTACAAGCAGAAGTTGGTGGAGGCGCAGTATTGAACAGTAGTGCGCTATCAAAAAATAGAGTTGAATCAGAACAGAGTACTTGGCGAGCAAAAGTTCAAATACGTCCAACAACTCGAACTGAGTTTGAAGTTGGTAGAGAGCAAGCGGCTTATGGCAGTAAAGAGCACCTGACTTTCAGTCACTTTACGCGAAAAATTCGTTTAAGTTCAACATATGCAGAAATTTTAATAACGCCACAACAAGGAAGAGTCGCTGCGGGGCAGCAGAGTGTTAACAATATAGGTGAATCAGCTTCTGGTGGTGTCAGTCAATTAAATCGCGCAGTTACTGATGATGTGCTATTACAAAAACGACTTGAATTGAATGCTTCACTTACATTGCGAAAAGTATCTTTGAATGCGAACGCCTTCCTTGAAAGAGGTGAATATCAAACCACTACAAGCTCTGATAAACGTTATGGAGGTAATGGTGGAGGGCAGCTGAAGCTGGGGTCTAGGACAAATCTTGCTGCCAATGCATCTTTACAGCGTTATTATTTTGATAACCTTAATCAAACTGATAATATCTATCAGTTTAATGTTAGTGCTAGTCGAACATTTTCAAAACACATCAATTCCAGTCTGACCTATTTATGGCAAAAAAGAAATTCAAATAGAAATGTTGTGCAATACACCAGTAACCAAATAACGGCACAATTAAAAATTAAATTTTAAAGTAAAGAGATTTATGGTCATGCAGCAAAATATTAAAAAAGAAATTATTTGCGTAGTGGGTGCACGCCCCAACTTCACAAAAATTGCACCGATTATGGCCGCAATGATGACTAAAGGCAAAAACATCAAGCCTTTTTTGTTGCACACCGGGCAACATTATGACGAAGCGATGAAAGCATCATTTTTTAAACAGTTAGGGATTCCTGAGCCGGATATTGATTTGGAAGTTGGCTCTGGTAGTCACGCCGTGCAAACTGCAGATGTCATGAAAAAATTTGAACCTGTGCTTGATGATCGAAAGCCAGCAGCTGTACTGGTGGTTGGTGATGTGAATTCCACAATTGCTTGCGCATTAGTTGCGGTGAAAAAAAATATTCCTGTTATTCATGTAGAGTCTGGTCTGCGTAGTTATGACCGGGCGATGCCAGAAGAAATTAATCGTGTGCTAACCGATCAGATTTCTGACTTATTATTCACCACAGAAAAATCAGCGCTTAAAAACTTACTACAAGAAGGGATAGATAAGCAGCGCGTAGTGTTTGTTGGTAATGTAATGATCGACACGCTATTTAAAAATGTCGAAAATGCGGTATCAATGGAGCAGACACTTTCGGAAGTTGAAGGCGCTGAGCAAATTTCGAATAAATCATTTGCATTAATCACAATGCATCGTCCATCTAATGTTGATGATAAAGCGACATTGACATCACTGATTGACACTTTATCAGTGCTTTCCAAACAATTACCCATGGTTTTCCCTGTTCACCCCAGAACTAAAGCCAAAATTGAAGAGTTTGGTTTAATGGATGAAATAAAGGCAAGTAATATTTTACTGCTGCCACCTTTAGGATATTTACATTTACTTGGTTTTATGAAAGAAGCCAAGGTGGTATTAACAGATTCTGGCGGCATTCAAGAGGAAACTACTGCGCTAGGCATTCCGTGCATAACTTTACGTGAAAATACCGAACGTCCTATTACTGTATCTGAAGGAACAAATACGATTGTTGGATCAGATCCGAGCAAGATTAAAATGGCATTTGATGAGGTGATGTCAACTGGTGGAAATGTTGGCAGAACGCCTGAATTCTGGGATGGTAAAGCGGCTGAGCGTATCGTGGAGTATCTTGATCAGTGGGTAGATGGTCATTAGGTTGTATAAATTATGATGCCTCAGAAATTTAGCATCAACGTTCTTGCTGTGAATAAACAATGGTAATTAGACGTTAGAAGTGTAGAAAATATGATATGAATAACAATAAAATTAAAAATGCTATGACAGTGGACGTTGAAGACTACTTTCAGGTTTCTGCATTTGAAAAATATATCGATAAAACAAAATGGGATGAGCAGGAGTGTCGCGTTGAAAGCAATACTAATAAATTGTTAGACCTGTTTTCTCAGCATAATGTAAAAGCGACGTTCTTTACCTTGGGTTGGGTTGCTGAAAGGTATCCGGCATTAATTAAACGAATTGTAACTGAAGGTCATGAACTCGCCAGTCATGGCTATGATCATGTAAGAATTATTCATCAAACACCAGATGAATTTCGTGCTGATATCATAAAAACAAAAAAAATCCTTGAAGATATTGGTGGTGTAGAAATAAGGGGTTACCGGGCGGCCAGTTATTCCATCAAAAAAGAAAATTTGTGGGCACTGGATATTCTTCATGAAACAGGTCATTTGTATAGTTCCAGTATTTATCCAGTGAAACATGATCTTTATGGAATTCCTGATGCTCCGAGGTTTGCTTATTATCCGCGCGGCAAAGAAAGCATTCTCGAAATACCGATTACCACTTTGCAATTAGCCGGGAAAAAACTGCCCTGCGGAGGTGGAGGTTTTTTCCGGTTATACCCCTATGCATTTTCTCGCTGGGGTTTAAAACATGTAAATACAGCAGACAAAGAGTCGGGCATGTTTTATTTCCACCCTTGGGAGATTGATCCAGATCAACCTAAACAAACTGGCCTAAACTTCAAAACACGATTTCGACACTATTTAAATTTGAATAAATTTTACCCTAGACTCGAAAAGCTTTTAAAGGATTTTGAGTGGGGTAGAATGGATGACATATTTTTAAGTGATAAAGCGCGATAAGCTATAAATTGGTCTTCGACCAACGCTGTAAGCTTAAAGCCTATTGCGTTGACCTAAGGTCAACAAATCGCTTATCGCTTAACGCCAGGAAGATTCATGCAAATAAAACAATTAACAACAGAAGATGTTTCCCGGTGGAATAGCTTTGTATTCCAGCAACCGAATGCGACATTCTTTCATCGCGCTGAATGGAAAGAAGTCATTGAGAGGTCGTTTAATCAACCGCTGTATTATTTTTATGCGGAGCAAGATGGTAAAGTGCAAGGCGTTTTACCACTTGGTCATATCAAAAGCCGCTTGTTTGGCAATTCACTGATCTCACTGCCCTTTTATGTGTATGGCGGTATTGTTGCCGAAAACGAGACAGTGCATCAGGCATTAACGGAAAAAGCGCAAGTACTGGCAAAAGAGTTAAATGTCGACAGCCTGGAAATGCGAAATATTAAACAGCAATATAATGACTGGGCAATTAAAAGTGATTTGTACGCTCGTTTTCGCAAAGAGATGGATCCTGATCCAGAAGTTAACCTAAAGAATATACCGCGCAAACAACGTGCTGTTGTCAGAAAAGGGATTAATGCCGGCTTGCGTAGTGAATACGATGAAAATGTGGATGGGTTTTATGAATCATATGCGCTTACGCTTCATGGACATGGGACACCGGCTTTCCCACGAAAACTGTTTCACATTTTAAAAGAAGTGTTTAAAGAAGATTGCGACATTCTTTCAATTTACAAAGATGAAAAAATGCTCGCTAGTGTCATGAGTTTTTATTTTCGAGATGAAGTGCTGCCTTATTATGCCGGTACTAGCCTTGATGCTCGGCAATATAAAGCGCATGATTTTATGTATTGGGAACTCATGCGTCGTTCTTGTGAAAAAGGTTATAAATGGTTTGATTATGGTCGCAGTAAGGTAGGTACTGGTCCTTACAGTTTTAAAAAGAACTGGGGGTTTGAGCCGGAGCCATTGCATTATGAATATTATCTGGTCAATGCTAAAGAAATTCCTGACGTGAATCCAAATAATCCGAAATATAAACTATTTATCAAAGCCTGGCAGAAAATGCCTTTTGCAATGACAAAGGTGATAGGGCCATATATTATTCGGAATTTGGGATAATTCGATTTTGAACCACAGAGACTCAGAGGTACGGAGATTTAATGAGCTTACTGGTAAAATAATAGGCTGCGGGATTGAGGTCCACAAAGCATTAGGGCCAGGGCTGCTTGAGTCTATATATGAAGAATGTTTGTGTTATGAATTGAATCAGCAAGGGATTGAATTTGAAAGACAAAAAGAGTTACCCGTGCATTATAAAAACGTGCGCCTAAATTCTGGATATCGCATTGATGTTCTGGTTGAGAATTCTGTCATTATTGAACTAAAGGCAGTTGAGCATATACTCCCCGTGCATAAAGCACAAATATTGTCATACATGAAGCTACTAAATTCAAAAATTGGATTATTAATGAATTTTAATGTCCCCGTATTAAAAGATGGAATCACCCGTTTTGTTTTATAAGAAACTCTGTGTCTCCATGTCTACGTGGTTAAAAAAAGGACCGAACAAACCAGCTAAACAATTAGTATATATTGATATATCAGTACTAAAAGTATTGTTGAGTTTTATCTATAAAAAACTCTGTGTCTCTGTGTCTCTGTGGTTCAACAAATGAAGCCTTTACTCTACCTCGTTCATCGCATTCCTTTTCCACCCAATAAAGGTGACAAAATTCGTTCCTTTAACTGGTTAAAAGGTTTATCCAAATCCAGAGATATTTATCTGGGGGCATTTGTTGATGATGAAAATGATTGGCAATATGTAGAACAGTTGAATGAATATTGTGTGGAAGTTCACGTCGAAAAAATGAACCCGAAAAAGGCAAAAGTAAGAAGTTTAAAAGGATTGCTAACGGGTGACCCACTTACGCTGCCTTATTATGCAAGCCAACCCATGCAACAATGGGTTTCGCAAACGATTACCGAAAAGCAGATAAGCGATGTGTTGGTATTTTCATCTTCTATGGCTCAATTTGTTGATGACGACATATTTGCGAGTCTTCATCGGATAGCTGATTTTGTTGATATGGATTCCGATAAGTGGATGCAGTATGCAGAAAATAAACAATGGCCAACGTCATGGGTTTATCAGCGTGAGTCAAAAAAATTATTGGAATATGAAAAGAAAATAGCCAGATCTTTTGATAAAAGTATATTTGTATCCAATAAAGAAGCAGAATTGTTTTCAAAGAAACTCGCTGATTCTGAAATATGTGTTGATTACGTGAACAACGGGGTTGATACCAATTATTTTAATGACAGCGAAGGCCTGCAGAATCCATATGAAACCGGTGATAAAATTATTGTTTTTACAGGTGCCATGGACTATTGGGCTAATGTAGATGCCGCTAAATGGTTTGCAGAAGATATATTTCCTAAATTAAGAGAGCAGTTTTCTGGGTTGCAGTTTTTTATCGTCGGTAGTAAACCAACCCAAGATGTTCTTAATCTTCAAACGATTGACGGAATAAATGTAACGGGTTTTGTTGAAGATGTGCGCCCCTATATTTTGTTTGCAGATGTCTCAGTGGCGCCAATGCGCATTGCGCGCGGTATTCAGAATAAAGTATTGGAAGCAATGTCTTTGGCAAAAACCGTGATTGTTTCTCCACAGGGTTTCGAAGGAATAGATGCTCAACCGGGTAAAGAGCTATTGATTGCGAACAGTGCTCAGGAATGGATTGCATTAATATTAAGTGCAATCTCTAAATCTGACATAACGATCGGTCAAAATGCACGTAATTGTGTGATAGATCACTATAGCTGGCAATCAAATATTGTAAAATTATCGGCTTGTTTTGACGAGAAAAATAATGATTGAAAAGTCGAGTAAGCAAATTTCTGTTGTAGATGTCTGGCGTGTACCGTTGATTACAATCAGCGTGCTACTCGTTGCTTTATTGTTGATTTATTTGCCGACAACAATGTCGATGATAAATACCTGGAACAGTTCAGAAACTTTTACGCATGGCTACTTAATTTTACCCATTTCTCTTTGGCTGATTTGGCGAAATCGCCATCATTTTCAACCAGTTCAGCCCGTTGTTAATTATTATGCAATACCGCTAATTCTAATCGCAAGTTTTGCTTGGTTGGTGGCTTATTTCGTTGATGTACAAGTCATTCAGCAGCTTGCCATGGTTTCCTTGATACCTTTGATTGTATTCGGTTTGCTAGGATGGCAGGTTACAAAAACGGCTATATTTCCCTTGTTTTTCCTGGTTTTTGCGGTCCCAATGGGAGAAGCACTGGTACCTTATCTAATTGAATTTACTGCGGACTTCACAGTTGCGATGGTGCAACTTACCGGTATTCCAATTTACCGTGAAGGTACGTTTTTTCAATTACCTACGGGAAATTGGTCAGTTGTTGAAGCTTGTAGTGGTGTACGCTATTTGATTGCTTCGGTGACATTGGGATTTTTATACGCTTATTTAACTTATCAAAGTTTTTATCGTAGAGCGTTATTTGTTATTGCTTCTATTCTTGTGCCGATTATAGCTAATGGCTTGCGTGCTTTTATGATTGTTATGATCGGTCATTTTAGTGATATGCAATTGGCAACCGGGGTTGATCATTTGATTTATGGTTGGATTTTTTTTGGTTTTGTGATCGCGATCATGTTCTATGTTGGCTCGTTTTGGCATGAACAAGGCGGTGATGCGAAAACTTTAAATGTTGATAGTAACCAAAACTACACTGCAGTATCAAATGTTAATCAAAATCAGTTTATTATTGCTTTAATAGTGCTTTTTGTATCTCTTTTGTTTATGCCTTTAATGGCCTACACAAGTAATAATAATGTGAATAATGTGAATAATGTTACTGTGGCTTTGAAAGCGCCAGTTAATAATGAATGGATAAAGACTGAACAATTAGTTACTAACTGGACCCCACGTTATAAAAATATGGATGCTTCAGTTGTTCAAAATTATCATAAGAAGAAAAACAATGTGGACTTGTTCATCGGTTACTACATAACGCAACGTGATGACGCGCAACTCATAACATCATCAAATGTAATAACCGAAGAGATAGAGGAATGGAAAAATATAGGTGAATCTAGTATTACTTTAACTTTGCTGAGTAAAAATACTCCTGTTTCATTAGCACACCTTAAAAGCGGCAATCAGGAAATATTGGTGGCATATTTTAAATACCTTGGTGGGGAAGTTGTAACAAATAACTATGTGGCGAAATTCATTGAAGCAAAAACTCGACTATTTGGTGGAGATAGGTCCGCATCAATCATTGCAATTTCAGTTGAACTAAAAGAGGATCGAGAACAGGCTATATCCAGTATTCAGTCTTTTGCTCAAGATATTAATCAATCTTTGTTCCAGGCGATAACTGTTGCAGGTCAATCGCAATGAAGCAACCACCCTTGATAGCTCATATAATTTTCCGTCTGGACTTTGGTGGCCTGGAAAATGGGCTGGTGAATTTGATCAACAATATGCCTGATGAAAAATATCGCCACGCAATAATATGTGTTAGTGATTATACAGATTTTCGTAAACGTATTCATAAATCTAATGTTGAAGTGTATGCGCTGCATAAAAAACCAGGTAATGACTTGGGGGTATATTTTCGACTATGGAAATTGTTGCGAAAATTAAAGCCAACAATTGTTCATACCCGTAACCTTGGTACTATCGAATATAGTATTCCTGCAATGTTTGCTGGCGTTAAATATCGAATTCATGGTGAGCATGGTCGAGATATGTCGGATATTGACGGCACTAACAAAAAGTATATTTTCTTAAGGCGATTTTATAATCTTTTTTTACACCGGTTTGTTGCTTTATCAAAAGATCTTGAGCGATGGCTTTTGAACTCTGTTGGAATTAATTCGAAAAAAGTTGCGCAACTTTATAATGGTGTTGATTTGAGACGTTTCAATTATAAAGTGGATGAACCGTCATTATTAGATGAGTATTTCAAATTACGAATAGATGACTTGCTGATTGGTACTGTCGGGCGGTTACAAGCAGAAAAAGACCAGGCCACATTAATCAAGGCTTTTGCATTGGCTATAGATAATTTGCAAAAACACAATGTAAAGCTATTGATAATAGGTGATGGGCCAGAAAAGCAAGCACTTGAAGATATTGCGGCAAAAACTGGTGTAAGCGAAAGTGTTATTTTTCTCGGTGCCCGGGATGATATTCCTAATCTACTCACTGCGCTAGATATTTTTGTACTGCCGTCCCGTGGAGAAGGTATCTCAAATACCATATTGGAGGCTATGGCCTGCGGTTTGCCGGTAATCGCAACAAAGGTTGGAGGCAATCCGGAGCTGGTTGATGAAAATGTTACAGGGCTTTTAGTGCCCGTAAATAATTCAGAATCAATGGCCGAGGCATTGCTTAGCTATATTAAGGACACTAAGCAGGTGAAGCGTCACGGGCTAGCAGGACGCAAACGTGTTGAAGCTTTGTTTAGCTTGGATAAAATGATCGAAAATTACACTCAAGTGTATGATTCTTTATTAGTAACAAATGGCAAATAGTATGATTATCCACCAACCTTGACACGACCTATAGTCAACTAAATTTTAAGCGTTAAGCTGATTTTTCGCTTCAAGTTTCGCTTGGCACCCAAAGGCCATCTACTCGCCGATAAATTATCGCTCTATGAAATAAGGCTTTCTTAATTTTGCTTGTTACCGATATAATTGTGGTAATTGATAATAAGGACTATTTAATTTAAATGTGTGGAATTGTTGGAATTTTTGACACCAATGGGCAGACAGAAATTGATCGCAAATTGCTACATGCGATGAATGAAAGTCAGTTTCATCGAGGGCCCGATGCTGGGGGCGTGCATATTGAGCCTGGCGTGGGCTTTGGGCATCGACGTTTATCGATAATTGATTTGTCATCCGGCAAGCAACCCATGTTTAATGAAGATGGTTCTGTGGTTGTTACCTTTAATGGTGAAATATACAACTTTCCCGAACTCAGTGAAGAGCTGAAACGATGTGGTCATACTTTTCAAACTCATAGTGACACCGAAGTTATCGTTCACGCCTGGGAAGAATGGGGCGAAAAGTGCGTCGAGCGATTTCGCGGTATGTTTGCATTTGCTGTGTGGGATCGAAATAAAAAGACTCTTTTCATGGCGCGTGACAGGCTTGGAAAAAAGCCTTTCTACTATGCAACACTGAATGATGGAAAATTGATTTTTGGCTCAGAGCTAAAATCCTTACTTGTACATCGAAGTCTGTCTCGGGATTTAAATAAGGAGGCGGTTGAAGATTATTTTGCGCTGGGGTATGTGCCAGATCCTAAAACAATATTTCGTTCCGTACATAAACTCCCACCTGCACACACATTAACAATTCGTCAAGGCCAGCCAATGCCTCCTCCCAAAGAATATTGGGATATAAACTTCGAGCCAATAATGCAAATATCGGAAGAAGAGGCGCAACATCAACTCATAGAAAAATTACGAGAGTCGGTTCAAATTCGTTTGATGTCAGAAGTACCTTTAGGCGCTTTTTTGTCCGGCGGTGTTGATTCCAGTGCCATTGTCGCCTTAATGGCACAAGCTAATCCAAACGACCCAGTTAATACTTGTTCAATAGGATTTGGCGATCCTAAATTCAATGAAACTGAGTTTGCGCAAATGGTAGCTGATCGTTACCACACGAACCATCATCTTGATCAAGTAAACCCGGATGACTTCGATTTATTGGATAAGCTTGCCATGATGTATGACGAGCCATTTGCAGACAGCTCAGCTATACCAACATACCGGGTTTGTGAGCTGGCAAAAAAGCGCGTAACTGTTGCATTATCCGGAGATGGTGGAGACGAAAATTTTGCTGGCTATCGTCGTCATCGATGGCATATGAACGAAGAAAAAATTCGGCAGATGTTACCAACACCCATGAGAAAACCTGTGTTCGGATTTCTTGGGACAGCTTATCCAAAAATGGATTGGGCACCGAAAATGTTTCGTGCAAAATCAACATTTCAAGCCTTGGCAAAAGACAGCTTTGATGCTTATTTGCATAGCATATCCGTGGTGGTTGACGGCCTTCGACAGAAAATGTTTTCTGAACAGTTTCATCGGCAATTAAATGGCTACAGCGCACTGGAGGTGTTTCGTCATCACGCGCAACGTTCACCTACTGAAGACCCGCTATCGCTAATTCAATACATTGACATGAAGACCTATTTGCCTGGAGATATTCTTGTGAAGGTTGATCGTGCCAGCATGGCCCATGCGCTAGAGGTGCGTGTACCTATACTGGATCATGAATTTATGGAATGGTCAGCGAAATTAAAACCTTCAATGAAACTTCGTGGTCAAGAAGGTAAGTATATTTTCAAAAAATCCTTAGAACCACATTTACCTAACGACGTTTTATACCGTCCCAAGATGGGATTTGGTGTGCCAATTGGAAGTTGGTTTCGCGGGCCATTGAAAAATCGTGTGCGAGATGCTGTTATGAGTGAGGAGATGGCAGATACAGGAATGTTTGATCAGACATTTTTAAAAAAGTTGCTTGATGAACATCAATCAGGCATGGGTGAACATAGTGCGGCTCTCTGGTCATTATTGATGTTTGAGGCGTTTTTAAGGAAGAGTGCTGAGGTGTGAGGTATTAAAATGGAAAGGCCTATTATTTTACTGTTTGGTATGCCTCGATCCGGTACAACGTGGATTGGTAAAATATTTGATAGTCATACGAAAACCCTTTATCGCCATGAGCCGGATACGTGGAAAAAAATAAAACAAATACCGTTACTGGAGTCTGTAGAAAATGCAGAATCTCATTGTCGCTTTGTAAACAAATATGTTGATGAGTTTGTAATAAGCAGACGGCCGGAAGTTAACGGTAAATTACCCTTTTTTGATAAAGCGTATCAATCTAACATTCGGAAAAACATGTTTCGAAGTAGTGTTATGCTCAGTTCAATAATGTCTAAAGTGAATGCTAAAACTCGTTTTCCAGTTATTGCTCCGATCAATGCTGAAAAAAATCATGATTATGTTGTGGTTTGGAAATCAATTCAGTTGTTAGGTCGTATGGGGGTGGTTCAGCGCTGTCTTGAAAATTCTAGAGGCGTACAAATTCTGCGACACCCTTGTGGCTATATTGCATCTGTTCTTAATGGCGAGAGTAAGAAAAAATTCTCCAGTTATACTCCTGCAAGTGAAGACTATGATTTGTATGAGATGTTGCTGTCAACTCAACAAGCGAAGGCATACGACCTAAATATAGAAAAACTAAAAGAACTTTCCCCTGAAGAAAGGCTTGCTTGGCGATGGGTGTTGTTTAATGAAAAAGCGATGGATGATACCTCTACTGAAAGAGTTGTAAAATTAAAATATGAAGAAATGTGCCTTGATCCTGTGCACACTGCAAAACGGATATTTGAATTTAGCGGGCTCGAATGGTGTGAGCAAACTGAAAAGTTCCTATCTGTTAGCACGTCAAAAGACTCTGACTCTTACTATAGTGTATTTAAAAATCCAGAGAAAGCTGCGAACAAATGGAAGGTATCGTTATCACCTGAAAAAATTAAGAAAATAGAACACATTGTTATGAGGTCTAAAGTTGGCTCATTTTATCAGGAGACATTCTAATTTCAGACAAAATGAATATATTAACAATCTCTACGCTTTTTCCGAATGAAGTAAATCCTCGTCACGGAGTTTTTGTGGAAAACAGGCTGCGTCATTTGTTGGCTTCTGGGGAAGTTGAGTCCAAGGTGGTTGCACCTATTCCATGGTTTCCTTTTAAAGGCAAGCTATTCGGCGAGTATGGGCAATTTGCGCGAGTTCCTGCTACCGAGTTTCGGCATAAAATTAAAATTGTTCATCCACGATATTTGCTCGTGCCAAAAATTGGGATGAATATAGCACCTGAGTATATGGCCAAGTCTATCGAGAAATCGGTAAAGAAAATTATTCAAGATGGATTTAAGGTTGACATTATTGATGCTCATTATTTTTATCCCGATGGTGTTGCGGCTGTCAAAGTATCTAAAGCCTTAAATATACCCATCACCATTACGGCTAGAGGAACAGATTTAAATCTAATTCCGCAATATTCTAAACCCAGGCAAATGATAAAGTGGGCAGCGCAAAATGCTGATGGACTCATTACTGTATGTCAAGCGTTGAAAGATGTATTAATACATTTAGACGTTCCTGCTGAAAAGATTACTGTGCTTCGAAATGGCGTGGATTTGCAAATGTTTTCTCCACCTGAAGATCGGAATAGTTTGCGAAGCAAATTAAATATAGAAGGAAAAACTTTGCTTTCTGTTGGTCACTTAATTGAAAGAAAAGGTCATGATCTTGTTATTAAGTCAATAAAACTCTTGGATAACGTGAACTTGCTCATTGCTGGGGATGGCGAGGAAGCTGAAAGTTTGAAAAGACTGGTTAAAGAGCAGCGATTAGAAAGTCGAGTAAGGTTTTTGGGCTCTGTTCCACATGCTAAATTAAAAGAATACTATGGCGCTGTTGATGCTTTGATTCTGGCATCTAGCCGAGAAGGTTGGGCAAATGTTTTGTTGGAATCGATGGCATGTGGTACGCCTGTTGTTGCTACCAATATTTGGGGGACGCCAGAAGTGGTAACCAACAGCTCAGCTGGGGTGCTTGTAGAGCGAACGCCTGAATCGATCTCAGAAGGCGTAAAAAAACTTTTCATGAACTATCCTGATAGAATGTTGACAAGACGTTACGCTGAAAAATTTAGTTGGGATGATACAACCAGCGGACAACTAAAACTTTTTAAAGATATACTGGCTAAAACATTAACATGAAAATTCTTTACCATCACAGAATTGCTTCCAAAGATGGACAATATGTTCATGTAGAAGAATTAACCAAGGCTTTAAAAGCACAGGGACATGAAATTATAATGGTCGGTCCTGCAAGTGTTGAGAAAGATGACTTTGGGTCTGAAGGTGGAATCATATCTGCTTTAAAGCGTCACATTCCCGGTTTTATATACGAATTGATGGAGCTGACATACAGTATTGTTGCATATGTTAAATTGAAAAGAGCAGTAATTAAGCATAAGCCAGATATGATGTATGAGAGGTATAATTTATATATGCCCGCTGGCATATGGATTAAGAAGAAATATAAATTACCCTTTATCCTTGAAATTAATGCACCATTGTTTGATGAGCGCAGTAAGTATAATGGAATTGCATTACCTAAACTTGCGAGATGGACAGAGCGTTACACATGGAATAATGCAGATCATGTATTACCTGTGACGAATGTATTAGCTGATCGGGTTAAGCGCGAGGGAGTTGCAGCTGAAAATGTTACTGTTATTCCCAATGGAATTGACCTCGACAAATTTTCTAATTCAATGTCAGCTGAGGTGGCAAAGGAAAAACTCGGGTTGTCTAGCAAGTTAGTGCTAGGGTTTACCGGGTTTATACGAGATTGGCACGGGCTTGAAAGAGTTGTCGATTTAATTGCAAATGATAAATACAGTAATAGTCATTTTCTTATAGTGGGAGATGGTCCCGCGAAAGCTACAATAATAAACTGTGCAAAACAACATGGCGTCGAGGATCGAGTAACAATTACTGGAATCGTAACAAGAGAAAAAGTTGCTGATTACGTATCTGCATTTGATATTGCACTGCAGCCTGATGTTGTGGAGTACGCTTCGCCATTGAAAATGTTTGAGTATTTAGCATTGGGAAGAGCAATTGTTGCACCAGACAAACCAAATATTAGAGAAATTTTAACAAATGAAGAAAACGCTCTTTTGTTTGATATGAATAAAGTAGATGATTTTTATCGGGCAATTGAGCGCTTATGTGATGATGAATTGTTAAGAGCAAGTATATCCGAAAAAGCATTTAAAACAATTTTAGAAAAAGAATTCACTTGGTTACAAAATGCTGAAAAAGTTATTTCTATTGCACAATCGATTTCGAAGTCAGGTTGAAAAGTTGAACAAAGTTAGTGACAAATCATGCCATATCCGCCACAAGTATATTTAATAGGCGCGCAGAAAGCAGGAACAACTTCGCTCGCAAGTTATCTTGCTTTGCACCCTTCAATATGTGTGTCTGAACCTAAAGAGCCACATTATTTTTCTAACAATTGGTCACGAGATGAAGCTTGGTATAGAAATTGTTTTTCTCATGCTAAACCCGAAGATATATTGATTGATGCATCTACAAGCTACACTATGGCTAGGTTAGGTGAGCAAGCTTTAGTGCAGGTTGATAATCCATATTTTGGTATGGCAGAACGTATTCGCTCCTTATCGACATCCCCGAAGTTTGTTTATATGTTAAGGGACCCTATAAAACGAACATATTCAGCCTATTGGCACCGAGTGCGAGCAGCTGAAGAGAATAGGTCTTTTCAAGAAGCAGTTATTGATAATTTAGATGAAAATAATTTTTATATTCGTCCAAGTTTATATGTAGAGCAGCTGAGTGCTTACCTTGAAGAATTTCCTTTGGATGATTTTTGTTTTCCTTTGTTTGAGCTGTTTGTCAAAAATCCTCAGCAATCCATGGCCGAGATATATCACTTTGTTGGCGTTGATGTAATTCAGTTGCCGCAGATAAGCGTAAAAAATGCATCTTATAGCTATTCAGGGGTTGGGCGTATATTGCAATTGGATATTGTCAATAAAATTGTAAAAATGATTGTGCCTTATATTCCGGATGCGGTGAAAGTTGCGGGAAAGCGAAGTATGACTAAGGGTATACCCGCTATTGATATTGAGCATCAAGCAATTTTGAAAAAATATTTTTCTCCTTACAATCAAGCTTTGTCCGATTTGGTTGGAGTGGATATTTCTCCATGGAACTAATAGACATGATTAATCATCTTTTCAAGGGTTTATGAGAGACCTTGTTATAACGCTAATTATATTTGGCAGTTTGCCATTTATATTAACGCGCCCAGTGATTGGTGTGTATGTTTGGTCGTGGATTTCTTATATGAACCCGCATCGTTTATCGTGGGGATTTGCCTACAACATGCCATTCGCTGCGGTTACCGGGGCTTGTTTAATTGTGGGATTTTTGTTTACCAAAGATAAGCAGAAAATGCCCTGGACCGGTGTAACAATTACGTGGGCATTATTGATATTTTGGTTTGTTGTTTCTACCGTATTTGCATTTGATACTGGTATGTCTGCCCAGGAATTGGTGCGCGTAATAAAAATTCAACTAGTTACACTGCTAACGCTGCTGCTGGTAAACAACAGAAAGAAATTGAATCAACTTGTAGGGGTAATTACTTTATCCGTTGGTTTTTTCGGGATTAAGGGTGGTGTCTTTGTAGCATCAACTGGCGGTTCTTATCGAGTATGGGGACCTCCAGGTTCGTTTATTGAGGGAAATAACGAGCTAGCACTTGCATTGCTCATTGTATTACCTTTTATGTGGTACTTACGTTCCTTATTCCAAAACAAATGGGTTCGACTTGTTTTCGTGGGATTTATGATGTTGACTATTTTTTCAATTATTAGCTCTTATTCTCGCGGGGCGTTTTTAGCAATGGCAGCAGTAATGCTAATATTTTGGATGAAAAGTAAAAGAAAAGTTGCGATTGGAGTTGTGTTGGCAGTTGTAGCTACGGCTGTTTTGAGTTTTATGCCTGCACAATATTTTGATCGGATGAATACGATTCAAACATATGAAGAGGATGCTTCTGCAACAGGAAGACTAAATTCATGGCATTTTGCCTTTAATCTTGCATTGGATCACCCACTGACTGGTGGTGGGTTTGGTACCTTTACGCCGCAGTTATTTCTGAAATATGCACCAGAGCCACTTGATCATCACGATGCTCATAGCATTTATTTTGAGGTGCTTGGTGAGCAGGGATTTGTTGGCTTGTTTTTATTTTTAACATTGTGGTTTCTTTGTTATCGCACGTGTAGCAATGTTCGAAAACAGGCAAGTCAATATGAAAGCTTGAAATGGGCAGAAAACCTGGCGGCAATGGCACAGGTTAGTCTTGTTGCTTATTGTGTTGGTGGTACTTTTTTGGGTCTGGCCTACTATGACTTGCCCTATCATATAATGACGATATGTGTGTTATGTCAGCTGCTAGTCAATCAGGAAATTAAGAAAATTAGTGCAGAAGAAAAGCAACAGCCTATTTTGTCCGAAGGTGATCGTATATGAGTAGACGTCTGAATATACTTATATTTCACCGAGTTTTGGACCACCAAGATCCAATGCTTAATGGGGAGGTGGACATAAATCAATTTGACTTGCAGATGTCCTGGGTGAAGCGTTTTTATAACGTGCTTGATCTTAATATTGCCATCGATATGTTGTTAAGCAATACCCTACCATCTCGTGCTTTGTGTGTGACATTTGATGATGGATATAAAGATAATTACACAAATGCTTTGCCAATATTGAAAAAGCATGGCTTACCAGCAACATTTTTCATCGCTACTGGATTTCTGAATGGTGGCATTATGTGGAATGATGTTGTTATTGAAACACTGAGAAATACCAAGCTGAAGGAACTGGATCTTAGCGAGTTCGGCCTTGATATATTTAACATTAGTGAAAATCGTGCAGACCTTTCTGGCGTGGTGCTAAAAAGCTTAAAATACCTTTCTTTCGAAAAGCGTGCATTAGTTATCAAAGCATTACCTGAGCTTTTAGATAGCGAAGCTCCCGTCAATCTGATGATGACTGATGATGACGTGAAGCAACTTCACGGGAGTGGTATGACAATTGGTGGGCATACAGAAAATCATCCAATTCTTGCAAGACTATCAAGAGAGCAGGCAAAGCGTGAAATTGAATCCGGTAAACAATATTTGGAAAAAATAACTGAAGATAAAATTCAGCTTTTTGCCTACCCCAATGGGATACCTGGTCAGGACTATAAAAGAGAGCATGTCGAAATTATTAAAGAATTGGGATTTAAAGGCGCGGTCAGCACTGCCTGGGGAGCGGCTACCCATAAATCAGATATTTTTCAATTGCCAAGATTTACCCCCTGGGATAAATCCACTATAAAATATTTGTTGCGTCTGGAAAAAATGCGACGATCCCCCTCAGAAGATACAGTATAAGGTTTAAAATATGAGCGGAAATTCATTTCTATGTGGGTGGTATTGCGAAGCCGGATTAGAAAGCAATGCAGATCAGGTAGTGCAGTCAATGTTGACCTGCTTTCCTGAAAGTTTACCGACTGAAATATTTAAAACCGAAAAGCTGATAATTGCCGGGCACAATATAGATAAAGAATCTTACGAAGACTGCACAATTACAATTGTGGGAAATCTATATTGGAAGTCAGAAGATCTTAGAAAATATGCTGACAGCAATGGGCGTGTAGCCACAGTTGCTTACCTTTTCAGAAAACGCCAAATAGACTTTATAGAGCAAATTGCTGGCTCATTCACAATAATCATACATGATAAGCACAATGATAGAGTATTGATTGCAATTGATAGAATGGGTCAACAACATTGTTTTTATGCTCAAAAGAACCAAAATCTTGTCTTTTCCAGTCGTGTTGATTCAGTTGTTTCCCATCCTCTAATAGATAAAGAGTTAAGCCAGCAAGGGATTTATGATTATGTCTATTACCATGCCATGCCCAGCCCAAATTCAATATACACTAATGTAAATAAGCTAATAAATGCTGAAATATTAATATTTCAAAAGAGTGGTATAAGCAGGCATAGATATTGGAAGCCTCACTTTAAGGAAGAATCCGAACATTCAGTTGATCAGTTGAGTGATGAAATGCTGGAGATAATAGAACGTAGTGTTAAGCGGCTGGGAGGGCTAAGTAATGTTGGGGCGTTTTTAAGTGGAGGATTGGATAGTTCCACCGTTTCTGGGATGCTGTCAAGAACAAGCGAGCAAAAAGCGCGTACTTTTTCAATAGGCTTCGATGCTAAAGGCTATGATGAGATGGAATATGCCCGCATAGCTTCAAAGCATTTCTCTACTGAGCAAAATGAATATTATGTTACTCCCGAAGACGTTGTAGAAATGGTTCCTAAGATCGCGAAATTTATTGATGAGCCATTTGGAAATTCGTCTGCCTTACCAGCATATTTTTGTGCTCGGATGGCAAAAGAGCGGGGCGTAGAAAGGTTGCTTGCTGGTGATGGGGGGGATGAAATATTCGCTGGTAATGAGCGATATATCAAGCAAAATGTGTTTGAGCAATACCAGAAAATACCCTCATTAATGCGTTCGTTATTTATTGAACCAGTATTTTTGCATAATTCTTTTGCCAAATATTTACCATTGGTGAAAAAAATAAATAGCTATGTTACTCAGGCAAAAATACCGCTACCTGATCGGCTGGAAACTTATAACTTTCTTCACAAACATGCGGCAAACGAAATATTTTCAGCCGAATTTCTCCGTGAAGTGGATGTAAATCAGCCCATTGAAATATTACGAGAGGCATATCACGGGGTAGATAATGCCACAACACTTAATCGAATGATGTTGCTGGATTGGAAGCGAACATTACACGACAATGATTTGGTGAAAGTGAATCGCATGTGTGAATTGGCCGGTGTGGAAGTAGCCTATCCTCTTTTGGATGATGAATTGGTCGAGTTTTCCTGTCATATACCCTCAAGCGTTAAACTAAAGGATGGAAAACTTCGTTGGTTCTACAAGGAAGCTATAAAAGATTTTTTACCCGATCAAATAATTAATAAAAGTAAACAAGGATTTGGACTGCCTTTTGGTGTTTGGACCAGTGAACACAAAGGTTTGCAAGAACTTGCATATACAGCCTTGGAGTCTCTAAAGCAAAGAAATGTGTTTAAAAAAGAATTTATCGACCAAACAATAAAAATGCATCAGGGCATTCACGCGCCTTATTATGGTGAATTAATATGGATACTTATGATGTTTGAACTATGGATTGCCAATCAATAACAATAAGCGTTGGTTGGGTGTTTTGATGAACTTTCTTTTACATGATGAAATTATTGTTTGCATGTCGAGCGCCAAATTATTATTGTCAATTTTATGATTAAATTCGAATTTGCATGATCTCTAAATTTAAAAAATTAGCAAAAGAGCTGGGTGTTGTCGACTCGGTATTTTATAGTATTGATCGTATAATCCGTAAATTGACATTTAATAAATGCTATTTGATTCGATATCTTCTTGTGGCTCAGCCCGTATCTAAAGAGTTGATGCTTTCCCCGAAGCGTGGTGCGAATATCATAATCAGAGAAATAGACTCGCAAGACCCAGTTGTGTCAGCGTTTCCTGTCCCTAAAAACGTCATCGAAAAGAGGTTTCACCAAAATGCTCGTTGTTTAGTAGCAGAAAAAAATGACGAATTTGTTGGGTACATATGGTTAGCGTATGAACAATATCATGAGGATGAAGTTCGAGCTACATTTAGTTTGCCGGCTGATGGAAAATGTGTGTGGGATTTTGATGTCTATATCGAGCCGAAGTATCGCATCGGTTTTGCTTTTATGAAGCTATGGGATGAAGCATACACACTTCTTCGAAAGCAGGGAGTAACATGGACCTACAGTCGCATTTCTGCATTTAATCCACAATCCAAAAAGTCGCATAACAGTTTGGGCGCGAAAACACTCTGTTATGGAAATTTCCTAATATTCGGAAATTTCCAGATTGCACTAATAGGATGTAAGCCATATTTAAACTTCTCTATAAAAACCACACCAACTGTTCAATTGCCTCATCGTTAATGGATGTATTCTAATCGAGCATTACTCAATAGTATTTTGAACTGCATTTTTTATAGTGGGAGTCATATATTTAGCAGTGTTAGTGGTTAGATGGTTGAGGTCTCGGTAAGTGATTTTGTTGCTGATTGTTGATTTGCAGTTTGTGGCATCGCAGACGACTTCGGTTAAATCCAGAATTTGAGTGTTTTCAAACTTTTGAGCAATGTTCTTTTCCATTTCATACACTAAAGTATCAACAGAGTTGTCTCGGGTAAAGTCGCATACGGAGGTGTTTTGATTTCGCCATAAGGCGCGGGAGATGCATGTGGGGATGTCGTATCCGGGCCAGGGTGTATCTCTAATTGTAATGATTTTTGCGCCTGTTTTTGCCAGGACGTTTAAAGTATCCTCCATTCCTGTTGACCATTGAGTTTTGCTAATACCGTATTGAGAAGTGCTAACATATTTGTGTGAGTTTCCAATGATAATTATGTCTGGTTTTACCTGATTAGCTAGTTCAAATATATTATTTCTCCATAAGTTACATTCTTCGTAAGGGCGCGCCAAAGCCGAGTTGTATACAGACACATTCCAGGCAGGGCAAGCTGATTTTGTATGGGATAAAAGTTTATAATTCTGGTCAGTGGCTACTTCTTCTAGAGCTGGAAACCATTGTGCCGCATGAGAGTCACCAAATAACATTATGGTTTTGGTAGAATCCTTGTCTCCATACGTGCACTCTTTGATATTAACTGTCTCAAAAGGTGAGTGACATTTGTCTTTGTAAACGAAAGGGAGGTCTTTTCGAATATTTAGAAGTTCTGCTTGCTCTGGTGTGTTTAATGTTGATTTGGCAACTGCTCGAAGTGCAAAAGCTGACCCAACACCTAGCGCAAGCAGTAATAATCCGAATAAAACTGATTTAGCAGTTGATGCACTTAATGCCTTATTAAATCTAATTGGATTTTCAATAAATGTATATGTAATCCAGGCAAGGACGAGAGAAATTAAAACACAAAAAAGGCGTTCCATTAAACTAAGGTTGCCAATCAATATTGTGGGAAAAACTATCACAGGCCAGTGCCACAAGTACCACGAATAAGAGAGGTTACCTAAAGTTTGTACGCCAGGAAGCAAAAATAAATTTGATGTTTTTCCTTGTTTACCCGTGCCAGCAAAAATTATTAGCACAGTTCCGAGGACAGGAACAAGAGCGGCGTATCCAGGAAACTTTGTTTGATCATCAAAAAATATTACTGCCAAACTTATTATTGCAAGACCTGTTAGTAGAATGAGGTCATTTTTTAACGCAGACTTGATACTGATTTTTGTGGCAATCAGATAAATAAGTCCCCCAATTGCAAACTCCCAAGCGCGAAAGGGGGAGCCAAAAAAGGCCCATGCCTGTTCTCTGTCGATAAGAAAGATTGAACTTGCAAAAGATATAACAATGACTCCAATCATAACTGCTGACATTCGTGATCGAAGATTGTTAGTTGTTCCAAATCGAAAAGCGTAAAGCAGTATTAAAGGCCATATTAAATAAAATTGCTCTTCAACAGAAAGCGACCAGGTATGAAGAAGAGGGTTGTTGTGTACATCGCCGGCAAGGTAATCTGTAGACTCAAATGCAAACCACAAGTTACTGGTATAGAGGCTAGTAAACAGCATTGAAGGTGCAAGCTCCCGCTGCTCTAGTGGCGATAGTAAAACGAAAGCCAATATTGCTGTAGACAGAATAACAATAGTTACAGCGGGTAATAATCGCCGAATTCGCCTTGCATAGAAGCGTATGAAGTTAATGCGTTCAGAGTCCTCAATTTCCCGAATGAGAATGCCAGTTATCAGATACCCTGATATTACAAAAAATATATCAACGCCAATATAGCCACCGCCGAACGAATCAAGCCCAGCGTGATATAGTACAACAACAAGGACTGCCAGAGCTCTCAGTCCCTGGATGTCCGGTCGGAAAGTGTTTCCTTTAGTCGTATCCATGAGTTAGTTGTGTTTGTTATTTTAATAATTTTGTATAAACATTCTTGATGCTAATGGCAACATTATTCCAAGTAAGATCCTCAACTGATGAGCTGCACAGCTGTTTGTCAGGAGGGTTCAATAAATAACTGGCAATAGACTCCTGAATCATATTTGTTTTAAGTGGCGAAATTTCGCTTAGTACTTTCTGTAATTCGCTTGTATCCATCCCATGATTTTTCGTCATTACCACCGGGGTGCCTGCTGCTAATGATTCTATCACACATAAAGGCATAACTTCCGATAACGAGGGTAAGCAAAACACGGCTGCAGCTGCATAGGCAGAAGCGAGAAGTGGGTCGTCATATTCAAGAGCGCCAATATAGTGAACATTTGGAAATTTAAGTAGAGTTTCCAAGTAGGATTTGTTTGACGGTAAGCATGGGCCAATCAACACTAATGGTACATTTAAGTTACGGGTTACTTCTGCCAGTGTTATTTGGTTTTTGTGTTGATAGATGGAACCTATGCACAATACGAATCCGGAATTAATACCTGTTTTTTCAATAAATAATCTTTCATTTGCTTTGAAAAACCGTTCTGGTATTCCGTTGGGAATAATATCAATCTTGGAATCAGGTAGCCTGAAGGCGCTAATAATTGCTTTTTTTTCCAGATTGCCCAACGCGATAAGTCGGTCAGACTTGTCAAGGCAAGAATATATGTGGCGATATTCTGTTTTTATTTCCCAATTGGACAAGTGTCCCACAATGGATTCCATCAATCTCGCACGTCGTCCCAACTGACGATTCCAGTGAGGTTGAATGAGAGGGGAGGTTACAACCGGCTTTTTTATGGCTTTAGCATATTCAATAATTCTATGATTTCCATTTATGGCGGAAAAAACATGAATAATATCGTAGTCAGTTAATTTTTCTCTACCAGGATCAATTAGTTTAGCGTTTATACCAATATTGTTTAGGGAGGTAATTGTTTCATGTATTTGAATCTGTAATCCACCCTGGTTTTGAAATAACATTGGATAAGATAATATGGCGGCTTTCATAACTTTTCACAAACTCCGTCATAGAATCGGGTAATTTCTTTCTCCCAAATACCCTTACTAAATCGTTCCATCGCTTCTTGTCTTGCAGCTTTGCTCATTGTTTTTTGCTTGTCTGTTGAGCTAAGGATTGAAATAGCGGCATTTGATACAAACTGTGGATCATCAAGGGGGACCAAAATGCCAGCAGAACTGATTTCGAGTATATCAGATGTGCCTGGTACTTTTGTTCCTATAACGGGTAGGCCACATGACATCGCTTCAACTGTTGCGATGCCGAATCCTTCTCTTAGGCTAAGTAACATGTGAAGGTCAAACGCAGGGATAATATTTTCTATGTGCTTTTGAAATCCCACAAATCGAATAAATGATGTAAGTTTTTCATTTTTTACGCGTTGCCTTATCTCGTTTTCCAATTTACCTTGGCCTACAAAAACAAAATAGCACTCAGGGATTTTTTTTCGAATTTCTAAAAAACAATCAAGGAGGTAGTGAGGATTTTTTTGTTCATCTAACCGGCCCACCGAACCAATGACAGGGGCATCCTGCGGAATATCCAATTGATTTCTAGTTTCTTGACGTAACAAACTGGAAGGTTGAAAGCGGTTAACGTCAACAAAGTTGTGAATGACTTTTGTGTAAATATTTTCAGGAAGGAATTTTTCATAAATTGATACAAAACGATCAAGTGCACTTTTTGATACACCATAAAGTCCTTTAACGGAAGAGAACGCTTCTTTTGTTCGCTTTTCATGCCATTTGCTTGGCGGGCTCCAGGGTGTGAATGCATTGTGTACACTAATCACGCTGGGAATATTGTTTTTATGTGCAAGCCATAGTCTACTTCTTCCTGTTTCTGTCCAGGCAAACGCAACATGAACAAGGTCTGCCTGCTGTTTTTTCAGCCAATGCGATTGTAATAACCTGGCTTTTAAAAAATTCAAATGCCTATGCTTCCATTCCTCAAGGAACGGCGGTACGTCCCATATTTTCACATCAAGATTTTCTGTTCTTAGCTCTTCAAACCAATCAGCTAATCCAGGAAATTGGTTTAAAGCGAGAGTAGATTTATAGCCTGCACTATTAAGCAATCGCAATTCATCCGCCAGCCTTAGCTCAAGCCCTCCAAGTTGGCCCGATAAGCTCGTCAGCAATATTTTCAATTTCTTACCTTTTTTCTACTTATTAATGCTTGATTGATATAACCAGCCAGGTACCAGACATCCCAAGTAGCTTCAAATGACTGGGTGGAATTGAATAGGGATCCCCTGAAAAAACTCTCCAAAGATTTAATGATAAGTTTGCTAATCATCCAGCGAGGTACACCCAAGATAGTCGAGAACTTCTCCAAGTCACGCTTATTATTTTGAATATACATATTTTTCCCAAACCGAAAAGCTCTTCGAAGTATCCATTTTCTAAGCAGTTGCTCTTCACGAATAATATGGCTAACTTTAGCCTTTGGTATGAAACAAAATTTATACTCGTCTTTTTCAAGTCTTCGGTTAAATTCGGTTTCGCTTCCCATAATGTAGTTCCCGGAATTAGGCCCAACATTTTCATTAAATTTATATCCACTTTGAAATATATGAGACCTCACCATCATATTGGCGCCCCAGATTAGTCCCGGATCAATCTCTGTTTCATTCAAATCAGAGGATGTTGCGCCATAAGTCAATCCTAAAGGAACATGGTCAATAATCCATTTAGGAGGAGTGAATGGCCAATGGGGAATAATTGAACCACCGAATATACTTGCATTCGGATTGCGTTCAGCGCCTTCGGCAAACTCGATCAGCCAATTTTTTTCGGGCAAAATATCGTCATCAGTAAAAACCACTAAATCACCCTCGATATTAGTGAGTGCTGAATTTAGTGCGTTATTTTTACCTCTCTCAAGGCATGTAATAATTGTTAACGGTAAGCGCAAGACATAGCGCTCTAAAATTTCCTTTGTGTTATCAGTGCTGGCATTGTCAACAGCGACGATTTTCCAACCGAGTTTGGGTGGGGTAATCGCGCAAAGTGCTTCCATCATTTGGGGAAGTGTATTGGAGCCGTTATATGAGGAAAAGATTATTGTAATCAATTTAGCACCATGCCTATAAAAATATTACGGGTGTTTAGTAAACATCATTATCAAGTACTTGCAGAATAACAAGGCTGGGGCGTATTGTACTAAAAGTATTAGCAATAATTTCAATTTCTTTTTCAATACCAGCGCCTGGGAAGCCTGCGTTAATAATTTGCACACTTTTAAGATTACGATTCATAACATTAGGGTACGCTTCATCATTTGAAACATTTGTACCAAAAGTAAACGAATCGCCAACAATTAAGATTTGTGGCGTATTATTAAATGTAATGTCGTCTCTCATGCGAAAGCCATGGCTATTTGTAATTACACGATAAGCCAATAAATGATTATTGCTACGTATTTGGTTTACCCCTATCGGGTGAGGGCCGATTTTATTTGTGTTGCTAAAAGATGGTTGCTTGTGTTTCTTCCAAGGCATATTGCTTTGTAGGTAACTTTGAACTTTTTCTGCTATCAGGCTATGTCCAAATCGAGATAGATGTGAATCTGTTGGCAACAAGTAGAGTTGAGTGTGCGTATACTGTTCAAAAACAGGTGTCATATCAATAACGTTTATATTTTGTGAATTTGCAAGGTCTAAAAAATAGTCTCTTTTTGAATGAAGTGTTGATTTGGGGCGTGGAATGTACAACATAATCATTGGTGTGCTGTTTGTGTCAGCAATCTGGAGAGCACTTTTAAAATATTGAGAATACTCATCTTTAGTTACTGCTGAATTTGAAGTTGCATTTAACGGAGGAAGTACATTTTGATATTTGTTAATTTGCTTGATTGCTGAGTTAACTAACCAACTTGTCGCGACTCCTTTCTCATATGACCGTTGATAGTAAATATACGCGGAAATTAACTCTATGACGAGTGCCACTCCTACGGGAATTAATATAAACCGATATAGTCGAGCGCTATTTCTCATTGCGGTGATTACGCTTTTCTCTAATCCATTTGGTTAAAGGTAATTCGATGTAATGTGAAAGTAATATACCTCCAAAAACTGCAGCGCTGAACAAAATTAAAAACAGTATTGGCAAAGGTATGCTCGATGTAAGGCCCGCTTTAGCAAGAATTTGGTAAGTGATGCCGTTGATAGGTAAATGCACCAGGTAAATAGAGTATGATGATTTACCCAGTATTTTAAATATTTTATGCGTAGAGAATTTATAACTTCTTTCTAGTTCGACGATTGAAATTATAATTAACATTGATGCAAAACCATACAATATTATTGCGCTTCTACCATAGCCGTTTATTAGTCCGTTAACTTCAATTACACCGATAGATAAAAACAAAATCACACCCACTATTCCAATTAGTAATGGGCCGGGTATTGTATGTTTTTTTAACAAATAGGCACTGAGAAGCCCCATAAAAAATAAAAAGTTAAATGCGCTGGAAAATATACTAATAGATTCCGTAGGGAGTGGCTTTAAAAAATTAGAGTAAGTTAAAAACATCAGCCAGATAGAAAAAATTATAAAGCCTATACGCTTGTTAAGTACTAAAATAACAAAAAACAGATAAAAAATTATTTCATACTGAAGCGTCCACGAGACGCCAACGATTAGTGAATTCATACCTTGTGGGTAAAGCATCAGGTTTAAAATTATGTTACCCAGTTCAGGTATACTTCTGCTTGAAGAAAATACAATCAAGCCTAATGTTAGACCAACTACAACCCAATAAAATGGATAAATTCTGGTAAATCGCTTGAATAAATATTCTGCGGCGCGTTTTGGTTTGCCAATATCTGAAAAATGCACATATAAGATAATAAAACCACTTAGCACAAAGAAAAAATTAACACCGGAATGACCAAACTCAGTGAATGAGCCCAGTGGAAATACATTGAAATTTTGCTCAATATGACGAGAAATATGGTAAATAACCACGAGTAAAGCTGCGATACCTCGCAGTGACTCAAGGCCGTAGAGAGTTGTTTTGTTTGATTGAGAAGCTATCATTGTTGAAGTCAATTAATTATATTGCCTTGGGAAATAATTGTCTAAATTAACAATGTGAGTTGAAATGTATTCTTTTTCTTTGTCACTGAATATTTGATCAAACTTGTTAATTGGTTTCGATATTTCATTTGAATCTCGAATTTTCCATTGCTCGGCTTTCGTTGCTATATTTGTTGTTGCGTAATTCAGCATGTTTTGATGGAGTTCAATGTTTAATTTATCTGCAGTTTGTTTCAGTGACTCGAGCGGATTGCCTACTATATCCTCAAATCTAACTATTTCGTGTGAAGGATGGTTGCGGTATTTATGCGAAATCTTGATACACGAATTCCAATAGTTAACAGCTTTTACTAGTCCGTTTTTCCCTCCAAACCTATAGCGAAATGTATCATATTTGTTTGCTGCATCAATTAATGAGGCTACGTTATCCTGACCGTTTCTCACGATGTGTATATATTGGACATTATTAATGTGCTGACTCATTAGGTCTAAGCAAAAAATATTTTGAGGCGTTTTTTCAATCCAGGGTTTTCCATTTGACAGAGTTTCTAAAATAATTTGAAATGACCGAAAAATGTCTTTTATTGAATGAGTGTTTAGCGGTAAAAGCTTGTTCAGTTCTGGGCGGTTAACGTCATTCAAAAACTCTGAAAAATATTTATTGCTGAAGCTGTTGGTGTAGCCGAGTAGGTTTAATAATTTTAAAAAATACATTTTTGGAATTTTGATACGGCCAACAAAATTACCAAATCGGCGAAATTCAAGATCATCCAGAACGTGGTATAAAATATTTGATTCTGGAAAGGAATAATATTTAGGGTGACTCGAGAGGATGGATTGTAATAAGGTTGTTCCGCCTCGAGAGCACCCTACGATAAAAACAGATGGTGGTTGATTGATATTAGTCATAATTTTGTAACTTCTAAATTGTGAGTTTTGTGTACCTGTAACATCTAAAGTGCTCTTTATGAGTGCAATTATTTAGACTTATGCTAATTGGGTTTGATTTTTGTTCATACAACTTCTATGTTTTTGTCAACTATTTTAATCCTTAATGTGTGGATGGAGAACGCCATTTATATTCAAGTACAGTTTTTAGCTTTTGCGGAAAAATTGGATCGTTAATTATAGAGTGTTTTGTGATTTGAAGTCCTATTAGCCAGGATATAGCAGCAACGATGCATGAAATTGAAACAGTAAAATACATATTTAATGTAATTGTGCCTGTGACATTTAGAATTTTCAGCAATACGGGGCCTGAGAGAGTTATAAAAGTTAAGAGGCCACTTCTATAAAGACCATCAACCTTCATGCGCCAATTTGTTTTCAAAGCTTTGGATTTGAAGTGCTCATGAATAAAGCTAGATATTATAAACGCAACGAGAAAAGCAACAGCGAATGGCATTAAGGTGTCAAAAAATATAGCGCAGGTTATTATAGACGCAAGTCTAACTAGCTGAACTGTAACTACCGCTTTTGTGCTTAAATCAATTCTCCCCATGGCCATTAGGACTTGAGGATGCAAGTTCCACATTGCGGCAATAGCGCCTGCAAGGCAAAAAACTGGAACTAATGGAGACGCGGCATCCCATTGAGGTCCGAATAGTATACGTAGAAATTCTAAAGAATAAAGGGAGAGCAGTGCATAAAACGGCCAGGCAATTGCTGTAATTGCCGATATGGTTCTAATGTATATACCCTCAAGATCTGTTTTTTCTCTATAGGCTTTGGCAAAACCCGGATAAGCCACATTTCGGATGGCGCTCATAATGTCACGTTGAAACAAGTACATTACACCTTGAGCGCGACTTATTATTGCGACAGGGGCAAAACCAAGTACACGCCCCACAATCAAATCGTTTGCGTTCATTGATATTTCGGTAATTATGTTTGCAGCTGTGGCCTGAGATCCAAAATTAAAAATACGACGCCAATCTTTCAGTGTAGGGCGCATCCAAAATTCATTTTTTCGATATATCAAACCACCCAGGCAAGTGGTTGCAGTGCTTGCTATTGATGACCATACCAGGCTCATATAACCGACATCTAATGCTGCGAGAGTGACTGCGCTTGCGGTGCCAACAATTGCTGCTGAGATGTTAATTGCGAACATTATACTAAATTTCATCTCTCGTCTTAAAAGTGCAAGTGTTACTGAATTAAACGGAATGAGAAGGAAATTGAACGATAGCACCTGAATGACATATTGCATTCTTTGATCGCTATAAAAATCTGCTATATACGGACTCAAGAGTTGTAAAACGAAGAATAAACTTACCCCAATGATGAGTGTTATGGTGAAAGATGTGCGTTTTCTTTCAGAAGTTAAATCTTTTTCTTGAATAAGGTAAGAGCCAACCCCAAAATCTCGCACGATATGTGCTAATCCGATGAACGCAACTGATACTGAAACTAAACCGATATCTTCTGGTGTAAGCAATCGGGCTAGTACAATAAACGATATGAGTTTTAGTATTATCAGGAGGTAGCGTTCAGCAAAAGAAATAATGAGGGACTTACGGATGTTGGTCATTGGGATTTTATTTCCTCTTTCCAATGACCTGATTTAATTAATTTGTTTCTTAAGCCGGGTAGTGGATGTCCAAGTTCGTATGCCTTTTGTGCATTTGGCAATGCTTTATCGGGCTGCTGCATGTCGAGATATAATAAGCCTATATTATAATAAGGCTCGGCTGCGTCTTGGTTAATCGCAATTGCATTTTTATAGCTTTTTTCGGCGGCTTGGAGTTGATTGCTTTTGTGTTGGTGTATGCCGTAAATCAAATGCACAATTGCATCCTTTGGTGCAAATGCGATAGCGCGTTTAAAATAACATTCGGCTGAAAAATAATTTGGTAAAAAACCTTTATTTTTGCGCCTTTGAATTTGTTCCCAGCGTGATATTGATAGCAGAGCGCGATGATGGTTAGGGAACGCTCGTAAGGTGTAGTCTATATCGGCGTCAATACGCCCACTTTCCCCTTTAATAAGTCGCTCAACTTTTCGCGTAAAGTGGTGCTCTTCAACAACTCGGAGTTTGTTTTTTTGTGTGATGTAGTTAAATGGGCCATATGCATTTGAAAGATTTCCACAATCTGGAACTTCCATTGCGGTGGTTTGTAACGGCAGACTTAACAGAAGAGCAAGCAAGTGAAGAGAAATGAAAGGCATCGTTCTGGCTTTTGTGCCGATGGACGTGTGCACATATGTTGTTTGTTTCCGCATAGGTTTTTGCTCTATTGGGTTTGGTTTAATTTTAAACTCTGCGTGATTGAAGTATATGCTACGGGAGATAAGTGAAGACTAATTGACTATCTTATGCGCTTTAGTTTGAGCTGCTGAGTTTAACAGGTAATCATATTTATCTAATCTTGCCGTATATCTGTCTGATTATATCGATAAATTTTATATTTTACATTTAAGATTAATATTTTATTTATCCGATAATTTGTCGTCTGGTTGCTGTAATATTATATATGCTTAAAGTCATCAATAAATATGAAACAAAATAAAAATAAGTGTTGTTCTATACCGACGGATTGGGCAAAATTAATTGCGCTTATTATATGGTTTACAGTAATGTCGATTCATTACACACTTCTGTCGAAAAAAACTCCACGCGCATTCCACTAGTTATGTGGCTTTAATAATGCGAATTGCTGGGTTGGCCTGCATCCTGCATTGAGTTCTGGCTTTTTAAATTTGCATTCTCAATTCAAATTTAAATATTAACGATTTTCGATTTCATCTAAAAACAACTACAAAGTGAATATTATGAGAATTCTTCGAGTTACTGCCTTTTTGACCTTAAGCTTTGGGGCGATATTCTTTAGCGGCTGTATGGAATTTGAAGTTTCCTCAAACAAGGAGATTAAAGTAGCTCCGCTTGCCTCTACTGATGAGGAGGCTAGGCCTTCTTCAGATAAAACGGAATCTAATAACAATCAATTGAACGACGATAAGCCTGATGAGGTGGTAGACGATAAGCCTGATGAGGTAGTAAGTGATGACAGCGATACGGATTCATTGCCCGAATACTCAGATGGTGAACCGATAATTACAGAAATTATTGTTAAGCAAGCCGATATTGCAAGTAATCCGTTATTAACTATTGGCTTTCCTCTCCCTGAAGGCTTGTTGGCTAGTGACGAGATAATTACCGTTACCGATGAAAGTGGTAAAATTCTTGAGACTCAGTGGAACCCTTTGAGTAATTGGCGAACTGATGGATCAGTCTTACATGGTGCTTTAACGGTCTCTCTTCCTGGTGATTTGCAGATCAATAAAAGCCATGCCTTGCAGATTCGCAAGATTAAAAATACTGAAAATGCACAAATTGATGATTTGACAAAAAACGAAATCGTAACCTCTGGATTTGATGGGAAAATTACAATTAACACCGACGCAGGTGAAGTATATAGCCTAAGTGCACTTGACTTATTGAACGGCAATGTAGCACCTAAGCAAGAGTATACGCATTTTTCTGGCGCGTTGGCTTCTGAGTACATTGTGGGCGGAAATTTGCGACAGGAATTAACAGATGTGGAGCACGAAACTCTGCAAGGTTATTTCCATATTCGAGCGTACAACCAGCCTGTTGATCGTGTGCATATTACGTTTGTTTTAGAAAATACCGGTGTTTTCAACGTGTTATCCGACGTAGTTGGCGATGTTGAACTTTCTGTTGGGGACGATGTAGTTTACTCAAAAAGTAGCTTTTTAATTGGTGCTGATAAACGCTACCCTAAGCGTTTTTGGTGGGGAGGGGATCAAGAAATTGGAGTCAAGTTTGATGGTGAATATTTACAAGCAACAAAACTGGTGCCCGAATATCAAGAGCTTACTCTAGATTCTTCCTTACTTGATAGTTTCCTTAGGTCAGTTGACTGGAATGAAAGGGGGCAGTTGGAGGCTAAATTACATACAGGTGGAGCGAAATCCTCACTTGCGCCATTAGATCGTTGGGCGGCTTCTTACTTGATTTCCGGGGATGATCGCGCGCGCGATGCTATGATGGCTCACGCTGATGCCTACCATTGGCTGGTCAATCGTTACGAATATGCGATTAATCCAAGAGATGAAAATACTGGTTTTCCTCTAAACCTTGCTAATCACCCAACCAGTATTGGTAGAGGCTGGGGTGGGCGGTATGCGATTGCAGCTGGCCCCAGGGTCAGAGAGCCAATTGAAACAGATATTGCCCACCAGCCAAATTGTGCTTTTGTGCCATACCTGATAACAGCGGAATTTTCATATTTGGAAAATTGCCAATTTTGGGGAGTTGCAAATTGGATGATGGAGCGGCCAGGCTCGCACCCGAGTTGGCCTCGTTCATTTTACAAGGGGCAAACTCGTGCAATTGCCTGGGGGCTTAGAAATATGGTATTTGCTTCAATTATGACACCTGAATCCCACCCTTTAAAAACACAGCTTGATGAAGCGGTGGTGCTTGCAGCAGACTCTTTTCGTAATGATGTAATGACTAAGAATCAACTGGGCATATGGCCTCCAACCATATATGGAGCCTCTTCAACAGCAAATCCAGATGACGTGGGGGGGAAGGTAGCGTACGCTCCTTGGCAGGATGATTTTGTCACCTGGGCTATTGGTTATGCCAGCAGTGTCGGGTATAAAAAAGAGTTGATTGACTCAGGCGTATTATCATGGAAAGCGAAATCGGTTGTTGAGCGATTAGGTGACGATACCGGTTATTGCTGGGCGGATAGTGCTGCATATGCAATAGGAGTGCGAGATACAAATGATGGTGAGATGTATAAGTCATGGTCGGAAGTTTATGGAAAAAACTATGGTCAAAAAACTTGTCCTTTAGAAGGGACGACAGACGCAGGAATTGACAGGAGCGCGATAGATTATGGTGCGCAGATCTCGGCAGCGATATCTGTGGCTAAATCGACAAACATTCCCGGGGCGGAAGAGGCCTACCAGCGCTATAGTAGTAGAGCCACGTCTTGGGCAAAGCAATATGAAAGTGCACCTGAATGGGCGTTAAAGCCATATGACGGCGAATGGAGTAGCACTAGGCTGTCATCCAGTATGCCTAGCACCGAAGAAAATGCCGTCGATCCTTTGCCGGTGATTGATACTCCGCCAGTTTTAACTCCGCCTAAGCTCGATACAGTCGTTGAAAATCCAGCAGCTTCAATTAATCCACAAGATTTGGATAATCTTGAGCCAGGACATTGGCTGGAAATAGCGAATAGTCGTTTGCTTGATTGGGAGCTTAAACCTGAAGATATTGGTCAGGAGTTATATGACGCCAAAAGGGGTAATACGGGAATTAAAGGTTTGACCAGAGCCTGGAATGGTGGTGCTTATGATACAAAGCGAGACCTTATGCTGGTTTGGGGAGGAGGGCACGCTGATTACGCAGGTAACGAAATCTATGGCTTTAATGTAAACACCTATAAATGGGAAGCGATAACCAGGCCAAGCATTGGGCCATACGATGGATTAGAGTTTCTTTCTGATGGCGCCCCCAATTCTCGACACGCTTATGATGGAGAGATATACATTGATGGCGCCCAGGATAAATTCTTTATGTTAGGAAATCATTTGTATCGTAATGCGCAGAGTACACAAGTACCTTGGGTATATGATTTTATAGCAAAAAAATGGAGTCAATTGGCTCTTCCGCAAGGTAAAGCACAAGCTAATACAATAAGTGCATTCGATCCTGTTACTGGTCGAATATTCATTAATAACAAAGAGTATTTGCAGTATTTAGAAACGAGTTCTGGAGAAATTACAGATCAACAATGGAAAATTGCCAGTAATGGTGGGTTGCCGTACAAAGGAACTATGGCAATAGATCCTAAAATGCGAAGACTGGTCTATTTGGGTATTGGTGCTGATTACGTATGGGATATTAGTGGTGAAACAGTAACTCGGAGCGTGCTGGGTGCGACTGGTGATGAAAATGTGCTGGAGTCTTATTACCCCGGGTTGGATTACAATAGTAAGCAAGAGAAGCTCGTGGCCTGGGTTGGAGGCGCAGATGTTTATGTGATTAATTGGGAAACCAACAATTGGGATAAAATAACACCAGCTGCTGATAATGCCGTTACTCCTCCAACTAAACGATTTAATGGTACTTTTGGTCGCTTTCGATACGTGCCTTCTAAAGATGTATTTATAATTATAAACGACGCGACTGAAAATGTATTTTTCTATAAATTGCCGATAAATTAAAAATGGTTATTGTTACCGTTGGCAAAAATCAAACTGGATGTACAATCCCCTGGCTTTTTGACATTAATCAGCCGGCTAGAAATTTTGGTGATATTGTTATTGGCTTTGTTATATAATCATTTGATTTTTAACGCGAGGGTACGCATTAGTTGCTTCAGGTATTGTTAGATAAATTGCTTCTCGTTTACGATCGATTGTTGTGTCCATTTTTGTAAAATTTGTTTGTAGTACGAATTAGATTTTTGGATGGCTTTTCGCCGTTATCGATACGTCAACAGTTAATTTATTTATCAATTGAAGAGGACCATACCCTTTTGATTTATATGCGCAAGAAATCAATGAGACTGTCATGATTTTTGTGTAAGTTTTGATATTCAGTGGATTTTTATACATGTCTATAGAAACAGAAGTTAAAGCCATTTTGGCAGATGTATTACAGCTGGGTGACTCAGTCAACAGTTTTGACTCGAACACGCCCCTGTTGGGGAGTATTCCTGAGTTCGATTCCATGGCGGTAGTAAGTGTGATTACTGCGCTAGAAGAAAATTATGGCTTTTTTGTTGATGACGATGAAATCGACGCCGAAGTTTTCGAAACCATTGGTACATTGACTAGTTTTGTTGAATCCAAGATTTGATATTAAGCAAGCCAGAGCCGAAATTTATTAGTTCTTCCAAAGGGCGAATCTTCACCCTTTTTTTCCCTGCTGTACATGACAATAATTCTGTTGTTCTTTTGATTCCCCCCTTTGCTGATGAGATGAACAAGTCGCGGCGAATGTATAGCGAATTGGCTAGGCAGTTAAGTGCTCGGGGAGTAAATGCCATGCTATTTGATTTTTACGGAACAGGTGATAGTGAAGGATTAATGGAAGATGCATCATGGCAAGATTGGTCGATAGATATTCAAACCTGTGTATCTGCAATATACGATATAGGAATCGAAACAATATGCTTAATGGGTGTTCGAACAGGCGCTTTATTAGCTACTACTTTTCTGAATGAAAACAATGTAGACACTCACAAGCTACTGCTTTGGCAACCTGTGATTGATGGTAGTGTGTTTATTAATCAATTTTTACGTTTGAAGCTGGCGTCGTCAATGATGAATGGCGATCTAAATAAGGAAACAACTAAAGATTTGAAAGCTCAACTCCAACGTGGTGATTCGTTGGAAATTGCAGGTTATACATTAAATCCAGATTTGGTTGCAGCTATTGCATCATCAACATTGAAAGGTTTTATGCCTGGATCTAATATTGAAATTGCATGGATAGATATTGTTGCCGATTTGGAAAGATCCTCACCAGTTGCTAACACTAAATTAGTAGAGCAATGGCAGCAAGCGGGAGTAAAAGTTAGGCATGAAAAAGTGGTCGGTATGCCATTCTGGAATAGTGTTGAAATTGTAGAAAATCGTGAGTTAATCGATATGTCTCGGAGATTTCTTTCCTGTGAAACTATGAGGCGATAATGGAATTACCAGTTATATTCGAATGTGCAGATCAGCATATTGTGGGGATTTTAAGCGAAGGAGTATTGGACACTGGCGTAGTTATTATTGTCGGAGGGCCGCAGTATCGAGTTGGGAGTCATCGCCAATTCACGTTATTAGCTCGGCAATTAGCAAAGGCTGGAATACCTTGTTTGCGATTCGATTATCGTGGAATGGGTGATAGTGGTGGCGAAATTCGAGATTTTGAAGATGTTCAATTAGATATCCAGTCTGCCGTTGATTATTTTTTTCAGCACTCTCCTGGTTTGAAGCGTGTCGTGCTTTGGGGATTGTGTGATGCTGCATCAGCCAGTATTTTCTATGGATACACTGATGAGCGAGTTTCTGGATTGGTGTTGCTTAATCCGTGGGTGCGCACTATTGAGGGTGAGGCGAGAGCATATATAAAGCACTACTATATGCACCGTTTAATTGATAAATCGTTGTGGCAAAAAATATTCAGCGGCAAGTTTAACTTTTATAAGTCTATTAGGTCTTTATATTTGATGATAACAAGTATTTTAAAAAAGACTAAAAGCGAAGCGAATAATTCGAGTATTAATTCGGCTACTCATGCTCTTAGTGGTTCACTTCCAGAACGAATGCTTCAAGGGCTTCAGCAATTCAACGGAAAAATACTCTTAATATTAAGCGGGGATGATTTAACCGCCGATGAATTTCGCGATGTTGTTGGATCTTCTCGTGAGTGGAAGCGGGCATTGGAATCAGATCAAATCACTATGCACACGCTGGACGAGGCGAACCATACGTTTTCCTCAAAAACTTGGCGTAACCAGGTTGAAACATGGACTGTCAATTGGTTGCTAGATAATGAAAAAAAGTTTTCCGTTTCGAAGCCTTAAATATTTATCAAAGCTATATCTTATTGCTTCGGGTGTTCTGTTAAATATAATTATAATGACTGTAGTGATTTACGGCTTTTATAAAGCCAATATGCTCGGCGTTACCGCCGAAGATATACTAATCAAATCTGCCGATAAAATAAGCCCAAAGGCCCCAACTGTTGCTAACTTAATTCGCAAGATTAGCCAAGAAACCGATGATAGTCGGATGTTTCATGGTCTTGAATTAAGTACATGGTCAGGAAAGGGCGCAAGTAACTCAAGCCAATCTCTTGTTGTCAATAATAGTCTAGAGCAAAATTCTGCTTTAAAATTTGTAACCAACACTAAAGAGCTTTTACGCGCTTTGCAAGCTGCAAAACAAGGTCGAACCATTGTGTTGCGTCCCGGAAAATATAAAATCAAACAGCGAAAGATAAAAATTGGAAATTCAGGTTCTGAGGTAGCTCCTATTATTGTGAAAGCTGAAAACCTTGGAGAGGTAGATATAGAGCTTGATTCACTTGATGGTTTCTATATTGATAAGCCATATTGGATATTTGAGAATCTAAGAATAAAGGGAACTTGTGTAAAAGATAGCCGTTGTGAGCATGCTTTTCATGTTGTGGGGAAAGGCTCTAATGCGATTATAAGGAATAATATTGTTACCGACTTTAATGCGGCTGTAAAAGTTAATGGTATTAAGTATGGAAAGACATCTCATTATCCTGATTTTGGAAGAGTAGAGAATAATACATTCTATAATAACGCAGTAAGAGATACAGATAACCCGGTTGCTACACTTGATATTTTGGCAGTTTCAGATTGGATTGTAAGAGACAATTTCATAGCTGATTTTGTAAAAGGTCGAGGGAACAAAATAAGTTATGCTGGTTTTTTTAAAGGAAATGGGTCTCGAAATGTGTTTGAGAGAAATTTAATCATCTGTCGATTAAATTTAAAATCTAAGGGAGGTGGGCAAGTTGGCTTATCTTTTGGTGGCGGTGGGACAGGTAAGGCCTCTTGTAGGCATCAGCAATGTGAAGTAGAAAACAGCTCAGGAATTATTCGACACAACTTAATAATGAATTGTAATGATGTTGCAGTTTATTTAAACAAGTCAAAAGACACAGAAATATATAATAACACTCTAATTAACACGCTGGGTATTGATGTTCGCTTTTCGCAAAGCAATGCGGTTATTGCAAATAATTTATTAACTGGAAGAATTAAAAACCGCAATGCCGGTAGTAGCAAGAAAATTAATAATATTGTTATTAGTCTGAGTGATATTGAAGACTATTACAGAAATCCTGTGGATGGAGACTTTTCTGTAGCTAATGGCGACGAAATGATCAATCAAGGAGTGAACTTGCAGGCACTAGAGAAGGATTTTTGTGGAAAGTCGCGCGGTCCACTAGCTGTTGATATAGGTGCATTTGAGTACACAGAGGCAAACTCGGTTTGTAATCCTTTTCAAATGTAAACGTTGGATTAGTATCTAGTTTTAAAAATGTCAGTCTCATCAACGTAATAATATCTTTGAGTGATTTTTTGATCAATCTAGGGATGAAAAAATCTATAGCTAATTCCCCAGTCTTTATCATGTTTGAGCTATTATTATAGTTAAGTAGATGTCTGTGGTATCTGGATGATATTAATTTATCAAGGGACTATTATGACGTTAAAAAATGTTATTCATTTTGATGGCTTTAAAGACTTTATTCGTCTTGCTTCCTCGATTACTCTAAATTATGAAAACAGTGTTTTAAAGGCTATGATCTACAAAGAGCCGGGAGAGCGCTTTGTGGTATTTGGTCGTGGGTCGGGAGCCAATAATGGATACATACAAATTCAGGGTGGCGAGCTCAGGTATATTGATGTTAGAAGTTTGAGTCGCTCCACTTCTAGTGCGATTTTCCCAGAAGATGTTTGGGTGGAGCTGCAGTTAACGTTTTCTTCGAGTAGAATTTATATAGCCCTTAATAGCACTTTAGTTGATCATATTGATTTAATAAGTCTCACCCTGTTTTCTGATTTGTCACAGATAGGGATGCGCAGGAGTGCTGATGGAGGTGGCCGGGTTGCATGGGTTGAATATACGGACAATGATGCTGCTAATAATTCGTTTAGATGGGATATCGATGAGGGTGCAGGTACAGTATTAGCTGATTCAACAGGCAATGGACATGTGGGTGAATTTGGTAGTAGAGATGGTGGAGCATTAGCTACTTGGCAGACAATAGATGATAGTTATTTTGATGCAAATCCGATCAGTCTAGTAACACCTCTAGCTGCAACGGCTGTCGACCATGAAAGTGCGCATCTGAATGCGGTTGTTAGCCGTCCATGTGATATTTATTGGGTTCTTACTGATAAAAACCTGCTTGCTCCCGTTGTTGGAGAAATAATTGCGGGAGTGGACTCAGCGGGCGAGACGGCTATTGCGCAAGGTTCAAATTTATCCTCTACTACCGTAGACGAAACTATTACTGGCTTACTCCGTAACAAAGCCTTCAGGTTTTCGCTAGCTTCCACTGATAATATGGGTAATTTCTCAGCAGTTGAGCATTTGGAGTTCGCGACATTTCGAGATACCTTGACTGCTTACATTGTTCCTTCTGGTGAGGTTTGCAGAGCAGGTAGGTCATTAGGCACACTTTCGAGTATCGATGGCATTCTAAATATGCTTAAATACACCCCTGCTGACAGTTGGATTCCTATCAATAAAACACGATTTGATAGTAGTTGGCCTGATCTTATTTATCGTGTGTCGCAAGGTAAGCCCCATAAATTAATTGAGCCCTGGTCAGGATTTGCATGGGATCATATCCATCATAGGTTAATTATTTATAATGGTGGACACGCCAACTATTCTGGTAACGATGTTTATATTTGGAGTGCGGAGACGCTGAATTGGGATTTGGCTTTCCATACATCTCAGGCTATACAAGCTTATCCCACCCAACCTCCTCCTATTAATAAAGTTTTTGAGCCTATTGATGGTGTATTAATCGCTCCGCAAAGCAGTCATACATATAAGAACAATGGGTATTTGGAAATTTTAGATCGTTTTATTACATTTGGCGGGCCTTGTTATACCCATTCAGGGCAATATTCATTGAGAGATGCTAATGGTGGAGTTATCCGCTATATTGCAGCATATAAATTAGACATGACATTAGCTGGGCAGGGGTATGTTGGTGGCACCGCAAACAGTGATCCCTCTGGCACCTTGCCAGGCGCTCAAGCTTGGGAAGTATGCGATTATCTTTTTGACCACCCTGAGGCCTCTACGCAAAAAATTGCGAATTTGACAATCGGAGCGACCAATGAAAGTGTGCTCACGACTACTGAAGGAGGGCGCGATGTCGCTTACGTTTCACGTACACATGGCTTGTTCCGTATAGAATTTGTGGATTCTGACTACCGCAATGACATAATTACTCAAATCAGTACAACACAGGTGGCGGGGAATAAAGTTTTTGCTCTTGATGAGTCTCGAAAAATAATTGTTGGTTCGCGGGGGTTATCATATTCAATTTTTGTTTATCTAGATATTTCAGATTCGAATCCATCGGTTCCTGTTGCTTGGGTAAATATTCGGGATACAGATTTGATCGGCTCGGGGGTTACTGAATTCTTATCAAAACTTCAGGGTATGGCGGGCTTCGAATACGATCCAATTCGCGATCGCTTTCTATGGTGGTATGCTGATAACGAAGTGTTCGAAATTACATTGCCAGTAGGAGACTTCTCAACTGGTTGGACTGTGACAAAAATAACCCCCTCCGTGCCTGATTATCCGGTTTTTTCTGATCTGAATGCAATTGGTGTTTGGGGAAAGTGGCGATACGCAAGGGATTTGGATTGTTTTATAGGATTGATGGGGCGAAGTGCTGGCCGCATTTGGTTGTTTAAACCGCGAAATTGGATTGATCCGAGGGAGTAGAGATGGCTCAAACACATAGTGCACTCGCTCAGGATGTCCCCTATGCTGGTGATCATGGCCCAGGTCTTTGGGCCCGCGCGCTTAATATGCCTGACGATTACGGCAAAACAGTTGGTTTGGAGATTATTACCTTTCCAGCTGGCGCTAGTAACTTTATTCTTTATGATAATAGTAGTTTTGAGCTTGAAGGGCCTGATGGGCTCTATACATTTCAGTGGCAACCTTATGTTGATGGTGTTCCAGCTGGGCGAGTGCAAACTGAAACAGTTCTTATTGGCGATGGGTTTTCCGGCGCAGGAAGTGTTGCTGTAAGTACAAATACTACAAACACAAATGTTAGAGGAATAAAACAAAGTTTTGGTGCAGTACATAGCAGTGCCTGTTGATATTTAATTCTCTTTTAGATGTTAGAGTTTTGGGTATTAAAAATTCAGTTTTGTTACTTCGCAACATTTGCTGAAAGAGTAGAGTAGCTGGTCAACTATAGCTTGAAAAACTCAATATTTTGACACCGATTAATACTTATAAAGAACGTCATAAGCAATATTAGTTATATGCATATTTATCAAAACTCAAGTTAACGAGGTGGAAATATGAGCTTAACAACAGCAGGCAAAAATTTAGCGCTTGATGCTTTGATTATCACTCAGGTGAGCTTGCATGATGCCCCCCCAGGGGACGATGGAGCGGCCAATGAATTATCCGGCGGTGGCTATGCGAGGCAAGCAATTTCATTTGCACTAGCAACAGAGGGATCAAGAGATAGTGAAAACCAACCTGTATTTGATGTGCCAGGTGGTAATACGGTGAGTCATTATGCGTTTTGGGCTGGGGCCATTTGTGTGGATAGTGGTGCTTTGTTTGCAACTGAAGTATTCACTGCCGATGGACAGTACACATTAATTGATGCGGATATCAGATTTATATGATGTTTTTGTGTTTGAGTAATTGTGTTTATTAAGGTAGGTACAAAAATAATTAGGTGATAGAATCCAGTAATTGAGAAAATTCACGAGTTTTTGCTTCTCTCGAGTGTTGTGAAATTTGTTCATCGCTTGCAATTGGAGCATTATTTTCTTTTAGAGATTTAATAAATTCAATAAGACCTTTTTTAATCGCGTCTTTATTGTCAAGTGGCACTATTGTATAAATGCCAGCTCGTTTTAACACGTTGGCCGTATCTCCTGCTTTGTCTGTTAGTGCAAATATGGGTCGTTTGGCGCGAAGGTATTCATATATTTTGGCCGGAATTTGATGATTGCAATTTGAAGCTTGAAAAATGAGAAGCCCATCGGTTTGGATCATCTCTTTTAAGGCGTCTCCATATGGAATAGGCTTGGCAAGAAAAATTATGTCGTTTATATCCATTTTATGAATTAGATCTTCATAATAATCCTCATGTCCGCTTGCTCTTAGCACGACTTTAAGACTGTTTCTGTTTATTTGGTTCTCCCGTTTTAGTTCAGATATAGCCATAAAAAAGTCTCGTGGATCTCGTTCAGAAGGGTATAAAAGGCCACTATGAATTAACGTTAGTTGCGATTTCTGTTCTTCTGTAGTGCTTATTTCAATTTCTTTGAAATTATCTTCGTCATAGCCATTTTCGATGACGCAAAATTTTTCAGGATCTGCCTCGGGATATCTGTTTCTGTACATTTCTAACGTTCCCTGAGTAGTAAAGACTAATTTTGACGCGTGCTTGACAGCCTTTTCTTCAATCCATCGGTAAGCTTTCCATCTTGATTTTTCTTTTGGATAAGTTTCTTCTGTCATTGAATCACGAAAATCTGCAACCCAAGGAATGCCAGTAAGTTTATGAAGTATCAAACCAATAAGATGAGCAGTTGCAATTGGGTAAGTTGACCAGATTACATTAGGTCTAAACCGTTTAATAAGAACTACACCTGAAATAATTCCCCCGAATAACCAGCTTACCCAGCGATCCGGCAATGCAAATATATCGGGATATCTACCCTTGATTGCTAAGTGTCGGGCGGTGTCTAAAGCGAACGCGCGTTTAACGTGCACGCTGTTTGGTATATCTTTTAGTTGATAATCGCTTGTTCTATCATAGGCTTTTGGGTTAACGGAAAGTACCGTTGGTTGCCATCCTAAAGAAGGTAAATATTGTGAGAACTTGAGTGATCTATGGACGCCACTACTTGAACCCACTGGTGGGTAATGATATGCGATCATTAGAATTTTATTTTTCATACGTTTCAGTTTTTTAAATGCAAGGTTTTTATCGGTTTAGAGTTTTGGCAAGCATTAAGAAGGGCAAAATTGATTATTAAACTTTTTCATGAAAAGCTCTACGTCTGTAAATGCTAAAGTATTAATTCCCGCCGCTGCTTTCCGGCCACCCCCCGTTTCAAATTGTCTGCACAAATCATCTGCTCCGGTTTTCGTTGCCAGTGGGGCTCTGACACTCACCAAATAACTATCCCCATCTTGCTTCGTTAATAAAGCATGAGCTCTGTTCGGATGTGCTTGACACAAGGCATTGGCATAAACTCCGGATACTCTACGTGCCCAGGCTTGATTGGGTAGAATATATAGGGCAGTTTGCTTGGTATTATATTCTGGCTTTAGATTATTCGCTTTGGCAAGGTCTTCAGCGTAACCTGCTTGCAGAGTTTTGCAGGTTTCACTTTCATTGATAAAGTCTAGAGGGCTTTTGTAAGGATGGATTAGCATCGCTAATTCATCAGGTTTGAAGTGTAAATCAGCTTCAGTCGCACCGTAAGCATTGTAATTGATGGCAATGCCCAGGTTTTTCAGTTTTTCAATATTGGAATTTGACAGCTGGAATTGATGGGCTAAATTTTGGGCTTTATCATCAAAATTGTCACCAAATGCGCCGACAATTGCCCATAGTCTATGCGCGCCAGATAAATAAGTATCAACAATCAAACTGGTGCATGTATCACTGGCTGTATTGATATAAGTTTTTAGCTTTGGGTGGTCTGGAATGTCGCCGGCAAAATGATGATCGAAATACTCAATTTTTATACTTTTATCCAGCAATCGAATAACGTCTGTTCGATTTTTATCGAAGGAAATATCTAAGGCTGTAATTGTATCCGATGCTTCACCATTAATGTTTTTAAGTAATTGTATGTCACGTTTAACTCCGGTGATTAACGTACTTGCTTTTGGCTCCGCCAGTCTTAGTTGTTGCAGGGCGCATATGCCATCTGCATCGCCATTGAATACATCGTAATGAGTCATAATGTTCTTTAAAATAATGATAATTGTGAAGCTTAAGACAGTGTTATGTTAAAGTAAACACAAGTGGAAAATTTTTTTCGCGTTGAGTGAAAGGCACTTTTAATAAGTGTCAAATTTTCACATATAAACAGCAGCTTGCAAGTAAATTGAGGCTGTTATTTGTTCGTTCTAATGCTAATTAAAATATGTTGTTATTATTTTTGCAGATTTAAAAAAACAGCCCTAATGCTGTATGATTGCGTATGAGTTTATCGGGCTGACGTAAACTCTAAAAATATAATGAGATAGTAGGCTAAAGGATAATAGGCACAATGACTACACTTACCCACCTCCAGCGTCTTGAAGCGGAGTCCATTCATATTATTCGCGAGGTAGCTGCTACCTGTGAAAATCCGGTTATGCTTTATTCAATCGGAAAAGACAGCAGTGTGATGCTGCATTTGGCTTTGAAGGCTTTTTATCCTTCGAAACTGCCGTTTCCTGTTATGCATGTGGATACCACCTGGAAATTTCGTGAAATGATCGATTTCCGCGACAAGTTTGTTGTGGAAAATAACCTTGACCTGATTGTTCACATAAACCAGGAAGGGGTGGATGCGGGCATTGGCCCATTTACTCATGGCTCTGCGATTCATACCGATGTGATGAAAACGCAAAGTTTGAAGCAGGCGCTCGATAAATACAAATTTGATGCAGCTTTCGGTGGCGCACGTCGGGATGAGGAAAAGTCCCGCGCTAAAGAGCGTATATTTTCCTTCCGCTCGGCGCAACATCGTTGGGATCCAAAAAATCAACGTCCAGAGCTTTGGAACATCTATAACAATCGGATTCAAAAAGGTGAAAGCATGCGTGTTTTCCCACTTTCTAACTGGACTGAGTTGGATATTTGGCAGTACATTCATCTGGAAAACATCCCCATTGTTCCTTTGTATCTGGCCAAGAAGCGTCCGGTGGTTGAGCGTGATGGTATGTTAGTCATGGTAGATGATGATCGAATGCCATTGGAGCCTGGTGAAGAGCCGGAAATGAAAATGGTGCGTTTTCGTACACTCGGATGTTATCCGCTTACGGGCGCTATAGAGTCTAATGCAACCACGTTAACAGAAATTATTCAGGAAATGTTACTCACCACAACCTCCGAGCGTCAGGGGCGAGCAATTGATAAGGATGCAAATGCCTCTATGGAGAAGAAAAAACAGGAGGGTTACTTCTAATGAGTGAGAAATCCTATGAAGTGCACGAGTCCGATAGAATCGCTGCAGATATCGAAGGTTATTTAAAAGAACAGGAACAAAAAAGTTTTCTTCGGTTTATTACATGCGGTAGTGTGGATGATGGCAAATCAACCTTGATTGGTCGCTTGCTTTACGATTCGAAATTGATTTTTGAAGACCAGATGGCCGCGTTGGAAAACGACAGTAAAAAAGTCGGCACACAAGGTGGTGATATCGATTTTGCGCTACTGGTTGATGGTCTTGCAGCGGAACGTGAGCAGGGTATTACTATTGATGTTGCTTATCGATTTTTTTCCACCGATAAGCGTAAATTTATCGTTGCGGATACACCTGGGCATGAGCAATATACACGCAATATGGCAACCGGCGCTTCTTCAGCAGACCTGGCAGTCATTTTAATTGATGCTCGTCGCGGTATATTAACGCAAACACGTCGTCACAGTTTTATCGTAAATTTACTTGGCATTCGTCATGTCGTGGTGGCGGTGAATAAAATGGATTTGGTGGATTATTCCAAAGAAGTTTTTCAGGATATTGAAGAAAAATACCGAGCATTTGCTTCGCATCTGGATTTCTCAAGCATAAGCTGTATTCCGTTGTCAGCGCTCAAAGGGGATAACATTACCGATCCTGGATTGAACATGCGCTGGTTCAAAGGTCCTACATTAATGTCGGAACTGGAATCCACTGACGTTTCAAACGATAAAGGAGAAAAACCTTTTCGTATGCCCGTGCAATGGGTGAACAGGCCGAATCTGGATTTTCGTGGATTCTCAGGCACGATTGCATCAGGTTCTATAAAGCCGGGGGTGGAAGTTGTTGCTTTACCCAGTGCGAAAACCAGTAAAGTGAAGTCCATCACAACCTATGATGGTGATTTGGATGTGGCGATTGCTGATCAGGCTGTAACTATTACTCTGGAAGATGAAATTGACATTTCTCGTGGGGATGTGATTGCCGAGTGTGAACATAGGCCGGAAACAACAGATCAGTTTCAGGCGCAAGTTATCTGGATGCATGATAAGCCATTGTTTCCAGGCCGCCCTTATTTAATCAAGACGGCAAACAAAACCATCACAGGTGAAGTAACAGAATTAAAACATAAGATCAACGTCAATTCACTTGAGCATGAAGCAGGTAAAGTGCTTGAGTTAAACGAGGTTGGTGTTTGTAATTTTGGTCTGGATGATTCAATCGTTTTTGATGCATACAAAAATAATGCAGCATTGGGTTCATTTATCATGATTGATAAATTGAGCAACGTCACAGTTGCTGCTGGCATGATTGATTACGGTTTGCGTCGCGCGACAAATGTTCATTGGCAAGCGGTTGATGTGGGCAAGGCCGCTCGTTCAGAGCAAAAACGACAAAAACCTGTGGTGCTTTGGTTTACAGGGTTAAGTGCTTCTGGTAAATCAACCATTGCCAATTTGATTGAGAAAAAGCTACAGGTAATGGGTAAGCATACTTATCTGTTAGATGGTGATAATGTCAGGCATGGTCTTAATAGAGATCTCGGTTTTGTGGAAGCCGACCGAGTTGAAAATATTCGTCGTGTTGGTGAGGTTTCAAAACTCATGGTTGATGCGGGACTCATAGTGCTAACTGCTTTTATTTCTCCGTTTCGCTCTGAACGACGCATGGTTCGCGAAATGTTAGAGGATCATGAGTTTGTTGAAATCTTTGTTGACACACCTATTGAGGTTTGTGAGCAACGAGACCCAAAAGGGCTTTATAAAAAAGCCAGAGCGGGTGAGATTAAAAACTTTACCGGTTTTGATAGCCCTTATGAAGAACCAGAAACGGCAGAAATTCATCTACAAATGGCAAATATGAAAGCAGAAGATGCAGCGGATGCTGTGATTGCCAAGATTGAAGAAAAATACCTTCTAAACTAAGTCTTGCGTAAATATCGTGCATAGAACCCTCATCTACATGTTTATGGATGAGGGTACGCAAGCGATAAAACTAAACAAGCACTTCTTTAACGGCCGGATGACTTAAGAATCGTTCCGGACTTGCGGTATAACCATAAGCGCCAGACTGATAAACCACCACTAAATCACCCACATCCGCCTCAGTTAATTCCATTTTATTCGCCAGAATATCCAATGGTGTGCATAAGGGGCCCACGACATTGACAATTTCCTTATCGCCATCCATCTTGTTAGCTATTGCAGCTGGATAATTTTTTCGAATCACTTGTCCAAAATTTCCCGATGCTGCCAGGTGATGATGTAAACCGCCATCGGTGATTAAATAGGTTTCACCCCTCGATATTTTTTTGTCGATGACTTTGCTGATATAAACACCTGCCTCGCCAACCAGAAAACGTCCCAGCTCCATAACAATTTCTGCTTCTGGCAGGTTTTGTTTAACTGTGGGTAATAATTGTGCCAGGTTTTCAGCAATGGGTTGCAGTTCAATGCGTTTATCGCCTGGAAAATAAGGGATGCCTAGACCTCCACCTATGTTCAACAATTTTGGTGGACATGGTGCATGTTCAGTTAAACGAAAAGCCAGTTCAAACGTTTTGTTATGTGCGTCAATAATGCTATCTGCGCTCAGGTTTTGCGAACCACTGAAAATATGAAAACCATAAAACTGAACATTAAGATCAGCCAGTCTTTTTAACATATCAGGTACACGCTCGGCATCGACACCGAATTGTTTGGGGCCGCCGCTCATTTTCATACCGGAGGCTTTTAATTCAAAATCCGGATTGACACGGATAGCGACTTTGGGTGTTAAGTCCATTTCATCGGCAAACTGAGATATTCGTTCCATCTCAGTTTCAGATTCCATGTTAATAACAATTTCCGCTGCAATGGCTTGTTTTAATTCCGCGTCGGTTTTGCCAGGTCCTGCGAAGCTGATGTGTTGTCGCGACATTGCCGTGTCCAGCGCCACTTTCATTTCACCGGCCGAAGCCAGATCAAAACCATCAACCAGGGCAGACATTTGTTGCACCAGTGCAGGCATAGGGTTGGCTTTGATGGCGTAATGTAAATGAATATCATCAGGAAAGGTGTTGCGTAACAGTTGAACACGTTCTTGAATTAATCGGCGATCATAGGCATAAAACGGTGTTTGCCCAACTTGATTTGCTAATTGAGTGGCGGGTATGTTGCCAATTAATAAACTATTATCCTTCGTGGAGAATTGATCCATGGCAATATGTTTTGGTTTTTCTTTCATTAAATACTTTCCTGAAAAAGGTTGGCATATGTTAACGCCAGTTGCTTTCGATCAATTTTTCCATTGGGATTCTTTGGCATACTGTCGACATATTCGATATAGGCAGGCACCATAAAGTTGGGTAACTGCTTTTTACATTCGATCAGTAATTTGTCTTTATCACCACCGTTTGCACTGGTGGCAATTATAGCAATTGCCTGCCCCAGGGTTGGATGGCTTAAACCAAGCGCTGCGGTTTCAGATACCAATCCTGTTGCATAAATTACTTCTTCAATTTCTGTTGGGCTTACGCGATAACCGGAGGTTTTAATCATGTCATCTTTGCGTGCAACAAAATACAAATAACCCTCTTCGTCCATTTTGACTTTATCGCCCGACCAAACTGCGATTTCAGTCAATGTTAGACCGTTATTTTTATCCGGAACGGGCTTGAAGTGTTCGGCGGTTTTGTTCGCATCGTTCCAGTAACCGAGGGAAACCAGTGAGCCTCGATGGACCAGCTCGCCCGGTTCACCTGGCGCACAGGGGCTACCATCTTCACGCACCACCATGACTTCTGCATTGGGAATGGCTTTGCCCATGGAGTCGGGGCGTTTATCAATCTCTTCTGGCGGTAAATAAGTGGATCGAAATGCCTCAGTAAGTCCGTACATCAAATAGACTTTGGCTTTGGGTAAAGCATTCCGCAAGTTAGCCAAGCTGGCCTTGGGCATAGCGCCGCCGGAATTGGTGATATAACGCAGACTATCTGTATTGATTTTCGACCAATCTAATTGTGCTAGTTGATTCCAAAGTGGTGGCACGCCGGCTAATCCTGTGATGCCAAATTTTTCGATGGCTTTGACCACGTCTCTGGGTAATAAGTAGTCCAATAACGTGGCGCTGGCACCTGCGTGAAAAGCAGTTGTTAACTGACTTAAACCGTAGTCAAAACTGAATGGTAATACGGCAAGTAAGTTATCGTTAGCGTGATTTTCTAAATATTCAGCAACGCTCTTGGCGCCAACAATCATGTTGCTGTGTGATAAAACCACGCCTTTTGGTTTGCCGGTGCTACCAGATGTATAAAGTATGGAGGCTATGTCGGCATCGATTCGACGATGTGGCGCCAGCTTTTTATCGCTTTCAGATGTATTCCAGTGACAAACACGGTAATGCTTGTCGGAATGTACTTCAGCTTTGTTATTGATGTCGATGGCTAAAAACAAATCATGGCATTCTGATAATGCATCGCCGAGTTGATTTAAGCGATCATGTGACGTGATTAAAATGCGAACATTACAATCTTTGAGAATATAGGCTACCTGTTCAGGTTTGAGCAATGGATTGATGGGGACGAAAACCGCACCTGCGTTTGACGCCGCAAAAAATGCCACCACGGTTTCAAAACGCTTGGGAAGGTAAATCGCAATGCGCTCACCGCTGGCAATGCCTTGCTCAAGCAAAAGCTGGCTGGTTTTTTCCAATTCTGACCACAGGGTTTGATAGTCCAAATGCTCTTTTTTATGGTTCAGCGCAATTTTGTCTGGCTGGTGATTAGCAGAAATTTGAATAAAATTATGTAATTGTTTAGGCATGGAGTTTGTTTGTTATTGGTAAAACGTTAAAAAATAAGAATGAAATAAAAACGGATGGATTTATCTTTCTCAGCAAAGTGGGACACAAAAGCCTATTTTAAAGTTTATCGACAAACCTTGCCAGGGTATTAGTGCCGTTTGCTTAAAGTTCGGCTTTTATAAGCTGGTAAATAGAAATTATCATGGTTTTGCAGAAGGGATATAAGCCTGGCGTATTATAGGGTGAAAAAACGGCACACTCCAGGCAAAAAGAGAGACAAGCACGTCTGTTATATCAGCGTTGGCACTTTTCAATCCTTGTTGCTGCCATTCCAGCGTAAAGCTCAGAACGAATATCGCACAACAACCAATCACCCAGGTACTGGATTTATTTTTAGGGTGTAATAAAAGTATAAAAAAGCTGATGGCCAGAAATGTCCAGGTAATGTTTAAAATTTCTGTAATTCGAAAAATACGTTTAGACTCATTATTAAATGGCATCCAATTAAATGGGCGTATTTCTTCAGTTTGATATATGGGAACATAATTTAGTTGATTGATGATATATGCTAAAACCAAAGCATAAATGGCTAAATAGATTCTGGTTTCGCTGTTTATTGTACCTAGAAAAAAATACAATGCCGCCCCTGCCAGGTGGCCATAAATCAATTCAGCTGTTAACTCGGTGTCAACTACCGGTATTTTTAAATAGAGTACAATTCCCGCAAATGCAGCAAATGAGAGCAATGTTGCTGCTTTGTTCTTCAGGATCATTTCCGCAATCACCAGCAATGCAAAAATTTCCAGGCAAAAAGACAAGACTTTTAAATAACCCAGATCAGACAGATCAAAGAGGGAAGACTTTAATAAAGTAAACGTTTCATAAAAAGCCTGAACTTGCAGCGAAGGAATGAAGGGGCTCAGTTCGGATAATAACCAAATGCCAACAATCACCAATCCCAGGTCTACAAATCTCCCTTCAATAAACCAACGATAGCGAATTTTGCGCAAATGTTGCCCGAGTTGCGTTTTGCTGGTGGTGAGCTGAAATAATACTGCACCTACAAAAGCCCCGGTAACGTTCATGCCAAAATCAATGAAGGAGTGAGCCCGCGAGGGGATGAACATCTGTAGATTTTCCAGCAAAAAGCTAATAATGGTTGAAATCAGTAAGATGAGTATGAACAAATAACGATGGGCAAAGCGATCCTTCAATGAAATTGACAATAGCAACCCGAGTGGCACATAAATTAAAAAGTTAATGATGAAGTCACTTCGCGGCACATAGCGTGTTTTTTGTTCAAAGCTAGCTAACCAGTTATCAATTTCTGGCCACTGCCAGGTTGTCACCGGGTATAAGCTGCCGTATGTGAGTAAGAGCAAATAAATTACTGTTAAAACAGGTAAAATATAATGCTTTCGATCCAGAAAAATTAATGCTTTTTTCTTAGAGTTCATAACCTTGTTAATTATAATCCATTCCTGTCAGGTTATTTTTACCGGTTGTCGTATATGTAAAAACAGAATTATAGACAGTGAGTCTTAGGTATTGATCGGTTATCGGAGAAGAAAAATTACTATTTTTAATAAAAGTAACGAACTTTGAGTGATTTTTAGTCGAATTGGCGAGTTTTTAAAAGCATGTGCAATTATCATTATAAGATTGCGGAAATTTATATCGGCATGTCGGCAAATTTTACGTTGTGATGCACACTGTAAACAGGTGGCTTGGAATGCTTTTTAGGAATATTTAGCTGATCTTTCACGTATTTTCAACGAACTGGAGATGTTTTAAGAGTGAGGGTGTATAATTACAAAATAGGCGCAAAAATTCCGTGTCGCAGAATTTTACAGGCAAAAGGGATATCTTTTGTGTAAACTCGTTTGCATAGCGCAGTTATAAAAAAAGTCCTTTAGAATGAATATTGTAGTGAGTTAGGTGTGATTTTTGCTTCGTTTAGAATTGTTAATTAGCTTTGTCTGTATATACATTATTTTTGTGGGCAGTTTTCGGTGGTTGTAAATAGGGTGAATTGGTAAATGAAAAACATAAAAAACAACGAAGATCAAAACAAACCAGCGGTAGATCTGTCGAGGCGACGTCTAACCAAGCTGGGTATAATCGCTTCGCCTATTTTAACGACATTGCCAGGTAAATCTGCCCTGGCTGGCAACTGCACAACTCTGTCAGGTATGTTATCGGGTAATTTATCTGCACAAGATGGTGTGTTTGAGCCATGTGACGATAATATCGAGCATATTTTCGGATTAAGTCCTGGGTATTGGCGAACAGTTTGTAGCAATGATCACCAGTTCCCTTTTGGGTATCAAATCAGAGATTTTTTCACTGACCTGGGTTATGGCGGTGCGCAGGTTATTAGTCCTGCTGAGTTGGGTGAGTACACACTTTTAGAAATATTATGGCTGAAAAATAAACACATACCTGCGGCAAGTATGGATGTGATTAATTTTGCCAGGCATACTGTTGCGGCTTTGTTTAGTGCCATCACTTCACCTGATTATTTTATCGGCCCTGAGCAAATTATTCATATCTACAATGACATTGTAGCAACGGGTGTTTATGTGGAGCCTGTGACCAACGAACAATTATTCCTAAACGATATTATTGCTATATACGAAAGTTCTTATGTGGGTGTCGGTGCGGTTACCATCACTGATAACGATACCTTTATCGATTGTCACGGTTACAAGTATGATGATCGTGATGGCAAAGGGCATTTGTATATACAAGACTTATCAGGCGGACCTTACTACAGGATGTTTTTTGGTGGTACGGTGGTTAACTGGGGAAATCATTAAACCACATAGCAAATATCGATTTTAGTTTGTTCTCATTTTGAGGCAGGTTTAACGTTATTTACCAAATATCAAAAAATTATAAAATACAGTGTTGGGGCGACCAATGTGTCGCCTTTCACATTCCCACCGGCCAGACTCATCTTCTAGAGTCTTTAGCCGCTCTGATCGTTTTTCAAATCCTGCAACATCCGTCGATTTCTTTTGATCGCTTGATTGAAAATATACTAAACTCTCAGCAACCAGGGTCTTATACCGACGGTGTTATTGATACCTATGTACGACAGCTATTGATTTTAAACATTATTATTCAACATAAATCATTGTGATTCTTTCCGATTTGTCTGACGACGAAATTCAGCAGGCTCTAGCAGGTGACGGCCTTAATCTTGAAATTGGTCCTTTTACCACTTGTGTAAAAAGTAAAATTCCAGCGGTGATTGACAATATTCGACATTTGTATCGCTATAATTCATTGTCGAATACAAACTTTGCTGACTTTCATATTGAATTAATAGCATCCACAGGTTTGCGTCGTTTTTATAAGCCAAAAGTAAACTTCTTCTTCGATGGTCGCTTACCGTTTAAACCGCTGCCTTATGCGCAGTCTTTTGCCTTCTTTGAGTGGGGGCTGAATTGGTGCGTTGCCAATCATGCACATCAATATGCTATTGTTCATGCCGCTGTAATCGAAAAAAATGGATTTGTGGCCATTATGCCGGGTTCCCCAGGTGCTGGTAAAAGTACCTTGTGTGCTGCGCTGGTGAACCGTGGCTGGCGTTTGTTCTCAGATGAAATGGCACTGATTAATCCAGAGACATTGCATGTTATACCAATTCCCCGGCCTATCAGCTTAAAAAATGAGTCAATTAATATCATTAAGTCATTTGCACCAGACGTGGAATTTGGTTTGTTGGCTGAAGATACGCACAAAGGTGCAATAACTCACATTATGCCGCCAAAATTCAGTATTGAGTTGGCTGGTACATCGGCGCCGGTAAAATGGGTAATTTTCCCTAAATATAAGTCCGCAGTTCCGCTTGAACTGAATGAAATGAAAAAAGCTGAGGCCGCCATGCAATTTGCAGAGCAGGGCTTTAATTACAATGTGCTGGGTGAGCAGGGCTTTGATGTTATGGTGTCACTGATAGATCAGGCTAGCGTTTACAGATTGGAATACAGCTCATTAGATGATGCGGTTGCAAAGTTTGCAGAATTGAGCAATGAATAAAGGCATTATGCGAGATACGAAGTTTGGTGCGCTGATCAATTTAATTCGTGATCCAGATATGGCAGCTGAGCTTGATATGGTGCAGTGGGATTTGATTGTTCGACAGGCACGATCAAGTCGAATGTTAGCTGGTTTGCTAAATTATTTATCAGATAGAGATGTTATTCCTGCGAAGGCCAGAAAACATATGGAGTCGGTGGAGAAGCAGGCTAATCGAACCATTATTTCCACAAAATGGGAAGTTTCTTTGGTGGAAAAGCTGGCGAAACAAGTGGACTACCCAGTTGTTGTTTTAAAGGGTGGCGCTTATGTGCTGAGAGGCTATAAATGCAGTCGTGGTCGTATTTTTTCTGATCTTGACTTATTGGTGCCGGAAAAAAATATATACGATTTTGAGCGGCTGTTGAAAAATAATGGTTGGAAGGGTGAAAAGTTGCATCCTTATGATCAAAAATACTATCGACTGTGGATGCATGAATTACCACCACTAACAAATACTCAAACGGGTGCTTCGCTGGATTTGCATCATAATATTCTGCCAAAGACGTCTCATATAAAAGTGGATGCCAATCGATTTCTTGAAAACATTGTTCCACTCAAGTCCTATGAAAATCTTTACACTTTTTCACCAGAAGATATGGTATTGCATAGTCTGACACACTTGTTTCATGAAGGCGAATTTGAGCATGGCTTGCGTGATCTGGTTGATCTGGATTTAATGCTGCGACAGTTTGCCAGGGAGGACGCCGATTTTTTTGAGCGATTAGAAAGCAGGGCAATTACGTTAAATTTACAGCAACCTTTATACTACGCATTAAAATATGTAACACATTTTTTATTAACGCCAGTGCCAGCAGAAATATTGGAACGCTGTGAGCAAGGCCGGCCCTTATTTCCAGGGCTAATGGATTTTTTCTTTATCAGGGCTCTGAGGCCGGCGCATATTTCATGTGATGATAAATTAACCGCTTTTGCACGCTGGGGCTTGTATGTTCGGTCGCATTTTCTCAGAATGCCTTTATATCTTCTTATTCCGCATTTATTACGAAAAGCCTATATGGCTCGTATGGAAAAAGAACAAACTGTAGAAGTTTAAAAAAACAACCATAGCAAAATTCCAGACTTGTTATTTTTTGACCAATTAGTGCGATAGAGTCACTATTCTTCCTTTTAATTGATAGGGACAAAATGCTTAAAGTCGTTGACGTTATCTATTTTGCTTGATATATCTTTACTTCGCACAGAACATAATTACAATAACGTGCTTCAAGATTTTTTAACTGTAAGTTTACCGATCAACTTACACGATCATTAAATAGACGGTAAAGGGATGGATTTTTGAAGATGATAAAAACGTTAAAAGCGGTATCTGTATTTTTTGCACTGATATCAGTCGCAGGAGGGGCCTGGGCTGGTGGTGATGCAAAAGCTGGTGGACCTAAATCTGAATTGTGTCAGGGTTGTCATGGTGCTGACGGTATGAGTGTAAATCCTGAGTGTCCTAATTTGGCAGGACAAAAACCAGGATATATTTTCAAGCAATTGCAAGACTTTATTGGTGGTAAACGTCACAATGACACGATGACACCTATGGCTGGATTGGCTGGCACAGAACAGGACATGAAGGATATTTCAGCATTTTTCGCTTCATTGAAATCAATGAGCGGTAAAAACTATATCTTAGCGCCTATGCCTGATGACAAAAAATCAATTGCCAAGGGTAAGAAAATTTTCATGAATGGCAATCCTCGCACCGGTTTGTATGGTTGCGTTAATTGTCATGGTCAAAAAGGCAAAGGCAAATCTGAAAGTAATCAGGTTTTCCCAGTGATTGGCGGCCAACATAAAGATTATCTTGTTAAGCAGCTGAAAGACTTTCGTGCGGCAACACGTACTAATGATCCAGCTAACATGATGATGGACATTGCCAAGAAAATGACTGATGCAGAAATTAATGCGGTTGCAGATTACCTAGCATCTATGTAATCTGAGTATGAGTAACTATTGAAAAAGCGGGCCTTGTGGGTCCGCTTTTTTTTTTACAAAACTGTAAATTGTGGAACAGAGCAATTCCTTAATGATGGATTTGTTAGCAATAGCGGGTTTTAGGTTGCTTGGCTTAGCGTTGAAATGCAATCAAATGATGTAAGTCTAATCGAATGCCAATTTCCTCGCCAATAACAAAATCATAGTGACTGGGGAATGCGGCAAGCAATTCGCTTTCGCTGGCAAGTGCTAAAGTGTATAGAATCTCCGAGCCTTTGAATGCTTTTTGCGTGACTTTCGCTTTTAAAGCGCTGTCAGAGTCGGGCAAAATGTCATCCGGGCGTACTAAAACGTCCACATCAATACCGATGGGCCAGTCGTATGCCCTGTCACCTGAAAACTTTCCAATTTCTGTATTAACCGTATCTGGGGCGCTCAGTTTGCCCTGAATAAATTTTCCCTGGCCAATAAAATCCGCGACAAAACGGTTGATGGGATCATGGTATAGATTGTAAGCGGTGTCCCACTGTTGCAATTCCTGATTATGAATAACGCCAATCATATCCGCCACAGCAAAAGCTTCTGATTGATCATGTGTAACCATAATGCCAGTGAGATTTTGGCTTTTGAGTATATTGCGCACTTCGATGCTGAGCTTTTCTCTTAGCTCCACATCAAGATTAGAGAATGGTTCGTCCATTAAAATCAATTTTGGCGTGGCGACCAATGCGCGAGCCAGAGCGACACGTTGTTGTTGGCCACCCGATAGTTCATGTGGGTATCTGTGAGGTAAGGTTTCAAGCCCGACGATTTCCAACATTTCCTTGCTTAGCGCTTGTTTTTTTTGGCGTGAGATATTTCGGATGCCAAAGCAAATATTGTCTTCAATCGTCATGTGTGGAAACAGTGCATAATCCTGGAATACCATGCCCAGCTGGCGCTTTTCTGGCGGAATGGAAGAGAACCGGGTTGAAACTGTTTTGTCAGAAATTATTATTTCGCCGTCGTGAATATTTTCCAAACCGGCGATGGCGCGCAAAATTGTACTTTTCCCGCAGCCGCTGGGACCAAGAAGGCAAACAAGATTACCTTCGCGAACCCGCATGGAAAAGTTTTTAATCGCTACGTGATTACCATAACGACACTCGATATTTTGTACATCTAACAATTCGCTCATTGCGTTATCAGCTTATCCTGCTTTAATACCCATCAGGAATTCTAATAAGGCTTTTTGAGAATGCAGGCGGTTTTCTGCTTCGTTAAATACCACACTTTGTTTGCCATCGATGACATCAGCGGTGACTTCTTCACCGCGATGAGCAGGTAGGCAATGCATAAATAACGCATCTGAATTGGCGTGGGACATTAATTCTTGATTGACCTGAAATTCTTCAAACACCTGCTCGCGATGATTTTGTTCGTTTTCCTGACCCATACTGGCCCAGACATCGGTGGTGATGAGATCGGAGTTTTTGCATGCGTTAATCGGGTCATGTGAGAGCTCGACATAATCGGACGCTTTATCTACAATTTCTTTTAGGGGTTCGAATCCTTTTGGTGTTGCAATTTTTAGCTGGAAATCAAATTGCTTTGCCGCGTTAATAAAAGAATGGCACATGTTGTTACCATCCCCAATCCAGGTAACCGTTTTGCCTTGAATGCTACCGCGGTGTTCAACAAAGGTTTGAATATCGGCTAGCAGTTGGCAAGGATGAAACTTATCGGTTAACGCATTGATAACCGGCACGGATGAATATTCTGCAAAACGCTCAATTTTGCTGTGCTCAAATGTGCGTATCATGATGATGTCCACCATGCTGGACAAAACACGTGAGGAATCTTCAATGGGTTCGCCGCGACCAAGTTGGGAATCGCGTGGTGAAAGAAAAATCGAGTGTCCTCCGAAGTGTGTCATGCCTGTTTCAAACGAAACGCGGGTTCGAGTGGAAGACTTTTCGAATATCATGCCCAGAACTTTGTTTTTTAATGGTTCGTAAACCGTACCTGCTTTATGCATGGCTTTAAGTTCTTGAGCACGTTTTATAATACCGTTGAGCTCATCACGACTTAAATCGTTGAGCGTGAGAAAATGACGCACCATATTGTTATCTCGCTAAAAATGTTTTTATCAGTGTAGTCAGTTTATTTACTAACTCATCAGCTTGTTCTTTTGTTGTTATGATTGCCGGTAGTAAGCGAATAACTTTTCCTGCGGTAACGTTTATAAGCAAACCTTGTTCAATGGCTAACGCAACAAGTTCAGTGCAATCTTTTTCCAGTTCAATGCCAATCATTAATCCCAGGCCGCGAATTTCAGTCACGCCCTGGCAATCTTTTAAGTTATCGGTAAACGCAGTGACTAAATAGTTACCTAAATCGGTTGCTTGTTCAGTGGCATTGATTTGTTTCATTGTATCAACAACAGTAGATGCGGTATGGCAAGCGAGTGGGTTGCCACCGTAAGTGGAGCCGTGATTGCCGGGTTGCAAAACGTCAGCTGCTTTACCGGCAGCCAGACAAGCACCGATAGGCATACCATTACCTAATGCTTTTGCCAATGTCATAACATCAGGCTTAATATTGTTATGTTGATGAGCGAACCATTTGCCGGTTCTGCACATGCCGGTTTGAATTTCGTCCAGCATCATCAACCAGTCGTTTTCATCGGCGATTTCGCGAATGCCATTGAGGTAATCGCTGTCAGGTATATTTATACCACCTTCACCTTGCACCGGCTCCACAAGAACCGCGACAACGTTTTTTGCATTCTTGGCAACATCACGAATTGCATCCAGGTTATTGTAAGGTACACGAACAAAACCGTGCACTAATGGCTCAAACCCTGCCTGAATTTTTCGATTTCCCGTGGCGGTTAACGTTGCGAGTGTTCGGCCGTGAAAGCTGTTTTCTGTGACGATGATGGCAGGGTTTTGAATATTATTTTTATGGCCATACAAACGCGCGATTTTTATGGCTGCTTCATTCGCTTCTGCGCCAGAATTACCGAAGAATACGCGATCCATGCCGGATAGCTCGCATAGCTTATCTGCGAGCTTTTCCTGTTCAGCGATATGATAAATATTCGAGGTATGAATTAAAGTACCTGCTTGCTCGCAAATCGCTTGTGTGATTGCGGGGTGAGCATGCCCGAGTGAGCATACTGCAATGCCGCCCAGGGCATCCAGATACTTTTTGCCGTCCTTGTCCCACACGTAGACACCATCACCTTTTTCTAAGGCGATTGCTTGTCTGCCGTAAGTATTCATTAAATGTTTGTCTGTCATATTTTTGGCGATCATAAAATAAAAAAACGGCTATATTTTTTATAGCCGTTTGTCTTAGCCATTTGCCCGAGCTGATTTTTCAGCTCGGGCACCGGTTGTCAAATTAGACTGCTGAGACGTTTTCTGCCGCTGGACCTTTAGGACCTGCAACAACTTCAAAAGTTACCTTTTGACCTTCTTTTAATGTTTTTCGACCAGTCGCGTTAATTGCGCGAAAGTGTACAAAAACATCAGGATCGTTTTCACGCTCAATAAAACCGAAGCCTTTATCATCATTAAACCATTTAACGACACCAGAAACTAACTCGGACATACCTACCTCGTCTTAAAAATAACCACAGTGCAGCGGCAAACTAAAAAAACACCTGAATTGATAACAATCAGGCCATAAATAGTTCCATATGAGCGCAAAAACTACAAATTACCAATACATCCCTACAGCTTAAAGGGCAACTTTCAACTTGAATCTTGATGCCGTTTGAAGCCGAGCTTTAAACGGTGCTTACATGAACTAATTTATAATTTTAGAACGTAAATTGTTTGGAAGCAAATATCTTGCGTGAAAACAAGGGGGGTCAGGAAGAAAAAGGGAAAGTAAGTGACTTACTTTCCCTAATCAGGCAATTAAGCTGCGAAATTTTTTGCAACAAAATCCCAGTTTACAAGCTTCCAGAAAGCTTCTACGTAAGCAGGGCGTGCGTTACGAAAATCGATGTAGTAAGCGTGTTCCCAAACATCGCAAGTTAACAACGCTGTTTGACCTTCTGTCATTGGTGTTCCAGCATTACTTGTGCTGGCCAGGGCCAAGCTGCCATCACTGTTTTTAACCAACCAGCCCCAACCGGAACCGAAAGTGGTGATGGAAGTTTTTGCAAATTCTTCTTTAAACGCATCAAACGAACCAAATGCTTTATTAATAGCATCGGCCAGCTCACCTGTTGGCTCGCCGCCGCCGTTAGGGCTCAAGCAATTCCAGTAGAAAGAGTGGTTCCAGATTTGTGCGGCATTATTGAACAGGCCGCCAGAAGATTTCATGATGATATCTTCCAAAGACATATCTTCGAATTCTGTGCCTTTGATCAGGTTGTTCAGGTTTGTCACATAAGTTTGATGATGTTTGCCATAGTGGAATTCTAAAGTCTCTTTAGAAATATGGGGGGCTAAAGCGTCCATCGCATAGGGTAATTCAGGAAGTTTGTGTTCCATTAAGGTCTCCAAAATAAAGGGTTTACAAAAGAGGTTTAGATACAGTCTAAAAAAGTTAAACTTAGATTGCAAGACAGATGAATTTACTCGGACTTTATTTTATCACGATTGTGATAAACTTTAGTCAATGGATAGTATTGAATTAAGTATATTTTCTAGTCGAATTTCGGCAATTTGTGCTGAAATGGGGGCGTTGTTACAACGCGCCGCATTCTCACCAAATATCAAGGACCGACTAGATTTCTCCTGTGCAGTGTTTGACGCGCAAGGTGATCTTTGTGCGCAGGCTGCGCATATTCCTGTGCATTTGGGCAGTATGGCATATGCCACCCGGGATATTGTTGATCAGTTGGATTGGTCGCCTGGTGATATGTTAATCGTTAACGATCCTTTTCTTGGTGGAACACATTTACCCGATGTCACCCTCATTGCGCCAGTATTTTTCGAGAAAGAATTATTAGGCTTTGTTGCCAATCGCGCACATCACGCAGATATTGGTGCTAATTCTCCCGGCTCAATGCCCATATCCACTTCGCTGGCTGAAGAAGGGCATGTTATTCCACCTTCCTTATTAATGCGCCATGGGCAGTTGGATCAGGCTTTCATGGCGGAATTACTGGCGGGTGTGAGTAATCCGGCTCAAGCTGAAGGTGATTTTACGGCGCAAATCAGTGCAAATCAGCTGGCGCAGAAACGATTACATGATTTGATCGAAGCTGCAGGAAAAGAAGATTATAAACACGCGATCAAAGCGCTCAATGAATATGGCCAACGCTTGGCCAGATCTTGTCTTGATGCTATTCCTGATGGGGAATATCACTTTGTTGATAGATTAGATGATGATGGAATTGATACTCAGAATATTTTGATACAAGTATCGATTAAAGTGCAGGGTCATCATATAAAAGTAGATTTCTCGGGTACGGCAGCGCAAGTAAGTGGTAACATCAATTGCCCTTTATCGGTTGCCGCTGCGGCTGTTTATTATGTGTTTCGCTGTTTGATGCCAGCACAAACACCGGCTTGTGCTGGTAGCTTTCGTTCCATAGAAATTTTCGCACCTGAAGGTTGTTTGCTCAATGCAAAACGCCCGGCAGCGGTTGCCGCGGGAAATGTGGAAACCAGTACACGCGTGGTTGATGTGGTGATGGGTGCTCTGGCGAAAGCGATTCCTGAACAAATGGCTGCTGCCAGCCATGGCAGTATGAATAATGTGGCCATGGGTGCTCGTTCAGAAAAAGCCAGTTGGGATTATTATGAAACCATTGGTGGTGGCATGGGGGCGCATCACATGGCTGACGGTCTTGATGCTCTGCAAACGCATATGACCAACACCTTAAACACGCCTGTAGAGTCTTTGGAAATCCATTACCCATTGCGCATTAGTCGTTATGAAATTCGTACCGATTCGGGCGGCAATGGTCAACACAAAGGTGGTGATGGAATATTGAGAGAGTTTCAGTTTCTTCAGAAAACTCAAGTGACTTTATTGACCGAGCGCCGAACGAATCAGCCCTGGGGTTTAGCTGGTGGCGAGCCAGGTTTGGCGGGAGAAAATCGTTTTAACGATCAGCTTATCGCTGCTAAAACCAAGCTTGAAGTGCTGCCAGGTGATAGACTTTGCATTAAAACACCAGGCGGTGGTGGTTATGGTGAAAGCCATTCAGGAGAAGAATAAAAATGTGTGGTATCTGTGGTGAGTTGAGGTTTGACAAGCAATCAGTGGATCAGTCTTTAATTGAGTCCATGATGCAGCGTCTGGAAAAAAGAGGCCCTGATTCTGCGGGATTTTTCGTTGATAATAATATCGGATTAGGTCATCGACGGTTAGCGATTATTGATCTGTCTGAAAAGTCATCCCAGCCAATGTTTGATGCGCAACTGGGATTGCATGTTGTTTTTAATGGCACGATTTATAATTACAAACAGCTACGTGAACAATTAAAGCAAAAGGGGCATCAGTTTTTTTCCGAGGGTGATACCGAAGTCATTTTAAAAGCCTATCACCATTGGGGTGAGGATTGTGTTAAGCATCTGCATGGTATGTTTGCTTTCGCAGTTTGGGATCATGCCAAAAAGCAACTTTTTATTGCTCGCGACCGAGTCGGTATTAAGCCACTTTATTTCAATCAAACGGATAAGGCACTTCGTTTTGCATCGAATATTCAAGCCTTGCTTGAAGCTGATGATATTGATACATCCATCGACAGTTTTGCCCTGCATAATTTATTTACTTTACATGCAGTGGTGCCGGCGCCAAGAACAATTTTAAAAGGCATTCGAAAACTCCGCCCTGCTCATACCCTAACAATCAGTGAAAAGGGTGATGTGCAGGAAAAATGTTATTGGCAACTTAATGCCACACGGCCGGAAAAACCTTTATCTGAGCAAGAATGGATTGACGAAATTCACGAAGCATTGCGCAATGCGGTGAAAGTGCGTAAGGAAATTGCGGATGTGCCGGTGGGTGTGTTGTTATCCGGTGGATTAGATTCCAGTTTGTTGGTTGCTTTACTAGCTGAGGCGGGCGTCAAAGATATTTTAACTTTCTCTATTGGCTTTGAAGATATCGGTGAAGAGTATGGCAGTGAGTTCGAGTTTTCTGATGCCGTGGTTGAGCGTTTTAATACTGTGCATCATAAAATGCATGTGCCGAATGAAGAAGTGTTAAAGCGACTACCTGAAGCGGTGGCCAATATGGCCGAGCCCATGTTTGGTCAGGATGCTGTTGCCTTTTACCTGTTAGCTGAGCAAGTTTCAAAACACGTCAAAGTTGTGCAAAGTGGTCAAGGTGCTGATGAGGTGTTTGGCGGTTATTTCTGGTTTCCAAAAATGCAGCAAGCCACAGGTTCATCGCTGGATCGTTTCCGCCAACATTATTTTGATCGTGATCATGATGAATACTTGCAAATGGTGAGTAAAGATTATCAGCAGGAAGATTACACTAGCCAATTGATTAATAATTTGTTGAATGCGCCCAATGCAGATACCTTCATGGATACTGTGTTGCGAATGGATACGACGACTTTGATTGTTGACGATCCCGTCAAACGCGTAGATAACATGACCATGGCCTGGGGGCTTGAAGCGAGAGTACCGTTTCTTGATCAGAAGCTACTGGAAATCGCCGCAAAAATGCCGCCAGAATTAAAATTGAAATCAGAAGGCAAACACCCGTTAAAAGTTATCTCCCGCGGTTTGCTGCCGGATAAGGTGATTGATCGGCCTAAAGGTTATTTCCCCATGCCGGCGTTGAAATATGTACGCGGTGAGTTTCTCGAGTTTATGCGGGATATTTTATGTTCCCAGGCTTGCCTAAATAGGGGGATTTATCAACGCAGTTATGTTGATAAACTATTGAATGAGCCGGAGCAACACCTGACCCGATTACAGGGTAGCAAATTATGGCATTTGTCATTATTAGAGTTTTGGCTGCAAAGTCATAATCTTTAACAGGCTTAATGCTATCCATGGATTATTCAAAAATTACTCATAACCCCAGCGTCTTCGTGTTTTAATTTTATAAGATTCCTAATACACTATTGAAAAACACAAAGATTGCCCTCAAATTAGTGGGGTATGATGAGGAGTAAATTATGGACGTATTAGAAAGAATTAAAGAACAGGTTGAAGCAAATCCTGTTGTTATTTACATGAAAGGCACACCCCAGTTTCCTATGTGTGGGTTTTCCAGCCGCGCTGCTGAAGCCATGGCTTCAACAGGTGTGGAGTTTGGTTTTGTTAATGTCATTCAGGATCCTGAAATTTTTGAAAATCTGCATCGTTTTGCAGATTGGCCAACTTTTCCACAAATTTATGTGGCTGGCGAACTGATTGGTGGTTGCGATATTACGGTTGAGTTAGCTCAGTCTGGCGAATTAAAAACCATGATGGAAGAAGCGGTAGGGAAAGCTAAACCAGCAGGTGAAGAGCAGTAACTTCACATTCAATGCTGAGAAAAGCCTGCATACAATGCGGGCTTTTTTTATGAATTTTATATCCTGTTCTGTTTATCGGCTTTGGCAACTTGTTCAGCGTTAACTTTTAGAAGCACTTTAACTTGTTGGTCAATAAGGGCTTCATCAGCTGTTGGTGTCATTTGTTTAAGGCTATCGATTGTTAAACGCATTTGCTTAACGAAAGACCGGCATTTTTTGCACATAAATAAATGCATTTTCATTTGCAAACGTTTCGATAACGACAAGTTGTTGTCAATATAATCACTGCTTAAGTGACTGATTTCCTTGCAGCTTAACATGTTGGTTTACCTTGGTGCTTTTCAATGGCTTGCCAGATTTTGCTCCGCGCCCGATGTAGCAATACTCTGCTATTAGACTCACTGATCTCCAAAATCTTACAAATTTCCTCCATCGATAATCCATCCATATCACGTAAAGAAATTATGGCCTGCTGGATTTCGGGTAATTTGTCGATTGTTTGCCGAATAACAGCGTTTAATTCTTCTTCTGCAATTAACGCATCAGGTGAGGCGATATTCCAGTGTGACGGCGGTGATGCCCAGTGGCCATTTTCTGAAAATCGTTCATCTGGAATGTTTAATGCTTCCATATCGTTGGCATTACCTGCGGAGAAGTGGCGAGACTCTTTGCGTAGGCGGCTTTTTGCGCTGTTACTGACGATACGCAAAATCCAGGTTTTTAAACTGGAGCGCCCTTCAAACCGGGGTAGTGCTTTAATAACAGATACCCAAGCTTCCTGGACAACTTCATCAGCAATGGCTGTGCCGACAATGGAGCGGGCCACGTAGTGCATACTGTTGTGATAATTTTTTACCACGTGTCGATAAGCTTTTTCGTCGCCGGAGAGTAACAGTTTTATCAGATCCTGTTCGTCAATATTTTCCATGATTGATTCTTTAGTTTGCAATTTCCATTGTGGCAGACTACATGAAATATTGTCCCACAAATTCGAGTTGTGGAAGGTGCAGAAGCTTAGGTAAATTTCGTTATGTAATAAATAACTGTCTCACCATTATAGCGTGTGAACCAATTTATGTGCGGCCCATCCAATATGACTTTATATCTGCCTTTGAGCAACACTATCAACGCAAAAAACAGTATAACGATGCTAAAAAATGAACATTAGGTTCATAGGGAAATCATCTGCTCATCGCATAGTGATGAGCTAATTTTGTAACAAAGAATAATAATATTCGTCAATTTGATCAAACACTGCGTGAGTGATTTTGATTAAAGTGAAGCGAATCGTTAGCACAAGTGCGCTAAAGGATACCTAAAAATGAAACGGTTTTATAGAATTTTCACTTTTCTTTTTATCACATTGTGGTGCGTTAATCTGAATGCGCAAGAAGTGGATTGGTCTTCTTACGCAGCATTACTGGCAAAACATGTTCAAGCAGGATCAAAGGACAATGTTGAGTTAAATGCCGTTGATTATCCAGGGTTAAAGAATGACCCATTATTTGATCAGGTGGTTGAACAATTAAATAAAACCAATCCTAAAAAACTGAAAAACAAAAATGAAAAACTTGCGTTTTTTATTAACGCTTATAATATTCTTGCCATTAAAGTGGTGCTTGATCACTGGCCTATGGAAAGTATTAAAGATGCTGGTAGTTTGTTTTCATCTGTATGGAAAAAAAATGCAGGTAAAATAAATAACAAACCTGTTTCATTAGACATGATCGAACATGATATTTTGCGTAAGATGGGGGAGCCGAGGATACATATGGCCGTTGTATGCGCATCGGTCAGTTGCCCGGATCTGCGAAATGAACCATTCATCAGTAAAGAATTATCTGAACAATTGGATGATCAAACCCGGCTTTTTTTAGCAAATCCTAAAAAAGGTTTAGCGGTTAAAGGTAATGATGTCCATGTTTCACGCATATTTGACTGGTTTGAGCATGACTTTGATGATGTGGGTGGATTAAAAAAGTTTTTTGCGAGCTATCGCAACGATTTACCTAAAAAATATTCGTTGAAAGCGGATTTACCCTATAACTGGAATTTGAATTCCAGGTAAGTTAGTAGAATTATTATACAAACCGAATGGAGAGAGGAAATGCACCCAACCCTGCCACTGCTTGAGGCGACAGATTTTCCAGCAATTAACAGAAGTAAACTGGAAACCTTACAAATCAATCTGGGTTATCGATGTAATCAGCAGTGTGTGCATTGCCACGTAAACGCCGGCCCTAAACGAACTGAAGAAATGACGCGGGAAACAATCGACCAGATCATTCATGTTATCAAAGCTGCCGATATTAAAACGCTCGATTTAACCGGTGGTGCACCTGAACTTAATCCGAATTTTCGATATCTGGTGGAAAACGCCAGGAAAATGGGTGTGCATGTTATGGATCGGTGTAATTTGACAATTTTGCATGAGCCCGAGCAAGAAAATCTGGCTGAATTTTTAGCTGAGCATCAGGTTGAGGTTATTGCCTCTTTACCTTGTTATTTGCAGGAAAATGTTGATGGCCAGCGTGGTAAAGGTGTTTTTGATGGCAGCATGAAAGGTCTGCAAAAACTTAATGCACTCGGGTATGGAAAAGCAAATAGTGGGTTGCTGTTAAATCTGGTTTATAATCCCACTGGTCCAGTTTTACCACCTTCTCAGCAAGAGTTGCAGGCATCGTATAAACAGGTACTGAAAGAAAAATACAATATTGAATTTAATAACCTCTATACAATAACCAATATGCCAATCAAACGATTTGGCAGTATGCTTGTATCCAAAGGGCAATTTGCGGATTACATGCAGTTATTGCGAGATAATTTTTCACAAGCCAATTTGGACTCTGTTATGTGTCGTAGCCTGGTCAGTGTTGATTGGCAGGGTTATCTTTATGATTGCGATTTTAATCAAATGCTCAGTTTACCTATTCATGGAAAAGATCTTAAAAAAAGGCATGTTAGTCAGTTGGTCAATGAAGATATTGAAGACTGGTCAATTGTCATTGCAGATCATTGTTATGGGTGTACCGCCGGTCAAGGAAGTAGTTGCGGTGGTGCGCTGGGAGATTGAGGTAGAGATTCCTTAGAGCGGTTATCACATCCTGGCAGATTTATTGAATTCTGTTCAGCCATATTTGATGGTATTCATTGAGGACAATACATGAAGTTGAGCATTATTGTGCCCGTATTCAACGAAGCGGGGACAATCATTTCTTTTCTGGAACCTTTGCAGCGATTACGTGAAAGAGGCCATGAGTTAATTATCGTTGATGGTGGCAGTAACGATGAAACGCCTGTGTTAGCGAAACCTTTGTCTGATAAATGTGTTACGGCAAAAAAGGGTCGTGCAGCACAAATGAATTTAGGCGCCCTGGTTGCGAGTGGCGAAGTTTATATGTTTCTTCACGCGGATACATTGTTACCAGTTAATTCGGATAACTTTGTGGAAAAAGCCATGGTGAAAACCAAGCGTAAATGGGGGCGGTTTAATATAAAGCTTTCCGGTAAGGGCATAACGTTGCGTTTGATTGGCTGGCTGATGAATTTACGCTCCCGACTTACCGGCATTGCCACCGGTGATCAATGTATTTTCGTAGAAGCTGAAACTTTCAAGCAAATTGGTGGGTTTAAGAATATTCCTCTGATGGAGGATATTGCCTTCTCCAAAGCACTGAAAAAAGTCAGTCGTCCCATTTGTTTAAAACAAAAGGCGTTAACTTCCAGTCGTCGTTGGGAACAATACGGTGTTTGGCGGACTATATTTCTCATGTGGAAGTTACGCTGGGCTTATTTTCGTGGTGTCGACCCCAAAAAACTGGCTGCAAAATATCATTGATGCGGCACAATGCGGTGAATAAAAAAGTATTGCTTGTTTTTGCTAAAGCGCCAATTGCGGGTCATGCAAAAACCCGTTTGATTCCAAAGTTAGGCCCTCAAGGGGCTGCAGATTTACATGAACAGTTGTTGAATCACACATTAAACAATGTAATTGATGCTGATAGCTGGGATACTCAACTCTGGTGCGCAACTGATCCTGAGCAAACATTTTTTAAACAATGTGCTGAACGTTACAATATTCCTTTGTTTCAGCAGCAGGGTGCTGATTTGGGTGAAAGAATGTATCACGCCTTGGCAATTGTATTGAGCAATTATAAATCGGCGGTACTTATTGGAACTGACTGCCCATTATTGGATCAAGAAAAAATAGCGGCAGTATTTGAAGATTTAACGGATGATTCTTTGGTTATAACACCTGCAGAAGACGGCGGTTATGTCTTGATTGGTGCAAGCCGCATTGAGAAAGAAATTTTTGCAAAGGTGGATTGGGGTACATCAAACGTGATGTCACAGACCTTGCGGAATATAAAACAAATTAACTGCGACGCTAAACTTCATCCACAACTATGGGATGTGGATTTGCCCGAAGACTTGGTTCGGTTATATGCTATCGCAGAATTTAATCAAGCCTTGGCAATTTCATGACCACCACTCAGTGTGGGTTTTTGATTACCATTTGTGTCGTATAAATGGTTGTCAGGTAATTGTCCACGAAGAATGGATAAGGTATGTTCCACAGCCTGGTTACGCAGAACAATAATAGTACCGTTAATCGCATTCTGACGTTGGCATTTTTTTGCCAAGCTTTGCGATTTTAACCAGGATTGAAGCAAATTGGTTTCATTTTCTGTATCGTAAAGACCTAAAAACGTTTCCACCCCTTTCGTACCCGGCTCAATATTTTCCTGCTGCATCAAACTCTGCCAGCGATTACCGCAAATGTTTAATGCAGAAATCAAAGCATATTTATCGCCAGCAAGATTGTCCAGTTCTTTTACCTGGATTGTTCTAAGTTCAGCATTTTCTTTTTCCAGCAAATCAATAAGTTGCTCAGATAATGTGATTTGCTCGTTGAAAAGATGTTGAGCGAGTACGTGAAAGGGTTGTTTGCTCATATGTGCTAACTCCGTAACTAAATTAACCTCTGATTGATTGCAGATTCAATCTGAATCATTTTATCTGCCACACGTGGCGGATCAATTTCATAGGTACCACTCGCGATTTCTTTTTTAATTGCGTCGACGCGCTGAACATCGACAACAGGTAAAGCAGAAATTTGCTGCTCCAGGCTGCGCAATTGTGCAGCTGTGCCGGTGAGTTGTACCGTATCTGCAGCGCTACTACTTGTTGTAGATTGCTGTTGCGGATTTTGTCGGGTTTCGGCGGTGCGTTGAGATTGCTGTGCATCATTAATGTGATGAGTTTGATTGCCGATACCATTGTTAATTGAGTTTATGGCCATGTTTTAGCTCCTTAAAACGAATTGGTTCAATGCGGTTAACGGCTGAAATATGAGATACTTTAGAAAATTAAATAATTTTATTAAAGTTTTTACAAGTTTAAGCCAGTCTACACGGAGCGTCTAGATTAAAACAACAACATTAATTACATTTTAATCCTTACCAAACCGTTTTCCACCACAACTGCTTCTATTTTTCGTTTTGAAGATATATTACTCACAGCAATCTTCTGCCCTTTTGCACCAGCGCTTAATGCTTTGCCGACCATACGTATCTCCAGGCCAGTTGTTTTGGCAATAATATCAACTCGGTCACCTCTTTTAATTAACAAAGGTGGTTTTAATTGCTTGTTGCTGACTGTCTTGCCTGCGCGAAGATTACGTTTTGCAATCATACCGACAACATCTTGTGTCCGACTAAAATAACCACCGCGTAATTTGCTAATGTTTTGCCGTGCTATTTGTAAATCCTCAATGTCCAGTGCTTGCCCTTTGGCAACAGGTTTAGCTGCTACCACGACTTGTGTGTATTGCTCAACAGTAACGGGCACATACAACGACCAGGGTTTGCTTCCCAGGCATTTTATTCCCACCGAAAAGCGACTATTAAATGTTGTGTTTGTAGTAGTAAACGATGTTAAAGCTTGATCGCAACGATTCAATGTCAGTCTCGGATCAATTGGCGAAACCCTAATTATTGATTCGATATGCTTCGAGTCAGGTAGTTGAGCTTTTACGTATGCACTTACCGTCGTGTGAATTGAATCATGTGACTGCAATAAAGGATTCGCTGATACGATATTTGCGAAGCTTGTAAAGCACAGTATTAAAATCTGCCAAATCTTTTGCATTTCAATCACTAAACTAATTATCTATTGATAAAGCAGCAAGAATGATGCCTGTCTCATTGGTCTTGGGTAGATAGAACTGTTTGGATTGGTGATAGACAGTGGTATTAGGTAAAGACCAGATAACAACTGCCGATACCTATGATTGTTACAAATAAAATCGGATCAAGTAAGTATGAGTCAACCAGACACAGGCATGTTGAAGGGAGTCGACGCCAGAACACAATTGGTAGGACATAATCGCCTGGAGTTGTTGCTGTTTAGAATGTCAGGCAAACAGCGTTATGGCATTAATGTATTTAAAGTGCGAGAAGTGATTTCGTGCCCACCACTTACTGTATTACCCAATGCGCACCCAGCGGTCCGTGGTATCACCAATATGCGCGGAAATACGTTTATGGTAATTGATTTGCAACTTGCTTTGGGAATGCAAGCTGTTGAAGATACATCCACCTGTTCGGTTATTGTTTGTGAATATAATCGAAAAATGCAGGGCTTCCTGGTGCCTCACATTGAGCATATTGTTAACAAGCATTGGGAAGAAATTCTTACGCCGCCAAAAATTACCGGTAAAGATCATTACCTTACAGCGGTTACTCGGTTGGATGACGAAATAATTGAAATTCTGGATGTGGAAAAAGTATTGTATGACATTACCGGCGTCTGGTCTGAGCAGCAGGGTCTTGAAGACGTTGATGCGGGAGAATTGGCCGATGTGGCAAGTCGTTGCCATGTTTTAATTGCCGATGACTCTTCGGTTGCCAGAAACCAGATTAAACGGACAGTTACGAAATTAGGCATGCAATACACCACTTGCAATGATGGCAAACAAGCGCTGGATACATTGTTGGGCTGGCTGGAAAGCGATGCGGAAGAGCTAAAACGTTTGGTTTTGGTTATATCAGATGTGGAAATGCCGGAAATGGATGGTTATACCTTAACAAGAGAAATCCGAAAAAATGAAAAGCTTAAGGAGTTAACCATTTTACTTCACACCTCATTGAGCGGAGTTTTTGATTCTAATTTACTTGAGTCTGTGGAAGCGGATGGTTTTTTATCCAAGTTTGATAGCGATGAATTAACAACAGTGATCAAAGATCACATTCAGCGCTTTTCAAGCGTGTTGGCAGAAAGAGGCCTGTAATGAAAAAATGTCAATCAGTGCCGCATAGCGAGAGTAAAAAACCTTGAGTGAACGCGTAATTTCTGCGGATGAATATTGCCAATTTCGAGACTATTTAGCCGATGTAACGGGGATTGTTCTTGGTGATAACAAACACTATCTTGTGAGTAGTCGATTAAACCGCCTCATGGAAGATACTGGTTTTGAAAGCTATCATAAGCTTCTACAATCGGTAAAAAGCCCAACAAACAATACCTTAAGAGAAAAGGTTATCGATGCTATGACCACAAATGAAACTATGTGGTTTCGAGATACCTATCCGTTTGAAATTCTAAAAAGTGAATTATTACCCGAGTTGGCGAAAAAAAATAATGGTTCGGTCAGAGTTTGGTCAGCGGCATGCTCATCAGGTCAGGAACCGTATTCGATCAGTATGATTGCCCATGAATTGACTTCTTCCACACCTGGCGTGCTGACTCAAGGAGTAGAAGTTGTCGGTACTGACATATCCTCCAGCATGTTAATGTATTGCAAGCAGGCAGCTTATGATAAAAGTGCGATTAATAGAGGCTTGTCTGAGGAGCGTAAGCAACGTTTTTTTAACCAAAACGATGATTATTGGGAAGTTAAACCAGAAATAAAACGACGGGTAAATTTCAAATCATTAAATTTGCAACAAAGTTATTCGTCTTTGGGTAAGTTCGATATTATTTTTTGCCGCAATGTTCTTATCTATTTTTCCAGCGAATCCAAAACCGACATTCTCACGCGCATGTCTGAAGTATTAAAACCAGGCGGTTATTTGTTTTTAGGCAGTTCAGAAACACCCACCCGTTATACCCAGCTATATAAAATGGTGCGAACCCCTAAAGGCGTGATCTATCAATATCAACCCTGATTTTAGCAATGAGTGCTGGCAGTGATTTGCCGCAATTATTCATCCTATCTTGCCACACCAAAAGCATAGACAGATTCATTTTTTACATCATTTTTAAGTAATTGAATTTAGTAATGAAAGAAATTGCGCGAATATGATGTGTTTGATGGCATAAGGTTTGCTCTATTTCTTTCAATAATTGTGATTTGAGAGATATCATGCGATTCAGTCTAGACAAAGCAATGGGTATTCATGAATCCGCGCTGTATGTGCGGGCCAGGCGTAGTTCTGTATTGGCATCAAATCTTGCAAATTCTGATACGCCAAACTATAAAACACGTGATATTGATTTCAAATCCATTCTGCAACAGGCTGGTGGTATGAGTAGTGGCGCGAATATCAAAGCGACAAACGCAAAGCATATTATCCCCGGTGGAAATAGCGCAGAAACAGCAGAACTTCTTTATCGTCACCCGCACCAGGCAGCGATTGATGGTAATACGGTTGATGCACAAATTGAAAAAACCAAGTTTGCGGAAAATTCCATGATGTATCAAACAAGTTTGAATTTTCTCACAGGGAAGATTAAAGCGCTTAAATCAGCGATTAAAGGAGAATAATCCATGTCTTTGTTTGGTGTATTTGATATTTCCGGGTCGGCATTAAGTGCGCAATCCATACGCTTGAATGTGACATCGAGTAATCTGGCTAATGCAGAAACGGTGAGTAGCAACACCGAACAAACGTATCGAGCGCGGCACCCTGTATTTGCCGCTGCCATGAATACGTTTAGTGATAAGCCCGAATCAGTGGGTGTAAAAATCAAGGGGATTGTTGAAAGCCAGTCGGAGCTGCGCATGCGTTATCAACCTGAGCATCCACTCGCGAATGAAGATGGTTACATTTTTTTACCCAATGTTAATGCAATTGAAGAAATGGCCAACATGATATCTGCATCACGCTCTTATGAATATAATGTTGAAGCAATGAATACATCAAAGCAATTGTTGTTAGCAACATTGCGTTTAGGACAATAATTTAGGAGTCGTTTGGAGGAAACATTATGGCAGACCGCATCTCTTCCAATAATCCATTAATCGATCAGCTTGGAATACAAAAGAAGCAGGACGAGGCGAAGAAAAAAGACAGTCTCGGTCAAGCTGACTTTTTAAAGCTGATGGTTGCACAGTTACAAAACCAAAGCCCCTTGAAACCGCAGGAAAATGGTGAGTTTCTTGGGCAGATGGCGCAGTTCAGTACAGTTTCCGGTTTGCAAGATATGCAAAAAACGCTGGATAACCTTAGCAATTCATTAGTCTCGAATCAGGCACTTCAGGCTTCCAGTATGGTGGGGCGTTTTGTTCGCGTGCCAGGCGCTGAAAGCTATTTACCTGAAGGTGAAGGTGATCGGTTTTTTGGTGCTGTAGAGCTGGAACAGTCAGCCAGAAATTTAAAATTTGAAATCGTTACTCCCGGTGGTGAAGTCATTAAAACCATTGGTCAGGGGCAACAGTCGGCAGGTGTTGTGTCATTTGCCTGGGATGGTACCAATGACAAGGGTGAGCAAATGCCTCAGGGTAATTATCGCTTCCGGGCGATTGCGAATATAAACAATGAAACAACTTCGTTGGAAACACACACGATTGGTTTGGTAGAAAGTGTAACCTTGGGTAGAAATGGAGAACAAATGAAACTGAATATAACGGGTGTTGGTGAACGAGGTATGGACGCTGTTAAAGAAATTCTGTCTTAAAACAGTAATCAGGTTTTGCTGTAACGTAAGTAATGAGATGAATGTGTTTCGTTACTTTGAGTGGGCTACGTATTAAATTAGTTCACAAATCAAGTTAGTTTAAAGGAGTAATTGTATGCCATTTCGTATTGCATTAAGTGGGTTGCACTCTTCATCAACGGATCTGAAAGTGACGGGCAACAACATTGCTAACTCAGCGACTATGGGTTTTAAACGGTCTCGAGCAGAATTTGTGGATGTTTATGCGGCTGCCTATGGTGCGATAACGTCGGTGACAAATGGTAGTGGTGTACGAACTTCCAATATACGCCAACTTTTTGCACAAGGTAACATTGAATATACGGATAATAGTACAGACCTGGCAATCACTGGTCAGGGTTTTTTTGTTGTGGAAGATGATAAAGGGCGATATTTAACACGGAATGGAACCTTTGGATTGGATCGTGAAGGTTTCGTGGTGAATAGTACCGGGCAAACCTTGCAGGTATTTCCCCCACTCGCCGTTGGTACAACAACAACGTTTAATACCGGTACCTTGCAGGATGTTCAGCTGAGTAATACCATTGGTGCGCCGGTCGCATCAACACAAATTGATATCAATGTGAATCTGGATGGCAATATCTTACCAACGGACTTTTTCAACACGAATGCATCAGCATTGCCAACACCGGTAGTGCCGGCAATGCCACCTGCATCTGGTGGTGTAGGTAATGTGTTCGATCATGGTTCTGGTCCTATTCCATTTGACCGAACTGATCCAACAACATTTCATCATGTAACGGCAACAACAATTTACGATTCACTTGGTGCAGATCACGTCGCGCAAATGTATTTTAGAAAAGTGGACAATGATTCACTTGCTACACCCCCTGCAATAAATGAAACCTGGCAAGTCATTACTTATGTTGACGGCGTAGAAGTACCTCCTAGTTCCACTGGTGTGGCAGGTGGTCCTGCGCCAGCGAATGGGCAAGGCGTGGTTTTGCAGTTTAATAATGATGGTACGTTACAAAATGCCATGTATGATGGTATAGCCGCTGCTGCTTTGCCTAATAATTCAATCGGGTTTACATCGTTTGTTCCGACTACCGGTGCAGCCGATATAGATTTTACTATCGACTTTGGTGCGACAACACAATACGGTGATGACTTTGCTGTTAATGAATTAACCCAGGATGGTTTTACCACGGGGCGGTTAACAGGTTTTGATGTGAGTGAAAACGGTGTGGTGTTTGCGCGTTATACGAATGGTAATGCAGAAGTGCTGGGCATGGTTGCTCTGGCCAACGTGCCAAATCCACAAGGCTTAAGGCAACGGGGTGATTCGCTTTGGGTGGAAACCTTTGATGCGGGTGATACGGTGCTAGGTGAGCCGGGTACTGCAAGCCTGGGATTAATTCAATCAGGTGCGCTTGAAGCTTCAACCGTAGAGCTTGCTGATGAGTTGGTTAATATGATCGTATCGCAACGAAATTATCAAGCAAATGCGCAAGTAATTAGTACCGCTGATCAGCTAACACAAACGCTACTCAATATACGATAAATATTCGTTCTCTTTTTTAATTAACGGGCCTATCAGGCCCGTTTTTTTATCTGTAAAATTTAAAATAGGTGCAGCTTTTGCAAATTATTTCTTGGAAATAACTTAAAGGAATCGATCATGGATCGTATGCTTTACATCGGCATGTCCGGTGCCAAGGAAGTAATGCTTTCGCAAGGGTTGAATAATAACAACCTGGCGAATGTTAGTACCACGGGATTTCGCGAAGATCTGGCGCAACAACGCAGTATGTCAGTGTTTGGGCCAGGTTTTCCATCGCGCGTGTACGCAATGTCTGAAAAGGCCGGCGTTAATTTTAAACCAGGCCCCATAGAAAGTACTGGTCGACCGTTAGATCTTGCTGTGGAGGAAAATGGTTGGTTTGCAGTGCAATCAGAAGATGGCTCAGAAGCTTATACCCGTGCTGGAAATTTCAAAACCACCCCTCAGGGATTGCTAACAACAGCAACGGGTTTACCTGTTATGGGCAATGCAGGCCCCATCAGCATCCCTCCAGCAGAAAGTCTCACTATTGGTGTCGATGGAACAATAACCATTCGACCGCTCGGGCAGGGCGCTGCCGCATTGGCAGTTGTTGACCGAGTGCGCCTGGTAAATCCTGAATACTCCGAAATGGAAAAAGGCCGTGATGGACTGTTTCGCTTAAAGTCCGGGCAAGATGCGCCCATTGATGCCGGTGTAAAACTAATGCCAGGTATGTTAGAGCGCAGTAATGTCAGTGTGGTTGAATCCATGGCGCGAATGATTACGTTATCAAGAAACTTTGATATACAGGTGAAAATCATGAGTACAGCAGAATCGATTGATAAAACAACAGATGCGCTAATGCGTATGTCTTAGTTTTGTTTATTGGTATATGACTTGCTATTTATCATAAAAAAGTATTGAGGTAGTTATGGATCGCGCACTTTGGATTTCAAAAACCGGGTTAGAAACACAGCAAACCCGAATGGCTATAATATCTAACAATTTAGCCAACGTGAGTACCACGGGTTTTAAACGTGGTCGTGGTATTTTTCAAGATTTAATCTATCAAAACGTTCGACAGCCAGGTGGTAAAACGAGTGAAGATACACTTTTACCTTCTGGACTAATGCTGGGTAGTGGTGTGCGTACGGTTGCCACTGAAAAGCTCCATGCCCAGGGTAATTTCATTCAAACTGAAAACAGTTTCGATGTGGCGGTTCAAGGGAGAGGCTATTTACAAATATTGATGCCCAGTGGTGACATTGGTTATACGCGTGATGGTTCATTTCGTGTTGATGCACAAGGGCAATTAGTAACGGCTAGCGGATATCCGGTAGAACCTGGTATCAGTATTCCAGGAAATGCATTGTCGGTTACCATTTCTTCTGATGGTGGCGTGAGTGTAACACTGCCAAACCAGGTGAATGAAAGTCAGGTGGGTAATATTCAACTTGCTGACTTCATTAATCCCACAGGTTTGCAACCGGTTGGAGAAAATCTGTACATCGAAACGGTTGCCAGTGGCGCGCCACAAGTAGGAACGCCAGGGCTTGAAGGCCTAGGCAGCTTAATACAAGGTTCTTTGGAAAGTTCCAATGTGAATGTTGTTGAAGAGCTCGTAAATATGATTGAAACACAACGTGCGTATGAAATGAATTCTAAAGCTGTGTCTGCGGTTGATGGCATGTTGAGAAACTTAAACCAAACTTTGTAGGTTAATATGAGAGTCTTATTTTTATTTGCATTGGTATTATTGACGGCTTGTGCGAGTAAGCCCGAAATGCAGCCTGCCCCGGATTTTGTGCCGGTACGGCCAATCATTTCCGCGCCTCCACCACCGGAAAACGGCAGCATTTACCAGAATGGCTACGGTATCTCTTTATTTTCGGACGTATCTGCTAAACGCGTTGGTGATGTGATCACAGTGATTCTTGATGAGAGCACCAATGCGAGAAAAAGTGCTACCACTAATACCTCTAAAGATAGCGCGATGGAAATTCCTATTCCCACTATCCTTGGTGCGGGATTAACTAAAGATGGGATAGATATTCTAAATACTGATATTGAATCAAGCCGGTCGTTTTCCGGTGCAGGTGATTCCAGTCAAAGCAACAGTCTACAGGGGCGCATAACGGTAACGGTTGCTGAAGTTTTACCAAATGGCTATCTCATGGTACAAGGCGAAAAACGTTTAACCCTCAATCAAGGGAACGAACATGTCAGGTTTTCTGGTATCGTCCGGCCAGCGGATATTAAAGCGGATAATACGGTGTCATCGACCAGCGTTGCCAACGCACAGATAATTTATGCCGGTACCGGTGTGATTGCAGAAGCAAACACCAAGGGTTGGTTTAGCCGGTTTCTCAGTAGTAAATGGTGGCCATTTTGATGAGCAAAAAAGTCTTTAATCAGTTAATGAAACGTCTTTTTCTGTTATGTTTTCTCACGACAACAGCTGCTGTTTGCTATGCAGAACGTGTTAAAGATTTATCATCCATCGCTGGCGTGCGCAGTAACCAATTAGTTGGCTACGGACTGGTTGTGGGGCTTGATGGCTCTGGTGACCAAACCGCACAAACACCTTTTACTGTGCAAAGCCTAAAAAGTATGTTGGCGCAATTTGGCATTACCTTGCCGCCTAATGTATCTCCCCAATTGAAAAATGTTGCCGCAGTATCTGTGCAAGCTGAATTACCCGCCTTTTTTAAACCTGGGCAGAAAATCGACGTGACTGTCTCTTCCATTGGTAATGCTAAAAGTTTACGTGGTGGTAGCTTGTTAATGACACCATTAAAAGGTGCTGATGGAAACATTTATGCACTTGCCCAGGGGAATCTCGTGGTAAGTGGCTTTGGTGCTGCTCAGGATGGTTCACGTGTTACAGTCAATATACCAAGCACTGGTCGCATACCCAATGGTGCTTCGGTGGAACGTTCCGTGATGAGTAGTTTTAATTCCGGTAGTCATATATTTTTAAATCTACATTCACCGGATTTTACGACTGCTAGCCGGCTTGCCAATGCAATCAATAAAAAACTGGGCGAGGGTACCGCCCAGTCATTGGATGGATCATCGGTGAGCGTTACAGCGCCGCGTAATCCTTCTCAGCGCGTTGCATTTATGTCAGTTATTGAAAATATAGCCATTGAGCCAGGTAGCGCCGCTGCCAAGGTTATTGTCAATTCCAGAACTGGAACGGTTGTCATCGGTAGCAATGTGCGGGTTGCTGCTTCTGCAGTGACACATGGTAGCTTAACGGTGAGCATAAAACCCACGGCCGATGTTTCACAACCAAATGCGTTAGCAGAAGGTGATACTATTGTTGTGCCCAGTGCAGAAATTGATATTGAGGAAGAAAATAATCGTATGTTCCTCTTTGATCCCGGAGTCTCTTTGGATGAAATCGTTCGTGCGATTAACGAAGTTGGCGCTGCACCCGGTGATCTTGTGGCAATTCTTGAGGCTTTGAAAGAAGCCGGTTCTCTCAAAGCTGAGTTGATTATCATCTGATAGTTATCCATGCTTTTCCAATAAAGCTTCATATATACCAGTTAAATCAACATTACTTTTGGCTTAGCTAAAAGTGGCACACATATTGTACTTTTACACTATAGAAATAGATTTTTTTATTGTGAGAGTGCGATGCTTAATTCAGTTCAGGATAGTTATTTTGATTTTTCCGCGTTAAGTGGATTGAAAAATAAGGCGAAAACCGATGCACGTGCTGCTTTAAAACAAGTGGCAGGTGAGTTTGAAGGTATTTTCCTGAAAATGATGATGAAGTCCATGCGCAGCGCAAGTTTTGGTAATCCGCTATTAGATTCCGAATCGGCAAAAATTTACCGTGATATGTATGATGACCAACTGACATTAGAATTGTCACGAAACGGTGGGATCGGGCTGGCTGACATGTTGGTAAAACAAATGGAATATTATCTGCCGGAACCTCAGGAATCAGTGGAAAAAATCGTTCATGAAAAACCACCAGTAATTAATACAGCTCCCATTGAAGAAAACAAAGAAAAAGATATTTCAGAGTCTCCGAAAACATTTGTTGAGGCTTTGTGGCCGGTTGCGAAAAAAACAGCAAAACAATTAGGTGTGTCACCCAAGGTTTTAATCGCACAAGCTGCATTAGAAACTGGTTGGGGAAAATATGTTATCAAAAATGGTGATGGTGAAAACAGTTTTAATTTATTTAATATAAAAGCAGATCATCGCTGGTCAGGTGCCAACGTTAAAATTGCATCGCTGGAATATATTGCAGGAAAACCACAAAGCCAGACTTCCCGCTTTCGTTCGTATAATTCATTTGAAGAAAGCTTTCAGGACTATGCTAATTTTTTGCAAAACAGTCCTCGATATCAAAAAGCACTTGAAAATGCCAATGATGAAAAACGTTACGTACAAGAATTACAAGCGGCAGGTTATGCAACTGATCCTGCATATGCAAAAAAAATAATTCGCATAATCAATGATCGTCCTCTTAATCAAGCACTGGGTGAGTTAGTACAGTCGGGAAAAATAAATCTCAGTTACAACACAACGCAAAGCCAGGCGTTGACAGGAGCTAGCCATGCCATCAGGTGATATGCTACGCGTTGGAATATCTGGTTTACAGGTCTTCCAGCGAACATTAAATACCATTGGTCATAATATTTCCAATGTAAATACCGATGGCTACTCCCGCCAGGTAGTTGATCTTGTGCCGCGTTACCCAACTCCATCAGGGGATGGTTTCATTGGCAATGGCGTACGAACAAGCACGACAAAAAGACTGTTTGATGAACATGCTGCAGAGCAGGTGAGGTCGCGTAGCTCAACTACAGAATTCTTCGACATATATCACGAGTTTGCTTCCCAGGTGGATAATTTGGTTGCAGATCCAGACGCAGGCTTGAGTCCGGCTATAAATGCATTTTTCGATTCTGTGCAGGAAGTGGCGGATGATCCTTCTTCTATTCCCGCAAGAAATGTTTTATTAACTGATGCAGAAGTTTTGGTTGATCGTTTTGAGACTATGCAGGAGTGGTTTAGTGATTTGCAGAGAGCCGTTAATGATAAAATATTTAATGAAGTGACGGTTGTTAATGAGCTAGCTTCTTCAATAGCAGATCTTAATAAAGATATTATTGTTGCAACAGGTATTGGTGGTGGTCAGCCACCCAATGATTTATTGGATCAACGTGATCACTTGGTTGATGAATTATCGAAACATTTGAATATTCGAACCATTGAAGCGACTGACGGTTCAATCAATGTTTATGTTGGCAGTGGGCAAAGTATCGTACTTTCAACCCGTACCATGAAGCTAGATCCTGCGCAAAATATCGATGATCCAACCAATATGGAAGTAGGATACCTTGATCCAGTCACTGGCACGACTGCAAGTATCTCTGCCATGTTGAGTGGTGGTGAGCTGGGTGGTATTTTAAAGTATCGCGAAGAAGTCTTAATGCCATCTGTTAATAGCTTGGGTCGGGTTGCCATAGGTATCGCAACAGTTTTTAATACTCAGCATAATAAAGGCATGGATCTAACCAATAATCTGGGTGGTGATTTTTTTAGTTTGCCTTATTTGCCTGCGATTGTGGCAGGTGATCCGCCTGTCGCACAATTGTTTGCAACAGACGGAGTAAATAATACTGGAGCGAGTTCGGTTACTGTTCGGCTGAATGATATTCAAGCATTGACTATTGATGAATATCAACTCACGTTTGATCCTAGTGGTGATTATATTCTCAAAAATTTGAATACTAATCAGACAGACATCTTAACAATTGCGGCAGCGGGACCACCAATTCAATTTGATCCCATATACGGTATGGACATCGAATTGAGTGCAGTGCCTGCTGTTAATGATAAATTTTTTATTCGTCCTAATCGTCAAGCCGCTCGGGATATTGCTGTAGCGATTAGAGATCCAAATTTAATTGCAGCTGCTCATCCATTACGTACAGGCATTGATGTTAATAACAATAGTGGTGACGGTGCTATTTCAGAAACAACCATTACTGATTACGCTAACGCAGATTTATTGGAAACAGTAACAATCACTTTTCGTAATTCGCTGGGCTTGCCTTTTCCGGCGGTTGCTGATGTTTACGATGTGACAGGTGTAGGTATCGGTTTGCCGCAAATTGGTGTGCCTTATGTTAATGCTGATGTTGACGGCGATGGTATTGGTGATGGTGATGTGCTTTCCTTCAACGGTTGGGATGTGCGAATTACTGGTATACCAAAAGATGGCGATGTTTTTGTTGTTGATGCGAATGTAAATGGTGTAAGTGATAATAGAAATGCACTTGCGCTGTCTGATTTACAAACAACGGGCACCATGATCGGTGGCAATGCGACTTTTCATGATGCATACAGCGAGCTGGTTGTGCTTGTTGGTAATTTAACACATCAGGCTGAAATTGGTTATGAATCACAAAGTGCATTGCTTGACCAGGCTACACAGCTTAAAGATTCTTTGTCAGGCGTCAATCTAGATGAAGAAGCGGCTAATATGCTGGCTTTTCAGCAAGCTTATGCAGCAGCAGCGCAGGTAATTGCTGCTGCTGATGAAGTGTTTCAAACGCTGATTAGTGCGGTTAGGAGATAGTTATGCGTATTTCAACGAGCCTACTTACCAAAATTTCGTTGGATGCCATGCTGGATCAGCAGGTAAAACTCAGTAAAACCCAGTTGCAGGTAACAACAGGTCGGCAGATTATTTCACCTTCTGATGATCCTTATGGTTCTGCGCGCTCATTGGATCTTGATGAGTCGGTAAAGCTTAATGAACAGTACCAGGATAATGCGGGTTATGCACAAAATCGATTAACTCTGGAAGAAGGTACATTAACCGGTGTTGGTAACGCGGTTCAACGTATTCGTGAACTTATGATTGTCGCCAACAATGACAGTCAGAATTCTGAAACTCGCCGGTTCATTCGTGAAGAAATCGTTCAATTGCTAGATCAGGTATTGTCATTGTCGAATGCAGTAGATAGCAATGGCGAATATATTTTTGCTGGGTATCAAGGAAAAACCAAACCCTTTGCTGTAGATGGTGCAGGTAACTACAGCTACTTTGGTGACAAAGGTGCACGATTATTGAAAATGAGTTCGTCTACGTCAGTTGCCATGGGTGACTCGGGCGAAAGCACATTTTTAACCATCAAAAATGGCAATGGAACATTCAATACACAGGATCTGGCCGGGAATAAAGGTACGGCCATCATTGATCCGGGTACGGTATTTGGCACTTATGTCGCCGACAATTATCAGGTGAAATTTATTCCACCTCAATCGGGTAATCTAAAAGATCCTGTGGAATATTACGTATTAGATGGTCAAAACCAGATTATTGTACCAGCGGCCAATGCAGGTCAAACTGAGGCTGTGTATCGAGCGGGTGTAGAAGCAAGGGCAAATGTAGGTATTCCTTATCAGGAAGGCGCAATTATTCAAGGGCTTGATACTTTAGGTGTGAAGATTACCATTTCTGGAGCGCCGGTGGTGGAAACAACACCGTCAATGGATCCCGTGCCTGTTCCACCGCCTGCTGCCATCGTACTTGGGCAAACAGATGGTTTTAGTGTCACGCCGAGTAAATATCAAAGTTTGTTTGCGACGGTAAAGAATTTTGTTGATACTCTAGTGACGCCTCAAGGTACAGAAGAAGATCTCACCCGTTTTCATAATGCTATGAATCGAAATATCATAGATCTTGATCAGTCCATGGGACGAATACTTGAGGTTCGTTCGCGAATTGGTGCCCGGCTAAACACTGTCGAGAAACAACTTGACATCAACGAATCGTTTAGCTTGCAAATGAAAACAACATTATCTTCAATTCAGGATCTTGATTATAGCGAAGCCATAACACGACTGAATTTGCAGTTAACAGGTTTGCAAGCAGCACAAAATGCTTATACAAAGATACAAGGTTTATCGTTGTTTAATTATATCTAAAAATCGATCCGCTGTTTGCTTAAAAAGGATAGTGAAAATATCACTGTCCTTTTTTTATGAGTTAAACATATTAAGGAAGTGGAAACAAAGAATACACATGAAAATGAACACACTGTGAATACGTTCGTGTAAGCTTGACGGCAGCATCCTTGCTGCCAACAGTATATTTTCAGGAGTATTCTTTATTCCCGACTTTTTAATAACAAGAAAACAAGACAAACATTGCCGCAAAGAATAATCATTAGGAAAAGCTTTGCCACAATTATCTTTCATGCAGCACAATATTAAGGTTGTTTTCTGATATCTGATGGTTTTATTTGTTTATTTTAGTAATTGGAAAAGTTTGGCAGGCCCATTGCAATTTGTCTATGTGAGAAAATGTGAAAGCAATAAGGCTAGGTGACACATATATGTGTTTATCCTGAATCATCATTTTTCGCCTTATGTTAGGAGATTGTCATGCCACAAATTATTAACACCAATATAATGTCTTTAAATTCCCAGCGGAATTTAAATCGATCGCAAGGATCGCTTCAAACATCATTGCAACGCTTATCATCGGGGTTGCGAATCAATAGTGCAAAAGATGATGCAGCGGGTTTAGCGATATCTGAACGTTTTACTTCACAGATTCGTGGCTTGACGGTTGCGGCAAGAAATGCCAACGATGGTATTTCACTAGCACAAGTTGCTGAAGGTGCTTTGGAAGAAGCAAGTAACATACTGCAACGGGTTCGAGAATTGGCGGTGCAATCAATTAATGCAACTAACTCCCCTAGTGACCGAAAAGCATTGCAATTGGAAGTCGGGCAGTTAACCGCAGAGCTTGATCGTATTGCCCGGTCTACAGAGTTTAATGGCCAGAAAATTCTTGATGGTACTTTTGGCACAGCTTTGTTTCAGGTTGGTTCCAATGCAAACCAGATGATTGTTGCTACAACGGGTAATTTTAAAACTCAGCAATATGGCGATTATCGAATTTCGGGTTTTGACAGTAATGTGGGTAATGTGCATCGTCTTGATCAAAGTGAAGATTTTATCATTAGTGGATCTTCCGGTACGGCTACCGTTGACTATGCGAGTGGCGATAGTGCATCGGATGTTGCAGCTGCGGTAAATCTTGTTAATGAAAACACCGGTGTTACTGCATCTGCGTTAACACAAGTAGATATTTCATTTAATAATTCCGGTGCTTACAAATTTGATCTGTTCAGTGAAAACGTAAGTTCAGTAACGGTGGGTTTTAGCATCTCAGAAGCAACCGGTATTGAAGCACTATCCATCGCAGCTTCAGCATTTAATGATGCAACCGCCAAAACCGGTGTGGTAGCAACGGTAAAAGATGATGGGACTGGATTAACGCTAAATCATTACACTGGTGAAAATATTACCGTACAGGATACAACATTTACCAATGCAGGTAATGTTACTCTAACGACAAGTAATTCTACATTGCAATTAACTGCAGATGGTACAGCCAATACTGGTGTAATTTCTGGTCAGGTTACATTTGATTCAGAAAAATCTTTCACAATACAGGGTTCGGCAACTGAAATAATATCAGCTGCTTCTGAAGCTTCAATTCTGCAAAAAATTGCTGATTTTGACATCAGTACAGTTGATGGTGCTAACTTGGCGTTGACTGTAGCAGATGCGGGTATTGCACAAATTAGTGCACAACGAGCCAAATTTGGTGCTTTACAAAACCGGTTCGCATCCACTGTATCCAACCTGGAAACCGCGGTTGAAAACTTAAGTGCTGCAAGGTCCCGCATTAAGGATGCAGATTTCGCTGTAGAAACGGCAGAATTGACACGTACTCAAATATTGCAACAAGCAGGTACAGCTATGTTAGCTCAGGCCAATCAGATACCACAGAATGTCTTGAGTTTACTGCAAGGTTAACGAATCATTTAAATAGTCTTTTTCCGCATCATCGAATAGCCCGTCAGTTTATCTGGCGGGTTTTTTCATTTATCCAGAAGCAATTCTTCAATTCGAGTAGCAATTCTCACTTTTTTTACTATTTAATCTCCCATAAACTTCGATAATAAATAGTGAAATCTGAGTTAGTGGGAATATTGCTCAGCCAATTAAAGAAATTCAAATTTAGTATTATCAATCTCTCATAGTTTACGGATGAAGTATGGGCATTCGTGGGAGATGGGTTTGCCGCAAATTATTAACAGTAACATTATGTCGCTGAACTCACAGCGCCATTTGAATCAGTCTCAAGGTTTATTAAAAACATCACTGGAGAGACTGTCTTCTGGTTTGCGTATAAACAGTGCTCGTGATGATGCGGCAGGCTTGGCGATTTCTGAAAGGTTCACCGCACAAATTCGTGGTTTGCAAAGTGCAGCCCGCAACGCTAATGACGGAATTTCTTTGGCACAAGTCGCTGAAGGTGCCTTGACGGAAGTGAGCGATATTTTACAGCGAGTGAGAGATTTGGCAGTTCAATCTGCCAATGCGACTAATTCAGCATCAGACCGAGCTGCATTACAGCTTGAAGTTGGACAGCTAACCGCCGAACTAAATCGCATTGCAAAAACCACAGAATTTAATGGTCAAAAATTATTAGACGGCACATTTGGAACGGCTGAATTTCAAGTCGGATCAAACGCTAATGAAACAATCGTTGCCAGTACAGCCAACTTTAAAACGTCGCAATACGGGGATTATCGGGTAGAAGGTTACGACTCATTTGTCGATGGCGATACTAATCGTCTCGATGCATCAGCCAACGTATTATTATCAGGCAATAATGGATTGCAAACCATCAGCTATAGCTCTGGCGATAGTGCGGCAGATGTTGCAGCAGCTGTAAATTTGTCAACTCAATCTACCGGCGTGCGTGCGTCGGCTAAAACGGAAGTCGATGTCTCATTTGCATCATCTGGTCAATATACTTTCAAACTATTTTCTGAAAATGCTTCAGCCGAAACAGTAACCTTCAATATTTCCAGTTCAACGGGTACTAGTGCACTTGCGACAGCTGTTGATCAGTTCAATGATGCACAGGCAAAAACCGGCGTAGTTGCAACTTTAAAAGAGGATGGTAGTGGTATTACCTTAACAAACTACGATGGACATGATATCAATTTGCAGGACACATCTACGACTAATGCAGGTGCAGTAACAGTTTCCACATCCAATTCTACGGTCGTGCTTGCTGCTGATGCGACTGCGGAGTCGGCCTACGTGACAGGTCAAATTACATTCGATTCAGAAAAAGCATTTACGATTACAGGCTCTGCAACTGAGGTATTATCCGCTGCATCTGAATCAGCTGCATTGGAAAAAGTAGCAGATCTGGATGTGTCAACGGTACCTGCTGCGAACTTAACTTTATTTGTGGTTGACTCAGCTTTAGCTCAGGTTTCAAATCAACGGGCGAAATTTGGCGCTTTACAAAGCCGTTTTGAAGCAACCGTAGCCAATTTGGAAACCAGCGTTGAAAATCTCAGTTCTGCCCGATCTCGTATTCTCGATGCGGATTTTGCGGTGGAAACCGCTAATCTAACCAAAGCTCAGATCTTACAACAGGCAGGTGTCGCTATGCTCGCTCAAGCGAATGCGATTCCTCAGAATGTTTTATCATTGTTGCAACAGTAAACGTTCTTTTATCAAACACTTTTTCACTTCTTCAAATACTGTATTCCAATTATTAAATCTTTTCTGTCGAAAAAGTCGAATACTTTCGTACCAGTGACTAGTTGAGCTGTTCAGTCCCCAGCGCCAGTCTGGCGATAAAGAAAGCAAGCACCAGGTTTCCACACCGCTAGCTGCTGCCAGATGCGCAACGGTATTATCTACAGTAATAATCAGATCCATTTGTGCTATGAATGCGACAAGCTTATCCAGATTTTCTCCCTTCGAAATGTCTTGATCAAAAATAACATTTTCATTGGAAAAATGATGTATTAGTTTCTTATCTTTTTCTTGTGTACCTTTTTGCAAGCAATAATATTCTACTCCCGCTAACAGAAATAACGCTTGCCAATGCCGGATGTGAGTTGAACGTCGCAGTTTTTCCGGTAGATCACTCCCACCTCGCCAGGCAAAGCCAATTTTTAGTTGTTTGGCATGTGAAGTGTGTAAAAATTGTTGTTGATTGAGTGAGGTAAACTCAGACTTTAATGTGTTAACGGAATCGCTCAGATCTGAAATGTTAATGTATTGAAATACACTGCCAACGCTGATGTAGTAATCATATTTTTTGTGATTTAGGTGTTGTAACTCCTCGTCACCAATGACAGATACATTTGGATAGCTGAGTGTAAAAGTGTTTTTTAATCGCTGACTGCAAATTAATGTACAATTCTGTGCTTTTTTGGCGAGTAGAGGTATCGCGCGTGCAAACATAATTTCATCACCAATACCTTGTTCTTTAGTGATGATAATCGATTTGTTTGTAAGTGATTCACCTTTCCATAGGCGAATGTTCAAATTCATCGTTTTTCGTTGGCCCAGCGTTAAACCCAAATCATAATCTCGCCAGTTTTGATTATAGTTGCCTTGCAATAAGTTCAATAAGCACCTATTCCACTGGGCTAACGGATTATATGATTTAACGTTTAACGCCTGGTTTAGTAATTCATGTGCTTGCTTATAATAGCCAAGCTCTTTTTCGATGGCTGATAAATTAGTCAAACATTCTGATACCATGTAGTGATTATTTATTAGTGATTGATAAAGAAACTTTGCTTTATCAAAATAGCGTAGGGATTGATAGTTTTCTGCCAAGTTGAATAAGATATCTGCATTTCCTGGCGCATGTCTCAACCCTTTTTTTAAGATTTGCAAACTTTTATGTTTTCGCATTGATCCGCTATATGCTAAGGAGAGGCTAACATAAGCAGCACCATAACTAGGGTTGATGGCGATGTTATTTTCTGCAATCGAAATGGCATTATCATAATTATGTTGGTGTATTAAAATCTTGCAATAACGATTTAAATACTGAGCTGCATGTGGTGAAATTTTTAATGCTTTCTTTATCAGTCGGGCGGCTGTTTTAAAATGCCTCAATTTTTCATAGTTAATCGCAAGCGCGTTGAATATTTCTGCGTTATTTATGTTTTGAGAAATCACTTGTTCGAGAGAGAAAATTGACTGCAAATAGTCTTTTTTCTGTGCGAGTAAAAGGCCAAGCAGATATTGCGCTTCCGGAGATGCCTGTATCTTTAAGCATTGCCGATATAATGTTTCAGCGCTTAAGAGATCATTTTTTTTATGAGCCTGTAAAGCGGATTCTAACCGTTCATTAAAATTCTTATTCGATTCCATGCTTACATTTGTGATAGATTTTCATGGATTTCATTTATAACAGTGGCCCATTCGTCGGCTTGTTTTTGTCGATAAAGCCTGACACTGCTATACCATGGTGAATGTGTTCCATCCGCCATCCAGCGCCAACTTGGCACCAGAGGAATAATACACCAGGCGGGCACACCCAAAGCACCGGCAAGATGCACATTGGTATTTCCCACCGAAATTACCAGATCTAATGCAGATATTTGCGCGGCAAAGTCATCTAACTCAATCAACGAATCGCTATCGGGCCAGTCGTGAATAATGATATTGTGTTTCGAACGCAGCATATCTAATTCTGTCTCATGCTGGCCATATTGAAGATTAACGAACTGACAGTCGGGTGTTTTCAAAATGGGCAGCCAGGACTCCAGAGTCATGGAACGTTTGTTGTGATCAATATTGATACCTCCTTGCCAGGAAATGCCAATCGTGAGTTTTCCGCCAAGCATTGCATAACGATCTTGCCATTTTTGCTGCTTATCTTTGTCTGCCACTAGATAAGACTTCACTTTTGGGAAGTCTTTCATGTCATTGCGGTAGAATTTACCTAGACTGCCTAACGCTATTTGATGCTCGATTTCAGGAAAACTATTTAACCATGTCAAATCAGAGTTTTGTTTTGTTCCTATTACACGAACTTTAGGAAACGAGCGTGTAAAGAGTGGTTGAAGTCGCCGTTCACATTCTAAAATAACTTTCTTACGGGTTTGAAGTAAGTCTGCTAGGCAACTGGCAAACATTATCTGGTCACCAATACCTTGTTCAGCATATACGAGAAGTGTTTTATCTTGATCAGTTTCATGTTTCCAAAGTGGAAATGGAAAAGCACGGGAGTCTCGGCCACCATTTTTTAAACCGTGCTCATAATCTGCCCACGCCTGCTTAAAATTACCCAATTGAAAATGCGTAAATGAGCGGTACCAATAATTGTCATGATTGTTTGGATCAATATTTACTGCTTTGTCATAAATATTCAACGCATCATGAAAGCGAGTAGTGTTGTGATATAAGAATCCCAGGTTATTGTAAGCTTCAAGATAATCGGGCTTTAGTTTAATGGCTTGACTGAAACAATGTTCAGCTTCTTCGTGTTTGTCTTGTCTGAGTAATGCATTTCCCAGATTGCTGATAGCCTGTGGATAGTTTGGCTGTAATTCCAGCGCTTTTCTTGCGAAAGACTCGGCTTGTACATAATTTTTACGGGATTGACTGAGTGCCGAATAATTACAATAAGTTTTCGCATTATTGGGGTTAATATTCAAAGCCTGTTTAAACAGTGCTTCAGACTTGTCAAAAGTTTCGTTGTGGCAATAAACAATGGCCAGGTTAATCATTGCTGCTTCGTAGTCAGGTTTTAGTTGCAGGGCTTTACTGAGATGTTGCTCCGCTTTTTGATGATTTGAACATTTTTGATATAAATCACCGAGGTTGTTATGCAAAACTGCTGAGTCAGGTGAAAAGCGAAGAGCGTGTTCGCAGGTTTCTATTGCTTGTGGAATGTTGCCAGAAAATTCAAATGCCAGTGCCAGATTGTTATGAGCATCCAGATGTTTTGGGTCTTTGGAAATTACGCGTTTGAGAACTTGTATTGCATCGGGCAGACGACCACTTTGTCCATATAAACTACCCAGAAGAAAAAGTGCTTGTGTGTTTTCCTGTGAAGTTTTAAGTAGTGTGAGGTATCGCTGTTCTGCTTCAACAAGATTGCCTTCTTGATGAAATTTCAGCGCTTGTTGCAAAATGTCGTTGCTTGTTCCTGGCATAAGATCGGGATGAATTAAGACTTTTGTTGGCAAAGTAGCTAATGTCAGGCAATCATAATGCCGATGTAGCTAATAGTAACTGTTTGTTTAGGTGGCGCTTGAATTATTGTGATGCTAATTCCTTTGGTATCTGATATTAATTAATATAAACAATCACTTAAGTCATCTCATAAATCTCAACATCTTTTTGCTCAAGATATTTTAACTCCTTCCGATAACTTAGTTGGGAGCGGTAAATATTTCGTTAATGTGCAGAAATATATCCGCTAGAAGATGGTCTCAGGGTACGCGATGTGCACCTTGCGTATGTTGAGTTGTTAGGGGGACATTTCGATGCCTCAAATTATTAATACCAACGTAATGTCGTTGAATTCTCAACGAAATCTTAATAAGTCTCAAGGTAGTTTAAGTACAGCGTTGCAACGTTTGTCTTCTGGTTTGCGCATTAACAGCGCGAAAGATGATGCTGCAGGTCTGGCAATTTCTGAACGTTTTACTTCACAAGTGCGCGGTTTAACCGTGGCGGCACGAAACGCTAATGACGGTATTTCATTATCTCAAGTTGCTGAGGGTGCGTTGACAGAGGTTGGAAATATTCTCCAGCGTGTGCGCGAGTTGTCAGTACAGTCTGCTAATGCTACTAACTCAGCATCTGACAGATCAGCGCTTCAGTTAGAGGTTGGTCAGTTAACAGCTGAGTTGAATCGTATTGCTAAAGCCACAGAGTTTAACGGACAAAAACTGCTGGATGGTACTTTTGGTACAGCATTGTTTCAGGTTGGCGCTAACGCTTATGAAACAATTGTGGCAACTACATCTAACTTTAAAACCCAGCAATATGGTGACTATCGTGTTGAAGGCTATGGCACCATCGTAACGGGTGATACCAATAATATTGACACAGCCGGTAATATCGTTATCAGTGGTTCAAGCGGAACACAAACCATTGCGCATGTTACGGGTGATTCAGCTGAAGATATTGCAGCTGCGGTTAATCTGAAAATTGATCAAACAGGTGTTACTGCTTCTGCACTTACAGAAGTGGATGTGAATTTTTCAGCATCTGGTACGTATCGCTTTACATTATCGTCTGAAAACACCTCTGCTGTAGAAGTGGGTTTTAAAATTGATGCGACTACCGGTACTGACTCACTATCGCAAGCTGTAAATGCTTTTAATGACAGTCAAGCGAAAACTGGTGTTGTGGCTACAATACGTGGTGATGGTGGTGGTATTACACTGACAAATTACGACGGTAAAGATATTAATCTGCAGGATACTTCATTCACCAATGCAGGTAATGTAACCGTACAAACCAGTGTCGCGGGTAGTACAACAACTTTGGTATCAAGCTCGGGTGTCGAAACAGCTTATGCTACTGGTCAAGTAACTTTTGACTCAGAAAAAGCGTTTACCATTACTGGTTCAGCGACTAAGGTTATTTCTGCAACATCTGAGTCTTCTACTCTGCAAAAAGTTGCAGATATGGACATTTCAACAGTTGATGGCGCAAACCTGGCATTGTCAGTGGTTGACGCAGCCATTGCGCAAGTGAGTAACCAGCGTGCGAAGTTTGGTGCATTACAAAGCCGGTTCTCATCAACCATTTCCAACCTTGAAACAAGTGTTGAAAACTTGAGTGCAGCGAGATCACGAATCAGAGACGCCGACTTCGCGGTAGAAACCGCCGAGTTAACCAGAACGCAGATTCTGCAGCAAGCAGGTACTGCCATGTTAGCTCAGGCAAACTCAATACCACAAAACGTATTGAGTCTACTCGGGTAAAAAGGCCAGGTAGGAGCGGAAAGAAATTTCCGCTCCGCTTAACGGCTAATAGGAGGTACGGATTATGGCAATCGAAATTCCAATACAATCCGCTAACTCGTCACTGGAAAGTAGTAGACAAGCTCAAACAGCCAAAGAAAAGCAGGAGAAGTTGTCGGTTACCCAGGTAAAAGCGGTAAAAGAGCAAGCACCTGTTGAAAAATCGGCACAGAATCAAGAGCCTGCGCAGTTATCAAAGGAAGAAGTGCAGGCAGCTGTGAGCAAATTAAAGGAATATGTGGAAACGTACAAGCGTAATATCCAGTTTTCAGTTGATGACGACACGGGTAGAACAATTGTAAAACTGCTTGATAGTGAAAACAAAGTATTACGTCAAATTCCATCTGAAGAATTATTAGACCTTGTTAAAAGCATTGAACAAAACAAAGGATTGCTTTTGGTCGACGAAGCATAGTGGCCTGACAATTGCTTTTTACATTAAAGGCTAAACCTAAACGTTGTTTGATGGTTTGTTTCTTCATGTTTTGTAGACAGGGGTAAGTAATGGCTTCAATATCTTCACTTGGTGTTGGGTCAGGGATTGATATACAAAGTCTGGTAACCGGACTTGTCGAAGCGGAAGGCTCGGCAAAATCATTGCGTCTGAATAGAAAAGATGCGCAATTCCAGGCAAAACTTTCTGCTTTAAGTGCAGTTAAAAGTGCCCTGTCTGATTTTCAAGATACATTCAGTGCTTTAAAACTGACATCTACTTTTAGTAGTTACACTGCATCTTCAACCAGCACAGCCACATTTACCGCCACTGCTTCAAGTGGAGCTGTGTTAGCGGATTACGATGTGGAAGTAACTCAACTCGCCCAATCACAAAAAATATCCTCTGCCGCAATTGCGGATAAGAGTTCGCTTGTAGGAACTGGCACTCTGGTTTTTAAGTTTGGTACTTATACTTATGATGGTGCTGGTGCAGAAACAGGTTTCACTGAGGATGCGACAAACACCAACTCTGGTACCGAAATTGCCATTACCGGTGGCAGTATGGAAGATATTCGAGATGCGATAAATAATGCTGACATTGGTGTTACCGCCAGCATAATTAATGTTGGTACCTCAGGCTATAAACTAACTTTTTCGTCAGAAACGGGAGAAGCCAGTGCCTTAAATGTCACAGTTAAAGCAGGTACTGACAGCGATGGTAATGAGCAGGATGCATCCGGCTTATCAAATTTTGCTTACGATCCCACTAACGATTCGGGCGCTGGTGCAGTTACAAGCATGAGCTACACTCAAGCTGCACAAGACGCCATGATGGTTATTGAAGGCTTAACTGTTCAGAAATCGAGTAACACCGTTAGTGATGTTATCGAGAATGTTACACTAAATTTAAAAGCTGCAGATGCTGGCAATACACATTCCTTAAGCGTTGGTCGAAATACATCTGCAATTGGTGAAGCGGTACAGGGTTTTGTTGATGGCTACAACAATCTTATGGCTTTGTTGAATGAAACAACATTCTATGATTCAGAAAATGGTGCTAGCGGCATATTGATAGGTGATCCTACTGTGCGTGGTATTATCTCTCAGGTTCGAAACGTAATAAATTCAACCGTGGATGATCCAACAGCAACATATAACTCCTTTGCGAGTATTGGTATCCTGACCACACGTGATGGAACTTTCGAATATGATGCGAGTAAATTAACCGCCGCCTTAAGTAGTAATCCTGACGAAGTCCAATTCCTGCTTGCTGGGGGCTCTGCCTCAACTCGTGATCCAGACATAGAAGTTGTCAGCGTAACCAATAACATTGGTGAAGGCATATACGGCGTTAATTTAACCCAAGTACCTACTCAGGGCGCGTATACGGCAGCAGCTTTTAACACCGGGGCGATTTTTGATCTTGCGGGTGTTCACAGCTTCCAACTTGATGTAGATGGCATCTCAACTAATTTACTTACCTTAGCAAATTCAAATTATTTTACTGATAATGGTAATAATGCCACATTAGCCGGACAAGCAATGGCAGTAGACCTTCAGAATCTTGTGAATAGTGACGCTAACCTAGTTGCAGCTGGCGCTAGTGTAAATGTGAACTTCATCGCAGATTCACCAACCACTGGCCATTTTGAGATTGCTTCCAATAAATATGGCAATAGTTCATCGCTGCAGATTACAACGTCAGCAACAGGTTTGAGTACTAACTTTAATATTAATGTCGCTGCGGCAAGTTCCGGACAAAATGGTGCCGGTACTATCGGTGGATTGGCCGCATCGTTTGATGGAGAAGTGATGACGGGTTCCGGCCTATATGCCGGATTTGTCCTAAAAGTAACCGGTGGCGCCGTTGGTGAGCGATTAGGCATATCTGTTACTGAAGGACAAATGAATAAGCTGAACAGCTTAATCAACAGTTTCCTGGATAGCGATGGATTGATTGACAGCAAAACGGATGGCATCAATGCATCATTGGATGATATTAGCAAGCAACGGGAAGATCTCGCAATTCGATTGGAAAGTCTCGAATCGCGTTTGATTAAACAATTTAGCGCCATGGATTCACTGGTTGCTCAATTGAATTCCACCAGTAGTTTTTTATCAAACCAACTGGATTCATTGTCTAGCCTTGCAAATAGGAATAAATAGGGATGGCGCGTTTGAAAAAAATGAATGACAGAGGAGTATTACTATGAGTTCTGCAAAAGCGCAGAGTGCCTTAAAAGCGTATGGAAAAATAAGCGTTCATTCTGGCGCTTCATATGCAAGTCCGCACCGATTAATCACAATGCTCCTAGATGGTGCTCTCGAAAAAATCTCTTCCGCAAAAGGATATATGCAACGGGGTGAAATTGCGAATAAAGGTAATTATATTAGTTGGGCGATTTCAATTATAGAAGGTCTAAGACTAAGCCTCGATGCAGACAAGGGCGGGGAGATTGCAGAGAATCTTGACAACCTTTACGATTACATGGAGCGTCGCCTGGTTGAGGCCAACGCAAAGAACGATGATAAGATGTTGGATGAAGTATCTGAGTTGTTAAATACCATTAAAAGTGCCTGGAGTGAAATTCCTGCGCAGTTTCATGGTGGTCAGGATGTACAGCAGACAACACCAAACCCAGACTCAAACAATGTAGATAGTAGTATTAAGGCTTAAATCGATGTCTGAGACAGAAAATAGAAATGAGCTGATGTCTTCCATTCATTTGTTGTCAATGCAAATGCTTGATTGTGCCAAGTCTCAAAATTGGGATGAAGTCTGTGAGCTGGAGCATCAACGTGCTGATTTGTTAAATAACTTTTCTGAAAGTGATCAAATTACATCTACAAAAGACCTCATTAAGCAATTGCAAGAAACAATTCAGGTTAATGAAGAAATCCAGGTTTTGAGCAAACAGGAAATGAATCACTGTTTACAAAAATGCGTATCCATGAAGCGCGGAAAAAAAGCCTTTGCCGCTTATGCAAATAATAAATAAATTGATAACCTTTAATTAATTGATTTGTCATCTAGCGCTTTAATTAATTCCCCTAAATAAGCTTGATAGTGTCCGGCCTTTCCGACTGATGATCGATAAATCGGTTGTCGAATTTGCCATTTACTGGCGGTCGTCACATGTTTGCTTGAGTTTTGGAATTCCAGACAAGCCTCATCCCAATCCAGTCCGATAAATTTAATGAGTGATTTTATATTCTCTTCCTGCTTTTCTACCAGCTCTTCATACTGAATATCAAAGAGTTGTGTTGGAAAGAGAGTTTTCCAGTGTTGCATTAAACGGACGTATTGCCGATAGAAATGACCAAGTGTACTTAGGTTGTAAGTGTACTGATGCTGTTTTTCAAAGTTCTGAAAATAGCAGGACAAGCAAGTGTCCAATGGGTTTCGCTGAGTGTGAATGATTAAGCTATTAGGAAATAGAATCAAAATCAAACCTATGTGCAAAAAGTTTACAGGTGATTTGTCTGTGATTACCTGATACGTGTAGTTTAAGTTATTTATATAAGCATTAACTTTAAGCGATATAGCATTGATAAGCAGTTTATCTGCCGAGGAAATGCATTCTGGATAGTTCATTTCAGAACTCAATAATTCTGGTAACTCATCGACGATATCACCGATAAAGCCAATTTCTCCACCGCTTTGCACCACGGGGTGGTTGGCTACAATTTGTTCTACCAATGTACTGCCGGATCGGGGCATGCCGATGATGAAAACAAATCGTTTTTGAGTATCAGGGAATGTAGACTGTAGTTTCTTACATATGTTTTTATCAAACACCTGAATTATATTTGATATGTATTGCTCAAATTGATTGCTATCAAATCCTTGAAATTTTAAAGCATTACCCTTGTCGTAGTGCAGGAAAGCTTGTTCATATTGATTCAAGTCATCATAAATTTTGCCCAACGAAAAATGTAATTTTGCTTGGTCTTTGTTTGATAATTGATTCTCTTTTAATCTATGGGAAATTATATCAACAATATTTTTGTCTTCCTTTCCAAACTTATGGGACTGCACAAAATTGAAATAAGCTTCAATGCAATCGGGGTTTAGCAAAAATGCTTTCTTGAGGTGCTTATTTGCAGAAGAAAAATCGCCCATATGTTGGTACGCAACACCAAGATTATTGTGCGCTAGATCAAAATCCGGCATTTTTTGAATGGCAATTTTATAATAATGAATTGCAGCATCAATATCCTGATGCCCCTGATACGCCAATCCCAGGTTGTAATACAGATAAGCATTCTCAGGCTGTAAGCTGACCGATTTGGATAGTAAGGGGATCGCTACCGCATACTGTTCAGCGACTAACATTAATAATGCTAATCTATGTAAAATTTCAACATTATCCGGATCAAGCGTTAAAGCCTGCCGATACAGCTGCTCAGCAAGTTGATAATCTCCCTTATCTTTTGCTGTTTCGGCTTGTAACAGGTAATTGGATACTGCACTATTCACAAGTATTGTTCCAGATCTCATCGTTCCGTGATTTATATAGGTAAATTATCGAACTAATGCCTATTTAGAAAATATCGGTCGATTCTTACTGAAACTTAATAGCTTGAACAAATTAGAAAAATAATATTTGCTAAACAAGTGCTTCTGAGTATTACGAAGTAACGGTAAGAACTAATCGAAGGGTCTATTTTTCGTGCCATTCGACACCTTCGCTTAGTTAAGTGAAGGTGTGTGCATTATCGGGTTAAGTCTCGTCCGCGTGGATTGATACTTGTTTATGACCCTCTCCCATGTCATCGGGCTTAGTGGTTTCAACCCACTATCCAAAGCATTACGCTAAAGGTTTCAAAGAACCAACAAAGGAGAGGGTCCATGCAATTCTACACTAAAACGCATCAACATTATTGCGGAATCGATCTGCACACGAAAATGATGTATGTCTGTATTTTGAACAGTTTGGGCGAGATTGTGTTACACGAAAATATACCCACGAATCCTGATAAGTTTTTGAAGCTTATAGCACCTTTTCAAGAAGACCTGGTGATAGGGGTGGAGTGTATGTTTTCCTGGTATTGGTTGGCCGACGAATGTGAGCAGAAAAAACTCACATTCATCCTCGGGCATGCGCTTTATATGAAAGCCATTCATGGTGGAAAATCCAAGAATGACAAGATTGATTCAGAGAAAATTGCCCGTTTAATTCGGGGTGGTAACTTTCCTCTGGCGTATGTTTTTCCAGCTGAGTTACGCCCCTATCGCGACTTGCTGCGGCGCCGTAATTTTCTTGTGCGCAAACGCAGTGAAGTGTTGGCGCATATAAAACTCACCAATCACCAATACAATTTGCCCGCATTTGAAAAACACATTGGCAAGAAAGCAAACCGAGCCCATATTGCTGAGCGATTTGACAACCCAGCAGTACGGAAGAATGTCGAAGTGGATTTAGCCGTCGCCGACCATACTCATTTGCTAATTAATCAACTGGAAGCTTACATCGTTCGTCATGTAAAACAATTTGATCCAAGAACCTATTACCGCTTGCAATCCGTACCGGGTATTGGTCAAGTGTTGGCCTTGGTGATTATGTATGAAGTCGGCGATATCACTCGCTTCCCTACCGTGCAATCATTTTGCTCCTACGCCAGATTAGTCAAGTGTCCCAAGGAGTCTGCGGGAAAATTGTATGGCTATGGGGGTGGTAAAATAGGTAACGCGCATTTGAAATGGGCATTCAGTGAAGCCATGTGTTTGTTTCTCAGAGAGAGTGATCGGGCAAAAGCCTTTGTGGCTAAATACGAAAAAAAGCACGGTAAAGGAAAAGCCATGTCAATATTAACGCATAAGCTTGGACGAGCAGTTTACTTCATGTGGAAACGACAGGATGCTTTCGATGAAAAGTATTTTTTTAAAACCTGATTAAGGATTGAGTAACTTGTCTTGAGCCCCAACGCATAACTGGACCGATTGTGGGAGACTCCGGCCAGAGAAACCATATTGTAAGGAGACTTTGATCTCGGTGTTTCTCTTGAACAAATCCCCAAGGCCCTTGCATTGAATAGACAGGACAAGTTGCTCACTAATGAGTTTGTAGAGTTGACGTGACTGCCTCCGGCGCTGATCCGCCTTATAACTAGACGCCTACGGGTGAGCTCGATCTTCGTGAATGGACAGGACTGGAGTAACGGACAATGTTCTAGTACGTTTTAATTTTTAGTCAACAAAAATTAAAACATCTCGACAAAACGAAAAATAAATTTTTCATTTTATCGAGACAGATGCTCAATAGATGTTTGTGTGCAGCCACGGCTGTAATACAGATTAACTTGTGTGCAGTGGTCGCGTGATTTTGCAATAATATTTTGGCTAAAAATGCATTTGTTTTTAGTTGTTGGAGTGTTTTGTGCCGTTGACAAAGTGGGTCATATAGATGTTATGCGAACTAACCATAATTTACTTGAATTCAATTCAAGCTTATATTGAACTTTAAGTAGAACGCTATGGATATAAAATACACTATTCATATGCTTCTAGTCCTGCTAGCATAGCACCCTCCACTGTTCCATCCAAACATTGAATGCCGGGGAAAAATATCTCATCGGGGCAATATTTTCCTGTGCTATATTTATAAATTGAAAATTCCAAATCTTCGATGCTTCCATTAAAAGTAAGCTTACATATAGGTGAAAAAGCGCCTGAAAAATCAGCTCTATCTAAGTATATATATTTCCCTCTAAACCTTGCCTGGTAAAGACATCCATGCCTCTCATTAAAAGACAATACAGATTTTTCTATATCTAATTTTTGATTGTTGGTAATTTTCATAGTAATTATTACGCATAACGCTAGCGTCTCTTCATTATACACATCTCACTAAGCAAACACTGACTCATGTATATCCAATGCCTCTAGGTAACCTTCTAGTCGTTGAAACCCTGTCCACAATGTTTTTACGCCAGGCTCGCCGTCACCTTTTCTT
>Ga0316207_10000166_pt1 | contig 131200 bp, 146 predicted proteins | sample 6weekpyrite_MG_FD_204943 | JGI IMG/M metagenome (GOLD analysis project Ga0316207, IMG submission 204943) | Microbial mat bacterial communities from mineral coupon in-situ incubated in ocean water Damariscotta River, Maine, United States -... | ecosystem: Environmental > Aquatic > Marine >...
AGTAAGCGAGAACCGTATTCGGTTATTTTTCTGGCGCGTTTACTCATTGCCCAAAAAAAATTTCGATTGTCAGAACGAGCCGTCATCTCAGCAGTAAGCACTATCAACCCTTATATGGAGTCGATATTATGCAAGTGAATTTCGTGGGGATACCTCAGGGTCTGACCCTTTTTAAGGCACCACTGGTGAACTCACCAGTTCGGAACTTAACAGAATCACCTCAATCTCCTCGATAATTTCTTCCTGGCGTAGCACATTGCGGCGTTTACCCAGGTCGTCCACCTGCCGTTCGAGGTGGTGACCGGCCTGATCGAGGTGTTGCACGCGTCGTTGGTTTTCGGCCATCAGGGCGGCGAAGAACCAGGCATGAGTCAGGGCAAAAAGATAGTGTTCTAGCAGTTCGCCGAGTAGTTGTTGCGACGGCAGATTGATCAACGGCGCCAGTCCCTGGTCAGATGCGCCCTCCAGCGGCGGTAACGCCGGTTGGCAGCGCGGTTCGTGGCTATCGGGCTGGAAATGGATCACCTCGAGGCGCAGCAGGCCATGTTCCTGTCGCAGCTGATTGAGGGTGGTGACTACCGTTGTCAGCACCGCTGCCACCTCGTCGGCGACGGCTGCGCCAGCCAGGCAGACGGCCTGGGGGTAGTCACGCTGCAGAGCACTCGCCAGGTGCGCACCGACACCGATCACTGCCGCCTCTTCATGGCCGGGCTGCTGCGCCAGCACCTCAATCAACCGCTGGTTGTAGCCGCCGCAGAAGCCACGCTCTGAACCGAACAGCAGATAGACCGGTGATGCATCCGCCATTTGTGTCTCGACTGCATAGTGTCGCCGTACATCGTTCAGGGCATGGCTGATCGAATCGACCACGCGCTGTTGCATCTCATGATAACGGGCCAGTTTGCGCGTCTCCATCATGGCCAGATTCTTCATGCTCTCCATGATGCCGTGAATCTCGTTTACCGCCTCAATGCGCGCCTCCACCTCACGCCGCTTACTCATTTTCACCTCCGCTCTCGGTCCACCACTGCTCCACCTGCGCCTGCCATTGCTCCAGGGGTGTCTCGAGACTCAGCTCACTATGCCGGATGGCGTGGTTTAGTTGCTCAAGACGGCACCGCACTCGCCCAGGCGCTATCTCATCTAGCAGGCCACTGTTGTAAACGATCAACCACACCAGAAGTTTAGTCTCGCTGCTTTGCCTGAATCGATCCTGTTTCAGCATTTCACGCAGGATGCGGCCACGCTGCAGTTTAGTCTGCATCTCTGCCTCAAGCCGGGCACCGAAGCGGGTGAACGCCTCCAGTTCCTGGAACTGCAGATAGTCGAGTTTAATGCGCGCCGCCTGACGTTTGATTTGTGGATGCTGGGCCTTGCCGCCGATGCGCGACACTGACCTGCCCACATCGATAGCCGGTCGGGTACCTGTGTCGAACAGCCCTTGATCAAGGTAGATCTGACCGTCAGTGATGGAAATCAGGTTGGTGGGGATGTAGGAGGAGATCTCACCCTGCTGGGTCTCAACAATGGGCAACGCGGTGAGACTACCGCCGCCGTGCTCGGGCGCCAGGCAGGTAGCCCGTTCCAGCAACCGTGCATGCAGATAAAAGATGTCACCGGGGTACGCCTCGCGTCCAGGTGGGCGGCGCAACAGTAACGATAATTCACGATAGACGCGAGCATGGCAGCTGAGGTCATCGTAGACCACCAGACAGTCACGCCCCTGACGCATCCACTGTTCACCGATGGCGCAACCGGCGTAAGGGGCAAGATATTTCAACCCGGGCGGCGCACTGGCTTCACCCACTACCACCGTGGTGTATTCCAGCGCGCCGTATTCACGCAGCAGTTTGATAATATTGATCACCTCCGAGCGCTTCTGCCCGATCACTACATAGATACAGATGACCCCCTTGCCACGCTGGTTGATGACCGTATCCAGCGCAATGCTGCTGCGCCCCAACCCTTCGTCGCCGATAATCAGCTGACGCTGGCCCTTGCCGATCGGCAGCAGACTGTCGATCAGGCGGATGCCGGTGTAGAGCGGTCGCTTAACAAAGTCGCGCTCAATGATGCTCAGCGATGGACCTTCAAGATTGCGACGGCTGTGGCACCGCGGCGGCGGCTGGCCATCGAGCGGGTGACCGAGGGGATCAATCACCCGCCCCAGCAATTCCTTACCTACCGGCACACTGACACGGCGGCCACCGAGTTGGGCCTGGGTGCCGGCAGTCAGGTTTTCGGTCGCTACCAGCAACACCGCGCCGAGCATCCGCTCGCCCAGATGAAACACCTGACCAAGGCTACCGTCGGCAAAGTTGAGCAGCTCGTCCATCGCCGCCGAGGGCAGGCCGTCGATCCAGGCGATGCCATCGCCGACCGAGACCACCGTGCCCTGCTCTACCAGGCGCAGGTCGAGCTGGTAACCGTCCAGCCAGCGGCGCTGCCGGCTCAACTGTGGAAACAGCCCCCCCGCGCTATCCATGTGAAGCCGCCGCATCGGTGAAGAAATGCAGTTCATCCTGTAGATTGGCGTGCAATAGCCAGCCGCCAATCGACACACGCAGCCCGGCGATTAAGTTGTCATCACAGATGAACTGCCACTCGCCGTCACTGTGACCCAGTTTTTGCTCCAGCGCCTGCCGAATCGCCTGTTGCCGCGTTTCATTGAGCTGCGTGGCGCTGATAATCTCGATTTTCGATTTTCCGTCCTGCCAGCCTTCGCGCAACTGTCGCATTGCGTTTTCAGGCAATGCTGCTAACTGATCAATGAAGAGTTGCTGTAAATGCATATCCAGCTCGGGTCCGGCTAATACCTTCAACATCTGAGCGGTAAACGCGCCGCCCAGCTGCAACGCCTCGGCTTCGGCCTGACTGCGCCACTGGGCCTGTTGCTGTTCATCACGAGCCTGGTGTTTCAGCTGTTGTTGTTGCAACTCCTGGTCGAGTTGTTGCATTCGCTTGGCACGCTCCTGCTCAATCTGCTGTTGCAGCTCGTCGAGGGCGCCGCGTTTTTCCTGATCCCAATCAGTCAGCCGTTCTTCATATTGTTTTTTTAGGACCTCGGCCTCTTCCTGACTTTTGACCGCCTGCGCCAGTTCCGCCTCGATTTTCTGGCGTCGTTTTTCTATCACGCTAAGGATCGGCTGATAGAGGAAGCGTTTCAGCAACCACACCAGGATCAGGAAATTGATGACTTCGAGGACCAGGGTCGACCAGTCGAGTTCCAAAACAGTTCTCCTCTCGACGTTGTTTACTTAAGTACGTATTCCAGCAGCGGATTGCGGAACAGCACAATCAACACAATCACCAGCACATAGATAGCCAGCGACTCGATCATCGCCAGACCGATGAACAAGGTACGGGTAATCGCTTTCTCGGCTTCGGGCTGACGTGCGAGGGCGTCGAGCGCACGGCTGATAGCCCAGCCCATGGCAATCGCTGGCCCGATGACACCGATACCGATGGCAATCAGGGCCCACATGGTGGAGTCGGTGACAAAGCTGCTCAGATCATTCATTGTGCTTCCTTCTCTTGTCGTAATTGTTGGGATTGCAAGCCGCCAGCAATATAGATTAACGCCAGCATGCCAAAGATGTAAGCCTGTACCAGCGCCTCGATAATATGCAACATCAGAATCGGCACCGGTGCCAACAGCCCCGCCACCCACAGGATCAGCAGCGCCGCCATTTCCAGACTCAAGATGTTGCCAAACAGGCGCACGGCTAACGCCACGGTACGGGTGATCTCGCTGATCAGATGGAACGGCAGTAGCAACGGTGTGGGCTTGAGGTAGTGGTGCAGATACTTGCGCAGGCCATTGGCACGGATGCCGAACCAGTGCACCGACAGAAACACCAGCAGTGCCAGCGCACTGGTAGCAGAGAGATCGCCAGTGGGTGAATGCAGGCCGGGGATCAGACCGACGAGATTGGCCAATACCAGGTAGATCCACAATGTCGCGACGAAGGGCAGCACCTCGCGGGTCTGTTCAGCAGAGAGAACCTGATTGATGGCAGATTCAATCACGCCGATAATCCCTTCGGCGGTAGTCTGCCAACCGCCCGGTTGCAGTTGCAGACCGCGTAGCAACACCATACTCAGCAGCCACAGCACAAGCATCACCCCCCAGGTGGTGATCACCGTACCAGAGATGGCTAGCGGGCCGAGGTAGAAAAGTGATTCTGCGCCAAGAGGGTTCATCTCATTCATGACTCCTGATCAGCCAGTAAACATTGAAGCCACCGATGACAATCCCGATAGACAACAGACTCAGGGTCCAGCGCATTGAGTAACCCGCCAGCCTACCGTCGAGCCAGTGGCCAAGATAGACCCCGGCAACCACCGGCAGGATGAACATCAAACCGAGACTGCCGAGATAAGCGGTCTGCGCTAACAGCGTTGAGCGCTCGCGTTCAGCCCTTTGCAGGCGTTGCGCCTGTTGTTCGACGCGTTTCGCTAACTGATCGTTGCCAGGTTTTGTCATCTGGCCTCCTCGCCTCGACCGATGCGCCACAGGCGCAGCATCATGGCTCGCTCCATCTGTTTCAGACTGTGTTTGAATTCGACCATCGCCTGCTCCTCCTGCACCAGCTCTTCACGCAAGGCCCGACTGATCTGAGTATAGTCATCACCGCGCAGATAGCGGCGGGCGCTGAGGGTGAGTTGATCCTTGTCAAAACAGGCCACCGCCCCCGGCAGTGCCAGGTAGTCCCAGCGGTCGTCGATAGCATACCGAATACGCGCCAGACCAAACACCAGACTGGTAACGAAACGCCCATGGCCTGTCATCAAACCGAAACTGCCACTGGCATCCTCACCAACAAAGGAGACGATATTTTCGAGCCGCTCATACTGGGTAGCACCCTGCAGCTGGATGGTGAAGGTGTTCATTGAGTCGATCGCTCCATACTACCGCGCATATAACACTGCGCTTCGGGCACATCGTCATAATGACCGCGCAGAAATGCCTCGCAGTCGGCCAGGGTATCTGTCAACGGTACGCTAACACCATCGATGCCGGTATCAGCGGCAGTGACATGAAACGGCTGGCTCAGATAGCGCTGCAGTTTGCGCGCGCGCAGTACGATCGCCTGGTCCTGTTGCGACAGCTCCTCCATGCCGAGCATGGTGATGATATCTTCAAGCTCATTATAGCGTGCGAGGTGCTCGCGCACGCCCTCGGCGATGGCATAGTGGTGGTCGCCGACCACGTGACGGTCGAGCAGCTTGCTGCCAGAGCGCAGTGGATCAACCGCCGGATAGATACCCTGGGCAGCCTGATTGCGCGACAGGATCACAGTGGTGTCGAGATGCCCGAGGATGGTGGTGACCGCAGGGTCAGTCATGTCATCGGCGGGCACGTAAACCGCCTGCACCGAGGTGATAGCCCCGCGGTCGGTGGCGTCGATGCGATCCTCCAGCTCGGCCACCTCGGTGCCCAGGGTCGGCTGATAACCCACCGTGGCGGGCATCCGTCCAAGCAGGCTGGAGATCTCACTGCCAGCCTGGACAAAGCGAAAAACGTTGTCCATCAACAACAGTACCTCTTTCTGCATACTATCACGCAGATACTCAGCATAGGTCAGGGCGGTGTGGCCGATACGAAAGCGCACGCCGGGAGACTCATCCATCTCACCGAATACCAGCAGCGCCTGCCCCATTACCCCCGCCTTGCACAGCTCATGCCACAACTCGTGCCCCTCGCGAATGCGTTCGCCGACACCGGCAAATACCGACACCCCTTTATGAATAGCAGAGACCGCATGAATGAACTCCATAATTAACACCGTCTTGCCCACCCCGGCACCGCCAAAGAGACCCGTCTTGCCGCCACGGACAAAGGGACAGAGCAGGTCGATCACCTTGATGCCAACCGGCAGGATCTCATGTGCACCACGTACCTCATAGAGCGGGCGCTTAATGCCGTGAATATTGTTCATCACCGTGCTGGCAAAGGGAGGCTGTCCATCAAGGGGAGCGCCAAAAACATTCACCACCCGCCCAAGACATTCAGGTGTCACTGGCACATGCAGCGGCGCACCGGTATCGAAGACCGGCAGGCCACGACTCAGGCCGGCGGTACTGTGCAAGGTGATGGCGCGGACATGACGTTCATCGAGATGCTGGTGCACCTCGAATAACACCTCGTCGCCATCCAGGCGAGCGCGCAAAGCCCGGCGCAAGGGCGGCAGGCGCTCGCAGCGGATCACCACCACGGGACCTTGCACCTCGTGGAGGTACCCCATTGCTTTCCCAGATTTTAACTCGGGTGTCAAAATAATGGTCCCTACAAGATGTTTCTATTGGTTTACTATAGACGATTAGAGCGGTAAATACGCCCCCTTATGTTCCAGCCATTTTTTGATCTCCACTGCATAACATCACGGCGGGCAAGTAATAAAAACTATCAGTTCCTGCGCGACAGATGCGCCCACCATCGCCGACGTCGCTAACTACGCCTACATCGCCCATGCACCAGAGGGCAACGTCTCACTGGCGAACTACCCTGACGTTAAGGCGTGGCTACAACGAATTGAGGGGTTACCGGAGTTCGTGCCAATGCAGTCAAGTGCTGTGGGGCTGGCGGCTTAACGGCCACTCTCCCCGTCCCCGGCACCCTTTCGCCTTTCGTCATCGGGTTTTTTTATCAACGCGCTGTCTTTCCCACACTACACAGGAGTGACAGCCTGAAAACAGGGGAAATGAAGTTTTGTTTGTCGTCATTCCGCCAGTTGCTGTCAACCGGAGATGAGCGGTACCGTATCAATGTAAAACGCGAACAGCATGGAAGATTCTCTCGTTATCTGCATGATCAGCTCGCCATCGGTCATACCGTTGAAGTAAAGGCGCCACGCGGTGAGTTTACGTGGGACAGCGCAATCACACGCCCTGCGGTGCTATTCGCCGGCAGGGTCGGGATCACGCCGATGGTCTCGATGGCACGTCATGCGCTGATCGAAAGGGTTCGAACACGCTCACCGCGGCCGCTGGTTTTGATCAACACGGCACGCAACGGGAATGAACGCGCCTTCTTTAACGAGCTGAAGAAACTCGCAAAACATTCGGCGGGGTTCATCCAGAGTTACTGGGCACTGGAGCAGCCGGAGCCCCATCTGCAAGGCGGGAGCGGCTATCACCACCATGGGCGGATCAACAAGGCACTGATCCAGGCACTGCTGCCGCTCGACGATTACGACTGCTATCTCTGTGTGGTCCCACGCCGTTTATGCAGGCGATCTACCACATCCTGATTGAGCCCGGTGTCAGCGACCACCGCATCCATGCGGAATCGTTCGGGCCGGCGGCATTGACCGGCAGGACGGATCAGCCCAGAACTCCGCAGGAAACGGCCACAGCAAAAGAGGCGATTGTCGAGTTCACTGACTCAAAAGTGGAACAGGCGTGATCTACTGCGCCACCTGCGATGGCCCACTCTTCTAAAGGGTGCCGTTGGCTGTGGTCGTCAGTGGCAACTCAGGGCCTGAAGCAGCGATCGAGATGGCAGCGATCACACCGCAGGTGTACTTGCTTGAACGCGGTGAGTTGCGCGGCGACCAGGTGCTGCAGGATAAAGTGACCGCCGCGACAAACATCGAGGTACTCACCCATGTTGAACCCGTTGAGTTGACCGGTGACACATCGCTTACAGGACTCACTATACGTTCGCTCGATAGTGATGATGAACGACAGCTTGGTGTTGACGGGGTCTTTGTAGAAGATCGGACTGCCCCCCAACAGCGGTTTTGTACTCGACCTGCTCGACACCAACGAACGCGGCGAGATCAAGGTCGACGCCAAAGGCCACACCGGGGTGCGTGGCATCTTCGCCGCAGGTGACGTGACCGACGGTAACGATAAACAGATCGTAGTGGCGGCAGGCTCGGGAGCCACTGCCGCACTGGGGGCGTTTGAGTACCTGGTATCACAGGCGTGATGAACGTTGCCAGCAATTGTCATCAGAACAAATAACTTTCCAGGCACCAGGATAATACTGCCCACATCTGACCCAGAACAACCAAACTGCTGCAACTTTGCGACAGCTACACTACAATAGAGCTTTGATTTAGCAACCTTAATGCCTTTATCTATTTGGAGAGCCTGTTTGTGAAACTCACCGCTGCAGAATTCAGAGACTGGGAACACAGGAGCATCACCCTGCTGGGGATGTCGGGTGTCGGTAAGACGCGCCTCTCGACCATGCTGCGCGACAACTGGTTTCACTACTCGGGCGACTACCGCATCGGCACGCGCTATCTGGATGAGCCGATCCTCGACAACATCAAGCAGCAGGCGATGCAGGTGGAGTTTCTGCGCGACCTGCTGCGTACCGACTCGATCTACATCGCCAACAACCTCTCGGTCGATAACCTCAAACCGGTCGCCAGCTTCCTTGGCAAACTCGGCAATCCTGAGCTGGGTGGGCTGGCGCTGCCGAAGTTCAAACGGCGCCAGGCACTGCACCACAGGGCCGAGGTGCTGGCGATGCGCGATGTGCCGGAGTTCATCAGCAAGGCGCAGGAGATCTACGGTTACAGCCACTTTATCAACGATGCGGGAGGTAGTGTGTGTGAGCTCGATGATGACAAGACACTGAAGATGCTCAGCGAACACACGTTGATCCTCTACATCAAGGCGACGGAACAGGATGAAAAGGCGCTGATTCGCCGCGCCGAACTCGACCCCAAGCCGCTCTATTATCGTGAGACGTTTCTCGATGAGCAGCTGGCGACCTATATGGAGCAGCGTTCGCTGGAGTATGTCGCGCAGATCGATCCCGACGACTTTGTGCGCTGGGTCTTTCCCCATCTCTTCTATTCGCGTATTCCGCGTTATGAGGCGATTGCGAACCAGCACGGCTACACCATCACCACCACCGACCTCGCCCAGGTTCACAACGAACAGGACTTCGTGGCGCTGGTCGAACAGGCGCTACAGGATTAACCACAGATATGCCGCTCGTTGCCAATAGTAATCTGCCGACCTTCAAGCGCCTTGAGAGTATCGGTGAGACGATCATCCCAAATGATAGCGCGATCCATCAGGACATCCGCGAACTTCACATCGGTCTGCTGAACATGATGCCCGATTCGGCGCTCGCCGCGACCGAGCGACAGTTCTTCCGCCTGGTCGGTGAATCGAACCAGATCGCGCAGTTCTATATGCACCCGTTTTCACTGCCGCAACTGAAGCGCGGCAGTGACGGCCTGGCACATGTCTCACAGTTTTATGAGACCTTTGAGGCGATCAAGACGCAGGGACTCGATGCGCTGATCATCACCGGCGCCAATGTCACCCAGCCCGACCTCGCAATGGAACCGTTCTGGGGGCCGCTCGACGAGATCATCGACTGGGCCTATGAGAATGTCACCTCGACGCTCTGTTCATGCCTCGCGACCCACGCGGTGATGCAGGCGCGCTACGGGCAGAGGCGCCGCCACATGGGTTTCAAACGCTGGGGGGTCTACCCGCACTACCTGGTGGACCGTGATCATCCGCTGGTCGCGGGGGTCAACACACGCTTTGATGTGCCGCACTCGCGTTACAACGACGTCAGCCGCAAGCAGTTCGAGGCTGCCGGTCTGAAGGTGCTGGTGGAAAGTGCTGACGCCGGCGTTCACCTTGCGGTGAGCGAAGACCTGTTCCGCATTGTCTTTTTTCAGGGCCATCCGGAATACGACATCATCAGTCTGTTAAAAGAGTACAAACGTGAAGTAGCGCTATTCACCACAGGTGAGCGTGATGACTACCCGCCGATCCCGGACAACTACTTCTCACTACAGAGCGCTGCTATTCTCGAAGAACATAAAGAGCAGGTGATCGCCGCGATCGCAGATGGAACCACGCCACCGACACTGCCCGAGGCGCTGATCACAGAACGGCTCGATAACACCTGGCACGATACCGCCGAGGCGGTGCTCAACAACTGGATCGGCAAGGTCTACCAGCTAACCAATATCGAGCGTAACCGGCCGTTCCAGCCAGATATCGACCCCGACGACCCACTGGGGATAAAATAACGCCACTGCGCAAAAACCTACCACTCTGCTCGGCTTTATTCAGGCAACATTCAGCTTCATTCAGCTATGGTCATATCCAGAGTCAGAATATCTCGACCTTGGGGAGCAAGATCGGGATTGAGGCCGTAGCAGTTCGCGGCCTCTTCAATTCTGGAATCTAATCCATAAATTGAGGAGAAAACCATGAAACATATTATTACTGCTGCAGCACTTGCGTCAGCACTGGTTGCGGCCCCTGCGATGGCCGATCTGGATCTGGCCAAGAAGAGTGGCTGCCTGGCTTGTCACAGTGTTGAAAAGAAAGTTGTTGGTCCAGGCTGGAACGATGTTGCTGCCAAGTACAAAGGCGATGCTGGTGCAAGAGATACACTGATCACCAAGATCAAGAAAGGCGGTAAAGGTAACTGGACCGATGTGACTGGTGGCGTTCCGATGCCTCCATACTCACCACGCGTATCTGACGCGAACATCGAAGCACTAACCGACTTCATCCTCGGCCTGTAACCAAAAGGATAGCATTCAGGCTTTTCCTTTATCCCGGCCTTTCCCTCCATTCCCCCTTAAGGCCGGGTTTTTTTCACCTCTCTCTTATTTCACTATCTCTATCATTCCAAATCCGGGTATGCTTATGCTCTCCGCACCGTAATGGTTAAAATTGACTATGCGAGTACTGATTGTTGAAGATGAAGAAGAGCTGCGCCTGCAGTTATATCAGCGCCTGACTGAGACAGGCTATGCCGTCGATGTCGCCGAGAATGGTGAAGAAGGGCTCTATATCGGCAAAGAGTACCCGATTGATGTCGCGATCATCGACATCGGCCTGCCCAGACTGAGCGGGATTGAGGTTATCCGCAACCTGCGTGAAGCGGATAAGGAGTTCCCGATACTAATCCTCACTGCCCGCGGCCGCTGGCAGGACAAGGTCGAGGGCCTGGAGGCGGGCGCCGATGACTATCTGGTTAAACCGTTCCACATGGAGGAACTTGAGGCACGCATCAAGGCGCTACTGCGACGTGCGGCGGGACTGTCACAGCCCACCGTCAGCTACGGCCCCATCACCCTCAACACCACCACCCAGGAGGTGATGCTAGATGGTAAATTGCTGGAACTGACCGCATATGAATTCAAGGTAATCGAATACCTGATGCTCAACGCAGGACAGGTGATCTCCAAAACAGAACTGACAGAACATATCTACGCACAGGACTACGACCGCGACAGCAACGTGATCGAGGTCTTTGTCGGCCGCCTGCGACGAAAGCTCGATCCGGACAACCGCCTGAAACCGATTGAAACCCTCAGGGGGCGCGGTTACCGCTTCAATCTGAGCGAATCATGACACCCCCCTCAATCAACACCCGCATGCTGGTTGCGGCCAGTATCATCCTGGCATGCTTCCTCGGCATCACCGGCATCACGCTGGAACGCACCTATCGCATCAGTGCCGAAGAGGCACTTAAAGAACGCATGATGATACATCTCAGTGTGCTGATCGCCTCCCTTGATCAGGATGACGAAGGCAACATCCACATGACCTATGCGCTGCCCGAACCACGTTTCTTTACCCCTGGCTCCGGGCTCTACGCCAGGATCATCAAAAACACCGGCGAGATCCCGTGGTCATCACCGTCGATGATCGGCATGGATATTCCGCTGCATGACAGCTACTCGCGCGGCGCGCGGGAGTTCCAGCACATCACCTCTGCCTCCGGCGAACCGCTGCTGTTACTGAGCATTGGACTCACCTGGGGTGAGGATGACAGCCAGAATGAAGGTTACACCTTTGTCGTCATCGAAGACCTCGTACGCACCAACCAGCAGGTCAGACATTTTCGCCACAACCTGTGGGCCTCTCTCGGTGGCGTCAGCGTGATACTGCTGCTGATGCTGACCCTGATCCTGCGCTGGGGGCTCTCACCACTACGCAAAGCCGCAAAAGAGATCGGCGAAATAGAGGCCGGCATGCATAGCGAAATACAGGGTGAATACCCCAGAGAGCTCAGCACATTAACCAACAACATCAACGCCCTGATCCGTACCAACAGCGAACATGAAGCGCGCTATACCGCTAGCCTGGGTGACCTGGCCCACAGCCTCAAGACGCCGCTCGCAGTGCTGCGTGGTGAGGTGGAAACCCACGCCGGCTCAATCGACTCCCTGCGCAAGACCACCGAGGATCAGATCAGACGAATGGATCAGATCGTGCAGTATCAGCTGCAGCGTGCCGCCACCTCGGGACGCACCGCACTGACCGCACCGATCAACCCCGGGCGAATTGCCCGTAAGGTGGTCACCACACTGGACAAGGTCTACGCCGATAAAAATATTCACGGCAACCTCTCTGCCCCCGACGCCATCGAACTCCACCTTGAAGAAGGAGACCTGATGGAACTGCTTGGGAACCTCGGCGACAACGCCTACAAATGGTGCCGTCATCGTGTAGATATCACCCTGTCACTCGAACCTGTGGGTAATAGCCACGCTGCGCAGCTGTTGATTGAGGTAGCGGATGACGGCCCCGGTATCTCGCCTGAACTGGCGGACAAAGTAGTGCAGCGCGGCTGGCGCAGAAGCGAAGTGGAGATCGCCGGACACGGCCTCGGACTGGCACTGGTCAGAGATATTGTCTCTCTCTACGCCGGCGAACTGCAAATCAAGCAGTCATCACTCGGCGGGGCACTGATCCAGGTATACCTGCCACTGTAGCCGTGGCAGATAACTTCTGCTCAGACGATCTCAAAGCCGCTGTGTTGCTGCAACTCCACCGCCTCGACCACCACGTCACTGACGTCAGACTGTGGCGACCCCTGCCACAACCACGCCTCTAACACGCGCACCTGCGATTCATCGCCGCAGGCGAGCAGCTCAACGCTACCATCGACACAATTACGCACCCAGCCATTCACCCCAAGTTGCTGCGCCCTGCGTTGCGTAGTAGCGCGAAAAAAGACCCCCTGAACATTGCCGGATACAACACAGCGCAGACAGATCGTCATCGCGAAACGGCACCACCCGTCACGACAAAGACGTTATCACCTTTTGTCCACATGACCATCGGCATGTGAGAGGTAGATCGCAACTCCGATCAGTGCAATGCCACCGGCAAGATAGAGCAGATCAAGCGGCGTCTCAAATTTAATATCCACCGCGTACTCAAAAAACTTCACTATAAGAATCATCAGGATCACCTTGGCAAGGCGACTCTTGAGATCATCAAGACTGGTGATCATCAGCACACTGGATGAGGTCTCTTCACCTTCGGCCTGGTCGATATTACTGATAAAAAGCTCATACAGCCCCAGCGCAAAGATCAGCAACACGGTCGCCAGCAGATAGCCATCGACAATCTCGACCACGTGTGTCACGGTCTCGCCACGCAGTTCGGCACGCGCCTCACCACTCAGCGCCGGTGAGGCGTATTCAAAGAGATGAGAGATCATATAATAGGCGTCGACCGTCGCCATAAAAAACATCGCGAAGCCGGCCGCAAGGCTCGAAAGTACTGCCAATAGCACCACAAAGCGGCTATTCCATAAAAAACCTTCAAATGCCTGTTCAAGCTTTTTCATTATGCACCACAGAGATCTGGACCACTATTCACCACACAGCTGCAATCGATCATAGCACGCCATCGTCACGTTTATCATGTTCGAAGGTAGTCAGACTACGAGTAAGTTCGGCCCCCAGCAACAGTACCAGCCATGATACATAGATCCAGACCAGAAACACTGGAATGACTGCCAGCGCACCGTAGATCACCGTGTAAGTGGGAAATGCCAGCACATACCAGGCAAAACCTTTTTTCGCCAGTTCAAACAGCAGCGCCGCCACTACGGCAGCAATCAATCCTGCACGCCACGGCACCTTGCAGTTTGGCACCACCACATAAAGCAGCAACAATGCGACGACGGTCACCGCCACCGGGGCAACGGCTAACAACAGGTTTTTAACCCCCCCTATCGTCTCACCCGCCTCCACAATCAATGGTAACGAAACCACATAGGAGGTCAGTAAAATACTTGCCGCAAAGAGTAGCGGACCGAAGATCAGGATTACCCCGTAGATCAGCAGCGTGGCGAAAAAGCTACGTTGCCGCTTCACCTGCCAGATACCGTTCAACGCATCGCTGATGGTATGCATCAACATCAGTGCGGTCAGCAGCAGAAAAAAAAGCCCGACACCCCCCATGCTTGAGGCCGTCTCGACAAATTGCTGGAAATGGAACTGCACCTGTTCACTGGAAGCGGGCACAAAGTTTTTAAAGATATAACCCTGAATCTCATCGGCCAGAGAAACAAAAAAGGGGAAGAAAGTGAGCGTGGCAAACACCACCGCCAGCAGCGGCACCAGTGAAAGCAGCGTGGTGTAACTTAGTGCCGCAGCGGTACGCGTGCAGTTACCCTCAATAAAACGACTGCCCACATAGCGTAAAAAAAGGAAAAGGGTTTTGATGCGGCGACGGCTACTGTTCAAAACGGGACTTATTTAAGGTTGAGGTCTTGCTCGGCAAGGTGCCTCGCTTCATTGGCGAGTCGAATCGCCTCGGGGACGCGATTATCATCGGCCGCTGCCAGTGCGCGATTGAAGACGGAAACCGCCTCATCCGACAACACCCCCTGTTCAGTCGCCTGCTGCACTACCGCTTTAGTAGCACTCATCACCTGCGCAATGTCCTGCGCTTTGATCGCCTCAACCCTTGCAGCTGTCGCATCATCCCGTGCATCACTAAAGTCACCCCGCTCCAGCTCGCGCTCTGCCCTGTCGAGCAGCGCCTCAGCATGCTGCACATTTCCGCTCGCGTGCTCGGCGGCCCCAACATCATGTGCCGCACTCACCGCCTGCCTGGCGTCACTCATCTCCTGCGTCGGCGCACCCGCGCACGCCACCAGCAGCATAATCCCTGGCATCAACAAAAGATTTGCGTTTTTCAAAGTGCACCACCATCGTTATTATTCATAACATCCTGCTTAACAAGGAAAAACTGCGATTTCATAAACATTGAGTACGTTTGCATGAAATTATCACCCTCGTCCTGTAGGCTGTCAAGGAAAGGCGAGCTAGAATAGCAAAGCCGTAAAAAATGATAAATCTCAAGGAAAATAGCGCATGCCGATAACGATCTACCACAACCCACGCTGCTCTAAATCACGCCAGACACTACAGCTGCTCAGGGATAACGACATCGAACCCGAGGTCATCGACTATCTACAACACCCACCAACTGAAACGGTGCTTGATGGAATCCTGAAGCGACTCAACATGGAGCCGCGTGAACTGATGCGTAAGAAAGAGCCTCCTTATAAGGAAAATGAGCTGGATAACCCCGAGCTTTCACGTGATGCGCTGATCAGTGCGATGGTTAATAACCCTGTCCTGATCGAAAGACCGATTGTGGTAAATGGTGACAGGGCCGCCGTCGGCCGTCCCCCCGAAAACGTGCTGGAGATCATCTAACATGGCGGAGATACTGGTACTCTATTACAGCCGCCACGGCAGTGTGGCAAAGATGGCCCAGCTGGTCGCACGCGGCATTGAAGAGGTCGAGGATGCAACGGCACGCATCCGCACCGTGCCTGCTGTCTCCACCGTATGTGAGGCGACCGCAGAGAGCGTGCCGGATGAGGGTGCCCCGTACGCCACCCATGATGATCTCAGAGAGTGCGCCGGACTCGTCATCGGCAGCCCCACCCGCTTTGGCAACATCGCGGCACCTCTCAAATACTTTATCGATAGCACCAGCGACCTGTGGCTCAGTGGCACCCTGAGCGGCAAACCCGCCGGCCTGTTCACCTCGACCGCCTCGATGCACGGTGGACAGGAGAGCACGCTCATCTCGATGATGCTGCCGCTGTTACACCACGGCATGTTGATCACAGGCATCCCCTATAGCGAGACCGATCTGCTCAACACTCAGAGTGGTGGCACACCCTATGGCGCAAGTCATCTCGCCGGCAATGACGGCAAATTACCGATCACCGACGAGGAGAAGCGACTCTGTCGCGCACTGGGAAAACGGATTGCCGAGACAGCGCTGCGGCTTCAATCCTGATTCGTTAGAAATGCCTTCAGAAAAGGGATCGTCAGACGGCGCTGCGCCACCAGCGTGGCGTGGTCAAGCGCTTCGAGCAGCGCAAACAGCGAATGCATGTCACGCCGCGTCCGGCTAAAGAGATAACGGGCGACATCATCACTCATCTCCATGCCGATCGCCTGCGCACGCTGCTGTAGCGCCACCACTTTCTGTTCGTCACCCAGCTCATGGAGCTGAAACACCAGCCCCCACCCAAGGCGGGTCGCCAGATCGGGTAGCGATAAAGGTAGCGCGTGCGGTGCCGCATTGGCTGAGGCAATCAGCTGCGCCCCACTCGCCTGGATCCGATTATAGAGATGGAAGATCGCCTCCTCCCACTCACGCCTGCCGGCAATCGCCTCTACATCATCCAGACAGACCAGCGCCAGCGACTCCATTCCCTCCAGCATCTCAGGGGCAAACATCTCATGGTCACGTAGTGGCAGATAGGCCGCCGCCTCATCACGCGCGGCAACGCGGTGACAGGCCGCCTGCATCAGGTGTGACTTGCCACAACCTGTCGTCCCCCAGAGATAGAGTGCAGTCGCATCACCACCATCACTCCCGGCCGCCGCACGCTGCAACGTCGTGGTCGCCTGCTGGTTACCGGCAGAAAAGAAGTTTTCGAAGGTCGCGTTATCACGCAACCGAATCCCCAACGGTAACTGCTTCGCCATGATAAAAGGTGGTTACTCTGCCCTGGTCGGATCTGTTTCTGTCGACGCTTGCGAATCCGATGCCGCAGTCGGTTCTACTGCTGATGTCGGACTCTCATCCGCTCCAGCACCGCTGTTAGCCCCAGGCACCTCCTCCGCAGAGCCGTACAGTCCACTCTCAAGATACTGATCATGGGCGTAACGCAACAGCACCACCAGCACCGCAGCGACCGGTAACGCCAGCAGGATGCCAAAGAAACCAAACAGCTGTCCTCCGGCCATCACCGCAAAGATCACCATCACCGGGTGCAGGCCGATACGTTCGCCCACCAGCCATGGGGTCAACACAAACCCTTCCAGCAACTGCCCCACCCCAAAGACCGCCACCACCAGTAACAGCAGTGAGAGGTCATGCACCTGGACGATCGATGCAATACCGGCCACCACAATGCCGACAATCAATCCCAGATAGGGGACAAAACTAACAACACCCGCCAGCATACCGATCAGAAAGGCGAGGTCCAGCCCCACCATCCACAGTCCGACGGAATAGATCACGCTCAACGCCAGCATCACCGAGAGCTGCCCGCGCATAAAGGTACCGAGCACCTCGTCGCAATCGGTCACCAGCCGAGTCACCTGCGGTTCAGAGGCGCGTGGCAGCAGTGACTGCAGATGTTCCACCAGATTGCCCCAGTCACGTAGCAGATAGAAGGTGACCACCGGGATCAGCACCAGATTGCCTATCCACTCCAGTACCGCCAGCCCCGACCTGGAGACGACCGCCACCAGGCTGATTGCGGTTCCACCCACCTGGCGCCAGTGCTCCACAAACACCTGCTTGAAGACATCAAGGTTGAGGGTGTACTCACCAAAGCCGACATGCTCCTGCACCCACGGCAGTGCCACACGCTGCACCCAGTCGACATAGGCGGGCCAGTTATTGACGAACACCGCCACCTGTCGCTCCATCAGTGGGACGATCACAATCGGCAGCAGCAGCGCCAGCAGTGATATCCCCCCAAAGACCGTTATCGTTGAACTATTGCGCGACACACCTCGCTGCTCAAGGCGCACCACAAACGGGTGCCCCAGATAGGCGAGGAGTGCCGCTATCAGGAAAGGGGTCAACACCGGCGCCAGCAGATAGAGCAGCACACCGCCCCCTGCTACCAGCATCAAGATCCACCATTTCTGCGCTTCAGCCATCAGTCATCACTTCTGTTTACGTTATCGCCACCACGCGCCGCCACCGCACGCCGCCCCCAGGTCCAGATATAATCGGCACCACTCAATAGCGTGGTCACCAGTACAAAATAGACCATGGCATCAATCAGCGCACCTGAGAGTGGCAGCAGACTCATCGACAGCACCACCGAAAATCCCAGCAGAATCTGCGAGGCAGTATTCAATTTACTGATGAGTGACGGCTCCATCTCATACTCACCAATAAAGTGATGATATGCAACGCCGCCCACAACAATCAACACATCGCGCAAAAGGACAGTCACGATCAGCCACACTGGCAACAGCCCCAGCCAGCCCAGCGAGAGATAGGTGCAGACCAGCAGCAGCTTGTCGGCCAGTGGATCCAGGATAGAGCCAAGGCGGCTGGTGCAATCATAATGTTTCGCGATATAACCATCGAGCCCATCGGAGGCGCCGGCAACGGCAAACAGCAGCAGTGCGACCCCGTAGTGCTCGTTCAGTAGCGCCAGCACCACCGGCAGCACCAGCACGATACGCAGGATTGTAATAAGGTTCGGAACATCCTGAAACTTCATGGCAGCAGGCGATACCACAACTGTTGATGGGCCTCGCCAGCCATCTCCCATGATGGCCCCGGCAAAGCATCATCGCCATCATCAAGACCTACAACTGCCGGAATTTCGAGCAGCGTGCGTCCAAAACTAATCGTCTGCGCCAGACCGCTACTGTTACCGCGTACCTGTAGTTCAAAGGTGACAAAATCGCCAGCCACCTTCTCCACCTGTACCGCAGTCACAACATCCAGTGAGCGCAGAAACAGCATCGTGCGAGCGTAATCTTCCAGCGAACTCACATCTCTGATCGTCACCTTGACCCGTTCGCTCTGTGATTCATCAAAGACCCTGGCAAAACGACTTCCGAGCAGGTCGGCTGCGCCATCGACGCCGGCCGACAGCACCTCAGCCTGCAACGGCGAAGTAACACGCCAGTGCTCCTCTCCACCTCCCAGATAGAGTGTCCAGCGCCCTTCCCACACCCCCGCCTGTTGAATGAGGCGGCCGACCAGCACCCCTTCTGTCGCATAACGGTCAGAGGCCGCGAGGATTGCATCCCGAAAATTCCCCCACACATCGGTAAAACGCAGACGCACCTGATCTTCAAGATCCCACAGCGGCACAAACAGTGGCACCCCGCGTCGCTGTGCCTGCTGCTGCATCACCCTTTTAGGTTGTGCAAGCGTCTCAGCCCCCATCATTGCGCGCTCACCGCCATCATCGATCGCCACCCACACCAGTGTCGCGGGGCGCGCCTGCCCCCACAACGGCACCCCGGCCTTGCGTAGCGCCCGGTCGATGGCGGCCTGGTTGAAACTGACCCACAGCACCTGCGTCAACCCCCGCTCACTGCTCGAACCGTTCTGCTGTGGCAGCGCCCGATAGCGATACTGCTGCACCAGCTTCAACGAGCGTTTGTAGAGCCCCCGTAGCGCCTCAAGTCGCGGAGTGTTTCGGTCACCACTGATCCGAATCAGGATTTCATCAAGGGCGACCCGGATCGCCTCATTGCGCTCGTCGACCCCCTGACTGGTCACCAGCACCTCGGTCTCATATAACCCACGCACCTCTGCAGCATTAAGCGCCCCGGCAGCAAACAGCGCGCTGAACAGGCCACACAACACCCCTGCCGGTCGCATTGCTGATCGGAGGCGAGACCGTATCGAGATGAAAAATCGGGAAATAGCTCTGCTGAAAATATCTATCATAGGGTTTCATTGTAACAGTCAATCGGGATCTGCCCCAGAGGTTACACCCAATCCCGAGATTGCCGCCGGGGCCACGAGCATGGCACATAATTTTACGTTAGAATAGCGACCGGAAGCAGTGCTTCACCAACTCATCCGAATCATAGCCAAAGTTAGTCGATCCCGTGAACTCAGATCATACAAAATCAGCGACAAATTCAGAGACCTCTCTCAGCTATCGTGACGCTGGCGTCGATATCGATGCCGGTAACCGACTGGTCGAGAAGATCAAATCCACTGCTAGAAAGACTGCGCGCCCCGGCGTACTCGGCGGCCTGGGCGGTTTTGGTGCCCTCTTTGAATTACCGCTTGACCGCTACCGCCAGCCGGTACTGGTCTCAGGTACCGACGGCGTCGGCACCAAACTCAAACTGGCGATCGAAACCGGCAAACACGACACCATCGGTATCGACCTGGTGGCGATGTGCGTCAATGACCTGATCGTGCAGGGTGCCGAACCGCTCTTTTTTCTCGACTACTACGCCACCGGCAAGCTGGATGTCGAGGCCGCTGCCGAAGTAGTGCAGGGGATTGGCGCCGGGTGTGAACTGGCAGGCGCCGCGTTGACCGGTGGCGAAACCGCCGAGATGCCCGGCATGTATCAGGAGGGGGACTACGACGTCGCCGGCTTCTGTGTCGGCGTAGTTGAAAAAGAGGCGATCATCGACGGCAGCAAGGTCACCGTCGGTGATGCGCTGATCGGTATCGCCTCATCCGGCCCCCACTCCAACGGCTACTCACTGATCCGCAAGATCATTGAACATTGCGGCGCCGAGCTCACTCAACCCTTTGGCGACAGCACCCTCGGCGAGACCCTGCTGACCCCGACGCGTATCTACATCAAACCACTGCTGGCGCTGTTCAAACAGCTCGATGTGCACGCACTGTCGCATATCACCGGCGGTGGCCTGCTGGAGAACCTGCCACGGGTGATGCCCGCGGGGACTCGCGCCGAGATCGACTGCAACAGCTGGAGCCGCCCTGCCATCTTCGACTGGCTACAGAAAAATGGCAACGTCGATGCAGAAGAGATGCACCGCACCTTTAACTGCGGCATCGGCATGGTGCTGTGCGTAGCGGCCGATGATGCGGCGAAGACCCTTGAGTTACTGCAGCAGTCAGGCGAAACCGCATGGCAGATCGGCTCTATTCAGGCCGCCCCGGATGAGGCCGCCAACGTGACTCTCGCCAACGCTAAATGAGCGAGGCAACACACGGAAACCCTGCCCCACTGCCGATTGTGATACTGATCTCCGGCAGTGGTAGTAACCTGCAGGCGATCATCGATGCAATTCGTGACGAAGCACTGCCGGTCGAGATCCGTGCCGTCATCAGCAACCGCCCGGATGCATTCGGCCTGGAACGCGCCCGCGCGGCGCACATCCCGACCGAGGTGATCGACCATACCCGTTTCAGCAGTCGCGATGAATACGAACAGGTACTGCAACAACGGATCGACCGATACAACCCAGCGCTCATTGTACTTGCCGGTTATATGCGCATCCTCGGAAAGGCACTTGTAGACCACTATCAGGGGCGGATGCTGAACGTGCACCCATCGCTGCTACCCGCTTTTCCCGGCCTCAACACCCACCAGCGTGCACTGGATGCCGCCGTGGCCGAACACGGCGCCAGCATCCATTTTGTCACCAATGAACTCGATGGCGGCCCGGTGATCATTCAGGCGGCAGTGCCGATCCTGCCGGGTGATGACGCGGCGACACTGGCGAAGCACGTCCACCTGCAGGAGCATATCATCTACCCGCTCGCCATTCGCTGGTTTGCTGAAGGACGCCTGACGACAACAGCAGGAAAAGTCATGTTTGACCGGCAACCACTTTATCAGCCTCTCCAGTACAACGCGGCAACTGACGTATCGTGAATGCACTGCAACGGCTGTCGCGCCAGCTTCACGCAATGGAAGTGAGACAACAACACCTGACGCTGCCATTTATATATATGGGAGTCATCTTTTTGCTCTCCTCAATTCCCGGCGACGGCTCGCCAGCCATCACCAATCCACCGCTCTACACACTCAAAACCATCGTCTTCAATGGCGCACATATCCCACTATTTGCACTGCTGGCATGGCTGTGGTGCTGGTCACTGGCGGGGTGGAACATCGCGCTTAATAACCGCCTGATCCTCGCCTTCTGCTTCACGACCATTTATGGCGTCATCGATGAGTGGCACCAGAGCTTCACCCCAGGACGCGACGCTTCCTTTTTGGACGTCATGCTTGATATGCTAGGCGCCTGTATTGCTGTACGCTTTTACCGAGGGCAACAGCTGGCAACCGCAAACGGGTAGCTGACATCTGTCGCTACAAACCGCATTAATTTTGCCCAATTAATATTTGAAGGATCGATAGTGAAAAAAACAGCTATTTTTTTTCTGATACTTGCAGCCAGCAGTAGCGCTTATGCTGAAACCCGCTATATCACCGATAAACTGGAAATCACGATGCGCAGCGGTGAAAGCAATCAACACAAAATCCTGCGTATGCTCAGCAGCGGTACCCCGCTTGAAGTGCTGCAGACCAATCCTGACTCCGGCTACTCACAGGTACAGACTCCCAACGGGATGCAGGGCTGGGTCATCACCCGCTACCTGGATCAGCTGCCCAGTGCTCGTGATCGGCTGGCTAAAACGCAAAAGCAGCTGGCGCGTATCAAAAATGAAAACAAGGCACTGAATGACAAGCTGGCACAGCTCACTCAGGATTACAACCAACTAAAAGCCAGCGCCAGCAAGGTGAGCGCGGAGAATAAAAAACAGTCTGAAGAGGTCACGCGAATCCGCACCATCTCTGCCAACGCACTGGCACTGGACAGCGAAAACGCCACTCTGAGGGAGCAGACCCGCCAGCTAGAGCGGAGCCATCAGGCGCTACAGCTGGAAAATGATTCACTCAAGGATCGCAGCGACCGCGACTGGTTTATCGTCGGTGGCGGCGTCATCCTGCTCGGCATGGTGATCGGTCTGATCATCCCCAGGATCCGCTGGCGTAAAAAATCGGACTGGAGTTCGCTTTAATTAAGCCTGCCCTTATAGGGGCCGCCGATGACTGTAACCCGAATGAAACGCAGTGCAATCCGGGAGTACATATACTCGATCTCCCCGGATTGTGTTTCACTGTTTAGACCGGAGACTCAGGTACACTTCATCCAGGTTACCTGGGCACGCTATGATGTTACCGTTCCAAGGTTCTGCGCAACCTCTTCCACCACCTCAACACTCAGCGGATTGGTGCTGCTATTGCCTAAAATAGCGTGAATCTCGGTGACCGCCACACCGTAGTCTTCTGGCGCAATTCTGGAAAAACTCTTTTCCTGAGAACGCTGCAACACCCGCTTGGAGACATGATCATCGGGGCGAACCTCACTCAGAATCGGAGCATAGCGCCACAGCACACCCTCTTCACCTTCGATCTGACGAATGTAGCCGTTAACCTCTTCCCGAATCGGGTATTCGCGTCGATTGCTGACAATCATCCATGAGACAAAGCCGACCACTGTGGCCGGCACCATCATGATCCACACCAGCTTGGAGAAGATAGCGGCATCAACTGCACCACTCTTCCAGCCAAACAACCCGACTGCAAAACCAAGCCCATAGATAATCCCGGCAGCCAGCACGCCGACTAACTTGGTCTTGTTACGGATCGGCCTGGCTCGCGCCTCATAATCGAGCCGCGGCACATCGAAGGTCTGCTCAAAATGACCCAATATCTCTTTTTTTATCTGACGTCTGTTTTTTTTCTTCTCAGCCATCTCTCAGCCCTAAATTATCTCGTCATCACATCAATGCAACTGGTTGCACGCCTTACTCAACAGGTGATGGGGATTATACAAAAACAGGCAAAACCACGCACGATTACCACGAGCGTGGCAATTTTTGGTGGATAATAATGCGCTCATTTTCCACATGGACATAACCGCCCACCACCAGATCTTTCATGATACGCGTCACCATCTCGCGAGAAGCCCCTACCATCTTGCCGATATCCTGATGGGTTGGCTTGGGTTCCACGACCATTTTCCCCTCCTCACCCTCACGCTCGACTGCAATACTCAACAGGGTTCTGGCAACCCGTCCATAGACATCAAGCAATGCAAGGTTTTTGACGTTATCTGTCAACGCTCGCACACGGCGGGTGAGATTCTTGATCACCTTAAGCGCAATTTCAGGATGACCCACCAGCACTTCCTGAAAGGGCTTTTTTGAGATTACGCAGAACTGACAACTCTCTGCCGTGATTACGGAAGCGGAACGAGGCAGATCATCCAGCAGTGCAAGTTCACCAAAATACTCCCCCGCTCCCTGCGAATTAAGGATCACTTCGCGACCTTTTTCACTGGTCAAAAAGACCTTTACCCTGCCACTGAGGATCAAAAACAGCGAATCAGAATCGTCACCCTCGTGAATGACAATGGTATTTCGGGGAAATCCCTTAACCTTAGCACCCTTATAGATCACTGCTAGCTCGTATTCATCCAACCCGGAGAAGAGTGGGATATTGGCTAATTGACGATCCATTTTCCCTCCATCAAATCCATAAAACTTTTTCTATTAACGTTATTTGCTCAGCATAATCATAACACGCATCAATAATCCAGATTTGTAAGGCAATAACAGGGCTACTTGTTCACCTCTTTCCGGCAAATGATGTATGCTATTGATGCATATAAGAAAAACATTCGAACACACTAATATGCCTTTATCTGACTGAAAATCAAAGACAAATCTCTAAAACAAAATGTAACCAGTGGATAGAACAACGCCTTCTCAACACAAACTCAGACCACAGCCGACACCTGGTATGGCAGGGGATCTTTTTTGCGAAACAACTCCAAAGGCCTGATCCTCGGCTTAGCTGGTGGGCTACTGGGTGCCCTGCTTGGGCTTGGTCCATGGGCGCTTGAGCTGGAAGAAAACACAGGACTTGAATGGTTATTCCATCAACGAGGCGCCACATCGCCTCCAGATGAAATTGTTATCGTCGCCATCGACAAACGCTCTGCTGACCAGCTCGGCCTGCCCAACGAATCAGAGCAATGGCCGCGGCAACTGCATGCTGACCTGGTCACAAAACTCACTGCCGCAGGCGTCAACACCATTACATTTGACATGCTCTTCAAGACCCCGCGTGACCCCGTGCAGGATCGCGCCTTCGCCAACGCCATCGATAGCGCCGATAACGTCATCCTGTTTGAGTTCATGAAAAAAGAGCTGGCCAGTAGCGAAGCAACGGACCAGACCATGACCATTCGCAAGCGCATCCAGCCAATACCGCCCCTGGTCGAGGCCGCTGTTGCCCTTGCCCCGTTCCCGCTTCCCAAAGTACCGTTAAAGGTGAGTCAGTTCTGGAGCTTCGCCCCCGATGCAGGGGACGCCCCCACGCTACCCACCACCACACTACAGCTCTATACGCTCGCCGCCTATGATGACTTTCGCTCACTGCTGCAACAGGTCGCGCCTCAGCACCTGGCGGCGCTGCCGTCCAGTCAGCAGGCTATCATTCAGCACAAAGCACTGGTTCCGTTCATCCATCAACTACGGCGCCTCTTTGCTGAGCGGCCCACTTTAATGGAGGCATTGAACAGTGCAGCAAAACACCCTGCCAACGCCTTTCAACAGCGAGAGTTACTACTCGCCTTTTTACGCATCTACGATCGACGCCATAGCCACTACCTCAACTACTATGGCCCACCACGCACTATCAAAACCATCCCGTTCTATCAGATCCTACAGAGCGACAGCACTCCCGAACACCGTTCGCAGCTGGCCTCACTCAAAGATAAGATCGTCCTTGTTGGCTATTCAGCAGAGCTGCAGTGGGAACAGAAAGACGGTTTTTATAGCGTCTATTCACGTGAAGATGGTCTCGACATCAGTGGAGTAGAGATCGCCGCCACCGCTACTGCCAATCTATTGCAAGACCGGATCGTACAACCACTCACCCCTACCGCACATTTTGCTACGCTCCTGCTATGGGGGGTACTCATTGGGATAATTGCGTGTCTGCTCCCGGCGATCTTCGCCATTCTCAGCACCGTGGCACTCGTAGCGGGTTACTTTCTATTTGGGCTCTACCAGTTTGGCAATACCCACCTGTGGCTGCCGCTGTTGATCCCCCTGCTGATACAGGCGCCACTGATCCTGTTCGCAGGGATCATCTGGAAGCACCTCGAAACCCTGCGTGAACGCCATAATATTCACAAAGCGTTTAGCCAATACCTGCCGGGGCAGGTGGTAGACCAGCTATCAAAAGATGCCTCTCAACTCGCTCCCGGCGGAGAACTGCAATATGGCGTCTGTCTCTTCACTGATGCGGCGCAATACACTCGACTCTCAGAGCAGATGTCCCCGGACGCACTTGGCAAGCTAATGAACCGCTATTACGAAGCGATATTTGCCCCGGTTCACGCGCATCACGGCAGCATCTCCGATGTTGTGGGTGATGCCGCGATGGCCCTGTGGCCCAGCGCAAAACCATCGCCTGAACTGTGCAATGCGGCGTGCCATGCCGCAATCGAACTGGTTCATGCCGTAGAGCAATTCAATCACGACCACCCATCACATCAGCTACCCACCCGCATCGGGATCCACTGCGGTGAAATCCTGCTGGGCAATGTCGGTGCCGTTGGGCGTATTGAGTATCGAGCCACTGGCGATGTCGTCAACACCTCCTCAAGAATCGAGGGAATGAACAAACACTTTGGTACACGCCTGCTGGTAAGTGATGTGGTGCTGCATGGTCAACACGAATTTCTGGCGCGTCCGGTTGGCACCTTTGTGCTGGCCGGGAAGTCACGCCCGATCAAACTGCACGAGCTGATCTGCCGAAACGACGAAGCCACTGAGACACAACGACAACTATGTGCAGCGTTCGGCGAGGCACTCGTGCTGTTTCAGCAGGGAAAGTGGCTGCAGGCCGAGGCACTTTTTAAAGAGCTCACTACCACTCACCATGACCCTGCCTCCTCCTATTACAGCAAGCTATGCCAGGATCTGCAGCGCACCCCACCACCATCGCCATGGAGCGGCGTCATCAACATCGAAACCAAATAAGCCAGCGCGCTTAAGCCTTTTGCACAATCATCAATTCGGACAGTCATGAAATAACTTCTCATTAGAGCGCAACACGTATCATGCAAAGCGAAACGTATGCGACAAACTTCTCTCAAACCAGTACCACAACTGAAGAGAGCAGCGACCAGTTCTGGGTCGCCGATGCAGCGCTCAGTTACCGGCCTGACAAACGCCCGGGAGGTGTCACCATTGATGCCAAAAACCTGCTGGATAAAAGTTCAGTGATCACAATACCGATATCGCCACCAACAGCATCATGCCGGAGCGTATGCTGTTCACCCGACTCTCGCTTTCGCTATAACCCCAAATTTAAGATGCCACATTAAAGTCCCGGCGCCGACAAGCCACTTCACAAAATTCGCGTGATTGTTATTAGCTTGTCACTTTGAACAAATAAGGGGTTGTTTATCCGGGCAATTCACGGTAGAAATATGTCAGCAGGGGGAGCGTAGCATTAAGCCGAATAGCAGCATCTGGCCAGTGGGTATCTCATCGCGGCCACGTACTGAGCGATCAATCACTTCATGGATATCGCTGTGGGTTCTGCTCGTGCTCCTGTCACCCCTCGCTGCAGCCGCCCCCACCTGCGGCGACTGGGTGGCACGCGTCGTCTCGGTTCAGGGGGTGGTGGAGGCACGCGCGGTTGACGACAGCCGTTGGCAGCGTGTCGAGCAGGGGCAGCAATACTGCGCCAACGACATGATCCATGTGCATGAAGATAGCCGCGCGGCACTCGAACTCGCCAATGAGACCATCATTCGGCTCGACCAGAACACTACCATCGTGCTGAGTGGTGAGACGCAGGAGGCCTCCTGGCTCGACCTGCTGAAGGGGGCCGTTCATTTCATCACCCGCGTGCCCAATTCACTCAAGATCAAGACCCCTTACGTCAATGCCGCTGTTGAGGGCACCGAGTTCGTGATCCGGGTCGAGAACGGCGAAACTGTCGTCAGTGTTATCGAGGGGCGGGTAGCGCTGGAGAATGAGCAGGGGGGACTCCTGCTCACCGACGGCCAGTCAGCCTCGGCACGTGCGGGAGAGGCACCGGTGCGGCGGCTCGACATCAAACCCTCGGATGCGGTGCAGTGGTCACTCTTCTATCCCAGCGTGATCGATAAAGGCGCCAACCATACCGCACCCATAATCCTTGAAGCCGATCGACTGCTCTCTGTCGGACAGGTAAAAGAGGCCGAGATGCTACTGGGTACCGTGCTCCAACAGGATGCCAACCATGTGGGTGCCCATGCGCTGCAGTCGATCATCGCGCTGACGCAGAACCGTAATGACGAGGCACTTGAGCTGGCGCAGAGCGCCTTTACTTTGGATCCAACGTCGCCTGAAGCTGCGATCGCCCTCTCTTATGCGCAGCAGGCGCAGTTTGAGCTGCGTACGGCATTTGAGACGTTACAGACGGCACTGCGCTTCGTCCCCGATAACAGCGTGCTGCTGGCGCGCCAGGCCGAGCTGCTGCTCTCGCTCGGTGATCTTGAACGTGCGGAAACAGTGGCACAACAGGCGATCAGCTTTGATGCAGAACAGGCCCACGCCATCACCATTCTCGGCTTTGCCCATCTCGGTCAGTTTGAGGTTGCTCGTGCGCGGCGCTACTTTGAACGGGCGATCGCACTCGATCAGGCCGACCCACTGCCGCGCCTCGGTCATGGGCTGGCGGTGATTCGCGAAGGCGAGCTGAGTGAAGGACGGCGCGAGATCGAGATCGCGGCGACCCTCAATCCGGCCAATGCGTTGATCCGCAGTTATCTCGGCAAGGCCTATTATGAAGAGAAACGCAACGAACTGGCTGCCGGTCAGTTCATGCTTGCCAAGTCGCTCGACCCCAACGACCCGACGCCGTGGTTTTATGATGCGATCCGTAAACAGACGCTGAATCGTCCAGTCGAGGCGCTGCAGGATCTGCAGCAGTCGATTCGTCTGAACGACAACCGCGCCGTCTACCGTTCGCGGCTGCTGCTCGATCAGGATCACGCCGCGCGCGGTACCAGCCTGGCACGGATCTATAACGACCTCGGCTTTTCACAACTGGCCTTAAGTGAAGGGTGGAAGTCAGTCAACACCGATCCCTCCAACCACTCGGCACACCGCCTGTTGGCCGACTCTTATTCAGCACTGCCGCGCCATGAGATCGCACGTGTCAGTGAGCTGCTACAGGCACAGATGCTGCAACCGCTCAATCTTAATCCGATCCAGCCACAGCTGGCAGAAAGTTCACTCGGCATCCTCGATGGGGCGGGGCCGACCAGCGCTTCTAACAACGAGTTCAACCCTCTCTTTACCCGCAACCGCTTTTCGTTGCAGATGAATGGGGTGGTGGGAGAAAGTAACAATGACAAACTGGCACCCTATGATGATTACTCCACCAGAAGCGCAGATCTCGTCCACTCGGCTGTGTGGGGGCGTTACTCCTACAGCATTGGTACCTTCTACGATTACAACGAAGGAATACGGCCCAACCACGATCAGAAGCGTGAGATCGACAACGCCTTTATCCAGACGGCACTAGATCACAACACCAGCCTACAGTTAGAATATCGCAATACGCAAACTGCTGAAGGGGATCTGCCACTGCGCTTTGATCCGATGCTGTTCTCCACTAACGAAAGAACACTCGTCGATAGCCGCATCCTTAGACTTGGACTACGGCATGATTTTGCAGCCAGTAGTACACTACTCTTCTCAGCAATCAGTAATAAATACGAAGAGAGCACCAACGACAATATAGAGCTCAACCTTCCCCCCCCCTTTGGCACCATCCCCAGATCACTCAACAGTAACTTGACGGAATCAGGGCGCAGTTTTGAACTACAACACCATCTGTATAAAACAGGGTACAGCCTCATTAGTGGAGCGGGCACCTACCGCTCAGATAAAAACCAGGCTATAGACATCAATTTTACTACCCCCTTCTGCCCACCATTCTGCCCTGTTCGCATTCCAGTAACGTCTGAGATTCGACACCATAACGGATATCTATACAGCTATATCGAGCAGAGAAAACTCACCTGGTCCACCGGCCTTAGTATCGATGATACCACCACGGAGACTGGTAATGAGACACAGATTAATCCCAAACTGGGCCTGACATGGCAGGTGGATAACGGCACAACAGTGCGTGCAGCAGCCTTCCGCACGAGGGCTCGTAGTCTGGTTGCCAACCAGACGCTTGAACCGACGCAAATAGCCGGTTTTAACCAGTTTTATGATGACATCAGTGGTACCGATAGCCGCCGCTACGGTGTGGCACTGGAGGAGAGTCAGGAAACATTACACCTTGGGGTCGAAGTGTCAAAACGTAACCTTGAAGTCCCGTTCCTTGCCGCCCTGACTAACCTCACATTCAAGGCAAAATGGCAAGAACAGATGGGGCGTGCATACGCCTACTGGACCCCGTTGAAATGGCTGGCTACCAGTGCAGAGTACCAACACGAAATCTTCAAACGCCCTGCGACCGAAAGCTTTGATAAACGGGATGGGACCGCTGGAATACCCAGTCTCACAACACAACAGATGCCATTAGGCATAAATTTCTTTTCACCAGAAGGAGTGACAACGAACCTGACAGCAACCCGAATAATACAAAAAGGGGAGTTTGCGACAGTTAATCAAACGGGCACCACTATTGACTATAGCAGCGACCAGTTCTGGGTCGTCGATACTTCAGTCAGTTACCGATTAAACAGACGGATGGGGCGCATCACCCTTGGCGCTAAAAACCTGCTGGACAAGGCATTTCGTTATCATAATACCGATATCGCGACCACTCGCATTCTGCCAGAACGCACAATCTTCACCCACCTGTCGCTCTCGTTCTGAGACTCCGCCCCGCACTTGAAGCTCAATAATTTATAGTTTCTCACCGGACTTTCTTACATACCCCCCGACTGTACTGTTCAAGTTCTGCTAAGGATAACAGCACTTACAACAACCCACATCAACATATAACCAACTTGTTTTTATAGTATTTAACTTTAAAGTTAATAGTTCACCTCCCCCTCGTGCGGGGCTTCACCGCACTTATTTCCAGCTCTCTCTACGATGAAGTTGTCCATGGTGACTTTTCCCGGTCTCCATGTTTTTTACTTCACACAAGAAGGAGAGAGACAATGCGCGATACATTCAAAAAGATTCTGACTGCGGCAACCTTTGCGATGTTCATTGCCCTGCCACTTGGTACCCAGGCTGCTGACAATAACATCAACAATGCCACAATGACTGCAGCGAAAGGCAGTGTAAAAGAGATCCTTGCCGAAATCCGAAGTGACCCAAGGGGTGTCAATGGCGAGGTAATTAAATCTGCTGAAGTGCTGCCATTTGGCACCTACGATAACACCGTTGCCAGCTGCTGGGTATGTGGTGGCTGGGGTTGTATCTGGGTATGCTAATCAATTAGTAGTCTCGAAGCGCAGGGACGCGCTTCGATAAATAACAGTTGTTTATTTTACTCAAAACATCCAGCCACATCGAGTTGTGGTTATAAAACGAACAGTTACACCCCTCTGCTCGGCAATGTAAATATTTCACACGCCAGCCGGGTAATACATCACATCTATTTTTTTCATCTTCGTCCAAGATTAGAATCATCTCTGAGAGTCGTACTACTATCGCGCACACCACAGGCATCAGAGGAAACCACAGGGAGGTATAGAGGGAGGGGGCTGATTAATGGTTGCAAGGAGGCAACTTCAGCTCCCGATTAATTATGCCCTAAAAATCACAGTATCACGATATTTGCAGTACAGGGTGAACATATGACATCTGAAATGACACACGAAGACCTCTACAGACTTACCGGAAAATTGAGTAACGCCCGTTCCCTTGATGAAATACACCAACAGTGTGCCGATTTTTGTAGACTCAGCGGTTTCGACTACTTCAATTACTGCGCCACTATTCCAACGATGCTGACCCGACCCGATCTGATAGAGGTCAGCAGCTATCCCATGGAGTGGCAAACCCTCTATAAAGAAAAAGATCTGATTAAAATAGACCCGACCCTGGTCTACGCAGAGACACACCACACCCCGATACGCTGGGATGAGATGGTAGTGCGGCGCTACAACGAGAAAAATACACGCAAGTTTATCCGCACCGCAAAAAATTATGGGCTAAATAGCGGCATCAGTTTTCCGCTGCGCGGCAACGTCGGCAGCACCGCCGTGTTCAGTCTTGCTTCAACCAGGGAGACTCCGCTGCCGCAGGAGATGATCAACATGGCCCTCACCTTCGGCACGTTGTTTGCCACTTATGTTCATGACGCCGTGTTACGCATTTTTGATGAAGACCTGCTGCCTATCAAAAAGAAACGCCTCAGCCTGCGTGAAAGAGAGTGCCTGCTCTGGGTTGCAGAGGGCAAGACCACCTGGGAGATCGCCTTGATACTGAAACTGGCAAATCGCACCGTCGTCTACCACCTGGAGAACATTATTTCCAAGCTTGAAGTCAAAAATCGCCAACAGGCAGTCGCCCGTGGCATGATGTTGAGCTACATTTCTCATCGACTTGACTGGGAACCGCCACGGCGACAACCAAGTAGAACGAGGGTCATCAAGACTCCCTGTTAGATACTCTGTGTCACAACCCCCGGGCTGAAGAGTAGATCGCTGAATCGTGATAGGATAAACGTTCCTGTATGAATGTTTGTACTGCCCACTATGCGCCACAGCCAACTCAGACTACTCACCTTAATTACTATTCTACTACTCTCGGGAGCTGCGCAGGCAAGCCCGCCCAGTGGCGCAGTAGTCCTGATGTATCACCACTTTGGTGAGGCGCGCTACCCAACCACCAACGTCTCGCTACAGCAGTTCGATGCCCACCTGAGCTACCTGGCACAAAACAGGTTTGAGGTATGGCCACTTGAAGAGATCATCGCACAACTCAAGGCAGCCAAACCACTACCATCGCGAGTGGTCGCAATCACTATCGATGATGCCTATCGCTCAATCTATGACCACGCCTACCCGCGTCTAAAGGCACGTGGCTGGCCGTTTACTGTCTTTGTCTCAACCGATGCGGTCGACAAAAAGATGCCCGCCTTCATGAGCTGGGATCAGATGCGTGAAATGCAGGGGCACGGCGCCAGCTTCGCCAACCACTCCAGTCGTCACGACTACCTGATCACACAGCAGAAGGGCGAACCATTTAGCGCATGGCAACAGCGCATTCGCACAGATCTGCAACATGCACAACAGCGACTTCAACAGGAGCTGGAAAGGGCATTACCACTCTTTGCCTATCCTTATGGCGAATACAATCCAGCGTTACAACAGATCATCAAAGAGTTTGGCTGGACGGCCTTTGGACAGCAATCGGGAGTGGTAAGCCAATACTCGGACCGACTTGCCCTGCCGCGTTACCCGATGGCCGAGCAGTTTGCTGACCTCGGGCAGTTTGAAACCAAGGTGATGAGCCTGCCACTACCTGTACTGAGTGCCGCACCCGTCGATCCCATTATCGATCGACAGAATCCCCCGCGTCTACAACTCACAGTGGCACAGCATCAGGATATCCAGCTCGATCAGCTCAACTGTTTTGCCAGTAACCAGGGCGCCGCAAAGGTGACATGGATCAACAGGAAACGTGGGCAGTTGACGGTTGAAGCTCATAAACCCTTTGGTAGTCGGCGCAGTCGTTATAACTGCACTGCACCATCAAGAGCTTCAGGACGGTATTACTGGTACAGCCACCCGTGGATTCGCACATCTGTTGAGCACGACTAGTCAGGAGCCGCTTTCTACATTCAACGATACACCGGCCAGGGTATTGAGTCGGTTGATGCGGATCATCTTACGAACCTCTTCAACATACTCTTCACCACGCTCAGAATAGCGCACCAGACCTGTAGCCAGTTTCAGGGCATCGAGTGGGCGCTCCTTGTTGCGCATCTCTTCACGCATCAGACGCAACTCTTGATAGGCATGCCCGCTATTGATGTTATTAAAATAGGACTGCACCGAGGCCCGTAGCGATGGAAATATACGTACCGAGTGGCTCTCGCCTTCTGCACGCGCCTCAGGGATCAGCCCTTCATCAGTTTTATAGGTCCATTCGCCAAACAGGTTCTTTGCTTCACGAGCAAAACGGGAACTACCCCAGGCGCTCTCATTCGCTGCCTGTGCCAGCACCAATGCCACCGGCACCTCATCCAGGCGACGCGCCAGTTCAGCACGGGTGGACTCATCCTCAATGCTCCCCTCTATGCGATATTGCACCAGCTGCGCCTCAAGCCATTGACGCTTCACGTTACCACTCGCTGGTAATTCATTACGTGAAAACAGTGCCAGCATATAACGACGCTGCTCGCGTAGCATTCTGTTCTCTGCCAGCACCAGTGGCAGCAGTGAACGAAAAAATAGTGATTTCCTGAGTTTCACCTCTGCTACGCTATCAAGATCCTCGGGCAGAGGATCGACCATTACCGGCGGTACCTGCGCACCAGCGGCAAGTGGCCAGTGATATTCAAGATCATTAAAGACCCCTTCGAGCACTTCGGCATCGGCAGCATTTATCGGCGCAAGCGTCATCTCCCATTCTGGGACCGCGTGCTCCTGCCTCAGGTTCCACCCGATGTATGCCAGCATGCCGAGCACTGGCAACAGTAGTGCGACCATGGCGGCCTTTTTCAATTTCGCTAACGCTAATTTATCCATTTTCTCGCATTCCTGAACATTCTTAACCAGGGGGCCGCTTCGTTCCATTCATCCGGCGACCATGAGTGCTGAACCACACGAAAGACCCGCTCCGGGTGCGGCATCATAATTGTAAAGCGACCATCGTTTGTCGTCACGCCTGTGACACCCCCCGGCGAACCGTTGGGGTTAGCAGGATAACGTTCAGTGGCAACACCCATATTATCGACAAAACGCAGCGAAGAAGTAGCCGCCTGTTCAAGCTGCGCAAGACTCTGCCCTTTGCGGAACTCCACCCGTCCCTCCCCATGGGCAACGGTAATCGGCATGCGTGAGCCAGCCATCCCTTCATGGAAGAGTGACGGCGACTTCATCACCTCAACCAGAGAGAAACGCGCTTCAAACTGCTCAGAGGTGTTACGTTCAAAACGGGGCCATAGTTCAGCGCCGGGGATCAATCTATAGAGATTAGACATCATCTGGCAACCGTTACAGACGCCTAGCCCAAAGCTGTCACTGCGTTCAAAAAAGGCACTGAACTCGTCACGCGCACGGCTATTATGCAGAATGGAGCTAGCCCACCCGACTCCGGCACCCAGCACATCGCCATAGGAGAAACCACCACACGCCACCAGCCCGTGGAAGTCGCTGAGTGAAACACGTCCTGAAAGGATGTCACTCATATGCACATCTACCGCAGCAAAACCGGCACGGTCAAATGCCGCCGCCATCTCAACATGGCCATTGACACCCTGTTCGCGTAGTACGGCTATACGGGGTCGCCGCCCATTAATGTAAGGTGCCGAGATATCTTCATCAGGATCAAAACCCAGAGAGACATTCAGGCCAGGGTCGCTAGCATCGAGTATCTGATCGTACTCCTGCTGCGCACAGAGTGCATTATCACGCAGAGACTGTATCTGCCACGAGGTCTCAGACCAGGCGCGTTGCAAGTCGATACGGCTCTCTGCCAGCAGCGCATGCTGCGCCAACGTTAGCACAATACGATCATCGCTGTTGAGTCCACCGATGTGGTGACAACAGCCTGCAAGCCCCGCTGCGTCAAAGGCAGCCATCACTTCATCGCGCTGTTCATTAGAAACCTGTACCACAGCACCCAGTTCTTCATTAAACAGGGCCGCCAGTTGCGCATGTTTATTGTCAGCCTCGGTTAACAGCGAATCAAGCGCGATAGTCACACCAACCCGGCCTGCAAAGGCCATCTCACAGATCGTCGCAAACAGGCCACCATCCGAACGGTCATGATAGGCGAGCAGTTTGCCGTCGCGATTAAGCTGCTGCAGGGTATTGAAGAAGGCCTTAAACTGTTCGGCATCATCCAGGTCTGGCGTGGTGCGACCGGTCTGTCTGTAGACCTGCGCCAGCGCCGAACCGCCGATACGGTTTTGCCCGCGACCTAAATCGATCAGTAATAGATCCGTCTCACCCTTGTCGGTACGCAACTGCGGGGTCAGTGTATTGCGGCAGTCCTGCACTGGCGAGAAGGCGCTGATGATCAGCGACAGCGGCGAACTCATCTCACGCATCTCACCCGCCTCTTCCCACACCGTTTTCATCGACAGTGAATCCTTGCCCACCGGAATCGCAATCCCAAGCTCAGGGCAGAGCGCCATGCCGACCGCCTTAACAGTCTCATAGAGCGCGACATCTTCACCATCATGACCGGCAGCGGCCATCCAGTTGGCAGAGAGTTTAATGTCGCTGAGCTTTGCGATATCGGCGGCGGCGATGTTGGTCAACGCCTCACCGATGGCGAGACGCCCGGAGGCCGCCGGGTTTAGCAGTGCCACCGGTGAACGCTCCCCCATCGACATCGCTTCACCGTGATAATGTTTATAATCGGCCAGTGTCACCGCGACATCGGCAACCGCTATCTGCCACGGCCCGACCATCTGATCACGCGCCACCATCCCGGTCACGCTGCGATCACCGATGGTGATCAGAAACTTTTTATCTGCCACGGCAGGCAATTGCAGTACACGCTTCGCCGCATCGCCAAAGGTGATCTCACTGCAATCGAGCTCCTCAGCGACCACTGGCTGACGCGTCACATCGCGCAACATCTTTGGCGGTTTGCCAAACAGCAGATCCATCGGGATGTCGACCGGGCTGTTATCAAAGTGACTGTCAGTCAGGGTCAGATCACGCGCCGCCTTCACCTCGCCCACCACCGCAAATGGACAGCGCTCACGTTCACACATCTCGCGGAACTGCTCCAGACGATTAAGCGGTATCCCAAGGACATATCGCTCCTGCGATTCGTTACACCAGATCTGAACCGGCGACATGCCCGGCTCATCATTGGGGACGCTACGCAGCTCAAAGGTCGCCCCGCGTTCACTATCATTTACCAGTTCCGGCAACGCATTGGAGATACCACCGGCACCGACATCATGCAGCGAGACGATGGGGTTCTCTTCACCCAGCTGCCAGCAGCGGTCGATCACCTCCTGACAGCGGCGCTCCATCTCGGGGTTACCGCGCTGCACCGACGCAAAGTCGAGCGTCTCGCTGCTGTCACCGCTCGCCATCGATGAGGCCGCACCGCCGCCGAGGCCGATCAACATCGCAGGTCCGCCCAGCACCACCAGTTGTGTCTCCGGCGGCATGTTATTTTTTTCGATGTGCTGTTCACGGATCGCGCCCAGGCCACCGGCGATCATGATCGGTTTGTGATAACCGCGCAGTTGCTTTCCTGACTCACCGCCCGGCACCCACTCTTCATAGGTACGAAAATAACCGCTCAGGTTGGGACGACCAAATTCGTTGTTGAATGCCGCACCGCCAATCGGCCCTTCCAGCATAATGTCGAGTGCAGAAACGATGCGCGCAGGCTTACCGTTATCCTGTTCCCATGGACGCGCTGCATCAGGCAGCCGTAAGTTGGATACAGTAAAACCGGCCAGTCCGGCCTTCGGTTTGGCGCCGCGACCGGTCGCACCCTCATCACGAATCTCACCGCCCATACCGGTTGCAGCACCCGGGAAAGGGGCGATCGCCGTCGGGTGGTTATGGGTCTCAACCTTGATATTGATATGGGTCGCCTCGGTGACACTGCCATATTCAGCAGTCTTCCCATCCGGAAAAAAACGTGCGGCATCGGCGGCCGACTGGATCACCGCAGCATTGTCATGATAGGCCGACAGCACCCCATCAGGCGAACAGCTGGTGGTGTTGCGAATCATCGGAAAGAGTCCCATCGCCTGTTTTTCGCCATCAATAACCCAGTCGGCGTTAAAGATCTTGTGACGGCAGTGTTCCGAATTGGCCTGTGCAAACATCATCAGTTCAACATCGGTTGGATTACGTTTCAACGCAGTGAAACTCTCGACCAGATAGTCGATCTCGTCATCACTCAACGCCAGTCCCAGCTCACCATCCGCGGCAATCAGTGCGCTCTTACCACCGCCAATTACATCGACCATTAACAACGGTGCCGGCGAGGTGTGGCTAAAGAGTCTGTCTGCTGCCACAAAATCAGACAGCAGCGACTCCACCATACGGTCATGCACCAATTTTCCTAATGCCGCTTTTTGTGCAGCGGTTAACGTCGAGCGGTCGCCTGTTTCAACAGTGTAAGTGATGCCACGTTCGATGCGCCGCACCGTTGTCAGGCCACTGATACGTGCGATATCGGTCGCCTTGCTCGACCATGGTGAGATAGTGCCGAGTCGCGGCACCACCAGCATCAACGTGCCTGCAGAAGCAGTTTGCTCCTCAGCGGAAGACGCATTGAGCAGCGCTTTTAACAGCGCTTCATCATCCCGAGCGAGCACCGCTTCGGTATCGACAAAATAGACAAATTCGCTATGAATCGCCTGCACTGTCGGCACTGCCAGCTGCGCGGCCGAGATCAGTTTTTCAGTACGAAACGGAGAGAGTGCAGTAGTACCGCGAAGCTGTAGCATAGTCAAACCAGGTCAGATTTAATCAGAAAAACAGGGGTAAAGGATCATGCAGGTCATTAGCGGGCGCTCAATCCAGCGCCACCCCAAGCCGTCGAGCCACCTCTTCATAGGCCTCAACCACACCACCGAGCCCCTGGCGGAAACGATCTTTATCGAGCTTCTCGCGTGTCTCTGCATCCCATAGACGACAGCCGTCTGGAGAGAACTCGTCCCCCAGAACGATCTGTCCATGGTAACGACCAAATTCCAGCTTGTAATCGACAAGTAACATACCCGCCTCAAAGAAGAGCTGTTTTAGCACATCGTTAATTTCAAAGGTGAGTCGTTTCATGATCGAAATCTCTTCATCATCGGCCCAGCCAAAGGAGCGAATGTGAAACTCATTGATCATCGGGTCATGCAGCTCATCGTTCTTCAGAAAGAACTCAAAAGTAGGCGGATTCAGCTCCAGTCCCTCCTCAACACCGAGGCGCTTACAGATACTACCGGCCGAGATGTTGCGCACCACACACTCGATTGGCAACATCTCCAGACGCTTGACCAGCGACTCCTCATCAGACAGCAGGCGATCAAAATGGGTAATGATACCCGCCCGTTCTAGCTGGCTCATGATGAAGGCGTTAACCTTATTGTTGATCATCCCCTTGCGCGCCAGCTGATCCTTTTTACGCCCATCAAAGGCAGAGGTATCATCGCGGTAAACCATCACCAGTTTATCCGGGTCTTCCGTGGTGTAGACAGATTTAGCCTTGCCAGAATAGAGCTCTTTCTCTTTTTTCATTGGATATTTCTCAGAATTACGCCCAGAATGTCACTAAAATCAGGCGCAATTGTACCGTAAAATGGCAATGAAATCCTGCGCGGCAACGCATCAACAGGCAATTTTACCTCGCCTTCAGCATCCCACCAACTGCCGCCACCCCAAACCAGATTCCTGATCGGCGATTGAGATCCACGTCGGCTCGCAATCAAGCGCGGCGGCAAGCACCTCCCGCACGATCTCCGGCTCATTATTCTGTTCACTGAGGTGAGCCGCCACAAAATGCTGTAGCCGAGAACAGTCGATGCGCCCCAGCAGCTCCGCCGTCTGATGGTTACTGAGATGACCGCGTGAGCCGCTAATGCGGGCCTTTAGAGAGGCGGGGTACTCGCTATCCGCCAGCATATCGGCGTCGTAGTTACTCTCCAGCAGCAGTGCGTCACAGCCTCTCAGCGAGGTCTCGATATGCGGCGTCGTAGAACCGACATCGGTCAATAATCCCAGACGATGCGCACCATCGGAGAAGACAAACTGACTTGGTTCACGCGCATCATGAGGCACCGGAAAGGGTGATATCTCGACATCACCAATCTCAAAACGTTCGTGGCTACTGAAAATATTGAGTTCCGGCAGTTCACCTGCGGTAAATTGCATTGCAGTGCCATGGGTCGCCCAGACAGGAATCTGGTAACGTCTCGCCAACGCCGCTACCCCACCGATGTGGTCGCCATGCTCATGCGTGACAATAATGGCGGTAATCGCCTGCGGCTCTTTTTCAAGTTGCGCAAGGCGCAGCGCGGTCTGCTTTACCGAAAAGCCACAGTCCACCAGTAGGCAGGTATGATGCCTTTCGATCAGGGTGCCATTACCACGGCTACCACTACCGATAGAGGAGAAGCGCATCCGTGTTCGGTCCAGTCATTAACAGGCGGTTGAATAACGACTCGAATTTAGTGACTGTGGCCACCACGCCTGTTAGCGGGCTTGCGCGCAGCTGGAGGTGTTTCTGGAAGTGATACTGGCGTTGATACTGGGGCCGAACCCGGGGGCGGCACTGAAAAACGTTTATTGGTGACAGGGGCAACCAGATCTGGCGGATAATCGAGTGGTTTGGCCATCTCACTCTTTTTGTATGTTTCATCAGGCGTGGTTGTACACCCCGACAAGAGCGTCACCCCGAGGGAAAGAAATACCGTAGATACCAGCGCCACGCAAGGATTCATTGTCTGTCTACCCATTCTATTACCACGCCCCTTCAGATTCTCTCAATGCGATACGCAAGGTTTCATGGTAACGCTCGGAGAGTGGTGTCAACGGCAGACGAATTCCCGCCGGGATCATCCCCATATCATACATCAGCCACTTTACCGGAATCGGATTTGCCTCGACAAAGAGATCGCGATGCAAGGCCATCAAGCGGTTGTTGATGGTCTCGGCAACATGCCGATCTCCGGCCAGTGCGGCATCACACATCGCACGCATCGCCTTCGGGGCAACATTGGCGGTCACTGAGATCACCCCCCTGGCCCCTTCCAGCATCAGATCCATCCCGGTGGCATCATCACCGCTGTATAGATCGATCCGCTCGCCGCAGCATTCCAGGATCTCACGCGCACGCTGTAGATTACCGGTCGCCTCTTTAACGCCGACGATATTGGAGATCTCCGCCAGCCTTTTAATGGTACCGGGCAACATGTCACATACGGTTCTGCCGGGAACATTGTAGAGAATCTGGGGGATTGGCACCGCCTCAGCTATCGCCACATGGTGCAGGTAGAGCCCCTCCTGGGTCGGCTTGTTGTAGTATGGCGCGACCAGCAGACAGGCGTCAGCCCCTGCTTCCATCGCACTCCGGGTCAGTGCTATCGCCTCGCGGGTACAGTTTGAGCCGGTGCCGGCAATCACGGGAATCCGCCCGGCCACCAGCTCGACCACTCGGCGCACCACCCCACAGTGCTCTTTTTCATCCAGCGTCGCAGACTCACCGGTCGTCCCCATCGCGACGATCGCACTGGTACCGTTTTCGATATGAAACTCTACCAAATTACTCAGCGATACGTCGTCTAGCGTGCCATCTTCATGCATCGGCGTTACGAGCGCCACCATACTACCGTGAAACATCTGAAATCTCCGTCTGGGATCTTTTACTGCTGGAACCACAAAATCATGGCGCCAAGTATACTACCTTTCCGATAATCAAATAAGCCACTGCACAGATAATCATCAGAAACTCCAACGGTTTCTCAAATCCGGCGCTTCACGTATGATAAAAGTTACCCAATAAACCCAGAGGATCTCGATTTGACAAAACACCTCGTCATCAGCGCCGTCGGCAAAGATCAACCCGGCATAGTAAACGCTTTATCTCTCTCCATCTTCGATGCACAGTGCAACATTGTCGACAGTCGCATGGCGGTACTTGGCGGCGAATTCGCTATTATCCTGATGGTTTCCGGCGATGAAAAACCGGTTTCGCAGCTATCAGCACGCCTGACTGAGACCGCCGAAAGACTCGGCCTGGTCATCACCAGCAAAGAGACCATCCCACGCGAAACTCGGCAGACACTGCTCCCTTACACCATCGAGGCGGTCGCAATCGACCACCCAGGCATCGTCTATCAACTAGCCAGTTTTCTCTCCAGCAGGAAGATCAATATCGAAAATCTCGCTACTGAATCCTATGCCGCCGCACATACCGGCAGCCCGATGTTTTCTGTCACGATGACGATAGGAATACCCGCCGAACAGAAGATCAACAAACTGCGAGACGAGTTTACGGATTTCTGTAATGAGCTTAATATTGATACAACATTCAACCCAGCTAAATGATAGTGCTTGCGCGCTTCCCGACCTTTACCATGAGAGTAGATCATGCCTGAATTAACCATTGGCAAAGCCGTTCCTGACTTTGAAGTCGCTGCTACCAGCGATAAAACCATCAAACTTTCCGAGCTACAGGGGAAACATGTCGTCATCTATTTCTATCCCAAAGACAGTACCCCAGGCTGCACTCGCGAAGGACAGGATTTTCGTGATAACCACAACAAGTTCAAGCGCCAGAAATGTCTGATCTTCGGTGTCTCCCGCGACAGCATCAAATCACATGAAAACTTCAAGGCGAAACAGGCCTTCACCTTTGACCTGCTATCGGACAAGGAGGAAAAGCTATGCGCACTCTTCTCTGTCATCAAGATGAAAAATATGTATGGCAAAAAGGTACGCGGCATCGAACGCAGTACTTTTCTGATAGATGCCGACGGTATCCTGCAACAGGAGTGGCGTGGCGTGAAGGTCGACGGCCATGCCGATGAAGTACTGGAAAGTGTCAAGGCCCTTAACAAGCAGAAGTAAACAATGCCCAAAGACAAAGAACTAAAGAAATTTTTTGTGCTTGACACCAATGTGTTGATGCACGACCCATCATCGATCTTCCGCTTTCATGAACACGACATCTTTATCCCGATGATCGTGCTTGAAGAACTGGATAATAATAAACGCGGCTCCTCTGAGGCATCGCGCAATGCACGACTTGCGAGCCGTTTTATCGAAGAGCTGATGAGTGACGGTGAGAAGCATGAGATCGAAAAGGGGCTACAGCTGCCGACCCCGGAAAGTGGTGGCGCGGCCAGTGGTCGACTCTTTCTGCAGACACGCGAACTAACCTTTGAGTTACCGCAGAATTTACCTGGCAACAAGGCCGATAATGAGATTCTATCAACAGCACTGGCACTGCAGAAAGAACATACGGCGTCTGTCGTCACACTGGTGTCGAAAGATATCAATCTACGTATTAAGTCAGCAGCACTCGGCATTCCAGCGGAAGATTATCGCGTTGATCAGGTACTGGATGACCTTAGCCTGCTCTATAGTGGACAGAGCGTGCTTGATGTCGATTTCTGGGAAAAACATAGCAAAGAGCTCTCCTCATGGAAAGAGGGAGAGAGAACCTTCTACAAGATCTCCGGGCCGGACAGTCAACACTGGTACCCTAACCAACTGGTTCATGACGGCAAGGAACATGGGTTTGAAGCGATCGTCAGATCAGTAGAGGATGGCTGCGCCATTGCTGAGGTCTGTAATAACTATCGCTCCAGTCATCACAACGTGTGGGGGGTCAACGCCCGGAACCGTGAACAGAACTTTGCGCTCAACCTGCTGCTCGATCCGACAGTCGATTTTGTTACCCTGCTCGGTAATGCAGGCACCGGTAAAACACTGCTGACACTCGCTGCCGGGTTGGCCCAGGTGCTCGATGAACGGCGTTACCATGAGATCATCATGACACGTGTCACGGTACCGATGGGTGAAGACATCGGCTTCCTGCCCGGCACCGAAGAAGAGAAGATGGCGCCATGGATGGGGGCGTTGATGGATAATCTTGAAGTGCTGTCTAATGCCGAAGGCGGGGTGTGGGCACGTGCGGCCACGAATGACCTGCTCACTAATCGAATCCGCATCCGCTCGCTCAACTTCATGCGCGGACGTACCTTTCTCAACCGTTACCTGATTATTGACGAGGCGCAGAACCTGACATCGAAGCAGATGAAGTCACTGATTACCCGTGCCGGTCCCGGTACTAAAGTGGTCTGCCTCGGTAACATCGCGCAGATTGATACCCCCTATCTTACAGAGACCACGGCGGGCATCACCTATGTCGTTGATCGTTTCGCTGACTGGGCACACAGCGGACACATCACGCTGGTCAGCGGTGAGCGCTCTCGTCTCGCAGACTACGCCTCTGAGATCCTTTAGTTTAGGGCGTTTAGTAGTTTCACGCCGCCTGGCGTTGATCCTCAGGCGGTGGCTCTGCCTCCGCCAGCTCTTCGGATCGTGGCCAGGAGTTCATTAACGCCTTGACCAGTGTGGCAAGTGGGATCGCAAAGAAGACGCCCCAGACGCCCCATATACCACCGAACACTAACACCGCAGTGATGATTGCGACGGGGTGTAGGTTTACTGCCTCAGAAAAGAGCCACGGCACCAGCACATTGCCATCGAGCGCCTGAATAATCCCATAGGCCAGCATCAGGTAGGCAAAGTCCGCTCCCCAGCCCCACTGGAAGTAGGCAATGATCGCCACCGGAAAGGTCACCGCGGCGGCGCCGATATACGGCACCACCACAGACAACCCAACCAGGGCGCCAAGTAACATCGCGTACTGTAGCCCCATCAACGCAAAGACTACAAACGAGACAACACCCACAATAATAATTTCGAGAAATTTACCACGCACGTAGTTACCGATCTGCTGATCCATCTCCTCCCAGATCTGAGTAGCCAGGGCACGCTCGCGTGGCATATAGTCCGAGATCCAGTCTAAAAAGACGCCTTTGTCTTTCAGAAAAAGAAACACCAGTACTGGTACCAGAATCAGATAGATGACAAGTATGAAAAGACCCGAGATTGATGCCAGTGAAAATGAGACGACATGCTGTCCAGCATCGGCAACAGCCGCGCGGATCGTTGCCATCAACTCCTCAACCTGAGCCTCCGAAATAAAAGTGGGGTAGCTAATCGGCAGCTGCAGCAGACTCTGCTGCCCCTTGGCGATCATCGCTGGCAGCTCCTGTAGCAGTTGTGTTACCTGAACGAACAGGAGTGGCATCAAACCAAAGATCATCAAAAGCAGCAGCGCACAAAACGGCATGAAGACCATCAGCACCGCCGGCAGGCGTGCAATTTCACGGCGCTCGATCGCACTGACCAATCCTTCTAATAGATAAGCGATCACCAGGCTTGCCAGCAGTGGCGCCAGCATCTCACCCATGAAGATCACAATCGCGAACCCGGCCAGCAGCAACAGCGCGAGAATTACCCCTTCTGGGTCTGAGAAATATCGTCTAAACCATCTGGCAAACACTTGCGTCATGTTACAGAAAAGCCCCTTTTTTCAGACTGATAGCCCGTACAACGAGATATTGTGCCATAGTATACCAGCGAGGAATCAAGGCCTGGCAATCTCTTTGGGATTAGTAGCATAGACGCTAGAGCATATGCGAGCGTTATTTTAAGTCCCGGCCAGTATTAATATCCTATCGCGTCCCCGACAGCAGCGTTGAGCATTTTAGCCGCCGAGCCACAATTAGCTGCGACCTCGAGCAGGCCATTTGAGTTTTTATACCAGAATAGCGATTGCTCACCCACCTCTCCAAAGGTTCGCGCATAAGTGATTTCATGTCCGTTTATCTTCAATATAACATCTTCCGCAAGAAATCCTGAACGCAGCCCGGTGATGACATTTCCATAATGGTCTATATAGGCGATGTAGGGGTAGTCAGAACCAAGCATTTCGAGGTCAGGAAGCTCAAGCGATGACAACTTATCCAGCGGTACCATACCGCTTTCTATCTCTGCTGCTATCGGCGCAAACAGGTCTCGCCCATGGAAGGTATTTGATAACTGTTCAGGTCGCCAATCGATCGTCCACCATTTCGACTCACCATCATACTTCAGCAGCAGATCAAACAGGCCATTATCGGGGCCTACAAACCAGCACTCTTTCGACTTGAGCACGACGGGGCGGCGTGCAGCCATTCCCACGCCAGGATCGACCACACATAAAAAAACGGTTCCAGCAGGAAAACCATCGCTGTATGCCGCGAGAAGTACAGCAGCGGCCTGGGGGTTAAATGGGGGGAGGTCGGAAAAGAGATCGATAATAGTACACTGCGGCAGGGAGTTGTTCAGCGACGCCTTCACCTGGCCAATATAGGGGCCTTCAATACCAAAATCTGTGAATAAAACGATCATCGTATTCACAAAAAAGCCGGGCATAGCCCGGCTTTTTTATTTAGTTTTCGTCGTCTGCCTGAGCTTCCTGAGCATCTGGAAGTGGCCGATCAACCAGCTCTACAATCGCCATTGGTGCATTGTCACCATCGCGGTAGCCGCATTTAAGAATCCGCAGGTAACCACCTGGTCGCTCTTTGTAACGCGGGCCTAGTTCGTTAAAGAGCTTGCTTACAATCTCACGATCACGAACACGCGCAAATGCCAGACGACGGTTTGCAACACTATCACTCTTGCCCAGCGTGATCAGTGGCTCGACTACACGACGTAGTTCTTTTGCCTTGGGCAAAGTTGTGCGAATCATCTCATGACGAACCAGTGATGCAGCCATGTTCTTAAACATCGCCTCGCGGTGACTGGTTGTTCTATTTAGTTTTCTACCACTCTGTCTATGACGCATTTTCTATATTCTCACTAACGATAGCTTAAGCTGAAAGTTCAGCTTTATCTTCTGAACTACTACTTGCACCAACAAGCCCTGCGGGCGGCCAGTTTTCAAGGCGCATACCCAGCGATAGGCCTTGTGACCCCAGAATATCCTTGATTTCAGTCAGCGACTTTTTACCAAGGTTTGGGGTTTTCAGTAACTCTACTTCTGTACGCTGAATCAGATCGCCGATGAAAAAGATATTCTCTGCCTTGAGACAGTTCGCTGAACGAACGGTCAGCTCAAGATCGTCAACTGGACGCAAAAGAATAGGATCGATATCTGCTTCCTGCTGCTCTGGCTCTTCAATAGTTGTGGTCTCAAGGTCTACAAAAATCGAGAGCTGATCCTTCAGGATACTTGCGGCACGGCGTATCGCCTCTTCAGGATCAACACTGCCATTGGTTTCCAGATCAATAATCAGCTTATCGAGATCTGTGCGTTGTTCAACACGCGCGCTCTCTACATTGTATGCGATACGTCTTACTGGCGTGAACGATGCGTCCAGCTGCAGGTTACCAATAGGGCGTGTCTCATCAGCAGCGTCTTCAGTCGACAGACGGCGATTAGCGGCAGGCTGATAACCACGGCCGCGCTCTACCTTTAGACGCATGGTGAGCTCACCCACTTCAGTCAGGTTAGCGATAACATGGTCTGGGTTCATGATCTCAACGTCATGAGGCAACTCGATGTCACTTGCAAGTAGTTGACCCGCACCCTTTTTGGTAACGGTCAGTGTCGCTTCGTTGCGCTCATGCATCACTACCGACAGACCTTTAAGGTTCAGAAGGATGTCGATAACATCTTCCTGCACACCTTCGATCGTTGTATATTCATGAAGCACGTCATCAATCTCTACTTCAGTCACGGCACAACCCGGTATCGAAGACATCAGGATACGGCGCAGTGCGTTGCCAAGCGTATGACCAAAGCCCCGCTCAAGCGGCTCCAGTGTTACCTTTGCACGCAGATCGTTGATAACCTGAACGTCTACCACACGTGGTTTTAAAAATTCGTTTGCTGAGCCCTGCATTAATTGACCTCTCTAATGTCCGATATTCAGATGTAGTAATCGTCTTTAAATCAACAAGAAATAAAATTACTTCGAGTACAACTCAACAATTAAATGCTCATTAATCTCAGCAGACAGATCGCTTCTTTCAGGGCAGGCCTTAAATGTGCCACACATCTTGTCACTGTCTACCTGCACCCAGTCAGCAAAACCCTGCTGCTGTGCAAACTCAAGTGAAGCCTTGATACGCAACTGCTTCTTGGCCTTCTCACTTACAGCCAGCTCGTCACCAGGCTTAACCTGGTAGCTTGGAATATTTACTTTTTTGCCATTTACGGTGAGCGCATTATGCCTAACCAGCTGGCGTGCCTCACTGCGTGATGCACCGATTCCCATGCGGTAGGCAACGTTATCCAGACGACTCTCCAGGAGCTTTAGCAGGTTTTCACCAGTGGAGCCCTTGAGACGATCTGCTTCGCTATAGTAGCTTCTGAACTGACCTTCAAGAACGCCATAGGTTCTTCTAACTTTCTGCTTTTCACGCAGCTGCACGGCATAGTCTGTCAGACGAGTACGTCGGTTACCATGCTGCCCAGGTGGGAAGCTTCTATTTTCAAGCGCGCACTTAGCGGTGTGGCACTTCTCCCCTTTCAGGAAAAGTTTTTCACCCTGACGACGACATAAACGACACTTTGCACCTACATATTTAGCCACAGTAACCTACCTTAAACTCGACGCTTTTTAGATGGACGACAACCATTATGTGGAATGGGGGTCACATCAGATATGCTGTTGATTTTGAAACCAGCGGAGTGTAGTGCGCGAACGGCGGACTCACGTCCAGGCCCTGGGCCTTTCACCATCACATCCATATTTTTCATGCCAAACTCTTTTACTACCGCCCCTGCTTTTTCCGCAGCGACCTGTGCAGCAAAAGGAGTACTCTTTCTTGAGCCACGGAAGCCAGATCCACCCGCAGTCGCCCATGCAAGGGTGTTCCCCTGACGATCAGTGATGGTGATGATTGTGTTATTAAACGATGCGTGAACATGAGCCACACCGTCTACAACGTTTTTCTTGACGCGCTTACGCGCTCGATTGCTTGTCTTAGCCATAATCTACTGATCGCTTCCGTAGTATTTTACTTTCTAATCGCTTTACGCGGCCCTTTACGGGTACGTGCGTTTGTCTTGGTTCTCTGTCCGCGTAGCGGCAGGCCTCTACGGTGACGGATACCGCGATATGCACCGAGATCCATCAGGCGCTTGATATTCATCGTCACTTCACGACGAAGATCACCCTCGACCTCGAACTTGCCTACCTCTGTACGCAGTGACTCCAGCTCGACTTCTGTTAAGTCTTTGACTTTTCTGGCTGGATCGATGCTACTTACTTCACAGATCTTCTGTGCCCGGGTTGGTCCGATACCGTAAATTGCCGTCAGGGCAATGACTGTATGTTTGTTTACCGGGATATTGATGCCTGCAATACGGGCCATCTAAACGCTCCTAAACACTGATACCGCTTCGCTTTCGCGAAAACGGCTAATTCTATTATTGATGGGCCGCGAAATCAACAAAAAATCCGCGGCAATCAGTCACTAACCTTGTCTTTGCTTGTGCCGAGCGTCCTTACAGATCACCCGAACAACCCCTTTTCTGCGTACAACCTTACAGTTTCTGCAGATTTTTTTTACTGATGCACGTACTTTCACCGTTCTTCTCCAGACCTAAATATAATCAATTCTATAAACAAGCCTAGCGCTTGGAACCGCCGCTTTTCAGCTTCGTTTTCTTCATCAGGCTGTCATATTGATGCGACATTAAGTGCGACTGTACCTGCGCCATAAAGTCCATCACGACCACTACAATGATTAACAGGGATGTGCCGCCAAAATAGAAGGGGACATTCCAGTAAACAATCAAAAACTCCGGCAGCAGACAGACCGCAGTGATGTAGAGCGCACCAACCAGTGTCAGGCGAGTCATCACAGAGTCAATATATTGCGCCGTCTGCTCCCCTGGGCGGATACCCGGAATAAATGCCCCGGATTTCTTCAGGTTGTCTGCGGTATCTTTTGGATTAAACTGCAACGCAGTATAAAAAAAGCAAAAGAATATAATCGCAACTGCCAGTAACATCACGTAAAGCGGCTGTCCTGGAGATATCATCTGTGAGATATCCTGAAGCCACTCCATCCCTTCCGCACTGCCAAACCAGCCGCCAATCGTGGCGGGGAACATAATTATCGCTGAGGCGAAAATCGGTGGGATTACGCCCGCCATATTAACCTTCAGTGGAAGATGGCTAGTCTGCCCTGCATACATCTTACGCCCTTGCTGCCGCTTGGCGTAATTCACCGTAATTCGTCGCTGCCCGCGCTCTACAAATACTACAAATGCGGTCACTGCGAAGGCCAGGACGATGATGGTCAAAACGGCTGCTGAACTCATCTCACCTGTTCGTGCAAGTTCGAGTGTCCCACCGATTGCAGAGGGAAGTCCCGCCACAATTCCTGCAAATATTATAATGGATATGCCGTTCCCGATCCCGCGTTCTGTGACCTGCTCACCTAACCACATCAGGAACATCGTACCGGTTACCAGGCTCAAAGCGGCGACGAAGCGGAAATCCCAGCCGGGATCAACCACCACTCCACTACCGCCGATCTGTTGGCTTTCCAGTGCAATTGAGATGCCCAACGCCTGAAAGGTTGCCAGAAAGAGCGTCAAATAGCGGGTATATTCAGACAGCTTGCGTCGACCAGACTCACCCTCTTTTTTCAGCTGTTCCAGCTTTGGCGAAACAGCGGTCAGCAGCTGGATAATGATCGACGCCGAAATATAGGGCATCACACCCAGTGCGAATACCGATAATCGTCCCAGGGCTCCGCCCGAGAACATGTTAAACATATCGATGATCGTGCCGCGGCTCTGCTCAAACAGGGCAGCCAGTGCTGTCGGGTCAATTCCCGGTACTGGTATATGTGTGCCAATCCGGTAAACAAGCAGTGCCCCAAGAACAAACAGCAGCCGCTGTTTAAGTTCTGTCAGGCGGCCTGCGCCTGCCAATGCTGAGCCGGGAGCGACCATTTATTCCTCGATTTTGCCGCCAGCAGCTTCGATTGCTGCTTTAGCACCTTTAGTCACATCAATGCCGCGGAGAGTAACTGCCGTCGCAATTTCACCAGAGGCAATCACCTTTGCCTTCAATGTTTGCTGTGGAACGATTTTAGCAGTCTTCAAAACATCCAGATCGATGACATCAGCAGTTAAGCCAGTCAGTTCATGCAAACGCACTTCCGCACGGGTGGCCTTCACACGAGATGAAAAACCTACCTTGGGAAGACGGCGTTGAAGTGGCATCTGACCACCTTCAAATCCAACTTTGTGGAAGCCACCTGAACGTGAGTGCTGACCTTTATGTCCGCGACCACAGGTTTTACCCAGGCCAGAACCGATACCGCGTCCAACACGCTTGCGTGGCTGTTTTGCGCCAGCACCGGGCTTAATAGTATTCAGACGCATCTTACTCTTCCTCAATTCTCAACATGTAATAGGCTTTATTGATCATGCCGCGGGTGCAGGGTGTATCCTCGACAGACACGGTCTGGTGCATTCTGCGTAATCCCAGTCCAGCGAGGCACGCTTTATGTGATGCAAGACGACCATTTGGGCTACGCACCAACGTTACTTTAATTTGTCTCTTGTTGTCAGCCATGTGATTATCCCAGGATTTCCTTAACAGTTTTTCCACGCTTGGCTGCGACCGCTTCTGCATTGGTCATATCGCGTAGACCATTTACTGTTGCACGAACAACATTCACTGGGTTGGTTGAACCGATGCATTTTGCAAGTACGTCCTGTACCCCCAGGACTTCAAATACTGCGCGCATAGCACCACCTGCAATAATACCGGTACCGGGCGTCGCAGGCTGCATGAATACTTTTGCAGCACCATGTGTTGCTGTGATCGGGTACTGAAGCGTCACATCATTCAGTTTCACATCAACCATGTTGCGACGCGCATCTTCCATCGCTTTCTGGATAGCAATAGGCACTTCACGCGCTTTTCCACTACCAAAACCAACACGCCCTTTACCATCACCAACAACGGTCAATGCAGAAAAACCAAATTGACGACCACCCTTAACCACCTTGGCAACACGTCTAACGCCTACAAGTTTTTCCTGCAGATCGTCACTTTTTTGAGAACCTTCAAACTTAGCCATTTTTTAGACCTTAAAATTCGAGGCCGTTTTCACGCGCTGCATCCGCCAGCGCCTTCACACGACCATGGTATTTAAATCCTGAGCGATCAAACGCAACCCTGGTAACACCTGCAGCTTTAGCTTTTTCTGCAATCATTTTACCGACAGTCGTTGCAGCAGAGACGTTGCCTCCGTTACTCACACTTGCCTTAACATCTTTGTCCAGCGTCGAGACACTCGCAATCACATCGGCGCCACTTGTGCCAATCAGCTGAGCATAGATGTGTCTTGGCGTGCGAAAGACACATAATCTTTCAACACCAAGCTCTCTGATCTTCGCTCGTGAGCGTCGCGCTCTACGTAAACGACCTGTTTTCTTGTCCACGCTATTCACCTATCTAATTCTAAAATTTGGCTCAATTATTTCTTCTTGGCTTCTTTTCTGACGACCTCTTCGTCAGCATAACGAACGCCTTTGCCCTTGTAGGGCTCCGGTGGACGATACGCACGAATATCAGCCGCGGCCTGACCAACCTTCTGCCTATCTACACCTTTGACCAGAATTTCAGTCTGGCTAGGGGTTTCGATGGTAATGCCGTCAGGCACCTGGAAGTTAACCGGATGAGAAAAACCGAGCGTGAGGTTCAAAACATTACCCTGTGCCTGCGCACGGTAACCAACACCAACCAGTGCTAATTTTTTTTCGAATCCCGCGCTCACACCAGTCACCATGTTATTGACGATCGCTCTAGTGGTACCTGATTGTGCAATCGCTGACTTTCCTTTTGCACGAGTAGCAACACGTACTTCATCGCCTTCTTTGACCACTTCAACATCGTTGTGAACAGAGAAGGTCAACTGACCTTTTCCACCCTTAACGGAGATATCCTGACCATTGATATTAACTTCAACGCCTGAAGGGATAGCTACCGGATTTTTTGCAATTCTTGACATAACTCAACCAATTACGAAACGTAACAAAGAACTTCACCGCCATGACCCGCCGAGCGCGCTGCGCGGTCTGTCATAACACCTTTTGAGGTAGAAACAATGGCAACACCGAGGCCAGCCTGCACCTTAGGTATCTCGTTCTTACCTCTATATACTCTCAGGCCCGGGCGACTGGCTCGCTTAAGCTCATCGATAACCGGCTTACCCTGATAATATTTCAATACTACCGTCAGTGATGTCTTGTTGTCGCTTTCCTGAGTTGAAAAGTCATTAATATAACCTTCCTCTTTCAGTACACCTGCGATCGCCATTTTCACTGTCGAAGAAGGCATCGTCACATCAACCTTGTTGGTTGCCTGTGCGTTGCGGATGCGTGTCAACATATCCGCTATGGGGTCAGTCATGCTCATTTATTAATCCTAACCAGTCGTTTATTCAATAATTCTAATTCAGTCACTTACAGTAATCAGTGGTGACTTACCAACTCGCCTTAACCAGCCCAGGTACATCACCACGCATGGCAGATTCTCTCAGCTTGTTACGACCCAGGCCAAACTTGCGGTAGAAACCGTGTGGGCGGCCAGTAATGCGGCAGCGTTTGCGCTGACGGCTTGGGCTCGAATCTCTTGGCAACGCATGAAACTTACGCTGCGCCTCATCGCGCTCTTCATCAGAAAGATTCTGGTCTTTCATAATCCGCTTTAGCTCAGCACGCTTTACTGCATATTTTGCTACGGTGCGCGCTCTTTTTGCTTCGCGGTTGATCATCGAAACTTTAGCCATGGGTCAAACCTCAATTCTTAAATGGGAAGTTGAACGCTTCAAGCAGCGCACGACCTTCTTTGTCGCTTTTAGCTGTGGTGGTAACGGTGATATCCAGCCCCCGCAGCGCATCAATCTTTTCGTACTCAATTTCAGGAAACATGATCTGCTCACGCACTCCCATACTGTAATTTCCGCGGCCATCGAATGACTTACCGTTCAGGCCACGGAAGTCACGAATACGTGGTATAGCAATCGTAATCAGGCGATCAAGAAACTCATACATACGCTCACTACGCAGGGTAACCTTGCAGCCGATTGGCCAGCCGTCACGAATCTTGAAACCAGCCACGGACTTACGCGCATAGGTCACAACAACCTTCTGGCCACTGATTTTTTCAAGATCACTGACTGCATGCTCAATAACCTTTTTGTCACCTACGGCCTCACCAACACCCATATTTAAGGTGATTTTTGTGATACGTGGTACTTCCATCACACTCTTGCAGCCCAGGCTCTCTTTAAGCTGATTGACTACATTGTCACGGTAATGTTCTTGGAGTCTTGCCATCTTCCTATCCAACCTTAAAATTATTAGCTATCAATGACTTCGTTGTCAGACTTGAAAAAGCGTACTTTACGCCCATCTTCCAGAGTCCTGATACCCACCCGATCAGCCTTTTTAGTGGCGTGATTATACAGCGCAACATTAGAGATATGCAGAGGCATCTCTTTGCTAACGATACCGCCAGCAATTCCGCGATTTGGGTTAGGCTTTGTGTGACGCTTAGCCATATTAATGTTCTCGACGATAACCTTGTCATCGCCGACTACTTTTGTAACCGTACCGCGTTTGCCTTTATCTTTTCCGGCAATCACGATCACATCATCATTCTGTTTAATCTTTTTCATCTTAATATCGTCCGACTTATCAGCCTTACAAAACTTCTGGGGCAAGTGAAATGATCTTCATGAAGCGCTCTGAACGCAGTTCACGTGTCACAGGTCCGAAAATACGCGTACCTATAGGTTGAAGTTGGCTGTTTAACAATACCGCAGCATTAGAATCAAAGCGGATCAACGAACCATCATCACGACGCACACCTTTGCAGGTTCTAACCACAACCGCGTTGTATACTTCACCTTTTTTAACCTTGCCACGAGGAATCGCTTCCTTAACACTTACTTTAATAATGTCACCAACACCAGCATAACGACGGTGTGATCCGCCCAATACCTTGATACACATTAGCTGACGTGCACCACTGTTATCAGCAACGTCGAGTTTTGACTGCATCTGTATCATCGTTTATCCCCGTAAACCTTATCTGTTCGTTTCTACTGGCTTGCTATAAGCCAGCTTTCTCAACCACTGAAACAAGTGTCCATGACTTGCTTTTAGACAATGGTCGACACTGTTCAATTGTTACAAGATCACCTTCGTTACATTCGTTGTTCTCGTCATGCGCATGCAGTTTGCAAGAACGTTTAATGTATTTCTTGTAAAGCGGGTGTGGCTCTTTTCTTTCGACCAGCACAGTAACAGTTTTGTCCATCTTATTGCTGACAACGCGACCTGTAATGTTACGCGAAACTTGCTCTTGCTCACTCATGCTTGCTCACCCGATTTCTTCTCATTAATAACTGTGTTGATGCGCGCGATATTACGGCGTACGTCTTTCAACAAATGTACCTGGGTCAGCTGTCCAGTACCTTTCTGCATCCGCAGGTTAAACTGTTCGCGCAGCAGTTCTAACTTCTCGCTGTGCAGCTCATCAAGAGTTTTTTCTTTAAGTTCGCTTGCGTTCATCACATCACCGTCCGACATACAAATGCTGTTTGTACAGGTAGCTTCGCTGCAGCCAGCTCAAATGCTTCGCGTGCTATCTCTTCAGAAACACCTTCCATTTCATAGAGCATACGGCCAGGTTGAATCTGAGAAACCCAGTACTCAACATTACCTTTACCTTTACCCTGTCTAACTTCAATTGGTTTCTTGGTAATTGGCTTGTCTGGAAAAATTCTGATCCAGATTTTACCACCACGCTTAATATGACGTGTCATCGCTCGACGAGCCGCCTCAATCTGGCGAGCCGTAATGCGGCCACGAGATGTAGCCTTTAACCCATACTCACCGAAGCTTACTTTATTACCTACAGTTGCAAGCCCGCGGTTGCGGCCCTTCATCTGTTTACGAAATTTTGTCTTTTTTGGCTGAAGCATAACTACTCTATCCTCTAACTGGCCTCGGCCTTATCAGCAGGTTTTGTTTCTTCCTGCTCAGCCGTATCAAATACCTCACCCTTGAATACCCATACCTTGATGCCGATCACGCCAGAAGGTGTGTGCGCTTCTGCAAAGCCATAATCGATATCAGCACGCAGTGTGTGAAGTGGTACACGACCTTCGCGGTACCATTCAGTACGAGCAATCTCTGCACCATTCAAGCGTCCTGACAGATTCACCTTAATCCCCTGGGCACCCAGGCGCATGGTGTTGGTAACTGCTCGCTTCATTGCACGGCGGTACATAATGCGTCGTTCCAGCTGCTGAGCAACACTTTCAGCCACTAGCTGAGCATCCAGTTCAGGCTTGCGGATTTCTTCGATGTTGATGTGCACAGGAATACCCATCATCTTTGAAACCTCTTTACGCAGCGATTCGATATCTTCACCTTTCTTACCAATTACCATACCGGGACGCGCAGTGTGAATCGTGATACGTGCATTACGCGCAGGACGCTCGATCTGAATTCTGCTAACAGATGCCTGCTGCAGTTTTTTCTTCAGATACTCGCGCACCTTAAGATCGGTGAAGAGGTAATCTGCATAGTCTTTCGAATCTGCGTACCACTTCGAGGTCCAGTCCTTGACGATCCCGAGACGTATACCAGTTGGATGTACTTTTTGACCCATAGTCTAAAACTCTCTTATTTATCACTTACGGTCACGGTAATGTGACTCGTACGCTTTAGAATCTGATTACCGCGGCCACGCGCGCGCGCCCTGAATCGTTTATGTGTTGGGCCTTCGTCTACGCAGATAGCGGAGACTCTCAGCTCATCAACATCAGCACCCTCATTGTGCTCTGCATTTGCAATCGCAGATTCAAGTACTTTTTTTACAATTCCGGCACCTTTCTTCTGACTGAACAGCAATGTATTCAGCGCTCTATCAACCGGCAGCCCACGCACCTGATCGGCGATCAGGCGGGCCTTTTGTGCGGAGATTCCGACATATCTCAGTTTAGAAGCAACTTCCATCTCAGTATTACCTATTTAGACTTTTTATCAGCCACGTGACCTTTAAAGGTACGTGTCAGTGAAAATTCGCCCAGCTTGTGCCCGACCATGTTTTCGGAGATCAGCACGGGTGTGTGCTGACGACCGTTATGAACTGCGATTGTCAGACCAACCATTTCAGGACTGATCATCGAACGACGAGACCATGTTTTAATTGGGCGCTTATTGTTTGAAGCAATCGCTTCATCCACCTTTTTCACAAGGTGCTGATCAATAAACGGACCTTTTTTAATTGAACGTGGCACTTTATAAACCCCTGTCTAGTTCTCTATTACTTAAATAGCCGGTTAGCGTGTCTTACGACGTGATCTAACGATCAGCTTATCAGTACGTTTGTTGCTACGTGTCTTGTAGCCCTTGGTTGGCATCCCCCATGGACTCACTGGATGACGACCACCAGAAGTACGGCCTTCACCACCACCATGCGGGTGATCAACCGGATTCATCGCCACACCACGAACGGTTGGGCGAACACCGCGCCAGCGCTTGGCACCCGCTTTACCCAGAGAGCGCAGACCATGTTCTGAGTTGCTCACTTCACCAACGGTTGCACGGCAATCGAGCAGTACCTTACGCATTTCGCCAGAACGCAGACGTAGAATTGCGTAGTTATTCTCTTTCGCTACCAGCTGTGCAGATGTTCCTGCACTGCGTGCAATCTGAGCGCCTTTGCCTGGCTTCAGTTCGATACAGTGAATCACGGTACCCACTGGTATGTTGCGCATTGGCAGGCAGTTACCTGGCTTGATCGGCGCATCAACACCTGAAGCGATATCGGTTCCAGCCTTAACATCTTTTGGCGCGATGATATAGCGACGCTCGCCATCGGCATACAGCACGAGTGCGATGTGCGCGGTACGGTTTGGATCATACTCAAGGCGCTCAACCTGACCAACAATGCCATCCTTATTGCGCTTGAAGTCAATAATTCTGTAGTGCTGCTTGTGACCACCCCCCTTATGGCGAACGGTAATGCGGCCGTTGTTATTACGCCCGGCGTTCTTCGATTGCTTCTCCAGTAATGGCGCGTGTGGCTTACCTTTATGAAGGTCTCCATTCACCACCTTGACTAAAAAGCGTCTGCCGGGTGAGGTTGGCTTTGTCTTAACGACTGGCATGATCGTAATCCTTATTTAACTCTATTCTATTGCTTATACGTCTTTGATATGGGCTGCGTAATTAAGCGCCAGACCCCATAAAGTCGATATCGTGGCCTGGCTGCAGCTTAACGTAAGCTTTTTTCCAGTCAGAACGTCTGCCAAGCGTCGCACCAAAGCGCTTCTGCTTACCTTTAACGTTTGATACCTGTACCGCATCGACTTTGACGTCAAACATCAATTCTACTGCCTGCTTAATTTCAGGCTTGGTTGCATCCGAAATAACTTTGAATGCAAACTGCTTATCATTATCTGCTGCGCGCGCGCTCTTCTCGGAAATGTGAGGAGCAAGCAGTATTTTCATCAATCGTTCCTGTCTCATCCCAGCCTTTCCTCAATTTTCTTGATCGCATCAACAGTGATTAAAACCTTGTCAAAACCCACCAGGCATACAGGGTTAATGTCCACTGTATCCATTACGTCAACCTTGTGCAGGTTTCGCGCTGCGAGGTAGAGATTTTCGTCCGGCTCGTTTCCAACGATCAGTACAGACTCAAGCCCCAAGGCGCCCAGCTTACCAGCCAGCTCTTTAGTTTTCGGCGCATCAACGCCGAACTTATCAACAATAACCAGACGTTCGCTTCTTGCTAGTTCAGACAAAATTGAACGTAGCGCCAGGCGATACATCTTCTTGTTGATCTTCTGCGAATAATTTCTGGGGGTTGCCGCAAACGTAACACCACCAGTTCTCCAGATCGGGCTGCGTATTGTACCAGCTCTTGCGCGCCCTGTACCCTTTTGTCTCCACGGTTTTGCACCACCGCCGCTCACAGCAGCGCGGTTTTTCTGTGCTTTTGTTCCGGCGCGAGCACCGGCAAGGTGTGCGGTCACTGCCTGATGGATCAGTGCTTCGTTGTATTGACAATCAAATGTCGCATCTGACAGTTCTATCGCATTCCTGGATGCCTCGCCAGTTGCCGTTGTAATATTCAATTCCACAATTCTTCTCCCTATCCGCGCGTTTTAACAGCTGGGTGCACGATCACATCGCCACCCGTCGCACCTGGCACGGATCCTTTCACCAACAGCAGATTGCGGTCAGCATCAACTCTCACGACCTCAATATTCTGCGTGGTGCACTTGACGTTACCCATCTGACCAGACATCTTTTTACCCTTGAAGACACGCCCTGGGGTCTGGTTCTGACCAATAGAGCCCGGCGTACGATGTGAAAGCGAGTTACCGTGAGTTGCATCTTTCATTGCAAAGTTATGGCGCTTAACGGTGCCGGCAAAACCTTTACCAATACTTGTGCCACTCACATCAACCTTCTGACCAGTCTCAAAGATATCTACCTTGATCTCAGAACCGACAGTGATCTCTTCACCTTCGCCTTCATCAAGGCGAAATTCCCATAGTCCGCGACCCGCTTCAACACCCGCCTTAGCAAAGTGACCCGCCTGCGGCTTGGTGACGCGTGATGCGCGTCGCTCACCTGTCGTGATTTGCAGGGCACGATATCCGTCAACCTCAGATGTTTTCACCTGAGAAACCCGATTCGCTTCAACTTCAATTACGGTCACTGGGATAGAGACACCATCTTCAGTGAAGACGCGCGTCATGCCACATTTACGACCGACAATACCAATAGACATTGTTAAAACCTCTATACTGTACGTATCTAATTCAGTTCAGTTTAATTTGAACATCCACACCGGCAGCCAGATCAAGCTGCATCAGTGCATCAACTGTTTTATCAGTAGGGTCAACGATGTCCATCATGCGCTTATGAGTTCTGATCTCATACTGATCGCGCGCATCCTTGTTGACATGCGGTGAAATCAGAACGGTAAAGCGCTCTTTCTTTGTTGGAAGCGGAATTGGCCCCTTCACATGCGAGCCAGTTCTTTTGGCCGTCTCAACAATTTCACGAGCCGACTGATCTATCAGACGGTGATCAAACGCTTTCAGGCGTATACGTATTCTTTGACTGGACATTAATATCTACTCGCTGATCCTGATCATTCAATAATTTTAGAAACCACACCGGCACCGACGGTACGACCACCTTCGCGAATCGCAAAGCGTAGCCCTTCGTCCATCGCGATCGGCGCGATCAAACTCACGGTCATCGCCACGTTGTCACCCGGCATCACCATCTCTACTCCTTCCGGCAGATCACACGCACCTGTAACGTCGGTGGTACGGAAGTAGAACTGAGGGCGGTATCCCTGGAAAAACGGGGTGTGACGACCCCCTTCTTCTTTGTTCAGAATGTACACTTCTGCTTCGAACCTGGTGTGGGGCTTGATTGAGCCCGGCGCACACAGGACCTGGCCTCGCTCGACTTCTTCGCGCTTGGTGCCACGCAGCAGTACGCCGACGTTGTCACCGGCTTCACCCTGGTCCAGCAGCTTGCGGAACATTTCGACGCCGGTGCAGGTGGTCTTGGTGGTCTCTTTGATGCCGACGATTTCGATCTCTTCGCCGACTTTAACCACACCGCGCTCGATACGGCCGGTCACCACGGTACCGCGCCCTGAGATGGAGAAGACGTCTTCGACGGGCATCAGGAAGTCGCCGTCGATGGCGCGCTCTGGCTGTGGGATGTAGGTGTCGAGGGCGTCGATCAGCTTGGCGATTGCCTGGGTGCCGATTTCGCTTTCGTCGCCTTCCAGCGCTTTCAGCGCTGAGCCGATGATGACGGGGGTGTCGTCGCCGGGGAAGTCGTAGCTGTCGAGCAGTTCGCGTACTTCCATTTCAACCAGTTCGAGCAGCTCTTCGTCGTCGACCATGTCGGCTTTGTTGAGGAAGACGACAATGTAAGGGACACCGACCTGACGCGCCAGCAGGATATGCTCGCGGGTCTGCGGCATCGGGCCGTCGGCCGCGGAACAGACCAGGATGGCGCCATCCATCTGGGCCGCGCCGGTGATCATGTTTTTGACGTAATCGGCATGCCCTGGGCAGTCAACGTGGGCGTAGTGGCGGTTGTCTGATTCGTACTCAACGTGAGCAGTCGCGATCGTGATACCGCGTGCACGTTCTTCAGGCGCGCTGTCAATCTGGTCGTAACCCTTCGAGTCACCACCATATTTCTTCGCCTGGGTCACTGTCAGCGCCGCTGTCAGTGTCGTCTTTCCATGGTCGACGTGACCAATCGTGCCCACATTTACATGCGGCTTTGTACGTTCAAATTTTTCCTTGGACACTGCTTTATACCTCTTTCTATAAAGTCGTTAACTCTAAAACTACAATACCTGTCTAATCTCTAGTCATACCTTCTGCAACACTTCTGGGCGCTTCGCTATACCTGGAAAACTCCATCGTATAGGTGGCGCGACCCTGTGTTGCCGAACGTAAGTCCGTGGCATACCCAAACATCGCTGCCAGTGGCACTTCCGCTCTAACAATTTTACCGGCTGGGGAATCGTCCATCCCCTGCACCAGCCCGCGGCGACGATTGAGATCCCCCATCACGTCACCCATGTACTCTTCCGGTGTCACCACCTCGACTTCCATGATCGGTTCTAGAAGCACCGGGCCCGCATTCAGCGCACCCTCTCTAAAACCCATCGATCCCGCAATCTGGAAGGCCATCTCATTCGAGTCCACATCGTGATATGAACCGTCAAACAGTGTTACCTTCACATCGACCATCGGGTACCCAGCGAGCACACCATTTTTCATCTGCTCCTGGATACCTTTATCCACCGCAGAGATATACTCTTTTGGTACCGCACCACCAACAATGGCGTCTTCAAACTCGTAACCGACACCAGACTCCAGTGGCTCGATTCTCAACCAGACATGGCCATACTGACCCCGCCCACCTGACTGCCGTACAAACTTGCCTTCCTGTTCAACCGTCTTGCTAATCGCTTCGCGGTAGGCCACCTGGGGGGCACCAACATTGGCACCCACACCAAATTCTCGCTTCAGTCGATCAACAATGATCTCAAGGTGAAGCTCACCCATGCCCGAGATAATTGTCTGCCCGGTCTCCTCTTCTGTATGAACACGGAAAGAGGGATCTTCTGCAGCCAGCTTGCCAAGCGCAACACCCATCTTTTCCTGATCCACTGCCGTTCTCGGTTCAACTGCCACCGAAATCACTGGCTCTGGAAATTCCATACGTTCAAGGGTGATCACGTTGCTGGTATCGCACAATGTGTCACCGGTAGTGACATCTTTCAGCCCGATGGCTGCGGCGATGTCACCCGCTCGTACCTCTTTAATCTCTTCGCGACTGTTGGAGTGCATCTGCACGATGCGTCCAATGCGCTCTTTCTTCCCCTTCACCGGGTTGTATACACTGTCGCCAGTGCAGATCACTCCGGAATAGACCCTGAAGAAGGTCAATGTTCCGACAAAAGGATCGGTGGCAATCTTAAATGCCAGCGCCGCAAAAGGCGCTTCATCCGACGGGTGACGCTCTGCTTCTGATTCGGCTGCGTCATCCAGTATCCCTTTTATCGCAGGCACCTCGGTCGGTGATGGCAGGTACTCAACCACCGCATCCAGCATCGCCTGCACGCCTTTATTCTTAAAGGCCGAGCCACACATTACCAGTACAATCTCATTGGCAATGGTGCGACTGCGCAACCCCTGCTTAATTTCATCAACCGAGAGCTCTCCATGCTCCAGGTATTGCTCCATCAGCTCGTCGTTTGCTTCAGCGGCAGCTTCAGTCAGCTTTTCGCGCCACGCTTCACACTCCGCCTGCATCTCTGCTGGAATGTCACGCTCTTCAAACGACATCCCTATTGAGGCTTCGTCCCAGTAGACCGCCTTCATCTTAATGAGGTCTACGACCCCCTCAAATGAATCTTCTGAACCTACCGGCAGCTGCAGCGGCACCGGGTTAGCCCCAAGGCGCTCTTCTAACTGTCCTACTACGCGCAAAAAATCTGCGCCCGAGCGATCCATCTTATTAACAAACGCAAGCCTCGGCACCGCGTACTTATTCGCCTGTCGCCACACCGTCTCAGACTGCGGTTCAACACCACCTACAGCACAAAAAACAGCACAGGCAGCATCCAGGACGCGTAGTGAGCGCTCAACCTCGATCGTAAAATCGACGTGCCCAGGTGTATCAATAATGTTGATACGATGCTGAGGGAACTGCTTCTCCATCCCCTCCCAGAAGCAGGTTGTTGCTGCTGAGGTGATGGTAATCCCTCGCTCCTGCTCCTGCTCCATCCAGTCCATGGTGGCAGCGCCGTCGTGCACTTCACCTATTTTATGTGAAACACCCGTGTAATATAAAATTCGTTCTGTGGTTGTAGTCTTTCCCGCATCAATATGGGCCATGATGCCTATATTGCGATACCGCTCAATCCGGGTTTTCCTTGCCACAACCTCTACACCTTTCTAGCCCTCAGGCGTTACCAGCGATAGTGTGAAAATGCCTTATTCGCTTCCGCCATACGGTGTGTGTCTTCACGTTTCTTAACAGCCGATCCTCGACTTTCACATGCATCCATAATCTCACCCGCCAGTCGCAGCCCCATTGACTTCTCACCACGTGCACGTGCCGCATCAACCAACCAGCGCATCGCCAGGGTGACACTACGATTAGCGCGAACTTCAACCGGGACCTGATAGGTTGCACCACCGACACGGCGAGACTTCACCTCAACTAATGGGCGTATATTCTCAAGCGCCTTATTAAAGGATTCAACTGGCTCTGCATGGCCTTTTTCTGTCATCTGATCAAGCGCGCCATAAACAATCTTCTCAGCAATAGATTTCTTGCCGCTATCCATCAGGATATTGACAAATTTAGCCAGGGTCACATTCCCGTACTTAGGATCAGGAAGGATCTCTCTCTTGGCGACAACTCTTCTTCTAGGCATTGCTTAAGATCTCGTTAATATATAAGTTTAAGATTTTGGACGCTTAGCGCCATACTTCGAACGTCCTTGACGGCGCCCATCTACACCTGAGGTATCCAGGCTACCGCGTACGGTGTGGTAACGAACACCAGGCAGATCCTTAACACGACCACCACGAATCAAAACAACTGAATGCTCCTGAAGGTTATGCCCCTCACCACCGATGTAGGTCGAAACCTCCATACTGTTCGTCAGTCGAACACGCGCCACTTTTCTCAGCGCTGAGTTTGGCTTCTTAGGTGTCGTTGTATAAACGCGAGTACAGACCCCACGCTTCTGCGGGCACCCTTCCAGGGCCGGCACAGTGCTCTTCGCTTTCTTGCGACCACGTGGTTTGCGTACCAATTGATTCGTTGTTGCCATGCCTTACCTGTCTCCACCCAAAAAAACATAAGCGCTCAACTACTTAGGGGCTCTAGATTCTGCCTGCCGCCTACTGTGAATCGAACGCTTACAATTAAAATCGATTTAACAGGGAGGAATTTAACTCCCTGCGAAGCCGCGAAATTTTATGGATATTGCACCCATCTGTCAAGCGTAGGATGAAATAAATCACGGAATATTTACACAAAAAACAGTGGGGATACATCTGACGAACTGAAATAGCAGGTTTGTCAAAACGTTTTGCTCAAAAAACCAACAGGCCGACAAAAGAGCGACAGCCGTTTAGTCGGCTTTTACAGACACATTAAGCGAAAATAGCGGGAGTTTACACTCCCCCCGCTATTTTCGACTCATTAACGCCAGGTCAGGACTCAGTTAAGGCCAGACGTAACGCCTCTTCAACTTCACTACTGGTTGGGCCTTTATCAGCCTCCACCTCCTGCACCGACTCACTCTCCTTGCGCCGACGCTCATTGTGGTAGGCCATACCGGTCCCAGCAGGGATCAGACGCCCGACTATTACGTTCTCTTTCAAGCCGCGCAGGTCGTCACGTTTACCGCAAATAGCCGCCTCAGTCAGAACACGCGTGGTCTCCTGGAATGATGCCGCCGACACAAAGGACTCAGTCGCCAGAGATGCCTTAGTAATACCAAGCAGAACGTTTTCATACCTGGCAGGCTCCTTGCCCTGCGACACCATAATGTCATTCTCTTCCAGCAACCGCGCCCGCTCTACCTGCTCACCCTTGATGAAGCTGGTATCTGCTGAATCGGTAATCTCAACCTTGCGCAGCATCTGGCGCACGATCACCTCGATATGCTTGTCATTGATCTTCACACCCTGCAGGCGGTAAACGTCCTGTACTTCGTTGACAATATAGTTGGCCAATGTCTCAACACCCAGCAGTCGCAGGATGTCATGCGGTGCAGGCGCGCCATCGGCGATCACCTCACCCTTCTCAACATGCTCACCTTCGAACACGGTAATATGGCGCCATTTCGGGATCAGCGTCTCATAACGCTCACCATCCTGTCCTACGATCACCAGACGCTGCTTACCCTTGGTCTCCTTACCAAAACCGATAGTACCGCTGATCTCTGCCAGAATTGCGGGATCTTTCGGCTTACGCGCCTCAAACAGGTCTGCCACGCGTGGTAGACCACCGGTGATATCACGAGTCTTCGATGACTCCTGTGGAATACGGGCAATGACATCACCGACCCTGACGTCGCTATTGTCATCCAGGTTAATGATCGCGCCTGCGGGCAGGAAGTAGATTGCCGGGATATCCGTGCCCGCGAAGAAAAGCTCTTCACCCGCCGCATCGACAATCTTCACCATCGGACGGAGGTCTTTAGCGCTAGTTCCACGCGCCTTTGGATCGGTCACTACCATACTTGAAAGACCGGTTACTTCATCAGTCTCACGCTGCACGGTGACACCGTCGATAAAGTCGCTAAACTTCAGACGCCCTTCCACCTCCGTCACAATGGGGTGAGTGTGCGGATCCCAGTTCGCAAGCGTCTGCCCACCTTCCACAGGATCATTATCGTTAACAGTGATCACCGCACCGTAAGGCACCTTGTAGCGCTCACGCTCACGCCCGGTCTCGTCGATCACGGTCAACTCACCCGAACGTGAAACCGCGACGTTATTACCGGCACTATTCTGCACAAGCTTAAAGTTATGCAGTCGGACCTTACCTTTCGACTTGATCTGCACACTGTTAACAGCAACCGCTCGAGATGCCGCCCCACCGATATGGAAGGTACGCATGGTCAGCTGTGTACCAGGCTCACCAATCGACTGAGCCGCGATCACACCGGTCGCCTCGCCGATATTGACCCTATGGCCACGTGCGAGATCACGACCATAACATGATGCGCAGATACCGTAGCGGTTATCACAGGTAATGGCTGAACGCACCTTCACCTGGTCAATGCCCTGCTCTTCCATCTTGTCGACCCACGCCTCATCAAGCAGCGTACCGGCTTCAATGTAAACCTCACTACCGTCTGGCGATGTCACTTCTTCTGCGACGATACGCCCCAGCACTCGCTCACGTAGCGGCTCAACAACATCGCCACCTTCAATCAGCGGTGTCATCATCAAACCGTTTGTGGTGCCACAGTCCTCTTCGGTAATCACCATATCCTGCGCCACATCCACCAGACGGCGAGTCAGATATCCTGAGTTAGCCGTCTTCAACGCGGTATCAGCAAGCCCCTTACGCGCACCATGGGTTGAGATAAAGTACTGCAGTACGTCAAGACCCTCACGGAAATTAGCCGTAATCGGTGTCTCGATGATCGAGCCATCCGGCTTGGCCATCAGGCCACGCATACCCGCCAGCTGACGTATCTGTGCCGCGCTACCACGAGCACCAGAATCAGCCATGATGTAAATAGAGTTGAATGATGGCTGCTTGACCTGCTCACCCTTGGCGCTCGTTACCGTCTCGGTGCCCAGTTTGTCCATCATCGCCTTGGCTACCTGATCATTGGTATGTGACCAGATATCGACCACCTTATTATAGCGCTCACCATTGGTCACCAGACCAGAGGCGTACTGGCTTTCGATATCTTTTACTTCGCTTTCGGCTGATGAGATGATCTCTTCTTTTTCATGAGGGATCACCATGTCATTCACACCAATCGAAACGCCAGACAACATGGCGTATTTAAAGCCGGTGTACATCAACTGATCAGCAAAGATCACCGTCTCTTTCAGGCCAACATTACGATAACAGATATTGATCAGTCCCGAGATAGCCTTCTTGTTCATATCCTGATTGACCAGCTCAAACGACATCCCCTCAGGAACTATCTCAGACAGCAGCGCACGACCAGCAGTGGTTTCGTAACGACGGAAACTCTCCTGCCTGGCACCATTTTCGTCGACCTGGACCTCGCGAATGCGCACTGAGATCCTGGCACTCAACTCAACCAGCTTGTTTTCGAAGGCACGATGTACTTCCAGCACATCCGAGAAGAGCATCCCCTCACCTCTGGCGTTGATTTTTTCACGCGTCATGCAATAGAGACCCAGCACCACGTCCTGCGAAGGTACAATGATCGGCTCACCATTGGCTGGCGAAAGGATGTTGTTGGTCGACATCATCAATGAACGCGCTTCAAGCTGAGCCTCAATGGAGAGTGGCACATGGACGGCCATCTGATCACCGTCAAAGTCGGCGTTGAATGCAGTACAGACCAGCGGGTGCAGCTGAATCGCCTTACCTTCGATCAGTACTGGCTCAAACGCCTGAATACCAAGTCGATGCAGCGTTGGTGCGCGGTTCAACATCACCGGATGCTCGCGAATCACCTCTTCGAGGATATCCCACACCTCTGGCCCTTCACGCTCGACCAGCTTCTTCGCAGCTTTAATGGTTGTCGCAAGTCCACGGCGCTCTACCTTGCCAAAGATAAATGGCTTGAACAGTTCCAGCGCCATCTTCTTCGGCAGACCACACTGATGCAGTTTCAGCGTCGGACCAACCACGATCACCGAACGACCAGAGTAGTCGACACGTTTGCCCAGCAGGTTCTGACGAAAACGGCCCTGCTTACCTTTGATCATATCTGCCAGCGATTTCAGCGGACGTTTGCTGGTACCGGTAATCGCCTTACCACGACGACCGTTATCGAGCAGCGCATCCACAGACTCCTGCAGCATACGCTTCTCATTGCGCACGATGATATCTGGCGCACTCAGATCGAGCAGACGCTTCAGGCGGTTATTACGATTGATCACACGGCGATAAAGATCATTCAGATCTGAGGTCGCAAAACGACCGCCATCCAGTGGTACCAGCGGGCGCAGTTCGGGAGGGAGAACAGGCAGCACCTTCATCACCATCCACTCAGGCTTATTACCTGAACCCATCAGCGCTTCCATCAGTTTCAGGCGCTTACTGAGTTTTTTGATCTTGGTTTCAGAACCGGCCTCGGCAATCTCCTCACGCAGCGTGGCAACCTGCGCCGGCACATCGATCGATTTCAGCAGTTCATAAACTGCTTCGGCACCCATGCGCGCATCGAACTCATCACCGTACTCTTCAATCGCATCGAGATAGGTCTCATCAGTGAGCAACTGGCCACGTTCCAGCTCTGTCATACCCGGCTCAATCACCACGAACGCTTCGAAATAGAGCACGCGTTCGATATCACGCAGGGTCATATCAAGCAGCAGCCCCATACGAGATGGCAGCGACTTGAGGAACCAGATATGTGCCACTGGGCTAGCAAGTTCGATATGGCCCATGCGCTCACGGCGCACCTTGGTCACGGTCACTTCAACGCCACATTTCTCACAGATCACACCGCGATGCTTGAGGCGTTTGTATTTTCCACACAGACACTCAAAGTCTTTCACTGGACCAAAGATCTTGGCGCAGAAAAGGCCATCGCGCTCAGGCTTGAAGGTTCTGTAGTTGATCGTCTCCGGCTTCTTCACCTCACCGTAAGACCATGAACGTATCTTTTCCGGGGACGCCAGTCCGATACGAATCGCATCAAACTCTTCGACCTGTCCTTGCTGCTTCAACAAGTTAAGTAAGTCTTTCACTGCGCTGTCTCCTGCTCAAATTTATTCATTTTCACTGCTGCTAAATTCGGGTACAAACCTGAACGCCTCATCAATCTAGTTCGATATCCAGTCCAAGCGCCCTGATCTCTTTCGTCAAAACGTTGAAGGATTCTGGCATACCGGCATCGATGGTGTGGTCTCCATCGACAATGCTCTTGTACATCTTGGTACGACCAGCAACATCATCCGATTTCACTGTCAGCATCTCCTGCAATGTGTATGCGGCACCATAAGCCTCAAGCGCCCACACCTCCATCTCACCAAAACGCTGACCACCAAACTGCGCCTTACCTCCGAGCGGCTGCTGAGTTACCAGACTGTACGGCCCGGTTGAACGCGCATGCATCTTGTCATCTACCAGATGGTTCAGCTTTAACATATACATGTAACCAACCGTCACTGGGCGATCAAAAGGGTCACCTGTACGGCCATCATAGAGTGTGGTCTGACCCGTGGCAGGCAGCCCAGCAATCTCCAGCATCCCCTCAATATCAGACTCGGCAGCGCCATCGAAGACAGGTGTTGCCATCGGCACACCCTTACGCAGGTTACCCGCCAGGCGTAGAACTTCATCGTCTGTCAGCGAACTGATATCTTCTTTTTTACCACTGCGGTTGTAGATTTTATCCAGCAGGTTGCGTACCTCGGTCACCTCTTTCTGCTCGTCCAGCATCTCGCCGATGCGCTTACCAACACCCTTGGCAGCCCAGCCAAGATGGGTCTCAAGTACCTGCCCCACATTCATACGAGACGGTACACCCAGTGGATTCAACACTACGTCGACTGGTGTTCCATCTTCCATGTAAGGCATATCTTCAGCAGGCACAATCATCGAGATCACACCCTTATTACCGTGACGACCCGCCATCTTGTCACCCGGCTGAGTACGACGCTTCACTGCAAGATAGACCTTAACCATCTTCAATACACCGGGAGCAAGATCATCCCCAGCCGTCAGCTTGGCGCGCTTCTCTTCAAACTTCGCCTCAAACTCTTTCTTCAGCTGCTTGAACTGATCATGCAACTGCTCCAGCTGTTTGTTGGCATCTTCGTTCTTCAGGCGCACAGAGAACCATTGTTCCTGAGCAAGATCGGCCAGATAACCTTTGGTGATCTTGGCGCCGGCCGCCAGCCCTTCGGGCCCGCCATCTGCCGTTTTGCCTGACAGCAGCTTTTCAACCCGCAGCACAATATCGCCTTCCATGATACGGCGCTCATCGTTCAGATCCTTTTTGACCTTATCCAGCTCGGCCTTTTCAATATCGAGTGCACGCGCATCCTTTTCCACCCCATCACGCGTAAAGACACGCACGTCGATCACGGTGCCATTCATGCCGGACGAAACACGAGATGAGGTGTCTTTGACATCGGACGCCTTCTCACCAAAAATCGCACGCAGCAGTTTCTCTTCCGGTGTCAGCTGAGTTTCACCCTTAGGTGTCACCTTGCCCACCAGGATATCGCCCGGGCCGACCTCGGCGCCGATGTGGACAATGCCCGACTCATCCAGGCGCGACAGCGCGCCTTCACCGACATTTGGAATATCGCAGGTAATCTCTTCAGAGCCCAGTTTGGTATCACGCGCCACGCAGGTCATCTCCTCGATATGAATCGAGGTGTAACGATCCTCTTCTACAACACGCTCCGAGATCAGAATCGAATCCTCAAAGTTGTAACCGTTCCACGGCATAAAAGCGACCAGCATATTCTGACCCAGCGCCAGCTCACCCATTTCAGTCGAAGAACCATCCGCAAGCACATCGCCGCGCTCAATCACATCACCGGGGCTCACCAGCGGCTTCTGATTGATACAGGTATTCTGATTAGAACGGGTGTATTTAATCAGGTTATAGATATCAACACCTGGCTCACCCTTGGCGGTCTCGCTATCGTGAACGCGCACCACCATACGACCTGCATCCACCGAATCCACCACTCCACCACGCGTGGCGACTACGGCAACACCGGAGTCGACCGCAACCGCACGCTCCATTCCGGTACCTACCAGTGGTTTGTCGGCACGCAGCGCAGGCACTGCCTGGCGCTGCATGTTCGATCCCATCAATGCACGGTTCGCATCATCATGCTCCAGAAATGGAATCAGTGATGCCGCCACCGAAACGATCTGCTTTGGCGAGACATCCATGTACTCAACACGATCAGGGCCCGACAGGGTAAATTCATTTTCATGGCGACAGGAGACCAGCTCATCGGTCAGGTTGCCGCTTTTATCAAGCGCAGAGTTCGCCTGCGCAATGACATAGCGCCCCTCTTCGATCGCGGACAGATATTCGATATCGTCAGTCACCTTACCCGCTTCTACTTTGCGGTAGGGCGTCTCCAGGAATCCGTATTCATTGGTACGTGCGTAGACCGCCAGCGAGTTGATCAGACCAATATTGGGCCCTTCAGGGGTCTCAATCGGACAGACACGTCCATAATGAGTGGGATGCACGTCACGCACCTCAAAACCTGCGCGCTCTCGGGTCAGACCACCGGGGCCTAGCGCCGAGACACGACGTTTGTGGGTCACCTCAGAGAGCGGGTTATTCTGATCCATAAACTGCGACAGCTGACTGGAGCCAAAAAACTCCTTAATCACTGCGGTCACAGGTTTCGCATTGATCATCTCCTGCGGCATCAGCCCTTCGGATTCAGCCAACGCAAGACGCTCTCGAACTGCACGCTCAACACGCACCAGCCCTACTCGGAACTGATTCTCGACCATCTCACCCACACAGCGGATACGACGATTACCGAGGTGATCGATGTCATCGACCGTGCCACGTCCATTTTTGATATCGATCAACACTTTCAATGCATCAATGATATCGTCATTAGAGAGAACACCGTCTCCGACAATCTCGGAACGACCAACACGACGGTTGAACTTCATCCGCCCAACGGCAGAGAGATCATAACGATCAGAGTTAAAAAACAGATTCTGGAACAGCGCCTCGGCAGACTCTTTTGTGGGTGGCTCACCAGGACGCATCATGCGATAGATCTCAACCTGCGCCTCGAGCTGGGTGCGGGTGTGATCCAGGCGCAGCGTATCAGAGATAAATGGCCCATGCCCCAGGTCATTGGTGTAAAGCGTGGTTAGCTCCTTAATGCCGACATCAACCAGTTTCTCCAGCAGCTCTGCTGTAATTTCACTGTTCGCATCAGCAACCACTTCACCGGTCTCTTCATCGAAGATATCACGTGAAATGGTTTTACCGATCAGATACTCATCAGGCACCACAATACTCTTGAGTCCAGCCTTCTCCATCTCGCGGATGTGACGCGCGGTGATGCGACGACCTGCTTCTACAATCACCTTGCTTTTCGCCTTGATATCAAATGAAAGCGTCTCACCACGCAGGCGCTCCGCGACCAGCTCGAGTTTGATGCCATCTTTTGTAAATTCAAAACTATCGGTCTCGAAAAACATATCGAGAATCTGCTCGTTGTTATAACCCAGGCAGTGCAGCAGGACTGTCACCGGAAGCTTTCTACGGCGATCGATACGTACGAAGATGCAGTCCATCGGATCGAATTCATAATCGAGCCATGAGCCACGATAAGGGATCACGCGTGCAGAGAAGAGCAATTTACCGGATGAGTGCGTCTTACCTTTATCGTGATCAAAGAAAACACCTGGCGAACGATGCAGCTGAGAAACGACAACACGCTCGGTACCATTAATCACGAAGGTACCGTTATTGGTCATCAGAGGGATCTCTCCCATGTAGACTTCCTGCTCCTTAATATCCTTCACCACCTTGCTGCTGGCGGGGGCGTCCTTATCATAGATCACCAGGCGTACTTTAACGCGCAACGGTGCCGAATAGGTCACGCCGCGCAGCTGGCACTCTTTCACGTCAAAGACGGGGGTGCCGAGCTGATAACTGACATACTCCAATGCTGCATTACCGGAATAACTTGCAATCGGAAACACTGATTTAAATGCTGCCTGCAGTCCCTGGTCTGCTCTTTCATCAGGGCTGGCCGCAGCCGCCTGTAAAAAGGACTGATAGGATTCGATCTGGGTCGCCAGTAGATAGGGGACTTGCAGAATACTCGGACTCTTCCCGAAGTCCTTACGAATACATTTCTTCTCAGTAAACGAGTATGCCATTTGGGATCCTCAACTTTTAGTTGAAATCTGAATCTGCGGTGTGCCACCACAGATCACTTGGTTCAAAAGCTGTCGTTTTGGAAACGACAAAAACAAATAAGCAGAAGCAGGCCGGCAACCTATGGCTGCAAGCCCGCTTCTTTTTTTCGGCCTGCCGTCAGGCAGGCCTGGCATTACGTCAGATTTATTTAATCTCGACTGCAGCGCCAGCTTCCTCCAGCTGTTTCTTAACGTCTTCAGCTTCTTCCTTGCTCGCGCCTTCCTTAACAGGCGAAGGTGCGCCTTCAACCAGGGTCTTGGCTTCTTTCAGGCCAAGACCGGTGATGCCACGAACAACCTTAATGACCGCAACCTTGTTGCTGCCGAAGCTTGTCATAACAACGTCGAACTCAGTCTGCTCAGCTGCTGCTGCGCCAGCGTCGCCAGCTGCAGGAGCTGCAACTGCTACTGCAGCCGCTGCTGAAACGCCGAATTTTTCTTCCATTGCAGAGATCAGGTCAACAACCTCAACTACTGTCATGTTAGAAATTGCATCTAAAATCTCTTCTGATGATACCGCCATGAGAATTTACTCCTAAAAAATTTAAATATTGAACTAATAAAAAATTACGCTGCGTCTTTCTGGTCGCGAACCGCTGCAATAACACGAGCCAATTTGTTGTTTGGCTCGGCCAGGGTACGTGCCAGCTTCTCGATCGGTGCTTTCATCACCGACATCAGCTGTGCAATCGCCTCGTCCCTGGTTGGCATGGTCGCAAGTTTCTTCAGATCGCTCGGATCAAGCAACTTGCCACGAAGTGCAACAATCTTGACTACAAGCTTGTCGTTCTCTTTGGAAAAGTCACTGATGACACGAGCGGCTGCAGATGGCTCTTCATTTGAAAAAGCCAGCACCAGAGGGCCAGTCAACGAGTCTTTAATGCATTCGAATTCGGTATTTTCTACCGCACGCTTCGCCAGTGTGTTTTTAACCACACGCAGTGAAACGCCACATTCGCGCGCCTTGACTCGCAGTGCTGTCATGTCATCGACTGTAATACCGCGGTATTCCGCAGCTACGGCAGAGTGAGCATTTTCAGCAGTACTTGCCACTTCAGCAACGATCGCTTGTTTTTCAGCAAAAGTTAACAATCGTCTACCTCCTGAGTAATAAACACTGATCAAACAGTGTCTATGGATCACATAGAGTGTTCAAAACACCCCACCTTATACGGCGACCGTGATCAGGAAAATCCTGTTACGGAACCACCGTCTGCGCTGGCAAAACGGCCCCAATTTCAATCCGGGACTATTTAATTAAGGGATCAGTTTTGTAACTGATCCCACCAGCGGTCTTCGACGTCTGCCGGACAACATCGCCGGCAGGGTCCAAAGTTCTTTTGCGCTTTCGCGCAGAATCTCTATACAGCGACAGTTGACTGGTCGAGGAGTATTCCCGGACCCATCGTGGTCGAGACAGAGATCTTCTTCAAATAAACACCCTTAGCAGAGCCTGGCTTTGCCTTGTTCAGGTCAGCCAGAAGTGCCTCAAGATTACCCTTCAGTGCAGCGGCATCAAAATCGACCTTACCGATGGTGCAGTGGATGATGCCGGCCTTGTCGGTACGGTAACGCACCTGACCCGCCTTGGCGTTTTTTACCGCACCGGCCACATCTGGAGTAACGGTACCCACTTTAGGGTTTGGCATCAGGCCGCGTGGTCCCAGTACCTGACCCAGCTGACCGACGACACGCATCGCATCAGGGCTTGCAATCACCACATCAAAATCCATGTTGCCCTCTTTGATGGAAGCCGCGAGGTCATCAAAGCCAACGATATCTGCGCCTGCAGCCTGAGCAGCTTCGGCATTAGCACCCTGAGCAAAGACGGCCACACGCACGGTTTTACCGGTGCCATTTGGCAATACGGTAGAACTACGTACCACCTGGTCCGATTTACGCGGATCTACGCCAAGGTTGATGCTTACATCAACAGACTCTTTAAACTTGACGGTTGAAAGCTCTTTTAGAATGGCAACGGCATCATCAAAACCATATGATTTTCCGGGCTCTACTTTTTCGCGGATCGCGCGCGCTCTTTTGGTAAGTTTTGCCATCTTATACACCCTCCGTCTCAAGACCCATGCTACGTGCGGTACCTGCCAGTGTACGCACAGCAGCGTCCATATCCGCAGCCGTCAGATCCGGCATTTTGGTGGTTGCGATCTCCTCCAGCTGAGCGCGAGTAACCTTGCCCACTTTATTAGTGTTTGGCGTTCCGCTACCACTCTTGATGCCTGCCGCTTTCTTCAGCAGAATCGCGGCTGGAGGGGTCTTGGTGATAAAGGTAAAACTACGGTCGGAATAAACTGAGATCACGACTGGCACAGGAAGCCCCTGCTCCATACCCTGTGTCTTGGCGTTAAACGCCTTACAGAATTCCATAATGTTGACGCCGTGCTGACCCAGCGCCGGACCTACCGGAGGACTCGGATTCGCCTGCCCTGCCGGCACCTGCAGCTTGATATAAGCTTCAATCTTCTTTGCCATCTTTCTCTACTCCCGGGTGCAAACGCCTCGCGGCTCCCCATTGGTTTACTTCAACAACCGGCCTGATGGCCGGTTAAAATCAACTCTTTTCGAACTAGCTCTTTTCTACCTGGCCAAATTCCAGATCGACCGGCGTTGAACGACCAAAAATCAGTACCGCCACACGCACGCGACTCTTCTCGTAATTGACCTCTTCAACCGCACCATTGAAATCGGCAAACGGACCATCAATCACACGTACCACCTCACCCGGCTCAAACAGCACCTTCGGACGTGGTTTCTCTACACCTTCCTGGATACGATCCATGATGCGCTGAGCTTCTTTGTCTGTAATAGGCGCCGGACGGTCGCTGGTGCCACCGATAAAGCCCATCACCTTCGGCACTTCTTTTACCAGATGCCAGCTCTCATCATCCATCTCCATCTGCACCAGCACATAGCCGGGGAAGAACTTACGATCACTCTTGCGCTTCTGACCACCGCGCATCTCGATCACTTCTTCAGTCGGCACCAGGATCTCGCCAAATTTATCTTCCATGCCACTAAAGCCGATACGCTCTTTCAGCGAACGAACAGCCTGCTGCTCAAACCCCGAATAGACATGCACAACGTACCACCGCTTCGCCATGCCCTAGCCTCCTGCGCCTGTCAGATAACTGACAGCCCATGATAAGAATGAATCGAACAGCCATAACAGAATAGCGATCAAGATTGCCATTGCCAGCACCATTAACGTGGTCTGTCCTGTTTCCTTACGTGTTGGCCATACGACCTTACGCGCCTCTGTGCGGGCATCGCCCAGGAAGCCCCACGCCAGCTGCCCCACTGCCGTCTGCATCATAATTGCTGTCGCTATACCGACAGCAACCAACATGCCGATCACACGAAACAGCATTGACTCTTCACCGAAATGGTAAAAACCAAATACCGCACCGCCAAGCACCAGCAGAGCTAACAGAAACTTTACTTTATCCACTGTATTTTCGCCTAACCCTCAAAATGTCTAAAAAATCTTAGACCTGCCAACTTTTAAAGTGGCAGGCCAGGAGGGAATCGAACCCCCAACCTGCGGTTTTGGAGACCGCCGCTCTGCCAATTGAGCTACTGGCCTATAAACTACTAAAAAGTATAAAAGATGCAAGTAAAACTAAAGCACAGGTGCCATTTCGGCACCTGTGCTTCTGCAAACAAGACTACCTTTATCCTTTATATATCTTAATTCGATTACTCAATAATTTTAGAAACCACACCGGCACCGACGGTACGACCACCTTCGCGAATCGCAAAGCGTAGCCCTTCGTCCATCGCGATCGGCGCGATCAAACTCACGGTCATCGCCACGTTGTCACCCGGCATCACCATCTCTACTCCTTCCGGCAGATCACACGCACCTGTAACGTCGGTGGTACGGAAGTAGAACTGAGGGCGGTATCCCTGGAAAAACGGGGTGTGACGACCCCCTTCTTCTTTGTTCAGAATGTACACTTCTGCTTCGAACCTGGTGTGGGGCTTGATTGAGCCCGGCGCACACAGGACCTGGCCTCGCTCGACTTCTTCGCGCTTGGTGCCACGCAGCAGTACGCCGACGTTGTCACCGGCTTCACCCTGGTCCAGCAGCTTGCGGAACATTTCGACGCCGGTGCAGGTGGTCTTGGTGGTCTCTTTGATGCCGACGATTTCGATCTCTTCGCCGACTTTAACCACACCGCGCTCGATACGGCCGGTCACCACGGTACCGCGCCCTGAGATGGAGAAGACGTCTTCGACGGGCATCAGGAAGTCGCCGTCGATGGCGCGCTCTGGCTGTGGGATGTAGGTGTCGAGGGCGTCGATCAGCTTGGCGATTGCCTGGGTGCCGATTTCGCTTTCGTCGCCTTCCAGCGCTTTCAGCGCTGAGCCGATGATGACGGGGGTGTCGTCGCCGGGGAAGTCGTAGCTGTCGAGCAGTTCGCGTACTTCCATTTCAACCAGTTCGAGCAGCTCTTCGTCGTCGACCATGTCGGCTTTGTTGAGGAAGACGACAATGTAAGGGACACCGACCTGACGCGCCAGCAGGATATGCTCGCGGGTCTGCGGCATCGGGCCGTCGGCCGCGGAACAGACCAGGATGGCGCCATCCATCTGGGCCGCGCCGGTGATCATGTTTTTGACGTAATCGGCATGCCCTGGGCAGTCAACGTGGGCGTAGTGGCGGTTGTCTGATTCGTACTCAACGTGAGCAGTCGCGATCGTGATACCGCGTGCACGTTCTTCAGGCGCGCTGTCAATCTGGTCGTAACCCTTCGAGTCACCACCATATTTCTTCGCCTGGGTCACTGTCAGCGCCGCTGTCAGTGTCGTCTTTCCATGGTCGACGTGACCAATCGTGCCCACATTTACATGCGGCTTTGTACGTTCAAATTTTTCCTTGGACATCGCGATAGTCTCCCAATAACTAAATTACCAGCACTCGCCAAATAAACTAAAAAAACACCATAATCAATAATATGGAGCCCATAACCGGAGTCGAACCGGTGACCTCTTCCTTACCAAGGAAGTGCTCTACCGCCTGAGCTATATGGGCACTTCACTCCTCGCCCATCACAGGCAAACCATCTGCATCAAAAACCGCCAGCCCATCGTTTCATATTAGATGGAGCGGGTGATGGGAATCGAACCCACGTGTTCAGCTTGGAAGGCTGACGTTCTACCATTGAACTACACCCGCCAATAACACCCCAGCATCTCTGCCGTTGTTATTTTGGTGGAGGGGGGAGGATTCGAACCTCCGAAGGATGAACCGTCAGATTTACAGTCTGATCCCTTTGGCCACTCGGGAACCCCTCCAAAAATGCAAGCGGCTTATTTTGCTGATGAAGGCACTGGATGTCAACAGATTAGTTGCATCAAAGTTATGAAAATTGTGATTTTTTCTCTAAATCTCAATATTCGGCAGCACAGACTGTTGGCATCCAAAATTAACACGCCACTATCAAGCGCGTAACACCTGCATCATGTTTCGATGTTATTATCCAAATCCATTCAAGAGAGAGGGAAAGCAGATGGCGCAACAGGGAGTTTTGGTGACAGGGGGAGCAGGATACATCGGAAGCCACGTTGTCCGCCAGCTTGGGGAGCAGGGGCATCGCATCGTGGTGCTGGACAATCTCTCCACCGGATCCAAAGAGGCGGTGCTCCATGGCGAGCTGATTGTCGGCAACACCGGCGACCGTGAGCTTGTGACCCGCCTCCTCAAAGAACACAACATCGGCGCCGTGATGCATTTTGCCGCCAACATTGTGGTGCCCGAATCGGTCAGCGACCCGATGAAGTACTACGGCAACAACACCTGTAATACTCGTAACCTGCTGGAATGTTGTCAAAAAGCGGCGGTTTCACATTTCATCTTCTCCTCCACGGCGGCGGTCTACGGTATTCCACAGGAGCTGCCGGTCTCCGAAGCGACACCGCTGGCGCCGATCAACCCCTACGGCACCTCCAAATTGATGAGTGAGTGGATGCTGCGCGACCTCGCTGCCGCCAGCGATCTACGCTATGTCGTACTACGCTATTTCAATGTTGCAGGGGCCAATGTGGAGGGAAAAATCGGCCAGTCGACCCCTGAGGCGACCCACCTGATCAAGGTGGCGTGCGAGGTGGCCACCGGCGCACGCGACAAAGTGGCGATCTTCGGCACCGACTACCCAACCGAAGACGGCACCGGGGTGCGCGACTACATCCACGTCGATGACCTCGCCAGCGCCCACCTTAAAGCTCTCGATTATCTGCGCAACGGCGGCGACTCCACCACCCTCAACTGTGGCTACGGCAGTGGCTTCAGTGTACGCGAGGTACTCGATACCGTCGCCAAATGCCACGGAAGCGCGCTTAACATCGTCGAAGAACCCCGCCGTGCGGGCGATCCCCCGGCACTAATCGCCGCCGCCAGCAAGATCCGCGACACCCTCGACTGGCACCCTCAGCACAACGATCTGGCGCTGATCGCCCAGACCGCACTTGACTGGGAAAAGAAGGTACAGGCAAAGAAAAAGGGATAGTGAATACCGGGGATACGCCTCCCCTTGTACCCTTCCCCTTTACTCTTTCACCTGGTATGAAAGTGGGAGCCGGCCGATAAGCCGGGTTCTGTCGAGGACAATCATTCATCTGGGATGTGTGTCACCACACACCTCGTGCGACCTACCCGGGAACAACGCGGGCCGCGCCATATGTTCCCCTATTTGGTCTTGCTCCGAGTGGGGTTTACCATGCCGTCGCTGTTACCAGCGCCGCGGTGCGCTCTTACCGCACCATTTCACCCTTACCTGCAAGCAGGCGGTATCTTTCTGTTGCACTTGCCGTCGGCTCACGCCGCCCAGGCGTTACCTGGCACCCTGCCCTGTGGAGCCCGGACTTTCCTCCATCCGATCACCAAAATGATCGAACAGCGATTGCCTGGCCGACTCCCGAGGCGGAAGATACAGGGGAACCATTAAAAGCGCAAAGGGAAAACAGCCAATCCCAGAAAAGAGTTAGCGGGAAAGATCGAGTGCAAATTGATACAGCAGATTCTTTTTCACCCCGGTGATCTTCGCTGCCAGCCCTGCCGCCTGCCTGAGCGACATCTCATCCAGCAGCAGTCGCAGTACCCGCTCGGCCTCGGCATCAACCAGCTGGCTCTCAGGCACCGCGCCGCCCACCACCACGACGAACTCCCCCCGCTGCTGATTGGCATCGGCGGCAAGCCAGCTCGACAATCCCGCCAACGTATCGCCGTGGATCGTCTCATAGGTCTTGGTCAGTTCACGCGCGATCACGGCTGGGCGATCAGCTCCCAGCACCGCCGCCATCGCGGCGATCGACGCCTCAATGCGATGTGGCGCCTCATAAAATACCAGTGTGCGCAGCTCCCCCTTCAACTGCTCAAGCCGCGCCGTGCGCCCGCCCGCCTTTGGCGGCAAAAAACCCTCAAAGACAAAACGATCACTCGGCAGGCCCGATGCCGACAATGCCGCCAGCAGTGCACTCGCCCCCGGTACCGGAACCACCTGACAGCCAGCCGCACGCGCCTGCGCCACCAGGTGGTAACCGGGATCACTGATCAGCGGCGTCCCCGCATCGCTAATCAACGCCACCGCCTCGCCCGCCTGCAGGCGGACCACTATCGCACGGCTGGCATCACGCTCGTTGTGGTCATGCAGCGCAATCGTCGGAGATTTGATACCAAAATGGTGCAGCAACTTGCCGCTATGGCGCGTATCTTCCGCGGCGATCAGCGCCACCCCGTCCAGCACTTCAATTGCCCGCTGACTCATATCTGCGAGATTTCCAATCGGCGTCGCCACCACATACAATGCGCCATTAATAATTGACACTGACAACCCTCAGCTACTTGGTTATAGTAATGGCCGGCAACAGTAAGCGGCAGTTTTGCCGATAGCGTCCTTCATGCCAGCAACCGAAGCACACTTTACCAAAACAGACTTAACAGAGCCCTATTTTCCACAATCGACCATGGCCAGACCTTCACCCCGTTTTCGAATCCTGCTCGCGGCCATCGCTCTCAGCGTGGTTGTTGCAGGCTGTACCACCACCCCCGATGACAGGGGTGCAAAGCGTGAAGCTGCGGATCTGATTAATTTTGCTGAAAAAGCTGAACGCGAAGGCTCCTACGAGGCCGCTGGCAACGCCTACAGACAGCTGGCACTGATTACACCTCGCGAACAACGTACCGGCTTCCAGATCAAGGCGGTCAACCAGCTACTTGCGGGCAACTACATTGCGCAGGCCAAACGGGCGCTGCAACTCACCAGCCACGGAGAGGCCACCCCGGCACAGCAGCTGGATCTGCGCCTGCTCGCGGCGCGCATCGCGCTGGCAGAGGGCGACCCCGTCGGCACGCTTGATCACCTGCAGCAACCACCGTCAGCGTTCGCCAGCAACGCGCAACGCGCTCAGTACCACTGGCTACGCGCCCAGGCCTATAGCCGCGCCGGAAATCTGATCGAGGCGATACGAGAATATGTATCGCGCGAGCCGTTTCTTGCCGCACCGCTGGATGCCCCGCCCGAAGAGGTCGAGCAACGCATCGAAGAGAATCAACTGCTGATCTGGCAGTCGCTGACGATGCTGTCAGACGAAGTGCTGGAACAGCTGCGAATCGAGCCGCCACCCAACCCCCTCAGTGGCTGGCTGGAGTTCGCCCTGCTTGCCAGGCAGGCGCAGCGCAGCGATGGTGGCCTTGACCTGACACAGTCGCTTGAGACATGGCGTAGTCGATATCCCGACCTGCAGGTCTCGGAAAACCTCTTCGCCGCGATCACCGCACTGCAATCTGACGGGATGTTTCACCCCAGAAAGATCGCCCTGCTGTTGCCGATGAGTGGCAACTTCGCCAAGGCCGCCGCCGTGATCCGTGACGGCTTTCTCGCCGCTCACTTCGACGACAGTCAGCGCGATGAACCGCCCACCATACGCATCTACGACACCGCCGCCAACGGAAAAACGACCAGCGGCCTCTATCAACAGGCGGTCGACGACGGCGCCGAATTTATCGTCGGGCCACTCAGTAAAGCAGGGGTTGATGCGCTGATAGAACAGGAGAGTGCTACTGTGCCGACCCTGACACTTAACTACGGGACCGACGCATCGCAGATCGCCGACAACCTGTTTCAGTTTGGCCTCTCCCCTGAAGATGAGGCGCGCCAGCTGGCAGAGCGCGCGTGGCTCGACGGTTACAATCAGGCGCTCGCCATCGTCCCCGAAGGTGAATGGGGGGCGCGCATCCTCAACGCCTTTACCGATAGCTGGGAGGCGCTCAACGGCACCGTGGTTGAACACCAGAGCTACGCCTCCAGCAACAACGACTTCTCCGGCCCACTGCGCAACATGCTCAATATCGACGAGAGTGAACAGCGCAAAAAAGAGCTGCAAAGACTGCTCGGTACCAAACTCAAGTTTGAACCACGCCGCCGACAGGATGCCGACTTTGTCTTCATGGTCGCCTTCCCGCGGCAGGCGCGCCTGATCAAGCCACAACTCAAATTCCATTACGCCAGCGACCTGCCGGTCTACGCCACTTCGCACATCTACTCCGGCATTGCAGATCGAGATGCCAACCGCGATCTCGACGAGGTCACCTTCTGTGACATCCCATGGGTACTCAACAGCAGTCGCGGCTCTACCCACCTCAGTCAACGCATCAGAAAACTGTGGCCGGACGAAAGCAACCAGTACACCCGTTTTTATGCGCTGGGGATCGACGCCTACAATCTCATCCCTCATATCAAACATATGGCAACTTTTCGCTATGAACGGCACAATGGTGAAACCGGCTCGCTGAGCCTGGATGAATCGAATCGCATCTTTCGCACACTGCCATGGGCGCGCTTCAGGCGTGGCATCGCACGCCCTCTATAACCGGCACAACATTTAACCATCGTTCGCGCCACGGAAGGCAGCATGAACAGAAATGACACCACTCTGGACAGCGGTCAGCAGGCTGAGAACATCGCGCTCCAGCACCTGCAACAGCAGGGACTACGCCTGATCACTCGCAACTACCGCTGCCAGCGCGGTGAAATCGATCTGATCATGAAACATCGCGACAGCATCGTCTTTGTCGAGGTTCGCTATCGACGCAACCAGCGCTTTGGCGGGGCAGGCGCCAGCGTCGACCAGCGCAAACAAGACAAGCTGATCGTGAGTGCGTTACACTACTTGCAGGAAAACCGGCAGGCCACAAGGCTGCCGGCACGCTTTGATGTCGTGGCCATTCATGCGCGCTCGCAGATGGCTGCCACAGAGCACGACATACAATGGATACAAGACGCATTTCAGGCCCGGTTTTAACCAACAGCCAATCAACCTAGCCATAGAGACAACACAGCCACACTTATGGACCTCGCAACCCGTATCAAACGCATCTTCAATGATAGCGTCGAAACCAAACTGCAATCGATGGAAACACTCTCCCAGCCGATTGTCACCGCAGCCGGCGTGTTAACCTCATGCCTGCTGAATGAACGCAAGATACTCATCTGCGGCAACGGCGGCTCGGCGGCCGATGCACAGCACTTCTCATCGGAGCTGCTCAACCGCTTCGAGATCGAGCGGCCTGGCCTGCCGGGCATCGCGCTGACCACCGACGCCTCGACCATCACCTCGATCGCCAACGACTATTCGTTCGATGATGTCTTCTCAAAACAGGTGCGCGCACTCGGCCAGCCGGGTGACACACTGGTCGGTATCTCGACCAGCGGCAATTCGAAAAATGTTGTCAACGCGATTCACGCAGCCCACGAACGAGAGATGAATGTGGTCGCCTTTACCGGTCGCGATGGCGGCGAGATGACCGCTATCCTGCACGAAAACGACGTTGAGATACGCGTTCCGGCAGACCGCACGGCACGTATTCAGGAGGTACACCTGCTGACGATTCACTGCCTCTGTGACCTTATCGATTATCAACTACTTGGACAGGAGAACTGATCGTGAAGAGAGTGCTTGCCGCAACCCTTTCTGTGCTATTAATCATCACCACTCTACAGGGGTGTGCCCCGGTCATCGTGGCGGGTGCCGCAACCGGCGCCATCGTTGCACACGACAGACGCTCCGCGGGCACTATCCTCGATGATCAGACCACTGAACTCAAGGTCAACAGCGCGCTCCACGACGATACCAAACTGATGAAGAACTCCCGCATCAGCGTCACTGTCTTCAACGGCGTAGCACTACTGGTGGGGCAGGTACCGAGCGAGCAACACCGCAAACGTGCTGCAGCGCACGCACGCCAGAACATGAAGGTCAAGCAGGTCAACAACGAACTGAAGATCACCAAGCCGATCGGACTCAAGGTTCAGAACAACGATACATGGATCACCACCAAGGCGAAGAGTTCCCTGCTCAGCGCCAAGGGGGTTGGCAGCGCCTATATAAAGGTCATCAGCGAACGAGGCGTTGTCTACCTGATGGGGCTGGTCACTCGCGCAGAGGGCCAGGCAGCCGCCGAGACGGTACAACAGGTTAAAGGGGTGCAGGGGATCGTCAAGGTCTTCGAGTATGTGGAATCGTAGTCCATCTATCTCGCTGCAATGACACCTGAGTTGCTGGCGTCACTGCGCGCCATCGTCGGCACGAAGCACCTGCTGCACGACCCCGCAGACTGCTGGCCTTACGGCTATGACAACAGCCGCCGCGAGGCACTGCCCGAGGCAGTACTCTTCCCGCAGGATCACCAGCAGACGGTAAAGATCGTCCAGCTCTGCAATCAGCATACAATCCCCATCACTGCCCGCGGCAAGGGGACCGGTACCACCGGTGCGACGGTACCGATTGCCGGGGGCGTGGTGCTGTCGTTTGAGCGCATGCGCGAGATCCTCAAGATCGACCCCGACAATCGCGTCATGGTCGTCACTCCCGGCGTCACCAATCAGGAGATTCAGAAGGCGGCAGGCCAACATGGTTTCTTCTGGCCACCCGATCCGACCAGTGCTGCGGTCTGCACCGTCGGTGGCAATCTCGCCTATAACTCTTCCGGGCCGCGCGCCGTCAAATACGGCACGCCGCGTGAAAACACGCTCGGACTGCGCGCCGTCACCGGTGACGGACGTGAAATTCGTTGCGGTGTCTACACCACCAAAGGGGTGGTCGGCTATGATCTGACCCGCCTGTTGATCGGCTCCGAAGGGACACTGGCAGTGATCACCGAGGCGACCCTGAAACTGACACCGATTGCTGAGGCGAAACGCACCCTGCAGGCAATCTACGCGACCATCGAGGATGCCGCCAAAGCGGTCTCGGCGATCATGGCGCAACCGGTAGTGCCGTGTGCGCTGGAGTTTATCGACGGCACCGCGATTGAGATGATCCGCGATTATTCAACCGCTGACCTGCCACAGGGGGCCGGGGCGATGCTGATGATTGAGGTCGACGGGCTTGCTGCCAGCCTCGGTGAAGCGGTCGACAAAGTGAGTGATGCCGCACGTAACGACGGGCTACTCGACCTGACCGCTGCCACCACACCGGAAGAGATCCAGTCACTGTGGAATACTCGCAAGGCGCTGTCACCCGCCCTGCGAAACATCGCGCCCAGGAAGATCAACGAAGATATCGTGGTGCCGGTATCGCGCCTGCCCGAGTTGATTCGCGGCCTGCAGCGACTCTCCAGGCAACACAACATCCCGATCGTCAATTTTGGCCACGCCGGTAACGGTAACCTGCACACCAACCTGCTGCTCGATCCCGACGACCCGCAACAGCGACATGATGCCGAGCAGTGCCTCGACGCCGTATTCACGCTGGTACTGAGGCTCAACGGCACTATCTCCGGCGAACACGGCGTGGGGATCGAGAAACGAAATTTTGTGGCACGTGAAATCGACCCCGTCACACTCGATCTGATGCTGCGCATTAAACAGCAGTTTGATCCGAACGGGATCCTTAATCCGGGTAAGACATTGCCGGATGCCGAATAGATTATATCCGTATTTATGGCAACTTGAACTGAGCAGTAGCGAGCCCATCCCGCCCACACTCTTTTACGGTCATGTTTAAAGGTGACAGATAACGCATAACACTACTCGCTGTTAATTTAAACGTCGGCGAGATATCCATACCCGCGCTCTTTAACCCTTTAGCCGTCCATTTGTTACAGGTGTTCATCAGATAATAGTCGCCAACGCCTCTGTAAAACTGACTGTTGCCGTACAACCCATTCTTGAGCGCCAGCACATTGCCTGCACCGTCTTTATAAAAACTACTCGATATAAAGCGGATCAGGGATTCAAGCTCACCATTACTCAGACAGATTTTCTTAACATCACTATCGGAAAAGAACTCGACCGGTCGTTGTGGCACTGCAACGGAATGAATCACCGATTCTGTTGGCCATAATATGGCCCTAAGCGTAAGACCTGACGTGATCTCTTCCGCCTGATAAAATCCTTTATCGCCCCACCCTATTTCGATGTATGGCGTATCACCAAAGCGCGCCTTAAGCTCCGGGATTTGCTGCTGGATCGTAGCGGCAGGAACAACAATACCTGTATGCCAGCCATGGCTCACCACATAGAGTTCATTTTCACCTGTGCCTGTGAATTTTTCTACATGATGCACTATCAGCGGCTTTGCCGAGCAGCCTGCTAGCAACGCTAAAATGACCATTGCAATAAATTGTCTCATCGTCTCCTGTCAGTGCTGAAAACCAGATGCGGGATGCATCCAATATACCGCCCCTCTATAACTCTGCCGTGGTTATCTAACTTTTACTCGAATGTTACATCTCTGTTTTTTATCGAATACACCAGTCGGGCATGGTCTTCAATCTCTTTTGTCAGCCCCGGCATCTTCACACAGGAACTCCACGTTTCTGCTGGCTTGAGAATTTTATCCTCGAAATATTCATAAAACCCGGAGTCAGCCAGATCAGAACTGAAACCCGGCTGAACAACGGCAATATTCCACTCAACCTTTGTAACAACCCTATTACTATAATTGCCAACAACAACTTTAAGTGGGCTCGACTCCTCACACTCCTCTGGTGAGTACTCGATTCTGACATCAACCGCCTCTGACTCTTTTTGCTCCGCCCAGTCCTGATAATAAAAATAACTCCCGACTAGACCCACGACCAATGCCACACCACCAAGGACCCCAAACATCTTCTTAGGAAAAAAGATAAACAGCGAACAGAAAATCGCCAGGGCTAACCATTTCATAAAGATCTCTCGATTTTACGCTTCAAGATTAAGATCAGAACACATCTGACTTTAATATTAGCTTACTAAATATGCCAGCATTAATAACACGCCAAAGAACACAATCAGCCGGGCATGAGAGATTGCTTAATATGAAAATACATTTAAACAGGAGAAATGGGAATAAATTCGGGGCCCCTCTCTCTCCACCGGAAAGAAGATACTCTCAAATGCTACAGCTGCTCTGTCTTGTAGCCCTTCTTTTGCAACAGGCTAATAATCCCCTTCTCACCACCAAGATGGCCGGCACCCACTACCACGAAACAGTTGCACCCGCCCTTCAACATCTTCTCAATCCCCTTGCTCATGGTGACATTTCGATCAGTGATCATCACCCGGAATAGCTCACGACTGGCAACGCTCTTCTGGATGTCTTCAATATAGAGCTCATCAAGCGAATGAGGATTACCCGCCTGCCACGCCTTCAGCATCAGGTCAAAATAGTCGCCTGCACCTTCCACATCCTCCAGCGTCTGCTGCAACATCGCCAACTGTACTGCCGGTGAAAGCCCGCTCAGCAGTGCCATCTGCTGCTTCGCAGATTCCAGCTCACGGATCGGCTTACCACTCTGCTTTGCCTGCTTAAGAAAGAATTGATCGATTCCCAGCTCTTCACTAAGCCCGATCTTTTTCAACGCAAATGTCGTCATCGTCATTGATGCCAACCATGGGCGCTGCGCCTGTATCATTGGGAGCGGCATCCCTAGCTTGGCCACTGCTGCAGTTAACTTGTTCCAGGTAGCCTTGTCCAGCGCCTGCTTCAGGGTCGTGCCGTCGTTATACATGCCACCACTCATGACCATCTGCATCAACATTGCAGGATCGACCTCCAGCATGTTGGCCTCGACCACCAGCGCATCGGATTTACCAAACGGTTTTAGCAGCGCATCGGGCAGCGGGTACATCTCTTTTTTCCCAAAATGGATAGAGCCCATCAGGTAACCGTGCTGCTTTCCCTTGGTGATTCGCCACGCAAAGTTTTTTCCGCCCGGCTCACTTGCCTCGGCTAGAGGTGGCCTTTCTGATGTACTGGGTGTTGTAGCTGCAGCTTCAGGTGCAGGTGTAGTCGAACTCGTTGCCTTGCTGGTTGCTAAAAAGGGATCCGTACCGATTTTTTTTCCTGAACTCCCCCCATGACAGGGTGAGTCCTGAAAGGCGATACGCCCAGCAGCATCTCGGCATTTGAAAATATCCCCGCCATGCGCAGCCATCGACACCATGCCAAAGACCAGCAACAGCACAACCAGAAATTGTTTCAACACGATGGAGAGATTGTTAGAACGCATTACGCCCTCTTGATATGACCTGTGATTAATGCAGGAACTAGACTATTTCATAAACATCTTCAGATCGAGCGGTTCAACCCTGCCCATCCACATCGCGTAATCGCGATGGTCTCGCAGGTCATCACCGCTGCGCGGGTGTATCAGCACCGACAGACCATTACGATGCAGCGCCAGCCACGGAACGACCAGTGCGAACTGCTGTGGTGAAAAGGCGAGCTGACAACTCCAGTGGGGATGGGGGCCAACCCGCTTCTGATGCATGCGCCCCATCTCGACCTCAAATTGCTCTGCGGCACTTTCACACAACTGCCGTGCCTGCTGGATTGTCATTTCATCGAAATAGACATGAGCATGGTAACCGCTAAATTCTTTCATCACTGCTAATACATAACCTTTATGTTAATAATCACATTGAGCTGGCGAGAATATTTTTGATCAGTGACTTCACTTCACCGGGCTCAAACGGTTTATCACACAGTGCCGAGACACCCGACTGTTTGACGCCAGCCAGCTGACTGCAATTGGCTTCACTGGTCACCATCAGAATAGGAATAGACTTCTGCACACTATGTTCGCGTACATACCGGGTCAGCTCCTGGCCATCCATCTCCGGCATATTGTAATCGGTGACGATCAGATCAAACAGCTGGCGGCCCATACATTCTAGCGCCTCCTTACCGTTCACAGCGGTCACAATATTTTCGATGCCCAGGTTTTTCAGCACACGAGTAATATGCTTACGCGCGGTCGAACTATCGTCCACCACCAGCACGATCAACTCATCGAGATCGACCTCATCGAGCGCCATCTTGTCCGGTTCAATAAATTCAAGGGTTGAGTAGAGTGCCTTTTTCAGGTCTTCGGGATCAAAAGGTTTGGAGAGGATCGCGACCACGCCGGCCTGGCGTGCAGGCTCCAGATAATAGTCAGAATTCTCACTGGAGACAACCATAAAGGGGATAGCTTCGAGTTCACTATCATCCCGCATCTGCTGAACCAGCTCGGTACCACTCATATCGGGAAGATGCATCGCACTCACCACCAGGTCCGGCTGGTACTTTCGCATATCCTGGAGCGCGGAGCCGCCATCACCAAACCAGTCAACTCGGCTCAACCCCAGTTTTTGCAGATGCCCCGCAATCACCTTTTGCTGTGTCGATGAGGGTTCGACAAAGGTAATCGCAAGGTCGGCGATGCTCATGCTGCGCTCAGTCATCTCAACTCCCTGGTTAGTGTCATACTCCTTAGATAAACCGTATCGGCCCATTTTTCAAACCATTTAGCCCTCGAATGTGCTCTAAACGGCACTTTTAGAACATCAGGGCCAGATTCCACGCGCCAGTGTCACCTTTACCAGGTGCTCAATGGAGGTCACCAGCGCCGCCGTGCGCAGATCGACCGGATTGCAGGGGCAGGGTTCAGCCGCCTCATCGACCGGCTGCTCCTGCTGGTCGACCGACAACTCCCCCCAGCGATCGACCACCCGATCCACCGCCTTATTGATCTTCTGCTGCAGCTTGCGATTGACCATCTCCAGCTCCCACTGCTCATTTTCGAAATTCTGCACCCACTCATAAAAACTGACCACCACCCCCCCGGCATTGACCAGAATATCGGGCAGCAGGTGGACACCGTTGCCAAAGAGAACCACGTCGGCATCGGGTGTGGTCGGCCCGTTGGCCGCTTCCACCACCAGTTTAGCCTTAACCTTTGCGGCATTCCCCTTATGGATCTGATTACTCTGTGCCGCGGGGATCAGGATGTCACATTCAGTTTCCAGCAGGTCTTCATTGGTGATCGACAGCGTTTCAGGCACCCCCACAACGGTTCGATGTGTCTTTTTATGGGCCAGCACTTCACCGATGTCGAGCCCACATTCAGCATAGATGCCGCCCTGACTATCGCTCACCGCCACGATGATCGCACCCGCCTCGTTAAACAGCTGCGCGGCGATTGCACCCACATTACCAAACCCCTGGATCGCCACCCGCACCCCGCTGAGATCCTGAAAACCGCAAAGCGTCGTCTGCTCCAGAAAACGTTGCGTCGCATAAAGCGTCCCTCGCGCCGTCGCCTCACGCCTGCCAAACGAACCACCCAGCTCAATCGGTTTGCCGGTCACCACCGGTCGGTTGTTTCTTCTCGGGTGCATCACCTCGTAAGTGTCATAGATCCACGCCATGGTCTGCGCATCGGTGTACATATCGGGGGCCGGGATATCGGTATTGGGGCCGATGTTATCACCCAGCTCGGTAATGTAACGCCGTGTAATGCGCCGCTTTTCATCTTCACTCAGCTCCTTGCTGTCGCACACGACGCCACCCTTGGCACCGCCAAAAGGGATATTGACCAGCGCACATTTCCACGTCATCTCCGCCGCCAGAAACTGCACCTCTTCCACGGTCAGATCGGGGTGATAGCGTATTCCCCCCTTGCCCGGTCCCAGCACCCGGTTATGCACCACCCGGTATCCCTGAAAGACCCGCACAGAACCGTCGTCCATCTCAACCGGAAAGGAGACACTGATAGTGCGCTTGGGGGCGTGCAGGAAACCGAACAGGCCGCGATGAAACCCATCCAGCAGGCGGGTGGCACACTGCAGGCGTTGTAGACTAATCTTCAGGGGACTTAGATCTTCCTGTTCAGAGTCCTGTGTTTCTGCTTCGCCATTTGTCATTCATCAACCCCTATGCAAAACTCACGGTGTGCGTACAGCACTGACAATAGTATAGTCGTAACCTCACCATTTAGATAACAGCTATGTTTGCAGATAAAAGGAGGCATCATGCATCTTTCTCCACACTACAGCCGCGGTAATCTTCTGGCCACTCTCTGGCTCACGCTACTCGCACTGCTGGCAACACCAGCCATTGCCGCTGACACCAGCCACGCGACAGATGCAAAACTACAGCAGGTGATCAATGGCGACCACCGCAGCGCTGCCAACAAGGCGCGTGATAAATATCGCAAACCATTCGAGACACTCAACTGGCTTGGCATCAAAGATAATATGACGGTGGTTGAAATCACCCCCGGCGGCGGCTGGTACACTGAAATCCTAGCCCCATACCTGAAAGAAAACGGCACCTATTACGCGGCCGGTTTTGATGGCGAAAACGGTGCAAACTGGGCCAGGCGTGCCGTCAAACGCTTTAATGACAAGCTCGCCGCCAACCCTGCCGTCTACGACAAGGTGATCGTCACCGTGCTGGCGCCGCCCGATAAAACCGAGATCGCCCCACCCGGCACTGCCGACATGGTATTGACCTTCCGTAACGTCCATAACTGGATGGGGGCCGGCACTAGTGATGCCGTATTTGGTGCGATGTATGCGGCCCTCAAACCGGGTGGCATCCTGGGGCTGGTCGAGCATCGCGGTAACCCCGATGTTAAACAGGACTCAAAAGCGAAGTCAGGCTATGTCAACGAGGCCTACACCATCACACTGGCCGAGAAAGCAGGCTTTAAGCTGGTCGAAAAATCTGAACTGCTGGCCAACCCCAAAGACAGTAAGAACCACCCCAAAGGGGTCTGGACACTGCCACCGACACTACGCCTCGGCAACAGAGAGCAGCGTAAATACCACGCTATTGGCGAGAGTGATCGCATGCTGCTTAAATTTGTAAAACAATAATCTAACAGGAGCAGTCCAGCACCATGTATATTGCAATGAATCGTTTCAAAATCGCACCCGGTAGTGAAGAGGCGTTCATCGAGATCTGGAAAAACCGCGACACCTTTCTCGACACCGTTCCCGGCTTTAAGGCCTTCAATCTACTGCAGGGGCCGCAGCACGATGACCACACCCTGTTTGCATCGCATTCGACCTGGGAGTCAAAAAGCGATTTCGAAAACTGGACCAAATCGGAAGCCTTTAGAAAGGCACACGCCAGTGCAGGAGGACCAAAAAAGGATATCTATCTCGGACCACCGCAGTTTGAAGGATTTGAATCGGTAGTGTAACCAACGCCTGCCATATCAGGCCCAAAGCTCCAAGACAAAGTGACGCATCACCGAACCCAGCAGATCACTGCGGGTAATGATGCCGACCAGCTGACCGTCGTCGATGATCGGCACGGCACCGATATGACGCTCAACAAAGAGTCGTGCAATAAAACGCACATCGGTGTCGACACTGGCGGTCAGCACCGGCGACTTCATCAACAGACTCACCGGGGCCACACTACTCTGGGGTAGCCCTCGCCGATAATCATCCGTGACCCCGGCAAGGTGGTGCAACAGATCACGATCCGAGACCATGCCGAGCAGGCGACCCACCTCGCCATCAACCACCGGCAGATGGCGAAAGGCACGCGCATGAAACAGCGTCATCGCCTCATCGACGGTCGTCTCCGGCGTCAACGTCAATACCGGCGAGGCCATGATCTGCCGCGCCAGCAGCTTTTCCTGTGGTAACTGTTTCGTTGCCTGATAGGCATCGCGTGCAGCACCGCCCATCACCTGCTCGGCAGTGAGCACATCATCTTCAAATTTATGTTGCGGATGATGCGCCTCATCGATCGCACGTTTTGGCGCGATCTCTTCCGCCTCCTCCACTCCGCGCGCTGGAAAGAGCCGCTGCAACGGCACCGGATTATTGATACCGGGGCCTATCAGAATAAACGCCATACACCACCTCGCTAGAGTCTCGATACGGGCCGTACCACTAAACTGTAGCCCCTCTGCCCACCACTGTCGAGGTAACCGCAATAAATAGTCTTTGCGATAATTCACCGTATTCCCATACCACAAAACGGGCGATACCGTGCCGGCACTTGACACCATCGCCAGCCTGGTCCCCGAAGCGTTGGTCGCCACCGCCGCCAGCATCACTGCGGTGCCCGCCGTGATCGCATACAATCTGCTGGTGCGTTGCCCGCGTTATCTCGGCGGTGTGGTGGAGGGTTAAACGGTTATCGATGGCAACCGAGGCGCGTTAACCTTTGGTAAAGATGGGTGCCCCTTTTTCGGCCGTCTTCAGGCTACATATGATTACTGAAGCAGGTAATTCCATGGACACGATACGCGACTGGATAAAAGAAACGCGATCTGTCTCTAACAGGCATAAACAATAGTCGACGGGAGTGGGGTGACCTAATATCATGATTCTGAAATAGGAGGCAAAAGGCAAAAGGCAAAAGGCAAATGAGATTAGATTACATGACCGCTCGATTAAAATGGCTGTTACTCTTTTCTGTTTTTCTCATTCCATATGAGGCCTGCGCAGCGAACCACTATCTGACACTCTATGGTGGTAAATATAGTGATAGCAAGCTTGGACATGTACTGCTGAGCAAGCCGATTGATTTTATGGATGCCTATCTCGGGGTGGTCGCGTTGAGCCGAGGGTTTGACTTTGTATCGCCCGCCCATCAGTGGGAGCTTGAGGCGCAGTTGGGTAAATATTATCGCGCCCAGCGGCATTGGGAGTTTAATGTTGCGGCGCTCTACCGTTGGCAACGCTTCCCGTGGCGGAAGATATTACGCACAACGCTGGCGATCGGTGATGGTCTCTCATACGCAACACGCACTCCAGCCCTTGAGAAAGCGAGCAAGAGTAATATCGGCGCAACAAGGCTTCTCAATTATGTGGTGGTAGAGGTGAGCGTTGCGCCACCCGAGGTGAAGGATTGGAGTCTGATAGTGCGTGTTCACCATCGCTCCGGGGTCTATGGAATTTTCGATGATGTGGAAGGGGGCTCTAATGTGATCGCCGTGGGCGCTAAGTTCCGCTATTAATGATGGGGGCGTGGGATTGAACCTGTTTAATCCTATGATAGGCAAAAAAACAACGCCTTAAAATAACCCCCATATTAGTCGTTTAACCCCCTGATTATATATTTAATAAGAAATCTCAATCAAAGGAACAACTGCAAACTCAGATAACTGGTTTTCTCCGCAGGATATCGCGCTCGGAAAGGTCTCGATGAAACTTGGTGAACTCAATGTAAGTGGACTAAGCCCTGCAGGCCCACAGGCGGGAATGACGTTAACCAACCTGCGCATACACGTCGATGCAAAACAGAATGGGACGCTTATTAATGCCTACGAAGAGATCGCTTTTGACCAGTTTCAGGTCGGTACAGAACAGTTTAATAATGGTGTCATCCAGATTGAACTCAACAGATTAGACGCCACCACCATCAGCGCACTCCAGCAGAAGATACAGCCCCACGCCAATTCACAGCCCCCCAATACCGATCCAGATGTGATACAGGGTATGGTCTTATCTGAACTGCAGGCTCACTACCCGCCCTGATTCACCATACCCCTGAACTCCAGATCAGAAAGGCCGGCGTTGAGACAAGCGATGTCACGCTCGCTGGTCGCCTCAAGTTAGCCCTTCTGCCAGGCGATCACTTCAATCCTGAAATGGGGCTGTTTGCACTGCTCCCGCTTCTCGATATCGAAATTGACCTCAGCCTACCGGTCGCGACAGTCACCACACTGGCCAATTCAATGGCTAGCGATCAGGTACATGCACAGTTGGCTGCACAAAAACAGGTGATGGAGGAGGAACAGATCAAACAGCAGAGCCAGGTGGTGGCGCAATCCCAGGGGTGAAGTGCCCCTGGGTACACTTCCTTTGGGCGCGCTCGCAATGACAAACCCTGGACTTGTTCAGAGGTTCCTTAATTACGTATCCATATAAATATTGCGCCCATGGATTCAGACATTTAAATTAGCTGCGAGCGCTCGCAGCTCGCACCGTTTACTCACCTGTTGCGGTTACGCAGGCTGCTCCAGCACACTGTAATTCTTACGCATCCCGTTAACGATGAGACCAATCGACAGTTCAAGAATTTCCTGTTCAATCCACTCAGGAATATAGGGGACATCAAAATCCTTGTTGATCCGTGTCGCGAGCACTGCCTTAAGCTGTCTGGCATCGTCGTCGTTAATGCCGTCACTCACGCGCTTTACCAGCCCATACATCTCATTTGGTAGCTTGCGATAGAGCAGGCGATCGATCTTCTTTACGATCTTCACCATAATCGTCTGCTCCGTTCCCTCTTTGATATACGGAATATCAATTTTCGAGTTTAAGATGGTCGCCAGCCCTTCCACCTCCGAATCAGAGAGCATCTCAATCTGCACATCCATATCACTCCTGATCTGATCTCTCTGCTCATCTGTTAACGTAATTGATGACATGCCTTTCTCCTTCTGTTGTTCATTCCAGTAAAAATGATGACAGGAACGACCTGCTTATTGTCAGTGTACCTCCATCCAGTAGTACAAGCCATCCACAAAACAGGCATTGAAATCGCGACATTCGTTCGATTGAAGCTAGCTATCAATCAAACTATACTCCGACCATAATACGTATAAATTACAATCTGATCTCAGCGGTGCGGTTTTGATCAATGAAAAAAAGCAGGCAAGCCAGTAACAGGCGTACCGTCGGTTTTATCAGTGCTGTCATCATCAGCTCGGTTACAATAGTTGCATTAGCATTACCACAAAACGAAATCGTGCTCTCGCCTGGGCCAATGAACCCAGGGCACGAAGAAATTGTTTGTCAAGAGTGTCACCTGGAAGCGGAAGGGAGCACCAGGCAACAGATCCAGGCGAATCTTCAATATTTCCTCGGCAACCGAGAAAGCAGCGTTGCGGTCGGCCATCGTCCGGTCAGCAATGACGACTGCATCGCCTGTCACCGCCGCCCTAAAGATAATCACCCGGTGTTTCGTTTTCTTGAACCGCGCTTCAGCAAGGCAAGACGCGACCTTGCCCCACAGGAGTGCAATTCCTGCCATACGGAGCATATGGGACGACGGGTAAGTATGGAAATTGACTCATGCAGAACCTGTCATAAAAAACTGGAACTGAAAAAAGAACCATTAAAGATCTCGCACAAACAACTGATCAGGGAGAAACGCTGGAAGAGCTGCCTCGGGTGCCACGACTTTCACGGTAATCATAAAATGAAAACCGCAACGAAATTAAACATGGCATTATCTACATCAGTCATAGAGAATTACTTCAGGGACAGCAAATCACCGTACTCTGAACAGAAGAAATACAGGGCAAAAGAGAGCCGCTACGATGAAGAGTAACAAGATATTTACCATCACCGCCCTTGGCCTCACTACGCTTGCCATCTATCTGTTTGTTGCTGCACCACCGCCGCTGGAAGAAGACAGGGGCGAGATGCATACGATACCGATAGAGACTGCACTTAAGATTATGCAGCAACAAAATAATGTGGCACGTGCGCTCTACACCAAAGAGATCGTCGGCCAGGGGAAAAAACGCGGCATCAAGTTTGATGAGGAGTGGGAGGACGAGGAGATTCATGCTGGTCCACTACCGGCACAGTTCCTGCGATTGACGGCCGAATCACTCGAACGCAGCCCGGTACAGCTAGGGCTGTTTCTCGGTTCCGATTACGCCATCAATAAGGCCAATGCCTTTGAAGGACAGCAACTGAAGATGTTTCAGGAGGTTAAGCAGAGCCGCAAAGCAAACTTCTTTTACGTTGGCGATGCACAGCGCTACGCTTATATGGCGCCGGATATTGCATCGAGCAAACCTTGCGTTACCTGTCATAATGAACATGATGAATCTCCCAAGGATGACTGGAAGCTTAATGACGTCATGGGCGCTGCGACCTGGACCTATCCTCAACAGGAGATAGGTTACAGAGAGATGCTGGAAATGGTGGCCGCGTTGAGGGAGGCCTTTAGAGAGGCGTACAACGCCTTTCTTGAGGAGACCAGCAAAATAGAAAACGCGCCCCCCATAGGGAACCGATGGCCCAGAAACGGTTTTTTTCTGCCAGACACTGAAACGTTTATGGCGCGCCTTAACTGGCGCTCGTCAGAGAGCACCTTAAGTACACTGGTTTCCACCACCCACGAGTCGCCGGAAATACTCGCACAGGGAGAGACAGACTAATCATGCAGAACAGCAGCGCAACACTCCCCACCCGCCCTGAGCCTGGTAGCAACAAGTCACGCAGCGGTACTAAAAAAGGTACCACAGGACACATCTCGCTCGGCATCTTTCTCTTCGCGTTACTGATCGCACAGTACATTATCCCGATTCAGTGGCAGCAACTGGCTGAGCTGCAAAGTATCGAACTTTACAAGCAACTGACCGGCTTCGCGATATTTTGCTTTATTATGTTACAGTGGCGGCTGGCACATCTACGCACCGAAAATCGCACTAAAGAAGCAAGGGAAAATCTAAACACACATCAGTGGCTGGGCGTGCTCGCACCTGTATTGGTATTTATTCACAGCACACAAACCGGCCACGAGCACCAGACCGCGCTGCTATTCCTCTTCATTGCCACCGTTTTCACCGGCCTGTTCAGCTTCCATACCATCAAGATCAGAAAACAGTGGTTTATCTTCGGCTGGACGATCTTTCACATCACATTTGCCACTGCCACCATCGCCCTGCTCTCATTTCATATCTACGTGGTGTTCTGGTATTCGTGAGGCTTACTTTTTCAGCCACACACTCTTCTGTGTCGTGATGTAGAGCTCTTCTACCCTGGTTCGCGCCCATGGTGTTTTACGCAGGAACTTAAGGCTAGACTTAATCGATGGATCGCTATTGAAACAGCGAATATCGATCCGTTTTCCCAGCTCTTCCCAGCCGTAATACTCAACCAGACTGGTGACGATCTTCTCCAGCGTCACACCGTGCAGGGGGTTATTGGTCTGTTTATCACTCATTACTACGATTGATTCCTGCTCTCTTATTCAGGCCAGTAATATCCACGCGCCATAGCCAGTCGCTGCCACATTATAGCGCCCTGCTGCTTGTCTAAAGCAAACATATTTCGATAGCACGCCGCTCATTACAAGATTAAAAGCCACATGAGCAGCTGTTTACATCGCCTCTGCGATCAACTCCAGCCAGTGCTTAACGGGCACACCCGCCCTGCTTTCGAGATGCAGGTGGCAACCGATATTCGCGGTGGCGATAATGTCGGGGCGCTCACTCATCAATGCCGTGAGTTTGCTCTCCAGTAGTCGTTGCGACATCTGCGGTTGCAGGATCGAGTAGGTGCCCGCAGAGCCGCAACAGAGATGACCATCCGGTACTGTGGTCAGCTTAAAACCGAGCTGGCTAAGGATGGTTTCGACACGGCCATCCAGCCGCTGTGCATGTTGCAACGTGCAGGGCGTCTGAAAGGCGACTTTTTTGTCGGGCACATTTAGTTTGAGCGATGATAGATCTTCATTCGCAATGACCTCGCACGGGTCTTTTGCCAGCGCAGAAATCTTTGCCGCTTTCGCGGCATATTCCGGATCATTTTTGAGCGCCTCGCCATACTCCTTCACCATCGCGCCACAACCGCTGGCGGTGATGAGAATCGCTTCATGTCCGGATTCAATGAGCGGCCACCATGCATCGATGTTGCGCCGCATAAACCCCATCCCCTCATCATGCCGGGTGAGATGATAGTTGACCGCACCACAGCAGCCGGCAGTCGGTGGTGTGGTAAGGGTGATGCCGACTCTATCCAGTATCTTTGCCGCGGCACCATTGGTGCCGGGTTTAATGACCGATTGAGCACATCCTGCCAGCGCGATCATCCTGCGCGCATGTTGTCTCTCTGGCATTGATGATGTGGCCTGTCGTGCTGGCACCTTTACCTTTAATGCCATTGGCAAGATGGGTTTTATTATTTGTGAGAGCTTAACCAGCGGGGCCAGCCGTTGTGGGTACGGCAGGATGGCACGCAGCGCCCTGCGGGTGAACCGATCCGGCAGTGAGCGTGCCACCTTCCGGTCGATATACTCGCGCCCAATCTCAACCAGACGACCGTATCTCACCCCGGAGGGGCAGGTGGTTTCACAGGCGCGACAGGTGAGGCAGCGATCAAGGTGGGTCTGTGTCTTCGCAGTCACCGCACTGCCTTCCAGCATCTGTTTGATCAGATAGATACGCCCACGCGGGCTATCAAGTTCATCACCGAGCTGCTGATAGGTGGGGCAGGTAGCGGTACAAAAACCACAATGGACACAACTGCGTAAAATCGCATCGGCCTCCCTGCCGATACTGGTATCTTTGATGTCGTCTGAAAGTTCAGTCTGCATGGCTATTCGTGTGTGAGAATCTTTTTTTATAGGTCAGCGTAGAGGCGGCCGGGGTTGAGTATCCCGGCGGGGTCGAACGCCTGCTTGAGGCGGCGATGCAGTTGCATCACGCCACTCGCTGGCCGTTGAAATATTTCAGTAGCGACCGCGCCGCGGTGGAACAGCGTGGCATGGCCGCCCGCCGCACTTGCCTTTTCTCGCACCAGCTCAGGTTCGGCTTCACTCAGCAACCAGCGCTGTGCGCCGCACCAGTCGATAAACCACCCCCCCGAAAGATCGATAGGCGCTGTTTCGGCTGGCAGTGATAGACGCCATAGCGGAAGATCCGACTGAAAAAAGGGGTGTTGATGCTCTTTAACCGACTGCCAGAATGTATCGCTGTCGTGATGCGGTTCGCCACCGATCAATTGTCGCGCACTCTCCACCGAGGTTTTAGCGCCACTCAACCGCAGGTATAAATGGTCACCGTCATAACAGGCGGCACTGAGCGGGAGCGATTTACCCGACCACCGGTTCATCATATCAAGGGCCTGTGCGAATGGGCTTTGCTGTATCAGCGTGGTCTCTGCCGCCTGTTTTGGCAGCACCTTGAGACTGATCTCCAGCAATACACCAAGTGTCCCCATCGCACCGGCCATCAGGCGTGAACAGTCGTAACCGGCGACGTTCTTCATCACCTGTCCCCCAAAGTTGAGGATCTCGCCACGACCGTTGATCAGCTTGACGCCGAGCACATAGTCACGCGCCGAACCACCGAAGGGACGGGCAGGACCGGAGAGACCACCGGCGATGGTGCCGCCGAGAGTGGCGTTAGGGCCAAAATGCGGTGGCTCGAACGGCAGTATCTGCCCTGCATCGGCCAGTGTCTGTTCGAGTTCGCGCAGTGGCGTGCCGGCGCGGGCGGTGATCACCAGCTCTACCGGGTCGTAGCTGACAATGCCTTGATGGCCACTGACCGCCAGTGGTGTCGCTTCACTGATGTGACCGAGAAAATCTTTGCTGCCGCCGCCCTGTATCTGAAGTGGTGTACCCTTTTGGCTGGCAGCGACTACCTGCTGCTGCAACTGCTGGCTGAGATCCTGATTCATACGCGGTTACAATTCGTCTGGTTGGGTCTGGGTCTGTGTATGGGGTGGTTCACCGCGCTCCTGCGTAGGCAGTTGGCGATATTCAGAACAGCGCTTTGGCGTCGGCACCGCCTTGCCGGGGTTGAGCAGACCGGCAGGATCAAAGGCGTGTTTCACCGCGTGAAACTGTGTCAGCTCCTCATCGCTGAATTGCAGGTGCATCTGCGCCAGTTTTTCAATGCCGACGCCGTGCTCACCGGTGATGCTGCCGCCAGCCTCGATGCACAGCTCCAGTATCTTGCCGCCAAATGCTTCGGTGCGCGCTAGCTCGCCGGGGATGTTGGCATCGTAGAGGATCAGTGGGTGCAGGTTACCGTCGCCGGCGTGAAAGACGTTGGCGACGCGCAGGTCATATTCTTTCGAGAGTTCGCCCATGCGGCGCAGTACATAGGGCAGATGTTTACGTGGAATGGTGCCGTCCATGCAGTAGTAGTCGGGGGCGAGGCGGCCGACTGCGGGGAATGCCGCCTTACGTCCCTTCCAGAACGCCTCGCGTTCCGCCTCATCGCGCGCTGTTCTAACCTCGGTGGCACCACACTGTTGCATGATCTCGCGTACCACTAAAATCTGTTCCGACACCTCTTCATTCGTGCCGTCGAGTTCGCACAGCAGAATCGCCTCGGCATCGGTGGGGTAGCCGACATGGGCAAAGTCTTCGGCGGCCTGGATCGCCAGCTTATCCATCATCTCAAGGCCGCCGGGGATGATGCCGGCGGCGATCACTTCGCCCACGGCAGTGCCCGCCTTTTCGACATCGTCAAACGCGGCCAGGATCACCTGGGAACGCTCGGGAACAGGGGTGAGTTTTACCGTCACCTCAATCACCACCCCGAGCATCCCTTCGGAACCGTTGATCAGTGCGAGCAGATCATAGCCGCTGCTATCCAGTGCATCCGATCCCAATGTGATCAGGTCACCCTCCATTGTTATCAGTTTGACCTTGCGCACGTTATGCACGGTCAGTCCGTATTTCAGGCAGTGGACCCCGCCGGAGTTTTCGGCGACGTTACCCCCGATGGTACAGGCGATCTGTGAGGATGGGTCGGGCGCATAATAGAGTCCGTGCGCGGCGACGGCCTGAGAGATCGCCAGATTACGCACACCGGGCTGAACCACCGCGGTGCGGGCGGCTGGGTCGACACTGAGGATCGACATAAACTTCGCCAGACTGAGCACCACGCCATCGCCCATCGGGGTCGCACCACCCGAAAGGCCAGTGCCGGCACCGCGAGCGATCACCGGCACACTATGTAGGTGGCATAGACGCATGATCGCCTGCACCTGCTCAAGAGTACTCGGCAACACCACAATCATCGGCAGCTGGCGATAGGCAGAGAGCCCATCACACTCATAGGGGCGCAGGTCCTCTTCATCGTAGAGAACAGCGTCGCCTGGGATGATCTGTCGCAGCCTTGCCACCAGTGCCGCTTTGTCTAAAGTGGGTTTATGCGCAACAGGCTTGCTCGCGACAGGCTTATTCGCGATAGACTTATCTGCAATAGAATGGTCGGGCACCGCGGTGCTGTTTTCTATGGCTGCAAATTGTTCGCTACTCATCTTGCCTTCTGAATCCTTCATCACATTTTTAAAATGATACACCCGAATATTATCTATCCCTGTGTCGTTGCTTCAACCGCTATCTCACGCGTGGTTGGCGATAGACGTTGAAACGCCGTTGCCAATGCACCATTATCACCGACATTACCGGGGGAAATCACTACCGGCAGGTTGGGATAACGTGCGTGCAGTCGAGACAGCGTACCACAGAACAACCCGGCAGCAGCTGCCCAGGTACCCGCAAGGTTAGTAGGGCAAGACCGCTGCTCAGCACATCGTTCGAGGTAACGCCCCCTTTAATGATGAGAAAATCGATGGTCGACGACAAGTTGTATTCCAGGCCCATCATGAACGCCGAGACCATATCACCAGAAGCGAGGCGTGATGTCTGATCATAAAAAACCAGCTCCTGACGCGAGGTGTTGATGACCGGGGTGAGTCCGTCTTCATGCGCCAGCATGATCTTTCGTAACAACTTTATATAGCCATTCACGATCACCGCCGATACGACTGATTCAGGAGGTCTCACTGGCAACCATGCCAGAATATCCAGGTCAAGGTGAGCCAGCCCCTCACTTTCGACTAACTTCTTTGATAAAGTTGACTAACCAGCGCCTGAATTCCCAAAAATGAGTAATTTACGCGACGTCTTCTCTTCACTACCCCCAGGACTAGACTGCATCGTTATAAACCCATACATTGCTTGAATATTCTATTTTATTCAGGCGACAGGCCCTGCGAATCATGTTCCCCATCACCATCCATCCTCCGCACCAGAACGACATGAACCACTCTGTATTTAACTTTTCTGCTCGAGCCTGTTTTTATTGGCCATAGTCAGCTTACTCACAACTAGCCCATAGGAATCTTTCGCTAAATCAATCAGCAGCTGATCGGGCACCTCACCTGTCAGTGAAATGGTGATCCAGTGCCTCTTGTTCATGTAGTAACCGGGAACGATCGCTTCGTACTGGTTTACCAGAATCTCGCCATCGGCAGGGGTACATTTGAGTGTCACTCTCGATGGTGTCTCATTTTGCGATACCAGCGCAAACATTTTACCCATCACCTTAAACACCCGCGCATCTGGGCCAAAGGGATAACTTTCCTCTGAGCCTTTGAATTTAGCGAACTGTTTTTCGAGGGTTTCTTTTTTCATTGGTTCTTTATATCAATTCAACATCAGGCAGATTTCGATACACTTCATCATAGGACTGAGAGTTCTCCAGCACATCCACGACAAGCGGCAGCGGCTCTGCCCATATCTCTGGTAGATCGGCCTCACACGTGGAATTTAACGCAAACGCGAGTTGTTCATGCGGCGGGGTAAACTGTGCATCAACCCCTGCTTTATTCCCACGGGCGTCGATGCGGTACCAGCCGTGGTTGTTAAGGTAGATGGCGTTGAGGCCATGCAGACAATAGGGTGCGCCCTCATCACCGACACTCAACCGTTGATAACATAAACCCGCAGGCACGCCATTGGCTCTTAGCAATGCCGCCAGCAAATGGCTCTTAGCATAGCAATAGCCGGTTTTATACCGCAACACATCAGAGGCCTTACAGGTCACCGGATTCAATTTGTAATCAGCGCTATGCCTGATGTTATCCCGCACCCATTCAAAGCAATTTTCTGCAGTCGCTTCATCAGTGTCGTCGTTCGATGATAATGATTCGGCTAGCGCCTTGATGTCGGGGTGAACCCAATCGATGTATGCAGAGGATACCAGGTATTTTTTCATATCTTGATAATATTCATTGATACGCCAGCCATCTCTTCCTGCGGTCGAAGTGACAGATAATCACCACCCAAAAACGGCAGTGCTGGCCCTGCTAACCTGGTATCGAACAACATTTCGATCAACCATGCTGCCACCAGTTTCATGGGGCATATTTGGCAAAGACTTCCGCACCGGTCATATTCTGAGTCTCATTGGAGAAACTGTAATAAGCGGGCTTTTCATCAATGAATATTTGATGATCAAAAACGAAGTTATCATCATCGTCAAATATTCCCACCATCATAATATACTCACCACTTTCTTTTAACCTGTAAAACAGGTGCGTTCCACAGTTTTTACAAAAACCGCGTTCAGCCCAGTCAGATGAATCATAAACCCCGATATTTTCTTTTCCTTCAAATGACACACCATTCCCACAACTCACTGCCAGTAAGGGACCGCCGGTCCATCGTCTGCACATACCGCAATGGCATGAGCCAACATTGTGGCTCATCTTTGAAGCTGTCACTTTAACCTCTCCACAAAGACAACGACCTTTACCCATGGTTGTTTCTGACATTTTACCCTCCTTAATAAGGATCTAACATCTTAAAATCACATTAGTGACGACAGTACGTTGAATCAAAACCACTGAACTACGCCTCTACTTCTGCATGCCGAAAACATGAGACCAGGTGGTCATTCACCATCCCGACCGCCTGCATGTACGCATAACATGTGGTGGGACCGACAAACTTGAACCCTCTTTTTTTTAGATCCTTGCTCATTATCTCGGCTTCAGGCGTACTCGCCGGCACACCCGACATCTTTTTCCATCTGTTGTGGACTGGTTTGCCACCCACAAAGGACCAGATACAGGCATCAAAACTGCCATACTCCTTTTGTATCGCCAGAAAACATTTGGCATTCTCCACCGCAGCATTTGCTTTTAACTTGTTTCTCACGATGTCAGGATTCTGCAATAGTTTTTCTTTTTTTGCACCAGAATAGCGCGCCATCTTTCGCACATCAAAATTATCGAACGCCTTAAGGTAGCCTGCCCGCTTTTGCAGGATGGTGGCCCAGCTCAGTCCCGACTGCGCCCCTTCTAGAGTCAGCAACTCAAATAGCAGTCGGTCATCATGTATCGCCCCCCCACTCTTCATCGTGATATCTGATTTCTAATGGACTTTTATCAGCCCATGCACATCGTTTCATCAATCATCACCCTCAATGATGGCCATCAGGAACACCCATCTTTTGATAAACACCACATATACAGTGCGAAGCGACCGCTATTCTCCATCACCCTGCTCAACCGCCGCCTTAAGCAATCGCTTTCTCTGTTCGCCAATTTCATTCCAGTGTTTGTCGCATAACGCCCCTTCAAATGAATAGAGGTAATAACACACTGGCAATATTTCATTGGGGTATTTCGATTTTATCATCCGATGCGCATTCACGGCACCCACCATTCGTAAATCATCCTCAGAAGAAAGCCCTGCCTCATTAAGACGAGCAGCGATCTTTTCCCCGATGTTTTTCAGCTCTGTCAGTTTTCTATTCTGTGACACCGCCGCACTCCTGTTCCCAGTCGAACCTACCTTCTGGAAGAGTGTATTCACTCATCACAAACCGTCCGTAGATAATCCTGCAACGTCCGCCCTGGTAGCAATTCAAAAACCTCCTCCAGCAGACTCACATGTGTCATCCGATCCAGTCTGAAATTGCGAAACTCGTCGCGTAGTTCACACCACGCGGTCAGCGTCCACACCTTGCCCCAGTAAAATAGTCCTAATGGATGAACAATGCGGACCGATGGCTGACCATCTTCTCGCCTGTAATTAAACTCGATCTTTTGCTGCTCTTTGATGCCGACACGTAGCAGTTGCATTCGCTTTGCAACGCGCGGGTCAACACCAAAGTCTGGCACCAGGATATCTTCACGTGCCAGTTCATCGCGCAGGTGTTCCGGCACAGCGGATTCAATCTTGATCATCGCCTGGGTGGCCGCGCTAGCGAGCCCCTGATCGGTCCATGCCTGCACCATGCGTACGCCGATCAACAGTGCCGAGAGTTCTTCTTCATTGAACATCAACGGGGGCAGGTGAAAACCAGGCAATAGACGATACCCGCTACCCGCCTCGCTGGAGATCGGCACGCCTGACAGTGACAGGTCCTGCATGTCGCGGTAGATGGTGCGTTCTGAAACTTCGAGTTTGTCTGCGATCTCGCGCGCGGTGACAACGCGATCTTTCCGTAACAGCTGGATAATCTGGAAGAGGCGATCTGCGCGACGCATTAATCTGTCCCGCTCCCAGACAATCTCAATTCAGAGGTCATTGCGCGCGCAGCGAAGCAATTTCGTAATTCAACGATACTTCCAGAACCGGGATTACTTCGCTGCGCTCGTAGTGACAATTTTTTCACTGAATCACACACCCTTAATAAAAATGAAATACACATTCCTAATCAAACGGCACCTCCAGTGCATTACATAAAAACCGCATATAGGGAGTCGCCAAGGCATAGCGTTTCATGATCTCTTTTTTCAGCTGGCGGGAGGTGATAAGATCTGGCGCAAGATCCTGAATCGCGATAAAACTCTTACGCCGCAGGTCTTCGATCATCGGGTGGTCTCTGCTGAAACCGCGCGGCGAAGTCTTGAGCAGCTCACCACCCAGACGGTAACCCTTTTTAAAAGGTTTGTGGTCACGCGCCTTCAGCCACTCCTGTTCACGCTCTGCGATTCGGTCACGAATCTTGCCAAGCGATGGCCCATCCGGACACCACACACCGGCACCGAGGAAACATTCACTCGGCGAAATATGCAGATAATAACAGGGGGCGTGGGCGTCCTTACCCATGTTGTGGCGTAACTGGATACCGATATTGGTCTTAAACGGCGTCTTGTCTTTTGCAAACCGGGTATCGCGATAGACCCGCATCAGCGAACCACCCACCTTCTTCGGGATCGCGAGAAAATGTGGCGAGAGCTGCGGCAACTCTTGCGCCACATCGGCAATCAATTTAAGCGCTGGCGAACGCACACACCCTTCATACTCTGCCCTGTGTTCCTGAAACCACTCACGCCGGTTGTTATCTGCCAGGCGATCAAGAAAATCAAAGGTCGCCATACTGAAGTATGCGTCCGCCATAGCTCATCCCTATTTTGTATATGAAATCAGTGACAGCATAGCGCCTTGCGGATCGGTAATCACACAAAATCGGCCCACATCCGGAATATCCTGCAGCGGCACACACACCTTGCCGCCCAGCGCCTCGGCCCGAGCCGCACTGGCATCGGCATCTTTAACCGTCACATAGCCGCCCCACATCGGTGGCATCTCGCCCGCCTCGGGTGGCCTCTTCATGATGCCGCCGATCTCATCACCATTACTCTTCAGCGTGGTGTAGTCCATGCCACCGCAGACGACATCTTCCATCTGCCAGCCAAACAGCTCACTGTAAAACTGTTTGGCGGAATTGACATCAGAGGTGAGTAGTTCGTTCCAGCTAAAGCGCCCCGGCTGTTTCAGTGCTTCTAACATTGTGCATCTCCTTATTATTGAATCGTTAACATTCTGGAGACTGCAGCGTAACAATGGACTACTGACAGCATCGTGTCAGCAGGATGAAAACGGGTAAAAAAAGATATGCACGAACGCGACACAGTCTGAAACTGCATCGTGTCATTTCTTATTTTTCTGGTAATCCGGCCTCAGGAACCGAGACCTCTATCAGGACAAAGCTAAACACGGCTTGGAAATCGCTCCCCCTCAACCCATCCCCAAGCCATGCCCAGCTAAGTGAAGCTATTCTAACCAAAACTGGGTTAAGCAGTACAGTCTTTATGCATAAAAATTTAAAGGGATTCGCATAATTTTGTAGTTTTTTTGAGGCCGGCTCTTACCGCTAACATAAACACCGGCCTTTGAAATAATATCTCGAATACAACTACTTTGCAGTTAGCCCCTCCTGTGCAAGCTGCCTGATGTGTAGCAGGAAATCAGTATGGCCAAAAAACCATAAATTGATAACCGCAATTACAGCCGGCATCACCAGCCAGAACAACAACTTACCCAACCAGCTGTTGGCAAGGTTTTTCGTGACGTCTGCCGATTTTGAGCGCAGTGATGACTCCACTTCTTTCATGCCCTCTGCTGCGAGATCGGAAAGAGAAAGTAACTTACCCTTTTCCACCAGTGATTCCAGCAGGGCAGGTGCATCCGAATTCTCCAGCCAGATGTTTGCCGCCGCGGCTCCCTGCTGCTGCATATTTTCGATCAACTGATATTTCTTTGCCAGGCGCTCGTTGGCAGAGATCAGCCCTTCGGTATTGAATTCAGTCATGCCGAGTCGCGACACCAGGCAGCGCACCATCACACGATGTGCCTTCTTCCGGTTAATACGCCCTGTTTTTACGAGCGCAGCGATCGCCCCCATAAGGCGCAGACAACGACCATCCCGGCGGTAGTAGCGACAACCTCACGCACCGAGACGGCCTCCATCTGGTGATCGATAAACTCACCCAGCACAGCGTGGGAAACTGCTGACGGGCGCCTGGCGGCACCCTCGTTTTGCTGCTGTTGTGATCTCGGATGGTGAGCCATCGACGCTCCGGAAAAGTAGTAATGCCATACGCTGCAAGCGCTATAGCGCCTAAGAGCAGGTCGATAAAAGAGAGGCGCCAACGCCAACTCACTCACCACACTACGCAGTACACTCAACCTTTACGGTGAAGGCTATCTCGCGCGACAATCATGCCATTAATCAGCAGTGCCTCCTCCTGTTGCCCGCTGAAATATGTTCGCGTCGTCCGGGCGCATCAGGAACAGAGGGTTATGATGGGCCGCTCGTAACGGCATCCAGATAGACCACTCTGTTCCGCCCCTCCTCTTTCGCCCTGTAAAGTGCTTTGTCTGCCCGCTCTAACAACGACTGAGGATCGTCTTCACCAGAGCAGGTGGTGACACCCCCGCTGACGCTCACATCGATGAGCCCTTCATCATATTTAACAGGTGATGACGAGGTGTGGGCACGGATACGCTCCGCAATGCGAAGAGATGTCGCCATATCAGCGCCGGGCAGGATCGCCAGAAACTCCTCGCCTCCCACACGACCAACCATATCCGCATCACGAATCGATGCCCTGAAACGATTCGCCACCTGCTTTAATACCAGGTCGCCGGCATGATGTCCGTGGCTATCATTTATCTGTTTGAAAAAATCAAGATCAAGCATGATGATCGACAGGCTCTCACCACTGCTGCCGGCAACGCTAACGCTTCGCTCCAGCTCTTCCATGATCTGGCTACGACTGAAAACAGCTGTCAGACTGTCAATACTGACGCGATCCTGCAGTGCTCGCTGGTGATCTTTCATCTTCTCGATTGAGCGCGTCAAACCCTGCACCTGGACGTTATGGTAAGCCTCGATTGCTAATGACATATCGAGCGAAACAATCTTGAGCAAAAACAGCAACAGCGCTTCAAAACGCCCCTCTGGTAACGTCTTCCTGATACTGGAAAGTATAAGATGTTGCTGAATATGAAAACCACACTGATAGGTCGTTAAGGGTAATCCCACCCAGGCATGTGCAAGTCCCGCACGTAGGCGGCTCTCAAAATAGGCCTCCGTATCAAAACCGATCCCCAGTGTTAACAGATACTCTGCCTGAGTCTTTTTCAGGTGACTTAGCAAGTCATCGCTATCGATCAGCCTTTGTGCGACGGGATCGCTCATGATCTTGCTATAAAAGCGTTCGATGATCTCATCGAGGTTCGGCTCGATAACCCCGTCTAACAGCTCCGCCGCCAACAGGTGATCGCCCTCGACGAGATCCAGCAATTCGAGTCGCTGTTGTCGCTGCACACTATCCAGCCCAAATTTTTCACACAGTGATTCCGAAGATACTTGAGTGAAGTCATTCATGACGCATCCTGCCTTTGCTCAGGTGATGACAGCAATTGTACTTGAGCTAACATTTCCCCGCACTTGAGTGAGCCAGGGGCGTCAAAATACAGGCGCCACAACCATTTTATGACCTCATCCGGGGCCCTGAATTTTTTTTGTCCATGGAAAAAACATATATGTATAAGCACCTTATCTTGCCACAGGTTTTTTAAGGTTTAATTCAGCTTCAGCGCCTAAAATTCCATTCTCGGCACAAGACAGAATAATGATCGATCAAACTGATGAACACAAACAGAGAACAGTCGAAATATGATTTAAGGCACTATACGTTTATCGCCCTGGTGGTATCGCTACTACTGGCCGCCAGTGGAATCATGAGCTACAAGCTCTATATCCTCAACTATCCGCTGGCAGGACTGATCCCCTCCATCAGTTACCAGGTGGATGTCAATATCGATACTACTGGTCATGGCGATGATATCTCTGTCCAGACCTATCTGCCACGCAGTGATAGCCGTCAGTTCATCTCAGAGGAAGGGAATTCCTCAGGGCTGTTCAATCTCAGCATTGAAAACAGACCGCTTAACCGGATTGCACGCTGGAGTGCCGAGAACATTCAGGGACTGCAGAAAATTCGCTATTCCTATTCGGTTGAGGCAAAACATATTCGTTATGAGATTCCGGATGAGATGGCGATCCCGCACAGCTATCCGGAGGATCTTCAGGAATACCTACAGGAGACCCAGGGGATTCAGGTTAACGATCCGCTCATTGAAGAGACGCTTGATAAACTTTTCCCCGGCGGACCACTCACCATTCTAAATGCAGTCACCACCATCCATCGCCACCTGCAGGACCAGTTCCCCAACCGAAAATTTTCCGGGTTTACCGACGCGATCACTGCACTGAAACTTGGTGAAGCGAGCTGTAACGGCAAAAGCCGCCTGTTTGTAGCACTTGTGCGCAAGCTGGGAATCCCCGCCCGCCTGGTGGGTGGGCTGATCCTGAAAAGTGGCAGCAAGCGCACCTCTCATCAGTGGGTTGAAGTCTATATCGCAGGTCACTGGGTCCCTTTCGATACCATCAACGATCACTTTGCCAGCATTCCAGCCAACTTTCTCACTCTCTACTATGGCGATCTGGTGCTATTCAAACACACCTCAAACATCAACTTTACCTATTCGTTTAACACCCTCAAACGACTGGTACCCCAACGAGAAGCACTCGACGCTATCGACCATTCAGGCTTTAACATCTTTAATCTCTACACCATCTTCGAGCAGGTGGGGATCTCACAGAACCTGCTGAAGATCATCCTGATGATTCCCATTGGTGCACTGGTGGTAGTGGTCTTCCGTAATGTTATCGGCGTCGAAACCTTTGGCACTTTCCTGCCTGCACTGATTGCCGCCGCCGCCAGAGAGACTGGTTTGCTGTGGGGATTGGTCGGCTTTGTGATGATCATCCTCGTCTCCTCACTGGTACGAAAGGTGCTCGACTGGCTACAGCTGCTTCACTCCCCCAAGATGGCGATCATGCTCAGTACTGTGGTCATTGTGATGATGACAATGACGGTGCTGAGCGTCCACTTCAATCTGTTTGAGCTGGCGCATGTAACGCTCTTTCCTATCGCGGTACTCGCCATCACTGCAGAGCGCTTTGCAATCATCGAAGCCGAACAGGGCACCCGCAAGGCGTTCAGAATCACGCTGACGACGCTGATCGTCATCAGCGCATGTTATGCCGTGATGGATTCACTTTTTCTGCAAAGCCTGTTCCTCGCCTTTCCTGAAATGTTACTGGTTGTGATCGCACTCAACCTGTGGCTGGGAAAATGGATCGGCATGCGTGCGACCGAGTTCTTCCGTTTCCGAAAACTGATCTTTGCGCGGGACTAGACCATGCTAAGCAGACTCATTAAGCGCCTGATGGAGATACGCGAAAACGCTCGCAATGTGCTCTCGATGAACAAGCGTAACCTGAGCTATATCTATCCCAGCAATCACAGACAGCATTTCCCAGTCGCGGATAACAAGCTGCTCACCAAGGCGTTACTAAAGGAGAGCAATGTGACAATGCCTCGGACACTGGCCACATACGACTCCTTTTATGAACTGAACAGCCTGGCAGATGACCTTGCGCGCCACGGCGATTTTGTCATCAAACCTGCCAGGGGCAGTGGCGGCGGTGGCATTATCGTATTCATCGACAGACAGCAGTCACACTGGATCACGCCAGGGGGCAAACGTTTTACTCTGGATGATATCAAGAAACACATCACTGACATCATCTTCGGCATCTACTCCTTTGGGCTCAACGACGTCGCGATTATCGAACAACGCATCACTCAGCATCCCGGTATTACTCGCCTCAGCCCATACGGACTCGCCGATCTACGCCTGATCACCTATCGGCACCATCCGATATTATGCATGGCACGTATCCCAACGGTTGCATCCGATGGCAAGGCGAATCTCCATCAGGGGGCCGTTGGTCTCGGTATCGATATGGATACCGGGATAACTCGCCACGCCATTCTGCAGGAAAAGGATATTACCCACCACCCTGACACCGGCAAACCGCTGCTTGAACAGCAGATTCCATACTGGTCTCGTGTCATTGAAATGAGCCACACCGCCGCCGGCAGGGCACCACTCAAGTATCTTGGCATAGACATCTCCATCTCGGACAACGGCCCCGTGTTGCTTGAGATAAACGTGCGCCCGGGGCTGCAGATTCAGAATGCCAACCAGCTGGGAATGCGAGGGCTGCTTGAAGCAGTAAGAGAAGAGGAAAACCGCACGTGAAGCAGAACCTGGCAACATTACTACGCGAGAGCTTTATCCCGGTCACACTGGTAATTACGCTGATCTTTATTCTGCTGCTCTACGTACAATATCGATCTGCCATCGATGCCAACCAGATCACCCTGATTGAGATTGAACCCAGCTCGCCGTCGCTAAGCCTTGATGGCCCAGTTGAAGAGGCCGGCACCGAGCTTGGAAAATTGATCAGCACCAGTCGCACTAATGACCCTCTGTATGTCAAAGCCCAGGCACTGATCGCCGGCGGCAAGCTTCTTGATGCGGAAAAATTGCTGCGTAAAGCACTCACAGAAAAGGTCACCTCCGAAACTTTGAATGATCTCGGAGTACTCTATTATAAAATGGGTGATCGCAGACGCGCGCTAACTCAGCTCGACCTTGCGCTCTCCACCCCACCTGTCTACGCCAGCGCCTATTTTAACCGCGGCGTTGTTCTCACCGCAGATGGCAAGTACCAGCAAGCGATCGGTGATTACCAGTCGATGTTAAAGCAGATCCCAGGCCACTTCGAGGCGCAATACAATATCGGGGTCGCCTATCTGCGTCTCGATAACTATCAGAGCGCCACCGGGGCCTTTGGGCTCGCCAGCAGGCTCACAGGGGGCTCGCGTAAAGCTAAGGCGCTTTACAACCAGGCCATCGCTCTACGGGCGATGGGTAACCGCGAGCAGGAGGCGAAATCGGCATTTGGAGCCGCCATTCGCCTGAAACCAGACTATCTGGATGCGCGCGTGGGGCTGGTAACGTTACTTCCGCAAGATCAGGATGGGCAACAGAAGGCGTTAAACGAACTGGATAGAATCATCAGCCTCAAACCCAGTTTCTCACGCGCATATTTTCATAAAGGGCGCATATACAACGATCAGAACAAAACCAGGGCTGCTATCGACGCTTATCAAAAGGCGATCCAGTTTAAACCCGAATACAGTAAGGCCCGCTACAATCTCGGGCTGTTACTACTCAACGAAAAGAGGTGGTCAGCCGCTCACCAGCAATTTGAGTGGATTCTCAAACGTAATCCAACCCATGTACGCAGCATCTTTAACCTGGGGAGGGCCGCCTATGGCGAAAAGAATTACGACATGGCACTGCAACAGTATCACAATGCAATTTATCTCATGCAGGGTAATTATCCTGAGGCCTACCTCAACGTCGGACTGGTTCATGTTGCCAGAAAAGAGCGCGCCCTCGCTGAACAGGGGTACAGGGAAGCGATTCGCCTGAGGCCAGACTACCAGGAGGCATGGTACAACCTTGGCATCAATCACATGCAGCAAAAACAGTATGATGCTGCGATCGAAGCGTTTCAGTCGGCGCTGAAATACGCGCCGGATTATTACCAGGCCTGGTTCAATCTGGGCATCATCTATACCCGCACAGCGCAGAACGATAAAGCCATCAACGCCTACCTGGAGGCCCTGAAGATTCGCCCCGACTATCACACGGCACGCATCAACCTCGCCATCAGATACTCGCAGGCAGAACGTTATACAGATGCCATCAATCTATACAGAAGGGTAGTCGAACAGGATGAAAGCTACGCCAAGGCGTGGTTCAACCTTGCGCTGGCATATAGCAAGATTGATAACCATGTTGCCGCCGAAGGGGCCTTCCGGCGCCTGCATGAACTTGCCCCCGAAGATAGTCGTGTGCTTCGCCTACTTGCACGAAGCCTGTTAAAGCAGAACAAGGTCGATGAGGGAATTCAACTCCTTCGAGACGCCACAGATGCAGAACCCGGAAACGCCCGCCTTCACCGCGAACTCGGACGCGCACTGCGCCAGGGAGGTTTCCGCAAGGAGGCCAGAGCGGAATTCGCAAAAAGCAGAAGACTTTCTGCGGACAAAAAACCTTAAACCAGAGACGCAGGAGCCCCAAAGGAGCACCTCATGAAAATCAAACTTGACCGCCTGTTAACATATCCTCTACTTGCGCTGACATCCTCGGCTGTACTACATGCACAGGAGGTCGATCTCAATCACAGTGCCAGCGCGGCTGCTGGTTACAACAGCAACGTCTATCGCACAAATGACGTCAATTATATCGACTGGTGGCAAACAACAGCTCCACTCATCACACCGAACGTCCAGTCCGGATTTTTTACTGACCTCGATTATGAACTGGGCGCTCTCTATCCACTAAATGAAAAAGTAATGCTCAGCAGTAATCTCGACCTTGGCGGAAAGTTTTATCTCGATTCAGGGCTGACCAATGCCAACAAAACCCAATACGAAATCGATTTTGGCGCAAAGCGTATTCTATCCGGAAAAAAACGTCGTATCAGCGCCATGGAAGGCCGTCTCTTCATCGACAACGTCGATAAGACCTATTATGACCGCGATACAGGACTCGAGAAAATTGCAGGCATCACTGATGTTGCCGATCGCTATTCATACCGGGGAAATGGCGTTCAGTTCCGCTATAAAAACAAGATCGACAAAACATTCAAGTATGGTGGCGGCGTCACTATTGGCTCACGCGACTATACAGACACCATCGCCAACTCTCAGATGGATTACAGCTATACGACCCTTGAGGCCGATATTGACTACCAGCCCCAGAAAGCCACAACGCTCTCTGCCGGAGTAGAGAGAGAGGTGCAGGACTACGATGAGCGCCCATCACGAAACCTTGCCGGCAGCCTGTTTGCAAGCAATCCCACACTAGAATACACCTACTTAACGCTCTCCCTGGGAATCAGTCATAAACTCACAGACAACTGGACACTGCACGGTGATTACAAAAACAGGGAGCGCGACGACGGCTGGTTAAACTACAACGGCTACACCGCCCATAAACTCAAAATACGCGCCGTCCACAAACTTGACAATGTAAAGACAAAGCTCTCACTGAGCGCTCAGACACGCGACTATCCAAACGCCCTGGCATTCGATAAACCCGTGAACGGGGTTAATGTCAACAAAACCTACGACACCCTCTCCTGGTCGCTCTCCAGAGAGATCGAGCAGACAAAAAATCGTTCGTTATGGGGCAAGGTCGCCTACCATAATACGGACACCAACGACCTGAGATACAACTATGATCGCTACACCGTCTTCGCCGGTTATAAATGGAAATATTGAGGCAACCCCCCTAAACTACCCCATGGGGCATGTACCTGCCATCTCAGGATGGTAGACTACTGCCCACACTCCTTTCGAGACAGCTCTGAAAACAGATAATGCGACCATGCTTGAGAACAGTTAGATGAGAATCTGGGTAGATGCGGACGCTTGTCCGGTGGTGATCAAGGAGATCATCTTCCGCGCCGCTGAGCGAACAAAAGTTGAAACAACGCTGGTCGCTAATCAGTTCATACGCACGCCGCCGTCCCGTTATATCAAGATGCTCCAGGTGTCGCAGGGCTTTGATGTTGCGGACAATGAAATTGCTGAGCGCACTGAAGCGGGGGATCTTGTGATCACCAGTGATATCCCATTGGCAGCGGAAGTGATTGAAAGAGGGGGGCACGCACTGAGTCCTCGCGGCGAACTCTACACCACCGATAACATTAGGGCCCGCCTGAACATGAGGGACTTTATGGATACGATGAGGGCCAGCGGCATCGATACCGGTGGCCCACCAGCATTAAACCAGAGTGACCGCATGGATTTCGCCAACCATCTGGACCGGTTTCTAACCAGACATGCGCAGGGAACCGTAGAGACCAGGAAATGCTGATTCCATACGAACAACTCAGCGCCGATGCACTGCACGGCCTGATTGAAGATTTTGTTACCCGCCACGGCACAGACTACGGCAACATTGAGGTTTCACTTAACACAAAGGTAGAGCAGGTGCTGCGGCAATTGAAAAATGGCGATATCGTCATCGCCTACAATCACGATGAAGAGCAGTGCAACATCATCACCAAAGAGGCTGCACACAACCTGCTCGACCAATAATAAAAGCGTCCATGGTCGAACGCCATTTCTTTAAGCCCGAGAACTGGATGCCAGGCTAGCTGCCGCCGACATTCAGATCGTCAGTCTTACACAGCACATCTCAGTAATATTTTTTCACCTTTCATGCATTCATCCCGCTTACTCACAGCGCCCAAAGTTCAACCATCTGTCATTAAAAAATCATCGATTGTTAACAAAAGAGTCACGTTCTCGCCGTAACCTTTCAGGCTGATATAAAACCAAAGGAGAACAAAGATGAACTTTTACATTCAAGTATGGCCAAACCAGACCGCCACATTAATGCTGGAAAATGGCACCGCAGTCTGGACCTACCCCAGTGTTGAGGCTGCTGAAATGGACTTTAATGAGTGGCATCAACACCAGAGCAAAGAGAGCGCCATCCCCTCTTTCATGCAAGACCCTGCCTGCTCCACGATGCTGTAGGGCGGCATCTAAACCTGAAGGGGGCACCCCCTTCTGAACCCGAGCCGGAATTCCCCGCAGACGCCTAGAAACGATACATCAAGCCAAAACTGGCATTCAGGATATCCTCATCCACCGCGACAGTCGCGATATTGGCATCGATTGAAAATTGCTGAAGCGCAAAACGGGCCGCCAGGCCGCGACCAATCTCATAGTTTAGCCCAGCCCCCCAGAAGACATCGACGCTGGAGTCATTGCCACCGGCACGATCGTAATCCCAGCTGGCAAGCCCGACCTGCGCATAGGCAGCTAACTCGTTTGAGATACCAATATTGGCGACAACGCTACCATGGATGGCGCTTGCCTCACTCTTGCTCGGCGCCACCCCGACATCGCCAAAATCGGCCACCCCAAGTTCAATCGCAAGCAGCTCATTCAATGCGATTCCACCAAAGATGGATAATGACGGTGAGCTGTCGTTTGCCTTGTCATAGTCTGCACTACCAAGGCTGATACCGACATAAGGGACACCGCCCTCACCTATCTTGCTGTGGCTGACGACGATATCCGAATCAGCCGCGTTCACCACAGAAGAGGACAACATCGCCACAGCAGCACAAACAGTCATTGGTCGCATTTTCATCTTAGCATCTCCAGTAAAACAGGCCGGCCTTACATTCCAAATAGTGATTTTTCACGCTGCTTGCGGATCTCTTTTTCATCAGACCACTCAACGATACCGCTCTCAAGATGCATCACCTTGAGCGTAAACTTGTAATAGACATCCTTCACGTCATCGCTCTTTTTCACAATACTGCTCAGATTGCCATACATCATATATTCAGCACCGATCTGGCGTCCGACCTGCGCCGCAGTATCACGTTTCACCATGCCGCCTTCATTCTGAAAGGCGAGCTGCTCACGCACCTCAGCGACCTTGGTCATGTCGACAAAACGGAATTTGCCGGAGCGCAGAATGCGGGTAGAGATGGTATCGGTAATCGACTCGGTATCGATATGCTCAGTGGTCTTGTTTTTGATCTTGTCAACAAACATCACCGGACGACGCTCGCTGGTCACCTGCACAATTGGCGGGAAGGTCAGCACCGAGTCAACCATCTTGGCGGCGATCTGCTGTAGATCGGTCGAGCCGAAATCGATCGTGGTGGTCTCTACTTCGGTAGCGTCCTGGTAGGCCACCTTGTTGGCACAACCCTGTAGTAACAGCAACGAGGCCGCAATTAATGATACCCCTACTATGGATGAACGTTTATTGATCGACATCTATTATTGCCCCTTCACATTTAATCGATAACTCTTCACAGAACCATTTGGCGCAACCCCCTGCACACTAATACTCTGCGCGCCATGCAGGTTCACCGGCGTCCATGCATCGGTGCCGGCCTCTACTTCAAATTCATCGGCATCAAACCAGCTAAAACGATATGCCACAGACTTATCGCTACTGGTCAGGTTGCTCAACGTCAAACTAACCTCAAGCAACCCGGCAGTTTCACGTGTGCGCATATCAGATATGGTGATTTTATTGGCGAGGGCGTCGCTATGTATCAGCAGATGTTTTTTGACTTCCGCTGCATCCGGCCTGCCAATCGCCTCAATGCCCGAGGTACTACATCCGCCCAGCAATGCCATCAACAAAAGTGAAGCGAGCACCCTGGTAAAACCGTTACGGCATTTCATCTCGACCCTCCATATGCAGAAATCCTTAACTGAAGTACATTCTATATCGTTATCGCTCGCGCACGCAATCGACCGCCCGCGGCAATCACATGCACCAGCGTGGTTCGTCCTGGCTGGACATCGATAGTGAGCTCATCGCTGTGAATCCCGTCCCGTAGCGTCAGCGTCTGCTGTCCCACGTCAGCCACTGCATGCATGATCTGCACTTCGGCAGGCAACGTCAGCCAGCTGCGCAGGTCGGCGCGATTTAGCAACAGCTGCCCCAGCCCCGCCAGCGCACCAAATGCGCTATCCATCTGGTTATCCTTCATCTTCTCACGGGCGATCACACGCAGCCCCTGGCGTACAATCATCCCCGGCATCCGCTCTGACAGCGCCTTTGCGGCCATCGCCGACGGCTGCACGATGGTCTCGGTCTCCCCCAGCCGCGCCCCACCCAGACCAACCACCAGCGGGCGACGCGGCAGCTGGTTATTAAAATATGTCGGGAATACCATATTATTGGGCACCCCGCGGAGATCGATCAGGACATTGATCTCCTTCTTCTCCGGCACATAGCCCTGCTCATAGAGCACCACCAGCTTGCCCTCTCCTTTCGCGGGATAGGCCATCTTTTCAACGTCGACCGAATCTTTGATCTGTTCAAAATCTTCGGTCATATCAAGACGTTGAGCCAGACGCGCCACATCTCCACGGAGATAGCTGTTTTTGGGATAGATCTCCAGCGCCTTTTTGTAGTCGATATAGGCGTCGTTGTAGTCACCATTTAGTTCATAGATCAGCCCCGAGATGTAAAATGAGTAGGCGTTCTGAAAAGAGTTTTTCACCTTCGCAGCCATCGATGTCAGCGATGAGAACTTCTGCTCGTAATTTCGGTTCTGCCCGAGAATCATCGCCTTGTCGTCCTGCTTTTCGGCCCTGGTCAACGCCTCTTCATTTTCACGCAGCGCAAGCTGCTGCTCCAGATTGGCGCGCCGCACCTCGACCGCAGCGGCTTCAAGATCTTTTTGGCGAAGAAAATTCAACGCCTGAAAGCTGTGAACAAAGATCCGTTCGTAGGTTTCGCCCTGGTACGGAATCGCATTTTCATTCAACATCACCGCACTCGCCTTGCCCGCCGCGCCGGACGCAGTGATCTTTGCCTGCGCCTCCACGGCCTCAAATTCGGCCAGCACCGCTTCAAAATCCTGGATGCTCGTCGCGGTGTCATCGGCAATCTGCGAGATACGTCCGCGCTCCATTAGATAGAGGACCTTGTCTGAACCCTGACTTTTTTTCTCCAGCGCCGACTGCGCAGCACCGAATTCACCCGTGGCAATCTGCTGTTTAATCCCCTCGACCTGTGATGGATATGGAGTGAATATCGAATTGGTAGCGCAGCCGCTCAACAGAGCAGAAACACCCAGCATCCCCCATAGCACAGTAATCTTCACGCTCATCCAGACTCCAGTTTGCATACATCCATGATAGATTTTTTGAGCGTCACGACACCCTCGACAGTGGCATCAACCACTGGCACTCCTTCAAGTTGATATATACCCGCTTTAAGGGTATAAAAACAAGCTCATTAACCGCGGAAAATCTGACATGCCAGGGATCTTTATCAATTATCGTCGCGAAGACTCGGAAGGGTATGCCATCACCCTGCAGGACCGACTCGCCAAACACTTTGGTGAAAAGCAGCTCTTCATGGATGTCGATAATATAGAACCAGGGCTCGATTTTATGGAGGCGATCGAGAAAAGCCTCTCCTCCTGTCATGTGGTACTGGTACTGATCGGTGCTCGCTGGCTTGATGCGAAGGATGAACAGGGTATACGACGCCTGGAGAACCCCGATGACCCACTGCGTATTGAGATTGAGCGCGCGCTCTGCAGTGACGCCCGTGTCATCCCGATACTGTTACACGGCACCGCCATGCCGGAGAGTGACAAACTACCAGAGTCGCTGGCACCCCTAACACGCCGCCACGCGATCGAGATCAGCAGTAGCCGCCGCGACTATGACCTCGAACGACTGCTCACTACCCTTGAGAAGATCCCGGGGCTCGAACCGCTTGCCAGTCATGAAGAGGCAACTGAAGCTGAACCCGCAGCGGCGGCTCACGCTACTCCACCGCCCCGTAGTAACGCGCTGAAACACGGCATTACTGGCGCCGGCATCACGATACTACTGCTGATTACACTGGCACTGTTCAATGACGATGAGACAACGACCCAGATAACACCTCAGCCTGCTGCCCCCGTTCCTGGCCCCGATCTAATCCCGCAGGAGATTAATAAAAACGTTAACCCTCCGGCCACCCCCCCTGCTGTCAACGCTAACCTGCCAATGACCAATGTTAACCTGACTGGTATCTGGTTTGATGATGATGGCACCCGTTTTGAGATCACCCAGAAAGGCAACACAATTATTGCTGCGGGCTTCAACATATTTGGCATGACCACCAAGCAGATTCACGGTACCATTCAGGGCGACACACTCGTCTTCACGCTGCAGGACGGTTTTGTCGAAACAGATGGTACCGCCACTCTCAATATGGATGGAGATCACCTCGACTATATGCTGGTCGATGGCAGTTTCAGCGAGGCTGGACAGCTCCATTTTAATCACACACGTAACTAGGCCCGCTTCGCAACACGGAGAGCGTTATCAGATAAGGTTGAAAGCGCGAGTCTAAACATCACTGGCACAACAGTAACATTGAGGAATACCCCATGAATGCTACCAGAAACTTACCGCGCTTAAGCAGCCTGTTATTTCTGCTCCTATTTCCACTCGTCTCGTTGGCGCATGTCCATCTGGATAAAAGCATTCCTGCCAAAGGAGAGCGTGTATCGCCAGCGCCTGAAAGCGTAAAACTCTGGTTTAGCGGCGGTGTCGAGACCGAATGGAGCAAGATCAAAGTGACCGATGCCGACGGAGCCCGGGTAGATAAAGGTGAGATCAGCCATATCGGAGGTGAGGCCAGTGCGCTCGAAATCAAACTAAAGGTGTTACCTGCGGGAGCATATAAGGTTAAATGGAACGTCGTAGCTCATGACGGCCACCGCATAAAGGGAAGCAGCACCTTCGACGTCGAATAGAGATCACCACGGCCAGTGGAACTTTCGCTACTCGATGTCCTCCTGATCACACTTGATCGGCTCGCGCTTGCCACCATCATCGGCTGCAGTGCAGCCTTCTGCTGGCTGCTACTAGACTCTGACGATGCGCGTATCACCGTATTACCGATACTGCGTAGATTACTCGATGGTGCACTGATCACACTGGTCCTTACCACTGCTGCCGTTTTACTCATGCGTACCGCCATCATGGCAGATGTTGCATTACTGGAGGCGTTTCCGTATGTCGCCAAGGTAGCGGAAAAGAGCCACTTTGGCACGCTATGGATCGGACGGGCAGCCGCCCTCACCGCGATGATCGCAATCTGGCTCGTCGTCCGCCGCCAGACACCCCCATTCGGCGGCATCCTGCTGCTCACTGGCAGCGCCATCATCGCCTTCTATATCAGCACCGCAAGCCATGCCGGGGATGAAGGAGGGCTGACACTCGACAACCTCACCAACAGTGCACACATCATAGGGGGGTGTCTCTGGGGTGGTGCCGTCATCGCCTACCTCGTGGTCATCAACAGACTCCGCAGGGAAGAAGAGATGCACGAAGCGCTCTGTCTCAGTGCCGACCGGCTTACTGCTCTGGCAACGGTCGCACTCGCCACGGTTATTACCAGCGGTCTGCTCAACACATGGCACCGACTTGAGGCGATCAGCGATCTGTGGATGACCGACTACGGCATTACGCTGGTGATCAAACTGCTACTGGTCGCGATGATGATGGCGATCGGCGCCGGCAACCGCTTCATCATCATCCCGGCGATGAAAAACAGTGCGGCTGCCAGTGGACGCTTTCACCGTATCCTCTATCTCGATGCAACACTCTTTACCGCCATTATCGGCATCGCAGCCGCGCTCGGAATTCAGGGACCAGGCGAGCATTAAGCAACCCTTCTGCCATAACCCCATCAGCACGCTCGCCCTGTCTGGAGCGACTCTGCGCGGACATACGAATTGTATTCCCTCACCTTGCCAGCTTTAATGTACGGCTACAGGCCAGCTCAAAAAGAGTTTCAACCAGAGTGCCTACCCCATCACCCGCTCGGGTTTTAATCATTGAAGACCACAGCGACCTCGCCGCCAATCTCTACGACTACCTCGAGGCCAAAGGCCATCAGCCCGATACCGCGGGCGACGGTCTTACCGAGCTCCATCTTGCGGTCACCAACGATTATGGCGTGATCATCATGGATATCATGATACCCGGCATGGATGGTCTCACCGCATGCCGTAAACTGCGCGAAGAAGCGGGCTGCACCACACCAGTGTTGATGCTGACCGCACGCGACACGCTGGATGACAAACTCGCAGGTTTCGACGTTGCCGATCTCAGTTTCAACCCCAATACGCTTGAAGTTCATCGTCAGGGAAAAATTGATCAACGCAGATACGCGCAGGGCTCCACTCCGTTCGCCTTGGCCGTCTCGATCAGCGAGTACAGATTGGCGCCGGCCTTCACACCCTTGACCGAGGCACTGAACAGCCAGTTCTTGCGCCCGACCACGAATGGCCTGATCGCATTCTCGACACCGTTGTTGTCGATCTCCAGACGACCATCGTCCAGGTAGCGGATCAGCGTGTTCCATTCATTGTGCAGGTATTGAGCGCCTTGCCGGTGGCGCTCGTGGGCGGCGCCTGCGGCAGGGCCTTATCCAGCCAGCTGCGCAGCATATCGAGGACCGGCCCAGCCTCTCGCTGGCGATGGGCATGACGCTCTGTGAAAAATCACAGCGTGCATGCACTGCCCTTAACTGAACAGGATGTCGGTTATTTTGCGGTTACCCAGCAAAACACACTGCTGAGCGGGGCATGTTTGATAAAAACAGGACACTTTGGGTCTCCTATGGGATTAGAGGAAAAAAGCAGAACCTATATCTTAGTGGAGATTCTGGCTGGTTTAATAGACTCCACGAGATCGGCGAACGACTAGGGCCTTTCAATGTAACGCCTTTTGAGATTGGTGCTAACAGTAATTAGAAAGGCCAGATGGAAGTCCATTACACTCCTGAACAGGCGGTTAAAGCACATCAAGCTGTACAGGGTAAACTGATAGTGCCTAGTGGTTGGAGTGCCTTTGATCCAGGCCTTTTCCCCTGATACGGGCCAAACGAACGATTTTAAGTTGCAGCTCATCAAGCTAGCGTCGAATATCTTTCGCCCAAAACTGGAGAGGTTGTTAGTCTGGGGACGGAAAGTGGCCGAGAGGCCTGGTGGAAACCATTTATTAATAATAAGCAGTAAACTAGCGTGCTGAGGCGAAATCATGCTGTCGGAAACAGCGTAATCGCTGAAGAGCAGAGTACACCTAAGCGGCTGTCCGAAAATTGAAGGGCATTTCCTGGCGCTGTTGTTCTTGAGCCAAAAACTGAAGTGATCAATCAGGAAACATGTATATGTGCAAAGTTCGAATGATTTTTCTTCTAATTCTGTCGTGCTCGCTGTCTGGTTGTGCATATATAGAAAGTGTCTCCAGGCAAGTAAAACTGGTTCAAGATCAAAAGGTACAGCCAAGCCAATACAAGGCCAAACACATCATAGAAAACGATAATTATTTTGTTTACGGAAAGTTGAAGGATGGAAATAAGGAAATTGGCACTCGCTCATTGGCCGTTGCTGCGACGTCAGATGATTTCGAACGAGATGAAACTGTTGATGTTAACCATATAGGTAAAGTTGGGTCTTATTATGCATTGCACTTACCGGAGGGCGAATACGAATTACTGGTTCTTGAAGATGAGAATGAAGATGGAATGTATTCTGGAATAGAGGTGATTGGCAGCACCGTTCTAAATTTAACTCCCGATGCTTACTCATCTAAGGTGATCGGCAATGTCGATATTCAATTATTTTCTCAGGCAACCCCTTTTGCGCATAAGTTAGAGATCCCGGTTCATACAGTAGAAGTGCTGGAACAGTCGTTTTTTTATCCGAAAGGTAGCATACGCCCCCTTGATGACCCTGTTTTTTCAAGGCGCATTTCTAAACTGGGCTTATACGATCCGCCTGCGTTTCTGGAAATTGCGCCAATGATGTTCTATGCGCTTGAGGAGGATACTGCGCATAAAGTACCTGTAATATTTGTGCATGGTATTAGTGGATCGCCAACGGAGTTTCGTGCCATCATCTCCAGTCTGGATAGAGATAGATATAAGCCCTGGTTTTTTTATTACCCCTCTGGCAGTGATCTGGGAAAACTGGCAGAGTTGTTTTATGATATTTATCTGTCGGGAAAGGTGGTTGGCAGGGGGAGTACCGATGTGGTTATCGTTGCGCACAGTATGGGCGGGCTTGTTGTTCGAGAAGCGCTTAACCTTTATGAAGGGGATGAGAAAGAAATTCCCGTTAAGTTATTTATATCGATGGCAAGTCCTTTTGGCGGAATTTCTTCTGCCCAGAGTGGTGTTGACAATGCGCCACTTGTAATTCCCGTATGGCGCAACCTGACGCCAAAGGGAGGGTTCATTAAAAATTTATTTCGCAACCCATTGCCTTCTTCTGTTGAGCATCATCTGATTTATGCCTATCGCAATTCTGGGGATGAGGACGATAGTGATGGTATTGTTCCGGTTCGCAGCCAGCTTCCAATGGCAGTGGAAGAGGGGCTTTCAGGGCGCTATGGATTTAAAGCAGGCCATGCAGAGATACTTAAAGAACAAGATGCGATTGATGTATTAATCAGTTTGATTTCTCAGGTAAGAAGTCCGTTCCCTGACGAGCATCTGTTTTATATCGATATGGGCGGTTTTGATGTTGAGCTTGATAACTCTTATAGTGGAATAGAGAAAAGACTGATTCGTAATAACGGCTTTTATATGAGGGCGGTTGCCAATGGCGATGTAGCGCCGGTTCCTTTAAACAGGCACTTTCTTCATGTAATGCAGGGTAAAGCCGAGCCCTTAAGCCCGGTGGACACTGCTTGGTTAAAGTTCAGGAGCGACTATCCAGAGCTTGCCTCGGGTGTGCAAGGCCAGTGACTAGATTAGCTTTAACAAGAGGTACTTAGGAGTATTCGGTAAATATTATTTTTCATTGTCCAGAAGGAGATAACTATGTGAAAGCCATGAGCTGGTGCGATTATAACGCGCTCGATCAGATCAAGATCATCGAAACCGATATTCCAGCGCCAAAACCAAATGAGGTGCTGCTGCGCACCTATGCGTCTTCTATTAACTCCTGGGACTGGGAGATTATGCGTGGTACGCCTTGGGTTAACCGAGTCGAACATAGGCTGACCTCAAAATTCAAAATACTGGGTGCTGATGTCGCAGGCGAAGTGGCTGCAGTTGGTAGCGCAGTGACAAAGCATAAGGTGGGCGATCAGGTTTATGGTGATCTGTCGCGTTGCCATTGGGGTGGCTTTGCTGAATACGCGACCGCAGATCAAAAAGCGCTTTTTCCCAAACCAGGAAATCTTACATTTGAACAAGCCGCAGCAGTTCCTCAAGCAGGATTGTTGGCCTATCAAGGTCTGCGTGATAAAGGCCAGCTACAACGTGGAGAGAAGCTGTTAATTAACGGTGCTTCGGGTGGCGTGGGTACGTTTGCGTTACAACTGGCAAAATTGTGGGGCACTGAAATTACCGCCGTGTGTAGCGGCAGAAAAATCGATTTAGTGAAGTCTCTGGGTGCGGATCATGTGATCGACTACACCCAGCAAGATTTCACCCACAACGGTCAACAATATGACCTTATTCTTGATGTTCAAGCCCATCATTCGTTAAATGATTACAAAGGATCTCTCAAAGAAAACGGGCGGTACGTCATGGTGGGTGGCGAAGATGCGCTTATCTATCGTTTGTTGTGGCAAAGCATCAAGACGGCACTATTTGGTGGGCCACAGATGGGTTTGTTGTTGCACAAAGTCAATCGAGGGATCGAAGCACTAACTCAACTGTTAGAAGAAGAGAAAGTAACGCCAGTCATCGATCGATGTTATCCCCTCGATGAACTCCAAACCGCCATGCGCTATTACACCGAAGGGCATGTACGTGGCAAGCTGGTGATCACGATGAAGGGGGGCTCATCATGAAGGCGGTGATCTGGACACGTTACGGACCTCCTGAGGTGTTAGAGGTACAGGAGGTGGAAAAGCCAACACCGAGGGCAAACGAAGTGTTGATTAAAGTGCACGCCACAACTGTTGAGACGGGTGATTGCGAGTTGCGTCGTTATCAGCTCCATAACTGGTTCTATATGCTGTTTCGTCCTTACTTCGGTCTGTTTAAACCCAGACTACTGAAAATTCTTGGGCAGCAGCTCTCGGGTGTGATCGAAGCGGCAGGTAAAGAGGTGACTCGATTCAAGCCGGGAAATGCCGTGTTAGCCGGAGTGGAGGCCATGGGCACGACGGCTGAGTACGTCTGCCTGGAAGAGAACAGTGCCATCGTTCCAAAGCCAGATGTCCTTAGTTTTGAAGAGGCGGCTGCGATTCCTGTTGGTGGTGTTAATGCGCTGCATTTTCTTCGGTTGGCTGAGATCAAACCTGGTGATCAGGTGTTGATCTATGGTTCAAGCGGGGCCATCGGTACTTTTTCCGTGCAGCTTGCTAAACACTTTGGCGCAGAGGTGACGGCGGTGTGCAGCCAGGCGAAAAGCGAATTAGTGAAATCATTAGGCGCTGATCATCTTATTGACTATCGCACACAGCGCTTGAGTGATAGTCAACAATTGTTCGATGTGGTTTTTGACACTATCGGTAAAAGCCCTTACGCAGAAAGTCTCAAGGTTTTAAAAAACGGGGGCACCTATCTGCTGGCTAATCCTACATTTCGTCAGCAACTCAGATCTTACTGGACGCAACTTATCGGCAGTAAACGTACCACCTGCAAACTAGCGCGCAACAGTATCGAGGCACTGGAGTACCTGGCAACATTGGTGGAACAGGGAGGGTTAAGGGTGGTTGTGGATCGCTGCTATCCCATGGAACAGATTGTCGAAGCACATCACTATGTAGAGCAGGGGCATAAGACAGGGAGTGTTGTAATTAGCATGGATAAGTGAAAATGGTAGATAGATTGATTACTATGAACTAAGACGGAAAGGAGATGAACCCATGGAACAGCATATCTCCAATCGAGACCGCGCCTCAAAAACAGCCATGATGGCGGCGGTGCATCGTTACCTTTCGCTGTTTGAATCCAATTCCGATTTCAGTACCCAGGACGATTTGGCAAAGCTCTTTATCCCGGGGTTATGGAGGTTTTTGATTGGCTTTACCTGGTTTCGTCGTTTTCTGCATAAAAAACTGAATATTCAAGTGCCGGGGACTTATCCCTATGTCATTGCGAGAGCCAGGTACTTCAATGAGCAGTTTATCCATGCATTGAATGAATGCGTTCCACAAATCGTGTTGTTGGGATCAGGCTACGATACTCGTGCTATTCGTTACCAAACACAGAATCAAGGCAGTGCGGTGTATGAACTGGATACACCGGCGTTGATGAAAAATAAGTTGGCGGTATTTAAACGAAACGATATTGACCTTCCAGATAGATTAAAACTATGCCCTCTTCTCTTTGGTAAAGATGACCTGGCGGCGGCGCTCAAACAGGCCGGTTTTGATCCTTTGCTTAAAACACTGTTTATGTGGGAAGGTGTTACCTACTATCTGACCAGATCTTCGGTAGTTGAAACCCTTTCTTTTATCAAAGATCACGCACCGAAGGGCAGCACCCTGGTCTTTGATTATTTTTATCAATCTTTTATCGATGGCAATCATGGTTATTACGGTGCAAAAGAGATTGCCGCAGCCGTGCAGCGGGTTGGGGAGCCGTTTCAGTTTGGAATTAATCCGGAGAAGCTGACCTCTTTTCTTTCCGACTTTGGTTTTAAGATTTTATCACACTACAACTCAGCTGATTTGGAACAGACTTATCTTTCTAGCCGTGGTGAGCAGCTGGGTGAGGTGTACGGCTTTGCTGCGTGTATCACGGCAACGCGAACTTAATAGGGGGTGGCACGATGAAGATTAGTTTCTATGGCTATAACGCCTTTATCATCGAAGCGGGCGACAAGAAAATCGCCATCGATCCCGGCGCGCTGTTTCTTTATTTTTTTCGTATGACTACGGTGATTCCAAAAGAACAATGGCCGGGGATTACACATATCTTTGTCACCCATGGTGATCCGGACCACTACTGGCATGCTGATCGAGTGGCGAAAGCCTCCGGTGCGCCGGTGATTATGAATCACACCATGATACGTGACATCAACGGTAAATCGCTGGCGCTGGGGCCTCGTAGTAAGGGATTGGCGTTTACCGCAGAGTTTGACCGATACGTGACGCTGGGTGTGGATGAAAAGGTGGATATTGACGGTGTTTCGGTGACCGGGCTTAAAGCGACTCACGGACCACTCACGCTAAAGATCGGGCCGTTTCGCGTCATGACGGTTACTCCAGGGCCTGAAGAGCGGGTGGGTTGGGGTGCAATAGGGTTTCATATGCAGTTTGACGGCATCTCTATTGTTAACCTGGGCGATACTTTTCTTCATGCAGAAGAGTGGAGTCAGATCGGTTCACCGGATCTGTTGATGATCCCAATTGGTGGTCGAGAGATACGCAACACCATGGATGAGGCGGACGCGCTGGAGGCGGTTAAGGTGATTAAGCCCAGGCTGGTTATTCCATGCCACTACAACTGCCTGGGCCTGTTTTCCCGTAAATATAATCCTGCGGATGATGCATGGTTCAAAAACAGCGTGATTGAGGCGGGCTATCGCTGCGAGATTTTGCAGGTGGGTCAGTCCCTCTCGCTTAATTAAACTAGGTATCAGGTCATGATGAGATTGAAAGCATACTCTGTGGCTTTGATCTTACCACTGTTGTGGTCAACGGTCTGCCTGGCTGAGAGTGAATCGGATGAAGTAACATTCGGTCATCATACCCAGGAGGGATTCCGTAATTATCCCGTAGTTGAACAGAATGCCCAGCCTGGTTTTTCCTTTTACTGGAAGCGTTTTATTGCCTCATTTAGCTCCCCTGACGTACCGGATCACCATGTATTACCAAAAGAGGAGGCAATTTCACTCTATGATGCATTGCGTAAAGAAAATACCATCACCTGGATTGGGCAGAGTACGCTGATTATCCAGATCAATGGCGTGGTGATTCTGACAGATCCCTATTTTGCCAAACTAGCATCACCTGTGATGGTGGGACCGGAGCGCTTTGTGGAGCCCGGTATCGCTGCGGATAAGTTGCCGAAGGTTGATATTATTCTGCTCTCCCATAACCACTACGATCATCTTGACGAGGCGTTTATCGAAGCACTGCCCACCAAGGCGCAAACCACGGTGATCGCCCCTCTTGGAATAGCACCGTTTTTTACCGAAAGGGGCTACCATCATGTCCATCAACTGGACTGGCACGACTCAGTACAAGTGGCTGGGATTCAGTTTACCGCACTCCCCGCAGTGCATTATTCGGGTAGAGGTGGCAGTGACAGGAATAAAACGCTGTGGTGCGCCTGGGCGATTTCGACGCCCGTTGGGCACTATTACTTCCTGGGTGACTCGGCCTATTCTCCAACTCTGTTTAAAGAAACGGGAAAGAACTTCCCTCCATTTAATCTTGCCATGGTGCCTATTGGTACCTATGGCAACCGTAAGTATGGCGTGAATAATCACACCACGCCGGAAGAGGCGGTTCAACTGGCGAAAGAGATTGGTGCTGAAGTAGTGATGGGTATCCACTGGGGGACGATAGATCTCTCCGATGAAGATCCCTGGGAACCACCGTTACGCTTTCGCTCAGCTGCTGAGGCGGGAGGCTATAGCCCCAAGGATGCCTGGTTGTTGAAGATCGGAGAGAGTCGGCGGTTGCCGCAAAAGCCGGAAGCCACAGCAGGGGATGAGTGATGAGTCTCTATGAGTTGATCTACCTACTTGGCTTCGTGGTAGCCACAGTCATACGCAGCTATTATGGTGTCCAGTTTAAGCGCTCAAATATCGTCGCCAAGGGTGCAGAGCACCCGCTGGTCTATATAGGCATGGCGCTGTGGAGCATTGTTTTGCTGTTACCCTTTGCCTCCATCTTTACGGGATGGATCACTTTTGCCGATTATCCTGCTGTTGCAGGGTTACAAATGGTTGGTGTCCTGGTCTTTGTTACAGGACTATGGGTGTTGCGATGTTCCCATGTGGATCTAGGAAGAAACTTTTCTCCTTCACTGTTTATTCGTGACCACCACCAGTTGGTTTCTCATGGCATCTACCGGCATATCCGGCATCCGATGTATCTCTCCTTTCTGATGTGGGCGGTGGGACAGGCGCTTCTGATCAACAACTGGCTGGCTGGTCCGTTGGGTATCATCGCCTTTCTGTTCATCTACGGCTTCCGTATAGAAAGGGAGGAACAGCAGTTATTGGACACCTTTGGTGATCAGTACCGCGAGTACCAGCAGAAAAGTGCCAGACTGCTGCCGGGATTCCATAAGAGGAGCTAACCCGCATTTCTCACAGCCCCGACCATAACCTGGTTTTTAATCAAGGAACGGGCCGCGAACCTTATCAGGGTGTTCGGACTGACTGAACTTGAGTGGACGTACGCGTTTTTGTGCTGACAGGGTCCGT
>Ga0316207_10000167_pt1 | contig 131168 bp, 121 predicted proteins | sample 6weekpyrite_MG_FD_204943 | JGI IMG/M metagenome (GOLD analysis project Ga0316207, IMG submission 204943) | Microbial mat bacterial communities from mineral coupon in-situ incubated in ocean water Damariscotta River, Maine, United States -... | ecosystem: Environmental > Aquatic > Marine >...
GGCCCACACTGTTCCCGGGTAGGTTGCTTGAGGTGTGCGGCGACGCACATCCCAGATGAATGGTCGTCCACGACAGAACCCGGCTTATCGGCCAACTCCCAACTTTAATTTTGAACACTTCCCTTCATGGTAAATCCTATATTAAAAGCTTACGCATTATTATTAATGTTCTTTCTAGATAAAACTCATAACTTATTGTTTTATATGGTTTCGTGAAAATCGAAAACTGTTGCTTTTATGCCATTTTTTGTCGTGCGTGATTTTCGCTAAGTGTTTGTGTGCAAAGCAAGAAATCTACTTTTGAGTGGTTTTCATTAGTTGACAGTGGGGTAGTTCAGGCCTATAGTGTCAAAAAGTGGTACAAAGTGGAATTTAATGGATCCAAAAAGAGATCCAGACTTGGAGGCAACAAGAAGAATAATGTTTCGCGGTGTTAATCAAATCACTCTAGACGCCAAAGGGCGTATGGCGATGCCGACCCGATATCGGGAGCGGTTGCAGGATCGCTGCGCTGGCCAGTTAGTAGTGACCGTGGACCAAGACCATTGCTTGTTGATGTACCCGCTTCCGGAATGGGAAGAAATTGAACGTAAATTAGTACGCTTGCCAAGTTTAAATAAACAGGCGCGTCGCTTGCAGCGTTTGTTGATTGGTCATGCAACAGAATGCCAGCTTGACAGCAATGGGCGAGTACTTTTGTCACAACCCTTGCGTGACTTTGCAAGTTTGCAGCGTCACGCAGTGTTGATAGGACAAGGTAATAAATTCGAAATTTGGGATGAACAAGTTTGGAATGAGCGTCGTGATGTTTGGCTATCAGAAGAAGATGAACTTGAATTGCCAACGGAACTTGAATCTCTGTCCCTGTAATGGCGGACAGGTAATATTGCACGCTGCCAATTATGCGTGAGAAAGCAACAACGACGAAATTTAAACATGCACCTGTATTACTGGATGAAGTGTTAAACGCGTTAAGAATTAAGGAAAACGGTGTGTACGTGGATGGCACATTTGGTCGCGGCGGACATGCGATAGCCATATTAGAGCAGTTGGGACCAACAGGGCAGTTGATAGGGTTGGATAAAGATCCACAAGCTATCAAAGCTGGGCAAGCGTTGGCTAAGAAAGACGAGCGATTCAGCATAGAAAGAGGTTCGTTCACGATGTTGGAAACGGTTATTCAAAACCGTGGTCTGGTAGGTAAGGTCGATGGTCTTCTCCTCGACTTAGGGGTTTCGTCTCCCCAGTTAGATGATCCATCACGCGGATTTAGTTTTATTAATGACGGCCCACTTGATATGCGCATGGACAATGAAAATGGCATGTCAGCAGCGCAATGGATCGCATGTGCCAAGGAAAAAGAGATTAGTCAGGTGTTGTTTGATTACGGTGAAGAACGTTATGGCAAGCGAATTGCTCGAGCAATTTGTGCAGCACGTGATGAGAAAGAAATTACAACAACATTACAACTTGCAAAAATAATTAGTGACGCGAATCCCTCGCATGAAAAACACAAGCATCCAGCTACACGTAGTTTTCAAGCAATTCGCATTTTCCTTAATAAAGAACTTGACGAAGTCGATGCGGTACTGCAGCAATCTGTGAAGGTGCTAGCTAAACATGGACGGTTAGCAGTAATCAGTTTTCATTCCCTTGAAGATCGTATTTCCAAACGTTTTATTCGTAAGCAAGTAAAGGGGGATGATTTACCTAGGCATCTTCCAGTGAAAGCCGATGCGCTTAATCAAACATTTAAAAGTATTGGAAAAGCTATTCGTGCGAGTGAAGAAGAATTATCAGTTAACCCACGAGCGCGTAGTGCAGTATTACGCGTAGCGGAGAAACTTTAATGCTGATCAAAGCCAGCTTTATTGTACTAAGTATCCTGGTGATGATATCAGCGGTTTCTGTTGTTTATAGCCGCCATGAAGGGAGAAAATTATTTGTTGAGCTACAGAAGCAACAAGAGCTTCGCGATTCAATGAATATTGAATGGGGGAAACTGCAAATAGAGCAGAGCACGTGGGCAACGCACTCGCGAGTCGCAAGTAAAGCAATTACAAAACTCGGTATGGTCGTTCCAAAAATAGAAGACGTGAGGATCATAAAAAAATAAATGGATTCGTCAACGACACAAGCAGGATTCAGATGGCGCAGTCACTTCCTTTTAGGAGTGCTGTTACTTGCTGCTTGCATGTTGGTATGGCGAATGGTTGACCTACATATACTCCGACATGATTTTCTTCAAGGTGAAGGAAATGCAAGATCATTAAGAACAGTCAGCCTAATGGCGCATCGCGGCATGATTACAGATCGTCATGGTGAACCGCTGGCAATTAGTACCCCAATTGATTCTATTTGGGCAGAACCTCAAGTATTAAGTTTACATAGAGATCGATTAGCTGAATTAGCAAAAGCATTAGGGAAAGATACTGATGATTTGCAACAGTTAATTGGCTCTAAACGAAATAGTGAATTTGTATACTTGCAACGACGCAGTCATCCAGATCGCGTAAATAAAGTGATGTCACTTAAAATACCAGGGGTAGCTTTGCAGCGTGAATACCGCCGCTACTACCCTTCAGGGGAAGTTACTGGACACCTTGTCGGGTTTACTAATATTGATGACGTGGGCCAAGAAGGAGTTGAACTCGTATTTGATAATTTATTGCGAGGAGTTCCCGGTAGTAAACGAGTGGTGAAAGATCGTCTTGGCAGTATTGTTAAAAATGTAGACAGCATTAAGTTACCTGAACCGGGTGGCGTACTTGCTTTAAGCATTGACCGTCGAATTCAATATCTTGCTTACAGTGAATTAAAAAAAGCAGTCGTAAAACATAAAGCAAAATCAGGTTCAGCAGTAGTGTTAGATGTCTTAACTGGCGAAGTGCTAGCCATGGTTAATCAACCATCGTTTAACCCGAATAATCGTAAAAATTTAAAAGGCAGTAATTATCGAAATAGAGCAGTGACGGATGTGTTTGAACCAGGCTCAACGTTAAAACCTTTTACAGTTGCTGCTGCACTAGAGTCAGGGAAATACACAGCAAAAACTGCGGTCAATACTAGCCCTGGATTTTTCAAAGTGGGTTCAAATACTGTTCGAGATAGCAAAGATCTTGGCGTGATTGATGTTGCGACAATTTTACAAAAATCCAGCAATGTCGGCGCAAGTAAAATGGCCTTGTCGTTAACACCTGAGCAACACTGGCACATGTTAGCGCGAATGGGTTTTGGTGAAATTACTAGCAGCGGTTATCCCGGTGAATCAAGTGGCATGCTTTCGGATTATCGACAATGGCGTGACATTGATCGGGCGACTTTAGCCTATGGGTATGGGGTTTCAACGACTTTGCTCCAGCTGACTCAGGCATATAGCATTCTTGCAAATAATGGAATAGTTCGCCCTGTTACTTTAACGAGAATTGAAAACATAACTGAGGTTCGTCAAAAGCAACAACGTGTGATAGAGGCAAGTACGGCAAAACAAATTCGCAAGATGTTACAAAAAGTGGTTGAAGCGGGCGGCACGGGAACACGGGCAGCGATTAAAAATTACCTTGTTGCAGGTAAAACTGGGACTGTTAGAAAGTCGGGTGTGGGCGGCTATTTAGAAGATCGCTATTTATCGTTGTTTGCAGGCATCGCACCAGTGAACAATCCCCGCCTAGCGATGGTAGTACTCATTAATGAACCTAATAATGGTGATTACTATGGTGGAGTCGTTGCGGCACCTGTTTTTTCAAGTGTTATAGCTGGAGCATTACGCTTACTCAATGTTAGTCCTGATAATTTGCCCAACACTGATGCATCATTGTTGAAAGTTGCCGGTGTTGGAGGTCGATCATGATGGCGGCTAACGACTTAACAACATCAGGTTTTCCGCTTTACGAACTACTGGATGGGTTTGTAGCAGGGGACTGCATTATAGATCCGCAGTGCTTAATTAATGGAATAACTTTAGACAGTCGCCAAGTACAACAAGGGTTTTTGTTTATTGCTTGTCAGGGAACGCAACAACATGGTTTGGCTTATGCCAGCAAAGCATTGCACTTAGGTGCTGTAGCTATTCTTTATGAAACACCACTGGCTGAGCAGACCGAGGTTTCAGGTTATTTAAGTGAATTGAAGGACACGAAGGTTCCAGTAATAGAAGTGGATCAACTAAGTGTAAAAGCCGGCTTTATCGCTGACCGTTTTTATAGTCGCCCAAGTCAGTCATTAAGAGTGACTGGTATCACAGGAACAAACGGTAAAACATCATGCAGCCATTATCTGACTGAGTTGTTATCAACAGCAAATAAAACTGCGTTGATCGGGACTTTGGGAAATGGCTTAAAAGGGGATTTACAAGAAAGCGAAAACACAACCCCAGATGCAGTAAGCGTGCATTATTTTATGGCGCGAATGCTAGAGCAGCACGTTAAAGAAATTGTTATGGAAGTATCATCACATGGTCTTGATCAAGGTCGAGTCAATGGTGTGCGTTTTGAAACGGCTATTTTTACAAACTTAAGCCGTGATCATCTTGATTATCACAAAGATATGTCAAGCTACGGTAAAAGCAAACAAGCATTATTTGCTATGCCAGGCTTACGTTATGCCGTGATCAACGCAGATGATGAGTTTGGCCGGGAAATACTTGAGGCGTTACCTGATACTGTCCAATCGGTAGCCTATAGCCTTAGCGATGCGATGAATGCAGATGCTGCAATATTACGCAGCAGCTTGATGCATCTTGGTTGTGTGCAAGGCAGCGACCTGCAGTTTAACGAAGCAGGTTTAAGTATGCATGTAAGCAGTCCTTGGGGAGACACGCTAGTCAGTAGCTCATTATACGGGCGTTTTAATGCAGAAAATATTTTAGCGGTTTTATCTGCAGCGTTGCTAAGTGGTATGAGATTGGCGGATGCAGTCGAAGCAATTAAACAATTAACTGGCGTACCAGGGCGCATGCAACATGTTTCCGGAAATAAAAATCAACCAGTGGTTATTGTTGATTATGCACATACACCTGATGCATTAGAACAAGTACTTACGTCTATTAAAACCCATTGCAGTAAACGAGTCTGGTGCGTGTTTGGTTGCGGAGGCGATCGCGATACGGGCAAGCGGCCATTAATGGGTATGGTTGCTGAACAGTTTGCCGATGAAATTGTTTTAACAGACGATAACCCGCGCACGGAATCAAACAGTGAGATAGTTGAACAAATCCGTTCAGGTATTCAAAACAAAGAAAATTTAATTATTGAGCATGATCGCCGTGCGGCCATTGCTTATGCAATAACGCATGCATCACGCGGTGATGTAATTGTGATTGCCGGTAAAGGGCATGAAGATTATCAAATAATTGGAGAACAACGCTTTTCATTTAGTGATGCTGCAACAGTAAAAGAAATATTTAAGGAGCAGCAACAATGAATGCATGTCATATGCCATTGTCGCAAGCGGCTAAATATTTGGGTGCAGTTTATTCTGGTAACGATATTGAATTTCACGGCGTCAGTACAGATACACGTTCAGTTCAATCTGGCGAACTATTTGTTGCTTTGCAAGGTGAAAATTTTGATGCGCATGATTATATTCATCAAGCGGTTGAGGCGGGGGCTGTGGCAGCAATTGTAAGTCAGCCAGTGCAAACAAAAGTGCCCTGCCTACTCGTTGATGATACCCGCAAAGCGTTGGGTGTTCTTGCCAGTGCATGGCGATCAAGTTTTAACTTACCCGTTGTTGCTGTGACCGGCAGTAATGGTAAAACGACGGTTAAGGAAATGATTGCAAGCATTTTAAACATCAATGGCAATCCCTTGGTCACTAAAGGTAACTTAAATAACGATATTGGTGTGCCGCAAACCTTATTTAATATTGATAAACAACATAGTCATGCAGTAATTGAGATGGGCGCAAACCATATTAAGGAAATTGCCTATCTAGCAAGTTTGGCTAAGCCTAATGTGGGTGTTGTAACTAATGCAATGCCTGCACATCTTGAGGGATTCGGAAGTTTGGACGGCGTGGCAACAGCGAAAGGTGAAATGTTTGATGCGTTAACTGAGTCAGCAGTAGCAATTGTTAATGTCGATGACCAATACGCTGAACAATGGCAACAACGCGCACAGCCAGCACGAGTGCTCGGTTTTGGTTTGAGTGATGCAGCAGAAGTAAGTGCTGAGCAGATTCAATTTAAGCCATTAGATTGGACTACACAATTTGTTTTAAAAACCCCTGTTGGAGAAATCACAGTGACGCTGCCATTAGCGGGTCGTCACAATGTGATGAATGCATTGGCTGCGTCTGCCGCTTGTTTAGCGCTGGATATTTCTTTGCAAGATATCCAGCAAGGTCTTGCCAACATGCAGTGTGTCAGTGGTCGCTTAATGTCAAACATTTCTCCACAAGGCGCGACCATAATTGATGATAGTTATAACGCAAACCCAGCATCACTTCAGGCAGGTTTGGACGTGTTAGCGATGATGCCAGGCAAGCGTATTTTAGTTATTGGCGACATGGCTGAACTAGGTGGTGATAGTTACGCTTTACATTCGCAAGTTGCCAATATGGCACGTGAACATGATGTTCAATACTTATTTGCTTTAGGTGAGCAATCAGCGGCAGCGGTAGAAAAATTTGGTAATGGTGGACAGCATTTTAATAGTCATGAAGAACTTGAAGCATCATTACGGACTGAGCTCGATGAGCACAGTGTAGTGTTAATTAAAGGATCGCGCCGAATGCAGATGGAACGCATTGTCAAAGCGATGCATGAGGAACACTAAGCGATGTTATATGCATTAACTCAGTACCTAGCAGAAACATACAGCGGCTTTAATGTATTTCAATATCTATCGTTACGAGCAATTCTTGGCGTGCTAACAGCGTTACTAATGTCATTTGTTATTGGTCCAAGCATGATTCGCCGGCTAAGCGTAAAGCAAATTGGACAACATATTCGCGATGATGGCCCTGAAACACACTTCAGCAAGGCAGGCACTCCAACAATGGGTGGAGCGCTAATTATTGTTGCGATATGTATTAGTACCTTGTTATGGGCGGATCTTTCTAATCGATATATTTGGGTCGTGTTGGTAACAACGTTTGCATTCGGTGTAATTGGTTTTTATGACGATTACATTAAGTTAGTACGCCGTGATCCGAATGGCTTAAAAGCACGCTACAAATATTTCTGGCAATCGATCGTTGGCCTTGCTGTTGCCATATTTTTATTTAAGACGGCAGTCACTCCATCGGAAACAACATTGATTGTGCCTTTTTTTAAAGGCATAGAGATTCAATTAGGTTGGTTGTTTATTCCATTAACTTATTTTGTGATTGTAGGAACGAGTAACGCGGTTAACTTAACAGATGGACTTGATGGTTTGGCTATTTTACCCACGGTATTAGTGGGTGGTGCATTAGGGTTATTCGCATTCTTAACCGGTAATGTGAAACTTGCTAGCTATTTGTTAATTCCTTATGTCCCCGGTGTTGGTGAAGTGGTGATTTTTGCAGGCGCCATTGCGGGTGCCGGTTTAGGTTTCCTTTGGTTTAACGCCTACCCCGCGCAAGTGTTTATGGGCGACGTGGGCGCTTTAGCGTTAGGCGCAGCGATAGGTGTGCTTGCTGTTGTCGTACGACAAGAACTGGTGTTGGTCATCATGGGCGGTGTGTTCGTGATGGAAACCGTCTCAGTCATTCTACAAGTAGCTTCCTTTAAATTGACGGGTAAACGAATTTTTAGAATGGCGCCACTGCATCATCATTTTGAATTAAAGGGTTGGCCTGAACCACGCGTCATTGTCCGGTTTTGGATTATCACCGTGATTTTAGTTTTGATTGGATTAGCGTCGTTAAAGATACGATAAAATTATGCAAACAGAGTCATCACAAACATTGATCGTCGGTCTGGGTAAAACCGGACTATCTTGTGCGCGTTATCTTGCGGCGCAGGGTGAATCATGTGTGGTGACAGATACACGAATGGAACCACCCGGCTTGGATGAATTGTTAAATGAATATCCGGATATGCCCGTGCATGTTGGTGGTTTCCGTGAAGCTGATTTTTCTACTGCGAGTCGAATTGTAATTAGTCCAGGTGTGTCATTGCGGGAAAAACATGTTAGTTCAGCAATCAAGGACGGGATAGAGGTACTGGGCGATATTGAATTGTTCGCGCAAACAGTTAAAGCACCTGTGGTGGCAATTACCGGCACCAATGGTAAAAGCACCGTCACAACTTTGTTAGCTAACATGGCAAAAGCCTCTGGCCGTAAAGTCGGTGCAGGCGGTAATTTAGGCATGCCAGCATTGGAGCTATTAGATAGCGGTGATACAGATTTATTTATTTTAGAGTTGTCTAGTTTTCAATTAGAAACAACACATAGTTTAAATGCAGTGGCGGCAGTTGTGTTGAACATTACCCCTGATCATATGGACAGATATGACAGTGTCGAGCACTACAGCAAAACCAAAGCAGTAGTCTACAACGGTAACGGTGTAATGGTTATCAATACTGATGATGTTGCCGTAGCTAATATGGAGACGCCACAGCGAAATACATTGCACTATGGATTGTCGCAACCTGAGGAAGGTGAGTTTGGTCTTATAACTAAAGATGGACAAGACTATTTAGCCTTTGGTGCAGAAGAATTAATCGCGATCAGCGAGTTAAAAATTCCTGGTCGTCATAATCAATCAAATGCCTTAGCTGCATTAGCGCTTGGACATGCTATCCAGTTAGACATGCCAGCAATGTTAGATACGTTACGCCATTTCAAAGGGCTGCAGCATCGAAGCGAATGGGTTGCAGAGCAACATGGTGTGCGTTGGTTTAATGATTCTAAAGCAACCAATGTAGGCGCAACCGTTGCCGCTTTGAAGGGTATGCCTGGACCATTAATTCTAATAGCAGGTGGCGATGGTAAGTCAGCTGATTTTTCAGAATTACACGATGTTATTGCTAGCCATACACGTGAAGTTATTTTATTAGGGCGTGATGCGGATAGTATTGAGAAGGTGATCGACCATGCGGTGCCTGTTCACCGCGCCGTAGACATGAATGACGCAGTGAAAATTGCAGCTCGACAAGCAAAAGTGGGTGATATTGTTTTGCTATCACCAGCATGCGCCAGTTTTGATATGTATAACAATTACATGGAACGTGGCGATGATTTTGCGCAAGCTGTCCGTCAGGAGGTGATGCATGGCTAGTGCTGCATCACAAGCAACCTTGCGTAGTTCGCAGCGTAAAACAGCTAGAACACGTATTGAACCTTCTTCACAGTTTGATTTGCCATTAGTTCTCGCTGTATTAGCGTTAATCGCTTTTGGTTTGGTCATGGTAGGTTCGGCTTCTATCGCGATAGCCGATAGAGAGCTTGGACAACCATTTTATTATTTAACCCGCCAAGCAATCTACGTGACATTAGGTTTGAGTATTGCCACAGCAATCCTCTTTATACCACTTTATATATGGGAGCGCTTCAGTGTCCTGCTGTTGTTAACGGGGATGATGTTATTAGTGGTGTTACTTATCCCAGGTGTTAGTCAAAGCATTAACGGTAGTACGCGCTGGTTATCATTAGGTGTTATTAACCTTCAGCCATCTGAGTTTATGAAGTTGTTTGTTGTTGTCTATCTTGCTGGTTATTTGGTAAGAAGAGGAGAAGAAGTTCGCACACGCGTTTGGGGTTTCTTAAAACCGATGTTGGTATTGGTGTTGATAGCAATTCTATTGCTAATGGAACCGGATCTTGGCGCTGCCGCAGTCATCTTTGCAACCGCATTGGGTATGATGTTTCTTGGTGGCGTACGGTTATGGCAGTTTGGCGTATTGTTACTGTTAGTTTTATCTTCTGTTGCAGTTTTGACCATAACTTCACCATATCGCCTTGAGCGAGTAACGGCATTTCTTAATCCATGGGCAGACCCTTTTAATAGCGGTTTTCAGTTAACCCAATCACTAATCGCATTCGGACGTGGGGAGTGGTTTGGATTAGGCCTGGGTAGCAGTATCCAAAAACTTTTCTACCTACCAGAAGCACACACTGATTTTGTTTTTGCGATCCTTGCAGAAGAAACGGGTCTATTCGGTAGCATCATTGTGCTGTCCTTATTTTCATTTATCGCTTGGCGTGCATTTAAAATTGCAAATAAAGCGCAATACTTGGGGCTTCATTTTGCTGCTTATGTTGCCTTTGGTATTACGCTTTGGCTCACCATGCAAGCGTTCATTAACATTGGCGTAAATATGGGTGTATTGCCAACTAAAGGTCTTACTTTACCTTTAATGAGTTATGGCGGTAGTAGCATGTTGGCTTCATGCATGGCCATCGCACTGTTATTGAGGGTGGACATTGAAACGCGAATTGCTTGGTTAAGTTTCTCCGAAATTAAGCGGGGAGGCCGACGATGATCACAGGTCAGCAGCGCATTATGATTATGGCCGGTGGCACGGGCGGACACGTCTTCCCCGCTTTAGCTGTTGCCGATCGTTTGCGAAGTGAAGGCGTTGAAATAATTTGGTTAGGTACTGAACGTGGAATTGAATTGCGTGTGATCCCGAATGCAGGAATTCAGTTAGCGACGTTACCAATAGGTGGCTTACGTGGTAACGGTATTGTTGGTTGGTTACTAGCCCCGTTCAGAATCACTTATGCAATTTTTATGGCAATACGGCTTATTCGACAATGGCGTCCACAAGCCTTGTTGGGTATGGGCGGGTTTGTTACTGGCCCCGGCGGCATCGCGGGCTGGCTACTACGCAAGCCAGTTTTAATACACGAACAAAATGCTATTGCGGGTTTAACAAATCGTATTCTGGCGCGTTTTGCGCGGGTAGTAATGGAAGCTTTTCCAGGCGCATTTTCAGCAAACTATTGTGCTAGACAAACAGGAAATCCTGTTCGCGCTGACATTATTACTATTGACGAACCAGATAAACGCTTTACTCAACGCAATGGTCCGCTAAGAGTATTGGTTATTGGCGGTAGTCTTGGCGCTACTGTGTTGAACAAAACAGTCCCGCAGGCAGTAAAAGAAATGACGCCTGACGCCGTTGAGATATGGCATCAAACTGGCCGTCATGGTTTGGAAACTACTCAACAGCGATATGAATCTATTAATGTACAAGCAAACGTTGCCGCATTTATTGAAAATATGGCAGAGGCTTATCAATGGGCAGATATTGTTATTTGCCGAGCGGGTGCATTAACGGTCACTGAACTAGCAAGCGCTGGTGTGGCTTCTATTTTAATTCCATTTCCTCATGCCGTCGATGATCATCAAACAGCGAATGCTCGTTTTCTTGAACATGCAGGCGCAGCATTGTTGATTCAGCAAAATCGATTTAATGCCTCATGGTTGGCAGAACGTTTAACGGAGTTTGCTGATCAACGAGAACGGTTATTAGCCATGGCGCAGGCAGCTAAAAGTCAGGCGCGAAACAATGCTACTGAAGAGGTTGCACAAATTTGTATGCACGCCATAAAGGGGACGTTATGACTAGCAAAGTCCCCATGCAAGATAATCTACCTCATGTACATAGCCGTATGCAGCACATGCGCCATATCCATTTCATTGGTATTGGTGGCGCGGGTATGGGTGGTATTGCAGAAGTCATGCTAAACCTCGGCTTTGAAGTGTCAGGTTCTGATTTGCAAATGAATGCAATGGCATCACGTCTTAAGGATCTGGGTGCAAGCATTCATATTGGTCATCAGCAAAGCAATATTGCTTCAGCAGATGTAGTAGTTGTTTCAACAGCCGTGGATGCAGAGAACCCTGAAATTATTGCTGCACACGAAAAGCGTATTCCGGTTGTTCCTAGAGCGGAAATGCTCGCAGAATTGATGCGCTTCCGTTATGGCATAGCCGTTGCAGGTACGCATGGTAAGACAACAACAACAAGTTTAGTGGCAAGCATAATGGGAGAGGCAGGACTTGATCCTACTTTTGTTATTGGCGGTAGACTCAATAGTGCGGGTGTTCATGCAAGGTTAGGTGAGAGTGAATACCTGGTAGCTGAAGCGGATGAGAGTGATGCGTCATTTCTCTATTTGCAACCTGTGATTGCTATTGTCACGAATATTGATGCCGATCACATGCAAACCTATGGTGGTGATTTCGCTCAACTAAGACAGGCCTTTATTGATTTTTTACACCATCTGCCTTTCTATGGATTAGCGGTACTTTGCATGGATGATGAATCTGTTAGAGACATTATCCCAGACTTAAGCCGCCCAATACTCACGTATGGTTTGCATGAAGAAGCTGATTTGCGTTGTGAGAATTTGGCACAGGAAGTAGCTGCGACAAGCTTTGATCTTATTCGTCCGGATAAACCAGCATTACCAATTCGATTAAATTTACCAGGACAACACAATGTTCAAAACGCGATGGCAGCAATTGCGATTGGTTTAGAGTTAGGTGCAAGTGATGAAGATATTCGCCATGCACTAAGTAGCTTTGAAGGAATTGGCCGCCGCTTCCAAATTAACGGAGACATTAAGACAAGCGCTGGCGCTGTTTTACATGTCGATGATTATGGGCATCACCCGCGTGAACTGGAAGTTACTATTGAGGCAGCACAAGCAGCTTGGCCAGAACGCCGCCTAGTAGTTGTGTTTCAACCACATCGATTTACAAGAACAAGAGACTTGTTTGAAGATTTTACTCGCGTGCTATCTAAAGTGGATGTGTTGTTAATGCTGGAAGTGTATGCGGCCAGTGAAACCCCAATTGCTGGTGCTGATTCGCGGAGTTTGTGTCGCGCTATACGCGCACGGGGTCTAGTCGATCCAGTTCACGTAGAAGAAATTGACGAGCTTCATACAGCCTTAAGTGCCGTATTAAAAGACGGTGATGTATTACTCACATTAGGCGCAGGTAATATCGGCATGATTGCAGCAGAGATCAAAGATCGACTAGAAGTGGTTAACGGAGGAAGTGAGGTATGACGCATTACAAGATGAATCGATTACATCTAGGCTGTGGCGAATCGTTGTCAACCTTCTATCGTCGAGGCAAGTCAACTACGACGCCAGTTGAAAATAGCAATACTAAAACAGACGAAAAAAAGAAAACAAAACCGATGAGGCAACATCGAGGATCATGATGACGGCACAACACTCACCAAGTTGGCAAGGTGAACTTCTTCATAATGAAATGATGAAGAAGCACACTAGTTGGCGTGTGGGTGGCCCTGCGGATAATTACTATAAGCCAGTAGATTTGGATGATTTATGCGTATTCCTTAGCCAGTTGGAACAGAGCGAACCATTAACTTGGGTAGGGCTCGGTAGTAATTTATTAGTTCGTGATGGTGGAATTAGAGGCACAGTGATAAGCACCAGCGGTTTGTTAAATAATATATTGCTACAAAATGAAACGGAGCTTTATGTGGAAGCGGGTGTCAGTTGCGCGAAAGTGGCGCGATTTGCTGCCAGGCAAAATTTGACAGGTGCGGAATTCTTAGCAGGCATTCCCGGCACAATGGGTGGTGCACTGGCAATGAATGCAGGTGCGTTTGGCGGTGAAACATGGGAACACGTGAAACAAGTTACCACAATCTCACGTACGGGAGAGTGCGTTAACCACGACCGAAATGAATACAAGGTTGGATATCGAAGTGTTAAAGGACCCACAGATGAGTGGTTTGTGGCAACAACGCTTTCACTTTCAGCAGGTGATGTTAATGCTGGGCAATCCAGAATTAAACAGTTATTAGCGAAGCGTGCTGAGTCGCAACCGACTAGACAAGCAAGTTGTGGTTCTGTGTTCAGAAATCCCGAAGCCGACCATGCAGCAAGATTAATTGAAGTTGCGGGTTTAAAAGGCGATTGCATAGGTGGAGCGTGTGTGTCAGAAAAGCATGCGAATTTTATTATCAACACCGGTTCGGCGACTGCAGCAGATATAGAAGCCTTAATAGAAAAAGTAGCCGCGGCAGTTAAGCAACAACATGGTATCGAGTTGTATCGGGAAGTACATATTATTGGTGAAGCAGGGGAGTTGGGTTAATGAACTCTGCGACACAACAATTTGGAAAAGTAGCGGTGCTAATGGGTGGTTTGTCAGCGGAACGTGAGATTTCATTGCTGAGTGGAAAAGCAGTACTTGAAGCATTGCTAGAAAAAGGTGTTGACGCAGAAGCCGTTGACGTTGGTAAAGATGTGATTGAAAAAATTAGCAATGCAAATTATGACCGTGTTTTCATCGCGCTGCATGGGCGTGGTGGTGAAGATGGTCAGATACAAGGTGTGTTAGAGACTTTAGCATTACCTTATACCGGTAGTGATGTTCTAGGTTCGGCACTATCAATGGATAAGTTACGATGTAAACAGTTGTGGAAATCAGAACAGTTGGCCACACCAGCTTGGGTTGTTCTAACAGCAGAAGCAGACTTAGCCAACATGAGCGAATTGCAGCTGCCGATAATGATGAAACCTGCGCATGAAGGATCAAGCATTGGGATGAGCAAGGTGCTTCATGAAAAAGATATTAAGAAAGCTTGGCAGCACGCCAAAAAATACGACGATGCTGTTATCGCAGAACAGTTTATTGATGGTGCTGAATACACTGTTGCGATACTTGATGGTGAGGCGCTGCCAGTTATTAAACTAGAAACAGATAATACTTTTTATGATTTTAATGCGAAATATGAATCAGAACAGACTCGGTATTTATGTCCATGTGGTTTATCAAGTAAAGAAGAAAAACAAGTTCAGTCACTAGCACTTAAAGCTTTCAATATAGTTGGTGCAAGTGGCTGGGGACGCGTGGACGTAATGATAGATAAACAAGGTACAGCTTGGTTGATAGAAGTTAATACAATTCCTGGAATGACAAGCCACAGCTTGGTGCCGATGGCAGCAGACGCAGCAGGTATGACTTTCCCGGATTTAGTTGTAAAAATTTTGGCAACGGCGGCATAACATGGCACGAAAGAAAGTTAATAAGCTACATAAGCAACGCCAAGCAGAAAAACGTGCGGTAATTCGTTTTTTATTGAATGGCGTAGGTGGCTTAATTGTCTTAGCAGTTGTTATTTGGGGTGTGCTGGAGTTTCAAAGCACACAAACGCTGCCAATTAAAAATGTTGAAGTTAAAAGTGAATTCATTCGTATATCTGAGCAACAAATAAAAGAAATTGTAGCCAAGAATGATTTAGGTGGTTTTTTTGATACTGATGTGGATTCAATTACGACGAGTATGAATAAATTGCCATGGCTAGACAAAGTAACAGTACGCCGAGTATGGCCAGATACGTTGCAATTGGAAATTGTAGAAAGAAAAGCAATTGCTTATTGGAATAAATCATCCTTACTAACGGCAAGCGGCATAGTCTTTACGCCGGAAAATAAAAATTTACCCAAGGACTTGCCGAATCTTTATGGTCCTGCAGGAACTGAAAAAACAGTGTTAAAAAAGTACATAACGATGAATGCGAATTTACAGAGACTGAATTTCAATATAAGTAAATTAAGGCTGGATGCGCGTAGGTCTTGGGATGTGCATTTAGATAATGGAACAATCTTAGATCTAGGACGAGAAAAAGTTACTGATCGATTGCAACGATTCATTAGTGTTTACGCTGATTATTTAATAGAACAGCAAAACAAGATTGAGGCTGTTGACCTTCGTTACACAAATGGTTTTGCTGTTCGATGGAAGAAAGCATTGACAAAAACAGCCACTAAGGCGCAGTTGGGATAATTAGACATGTCCAGAAAAACTGAAAAAAATCTGATTGTTGGTCTCGATATTGGTACATCGAAGATTGTAGCCATTGTTGGTGAGATTACCGATGACAATACAATTGAGATAATCGGGATTGGATCACATGTATCGCGCGGCTTAAAGAAAGGCGTGGTTGTAAACATTGAATCAACAGTTCAATCAATTCAGCGTGCAGTTGAAGAGGCTGAACTGATGGCGGGTTGTCAGATTAACTCGGTCTATACGGGAATTGCAGGTAGCCATATTCGTAGTATGAATTCACACGGTATTGTTGCGATTAAGGATAAAGAAGTAACACCGAGCGATGTTGATCGCGTTATTGATGCAGCAAGAGCAGTGGCGATCCCTGCTGATCAACGCGTCCTTCATGTGCTGCCACAAGAATTTATAATTGATAATCAAGAAGGCATAAAAGAACCGGTTGGTATGTCTGGTGTGCGACTCGAAGCAAAAGTACATCTAATTAGCGGTGCTATGAGTGCAGCTCAAAATATCCTTAAATGTGTTCGTCGATGTGGTCTTGAAGTCGACGATATTATTCTTGAACAATTGGCATCGAGCCATTCAGTGCTAACTGAAGACGAGATGGAATTAGGTGTATGCCTGGTCGATATCGGTGGTGGCACTACAGATATCGCTGTATTTACAGAAGGAGCAATTCGGCATACAGCTGTTATCCCAATTGCTGGCGACCAAGTAACCAATGATATTGCCGTAGCGCTTCGCACGCCAACGCAATACGCCGAAGAAATTAAGATTAAATATGCTTGTGCATTAACTCAACTCGCTGGTGCAGAGGAAACCATTGAAGTGCCGAGTGTCGGTGATAGACCTCCGCGTCGTTTAACCAGACAAACCTTGGCAGAAGTTGTTGAACCTAGATATGAAGAATTAATTAGTTTGGTGCAGGCAGAGTTGCGTCGTAGTGGTTTTGAAGATTTGGTAGCGGCAGGAATTGTACTGACCGGTGGCACATCGAAAATGGAAGGTGTTGTTGAATTAGCGGAGGAAATATTCCACATGCCAGTTCGATTAGGTGTGCCTCATAGCGTCACAGGCTTGGTTGATGTGGTTAAAAATCCTATTCACGCAACCGGCGTTGGTTTGTTGTTATTTGGCCATGAGCAACGCAAGACAGGCAGCATCGAAGCGCTGTCTGCGGGAAATGTCAATGCACTTTGGCAGCGTATGAAAAGTTGGTTTCAAGGAAATTTTTGAGATGATGTTTTTAAATTATTTCAAGAGTTATTGTTTTTTAAATGTTGTATTAATAAAAGTAGTTCTTAACTGGAGGGGCGATTATGTTTGAATTAATGGATGCGTATAGTCAAAACGCAGTAATAAAAGTAATAGGTGTTGGCGGCGGCGGCGGTAATGCAGTCGAACACATGATGAGCACGGATATTGAAGGCGTAGATTTTGTTTGCGCTAACACGGATGCTCAGGCGCTGAAAAATTCTTCAGCAAAAACCATGTTGCAACTAGGAACCTCGATAACAAAGGGGCTTGGTGCAGGTGCTAACCCTGAAATTGGACGAGATTCAGCAATGGAAGATCGTGAGCGCATTCGAGAAGTGATAGAAGGCGCGGATATGCTGTTTATTACTGCCGGTATGGGCGGTGGTACAGGCACAGGTGCAGCACCAGTGATTGCAGAAATCGCGAAAGAAATGGGCATTTTAACGGTGGCAGTGATTACGCGACCATTTTCTTTTGAAGGCAATAAACGAAGTGCGATTGCTGCAGCAGGAATCAAAGAATTAGAAGCCAATGTGGATTCTTTAATTACGATTCCCAATGAAAAACTATTGTCAGTGCTTGGTAAAAATGTCAGTTTGCTTGAAGCATTTAAAGCAGCTAACAATGTTTTGCTTGGTGCGGTGCAAGGCATTGCTGAATTAATTACTCGCCCGGGTTTAATCAACGTTGACTTTGCCGATGTTCGCACAGTGATGTCTGAAATGGGTATGGCAATGATGGGTTCTGCCAGTTCGCGTGGTGAAGGCCGTGCAGAAGCGGCGGCAGAACAAGCAGTCGGTAGCCCATTGTTAGAAGATGTTAATCTTTCAGGCGCACGCGGTATCCTGGTTAATATTACGGCGGGTATGGATTTAACAATCGGTGAATTTGAAGAAGTCGGTGAAACCATTCGTCAGTTTGCATCAGATAATGCCACGGTCGTAGTGGGTACAGTAATTGATCCTGAGTTATCAGATGAATTACGCGTAACCGTTGTTGCAACAGGTCTTGGTGAATTGCAGAAATCAAAATTACCGGATGATGCGCCACTTCGTGTGGTTGATACAGCAGAGTCTACGGCAGCGAGTGATGAACCAGACTATGCTGAATTGTCTCGACCAACAGTGTTGCGAAATAAAGTGTCAGGCGACACAACATCGACAGATGAATGCAGTGATTTGGAGTATTTGGACATTCCTGCATTTCTTCGGCGCCAAGCTGACTAGTATTAAAGTGTTAGGATGCTGTGCCACGACGGATTCGCCCCCTGTCGAGGCATGGTGTCTTTCCCCCTTAATATCAGTCTGTTATCGTAATTTTGTGCGCTTGTTCACTATGCATAGGTTTAAACCGTGTGCTACTATCTGTTCCTATTAAGTAATTTTATACACTTTCAGCATAAGATGAACTAAGCTATTGAAATATAAGAAAATGATAAGGCAGCGTACTCTCAAGAACGTAATTCGTGCAACGGGTGTCGGGCTCCATACAGGTGAAAAAATTTACCTGACCTTGCGACCTGCTGCGATCGATACAGGAATTGTATTCCGGCGCGTTGATTTGGATGTGCCAATTGATATTCCTGCCCGTCCAGAATATGTTGGGGACACGCAACTTTGCACCACTGTATGTCGTGACGAAGTGCGAGTGTCTACCGTCGAACATCTTTTATCAGCGCTTGCTGGTCTTGGTATTGATAATGCCTTTATCGATTTGAGTGCGGCTGAAGTGCCTATTATGGATGGCAGTGCAGGTCCATTTGTTTTCCTAATACAGTCAGCAGGTATAGAAGAACAAAATGCGCCCAAGAAATTTGTTCGCATAAAACAACCTGTGGTCGTCGAAGAAGACGATAAATGGGTTAAATTCGAGCCTTTTGATGGTTTTAAGGTCAGTTTTAGCATTGACTTTGATCACCCGGTTTTCCAAACACACACACGTACCGCAGAATTAGATTTTTCGACGACCTCTTTTGTTAAAGAAGTGAGTCGGGCGCGTACGTTTGGACTGTTGAAAGATGTTGAACAACTACGCGAGAATAATCTTGCGCTTGGCGGCAGCTTAGATAACGCTATTGTTGTCGATGACTACCGTATTTTGAATGAAGATGGCTTACGCTACGAGGACGAATTTGTTAAACATAAGATCCTTGATGCAGTGGGAGACCTCTATTTGTTGGGACATAGCTTGATTGGCGCCTTTAGCGGCTATAAATCAGGCCATGCGCTGAATAATCGTCTATTGCGGGCACTGATGGCAGACGAAGATGCGTGGGAAATTGTCACATTTGAGGATACCGACAATCTGCCGATAGCTTACTCAAAGCCAGTTCAGGCTAACTAGTTACTGGAAAATACGGGTTTTACTGCTAGTATCAAGAGTAATTGCTTGATTTTAAGGGAGAATAATAACTTATTTTTCATGGTTATCTTTCTGTCCTGAAGAGTCGGCATTGTTGGCTAAATTTAGCCACCGTTGACGAAGATTTTCGTCACGTATTGAGCAAGCAAGTTCACGTATTTGTTGTGCCGTTTGTTGATCCATGCGGCTTTGGGCTAATTTTTTAGCTGAGCGTGAAGATTGTGGTGGTTGTACTCGCACGCTAAGCGTTGTGGCGAGATGATAACCTGCCTGCCGGCGAAGCGTTGGTAAAAGCGTTGTTAACTGAAATCGTAGTTTAGCGGCCCAGCCGGAACTATCAGTATGAATAACGAGATTATCGTGTTTCAGCTGTGCGCTAAGGCAATGCAGTTGACTACTTTCGGGGAGTAATTCGCGAACAGTAGAGAGTAAATTAGAATGCGCTTGATTCAGTTTGAGTAACGCCATTTGGTGACTTTTCACAGGGCTATCTGACAAGATAGTTTGTATTGAGCGAAGTTTTTTTTGTTGGGATTTAGTCACGTAATTTTCTATTTGGCTAAGTTGAATATAGACATAATAACCGGTGTTAGTAGACGATGAACATAGTTTTTTTGTCATGCAGTAAGGGGCATGTTGGCAGCATTAATGTCGATTGTAATCGATTGATATTAATAGGTATTCTTGCGCTATTGGTTCCTTCAATCATTATTTATGCGAGCTATCACTGGGGATATAGCGCGAGTCATTCCCACGATCCTTCCAATATAAAAATGCAGGCTGAGCTTGCTTCTCAACGTGACGAATTAAATCATGCTGTCGCCGAAGCAGATCGCCACATGAATGCCTTGTCTAAACAGCTCGGTAAAATGCAAGCCCGTGTGATACGGATTGACGCGCTAGGCCGTCGTCTAACTAAAATAGCCAAGTTGGATAAAGGTGAGTTCGATTTTGATAAGGTGCCAGCACAAGGTGGCCCTGCGAGCAGTGAGGCATTGCAATCAGTCTCTGTGCCGGATTTTCTACAACAACTTGAAGAGCTATCTCTTCAACTCGATAGTCGCAGTGAACAATTGAGCGTGCTTGAAAGTATGCTGATGAGTAATAAATTACAGCAGAAAGTAAGCCCGACAGGTCGTCCTATTGTTAAAGGCTGGATGTCTTCTTACTATGGCATGAGGAGTGATCCTTTTTCTGGAAAACGTGAGCACCACAAAGGTATCGATTTTGCGGGTAAAGAAGGTAGCGCCGTTATTGCAGTGGCGGAAGGCGTTGTTACCAAGGCTTCTGGCCGATCTGGCTACGGTAAATTAGTTGAAGTAAACCATGGCAATGGTTTCGTTACGCGTTACGGGCATAACAAGAAATTGCTGGTAAAAGTCGGTGATAAGTTGGCTAAAGGCGATAAAATAGCGCTAATGGGCTCAACGGGGCGTTCAACAGGGCCACATGTGCATTTTGAGGTGTTGAAAAACGGCCGGAATGTAAATCCTACTAAATTCGTTAATGCTCGATAAAATCAGTGATTTGCCAATAAAATCTGTTAGTTGCACTGTACACAAAACTCCCCTAAAGTGTCTCCGGAATTAGCATTCTGAACCACATACATATATAAGGTTCAGGTTTTCAATAACGAATTTTCAGATAGTCCCTAATATCATGGTACGTAAGCTTCTACGCAAAGTCTTTGGCAGCCGAAATGATCGGTTGGTAAAGCGTTATTTAGCCAAAGTAAATCAGATCAATGCACTTGAGCCGGACTTAGAATCCCTCTCTGATTCTGATTTACAAGCTAAGTCAGAACATTTCCGCTCTCGCTTGGACGCGGGTGAAACACTTGATGACATTTTACCAGAAGCGTTTGCTGTCGTGCGCGAGGCAAGTAAGCGCGTTATGAGCATGCGTCCTTACGATGTGCAAATGGTTGGTGGCATGGTGTTACATAACGGTAACATTTCTGAAATGCGCACAGGTGAAGGTAAGACACTTGTGGCGACGCTGCCGGTTTATTTAAACGCATTGTCGGGCAAGGGTGTTCATGTTGTCACAGTAAATGATTATTTGGCACAACGTGATGCCAAGTGGATGGAGCCACTTTATAATTTCTTAGGTTTAAGTGTCGGCGTTATTGTTGCTGGTATGTCAGGTGATGAAAAGCGCTTAAGTTACGCAGCTGACATCACCTACGGTACAAATAACCAATACGGTTTTGATTACTTGCAAGATAATCTGTCATTTTCTATCGAAGACAAGATGCAACGAGAATTAAACTTTGCTGTGATCGATGAAGTAGACTCGATTCTAATTGATGAAGCACGTACACCATTAATTATTTCAGGCGAAGCAGAAGACAGTTCGGATCTATACATAAAAATTAATAAATTAATCCCCCAGCTCGTCGAACAAAAAGAAGAAGACGGTGAAGGCGACTATTCGTTAGACGAGAAAGCCCGCCAAGCGTTACTAACAGAAGCAGGGCATGAACACGTTGAAGAGTTGCTGGTAACAGAAGGCCTTCTTCAAGAAGGTGAAAGCCTTTACGATGCTGCAAATATTATGATCATGCAGCATGTTGACTCGGCATTACGTGCGCACACTCTACACCAAAAAGACGTGCATTATGTTGTTCAACAAGGCGAAATTATTATTGTTGATGAATTCACTGGCCGTACAACACCAGGTAGACGTTGGTCAGAAGGGTTGCATCAAGCCGTTGAAGCGAAAGAAGGCGTCAATATTCAAAGTGAATCACGCACTGTTGCATCGATTACGTTCCAAAACTTTTTCCGTCTCTACGATAAATTATCAGGCATGACCGGAACGGCTGATACTGAAGCGTTTGAGTTCCAGCAAATTTATGGACTGGAAGTAGTTGTTGTTCCAACTAACCGTCCAATGGCACGTGATGACCGCAGTGATCTTATTTTCCTAAACAAACAAGCAAAATTTGATGCGGTGATTGAGGATATTAGAGAATGCCAGAAGCGTGGCCAGCCTGTTCTGGTGGGGACAGCATCAATTGAAGCATCTGAAGAGCTATCAAGCATGCTTGATAAAGCGAAAATTCAGCACCAAGTATTGAATGCTAAATTTCACGAGAAAGAAGCGCAAATTATTGTGGAAGCAGGTCGTCCTGGCGCAATAACCATTGCGACAAATATGGCAGGTCGTGGTACAGATATTGTATTAGGTGGTAATTTGGAAGCTGAACTCAATGCGTTGGGCGATGTTGATGAAGCGACTCGAAAAGCGCATGAGCGCGAATGGCATGAACGTCATGCAAAAGTATTAGAAGTCGGTGGTTTATATATTGTTGGCACAGAACGTCATGAATCACGCCGAATCGATAATCAGTTGCGTGGTCGTGCTGGTCGTCAGGGCGATCCTGGTGTTAGTCAGTTTTTTGTTTCCCTCGATGATAATTTGATGCGTATTTTTGCATCAGACCGTGTAGCAGGAATGATGAAACGTTTGGGCATGGAAGATGGTGAAGCCATTGAACATCCATGGATCAATAAAGCTATAGAAAACGCACAACGCAAAGTAGAAGGTCACAACTTCGATATTCGTAAACAATTGCTTGAATACGATGATGTAGCTAACGACCAACGTAAAGAAATTTACAACATGCGTAACGAGTTGATGGCTGAGGAAGATGTATCAGACCGTGTTGTTAGCATGCGTGTTGATGTAATGAATACGGTGATCAGTAAGCACATTATGCCTAAAAGCATTGAAGACCAGTGGGATATTGATGCACTTGAAGATGAGCTTGAAGCAGAGTTTATGTTAAAGCTCGATATAAAATATTGGTTAAAGGCGGATAACTCACTTCATGAAGAAACGCTGCGTGAAAAAATCATTGATGAAGCAGTGCGTATTTACAACGAAAAAGAGCAGCTTGCTGGTAGTGAAGTATTAAGGCATTTTGAAAAGGCCATGATGCTGCAAGTACTGGACTCATTTTGGAAAGATCACCTTTCAGCGATGGATTACTTGCGTAACAGTATTGGCTTACGTGGTTATGCGCAGAAAAACCCGAAACAAGAATTCAAACGCGAAGCATTTGAAATGTTTGCGGACATGATTGATCGTATAAAACATGAAGTGATTGCGATGCTATCTAAGGTTCAAATTCGTGATGAAGAGGACGTTGAAGCGGTAGAAGAACAACGCCGCCGTCAAGGCACCATGACCTTTGAACATGACGCTGCTGCTGATGTAACTGATAACACGGGTGCAGCCAGTTTTGAACCAGAAACAGATATGCCTGAGAGTTCTGATACACCATTTGTTCGCGATGGTCGTAAAGTTGGACGCAATGAACCTTGTCCTTGTGGTTCAGGTAAAAAATATAAGCAGTGTCACGGTAAGTTAAGTTAAGTTTGCTGATGTACCAGGCCAGTCATTAGCGACTCGCTGTTGGCTAAGCAAGCGGTCTGCGACCTACTTGCAAATAGCCATCATCTAGCCGCGACTATTTATCGATATAAGCGCTGTCAGGTAAATTATTTCGACGCATTGATGCAGTGTAGCGAATTCCTAAGGAGGAATAACTTACCTGACAGGGCATCATGAACACCTCCTAAAGTTCGACACTCAATCAGACAATGCCGGTCCCCAATAAATAGTCTATAATCCCTTTTTTATTGAGGACAGACTAATGGCTATTGGCCTTACAACACCTAAAAATCTGCTCGCTATTGATGGCATACGCCTCGGTGTTGCTGCGGCTGGCATTCGCTATCCAGACCGTAATGATTTGTTACTGGTTGAAATAGCAGAGGGCTCACAGTGTGCCGCTGTTTTCACGAAAAATGCATTTTGTGCTGCGCCTGTGCAAGTTTGTCGTGAGCACCTTGCTAAGTCTGTACCGCGTTTCCTAATTATCAACAGTGGCAATGCCAATGCTGGCTTAGGTGAGGCGGGCATGCTTGCCTCAAAACAAAGTTGTACGGCGGTTGCAGAATTAATGTCATGCGATGCTGAATCAGTCTTGCCTTTTTCAACAGGGGTAATTGGCGAAACCTTTCCTACCCAAGCGCTAATAGACGGTTTGCCTGCTGCGAAACAGTCTTTGTTGGCAGATAACTGGTTGCCAGCAGCAGAAGCGATCTTGACGACGGATACGATTGCTAAAGGTGTCAGTGAATTAATTTCTATCGATGGTAAGAATATAACGATCACCGGTATTGCTAAAGGCTCAGGCATGATACGGCCTGACATGGCAACGATGTTGGCGTATATCGCAACCGATGCTGATGTTAGTAGTGAGCTGCTTGATCAAGCACTAAAACAAGCAGTGAATGATTCTTTTAACCGGATTACGGTGGATGGTGATACATCAACAAATGATGCCTGTGTGTTACTGGCTACGGGTAAGGCTGGTAATGAAAAAATAACGAACAGTAAAACAGAACAAGCGCAAACGTTTTTCGCTGCCGTTGCAAATGTGGCTAAACAGCTTTCTGAATCGATTATTCGTGATGCGGAAGGCGTAACGAAACTCATAACAATTGTGGTTGAGCAAGGCAATAACGAAGCGGAGTGTGATGCAGTGGCATTCACTGTGGCTCATTCACCACTAGTAAAGACAGCATTTTTTGCCGGCGATCCTAACTGGGGAAGAATTTTGGCGGCAGTAGGTCGGGCTGGTTTGGATTCACTTGATGTTGATAACGTCGATATTTATTTGAATGATGTCTGCATTGTAAAACAAGGCGGGCGTGATCCTTCTTATACAGAAGAAGCTGGTCAGGCTGTGATGCAACAAGAAATGATAACAGTCAAAATTAGCCTAGCCAGAGGTTCAGCGATGACAAGTGTGCAGACTAGTGATCTTTCTTATGATTACGTGAAGATTAATGCCGAGTACAGAAGCTAACAATGGCAAGCCCTTCCGTGTTACACGTTGTCGCGGCAGTAATTAGCAACCAACAAGGCGAAGTCCTTATTGCCAAACGACCTGATGACAAACATCAGGGTGGTTTATGGGAATTTCCAGGCGGAAAGTTAGAAGCCGATGAAACACGTCAGCAAGGTTTAGCACGAGAACTTAATGAAGAGTTAGGCATTACGGTTAAGTCTAGCCAACCACTGATTCAGATTCGCTATGATTATCCAGAAAAATCGGTGTTGCTTGATGTGTGGCGGGTTACCCAATTTAGCGGTGAAGCACATGGGCGAGAAGGCCAGCCGATTAAGTGGCTGTTACCTGACGAATTCGATGAGTATGATTTTCCCGTAGCGAACAAGCCTATTATTAGTGCTATGAGGTTGCCTGATCGTTACATGGTGACTCCCGAGCCTGATCCTCAAAAACTGGATGAATATTTTTCTAAACTACTACAAGCGTTAGAATCCGGTGTTCGTTTAGTTCAGTATCGAGCCAAGAAATTGTCATCTGAGCAATTGTTGTCTGTTGGAAAAAAAGTAGTTGAGCTTTGTGAATTACACCAGGCGCAATGTATAGCCAATATGTCAATCGAAGATGCCACGCACATTTCAGCACACGGTGTACATTTAACCAGCCAACGTTTATTTGATATTGATAAACGGCCCGTGGATAAAAATATTTTGTTGGTCGCTTCCTGTCATACGCGAGAAGATTTAGAGCAAGCGCAGAAAATAGCTGCGGATTTTGTGGTGTTATCGCCAGTTAAAGCAACAGCCTCTCATCCTGAAGCAACGCCGCTAGGGTGGGATAAATTTTCTTCAATGGTCAGTGAAGTAGCTATTCCCGTATATGGCTTAGGCGGCATGCAAGTCGATGATATCGATGATGCTTTAAACGCAGGTGGACAAGGCATTGCTGCGATCCGGAGCTTGTGGCCTTAATCATAAGATATCAGTCAAATATTATTAAAGTAATGGCGTTAAGTACGCAGAGTATCGCTGAGGTTCTTTAGTAAAATAGGTCTTATATGCAGCTTTTTTGCGTTTTAATAATACGAAAATATTGATGATGCGCAATGAATTTTAGTGGATGGCTTTACTTTGCGAATCTGCGCGTACTCTGCGTTAAAAAAGATATAAAAGAAAATCCAATAAATATTAGCTTTCGACTTGTTCTGTAAGACTGTTTAACGTTCTGGAAACTCATCAGTGTCAATTGTTTGCTCAGACATTGGACTATCTTCAGCAGCAATACTGTAGCTCCCATCTGCCCATGCCCCTAGATCAATCAGCTTACAGCGCTCACTACAAAATGGTTTACTTTTAGAAGGCAGGTCTTTGTCAAACGGCTCACCACACTGAGGGCATTTAATTGAATTAGTCATCACAGTTGGCAACAACTCAGTAAGAATTCAATATCATGTTCTGATTGAACTGGGCGTTGAGTTTGATCCGGTATATGCATAAAGCGAATAGTAAAACGGTGTTTACCCGCGCTAATTTCTGCAAAACATAAATGCTCAATAGGTAAGCTAACGCGAATTAATTGAAATGGTACGCTGGTATCAAGTGACTGCTGATAAAAGCCTGCTTCGGCAGTTTGTTTAGAAGTTGTGGCACCATCACGAATTAAATTTAGAATCATTCGAATCGAATCACGAATGGGTAAGTAATCTTGTAGCCACTTCGAAATATCTTGCGCTCTATTTTCTGCTGGCAGCAATAACCATTGATGATAAGCAGGCAAGTCAAAATCACAATTACCGCCAGCAATTGTGCTGCGCTGTTGAATGGTATTAAGGAATTCGTTCTCACGAATTTTTTGGCCGGGGTGACCATCAAGACTGTGCAATCGATCGGTTAATACATCCAGTTGATCTAATACGTCATTGAGCATTTGTTGGTCAACATTGGGATTTGTGCCAAGCAGCGAAAGGTTTTCAGCTTGTCGTTCCAATTCTTTGAGAAGTTCTTTACTAATGTCTGAACGGCCAAGCAGACTTTGAATTTCGAATAAGCTGTCGAGCACAGCACGGCTATGCCATGTACTACTACCCGTCATCCACATATCCGTTTGGGCAAACAAATGCTCAAGCCTGAGCAGCATGCGTATGCGCTCATTTAACGGTTGTTCGTAATGGATATGGGTCGTCACAGTTTTTATTATTACGTTCGCAAAAATAGTAGACCCATTATAATCGACATCGTGCCGTGGGTCTGGATATTTTTAGTTCGGCATCCTTTCTCGTAAAAATAACTAAATAATCCAATTTATATCATAATTTCAGGTATTTATCGTGCATTTGTCGGGTCGCAGCAGTTAATTCTGATATGCCCTGATCGTTGCTGATAACATCATCCGCGACGGCAAGGCGTTGCTCACGCGTCGCCTGAATGGCAATAAGTTTCATAATGTCGGCCTTAGATAAGGTTTCGCGCTGGGCTACGCGCGCTACTTGCTGTTCTACCGGTGTATCAACAACAAGAATGCGGTCTAGCATGGGGTAATTCGCTTTCTCGACTAAAAGTGGAATGACGACGATGCAGTAATGACTAGTTGCTTCCTTTATTCGGTCTTTGACGACTTGTTGAATGAGTGGGTGGAGCAAATTCTCAAGATATATGCGCTCGTCTTCATTATTAATAATGTGGCTTTTTAAGGCAGCGCGATCGAGTTCATGGTTAGGTAGTAAAATCTCATTCCCAAAATACTTTACGATATCTAAGTAAGCAGGGGCATTAATACGGACTAACTCTTTAGCAATAACATCTGTGTCGATTATGTTTATACCCAATGTTGCAAATAGATCAGCAACAGTCGATTTACCGCTGCCAATTCCACCAGTTAGTCCGACAATCATCATGCCGTTATTGTAGCTTATCTGAATTTACAGTAGAACAAGTACTTCAATTTCTATGCCGTCACTACGTTCGCAATGACGGGAATAAATAGATTTTACATTGAATTTTTTTACTAAAGGCCACTGTAAGTAAGGTATGCGTCGGTGATGTCGTGACCCCATAACAAGGCTATCCAACCCGCAGCAGCGAGGTATGGGCCAAAGGGAATGGGAATATTACGATCGCGACCTAGAATAATAATCATCGCGATACCGATGACCGCACCCACAATCGAGGAGAGTAATACAACTACAGGAAGTAATTGCCACCCCATCCATGCACCGAGTAAGGCGAGTAACTTAAAGTCACCGTAGCCCATCCCTTCTTTACCGGTGAGTAACTTGAATAGCCAGAATATTCCCCATAGTGAAAGGTAACCGGCAACAGCACCAATAATACTGGTATGGCTATCAACAAAAATTGGGAACAAACTTAAAAGCAAACCAAGCCACAGCCAGGGCAGGGTAATATTGTCTGGCAATAATTGGTGATCAATATCAATAAAACTCATCGCAATCAGCGCCCACGTGAGTAACATGGCCGCGCCGGCTTGCCAGCTAAAACCAAAATGCCATGCAACAATAGCAGTAAGAATACCAGTGAATAATTCAATTAAGGCATAGCGCGGTGAAATAGGTTCAGCACAGGATGAACACTTACCCTTTAGAAATAAATAACTAAAGATAGGAATATTTTCTAGTGCAGTGATTTTGTGATTACATTTTGGACAACGAGAGCGTGGGGTATTAAGATTAAACGTCTCAGTTTTTTTATCTTGTTCAGTGCTGGCAGCTTCTGGGTGTAATAATTCTTGGCACTGTTGCTGCCAATCTTTATTCATCATTATCGGCAAACGGTAGATAACAACATTGAGGAAACTACCAACTAGCAGACCAAGAATTAGCGCAGTAATAATGAAACTAACAGGCTGCGACTGTAAAAGCGTTATAACTTCCATAAGCTAGTTATAACGCTTTCAGCTGATAAGTTGCCTTAATAACCATACTTTATACAACAGCGCCAAGTTTGAAGATAGGTAGATACATAGCGATAACCATGCCACCAATTAAGGTGCCTAATACAACCATAATAATAGGTTCCATTAAGCTGCTGAGTGCATCAACGGCATCGTCAACTTCTTGCTCATAAATATCAGCCACTTTGGCCAGCATAGCATCAATTGAACCTGCCTCCTCACCAATAGCCACCATTTGTACAACCATGTTAGGAAATAGTCCGCTAGCACGCATAGAGGTATTCAGTTGTTGGCCAGTCGAGATTTCATCGCGCATTCTTAGAATCGCGGATGAGAATACGATATTACCAGATGCACCTGCAACGGAATTCATGGCTTCTACTAGCGGTACGCCAGCTGCAAACATAGTCGAAAGCGTCCTCGCAAATCTGGCAATGGCTGCTTTTTCGAGCAAAGGGCCAACAATGGGCATTTTTAAAGATAGTCTTTGTAAGGCATGTTGGAATGGGACAGAGCGTTTTTTTATTTCAATAAAAAGAAATGCACCACCAATGATACTACCAAAAATAATGTACCAATATTCGGTAAACACTTCGGAAGCATTGACAACAAATTGTGTCAGTGCAGGTAAGTCTGCACCGAAATTTTTAAACATAGAGGCAAACTCTGGTATTACAAAAATCAATAAGATTGCAGTAATGATAAATGCAACGACGATAATTGCAGCGGGGTAAAATAAAGCCTTTTTAATTTTACCTTTAATCGTTTCAATTTTCTCTTTGTAAGTAGCAATCTTATCAAGTAAATCTTCAAGAATACCTGCATGCTCACCTGCTTGTACAAGATTACAAAACAACTCATCAAAATAGATCGGATGTTTGGCGAGGGACTCAGCTAACGTTGAACCACTTTCAATGTCTGATTTTATTGTGAGTAGTAGTTCTTGCATACGAGGGTTTTCATGCCCACGCCCTGCAATTTCAAAAGATTGTACTAAGGGTACACCTGCTGACATCATAGTGGATAATTGGCGTGCAAAAACAGAAATATCGGCAGCAGTAATTTTTTTACCGGCAGCACTACCACCAAAGAGAGGCTTGGGTTTTTTACGAACTTTTGTCGGTTTAATACCCTGACGACGTAACTCGGCTTTGATTAAAGCGGCGCTACTGCCGTTTGATTCACCTCTAACTTTAGCGCCTTTTCGATCAGAGCCTTCCCAGACAAAAATATCGTTTGCTGCTGTGCTTGCTGCCATTGTCTTAATCCTTTGTCACGCGGTTAATTTCTTCAATACTGGTGATACCATCTTTTATTTTTTTAAGGCCAGATTTGCGCAAATCGGCAACGCCTTCCTTTTCTGCTTGATCCGCAAGTTGTAGGGCATTACCGCCCTCCATAATGATGCGTCCCATTGTTTCAGTGACAGGCATTACCTGATAAATACCGACACGTCCTTTGTAGCCTTGACTGCATTGATCACAGCCAACCGGGCCGAATATTTTTAGCCCTTTGTTGATGTCTTCTTCGGTAAAACCTTCTTCAAGCAAGGCTTCGTTTGGAATATCTATAACTTTTTTACATTGTGAACAAAGACGCCGAGCCAGACGTTGCGCAATAATCAATGATACCGATGACGCGATATTAAAAGCAGGCACGCCCATATTAGCAAGACGAGTCAGTGTTTGTGGCGCATCGTTGGTATGTAAGGTAGATAAAACCAGATGACCGGTTTGTGCGGCTTTAATCGCAATTTCAGCTGTTTCTAGATCACGTATTTCACCCACCATCACAATGTCGGGATCCTGACGTAGGAATGCGCGCAGTGCACTGGCAAAGGTAAAGCCTACTTTGTTATTAACGTTAACCTGATTAATCCCGGTTAAATTTATTTCAACCGGATCTTCTGCAGTCGAAATATTTTTGTCTTCGGTATTAAGAATGTTTAGACCTGTGTACAGGGATACGGTTTTACCACTACCAGTAGGTCCTGTAACCAGAATCATACCGTAAGGTTTGGCTAAATTTTCTTCGTAGAGTTCACGTTGTTCATCTTCATAACCCAGTGCTTCAATACCGAGTTTTGCACTACTGGAGTCTAGAATACGCATCACAATTTTTTCGCCAAATAGGGTCGGGCAGGTATTGACACGAAAATCGATGGCACGATTTTTTGATAATGTCATTTTCATTCGACCGTCTTGCGGAATGCGTCGTTCTGAAATATCTAGTCGTGACATAACTTTTAAACGTGCAGCAAGGCGGCTACCTAAATTAACCGGTGGTGAGGCGACTTCGGTGAGAATACCATCCATGCGCAAACGAACCCGGTACGATTTTTCGTAAGGTTCAAAGTGAATATCCGATGCACCTTTGTTAATCGCATCAAGCAGTACTTTGTTAACAAAGCGAACCACTGGTGTATCATCGACATCGGGTTCACTACCATCATCAGTGGGCGTTTCATCACCACCGGTAATTTCCAGATCATCGAGATCGCTATCTTCTAAATCAGACAGGCTGGTATCTTGTGCATCCATGGCGCGATCGATAGTGTCTGTAAGTTTGTCTTCTTCAACAAGAACTGCTTCTGTGTTGGCTCCGACATGGAACTTGATTTCATCAAGGCCTTGCAGGTTTGTTGGGTCAGATACGGCAACATAAAGTCGGTTGCCGCGTTTAAACAGGGGTAGGGCATGGTGTTGGCGGACCAGTTTTTCATCTACAAGTTTGGTAGCGGCAACTTCCATATCCATGGTGCCAATATCAAACAAGGGTACACCGAATTCTTGTGATGCCGCGTTGGCGATAGTAAGTGAGTCCAGTAGTTTTTTCTGAACTAAGTGCGTAACAAAGGGAATTTTGTTTTTTAGTGCCTGATCATGGGCAAGCGCGGCATCAGTCTCGGAGAGACTGCCATCATTCACTAGTCGGCGTGCCAGACCGCTGAGATTAATTTGAGGGTTTGATGTTGCCATTGACCTAACTATAGCCAGTTTTAATCCACATTACTGTGAAATATTCAGCATTTTTCTTGTTTCAGTCCTCAAATACTAGTGTATTAATTGAATTTATCCAAGGGCTTATCGGGTAAAAGTATAATATTAGTGATGTTTTAATTTTAGAGTAATGTTTTATAAGGAAAATAAATGCTTTGAGGTAGGGTGTAACAATTGTTTATATTCGATCATGTTGCGTTGCTTAGTCAGTTTTTTATCTTATGAAATGAAAAAGAGACCGCCGAAGCGGTCTCTTTTTAATATTAGGCAATTGATTTGCTTATATTAGGTACGGCACTCTGCAGGTACGAATCGGTTATTACTACCAACACAACCCCATTGAACAGTACCGTCAGCATTTACTGTCGGAGTATAAGTCAGTGTGACACCTTGTGCTGCTGCGCTGCCTGTCATGACAACCACACCCGTCGCAACAGTACAAGCACTAGAAGCTGTATTACCAGTATCAACAGCTAAATCTGTAACACCTGCACAAGGGGTAGAGCCAGCGATAACACCACCATTATTAGAAATATTTTCACCGATAGTTGCTTTCATAGCTGAAGCAAGTACAGCCATTTCAGAAACACGTGCACGTACAGTGTAATCCTGATAAGCAGGCAATGCGATTGATGCTAAAATACCGATAATCGCGACTACGATCATCAATTCGATGAGTGTAAAACCCTTTTGGATCTTTTGGATTGATTTCATTTTATTTCTCCATTTGTGTGTATGTGTACTACTAATTAGCGGTCTGAAAGTTCACAGTCCGCTATGAGGGTGTGAGTTCATTCCTTGCAGAGTATAAGAGCAATTGCTGTGCCAATTGGTTGTAATACCGTTATTTCTATTCGAATTAAATATAATCAACTGATAAGCAATGACTTTTTATGTACATTAGAAATTAATAATATTTTTAACCCTTTAAAAATCTAGTCTAATTAATCTTACTGATCGAGTCAGGATCTGACGTAGAACGTCACATTTTGTTGAATGAACCATTATTCTAGGTCTAGTTTTTTAAGTTTGTAGCGCAGTGCACGGAAGGTAATGCCGAGTAACTTAGCCGCAGCGGTTTTGTTATAGCGAGTTTTTTCCAGTGCCTGCATGATGGCGTCTTTTTCTATGTTGCCTAAAAAGTCTTCAAGCGGTACCTCGGGGTCAACATCAACGTTCGGTGCTGGATTAGTGGCATCTGCTGTGAGCGGTTCTGGCATGCTGACATTGTCGGGAAGGTGTAAATCATCGGCAGTGATTGTGTCGCTTTCACATAGCGTCATGGCGCGTTCTAGGATATTTTCTAGTTCGCGTACGTTGCCGGGAAAAGCGTATTGCTGCAAAGCAGAAAGCGCATCATCGCCAAGCGTTGCGTGCATACCGGACATTTCACCCAGCCTATGAAGTATATGGTTAGCTAAAATAGGGATGTCGTCACTGCGTTGTCGCAAGCTAGGGACGTTGAGCTCGATAACATTGATGCGGTAAAAAAGATCCTGGCGAAATTCACCTTCGGCTACGAGTTTAGCAAGATCTTTATGCGTGGCACTGAGCACGCGGACATCAATGGCTAATTCTTGTTGGCCACCAATAGCGCGAACCGACTTTTCCTGAATCGCGCGGAGCAACTTAACTTGCATATGTAATGGTAGCTCGGCAACTTCATCAAGGAACAATGTGCCGCCATCGGCCGCTTGAAACAGTCCCGCTTTGTCGGTAACTGCGCCGGTGAAACTGCCTTTTTTATGGCCAAAGAATTCACTTTCCATGAGATCTTGTGGAATTGCACCGCAGTTAACCGGAACAAAGGCTTGCTCTGACCGAGGGCCTTGTTCATGTATTAAACGTGCAACCAGTTCTTTACCACTACCCGATTCACCGCTGACGTAAATAGGTGCTTGGCTACGCGCTAATTTTTTGATGGTGGCGCGTGTCTTGGCCATGATGGCAGATTGACCAAGTAATTTTTCGTCGCCATCTAGGTTGGGAGGAGCTTGTTCAGGTTTTGTTTCGGCTTTTAGGGATGAAGTGCCAGCTGCAGTTTTATGCGAAAGTTTTAAGGCAGTGCTGACCAAGTTACGAAGTACAGTTAAGTCGACAGGTTTAGAAACAAAGTCAAACGCACCGGCTTTTAGTGCTGTAATAGCTAGCTCCATATTGCCATGGGCAGTAATGACTGCAACGGGGATGCTGGCATACTGTTGTTGCATGTGGCTGACCAGATCAATGCCATCGCCATCAGGTAAACGCATGTCGGTGAGGCAAAGATCAAAGCCATACTGTTCGAGTAAGGCGTAAGCGTCGGTGAGGTTGGCGGCGCTTTGGCAATCGATATCCATACGACCCAGTGTCATCTCGAGTAATTCGAGAATATCGGGTTCATCATCAACAATGAGGGCGAGGTAACGTTCCATTTTTTAAGTTATTTGTTGTTGTTTGCGTCGTGGGTCGGCAAAGGTAATTCTAAAGCAACTGCCACCGTTATTTTCTCCAGATATTTTTATATAGTCTAGTCTAGCTTGATTACCCTCACAGAGTTCACGTGCGATGTAAAGCCCTAAACCAACCCCCGAGCTTTCCGTGGTATAGAAAGGCTCAAAAATATGCAGTGATTGTTCCGGGCTAATCCCGGGGCCATGATCAATAATGTCTAAATAAGGTTGTTTGCCATCTTCGGGTATTCCTGTTTTCAAAATCACTTTTGGATTGCCCTCATAGTCACTGCTGTGCCTGAGACCATTTCGAACTAAATTCCAAACAACCTGATGCAGTTGGCTAGGATCCATGCGTACTTCCAGATCAGTGTTAGCTGGGTCGATTTGCAGATCGTTTAAATAAATTTGCTCACTACGAAAAAAGTCATCGAGAAAGCTATCTAACCATTCTTTGATGTTGAATAGTTCCGGTTCGGCGCGATCTCGGCGACTCAATCGCATTACATTTTCGATAATGCTATTAACGCGTTGAGTGTGCTCACCTATGATTTGAGTCAAACGAAGGTCACTGCTATCCAGATTAGAAGATTCGCCTAATAATTGGCTAGCATGGCTGATTGCGCCGAGCGGATTGCGAATCTCATGCGCGATACTGGCGGTTAATCGCCCCAATGAAGCCAGCTTTAACTGCTGTGCTCGTTGCGCCATGGCTGAAGTGTCTTCAAGAAAAATTAAAAAACCGGCAGTATTCTCACCACCCAGTCGGGCGAATTTGGGTTGTATCTCGGGTGAGGTTTTAGAAGACCGAAAGGTGATTGGCTGGGTATCAACGGATTCTTTCCAAACTTGAAGTTGATCTTGCAATACCAGAGAAACGTCTGCTAAAGGAATGGGCGTTATTTTTGTTGATAGAATAAGCAAGCGTCGTGCTGATTCATTTATCAATCTTACCTTGTTCTGAACATCTACAACGACAATACCGGTTTGCATGTGCTGAATAATGTAATCATTAAGTTGTTCCAGGTTAGCGAGATCGAGGCTGCGTTGTTGGGCAAGTGCTTCACTTTCTACACTACGACGTGCAAGAAAGTTAGTGGCAAGTGCCGCTGTAATTAAGGTGGCACCGAGGATACCTGTTTGTGTGTAGTTAGTCGTTGCATCTGCACTGTTTAGTAGACGGTAACTTTCTGCAGCAAGCACGGCTATGCTGGCAAGGCTGCCATAAAGTAAAGCCATTTTTCTTGATGTCAGTAAGCTACCCGACCCAACGCTAACTAGCAGTAAAGTACCTAGCCCACTAATGACGCCACCGCTTGCATGCATTAATAAGGTTAACGCGACGATATCAGTGACAACATGTAAATTAAGTTGCTTATGAAGCGGTAACCAGCGTCCGTTGATCGAAAACCGATAGAGGATGCTTAAACCCAAATAAATAAAAATCGTATACTTAAATAAAGTGGGATTATCGTCACCGAGTAGCTTGAAATCTTGGGCAAAGAGAAAAAGTGCAAGAAATAATCCAGACAGAGATAAACGATAGAAGTTAAAAAGGCGTAATGGGCGCCAGTGCGACTCGGTATTTTCTGTGGCCGCCGAATTATTATTGTTAGGGCTGACTGAGGGAATCATGAGCTCATACTAGCCTAGATTGAGCGGTATTGGCCAATGCCTAGTTATCGTCTTCAAGATGTTGTTGGCTGCAATAATGCTTATCGCCTTTGCGTAAAGCCTCATTTTCAGGAATGTGCATCTGGCAGACTGCACAGGAGACCATATCGGGGATGGCCTGCTGAGCGTTTGATTTGGGCGGTATTTTTTTAGCCTTGGCACGATAGTTTTGCCACATACGATAGGCAATCCATATCACGAAGGTAATAATAATCAGGCGTAATAAGTTCATAAGCTCAAAAAGTCGGTATGATTGCAGCGATCATAGCGTGCTTTGCGTCTTTGTGCCATTTGCTGGAGAATATGCTCCAATTCTTTCTGCATGGATGTAAGTATTTGCTGGGAGCGGGTGAGTAACGTAACGTTTCGTGACCAGCCTTGTTGCTCAAAGAATCCCTGCGGGCTTCATTATGAGTATCCTAACCTTACGAGAAGGTTCAGGGCACCTTAGGGATTCGCTGAGCTGCATTAATGCGTCGGTAAGACAAGGCTGTTCGCGAAGGTATTGATGGCAGAAAAGTACCACTAGAATAAATTATTGTAAGAGTAAAACATGAACATACATGAATTTCAGGCCAAACAGTTATTTCGAGATTACGGTATTGCTGTACCGTCAGGCTCTCCAGCCACGACAGTAAGAGAGGCGGTGGCGGTCGCACGTGGTATCGATAGTGATGGCTGGATGGTAAAGGCCCAGGTGCATGCGGGTGGCCGTGGCAAGGCCGGTGGAGTGAAGCGCGCTGCAAATGTTGAAGAAGTCGAACAAATCAGTGGCAGGCTGCTCGGTACGCATCTTGTTACGCACCAGACAACAGCAGATGGCCAGCCTGTTAACACGCTGTTAATAGAGGCTACAAGTAGCATTGAGCGTGAAATGTATTTCGGTATGTTGGTGGATCGCGCAACGAAGCGCGTAGTGATGATGGCTTCGACTGAAGGCGGTATGGATATCGAGGAAGTGGCAGCCAAGACGCCTGAAAAAATTCTCAGTATTGCTGTAAGTCCAGTCGCCGGGTTGCAAGGTTACCAAGTTCGTGAGTTGGGTTTTGGTCTTGGCTTGACCGGCGAACAAATGAAAGCGCTTGGTAAGATTATGCGTGCGCTTTATTTACTTTATCGTGACAAAGATTGTTCACTGATTGAAATTAACCCGTTGATTACCACGTCCAGTGGTGAGTTGATGGCGCTCGATGCAAAAATCACCTTTGATGATAATGCCCTCTATCGGCATCCGGACATTACGGCGTTGCTGGATGCAAGTCAGGATGATGAAAAAGAACACCATGCGCAGCAGTTTGGTCTTAACTATATCAGTCTGGATGGCAACATTGGGTGCATGGTGAATGGTGCAGGGTTGGCGATGGCAACAATGGATTTAATTAAATTACACGGCGGGGCACCTGCTAACTTTTTAGATGTAGGAGGTGGCACCAGCGCTGAAAAAGTGGCTGAAGCGTTTAAGTTGATTTTGTCGGACACGAAAGTAAAAGCAATTTTGGTTAATATTTTCGGTGGGATTGTACGCTGCGATTTGATTGCCGAAGGCATTATTCGTGCTGTTAAAGAAGTAGGTATCGATATTCCTGTGGTGGTGCGTTTAGAAGGCACAAATGTTGAGGCAGGTCGCGCTATTTTACAACAAAGCGATGTCGCTATTATCACCGGTGACACATTGACTGACGCGGCGAGTAAAGTTGTGGCAGCAGTGCAGGGAGGTGGGCAATGAGCATCCTTGTTGACAGTAATACGAAAGTTATTTGCCAAGGTTTTACCGGTAAGCAGGGCTCGTTTCATTCCGAACAAGCCATAGAATACGGCACGCAAATGGTGGGTGGTGTGACGCCGGGTAAGGGTGGTCAAACACATTTGGATTTGCCAGTCTTTAATACAGTCCGTGATGCCGTCGATACCACCGGCGCTGATGCCACGATGATTTATGTGCCTGCGGCCTTTGCAGCGGACGCGATTCTGGAAGCCGCCGATGCGGGCATCAAGGTGATCGCCTGTATTACAGAAGGCATTCCTGTGTTGGATATGCTGCGAGTTAAAGCGGCATTAGAACACTATGATGCGCAACTAATTGGACCTAATTGCCCAGGGTTAATTACGCCGGGTGAATGTAAAATCGGCATTATGCCGGGGTTTATTCATCAACAAGGCAAGATCGGTATTGTGTCTCGTTCAGGCACACTGACTTATGAGGCGGTGCATCAAACGACTCAAAACGGGTTAGGTCAAAGCACTTGTATTGGTATCGGTGGCGATCCGATTCATGGCATGGACTTTATTGATTGCCTGGAACGATTTGAACAGGACTCACAAACGCAAGGTATCGTTATGGTGGGTGAAATTGGCGGCAGCGCTGAAGAATCGGCCGCCGAATATATTCAAGCACATGTTAGCAAACCGGTTGTTGCCTATATTGCAGGTGTCACCGCGCCGGCTGGAAAGCGAATGGGGCATGCCGGGGCAATTATTGCGGGTGGTAAAGGTACGGCCGATGAAAAATTTGCGGCACTCGAAGCAGCGGGCGTTGGTATTGCGCGCTCCCCCGCTCAAATGGGTGACCGCATGCTTGAGGTGGTTAAAGCCGGATAATGACCATGAAAAATAATTTGCGCGTCGTGATGGCGCAATTAAATATGTTAGTAGGGGATATCGACGCTAACGTTGAACAAGTTATTAACGCGGCTAATCAAGCACGTGATGATTTTCAGGCAGACGTCATTGTTTTTCCCGAGTTAACAATAACTGGGTATCCACCCGAAGATTTATTGCTGCGGCCTGGTTTTACGATGGCAGCATTGCGGGGTTTAGAGCAGGTTAAACAAGCAGTGTCTGGCATTGATGTTGTTGTGGGTTACCCAATTCAAGAAAGCAGAGGGCTTTATAATGCTGCCGGCCTGATTCGTAATAATAAAATCATTGCAAGCTACCATAAACAACACCTTCCCAATTACAGTGTGTTTGATGAAAAGCGTTATTTCGTTGCTGGTGATGATGCTTGTGTTGTTAACATAAAAGGTGTGCCGGTTGCGCTGACTATTTGTGAAGACATTTGGTTGCCTTCCCCAATGCAACAAGCAACTGTTGCCGGCGCCAAGTTAATGCTGAATTTGAATGCTTCCCCCTACCACATTAAAAAACAAGAAGAACGCGAAGCAATTTTATATCAACGCACGACTGAAACAGATTGCCCGATTGTTTATGTGAATTTAGTTGGCGGACAAGATGAACTCGTGTTTGATGGCGGCTCGATGGTAGTCAATGCTGAAGGTGAAATTTGCCAACGTGCAGCATCATTTGAAACGGGTTTGTTTGTTGCCGACTTTACTGTGCATGACGACGGTAGTGTGACGCCTGTTGAAGCAGATATTTCAGCAGACCAAAGTGAAGAGGCAAATAATTATCAAGCCTTGGTATTGGGCGTACGCGATTATGTAAATAAAAATGGTTTTGCAGGGGTAGTGCTAGGTTTGTCTGGTGGTATTGATTCGGCATTAACACTGGCTATTGCCGTTGATGCACTGGGTGCAGATCGGGTGGAAGCTGTATCGATGCCGTCACGTTATACCGCCGATATGAGTGTGGATGATGCGCTCGAAGAAGCCAACGCTTTAGGTGTAGATTGTAAAGTTATCCCTATTGAAAAAACTTTTAATGCATTTCTTGAAAGTTTAGAAGATGAATTTTCAGACCTTGAAACTATGCCTGGCGATGTGACAGAACAAAATATCCAGGCACGTTGTCGAGGCGTGCTGTTGATGGCTATTGCGAACAAAAAACATCGCATCGTATTAACGACTGGTAATAAAAGTGAAATGGCAGTTGGCTATGCAACCTTATATGGTGACATGGCTGGGGGGTTTGATGTGCTAAAAGATGTGCCTAAACTTTTAGTCTATCAACTATCCAATTATCGCAATACCTTGTCACCGGTCATTCCGCAACGCGTCATTACACGTCCACCAACAGCAGAGTTAGCGCCTGATCAAAAGGATGCAGATAGTTTGCCAGACTACGAAGTGCTTGACCCTGTGTTGGCGCTTTATGTGGAGCAAGATAAAACCCTTGAGGAAATAGTTGCTGAAGGCTTTGAAAAAGAAATGGTCGCAAGGGTGATTGGAATGGTGGATCGTAATGAATATAAACGTCGTCAGGCCGCGCCAGGTGTGCGTATAACGAGAAAAGCATTCGGCCGCGATCGCCGATATCCGATTACTTCACGCTATCATAGTGGTAAGTGTGGATAGCCGCTTGTAGCAATATCTTTAGCACTCTATACTGCTTACAAGAATTAACCATTCAATATGGGGAAATAATAATGAAAAAAGTTGAAGCCATCATTAAGCCTTTTAAACTTGATGACGTACGCGAAGCCTTATCTGAGATTGGCATAAGCGGTATTACCGCGATTGAAGTTAAGGGCTTTGGTCGACAGAAGGGACATACCGAGTTGTATCGCGGCGCTGAATATGTGGTTGATTTCTTGCCAAAGGTTAAGCTTGAGATTGTACTGAGTGAACCCGATGTCGATCGTTGTATAGAAACAATTACCAATGCGGCGAAAACCGGAAAGATTGGTGATGGTAAGATCTTTGTTACCAATGTTGAGCAAGTGGTTCGAATTCGTACGGGTGAAACTGACCAAGACGCAATTTAAAATATTTTCTTAAAATAAAGAGGCGTAACTTTTCAAGTTACGCCTCTTTTCTTTTTTCTCTAAATAATACTGAATAAATACTTAGGGTTTCCAGGGAATCCAGCTGCTTTCCTCTGTTTTTGTGATTGCCCCTGAATCCTGGTAATTCGGGTAATTCTTTTGTAACACGCGCATCGCATCCTTAGATAAATTGTCCAAGCCAATTTGCTGATAAGCTTTTGACATAATTGCCAAAGCTTTAGGGACAGCCGTCGTTTTCTGGTAATTTTCTACTACATACTTAGCGCGATTACTGGCAGCTAGGTAAGCGCTACGCTTCATGTAATAACGCGCCACATGAATTTCGTATTCAGCGAGGTTGTTGCGTAAATAGAGCATGCGCTGGCGTGCGTCTTCAGAATATTTGCTTTGCGGGTATTTACGTACCAATACTGAAAAATCATCAAACGAGGCACGCGCCGCACCGGGATCGCGCTGGGTTGGATCTTGCGGAATGTATTTTGAGATTAAGTCTTTACCGGCATTAAAATTGACTAAGCCCTTTAAATAATAAAGGTAATCAACATTAGGGTGTCGCGGATGCAGTTTGATGAATCGATCAGCAGCAATCAGTGCGGAATCTGGTTCATCAAATTTGTAGTACGCATAAGCAATTTCGACTTGCGCTTGTTGTGCAAACTTACCAAACGGGAAGCGAGCCTCGAGCTGTTCGTAAAATTTAATTGCTTCTTCAAAGTCACCTTCATTCAATGACTTTTTGGCCTCTGAGTAGAACTTGCTGGCCGACCAGTTTTTGGTGGTATCAATTTGTTTAGGGACCAACGAACAGCCGGAAAGAACCAGGCTAGCGATGATAATGAGGCCAAAAATACGCATGATAATTGTGTTTCCTGTATATAAAGTACGCTTACAGTGTATATTGTGCGCCATTTAGCAGCACAAAACAAAATGATGAGCGAATCCGAGTCACTTCAATTAGTTATTCCCCCCCATCTAGCGGGTCAAAGGCTGGATCAGGCGCTGGCTGAGCTGGTGCCGGACTATTCGCGGTCTCGCTTGCAACAATGGATAAAGGACGGAAGGGTTACGCTGAATGGCGAAAAATGCCGTCCACGCGACAAATTACGTGGTAATGAGCAGGTTTTGATTGTGGTGGAACACGTGCCTCAAACGAATTGGCAAGCTGAAGACGTGCCGATAGATATTGTCTATGAAGACGAGGCGATTATCATTATAAACAAACAGGCTGACTTAGTTGTGCACCCCGGGACGGGTAATCAGTCAGGGACCTTGGTGAACGGTTTGCTACACCATGACGAAAAATTAATTGAAGTACCACGTTCAGGTATTGTTCACCGGCTTGATAAGGACACGACGGGATTGTTAGTCGTCGCCCGAACAATGGCTGCCCACACTAAGTTAGTTGAGCGTCTTCAGGCGCGGGATGTAAAGCGTGAGTACGAAGCTATCGTTACCGGAACGATGACGGCAGGTGGAACCGTTGATGAGCCGATGGGACGACACCCTACACAACGTACTCGCATGGCCGTGTTAGTGAATGGTGGAAAAGCAGCCATTACACATTATCGGGTTAAACAGCATTTTCGCGCACATACTCATCTGCAAGTTAATTTAGAAACCGGCCGCACTCATCAAATTCGTGTACATATGGCACATATTCGTCATCCGATAGTGGGCGACCCTACCTATGGCGGGCGGCTTCGATTGCCACCGAAAAGCAGCGAAGCCTTGATAGACTGCTTACGTACTTTTCCACGGCAAGCATTACATGCGGCGAGATTGGGCTTTGTTCACCCCATTAGCGGAGAGCAGGTTGAATGGGCGGCGCCCCTGCCAAAAGACATGCAGGCTTTATTGCAAACCCTTAAAGACGATAATCGCGAGTATCAGGAAGCCTTTAATGACGACTGAGGCATTAATTATTCCTAACTGGTTAGCCCCTGCAAACGTGCGCGCAATCAGTACCACTCGGTTAGGCGGAAAAAGTAAACCGCCCTATGACAGTTTGAATGTCGCACAACATGTGGGCGATGACAGTGATGCGGTTTTATTAAATAGAGCAACGCTTAAAAACGTAGCGAACTACAACGACGAACCGATGTGGCTAGAGCAGGTGCATGGCAATGTAGTCGTTAATACATCGAACCGACGTCAACAGGTTAAAGCCGATGCAAGTTTCACCACAGCCTTGAATACCACATGTGTCGTGATGACAGCAGATTGTTTACCGGTACTGTTTTGCGATAAGCAAGGTAGGGGGGTTGCCGCAGCGCATGCGGGATGGCGGGGTTTAGCGGCGGGGGTATTAGAGTCAACTGTAGATAATCTTTGCAAGGCGCTAGCTTGTCCGGCCAGTGAAATATTGGCGTGGATGGGGCCTGCAATTGGCCCCACTGCGTTTGAAGTAGGCGGTGAGGTGCGTGATACCTTTATCTCCCAACATGACGTGTCATCAGCATTTATTGCCACTGATCCCGAACATTGGTTGATGGATATTTATGCCGTTGCCAAGCACCGACTTAGCTATGCAGGGGTTGAAAAGGTCTCTGGTGGTCAATATTGCACATTTACTGATAAAGAACGGTTCTTTTCCTATCGGCGAGAGAATTGTTGTGGTCGAATGGCGAGCTTAATTTGGTTGCAAGATTAGCGCTTGTTATAGGCGTAGCGAGTCATTTCGGTTATGATGCGCGCTGTTTTACCTGACGCGGAATATGTTAAACACTCATGAGCTTACTTAGCTGGATCATCTTGTTTTGCCTGATTGGCGGTGTGCTGAGTGTATTGGCGGCGGCAACCTTTTTGTTGTTATCGGGTTCAATACGCAATCGTTTGCTTCCACACATGGTTAGTTATGCCATTGGAGCCTTGTTAGGCGCAGCATTTTTAGCATTACTGCCTCACGCCCTTGCTCACCCTGCAGTGAATGACTTACATGATGTATCACTCACAGTACTGATTGGCATTCTTGCTTTTTTCTTGTTGGAGAAATTGGTTCTATGGCGACATTGCCATGCTCATGACTGTGAAGTACATGGCGAAGAGGACAAACATCATGCACATGGTGCCGCCCGCGGAACGATGATCATGATTGGCGATGGCATGCATAATTTAGTTGATGGTGTATTAATTGGTGCAGCATTTTTAACAGATATTCATGTTGGGATTGTGACGAGCATCGCTGTTGCCACTCATGAAATACCCCAAGAGTTAGGTGATTTCTCGATTTTGTTGCACAGCGGTTATAGCCGCGGTAAAGCGTTAGTCATGAATATTGCAGCAAGCTTGACGACGGTCATTGGAGGCGTTGCCGCGTATTATAGTTTGCAAGGCGCAGAGCAATTTATTCCTTATGTGCTAGCTATTGCCGCGGCAAGTTTCATTTACATTGCAGTTGCTGATCTTATTCCTAGTTTGCATCAACGTACCGAAGCAATCGTTACTGCTCAGCAGATGACGTTAATTGTTGCCGGTGTCTTTACGATCTTTTTAGCCCACTCAACGCTGCATTAAACTACACTTCGTTTAAATAGCGTTTGGAGTTCTGTGCCACAATCGCTATGCTAGATAAAATCATATCTTACGGAGAAAATGGACATGACTAAATGGTTCATGTTGACCTTAGTTGGTGAAGACCGTCCGGGTATAGTCGCGAAATTAACACATGCCTTATTTGAAGCAGGTTGCAATTTAGGTGAGGCATCGATGATGCGACTGGGTGGTAACTTTACTATGATGTTGATGGTAGGTTATGACGGTAAATCTAAATCCCTAAACGATGTCGTGGCACCTGTGAGTGAGTCCTTGGATTTACATTTACATGTAGATGAAATCAAAGCCGCCTTACACACTCATTTAGAGCCGGATGTTCGAATTAGCGTTTATGGCGCAGATAGAACCGGTATCGTTTCTGAAGTCACTGGTGCATTGGCCGAATCAGGTTTACATATACTTGATTTGGAATCCGACGTTGCTGGCAGTCAAGAGTCACCCATTTATATTATGCATATTGAAGGGCATGCAGCTGAGGGAATTGAAAGCCTGCGTGCTGCATTGGGTTTGATGAAAGATCGTGGCATCGAAACGAGTCTTGACGAAATAGATACCTTGTTGGGTTAAAGGTCGAGCAAAAGTGGCTATCCTTGATATCTTGGTTTTTCCTGATCAACTCTTGAAACAAGCAAGTGAGACTGTGACGTCTTTTGATGCTGAATTTCAGCAATTTGTCACTGACCTAGATGAAACACGCTTAGCAGCACCGGGTTGTGTAGGCATTGCCGCTCCACAGGTGGGACGTTTTCAACGTGTTGCGTTGGTGGATGTGTCGGGAAATCCGAAACACAAAAGCAATGGCTATATGGTGCTAGTCAACCCTGAAATTATTGAATGGGAAGGTTACAAGAAAGGCCGGGAAGGCTGCTTATCAGTGCCAGATTATACAGGCAATGTCATGCGGGCAACATCCATTGTAGTGGAAGCGCAGGATGCCAATGGGGACATGCAACGATTTGAATGCGAAGGATTTGAAGCACGCGCAGTACAACATGAAATCGATCACCTGGACGGGCTTTTGTTTTTAGATCGCTTGGTAAGTCGTCGTAACGATTTATTTGAACGTAAAGTCTATAAAAAATAACCACGACATGATCACACAACAAGGAATAGTGCTTAGCTTACTCGTTTTAATCGGTTTTATGTTGTGGTGGTTGTTTAGAAAAGCACGACAATATAATAAAGTTGATTGGGGCAACCGATGGTTAGGGTTAATTGATGGTTTAAATCGATTTATTTGTTTTAACTTTCATCGGTTACATCCGCGCGAAATTGAATTGCCCGAACAAGGTGGATGTATTGTTGCATGTAATCATGTGTCGGGTCTTGACCCTTTGGTACTTATCGCTGCAGCAAGGCGACCTTTGCGTTTTATGATTGCAAGAGAAGAATACGAACGGTTTGGTTTGCAGTGGTTGTTTCGGGCTGTTGGCTGCATACCGGTTGAACGTTCAGGCCGACCAGAGCTGGCATTGCGTGAAGCATTACGAACCTTACAAGCGGGAGAAGTTTTAGCTATTTTCCCTCATGGAAAAATGCACTTGGATAGCGATCCTGCTAGAAAATTGAAAAAAGGCGTTGCTTGGCTGGCAGAACAGACCCAAGCGCCAATTGTTCCTTGTCGTTTAACAGGTGTCAGTGGTGAGGGGCACACCATATTGGCGGTATTGATGCGCAGTCAGGTTAACATAGAGACATTTGATGTGATCAATTGTGAGCAAGCTAATAATAGTGAATGTTTAGAAAAAATTGCCTGCTGTATTGAAGGGCGATGTAAGTAGGAAGAAACAGTGGTAAAAATAATATTATTGACAGCCAGTTTATTAACAGCAGCGCATGCCTTTGCTGACGACTTTGTTTGGATCGTGGGCGGTGGTTATGACTTGAAAAGTTCTCAAGCCCAGATAGAAAAAAATGTTATCTGGGCGGCCGAGGCTATTAATAACTCTCCTTCTTCCCAAGGTTCACGAAAAGTAAATATATTTTTTACCGATGGAAACGATTCTGCACGAGATGTGAAAATATGGCGACCCGTTGACGAATCTGAATCACTCTTACAGCCACTTGCCATGATCTACGACGCGGGTTATGAAAATGGACTTGAGTTTCGCAATCATGAAATACCGAATGTTCGAGGATCAACAAAACGTGATGAGTTAGAACCTGCATTGATACAAGATTTTTCAAAGCTCAAACAAGACGACCGAGGCTTGTTTATTTTTAATGGCCATGGAAGCCAAAATAAAAAAGATACCTCGCAAAATAAGATATGGCTATGGGATCGTACTACCCTTGATGTTAACGATTTTTCTAGCATGTTAGATGCTGTTGATAACAGCGTTCCAATGCGATTTGTTTTTACACAATGTTATTCGGGTGGGTTTGAACGATTGGTTCACCCGAATGCAAAAGATACGAATAAACTGACGAATGCCCCCAGGTGTGGGTTTTTTGCTGAAGCTGCTGATAAGAAGTCGGAAGGTTGTTCCGCTGGTATTAACATAGATGATTATCGAGACTATAGCACTTATTTCTTTGCGGCCTTAGGTGGAAAAACGCGACTAGGACAAGCATTGCCAGTCAACCCGGATCGAAACAAAGACGGGCAAGTTAGTCTCTACGAAGCGCACCTTTATACCTTAGCCCAAGCAGATAGCACTGACCTACCGCGCTCGACCAGTGAAGTCTATCTTGAGCGATGGCAACCTTGGTATTTGCGATGGTTTTTTGCAGGAGAAGGTAAAGGAAATGTATACGCCAAACTCGCAAATGATATTGCAAGAGATCTACGTGTTCCGACTGAACAATCAGTGCAACGGAGCGTTATTAGCAAAAAACGCCGACGGCTAGATCGAAGTGATAAAAAACTTAAACAAGAAGTGAAGCAATTACAGCGCGCAATGAAAGAAGTCCGTTTTAATATTCGCTATTTGCTAGAACAGCGGTGGCCTGAAGCGGCAAAAAGCCGCACAGAAAAGTACCAGCAATTAGTTAATAATCAGGCGGGTGAAATGAGAAAATTTATACTAGATCATCAGGCATGGCCACAATTGGTCAGAGGTTATCAGCGTTACCAGGAGATAGCGGCTGAGCGTTTGGCCATCCAGAGACAACTGACTCTTTTCGATAAATTACAGCGCATGAATAAGCTAGCTCGACTTCGTCAACAGTTTCAAGAGAATGCGACGCCAATGCAAAAAGCAGATTATCAGCAGTTGCTAAACTGTGAGAATCTGCCACTGTAAAAACTGCCGTACTAACGACTCTTGAAAAGATAGTCGCTACGCCCCATTTAGGGTGTAGATACTAATTTTACGGAGAATACTCCAATGCGAATGGACAAACTAACCAGTAAATTTCAGCTTGCGCTTGCCGATGCGCAGAGTATAGCGGTTGGGCGAGATCATCAGTTTATTGAGCCTCTGCATATGATGACGGCATTGCTTGATCAAGAAGGCGGTAGCGCTCGGCATTTGCTGATGCAGGCGAACGTGAATGTCAACTTACTTCGTTCTAAATTGGGCGATGCAATTGATAAAATTCCTAAAGTCGAAGGGGCTGAAGGAGACCTGCACATATCGAACGATTTGGGTCGCCTTTTAAATCAGTGCGACAAAACAGCTCAACAACGTAAAGATAGTTATATTTCGACCGAGCTTTTTATCTTGGTAGCGCTAGATGATAAAGGCACTTTAGGTGAGCTGTTACGTAACAATGGCGCGACCAAGGCTGCGATCGAAAAAGGTATTGAGAATATTCGTGGTGGTGAGAATATTGATGATCCGAACGCAGAAGAACAACGTCAGGCCTTAGAAAAGTATACGATTGATGTCACTGAACGTGCCGAGCAGGGTAAGTTAGATCCTGTTATTGGTCGTGATGATGAAATTCGTCGAACAATTCAAGTTTTGCAACGAAGGACTAAAAATAACCCAGTGCTCATTGGTGAACCGGGTGTGGGTAAAACAGCAATTGTTGAAGGTCTTGCTCAACGTATTGTTAATGGTGAGGTGCCTGAAGGCATCAAACATAAACGTTTACTTTCTCTCGATATGGGCGCTCTCATTGCCGGTGCAAAATTTCGTGGTGAATTCGAAGAACGTCTTAAAGCGGTATTAAATGATCTGGCTAAACAAGAAGGTCAGGTTATTTTATTTATTGATGAATTGCATACGATGGTTGGCGCGGGTAAAGCAGAGGGGGCAATGGATGCCGGAAACATGCTGAAGCCGGCATTAGCACGTGGTGAATTACACTGTGTAGGTGCGACTACTTTAGACGAATATCGCCAGTACATTGAAAAAGATGCTGCATTAGAAAGACGGTTCCAAAAAGTACTTGTTGACGAGCCATCTGTTGAAGATACGATTGCGATCCTTCGTGGCTTGAAAGAAAAGTATGAAGTGCATCATGGTGTAGATATTACAGATCCGGCGATTGTTGCGGCAGCGACCTTGTCACATCGCTATATCTCGGATCGAAAATTACCCGATAAAGCCATTGATCTTATTGACGAAGCGGCGAGTCGAATTCGTATGGAAATTGACTCAAAACCTGAATCTATGGATCGCCTCGAACGCCGTTTGATTCAATTAAAAATTGAACGTGAAGCAGTGAGCAAGGAAAAAGATGCCGCATCCAAGCAGCGTCTTGAACATTTGCAAACCGAGATAGATGAGTTAGATCGTGAATATGCTGATCTTGAAGAAATTTGGAAAGCAGAAAAAGCAGCGTTACAAGGCACTCAGCATATTAAGGAAGAGCTTGATCGTGCGCGCATTGAAATGGAAACAGCACAGCGTGCTAGTGATCTAACACGCATGTCGGAATTGCAATATGGTCGTATTCCTGAATTAGAAAAGCAATTAGACATGGCTAGCCAGGTAGAAATGCTGGATACCAAGTTACTGCGCAACAAAGTGGCCGATGAAGAAATTGCTGAAATTGTTTCAAAATGGACAGGTATTCCTGTTAGCCGCATGCTCGAAGGTGAACGTGACAAACTGCTCCGCATGGAGCAAGAGTTAGCCAAGCGTGTTATCGGGCAAGGTGAAGCGGTATCAGCTGTTTCGAATGCGATTCGGCGTTCACGTGCGGGATTATCCGATCCGAATCGCCCCAATGGTTCGTTTTTATTCCTCGGGCCAACTGGCGTGGGTAAGACAGAGCTAACCAAAGCCCTGGCATCATTTATGTTTGACACTGAAGATGCCATGGTTCGCATTGATATGTCTGAGTTTATGGAAAAACATTCTGTAGCACGGTTAGTTGGTGCGCCTCCCGGCTATGTAGGCTATGAAGAAGGTGGCTATCTAACGGAAGCGGTTCGTCGCAAACCGTATTCTGTCATTTTACTTGATGAGGTAGAGAAGGCACATCCAGATGTGTTTAATATTCTACTGCAAGTACTGGATGACGGGCGTTTAACAGATGGACAAGGTCGAACAGTTGATTTTCGTAACTGCGTTATTGTTATGACATCTAATTTAGGTAGTCAAATGATTCAGGAAATGGCCGGTGGTAACTACGATGAAATGAAGGCAGCCGTTATGGATGTTGTTGGACAACATTTCCGCCCTGAGTTTATCAACCGTGTTGATGAAAGTGTCGTGTTCCATCCATTGGGACAAGATGAAATACGCGCTATTGCCGAAATACAAATTGCAGATTTAAAACAACGTTTGCTGGATCGCGATATGGAAATAACTATCGATGGGCCTGCGATGGATAAATTGGCAGCAGCAGGTTTTGACGCAGTATATGGAGCTCGCCCACTTAAACGGGCTATTCAGCAAGAACTTGAAAATCCTTTGGCCCAAGATATTCTTGCTGGCGGTTATGGACCAGGTGATGTCATTCAAGTGGGTATTGAAAATGACGAATTGGTATTCAGTAAAAGTGCCAGATCGGAAAATGTGAGTGCTGCATAGGGTTAGTTGTCAGTAAGTCACGGCATTTTGATGCGATGAAAAATTTCTACAAGGATGTAGAGCATTTTATAGAAGATATATCTGGCTTACACTGGTAAGCTGGATTTTTTTATTTTACTACATTTTTTTCTAGGTGCAGTTTTTGGTAATGGTGGTTTAGGTTAACCCTATGAGTAATACAGATACTTCGGCTGTCCACGCTACTTTATTAGTCACGCCTAGCTGCCCACACTGTCCTGCAATGAAACAAATCCTGACAGCGCTTTCGCAACAAGAAAAGTTAGCGAGTCTTGAGATTGTCGATATTTCTGTTGATTTAGAACGGGCGGTAAAACTGGGCGTGAGAAGTGTCCCCTGGCTTCAACTGAATGCCCTTGAGTTACAAGGTGTTCACACCGAAGAAGAAATTTTGTTTTGGTTAAAACAAGCCACTCTCAAGGAAGGGCGACAAGTGCTGTTTGATAGTTTGTTAGAAGTCGGACAGCTATCACAGGTTGAGCTGATGCTGCGCAGACAGCCAGAGGGATTATCTGATTTGTTAGTATTATTCGCAGATCAGGAACGATTAATTAACGTTAGGATCGGTGCTGCCGCTGTGTTAGAAACATTACAGGGTTCGGGGTTGTTAGAAAAGTCGGTCGAAGAAATAGGGCGTTATACACACAATACCCAGCCAAGTACGCGCATTGATGCTTGCCATGTTTTATCCTTTACCCATCATCCTTCCGCGGTTTTATTTCTGAAATCGGCACTGAATGATGAGGATGCTGAAGTAAGAGAAGTCGCAAGAGAGAGTCTGGAAGAACTCGCTGAGAAGGGATTTTCTTAAAATCGCCAAAACAAAGGCTTATCAATGGTAAGGAAGTGTCGATAAATAGCATACAACCATTGAAAATATGCTAAACACTGCCACACTGTTTACTACAGTTAACTGATACCTAAAATAACATAGCAGAAAACTTTATGGATGATGTGACCAAACCGGCGCGCGTTGAACACCTGAAACGCTCGTTACAGTTTCAGACCAAGCTCAATCAGGTGATGCAAAAAATTCATGAGGCAGAATCTTTTAACGATATTATGCCTGCCATTGAATCGACGCTACTTGAGTTGATGAATGCTGAGAGAATCACCGTCTATCGTCGTTCGCGGCACAATCAAGAAATTATATCTAAGTATAAAAGTGGAAATGAAACCAAAGAAATTCGTGTTGCCCTGACACCTACATCTATTGCCGGGTATGTTGCTCTGACACAGAAACCAATTCGTATTCGAGACGTGTATCAAAATGAAGAATTGCATTCTATACATCCCAAGCTAAGTTTTGATTCGAGTTTTGATAAGGCTAGCGGGTTTCGTACCTGCTCAATGATGGTGATCCCGATAAAACATAACAATGTGTCATTGGGCGTTATGCAAGTTCTTAACCATCGTGGCGAGGGTGTTTTTGATAATGCCGATATGGCTAAAGCGATGAAATTCGCAATGTTGCTTGGTCAGAAATTTCGGTATGAACTGGGTGGAACCAAAGGGCCATTTGATTACCTTGTGCAGACTGGGCGAGTCACGCAAAAGCAACTCGATGAATACACGAGCAGAGCAGAAAAAGAAAATACCGCGATCATTGATATGCTTCTACATGAAGCAAACCTGACCAATATTGAAGTGGGTACTTCACTAGAGCGTTTTTACCAAGTTCCCTACATGGTTTACGATCCGAATGTTGAAATACCCTTAGATATGCTAAAGGGTGTGAATGAAGCCTATTTGCGCAAGCAACTTTGGGTGCCTGTAATGGGCGATGCCGATGAAGTTGTTGTGTTGGTTGATAACCCAACAGATTCCAGTCGTATCATGGATATCCAAAATGTTCTAAAAGCGTCTAATTACCAATTCAGGGTTGGTTTGCCGGATGACATTTTGCGCTTTCTTGGCCAAGAAACAGGGGGTAGCAATGTTGACTTATATGAATTAGTCGGGCGATTGGAAGAAGAAGGCCTTGATGAAGATGAAATCGATATCATCGAATCAGTTGATGAAAATGCAGCGACAGTTATCCAGCTTGTAAACAGTTTAATTCTTGATGCTTATAAAGCGGGTGCCTCTGATATTCACATCGAGCCAAGCAAAGGAAAAACGGTGTCTAAAGTTCGGCTGCGTGTTGACGGTGTGTGTCGAAATGCATTGACGATCCCCGCATCACATATTCGCGCAGTTATATCTCGCATAAAGGTGATGGCACGTCTCGATATTTCAGAACGGCGTAAGCCGCAAGACGGTAAATTAAGTGTTCGTTTTAAAGGTGCCCCCCTTGAACTTCGAGTGGCGACATTACCGACAGTCAATGGCGAAAGTGTTGTAATGCGTATTCTTGCTGCAAGCGAGAACATGCCAATCGACAAACTCAATATGTCTGCGCGAAATTTACGTGAAACACAGGCATTAATAAAATTCCCGCATGGTATTTTCCTGGTGGTTGGTCCTACAGGTTCAGGTAAAACGACGACTTTGCACGCTATTTTAGGGCATATTAATACACCTGAACTTAAAATATGGACTGCTGAGGATCCTGTTGAAATAACACAGCCTGGCTTGCAGCAATTACAGGTGCTACCAAAGATTGGTCTAACCTTTGCTGCAGCACTTCGATCATTTCTACGTGCGGATCCCGATGTCATTATGATTGGTGAAATGCGTGATGCAGAAACTGCTGAGGCAGGTATTGAAGCCTCACTAACAGGACACTTAGTGTTTTCTACGTTACATACTAATTCAGCGCCAGAAACACTAACCCGCTTACTCGATCTTGGAATTGATCCAATTAGTTTCTCTGACGCGTTGCTTGGTGTGTTAGCACAACGGTTAGTCCGTACATTATGTGGTGAATGTAAAGAGAGCTATACACCTGATGAAGACGAATTTAATTTACTTAAGCGATATTACGGCGAGAAAACATTTGAGGAACTAGGTTTAATCCGGGAAGGAGTGACGCTTTACCGTGCTGTAGGTTGTAGTCAGTGTGGCGATAGTGGTTATCGAGGGCGTACAGGGGTGCACGAATTACTTGTGGCAACACCGGCGATGAAAGAATTGGTATATCGAAGGGCAACGGCAGCTGAGTTAAAAGACATGGCGATGGCGGAAGGTATGCGCACATTAATGCAAGACAGTATTGTTAAACTGTTAAAAGGGCAAACGGATATCGCACAAGTTCGCCGGGTTATTTCTGAGTAGCTTCTAATTCTCTTTTTGTTAATTCTCGAGACGCAATTTGGCTAACTTCTTCAAAAGCATCCTTAGTCATTTTCTTTAATGTCGAGGTGCTGGTGTTCCAGTTTTGAGCAACCTCCAGACGAATATCTGCAGATTTATCTTGAGATAATTTATCCATTACAGCGCTGCTCGTGTATTCATATCGCGCTAGTACACTACGTACCTGTTCGCTAACATCATCAGCAAGAAAGAGTTGGGTGCGTTCATCAGTCGCCGTGTTGGTGATAACGGTAATCCGGATTGCCTGTTCAGGATCGTGCGCGAGTTGAAACAATAAATCTGCTGGCGCACGACGATTTCTTGCAACGTTTTGGCGTATTTCAATACTGCTATTTTTTGCTAGTTGGCGTAAAACATTTGCAGGGGTAGTTGGGTTGCGAGCGGCTCTGGCACGGTCAAGGTCATCTTCGGCTAAGGCTATAGAGTGATAACTGCTAAAAACCAAGAAAAATAAACCGGTAATAGAAATTATTGGTTTGCTGAACATGATTGATTCCCGTAGTGATTATCGTATCAAGTGTTTGATGAAGTTGAGTGAGAAAAGTTCAACACCAAGTCTTTTAACGAATCGTTATTTAGCGTTTCTTTTCTCGATTGCTCGATTTTTTCCTGCACATGGTTAATGGCAGATTGTGCGCCGTCAGGATTAGTTGACGTGGCTGCTTGATTGCCTTCCACGGCGATGAGGATGTCGATAACCTTAATATCAGCAATATCTTTAATTGGTAACCACATATCCCTTTCTTCACCAGCTTTACATAGAAGTTTTGCATCGACCAGAAATTGTAAACAGTCATTAACGAGGTCAATGGGTTGGCCCATTGCGTGAGACAGTTGGTAAGCACTCCATGGTGGTTTACCGTGCATCATATTTACGGCGATGAGATACATTAGCTGGAGCACAAGTTGTTTTTGGTGAGCTGGTTCAGCACAATGACACTTATCGGCAGAAGTGATCACGCTAGGATACTGCGAATAGAATGCAATATTGGCACCGAGCAATAAAATTATCCAGCCCAAGTATAGCCAGATCATGAATAATACTAATATTGCAAAGCTGGAATAGATGGCTGAGTAGTTTCCAGATGAAGCAACAAAGGAAGCAAATAACCAGCTAGTTGATTCCCATAAGAATCCGGCGATGATTGCACCTATTAACGCAGATTTTAAATTAACCCGTGTGTTAGGTATGAATATATAAATAAAGCAAAATGCGGCAATAATTAGGAAGTAGGGTAGTAATAAACCAATTATGTGAATCGCATCTCCAACCAGGAAAAAACTCGATAAGTACTGAACAAAAGAAGCATTTTTGATTGAGGCGATAATGCCAATCGAACTAAAAATAAGAACCGGTCCGACCAAAATAACACTAAGGTAATCACTAAAACGTCGGGATAACTGCCTGGAATGCTCAATACGCCAGATGTAATTGAATGAGCGTTCGATTTTTTGTATAAGAGAAATAACAGTTACAAACAGTAACATGAGCCCAGCCGCGCCTAAGACACCGACCTTGATATTGTTAACAAAACTAATAATTGTTTGGCCGATTTCAATGCCTTGCTCTCCCATACGTGAAAGAACATCAAATAACAAAGGTTCAATTTGGTTGTGAACACCAAAAGCTTTAAGTACCGAGAAACTCAATGCGAGTAATGGAACCATAGAAAGTAGCGTGGTGTAGACAAGACTCATTGCGCGGAGGGTAAGTTGCCCTGCGAATAAATCGCGACTGACGCAATAGCCAATACGCGTGGCATGAAAACCTAAATTCGCCAGCCATGTTTTTGGTTCAGGGCGAACGATGTAGGATTCAATTTGTTCATTAAAAAGTCGCCAGTCAGGCAGCATGGTGATATTCCCTTATTGTTATGTTTAATAGCCTGTCACAGTGGCGGGAAATTGCAATGGGAAATTGCATCTAAACATGAACTGTGACACGCTTCCTCTGGTATTAAATATGGTAAAAATGGGTCTAATTTAAAACCCCGCCACCGTTGCAAGGAGTGAGTCATGAATTTGAGTCGAAGCAAGGCCTATTTAATGGGTTGCCTGATTTGGTTACTATTTTTACCGACAGCACAGGCATTATCATTAGGGGAAATTACAGTTAGTTCAGCGTTGAACGATCCACTTGATGCTGAAATTATGGTTCACTCTACTGATGCTGCAGAAATGCTTAGTGCAAGAATTCAATTAGCATCGCTTAAAATACATAATGAGGCGGGGCTTAGCATCAACCGTCACCTGCGTAATTTACGGTTTAAAACCATTGCAAAAGATAATGGACGTTTTGCTATTAAAGTGACTACTTTAAGGCCTGTATCAGAGCCGGTGTTAGAATTTATAATTGAATTAACGGGTAGCAACAGTAATTTGATCCGGGGTTATGCAATGCATCTTGACCCGCCTAATTTATAAATTTACTTTACCGCGCTAGGTAATAAAATCGCGAGCATTTCTTCCAGATCAGGCACTGCTTTCTCATGTATTTCGTCTATTGTTGCTTTGTCTAGGCCAGTCAGTGGCCAGACTATCGGGTTTATTTCCCCATGAAAATTTTCAATGCCACCGGTTTCAATTGCATGGGTTGCTTCGCTGGCAATGTGAATAATAGCGGCATCAAGCACTGGTTTATCTGCTTCTTCAAGATGGTGGTGGTAGTAAATCGCATCTTGTAAATATTCTGGAAGCCGCCATTTCTTCGCAAGTTCTCTTCCAACTTCGGCATGATCATAGCCAAACAATTCTCTTTCAATTTCGTAAATTTTTTTGTTAGTAACAGCTTGAGAGGTTTCCAGTTTTTCAAAAATTTGCTTGGCCATATTAGGATACTTGGCGCAAATTGCGAGCAACCCGATGTCATGCATTAGTCCTGCGATAAACAACCGATCCGGATGTAAGACATTGCATAATTTTGCGAGACGTTTTGCAAAGACACCGCAATAGACGCTGTGTCGCCAAAAACCTGCCATATTAAAAATGTGGCCTGGAACCTGTTTGAAAGTCATCATAGTAGACGTTGCCATAATGAGTATCATCAATTCAGTTGTGCCAATAATGCTAATAGCACGTGGAATACTGTCGACACGTCCGCTATAACCGTAGAGAGAACTGTTTGAAAGTTTTAGTAATCGTGCACTGAGGTTGACGTCTTGGCTAATTAAGTTCGCCATGGCATGAATACTGTTACGCGGGCTTTCCATCAGTTGATGCAGTTTGGTACAGATCTCAGGTAATGAGACCAGCTTGTTGATGTCACGGACTAATGCTTGAGCGGTCATATTCTTAATCAGTTAATTAAACGGACATTAAGGTTAGCCGCCAGTACGAGAAAATATTTACCTGAAATTTAATGTGGAAAATGCGTTTTAGGTGTTTGTCTGATTTAGCGTTTACCACCGGATGAAATACGTAGGAGTACACTATCTAGCCAGCGGTGAGGGAGCAGCCTTTTCAATGTGCCAAATAAATAAGTGGGAAACGTGACATAGTATCGTGGCTGAGGAGAGGTACTTTCAAGTGCATGGATAACACGTTTAAGCACCGCTTCGGGTGGCAGTGTGAAGGGCATCGCATCGCCTTCTTTTTTAAGGCGTTCGATCATTGATTGATATTTTTTACTGTGGACACTGTTTTTAGCATCAATATTTTTTTCAAATGCCTGAAGTGCATTTTCACGAAAACGACTACGAATCGGCCCAGGTTCAATTAAAGAAACGAAAATACCGCTACCAGCTAATTCCAGTCTCAATGTGTCACTGAGTCCTTCAAGCGCAAATTTGCTGGCGTTATAAGGGCCACGAAAAGGTAAAGCAATAAAACCAAGTACTGAACTATTTTGAATGATTCGTCCACAACCTTGTTGCCGCATTATCGGGATAACGCGGCGAGTTAAGGCGTGCCAGCCGAACACATTGGTGTTGAATTGCTCGCGTAGTACGTCTGTAGGGATATCTTCAACCGCGCCAGTTTGCCCGTAAGCACCATTGTTAAAAAGGGCGTAGAGTTTTCCGTCAGTCATCGAAAGTATGGTTTGCATCGCCTGGTCTATCGATACTTCGTCAGCAACATCAAGTTGTAAGCTTTCAAGACCAAGTTGCTTAAGCATTGCGACGTCAGCATCCTTGCGTGCGGTTGCAATAACGCGATAACCGCGCGTTTGAAGCCCTTGCGCAACACAGAGTCCAATACCACTTGAACACCCTGTGATTAATATTGTTTTGTTTTTATTATCTGCAGCCATTATTTCTCGTTTTGTTCTGCTTGCTGTTTTTGCTGTAAATTCCACATATTTTGGTAACGGCCATCTATATTTAGAAGTTGTTCATGAGTACCTTGTTCAATAATTCGACCGCTTTCCATAACTAAAATGCAATCGGCATCAACAATAGTTGAAAGCCGATGAGCAATGACCAAGGTGGTATGATTTTTAGCAACTTCACGTAAGGAATCAAGAATAATCTGTTCCGATTTTGAATCTAAACTTGAGGTTGCTTCATCAAACACAATAATTTTTGGATTTTTCAAAATAGTGCGAGCAATCGCGACGCGTTGTTTTTCGCCACCAGATAATTTCAAACCACGTTCTCCAACGACAGTGTCATAACCATCGGGAAGTTTTTGAATAAAATGATCAATATGAGCGAGCTCAGCAGCACGAATAATTTCTTCTCGGCTGGCCTCTGGTTTAGCATAGGCGATATTGTAATAGAGCGTGTTATTAAACATAACAGTGTCTTGTGGCACGATCCCAATTGAGCGCCGTAAACTTTGTTGAGTAACATCGCGTATATCTTGGCCATCAATGGTTATGCGACCTTGAGTTACATCGTAAAAACGGAATAGTAGGCGTGACAATGTGGACTTTCCTGCACCGCTTTCCCCGACGATAGCAATTTTTTGTCCTGCTGGAACAGTGAAATTAACATCATGCAGAATAGTTCGTTCGGCATTGTAGCTAAAGCCTACTTGTTCAAAACGGATTTCTCCATCACTGACGCGCAGTGCCGTAGCATCTTTTTTGTCATTAATCTCAGAGCGCTCGTCAATAATATTAAACATGAGATCCATATCGGATAAAGCATGCTTGAGTTGGCTGTACACAATTCCAAGAAAACTTAGTGGAATAAACAGTTGAATTAGAAAAGCATTAACTAACACTAAATCGCCCAATGTCATGGTGCCATCGACAACACCTTGACTGGCAAGAATCATAATCATCGTCACAGCAGATGCGATGATGACTGTCTGGCCGACATTTAGTGCAGATAATGTGGTTTGGCTTTTGACGGCAGCATTTTCCCATTCGCCCATGGTACTGGCGTAACGTTGTTGCTCGTACTTCTCGTTACCAAAATATTTAACGGTTTCGTAGTTAATAAGGCTATCGACGGCAAGCGTATTTGACTGGGAATCGGCCTCATTCATTTTAATGCGAAATTGCATGCGCCATTCAGTGATTTTAAAGGTAAAAATCATGTACGTGGCAACACTGATCACAGTAATAATGGTAAACCAAATGTCATATTGCCAAAGTAAAATACCTGCAATCATACTAATTTCGACAAGCGTTGGGAGAATACTAAAAACAAGATAATTCAGTAACGAACTGACTGCGCGTGTGCCGCGATCAATATCACGAGTAATTGCGCCGGTTTTTCTGTCGAGATGAAAGCGTAAAGATAATTGATGCAAGTGGGCGAGTACGCGTTTAGACACCTTACTCATGGCACCGTGTCTTACTCGCGCAAAAATGGCATCGCGTAATTCATTAAATAACGAGCTGCTCATTCTTAATAGGCCGTAGGCAAGTAACAACATGATAGGGAGTACCAGTTGCTTACCATCGGTAGCGTTAAGGCTGTCAATGATGCCTTTTAAAATTAATGGAATGCCTACATTGGCCGCTTTTGCCAAGATTAATGCAATGAGTGCCGCGCCAACTCGCCCACGCCAGCCCCACAGATAGGGAGTCAAACTGCGAATGGTTTTCATGTCATTACGTTGATGTGAGGGTAGGCGTGTTGCTCTGCCGTAAAACATACAGCTCTCCAAATTTTCGAGCGAATATTGTACCTGATTGCCGGAAGGAGATACTTACATCTTCATCAATTATTTCTGGCTATTTAAGTTATATTTACTGTATAGCTATTTATAAATCACGATAAAAAGGAGGAATGTTATGGGTAAACCGACACCTCAGGAATTGCAGCAGGCCTTAGCCGAAGCAGCTAGAATGCGGGAACATGATCAAGATTCACATTTTTTAGCAAAAAGCTTATTAAACCTTCATTATCGTATAGGCTTTTTAGAAAAGGTCATGCACGCAGCTGAATTGTATTTGCGTGGTGAAGGTGATCGGCAGCATGCGGTGTTAATAAAAGCCCTTGAAACAGCCAAAAGGGAAGATGCGCACACGTCCGGAAGCGACTCTAACACGCTGTTTTGAATAGAAATAGTTAGGAAAATATTGAAAAGTGCTTCAGCAAGCCCCATTATAGTGGCATCTTAAAATGTTTACTTAGACAGGTTTTAACGCATGCCAATATACGAATACGTCTGTGCCAAGTGTGGACACAGCATGGAAGCCATTCAAAGAATGACTGATGAACCGCTGAAAGATTGCCCTGAATGTGGCGAAGCTGCATTGCAAAAGAAAATTTCAGCTGCAGGATTTCGTCTTAAAGGTGACGGCTGGTACGAAACTGATTTTAAAAATGGCCAAAAGAAGAGTAGTTCAGGGGACTAACCTCCCTTCATTTAATAATAATTAGGGAGTACTCGACTTGCTACGTCGCTATTTAATTGCAGGCTTGCTTATCTGGTTACCACTTGGGGTAACTTTGTTGGTGTTTAAGTTACTGGTAGGGCTTGTTGAGCAATTAATCGAGGTCGTTCCTGCTCAATATCACCCTGAAGCGCTTCTGGGCATCGAAATCCCCTATTTTGATGTTCTTTTAGCTCTCATCGCCATGTTTGTCATTATGCTGCTTACAGGCTTAGTCGTGACCAATTTGTTTGGGCGAAAGCTAGTCAAACTATGGGAATCGCTGCTTGGCCGTATTCCGGTTGTGAGAAGTATCTATCAAAGCGCCAAGCAAATTGTAGAGACTGTGTTTTCTTCGACGGGCAAATCTTTTCGGAAAGTGTTGCTGATTGAATACCCTCGTAAGGGGTTGTATACGCTAGCATTTCAGACTGGTAGCAGCGCAGGTGAAGTGCAAACAAAAACCAGCGAAGATCTCACTACGGTGTTTGTTCCAACAACTCCTAACCCAACTTCGGGCTTTATAATCTTTGTTCCGACCAAGGATGTGATTGAATTAGACATGAACGTAGATGAAGCCTTAAAAATGGTTATTTCGCTAGGAATGGTTGAGCCACAATGGCCTCAGCAGTCTAAAACGCTTGAACAAACACCTAAAAACAAGCCGGATGTTGCATAACGGCCTGACAAACCTTAAGATTCCCGCCTTTTTACAGATCTGGAACAAATTCAATGCGAACTCATTACTGTGGCCACGTTAACGAAAGTTTAATCGATTCAGAAGTCGAACTATGCGGCTGGGTGCACCGCCGTCGTGATCACGGAGGCGTCATTTTTATTGATTTGCGCGACCGAGAAGGCTTGGTTCAGGTAGTTATTGATCCGGATACTGAAGCGGCTTTTGCTAATGCTGAAAATTGTCGTAGCGAATATGTACTCCGTATAACAGGAAAAGTACGTCATCGCCCCGAAGGAACCGTGAACGAGGATCTGGCCAGTGGCAAAATAGAAGTTCTGGCGAAGCAATTAGACATTCTTAATGCGGCGAAGACGCCGCCGTTCCCATTAGACGAAGAAACAGAAGTCCGAGAAGAAGTACGTCTTCGTTATCGCTACATTGATTTACGTCGCCCGGACATGTTGAATAATCTTCGATTACGTTCTGAAGTTACGCGTGCCTTGCGTGAAACGCTAGACGCTAACGGTTTTATGGATATTGAAACACCGATTCTTACTAAAGCGACACCCGAAGGCGCACGTGATTATTTAGTGCCGAGCCGTACCCATGAAGGTGCTTTCTTTGCCTTGCCGCAATCACCACAGCTGTTTAAGCAGTTGTTAATGGTTTCCGGTATGGATCGTTATTACCAAATTGTTCGCTGTTTCCGAGATGAAGATTTACGTGCTGATCGCCAACCTGAATTTACTCAACTCGATATAGAAACATCGTTTATGGATGAAGAAGCGATCATGCAAGTTAATGAAGATATGATTCGTAACGCCTTTCACAAGGTAAAAGGTGTTGAACTTGCACAACCATTTCCTCGCATGACCTATGCTGAAGCGATTCGTCGTTTTGGTGTGGATAAACCTGATTTACGGATTCCGTTAGAACTGGTTGATGTCGATGATTTGATGAAAGATGTTGAGTTTAAAGTCTTCGCAGGACCGGCGAATGATCCGGAGGGGCGTGTTGCTGCTCTGCGGCTACCAAAGGGCAGTGAATTATCGCGTAAGAATATTGATGCGTATACCAAGTATGTCAGCATTTATGGCGCGCGCGGGTTGGCATATATTAAAGTCAATGATATCGACGCAGGTATTGATGGCCTGCAATCACCTATTCTAAAATTCTTACCAGACGAAGTTGCTACAAGCATTATGCAACGCACTGGTGCTGAAACTGGCGACATTGTTTTCTTCGGTGCGGATAAAGCACATATTGTTAATGAAGCCTTAGGTGCTTTACGTGTCAAGCTGGGACACGATACAGACTTAGTGGAAGAAGGTTGGCGTCCACTTTGGGTTGTTGATTTTCCAATGTTTGAAAAAGATCCTAAAACAGGTCGCTTGAATGCCTTGCACCATCCTTTTACTTCTCCAAGTTGTTCTGCTGAGGAGTTAGAAGCCGATCCGGTTAGCGCATTGTCAAAAGCCTACGATATGATCTTGAATGGTAGCGAAGTGGGCGGCGGTTCTATTCGTATTCATGATCCAGTTATGCAAGCAACCGTTTTCAGGTTGCTCGGTATTAGTGATGATGAAGCTGCAGACAAGTTTGGTTTCTTACTGGATGCGCTCGCTTATGGTTGTCCTCCGCATGGTGGTATCGCATTTGGCCTGGATCGTCTAGTGATGTTAATGGCTGGTGCAAATTCTATTCGTGAAGTAATGGCTTTCCCTAAAACACAGGCCGCAAATTGCTTGTTGACTGATGCGCCATCGACGGTGAACGAAGAACAACTTAAAGAACTGAGTTTACGTATCAGAAAAACAGTAGTAGACAGCTAAAAGATTTTCTTTAATAAAAAACTCGGCATCGCCGAGTTTTTTTTTCGTCTGGAGTCTTTTAACAGAATTTTTCTTGTTAGACGGTAACCTAAATATCGTACGAACCAACCCATTGACCTTTTTTAAAATCGATATTAAGTGATTTAGGTTTCATCTTTATCGCACTGATTGATTTTAATTGTTGTTTAACAGGGTAAGTTTGCGCGAACTCTTCGGGGCTACATTGTTGTGATTGTACCGGACGAAAAAGTATTTGTAATTGGTCATTAACTACAACAGTGTCAAATTCAGTTTGGTCATGAAACAGTACGCGCTTTTTAACCATACAACTAAAATACAATTGCATTTCAACAATTAATGGTTCGTGACGGCATTGCATTTTTTGTTCTGCTCGAGCAGTCCAGCTAACGTTTAACGAAGCATTGCCAAGCATAAGTTTGTTTGAGTACTTTCTGGGATGTAACCAGCGGTCGATAATAAATAAAGGGTTAGAGATTGCGAAATAACTGTTTTGAAGGTTCATCAGTCAATTCCTTAATGGCTGCATAAGTACAACAGTTAAAGCTTTACTATAATATCGATAAAGTTAGATGATAGTTTTACGTATTAACCCTAAGAGGTACCTCTATTGAGAAAGTGCTTCCTTCTCCTGTAGTACTAGTCACGCTAATGTTTCCACCCATTACTTCAATAAGTCGTTTTGTGATAGTTAGACCAATACCAGTTCCTTCAGTTTCTCCCGCAGCATGTAAACGCTCAAATGAGGAAAACAACTTCCCTATATCAGATTCACTTAGCCCTGAACCAGTATCTGATATAGAAATTTTTAAATTGCGTTTTACAGTAATTTCGCTATCAATTGTAATAGAACCATGTTCGCGATTATATTTTACGGCATTTGACAAAAGGTTAATTAACGCTTGTTTTAGTAGCATTGGATCAACCCGAATGAAATGATGCTGACTACTAGCTTTATCAATGATATTAATATCGCGTGCTTTAGCTTGATATTTAACGAGATTAATACAGTCGTTTATAATATCGCTAAGTCTAACCTCTTCCAGCTTTACGGACACATTCCCGGACTCAATAGAAGCTAAATCGAGCACATCGTTAATTAAGGCTAGTAGATGGTTACCAGCTGTTAATATCTCAGTGACATGTTTATGTTGAGTTTCATTAAGTTGAGAACTCTCAAGCGTGAGTATTTGCGCAAAACCCAATATGGCATTCATTGGAGTACGAAATTCATGACTCATTTGGGAGAGAAAATCAGTTTTTGCCATGCTTGCTGTTTCAGCTATATCTTTGGCGCGTTCAAGTTCTGCTGTTCGGGCTTTGACGCGTTTATCTAATTCTTGGTTTTCTTTAATAATTAAATCATTCTTTTTTTCTATTTCTTTCGATGCCCAGTTTAACGATTGAGAAAGTGATTGAAATTCTAGCGGCGCGTCGTTCAAAACAATGTTTTTACCATTTGCAATCGGGAGTTCTTTTGAAAATGATGTCAGTTTATTTAAAGAGCGTAATTTTATTTTCAGAAAGAAAAATATAATTAAAAAAGTTACTGACATGATCGATCCGCATAAGTATACAAGTTCTATTAAAATATTTTTCTTCGTGTCTTTGATTAAGGTGTTGTTTGAAATCAATTGAACCCATGCCAGAGTCTTGCTTAAAAACATAACTGGAGTTCTGATAATCATGCTTTCATCTTTAGAGTAAGCCGAGAGGGGTTGATTGATTAATGCTTCTGTATTGTCGTATTTGTGGGTAGGAACAAGTTCTCCGTTAACAGAACGCATAATGTCTGCTAACATATTTTTGTTTTTATCAAACACATTAATTTTAACAATTTCAGGAATTTCATTTAAGCCAAGTAATGTGCGTTCTAAAGAAATAAAGTTATTTGTATAAACATCTTGTGATATCGCGGCAGAAACACCTTTAGATATCGAATGTAAATTATTAAGTTGTATTTTTTTTACTTGAGAAACCTGTAGGTTGTAATCATAGGCACCGATTGTGATTACGATACTGGAGATAACAAACCAAAACACGATGGTTAATTGGGTTAACAAGCTATATTTGTTAAGAATTGGCATTTAGTTATTTAATCAAGTAGATAGCTATATTCTTTGGTTATTATATTTTCAATGTTTTTATAATCGAGATCGTAGTTTGCGATGACGGGTTGCTGTAGTTTTATTTTTTTTAGTAAAGCTTTCCCCGCTTTGCTTGTATTTAATCCTAAAACAGCAGCTTGAACATGTTGACGAATTTTTAAAGGTACTTTTGGGTGGGCCATAATCGGGTGAGGCCTTATGCCAGGTGTTTTATAAATTATTTTTAATTGGTCTTGGATGTCTAATGGGGTTTGCTGCAGTGTTCTTTCTACGCCCCCTCCAGCAACAGCTTTGCCTATTAAAACTGCACGGTAGGTGTTGTCATGAGCTCCTGTATAAATAGACTTATAATTAATATTGAAATTATTCTTGATGCTCGCCCGCAAATAGAGTGACGCGGCAAAGGCCGTTTTGTCAGGGAAAGCGATAGTACTGTTATTCAATTGATCTATATTTTTTATCCCACTATCTTTTTTTACTACGACGATGCCTTCAAGTGATTTTTTATTACTACGTATTATCGGAACGTAACCATCACGGATATGGCCAATGACGCCATACCCTGGGTTTCCAAAATAAAAGTCAATGTTTCCTTTGCGTAGATCAGATTCAAATTCTTCACGGGTGATATAGACTTTTAGAGTTATTTGGGTTTTTGTTGAATCCGTTAGGTGCTTTACAAAAGGCCCCCATAAATCTGAGGTTTTTGCGGGCGATAGTTGTGGGGCTCGCGCAAAGACGTAACTCGGCTGCGCATGAATTTGTGTTAAAAAACAAGCAGTGAATAAAAATACAATAATTCTTGTGCTCATGTAATTAATAACCCATAACAATTACGATTAAATATAAATTAAAGCGTAGTTAGTAATTGCCTAATGTTACAGTTATTTCTTATTAATATTCTCAGTTTCAAGTTAAAATATGTAAATTCTTAACTACTTACGTTAGTAATATGAGTTTTAAGCGCCCTGAATCCGTTCTAGTCATTATCTTTACTCAAGATTCCCAAGTGCTATTGCTTAAGCGTGTTCATCCAGAGCATTTTTGGCAATCGGTCACTGGCAGTTTGGACGAAGGAGAGTCTGCAATTCATGCAGCTTCGCGTGAACTTACCGAGGAAACGGGATTAACAGCAACGCCAAGTAAAACTGTTGTAGAGAATTGTTACCCTATTATTCCGGCTTGGCGGTCTCGTTATGCCCCTAACATTACCCATAACCATGAAGTTGTCTTTACCGTCGAATTAAGTAAAACCTGTGACATACGTTTGAACCAGTTTGAGCACAGCCGATATGTTTGGCTGCCTCGTGAGCAGGCCGCGGCCAAAGTCAGCTCATGGACTAATCGAGATGCGATTTTGTCATTGGTTCCGGATAAGGGATAAGATTTCCACAAACTCTACAAAAACAACTAGATACATTGAATTTTGAGCAAATTCCGCGGTGACGTTGGGGTTAGTAAAATGCTACACTCGGGTAAATTATAGGCAAGGTGAATGAGAAAGGATTTAAGGCATGGCTGGACACAGTAAATTTGCAAATATCAAGCACCGCAAAGCAGCGCAAGATGCTAAGCGCGGCAAGATATTTACCAAGCTGATCCGTGAGTTGACGGTCGCAGCAAAAATGGGTGGCCCTGATGCAGGCTCTAACCCGCGTTTACGCACGGCTATGGATAAAGCACTGGGCGCGAATATGACGCGCGATACGATGGAGCGAGCGATTAAACGCGGCGCTGGTGCTGGAGAAGGCGAGAATTATGATGAAGTGCGTTACGAAGGTTACGGCACGAATGGCGTCGCCATTATGGTTGATTGCCTGACAGATAATATTAACCGGACCGTTTCCGAAGTGCGTCATGCTTTTACTAAAGCAGGGGGTAATCTTGGTACTGATGGTTCGGTGGCTTACCTGTTTACAAAAACGGGCATGATTAGTTATCCAGCCGGTTCTGATGAAGACACCATTATGGAAGCTGCGCTCGAAGCGGGCGCCGAAGATGTCACAACAAATACCGATGGTAGTATTGATGTACTGACCACGCCAGATGACTTTGTTGATGTAAAACAAGCGATGGTTGATGCGGGTCATGAACCTGAGTCAGCGGATGTCACAATGAACCCGTCAACGACCGTTGATTTAAATGAAGAAGATGCGGAAAAAGTACTTCGCTTAGTCGACACATTAGAAGATTTGGATGATGTGCAGAGTGTTTATTCGAATGCGGATATTTCAGAAGAAATCATGGCGAAAATGCCATAAATAATATTTCAGGAGATGCCCACGGGCATGAATGATGGTTCGTATACTTGGTATTGATCCAGGATCTCGACTCACCGGATACGGTGTCATCGATGTCGAAGGTAACCACAGCCGCTATGTAACAAGCGGTTGTATCCGCATCACTAGTAATGATTGGGGCCAGCGTCTTGGCACTATTTTTGTTGAACTTGGTAGCATTATTCGTGAATTTAATCCCCATGAGTTTGCTGTGGAACAAGTCTTTATGCATCGCAATGCTGATTCGGCCTTAAAATTAGGCCAAGCACGCGGCGCGGCTATCTGTGCCGGCGTTGCACATGATTTACAACTTTCAGAATATGCTGCACGAGCGATAAAACAAGCTGTGGTTGGAAAGGGCGCCGCAAATAAAGAGCAAGTGCAACATATGGTTCGCGTATTATTAAATTTAAATGCCGCCCCGCAGGAAGACGCTGCTGATGCGCTGGCTGTTGCGCTTTGCCACGCACACACGCAACAAACACTTAATCAAATTCCTAGCGCTCAAACTGGGAGGCGTCGATGATAGGCCGTATTCGAGGCACCTTGTTAGAGAAACAAGCACCGCAGTTGCTAATTGATGTGAATGGAATTGGTTACGAAGTCAGTGCGCCGATGTCAACGTTTTATAATTTACCCGAGCTTGATGCCAGCATTACCTTGCATACTCATTTGGTGGTGCGTGAAGATGCGCATACCTTGTATGGTTTTGCTACTGAAAATGAACGCGCGATGTTCCGATCGTTAATCAAGGTGAATGGCGTTGGTGCCAAGCTGGCACTGACAATTTTGTCAGGCATTAGCGCAGAAGACTTTAGTGTTTGCATCATGGACAATGATACCGCCGGATTGACGCGACTACCGGGTGTCGGCAAGAAGACTGCAGAGCGACTTATTGTTGAAATGCGAGACAAGCTAAAAGATTGGGGTACGCCAACAACTGAAGCAAGCGCTGGTAAAACGGCTGAACTGTTGCAGCCAGTCGACGCAGTTGCTGATGCAGTGAGCGCATTAATAGCGCTTGGCTATAAGCCACCTGAAGCAAGTAAAATGGTGCGAATTGTTGATACAAAAGACTTGCCAAGCGAAGAGATAATTCGGCAAGCATTACAAGCGGTAGCAAAGTGATGACCAATAATAATACAAATGATAATCAAGCATGATTGAATCAGACCGACTTATCGATGCAGAAAACAGCCCGGAGGATGATGCCGTTGACCGTGCAATTAGACCTTCTTTACTGGCTGACTATGTCGGGCAACAGGCTGTACGTGAACAAATGGAAATTTTTATCCAGGCTGCCAAACTACGCAGTGAGGCGCTGGATCATGTGCTGTTATTTGGTCCGCCTGGCTTAGGTAAAACAACCTTAGCGCACATCATCGCGAATGAGATGGGCGTCAACATGCGACAAACATCAGGACCTGTTTTGGAAAGGCAGGGTGACTTGGTCGCGATCCTAACCAATTTGGAGCCAAACGATGTGCTTTTCATTGATGAAATTCATCGTCTTAGCCCCGTCGTTGAAGAGGTGCTCTATCCTGCCATGGAAGATCGCCAAATAGATATCATGATTGGTGAAGGCCCAGCGGCGCGATCAATTAAACTCGACTTACCCCCTTTTACCTTAGTTGGTGCAACGACGCGAGCAGGGTCTTTAACTTCTCCTTTGCGGGATCGTTTTGGCATTGTGCAGCGTTTAGAATTTTATTCGAATGACGATCTAACCCATATCGTGCAGCGCAGTTCTGATATTTTGAATGTTGAATTAGGTAATGATGCCGCCCATGAAGTAGCACGGCGTTCACGAGGCACGCCCCGCATTGCCAACCGATTATTACGTCGGGTGAGGGACTATGCCGATGTCAAAACAGCAGGCATTGTCAGTGCAGAGACTGCAGATAAGGCAATGGACATGTTAAGCGTGGACAGTAATGGTTTTGATGTCATGGATCGGAAACTATTATTGGCCATAATCAATAGCTTTGATGGTGGTCCAGTCGGGGTTGATAATCTTGCAGCCGCGATTGGCGAAGAACGCGGCACGATTGAAGATGTGATTGAGCCATATCTCATCATGGAAGGTTTTGTCATGCGAACGCCACGTGGTCGAGTTGCGACTAAAAGCGCCTACACGCACTTTGGCCTCACAATGACCCACAGTGATCAGTTGGAACGAGATGAAAAATAGTAAAGTGGAATTTTTTATATAAATTATTGTCGGTAGAGTAGAAGGTTTAAACTGTGACTGATTTCCTATGGCCGATACGTGTTTACTACGAAGATACAGATGCGGCCGGCGTAGTTTATTATGCGAACTACCTTAAGTTCATGGAGAGAGCGCGTACGGAATACATTCGTTCGCTGGGTTTTGAGCAAGATGATTTGCGTGAGCAACAGGCGGTTATCTTTGTTGTGAGGAATGTGACGATGCAATTGCATCGACCCGCGCAGTTTAATGATGAATTAGAAGTGGTTTCAAATATTCATGGCATAGCACGTACTCATCTAAGCTTTAAACAGGTGATACGCCGTGGCGATGAAGCACAATTATTGTGTGAAGCAGACATACAAGTTGTTTGTATTGATGCAAAAATATGGAAACCGCGAGCAATACCCCCGGAAATGTTGCTGGGAATAAAATAACAACCTAAAAAGGTCAATACATTGGAAGCTGATTTAAGTCTTTATCACATGATCACTGGCGCAAGCCCAGTGGTACAGTTAGTGATGTTGCTGTTACTTGTTGTCTCGATTGTTTCTTGGACAATGATTGCTCGAAAGCACTGGGATATTAAAGCGGCAGCTAAAGCGGCAAATGAATTTGAGTCACGATTTTGGTCGGGAAATAAATTGAGTGAGCTTTACGAGCAAATCGGTATGGGTAAACACCACTCATATGGTATGGCGGCTATCTTTGAGGCGGGCTTTCGTGAATACGTTAGGCTTCGCAAGCAAAGTAAAATTGATCCTCAGTTTGTTTTAGAAGGTGCTCAGCGCACCATGCGCGTTGCGCTTGCTCGTGAGATTGATAAGTTAGAATCAAATTTACCGTTTCTTGCCACAGTTGGTTCAACCAGTCCTTATGTCGGTTTGTTTGGAACGGTGTGGGGGATTATGAACTCGTTTCGCTCTTTGGGAAATGCACAACAAGCGACCTTGGCAAGTGTTGCGCCTGGTATTGCTGAGGCCTTGATCGCCACAGCGATGGGTTTGTTTGCCGCCATTCCAGCAGTGATTGCATATAACCGTTTTTCCAATGATGTTGAACGTCTGGAAGGTCGATATGAGGCTTTTGCAGAGGAATTTTCTACGATTTTGCAACGCCAAGTACATGATTAACCCCAATACTTGTTTATTAACGTTTAAATTAAAATGATACGAAACAAACGGACACGAAAGAAACCCATGAGCGAGATTAACGTCGTGCCGTACATCGACGTTATGCTAGTGCTATTGGTTATTTTTATGGTGACCACGCCACTATTAACCCAAGGTGTTGCAGTGGAACTGCCACAGTCTTCTTCTCAACCAGTGCCTGAAACAAATAAAGAACCACTGATTGTTACTGTCGATATCGACGGAAACTACTATGTCAGTATTGGTGATGAGCAAGATAAACCCATCGATCATGAAGTATTGGTGCAACGCATTGCAGCAGTCATGCAATATAAACCAGGGACACCCGTGCTGGTTCGAGGCGATGCGCAAGTAAGTTATGGAAAAGTAGTTGTGGCAATGGCGTTAATACAAAAAGCCGGCGCGCCTAGTGTTGGCTTACTTACCGAGCCACCACACTGAGAAAAGCATGACGTCATTAATTAGAAACAATATTACGGCGGTTATTTTTTCGCTTGTTGTTCATGCAGCACTTATTCTTTTGTTAGTCGCTAGTTTTGACTGGACACCAGCACCGCAATTAAAGATAAATCAGCAAAATATTGTTAAAGCAGTTGCGGTTGATGCTAGTAAAGTTAAGGCAGAGTTAGATAAGCTGAAACGTGCAGAAGAAACCAAGCGTAAAAAGGATAAAGATCGTGTTGCAAAGCTCAAACGTCAAGAAGAAAAGCTGAAAAAAAATCGTGAGGCTGAAGAAAAACGTCTCGCTAATTTGAAACAAAAAAGCATTGCTGAAGAGAAGAAGCGTAAAACAGAACAAGCGAACTTAGCTAAATTGAAGGCGCAACAAGATGCTTTGAAGAAAAAGCAAGCGGCTGAGGATAAAAAGCGTATCGCCGCAGAAAAACAACGCCAGGCTGAAAAAGAGAAACAAGCCAAGCGGAAGAAAGAACAGGATGCGATTAAAAAGAAGCAGGCATTAGCTAAGAAAAAGCTTGAAGAAGAGAAAAAACAGCGCCAAAAAGAATTAGCACAGCAGTTAGAAGCTGAAGAGCAAGCACAGGCAGATAAATTAGCGCAAACTGAAATTGATAAATATCAGGTATTAATTCGCCAGAAAATAGAAAGAAACTGGCTTAAGCCGCCGGGTGAATTAAAGTCGCTAGTAAGTGTGGTTGATGTGCGATTAATTCCGGGTGGTGATGTCATAGATGTTAGTGTAGTGCGAACGAGCGGTAACTTGGTTTACGATCGTAGCGCAGAGCGTGCTGTACGTAAGGCGTCACCATTACCTTTGCCGCAAGATCCTGTCATTGCTGCAAAATTATTTAATTTTAAGTTTGAATTTAAAGCAGAGTAAAACTATGAACTTAGGAAATAAAAGACAGCTTTCATCTTTTTTGTTGATGTTGGCTCTCTTGTTGTCATTCGCAACGCCTGCGAGCGCTGTGTTAACAATTCAAATCACTAAAGGTGTTGATGGCGCACAGCCAATTGCCGTCGTTCCTTTTGCTACGGATAAATTAACTAACGCGTTACCCTATGATTTGGTGTCGATTATAAATAATGATTTGGCGCGTACCGGACGATTTTCACCAATGCCTGCTAAAGACATAAAAGCCATTGGTAGTCCTCATGATGGGGGAACGGTTAGGTTTGGCGATTGGCGATTGGTGAATATGGATTATCTGCTAGTTGGTCGAGTACGCCAAACTGGTGCAATTAATTACGAAGTACAATTTCAATTGTTTGATGTGTTTAAGGGTGAGCAAATCACTGGCATTAGCTACCCGTTTGTTGCAAATGATACACGCCGAATGGCGCATCGAATTAGCGATATTGTTTACGAGAAAATAACAGGCCAACGTGGGGCCTTTGATACCAGCATTGCTTATGTGACGGCGTTATCTGGCTTAAACAATAAGCGCAAGTTTAAGTTAAATATTGCCGACTCTGATGGGTTTAATGAACAAACCATTTTGGAGTCATCGAAACCACTTATGTCGCCTTCGTGGTCACCAGATGGTCAGCAATTAGCTTACGTTAGCTTTGAGGCAGGAAGACCACAGATTTTTGTGCAACAGGTTTTTAGTTCAAATGGGCAACGTCAACGTGTCACCGATTATGCTGGGTTAAATGGTGCGCCGGTTTGGTCACCCGATGGGCAATATCTGGCGATGACGTTATCAAAAAGTGGTAATCCTGAAATATATTTGTACGGGTTAGCATCGAAAAAGCTAACGCAGTTAACCAGACATCCCGCTATCGATACAGAACCAACGTGGTCACCAGATGGTAAACAATTAGTATTTACGTCTGACCGAGGAGGTAAGGCGCAGTTGTACCGGATTGGTTTATCGCGTTACAAGCCGGTATCAAAAGCAAGACGCCTTACGTTTGAAGGAGATTACAATGCCCGAGCCGCTTTTTCACCGGATGGATCGCTATTAGCTATGGTGCACGGTACACGCGGTCGTTTTCAAATTGCAGTGTTAGATTTGGCAAATAATGCACTTCAAGTGTTAACCGATTCGCGTCTTGATGAATCACCAAGTTTTGCGCCAAACGGCAGTATGATCATTTATGCTACGAATCGAAATAATCGTGGGGTATTAGCAGCAGTATCTGTTGATGGGCGTGTTCATCAACGAATAGAAGTTCAACAAGGAGATGTAAGAGAGCCTGCATGGTCTCCTTTATCTCAACGATAAATCATATTTTATGAAGGAGCTTAAGATGAATCACAAATTATTATTGGCAGCAGTCTTATTACCAGCGGTAGTATTGTCGGGTTGTGAAACATTTGGTGGCCAGGATGGCAGCGATGTTGTGGTCGAAGATCGTGGTACGCAAACGGATGGGAGTCAGGGCGTTGATGGACAAGATGGCGCAACCTCAAGTGGCGCGCAAGCAGGAACAGCATTTCAAGGGCATCCATTAGACAATCCACAAAGTATCCTGTCATCTCGGGTTATTTACTTTGAGTTTGATAGTGCCTCGATTCGAAATGAAGACCGCGCGGCAATTCAGGCGCATGCTCAATACTTAAGCCAACATAGTTCAGCTTCAGTGGTATTGGAAGGCCATACAGATGAACGTGGTAGCCGTGAATACAATATTGCGTTAGGTGAACAACGTGCCAAAGCAGTGCGTCAACTGTTATTATTTCAAGGTGCAGTAGCTTCACAATTACAAACAGTCAGTTATGGTGAAGAAAATCCTGCAGCAATAGGGCATGACGAAGATGCTTGGCAGCAAAATCGACGTGTAGAAATCACTTATAAAGCACGGTAGACGATATAAAATGATGAACATAACACGACAGCATGTTGCGACACTTATTTTAGTGAGCGCATTATTTTCAACGTCGTTACACGCTGCAGATATCGCTTTAGAGCAGCGTGTTCAACGTTTAGAAAAATTGGTTGAAGGGCAAGGACTTGTTGATATGTATTTGCGTCTAGAGACGCTGCAACAGGAAGTGCAACAATTGCGAGGTGAAGTGGAAGTTCAAACTAATACGATTGACGGGTTAAAGCAGCGCCAACGCGATCTTTATCTGGATATTGATCGTCGGTTGCGCCAGCTGGAATCGGGTGCAACGGCTACGCCTCCTGTTTCCGCGACCCCGTCTACGTCAGAAACAGGCGCGGTGAATACAAACCAGGCTGCACAGGAACCCGCGAACCTTGCAGCAGCAGAAGATGCCTATCGTGCGGCGTTTAAATTATTAAAAGAAGGGCGTTACACGCCTGCAACAAACCGGTTTAATGACTTCTTAAAAAAATACCCAAGTAACGGCTACGCCGACAATGCGCAGTACTGGTTAGGTGAAATAAGTTATGTGACACGTGCCTTTAAGCGCGCAATTACTGAATTTGATAAGGTTTTAAATGACTACCCGAATAGCACCAAACATGCCGATGCGTTATTAAAACAGGCATATTGTTACTATGAGTTAAAAGATTATGCCAAAGCACGGGAATTGTTAAAAACAGTCACCACACGTTTCCCGCAGAGCACAGCTGCTAATTTAGCTGAGAAACGTAGCAAACGAATGACAGCCGAAGGGCATTAGGTTTCTGGTTTTTAAATGAGCCGTTTGCGAATCACCGAAATATTTTATTCTCTTCAAGGAGAGTCTCGCACAGTTGGATTCCCGACAGTATTTGTGCGGTTAACAGGTTGCCCGTTACGTTGCGGGTATTGTGACACAGCTTATGCATTTCAGGGTGGTGAGTGGTTTGAGGTAGAAGAAGTCATGGCTCAAATTGCAGCACTTAATTGTAAAACGATTTGTGTGACAGGTGGTGAACCCTTAGCACAGAAAGCGTGCACTGAATTGCTTACTCTACTTTGTGATGCTGACTACCAAGTTTCTTTAGAAACAAGTGGCTCAATTGATGTATCAGATGTGGATAAGCGGGTGGTTAAAGTCATGGATCTGAAAACCCCTTCTTCGGGTGAAATGGAAAAAAACCTCTACAGCAATATTGAAAAGTTAAGCAAGCAAGATCAGGTTAAGTTTGTGATCAGTGGCCGTGATGATTTTGACTGGGCTTGTAAACAGTTAAAACAACATGATTTAACCTCTCGCTGTGAAGTGTTGTTCTCGCCAGTTTTTTCAGAGCTAGAACCCGCGCAGCTTGCAGATTGGGTGCTCGAGCAACATTTAAATGTTCGCATGCAAGTGCAGTTGCATAAAATTTTATGGGGCGACAAGCCAGGTTGTTAATTTTTTTGAAAGAATTTACAAGATTAACAGGATTTAAAAAACATCATCGTATGTTAATGAAATGGTGTGGCAATATTTTAAATTTAAACGTCATGACAGTGTTCAACATTCCATTCAGTCACCAAGCCCTTTCTATTTATTCCTGGGTCTTTTATCCTGTCAATCTTGTAAATTCTGTCTAAATTATTTTTGACGTTATGAATAAAAAGCAAAATAAATCTCGTGCCATTGTACTGGTTTCTGGAGGTCTGGATTCCTCAACGACGTTGGCTATTGCCAAAAATCAGGGTTTTGAATGTTTTGCACTGAGTTTTGATTACGGTCAACGCTCTGTTTCAGAACTAGAAGCGGCTAATCGTGTCGCGAGTGCGATGGGGGTTGTTGAACATAAAACCATACATCTTGACTTGGGCGCAATTGGCGGCTCAGCACTCACCGAAGTGGGTATTGATGTTCCGAAAACGGGTCTACAGGCAGATGTTATTCCGGTCACTTATGTGCCCGCGCGGAATACCGTGTTTTTATCTCTCGCATTAGGCTGGGCTGAAGTACTCGGCGCACAGGATATTTTTATTGGCGTTAATGCGGTTGACTATTCAGGCTACCCGGATTGTCGACCAGAATTTATTGAACAATTTGAAAAACTCGCTAACGTTGCTACCAAAGCAGGAGTAGAGGGCCAAGCATGGCATATTCATACTCCACTGATTAAGTTATCAAAGGCAGATATTATTCGTAAGGGAGCTGAACTGGGCGTTGATTATGCGCAAACAGTCTCTTGCTATGATGCTGATAGCCAAGGTCGCGCCTGCGGTGTGTGTGATTCTTGCCGGTTGCGTGCAGAGGGTTTTGCTGCCTGTCGCCTCCCAGACCCCACTATTTACAAGTAAGTCTCTGTTTACTATTGCAAAACTCCCATTTTAAGTGACAATTTCAAGGCTACGCGATACAATGCCTGCCAATTCCGCAGCATAGCGGGTTGTTATTTGTTATAGGTATTACCCAATCTAGACTCAGAGGGGAGTGGGATATGTTATTTGAAGATTTTGCGTCGGCCCAGTCGGCATTACTATGGTCGAGCTTTGCCATTGCTTTCGTGTTGGGCTTGGTCGTGACCAAAACTAATTTTTGTACCATGGGCGCAGTATCCGATGTCGTAAATATTGGTGATAGCGGACGTATGCGGGCTTGGTTTTTTGCGATTGCGGTCGCGATGCTGGGTGTCGTTGTTTTAGAAGCGACCGGCATTACTTCGGTTGACGGCAGCTTCCCTCCATACCGTGGTAGCAACCTAGTTTGGGCTGAAAATTTGATTGGCGGTATTTTGTTCGGTATCGGTATGACCTTTGCTAGTGGGTGCGGTAATAAAACGCTGATTCGTATCGGTGGCGGCAATCTCAAATCCATTTTTGTATTGTGGGTGATTGGTGTGATTGCCTACTACATGGTTAACCCATTCCCGGGCTCTGATAAAACACTGATGTCAGTACTATTTATTAATGGCACACATCTGCGTGACTTAGCCGTTTCTTTGTCTGGCCCACAAGATTTGGGTTCACTGATTGGCGGCAAAGAAAATGCGGCGGATATGCGTACTTACATAGGTTTAGGTCTGGCGCTGTTATTCATTATTTATGCAGTTAAGTCAGCTGATTTCCGCAAAAGTTTTGACAATGTCCTGGCTGGCTTTGTTGTAGGGGGCTGTATTGTTGCCGGGTGGTATGTCAGTGGCACGATGGGTGTCAATATTGATGGCGAAACCAGTAATTTACGCTCAGTCGTTGAAGGCTGGGACTTCATTATGGATGACTCGACAGGTCGTCCAGCTGCGGCAGCGAGTTGGAGCACGCAGTCATTTACTTTTATCAACCCAATGGGGCAGTCATTAGGTTATGGCTCGGCCGGTTTTGACTACTCCTTACTGACTTTCGGTATTATGTCTCTGTTTGGCGTTATCGCTGGTGCATTTGTATGGTCTATTTTGACCCGTAGCTTCCGTATCGAGTGGTTTGCTGATGCTAAGGATTTCCTAATGCATTTCGTTGGTGCGGTTCTCATGGGCTTTGGTGGCGTTTTAGCGCTAGGTTGTACTATCGGTCAAGGTATCACCGGTACATCGACCTTGGCACTGGGCTCATTTATCGCGTTGGCCGGTATTATTTTCGGTAGCGCGCTTACTATGAAGATTCAGTATTACAAGCTTTGCTATGAAGAAGAAGCTACTTTCATGAAGTCACTGGTTGCATCACTGTGCGACATGAAGATGCTGCCAAACGGTTTGCGAAAACTAGAAGCAATTTAGGCATAAAAAACCGGTTTCGGGCTTGTTATTCCGCCTGACTCCGGTATCATGCCGACTTCGTTTTTGGGCCGTTAGCTCAGCTGGTAGAGCACCGGACTTTTAATCCGATGGTCGGGCGTTCGAATCGCCCACGGCCCACCATTATTTCAAAGGCTTACCTTAACCGGTAGGCCTTTTTTATTGCCGCGAACCATCGGAGATGGTTGCGGTACTCACAATGAAGCCCGAAGGGATTCTGTGAGTGGTGAATCTGCAAGCCACAAAAGCAAAGGAGACCGCAAGAAACCCAACTACCCACGAATAAATCGGAGATGGTTGCGGTACTCACAATGAAGCCCGAAGGGATTCTGTGAGTGGTGAATCTCCAAGCCACAGAAGCAAAGGAGACAGCAAGACACCCAACTCCCCACGAACAAATCGGAGATGGTTGCTGGCTCAAAGAATCCTGAAGGGTAGCTTATAGAATCTCTACGAGCTTCATCATAAGTAACCTAACCTCTTCCAGAGGTTCAGGCCATCTGTGAGTGGTGAAATTCCAAGCCACAAAAGCAAAGGAGACAGCTAGAAATCCAACCTATCACGGATAAATCGGAGATGGTTGCTGGCTCAAAGAATCCTGAAGGATAGCCTTAGAATCTCTACGAGTTTCGTTAAATATAACCCAATCTCTTCTAGAGGTTTAGGCTATCTGTGAGTGGTGAAGCTCTGAATTCTCAAGGTTGCGAATGTTTAAAGACAAAAAAAGCCCCGCTAACGCGGGGCTTTTAATTGCTAGCTGAGGTTGACTGTTAAGCGTCAGCGTCAGGAACGTAGCCTGGGTTACCTGCAACGTTTTTGATCTTCGGTGTATTGAGGTCAATTTTACCGATGGTCTTTTTGTCGCGAAGGTAGTTAGACACAACACCCCAAATTGGATTGTCGTTGTCTTGTTTTTGAACACTGGCCCAACCAGACACTTTGTATTTCTTGTTGGCATCAATGGGTTGGCCGTTAAGCTCCATATCAGTGATACGGTTACCAATTTTTTCAAGTGGGTCAATTGCGTACTTAAGGCCACCGACACGCACCATGTCACCACCTTGTTGGTAATAAGGGTCTTCATTGAAGATGTTATCTGCAACGTCTTCAAGAATGTTCTTAAGCGTTTCACCTGACAGCTCATTCACAGTCACTTGTGGGTAAGTCATGGCTGTTTGGGTAGCAACTTGCTCGAACGTTATAGGTTGGCCTGGTAGCACGCTAACACCCCAGCGGAAGCCTGGGGAGAAAGCGATTTCTGTGTCAGTTTCTTGAATCATTGCATCACAGATAAGTTGATCGAAGGTGCCGTTAAAGTTACCACGACGATAAAGCACGTCTTCAGATACGGCGAGTTCTTCATTCAATTCATCAAGGAATGGTGCGCGTACTTTGTCAACGTAGGCTTGCATGACGGGATCAGGTTCCAACATGTTAGCGAAGACAGGAAGTAATTTGTATTTGTAATCGGCAACTTTACCGTTCTTCACATCAAAGTCGAGCACTGAAAGGAACTTGGTGTTTGAGCCAGAGTTAATAACCAGTGTTTTACCGCCTGCATTACTCACTTCAACAGGTTGTGGAACACCGTCATGTGTATGACCACCCATGATGGCGTCGATGCCAGTTACACGACTTGCCATTTTAAGATCCACGTCCATGCCGTTGTGTGAAACCACAACAACGACCTGAGCACCTTCATCTCGTGCTTGGTCTACAATGTCTTGCATTCTGTCGTCACGAATGCCGAAGCTCCAGTCAGGTACCATGAAGCGTGGGTTCGCGATAGGCGTGTAAGGGAAAGACTGACCAATGACAGCGACGGGGATACCGTTTTGTTCTTTCATTACATAAGGGCTGAAAACAGCTTCTTCGAATTCGTTATCAACCACGTTTTGAGCAACAAAATCGATTTTTCCTGCAAAGTCATTTTCGATAATTTCTTTAACGCGGTCAGCACCGTAAGTGAATTCCCAGTGACCGGTCATGATGTCGACACCAAGCAGTTTCTGCGCATCAACCATGTCTTGTGCATTAGTGCGTAGTGCTGTCCATGAACCTTGCCATGTGTCGCCACCATCTAGCAGTAAAGATTCAGGGCGTTGCGCGCGCATGTTTTTAACAAGTGTTGCCATGTGAGCAAAGCCACCGACTTTACCGAATTTTTGGGCTGCTTCTGCAAAATCAATATAGCTGTATGCGTGAGCAAGCTCCGTGCCGGCTTTGATATCGTAGTGCTTAAGCAGTTCAGCGCCAACAAGGTGTGGCGGGTTGCCGTACATGCTAGCAACACCAATATTGATGTTGGGTTCACGGAAGTAAACAGGCTCAAGCTGGGCGTGACAATCGGTGTAATGCATGAAGGAGACATTACCGAACTTGGGCATTTCATAAATATTACTGGGCTGTGCAGAAGCCTTTGGGCCTGTAGGTAGTTTTTGTTTGTCTGTGCCTGGCTCACAGCCTGTTAGGCTCATGCCTGCGGCGCTGGCAGCGGCCATCATTTGCAGGAATTCTCGGCGAGAAATATTCATTACGTGTAAATCCTCCGTCGGATAATGCTTTAGGTGCTATTTTACTGCTTATTTTATTAGCAGCCTGTTATTGCTTGCGAGATAGGGATTCGCAAGCTTTATTCTGACTAATACTATCGTATTTCTGTAGCTTTACTCAATGCTAAAAGGAAATTGATAAGTAAAAAAAGGGACAAATTTGAATATGAACTGAAAAGTGAGTTAAGCCATTGATGGATAGTAAATTAATATCTTTATGCAATGATTATTAGCATAACAAAAAATACGGTTAAGCGTTGGTCATTTCACGAGGGGCTAATACTAGGTGCATATTGCAATTATTGCGCTGTCGTTAAATGACAAAGGCCTAAGATCTAGCCTGATTTGCTTGCTTTTATGGGTTGAAATTTAGCATGTGGCGATGGAGAAGGTTCGTTGAATTCCTGAAAGCTTCTTTGAGCTAGCAACCATCTTTGATTTATTCGTGGGGAGTTGAGTTTCTTGCGGTCTCCTTTGCTTTTGTGGCTTGCAGATTCACCACTCACAGATGGCCTGAACCACTGGAAGAGGTTAGGTTACTTATGATGAAGCTCGTAGAGATTCTATAAGCTACCCTTCGGGCTTCTCCCTAGAACCTCTGCGAGTTTCATTAGGGATTTACTAAACCATTTCCAATGGTTCTGGTCATTGTGAGTTGCCTTGATGAGATTGGAAATCGAATAAGGTACTCAAAATGGAGCCTGTTAAGGATTCTTTGAGCCAGCAACCATCTCCGATGGTTCGCGGCAAAAAAAACCAGCCTTTAGGCTGGTGAGAACGCTTTTACCATCAAGAGTTAGGAGGAGAATCCCAAAACACAAATACAGTTTATGCTTAACGCAAATTTCATTCTGCGGCAGACCTCACGATAAAAAAGTGCATTATTCACATAAAATAACCATATTAAATACAAGACTAATCGCTTGAAATTAACATATTGATATTCATATAAGTTTTAGTAGAATGCTGCTGGATAACTGATTTCTGTAAATATTTGCATTGGTGATTCAAACCCTAATATAGTAGCCGTCGTTGAATAGTAGCTGTCGTTGAACAATAGGCGTTCATTAGCCTGTCAGTAAAAAAAGAAACAGGAATTATTGATGCCGTTTTTCAGAACAAGTCGCATTTCCCGAACAATCACTGCTTCATTTTTTGTTGCCGTAACACCATTTGCTTACGCTGAACCAGATTTACTCAGTGAAAATGATTTGTTTGGCGAGATTCCAGTCTCATTGACAGCCACCCGGATCTCACAATCGGTAAAAGATAGCCCTGTTTCCATTACCATTATCACTCGCGAAATGATTGAAGCTTATGGTGCCACTGAGCTTCCCGATGTATTACGTCTCGTTCCTGGCTTTCAAGTCGCACACTCTCGCGGCTTTCGCTCATCAACCAGTTACCATGGTCTAGGAAGTGAGTTCTCTGCTCGCATGCAAGTGCAAATAGACGGTCGCTCTGTCTATACACCGATCCTTGGCCACGTTGAATGGGCTGAAATTCCAATTGAAGCAGAGGACATTGAGCGCATCGAGGTTATTCGAGGCCCTAACGCGGCAAGTTATGGGGCGAACTCATTTACCGCCGTGGTCAATATTATCACTCGCCATGCCTCAGATACTTTAGGCACTTATGCAAAAATAACTCATGGCTCAATTGATACACGAAACTACCTTGTACGATTTGGAGGACACAGTGGTCGCCTCGATTACAGAGCCACTGCGAGTTACCGTTCAGACAATGGTTTTGATACTTCCGAATTTCCCGATGATAAGAAAATACACAGCTTTAACTATCGTGCTGACTATCAGCCCAGTTTAGACAATCAATTTGAATTTCAGTTTGGTTACCGTGATTCAAGCCGCAAGGATGGTGATGTTGAACCGTTCAGTGATGAGCAAGTTGATCCTGAGCGCAATGTCGATGGCCGAACTCATTTTCAATTGCTACGCTGGAATCATCAGGTTGATGAAAAAGAAAGTTTTAGTGTTCAGTTTTATCATAACTATCAACGCATCGATGATGATTTCCAAACCGATTTTTTAGACAACATTTTAGGCGCGGGTAGATCGAGTCTGATTGGTGTCCCTAATCAGCGCGTTAACTTAAGTAACACACGTTTGATGAACCGTTACGATCTTGAAATTCAGCATAACCTTGAAGTTAACAAGCAGTTAAAATTAGTCTGGGGTGCTAGCGCACGTTATGAAGAATCTGGAGCAGCACGGTTATTCGATCGTTCTAGCAACCGTGATTTTGAGACCAACAATACCTATCGCCTCTTTGCGCATAGCGAATGGAAACCCAGTAATAAATGGACGGTTAATGCCGGTGCTTTAATAGAAAAAAACGACATCACGGGTACCGACATTTCACCGCGTCTTGCGATTAACCATCATTATTCTCCCAATCATACTTTTCGGGCTAGTGTCTCACGCGCTTATCGAACACCTACTGTGTTTGAATCAAATGCAGATTTGGTCAGTGAAGCGATTGATGCCAACGGTAATGCAGTCGAACTTGATCAAATTATTCTTGCGGATCGTAAGCTTAAGCCAGAAGAAATTACATCTTTCGAGCTTGCTTATGTGGGGAGCTTTCCGAAATATGGGTTAAATATTGATGCTAAATTCTTCTACGATAAAATTAATAACATCATTAATGATGTGCAAGACAGAGCCTTTAGTGATCCCTTAAGCATTTTACTCACTCCACTTTTGCCACTCAATTCAGATCGTGTTTTCTTTTATGACAACTCTGGCAGTGCGCTTTCGCAAGGTTTTGAGGCTCAACTGCAATACAAGATTAACCCTGAAACCCAAGTCCACATGGCTTATACCAATACGAAGGTTAAAGGAAAGATACTTAACCAAATTAATGAAAATTTTATTGGCGATCAACGTTTCAGTGATTTATCCACCAGGGCACCGAGGGTGATTAGCTCTATTCAATTAATTCACGATCTAGAACCAGATATCCGTGCGAGTTTTTCTGCCCACCATTACTCGAACTATGAATTTAGTGGTGGTGATGAAACCTTGCCTTTCAGTATCCTTAACGCACGTATTGCTAAAAAATTCCGCTACGCCAACCATAAAGGTCAGGTTGCTCTCGTTTTTCAAAATTTATTTGATGATTTTTACGACTACGAAAGAGAACAGGTGTTTAAAAAACGAATCTTCTTAACTTTTGAATATGGTTTGAACTAACTCTTCTGATTAAGTTGCAAGAAATTTAAACAACTATGGCTTGTAAAAGAAGAGATACAACAACGAGAAAAGCTTAGTCACGTTTATTACGTAACCGAATAATCACATCAACGCCATCCATCTGAGTTTTTTTGGGTAATGAAGGTAATTGTTCAATCGACAAATCGCCAAAATTAATATCGCTTAACTCCCCAGTATCCACGTTATAAAAATGATGATGCTCGCTGGTATTAGAGTCATAAAATACTTTGGAAGGATCAACAATCACTTCTCTGACAAGTCCCTTTTTCGCAAACAAGCCTAAGGTGTTGTATACCGTTGCTTTTGAAACGACAGCTCCCTCGGCATTAACGGCTTGCAAAATGTTATCCGCAGATAAGTGCTGAAATTTATCCAGCATAACCTCAGCAATTTTTATTCGCTGTGGTGTTGGATAAATACTGCACGACTCAAGTCGCTGAATAACTGCTTTTGTTGACAAATCCATTCAACCGCCTCCGCGGATAAGTATATGACTAATTGGCGAATTATTACAATTACTTATCCCGCTTCAAGCTGTGCAGTCGGCGAAATTTGGTTTGGCGCATAGGCAGTGGGTGACAAATCAAAGCCTGTCCCCAATATAATACTTGCAAGAAGTTCAGCTGAGGCGGGGCCTAGCGTGACACCATACCGAAAATGCCCAGTATTTATGTACAAACCCTCTGCCCCCGGACACGCACCAATAAAGGGCACGCCATTTGGCGATCCCGGCCGTAAACCCGCCCAATGCATTTCAATCGGAAAGTTAGCAAGTGCTGGAACAATGCGCCGAGACTCTGCTTCCAATTCGACCCGTGCTGTTTCAGTTGTCTTTTTTTCAAAACCCGTATGTTCCAAAGTACTTCCAACCAAAACGCGCCCATCTCGGCGAGGAATGACATAGCGCTCTTGATTTAAAATAATTCGCTTAACTGTATTCGGTTTGGTTTTGTATAGCAGCATTTGACCCAATACGGGAGACACCGGTAATTCCACCCCCAAATTCTCTAACAAACCGGCGCTCCATGCGCCACTTGCTAACACCACACTATTGGCAGTCAGGCTCTCGCCTGTACTTGTCATCACACCGACTACCTTGCCAGCGTGAACTTTAATTTCTCTCACTGTGGTATTTGTTAAAACCTCTACCCCTAGCTTATTGATACTACTGCGAACTGCCTCAGCTAGGCGAGGGTTGCGCACCTGCGCTACTTTCGGCATCCAAAGCGCGCCAGATTGTGATAATTTACAAGATAACTCCGGCGCAATGTTAGCAAGCTCATCCTGCTCTATATAATGGAGTTCTGCACCGTATTGGTTAGCCCATTTGCTTGCAGCATCTATATCGGAGCAATCTGGCATCAATAAACCATTTTGAGTCCATTCTGCATCGATACCAGTTTCTTCTTTGAGCCTCGCGACTAAATCTGAGTACACATTCTGACTATATTGTGCCAAACCAGAAATTGCTGCATCGTAACGCCATGGATAAAGAGGAGAAAGAATACCTCCGCCTGCCCACGTAGATTCGCGACCCGTCTGCCCCCTTTCTATCAAGCGCACTTGCAGGCCCGCTAACGCCAGCTCGCGCGCAGTCAGCATACCAATCAGGCCGCCGCCAATAATCAAACAATCCGGGTGTTTAGACATGAAAAAACTCACAAAAATCAGGCTATACTGGCAATTATACCGAAGAGTGGACTCATTGTCGGGGCTATATCAGTAGAAACACCCAAGTCCCCAAAAAATGGCAAATTATGACCACCTATCGGGCAAACCCAGCGGCTTATCGGTCTAACGCTGACAATGGCTAAAACTAGTGCTAAATAAAGGACTATGAAAGTGAAAAATACATCTCTGCCCCGTAATGCGCGTGGGTTTACGCTCGTAGAATTGATGGTAACCGTTATTATCGCTTCTATTTTACTGTCTATTGCCGTACCGAGCTTTACTAACCTTATCCGTCGCAACCAGATCACCACCTATGCCAACGAATTTGGCACTGCCGTAAACTTGGCGCGGAGCGAAGCCGCTAAACGTGGTACCTCTGTTTCAATTACATCGAACAACGGTACAGATTGGACGCAAGGCTGGAACGTCAATGTTGTTTCACCGGCTGAACTGCTGCGCTCCGCACCGGCTTTAACTGGTGACAACACCTTTACAAGTGCTGCGAATAATGCCGTCACTTTCAATTCCCGTGGCTTTACCACTCTTGGGGCTGAAGAAACATGGTTACTTTGTAATGCCAATGTTGCAGCAGGTCGACAAATTCGTATTGCGGTCACAGGCCGCATTAGTGTGAGGGAAATCACGCCATGCATATAGTAAAACGTCATCAACAACATGGGTTCACCATGATTGAAATACTTATCGCTGCTGTCGTTCTAGGCGTTGGATTGTTAGGTCTTGCGGGTCTTCAAGCACAGAGCCTGCAATTCAACTTCAGTGCATACCAGCGCTCACAAGCAAATTTACTTGCCTACGATATTATTGACCGTATGCGTGCCAATGGCCCTGAGGTGTTAATAGGTTCATACAATCAAGCACTCGGAACTGGACCTACCAGCAACACGGATTGTCAGGCAGTAGGTGCTAACTGCTCTGCCGGTGACATGGCTGCCTTTGATATTACGGAATGGGAATGCTCACTTGGTAGATGGAATGATAATGGGATCTGTGCAGGAAGAGGTATCGTCGGCCCCCTTGCCCAAGGAGATGGTTCAGTTGTGATTGGTGCTCCCGTTGCTGGCCATGTTCCTGTCACCGTCACCATTACTTGGGTGGATAATCGCACACGAGCAGTAGGTGAGGCTGACCACACAGAAAGTTTCACCGTGAGTACAGTGCTATGAACGTTTCAAAAATGCCAAACAAAAAATCGGCTGGTTTTACTTTAATTGAATTAATGATTGCCATTGCAATCAGTGTCATTCTGCTTAATGGCGTACTTCAAATTTTTCAAAGCAGTAAACAGAGCTACCGTGTAGCGGATAATCTTGGGAGAACTCAAGAAAATGCGCGGTATGCGTTAGACGTACTCGCACAAGATATACGCCAAGTTGGTTTTTTACCTTGTCGTATCAAGCAAAAAGAAGGTGTCCCTCAAGTTGCGAACGTATTAAACGTTACTACTGGCGAATATGATTTCTTCGGTGCGCCACTCATTGGTTTTGAAGGAAACGTCAGTACATTCCCTGCAGAATTCCAGCTAGAAGGTGCAGTCGCTGGCACCCGTTTAACTGGCTCTGATGCCTTCCGTCTTCTCAAAGGTGGTAATGATGTTCACTCTATAGTGTCTCATAACGAAACCTCTGCACAATTCAAATTAAACGGCGCGCATGACATTAACACAGGCGATGTTTTATTGATCTGTGACGGGGATAATGCCTCCATTACCCAAGTTTCTAATGCAAATCCATCTAATGTCACCATCGTTCATAATACGGGAACGGGCTCACCAGGCAACTGTACAAAAGGTTTAGGTTTCCCCGTTTCATGCACTACAAACGGAACGCCACACCAGTATGGCCCTGGCTCACAGCTTGTTAAATTTGAATCTATTATCTACTACATTGGCCCTAGCCTAGCCACCGACACATTGAACTTAAAAACCAACTCACTCTACCGTCGTGAACAAATTAATTCTGGTGGGAATCTACAATTTGGTGATCCTCAAGAACTAGTTCAAGGTATCGAAACCATGCAGGTACTTTATGGTGTTGCACTCGATCCAAATAGTGCGGCTGTTCGATATGTGCCTGCAGATGCTGTGGGCGTACTTGAATGGGCAAATGTCGTGAGTGTTCGTGTTGGCCTGTTGTTTCATACGCCAGAAGAGATCGCAACCGCGACTGACACTACTGCCTATAATGTTGCAGGCACTATCGTCACATCATCAAGTGCTGTTCCTTACAACGCTGATCGCCGTCAACGCTATATTTTTTCTGAAACTATTAAAATTCGCAATCGCGGTGCAGACGTCACACCCTAATTATTGAGGAATCAATTGTGAAGAATATTCAACATCAACGAGGCGCCGTGCTCATCATCAGCATGATTATTTTGCTGCTGCTAACTATTTTAGGTGTCACCAGTATGCGCACGACACAACTCGAAGAACGGATGGCAGGTAATGCACGAGATCGCCATATTGCCTTTGAAGCAGCCGAAGCGGCTTTAGTTGATGCAGAGCAATTCATACAAACCATTGTCACAAAGAACCCCTTTGACCTTGATGGCAGTGACGGACTTTATGAAGACAGTGGCGCTGTTGGAAAAATAGAAAATTACGTTGACTGGAACGGTGGCGATCCAACCAAAGGTTTTCTAACAGCAACCAACATAACTACAAGTGAAGGCATAGCAACACAGCCTAAATATGCTATCCAACTCATTCCATCGGATGAAACTATTAGTTCAGATAAATTTAACTTAGGTAACTATGGTGATGTTGCCGCTAAAACCGGTACCACACTAGTTCGTATAACTGCTCGTGGTACAGGCAGCTCAGATACTAGCGTCGTTTTTCTTCAGACTGTATTTGGCCTGAATAACTTCTAAGGAAGCGCAATCATGAATATAATCAAATTAAACACTGCTAAAAGAATTTTAAAACCATTATTGCTATTTGGTTTTGGGTTCATGTCTGTTCAGCTTTCTGCAGGCCCTCTCAATATTTCAAATAATGCGCTTGAAATTGCCACGGGTGTAGAACCCAATGTCATGATTTTAAATGATGACTCGGGTAGTATGGATTGGACGATTCTAGCAGCGGATGACCAAGGCACTTACTTTATTACTACACCTAACAGTACATACCAATACATCTACATCCATCAGGATGGTGATAATGCTGACACCAATAATATTCAAGTAAACTTTGGCGTAAATGGTTTTTTTACCATCCCCACTCAAGCTACTTTAAATGCTCAAGATGCTCTTTCTGATCTAGACGCAAGTGGCTTTAGCGCAAGTTGGAAGGGTGTTTGGCGCGCTCGTTTATATAACTACAATGCAAGTTATTATAATCCAAACACTCGCTATACATTTTGGAAAGGTGGTGACGATACTGGTGCAGCATATACCGATAGCAACCCTACTAGTGCTCGCCTCGATCCTTATTTATCCGGCGGTAGCACAATAAATTTAACTAATACCATCAATTTCACCTCTCATATTCCTGATCCAGCTAACACAAATTTTAGACTGGAACTAGCTGATAACCTTTATCCTGCCAGTTATTACGAATGGGTAGATAACTCAACAACTGGCACTGCTACAGTAGGAAACGGTGTTGTGGACGTCGATGACGGTCACACATTAATACAAATCCGAACAGGAGGTGCTTGTACTAATGGCGCGACTTGTCCAACAAGTTTCACACGCCCAGGTACGCGTACTGATTGCGGTGGTGATGGTTTAGCTACTTCTTCAATTGTTTGTAGTGCCGGCCAGGAATTACAGAATTTTGCAAACTGGTACAGTTATTACCGCAGACGTGAGTTAACTTCAAAAGGGGCTATTGCTAACGTACTTGAAGAAGAAAGTTCAGTTCGTGTTGGTATGGCAACAATTAATAATTTTTCTAATACTCGTATTCCAGTTACCTCACTGAATATTTCTGCATTTAATGGCAATAAAAAAACGCTATATGATCGTATTTTCTTGACCCAATCGTCTGGTCGTACACCGTTAAGACAAGGGCTTGAATCAACAGGTAATTACTTTGCCTGCGCGGGTAGTAATATTTTTGGTACTGGCAGCAGTACACCTGGTAATACTAATTGCCCTGTTGAAGCTTCACCGGCTGGCGAATGTCAGCAAAACTATACCATCCTAATGACTGATGGATTTTGGAACGGTACTAACAACCCCATAGCAAACAATGCCGATGGCGATGGTGTAGACGGGGGCACCCCACAAGGGCCTTTTGACGGTGCTTCTTTTGCAGATGGCTTTAGCGATACCTTAGCTGATGTGGCTATGCATTATTACGAACGAGATTTACACAGTTCTTTACAAGATGAAGTGCCTACTACGACGCGCGATCGCAATCGTTACAATGGTCTTACCGATCCTTTTGAAACAATGCACCAACATATGGCTACTTACACTATCGGTTTTGGTGTTAATGGAACACTCACCGCAAATCCCCCTAACTCACTGAACGCCTTTACTTGGCCAGAAGCTGTTGATGACACAATAACAACCATAGATGACTTGCGCCACGCGGCATGGAACGGCCGTGGTGACTTCTTGAGCGCTACAGATCAAGAACAATTAACTGCTTCTTTAGAAGATATTTTCGAAGAAATACAATCAGGCAAAGGTGCTGCTTCTGCTGTTGCTTTCAATACACAAGATCTTCGTAGCGGCTCTCGCGTATTCCGTGCGTTCTTTAATATCAATGACAACACCGGTAATCTAGTTTCACAAAACATTAGCAATGACGGCATCATTGATACAGCCTCTTCTACATGGGGTAATATGGGTCCTGAGGATGGCGCTGCGCAACTACTCGATTCTAGAGCAGATGCTAATTCTGATAATCGAACCATTGTAACTTACGACGCGGTTAATTTTACTGGTATTCCATTCCAGTACGCATCATTAAATGCTACACAAAAATCACAAATTAAATTACCGACTATCACTAATAATCCACCTACACCAGATGAACTTGGCGAAGATCGTATTAATTACTTACGAGGTCAAACTGAAAACCAAGGATCCAATATCAATGCAGGTGAATTCCGAGTAAGAAAGTCTGTTGCGAGTAAGCTCGGTGACATTATTCATTCCGCACCTGTTTTCGTCGGCGCGCCACCTTTTGGCGGACGTGATGCACTACCTTACCCTGTTGCAACGGGTAAATTGTACAGTGAGTTCAAAAGTACAACTACTGCTCGTAGTGAAACTGTTTATATTGGTGCTAATGATGGGATGATGCATGGTTTTAATGCCAGTGATGGAACAGAGCTATTTGCATTTGTTCCTAACTCTCTCTTCGCCTCGTTATCTGAGCTAACCGATCCTGATTATGTGCATCGTTACTTTGTTGACATGACTGCAGCTATTAACGATATTTTCATAACGCCAGCAAGCGGGACTAATTCTGGCGTTGCAAGTTGGAATACTGTCATGGTGGGTGGTATGGGCGTGGGCGCACCTGGATACTTTGGACTAAATATTACTGATCCGACTAACCTTAGCTCAGAAGGAGCTGCTGCTAATAATGTCATGTGGGAATTTTCCCAATCTGATGATATTGGTGGACCTGCAAACGATAACTTAAACCTTGGTGTCAGTGTTCGTGAGCCAATTATAGCCATGAGTAATGTTGATGGTGCTGGAGGTGAAAAGCGCTGGGTCGCTATCTTTGGTAATGGATATAACAGTGCCAGCAATAATGGTGATGCCGAGCTTTATGTATTGTTCCTTGACGGTGGCCTAGATGGTACTTGGACACAAGGCACTGATTTTATAAAAATCAGTACTGGAAATGGCAAGGCTGAAAGCGCTGATGGTTCAACACCTAATGGTTTGGGTGCAGTCCGTGGTATTGATATAGCTGGGGATGGTACTGTTGATGTCGTCTATGCGGGCGATCTTCAAGGAAATGTGTATCGGTTTAATCTTAACAGTACTACAGTGTCAGGCTTAACAAATAGTTCTAACAAGCCTGTCCAAACTTTATTTACTGCTCGATACAACAGTACAGCAGGCCCTATTCAGCCTGTTACAAACCGTCCTATTGTTGTTAAGAATCCCAATGAAACCGGTTTTATTGTAATTGTTGGTACGGGCAGTTACTTCACTGTGGAAGATACAACTAGTACTGGTATTCAGTCTATTTATGGACTGTGGGATGACTTCACTGATCCTTCCGACAACATTGTCCCGGTTGCATTCAGTCAGTTACAAGAGCAAGTTTTCACAAATGCAGCATCAGTTAATGGTTTTGTTACCCGCACTCTAACCAATGAAACATTCGCATTTGGCACCAACGGCCAGCGCAAACAAGGTTGGGTTATAGACCTTGATGTTGATTCTGGAGGCAGTGTTGAATTCCCAGGTGAACGAGCAATACGAAACTTCCTGCTTCGCGGTGATTTTATCTTTGTTAATACGGTCATTCCTAAGAGTGGCTCAGCTTGTACGACAGGACCTGGCGGTTTTGAACTTGGCTTCAACCCTGTAACAGGAGGCTCCGGCGAAAACCCTGTGTTCGACTTAAATAATGATGGTATCTTTGATTCAGATGATAATGTCGGTGGTGTAGACGATGCTAACAATGTCGTTTCGGGAACCCAATTCAAAAAGGCCACACCTAGTGACTCGGCAACCATTGGTAACCGAAAGGTAACGCAAACCAGCGACAAAGATATTCGTAGTATTGGTATTAACGTTGGTGATTCAAGCGCTACTGGCCGTCATTCATGGCGTGAAATAGTGCTTGATTAAAAGCATAGACCAAGGAGACACATATGATTTATTTTAAAACTATGAAAAAGATATCTTTAGCGTACGCACTAATGTTGCTAGTTCTATCTCAATCAGCTCATGCTGAAATGATATTTGCACCGCCGCCTGTGTATGATCCAAAGAAAACTACAACCACCACATTAAATTCAGCGCAATTCCAACGAATAGGTTCTATATCAAAGAAAAATGCTGGGGAACGAAGTTTAATTATTAGTGGACAAAAATATTACTACGGTATCAATACTAAAGTGCATACGTCTAATTCAAATTTTTCCTCAGTGCAAACGCTTGCTATAGGAACTAAAGTCGGTGTTAAATATACTGAGGGTAACAATAATCAACGATTACTATATGAAGTGTGGATCATTCCAGCAAATGCTAAAATTGCAGCACCTAGTGACTATTAATTTAAATCAAAGGTATTCAACATGAAACACAGATCATCTGGGTTTACTTTAATCGAAGTTATGATTGCCGCTGTTGTTGTAGCAATACTCGCTTCAATTGCCTTACCTGCTTACAGAGATCAACTTGAAAAAACTCGTCGCGCAGATGGCAAAGCCCTGTTAACAAATATGTCTCAACAACTTGAGCGTTGTTACACGAAGTTTGGGAGTTATAATAATGGGGGTTGTACGGTTGTGAATGGAACAGCTCAAACATCTGAAGACAATTTTTACACGGTAACGCCTGCTGGAATTACTGCAACGACATATAACTTAACTGCTATTCCACAAGGAGCTCAGACAAGCGATACCACTTGTGCTAACTTAAGCTTAGATCAGGCAGGGCAACAAACTTACTCTGGTTCAGGCACGGTACAACAATGTTGGTAAACACTATCTTAATTCTTTAGGTAAGGTGAAGATCACCTTCTCGGGTGTGCCTTCTCCCTCACTGATTACATTGGCTCCTAATTCTTGGAGCCTTTTTATTACATTTTTTACTAGAATCTCTGGTGCAGATGCGCCAGCAGTGAGACCCACCACATTTTTATCTTCAAGCCAACTGGGTTGAATGTCTTCAGGACCATCAATAAGCCACGCGGGGATTCCTTGTTGTTCTGCTATTTCACGTAGCCGGTTTGAATTAGAACTATTTGGCGAACCAACCACAAGCACTGCTTCGCAACTTTTAACTAAACGCTTAATAGCATCTTGTCGGTTTTGTGTTGCATAGCATATATCATCTTTCTTCGGCCCAATGATCTGTGGAAAGCGTTGCCGCAATGCATCAATCACTTTACCGGTATCATCCATTGATAGCGTTGTTTGGGTTACAAAAGCAAGTTTACTCTCATCGGTAACTAGCAACTGTTCAACATCTTCAGGTGTTTCAACTAAATGCATCACGCCTTGTTGTTTTTCTACTTGCCCCATGGTGCCTTCCACTTCAGGGTGGCCTTCATGGCCAATGAGGATGCACTCACAGCCGGCTTTAACATGGCGCACAACTTCCATATGCACTTTTGTAACCAGTGGGCAGGTTGCATCAAACACATTTAAACCACGCCTTTCTGCTTCTTTTCTGACTGCTTTTGAAACACCGTGCGCGCTAAATATAACCGTGGCATTATCAGGTACGTCATCGAGTTCTTCGACAAATACTGCCCCTTTGTCGCGTAAACCATTTACGACAAAGCGGTTATGAACCACTTCGTGCCTGACATAAATAGGTGCAGAAAAAAGCTCGAGCGCACGCTCAACAATATCAATCGCACGATCAACACCAGCACAGAATCCACGTGGGTTTGCTAATAAAACTTGCATATCAATTCAATTCTTGTTCCGCGCCTATTGCCATGACTTCAACATCGAAAGTCACTGCATGTCCGGCTAAAGGGTGATTAAAATCAACAACAACCAGATCATCATCTGGTATTTCCATAATGCGCCCAGGTACTTCTTCACCCGACGGCGTGGTAAAACCGACAATTAAATCTTTTTCTAAAGGCATGTCTTTAGGAAATTTATCACGGGTTAACATATGTACATTGGTTTCATCGGCAAAGCCAAATGCCTCGACGGCTTCAAGCTGTAAACATTGGCGCTCGCCAACTTTCATGCCCATTAACACTGCTTCTAACCCTTCAATAAGAGTACCATCACCCAACGAAAATCGCAGTGGGTCGGAACCTTGTGTTGACTCAACCACTGTGCCATCTTCTAACGCAAGCGTGTAGTTAATGAGTACACTACTGCCCGCTTTTATAGATTCAGTCATTGTCTTTTCCTTTTGAACCAAACAGGCCATCAATAATCATTATCGCCGCACCACCCACGATAGCCATGTCGGCAATGTTAAATGCAGGCCAAATACATTGCGTACCGCTAAAATAAAAGCCGGGCAGGCAACTGTCTGCAACATAATAAAATTGTATAAAGTCGATAACATAGCCATACAAGGCGCGATCAATAACGTTACCAATCGCCCCTCCTAAGATTAGAGACAACGCTAAAGCCAACCATTTTTGATCACGCGGTAAACTTTTAAGCCAAATAACTATCACGACACTGACAACCACTGCCAAAGCGATAAAAAACCAACGCTGCCAGCCGCCTGCATCACTAAGAAAACTAAACGCCGCGCCAGAATTATGCGCCAATAACCAATTTAGCGAAGACATTACGTAAACAGGCACAGCATAGGTTAATTCTGCACTTGCCCATATCTTACTGAGCTGATCCAGAATAATAATTATTACTGATAAACCTAACCATTTGAGCATATTTTAATTCCAGTATTTTAACGCAGAGGTCGCAAAGACGCAGAGTGCGCAAAGAAACCCAAAACAAAAAATTAAAAATAAAATAACAACTAACAACTAACAACTAACAACTAACAACTAACAACTAACAACTAACAACTAACAACTAACAACTAACAACTAAACACTAGACCGGCGCAGCCGGGAATGACAGATATATTTATTAACTTTGCGGCCTCTGCGTCTTTGCGACCTCTGCGTTAAATATCAATAATAACGACTACACCTAAGCAAACCGCCGCAGTTCACCTTCACCATCAATGTTTTCAACACAACGCTCACACAACTCAGGATGCGCCGGATGTTTACCCACGTCTTCGCGGTGATGCCAACAGCGCACACATTTTTCATGATTTGACGCAGACACTGACACCCAAATTTCGTCGCCACTACTCAATGTGTAATGTTCAGCCTCTGCAGGTGGGTCGCCAGCTAAATATGTGTGTGCGTCTGATGTTATCAAAACAAAACGCAACTCATCTTCGAGTGCATTCAATTTATCTAGAATTTCTCGCCCACAGTAAAGTCCAACTTCAGCATTTAGTGCAGAACCAATAACACCCGCGGTACGTGCCTTCTCTAATTCTTTATTTACAGCATCACGCACTTCAACAACCTGCTGCCAAAAAGCTAAGCTCATTGCTTCTCTTTGTGGCATCGTTGGAAATTCATACCACGTTGAAAAGAAAACAGAATCAGACCGGTCACCCGGAATATGTTGCCATAATTCTTCCGCCGTAAACGTTAAAATTGGGGCTAACCAACGAGTGAGAGCTTCAACAATATGATAAGACGCTGTTTGCGCTGAGCGACGTGCAACACTATTCGCTGGCATCGTGTATTGACGATCTTTGGTGATATCTAAATAAAAACCACCTAGCTCTACTGAACAAAAATTATGGACCAGTTGATAAATACGATGGAATTCATAGGTGTTATATGCTGCCAACACTTCTGTTTGAATTTGTTCAGCACGCATCACCGCCCATTGGTCCAGCGCGAGCATCTCGCTGGGTTCAACTATGTCCTTTTGAGGATCGAAGTCATTAATATTTGATAGTAAGTACCGGGCAGTGTTCCGCAAACGCCGATAGGTATCAGCCGAGCGTTTCAGAATTTCATCTGAGACGGTCATTTCTTTACTGTAGTCCGTTGCTGCTACCCATAAACGCAAAATATCTGCACCAAGGTTCTTAATCACTTTTTGCGGCGCAACCACATTGCCTTTAGACTTCGACATTTTATGGCCCTTTGCATCCACAGTGAAACCATGTGTGAGCACGGTTTTGTAGGGCGCTTCACCACGCATCGCGATTGATGACAATAATGATGTTTGGAACCAGCCACGATGTTGATCAGAACCTTCAAGGTATAAATCGGCAGGGCAAGAAAGCTCTGCACGATCATCCAGCACAGCATAATGGGATACACCCGAGTCAAACCAGACATCTAAAATATCGTTAACGCGATCATAATCATCGGCATCATCAATGAACTCTGACGCATCAGTTTCAAACCAGCCATTTATACCATCAGCCTCAATGCGTTTAGCTACTTTTTCAAAAATATTATTGGTATCAGGATGCAATTCACCGCTGGTCTTATGCACAAAGATAGGGATTGGTGGTCCCCACGTACGCTGACGCGACACACACCAATCAGGCCGATTTCCGACCATTGTTTCGATACGTGCTTGTCCCCAATCTGGCAACCACTGCACTTGCTTGATTGATTGATTTACCGCATCACGTAATCCATTCTGCGTCATGCTGACAAACCACTGAGGTGTTGCACGGAAAATAATCGGTGTTTTATGTCGCCAACAGTGTGGGTAGCTATGGCGTAATGCCTCATGGTGCATTAATTTACCTTGTGCTTTGAGTACCTCTAGCACATGGTCATTGGCTTTAAAAACATGCTCACCACCGAACAATGGTGTGTCGGGTAAGAAACACCCATTGCTGCCCACAGGGTTATCAACCTTTAACTTGTAACGCATGCCAACACTGTAATCGTCTTGCCCATGACCTGGTGCAGTATGAACACAACCAGTACCTGCCTCGGTCGTAACATGGTCGCCTAAAATAATTGGCACTTCACGCTCGTAAAATGGGTGTGCACATTTAACGCCTTCCAGATCGCTGCCTTTGCAGTAAGCGATAACACGGTAATCATCTATTTCATAACGCCCCATGGCATCTTTCATGAGCGCTTCAGCGACGACTAAACGCTCTTGCCCCAACGCCGATTCACCTTGCACCACCACGTAATCCAAATCAGGGTGTACACAAATCGCCTGGTTGGCAGGTAGCGTCCACGGCGTGGTTGTCCAGATCAATACCGACATCGGACCTGTGCCTTTGTTGTCAGTATTGTCACAACGTGAAAATAAAGTTTCTTCTTCAAGCACACTAAAACGCACATCGATCGCGGGGGAAGTTTTATCTTCGTATTCGACTTCTGCTTCGGCAAGTGAAGACCCACAATCGGTACACCAATGCACAGGTTTAACGCCTTTATGCAAATGACCGTTATCAACAATTTTACCTAAGGAACGAACAATGTCTGCCTCGTACTTATAATTCATTGTTAAATACGGCGTGTCCCAATCAGCAATAATGCCAAGGCGTTTAAAATCTTCGCGTTGTTTATCGACCTGTTTACCCGCATATGTACGGCATGCATCACGAAAAGTTTTTGCATCAACTTTAGCGCCGGCCTTGCCCACTTTCTTTTCCACATTTAATTCAATTGGCAAACCGTGGCAGTCCCAGCCTGGCACGTACGGCGTATCAAACCCAGACAAGGTTTTAGATTTGGTAATAACATCCTTAAGGATTTTATTCACCGCATGACCGATATGAATATCACCATTCGCATAGGGAGGCCCATCATGCAGAATGAATTTTTCTCTACCAGCAGAATGCTCACGCAATTTTTGGTAAATACCCGTTTCCGCCCAGCGCTTTAATAATTCAGGCTCACGGTTAGCCAAATTCCCTTTCATTGGAAATTTGGTAGATGGAAGATTTAAGGTTTTTTTATAATCAGTCATACTTTTATCTTTGTTTATTTCTAACATTCATCAACATTGTCACCAGATTCAGTTTTACACCTGAATAATGACAAATTACTTAAAAAATTCATGGCAAACTTAATCATCTGTACCTGTATTGTTTCTTGCATTTTAACGCAGAGGCCGCAAAGACGCTGAGGTCGCAAAGAAATCTACTATTTTTGCATTACCACACTCTAAAATATTCTTTACAAGAACAATTATTAAAAAAACTTTGCGTGCTCTGCGCCTTTGCGAACTCTGCGTCAAATTCCAATAACAACGACTACTATCTTATACATTAAGACTTACAGCCACGTTGTAAAAAATATTCCCGCGCCTGCTCAGCATCAAGATCAATTTGTTTCTTTAGTTCTTCAAAAGAATCAAATTTGGTTTCATCTCTTAGTTTATGCACAAATTCTACATGTACATATTCACCGTATATCTCGTTGTCAAATTCAAACAAGTGCACTTCGAGTAAACTACGCGTGCCATCAACGGTTGGCCGCGTGCCGACATTCGCTACGCCCGCAAACGGTTCTCCTTTTATGCCAAATAGTTCCACCGCAAACACCCCTTTCACAGGTGTTTTTTGTCGATGTAAATGTATATTCGCTGTTGGGAAACCAATGGTGCGTCCCCGTTTATCTCCGTGCGCAACGCGTCCACACATTCGGTATGGCCGCCCTAATAACTTTTCTGCTGTCGCCATGTCGCCAATTTCAAGCGCCTTACGAACACGCGTACTACTGACTCGTTCATTATCTATGTTGAAGGTATGCAAATGCACAACTTCAAAACCTTGTTGTTTGCCTACCTCTTCCAGCAAAGCAAAGTCACCAGTACGTTGATGGCCAAAGCGAAAATCATCGCCCACCACTAGGTACTTAATATCCAGGGCAGCAATAAGCACGTTGTCGATAAATTCACGTGCTGGTTGTTCTGCAAATTTTTTATCAAAACGCAGGCACAACATGCTATCCACAGAATAACGACTGAGTGCACGCACCTTTTCGCGTAAACGCGTTAATCGAGCAGGCGCTTTATCCGGCGCAAAATACTCCATCGGATACGGCTCGAAACTAATCACAACCGAGGGCAAACCAAGTTCAGCTGCTTTATCCGCTAATTGCCCCAGCACGGTTTGATGCCCCAAGTGAACACCATCGAAATTACCTATCGTAGCCACACACCCACGATGCTGTACTTTAAGGTTATGAAAACCGCGAATCAGTTCCATGTCAGTTTAGTTTGCCTAAAACGAGGTATTATAAGGTGCGCGCGATAAAAATGCTCTAAGAAGAAGCGCCAAGATGGCTATTTTGTACGTAAGTCGGAAATTCGCATGCCGCACACTAGCAACATAACAAGATAGCCTACTGCTCCGATGGCAATCCAAAGCAGCAGTTGACCGACTCGCTGCGACCAATCCCACTCTGACCAAATGGGTTGTGCATCAATGCCCCAAATTAAAATTCCCGCCATGACTAATAATCCAGCGAGCACCTGCCAAATCAGTTTTTTCCACCCAAGCTGAGCCTGGAACAGACCTGATTGATGTAAACCCCGCCATAGCAACCACGCATTCATCCATGCCGCTAGTCCCGTCGCTAATGCCAGCCCTGCATGTGGCCCAGTGATACCGAAATAAACCATCGGCACAACAAACACCACATTCAGTGTGATATTCAAAAACATTGCTTTAATCGCTATTTTTACTGGTGTTTTAGTGTCTTGGCGCGAAAAGTAGGCGGGTGCTAGCACCTTAATCAATATAAAGGCAGGCAAACCAATTGAATAGGCCATCAACGCGAGTGCGGCCATTGATACATCACCTGCGGCAAAGTCACCGTATTCAAACAAACTACTCATAATCGGCCCTGCCAATAGAAACAGGCCGAGGGTCGCCGGCAAGCCGACCACGAGTGCCAAGCGCAATGCCCAGTCTAGCGTTTTTGCGAATTGTTCAGGACTGGATTCTGCATGTTGACGTGACAACGTTGGCAAAATGACGGTACTCAGCGCAATAGCAAACACCCCTAGCGGGAACTCAACCATGCGATCAGCGTAATACAACCACGTCACGCTGCCGGTAAATAAAAACGAGGCAATAATGGTGTCAATCACAAGGTTAATTTGTAGCACTGATGAGCCAATGATAACTGGCAGCATGAGTCGCATAATTTTGCGGACACCTTTATGGGCTAGTCCCCACCGCGGCCAGCCCAACATACCCAGCCTAGCCAAAAATGGTAACTGGAAAGCCAGTTGAACCAGACCAGCGATAAACACGCCCCACGCTAACCCAACAACTGGATCATCCATCATTGGTGCTAGCCAAATTGCCGCACCAATTAAACTTAAATTCAGCAGCACAGGGGTAAAAGCCGCCACTGCAAAACGACCGAAGCTATTTAGTACCGCGCCAGCCAATCCTGTTAAAGAAATTAACAGCAGGTATGGGAACGTGATTCGGAGCATTTGCACGGTCAGGTCATATTTTTCACCACCTTCAAGATAGAAGCCGGGTCCAAATACAATAATAAGCCAAGGTGCAGTCAATTCTGCCAGTAAGGTCAACAACACTAATACGCCACCCAACGTGCCCATGGTATTGATAACCAGATCACGCGTCTTGCTTAATTCTTCCTTGTCACCAACTCGTGTCTCGGCTAAAACAGGAATAAATGCCTGTGAAAAAGCACCTTCGGCAAATAAACGGCGAAAGAAATTGGGTATTTTAAACGCGACAAAAAAAGCATCTGTGCCCGCCCCGGCACCAAAAAACCGCGCAATAATGATGTCACGCGCTAATCCAAGCACCCGTGAAATTAAGGTATTTCCCCCAACAACCGCGGTAGATTTAAATAATCGCCCGCTCATGCTTCATTCACTTGATCAAAGGGCTTATAACTAACTGTTTTTATTTCATTTTTCATTGCGCCTAGCATAGCACGTAGAATCTCAAGGCCAAAATTAGCAAGCGACAACATAATTTGACAAATGCGCATAAAATCAGCATAGTTACGCGCTTTCTCGAACACGATACAAGACAGGATACAGGCAACAATGGCTAATTCAGCACAAGCAAAGAAACGCGCTCGTCAGGCGGAGAATCACCGTCAGCACAACGCCAGCATGCGTTCATTAATGCGTACGCGCATCAAAAACGTCGTTAAAGCGATTGAGTCAAAAGATAAAGACGCTGCAAGCGCTGCCTACAAACTCGCCGTTCCCGCTATTGATAGCATGGTTAGCAAAGGGCTGGTTCACAAAAACAAGGCAGCTCGTCATAAAAGCCGCCTTAATAATCATGTCCGCAACATGGCCTGATTTGCCTCGAACCATCGCAGATGGTTGAGGTACTTACAATGGAGCTCATAGAGATTCTGTAAGTATTAAACTCGAAAAAGCCGCTCATTGAGCGGCTTTTTTATTGGATTGTGATAAATGATGGTTTTCATAAATCTATAATACACACCCTATTCATCGATCATCATTCCAAAATTATCAATTACCCTTATCACCATGGCATAAAGCTATTTATTTTATTCATTGGTCGAGAGACACTGTAATTCATTACGGACATATCGTGTCGCATCTGGTTCATTGACGCATTCATGTTATTCATATTCACAACGATCTTATCCATTGCTGCCGCTTGCTTGTTGGTATTGCGCGAAACCAAAATCATACTTTCTGATATAACAGTCATATTCTTTGAGATTTGTTGCATATTTTTTGCCATTTGATGCGCATCTTGGGTGAGGCTGAAAATAAGGTAAAAACCATAAGCCGCTAATAAAATAAATGCGAACAATGACGGATAAACAATCATTTCCCAACGCCGAGCGCTGGCAGTAAAGGCTTTGGACAGCGTCTCCATGCTGCGGCCCATGCACTCTTCCATTGACTTTTTCTCAGCAAAGTTAGGATCTTGGCACTTTTCACAATCACTCTTGCCACAATCCCCTTCAACACATGAAACAATGGAGGTTCCGTCTGTCGCGCTATTTTCATTACTCATTAAAAACTCCTAAATCTAAATTAAGTCAAAAAATGACTGCGCAGACCTCCACTCCACAAACAGCACCTACCTTAAAAAACTAAATTATTATTATTTAAAAATCACCATCAGCACCACGGTGCATAATAGCAAGAATTGTTTCCTTAACCTTAATTGCTTCAGCCTTTAGTGCATCGGGTAAGGTTTTACCGCCATAAATCATCAAGTCCATATTCAAGGTATACAACCAAACCTTACCTTGTTTGTCTTCAACCATCGCAACTCGGCAAGGTAAATAAGCCGAAAATGCATCGCTATAATCAAGCATTTTGACAGCAGTCAATGGATCACAAAACATATAGATTTTTAATGTTCGAAATTCCTTGCCCGTCATTAATCCGACTTGCTGGCTTAAAGGCAGTTCTCCGACATTCTTAATATTGTATTCATTCGCCACGGCTTTCATGGCTTGTTCTGCATCATCAACACTGACACCCTCAGAAAGTGGCACACGCCAGACTGTTGCTTCAGCTGCATTACCTGTTTCTAAAACAGTGCCCATCATTTTCAAGTACACATCAGCTGCTTTTTCGTCAAATTGCTGCATATTCCTGATTTCTTTTTGGAAATAAAGTCCACCGGCAATTACAATGACAACGACGATAAACCCTATTAAAGCAAATAACCTACCAAAAAGTCCCATGTGCCTTCTCCTACTTTCAGTTATGTTCTGCGTTTGTATTTAAGCTGCGCAAGTGCTCATTAATTCGAGCTGACTGTTCCGGATCCATTTGGCTCACCATGTGATGGAAAAAAGCCGCTTGCTGCATATCTTTTTTATCTATTAAACGTAATGCCACTTCAGCATAAGCATTCGCTGCATCTTTCCATTTAGCTTGTTGATAATAAATATTACCTAGCTCACCCCAGGTGTCGACATTAGCATCATCATAAGTTGTAAGTATTAAATAAAGTCGTTCGGCTTCTACTAAGTCTCTATCCCAAAAGGCCTTTCTTGCATCATCAATTGACGTTGATGCCTCACCTATAGACAACGATGCACCATTTTTATGTGACGCACTCATACTGCTGTTCGTAGTATCACCATAAAAAATAAACACCATAGCCATAACAACTATAAAAGCGGTCGCAACTAGTAATACATTTCGCATTGCCATTTCGTTTCCCCTTATCCCTTATCAGTCCTTATTTTTCTATATATTTCTATCCATTTACTGGCGTTTGTAACGTTCTAACATGATTATCTATTCGAGTTGCCTGCTTGGGATCTAATCCCACTACGATGTAACGTAGAAACATTGCCTGCTGGAAGTCGCCTTTATCCAATAAAATTAATGCCGCTTCAGTATAAGCTGACGCTGCTTGCTGCCATTTAGCTTGTAAATAATAAACATTACCTAACTCACCCCAACTATCGGCGTTCGGTTTTGCATTCGCGACTTGCTGCTTATATAGTTTTTCTGCTTTGACCAAATCTCGTTGCCAAAATGCTTGCCTTGCCGCCACAAGGTCAACTTGACCTTTATTATTTTCTGCCTCTTTGTTTCGTTCTATTAGTAGCGGCTTTATATTGTTATCAATAATAATCGTAGACTCAACATCCCCTACTTCTTTTGGGGTAGGTAGCACAGATTTAGAAACGCCCTTTTCGTCAATAAAAGTAGCCTTTGCAACGGATTCTTCTTTAACCGACAACGCTTCTTCTGCAGCTTCTACTAGGTCTGGTGTATCCTTAATACTTTCTTCAGACTCTTCAGAAATAACTGCTACGTTTTCAATTGGCACAGCAGGCACAACGGGGGCTTCTGCTGTTGTCTCTGCTGTTGTTTCTGCTGTTGTTTCTGCTGTTGTTTCTGCTGTTGTTTCTGCTGTTGTTTCTGCTGTTGTTTCTGCTGTTGTTTCTGCTGTTGTTTCTGCTGTTGTTTCTGCTGTTGTCTCTGTTATTGTTTCTGCTGTTGTCTCTTGCGTCTCAGTTATGGCTGAAACCACATACTCGGCATTTTTATTAGCGTTAATCCTTTTTTCTGACCCTGTTAAAGGCGCAGCCATTGGATCAACCTTTTCCGGGTAAACGTAGTGATATACTTCTGTCCGCGCTTGTTGGTAAAGTTGCTTGGCTTGTGGCAGCCACATCGCTTGGAAAAACCACGCAGCACAAGCAATTATTGCCATCAATAACAAAAAGATAATGGTTCCTACACAACTCGTTTCCTTTGCTGCGGGGCGTTGTTCTGCTACTTCATCCATCGTAACTTCATTTCCTGTTGGTTCCACGTCACTCATTTTCCTGCATTCTCCTGGTTACTGATACAAGGCGCTAGCAAACGCTTCAAATTCATCCGCGCCTTTACTACCTTTCCATAATTCAAACACTGCCAACCCTTCACTCATCGAACGCCTATAAATAGTTCGTTGATACAACCTGTGTCGCAGCAAGTTAACATTTGATAATTGTGCCAAAGCTGCTTCAGTATCATCTGATTCACGAACAGCATGATGCGTATCAGCACGGTTAACAAAAACTAATATTTCTAATTTCTCTTCCATTTTGTTTCGTGCTTCACGTACAATTTTTAAAAACCGTTGCGTCGCCCATACATCTGGCTGACTTGGCGGCACAGGAATAATTATACGATCAGCATGTTGAATTGCTTTTCTCATTCCTGTTGGATTTGCTGCACCAACATCAAAAATCACTTCTGCATCAGAATTAATATCGCCTGAAAGTGTTTCAAGTGCTGTTACTTTTAATTCAGGTTGATGCTCTTCTTCCTTTCTGATTTGCGCAACATCATGAAACGTTAGCTGCGGGTCAAGATCAAATGCCTGAACGTCATAACCATTGGTTAATAGCCAGATTGCCAAATTAAAACTAACTGTGCTTTTTCCTGAGCCACCTTTTAAATTTGCTACTACTGTAATCATTTAACGCCGCCAACCATTCATATAATTTTGGTACGCAGGATAGCCATAGTTATTACCACGCCACATATCATTAATATTACCGTGATACTCCATAATAAAATGCGTATCTCCATATCGGTTCATTGTTCCTTTTACATGCCAACCGGATTTGTTGTAACCATGTCTCCCATTATTAAACTGTGGCTGGACATAAGCAGGCCAAACGCTTGGCCAATAGCTCATTCTACTTGGCGAATAAGCGTAAGGATTATTCCACCAAGCCTGTGCCTGATTAGCCATTGCTAACAGCAACAATGACGTCACTAAAGAAAAACCTTTCACCTGTCTTTAGCCTTTGGTAACGGCGGATTTACACGTCGCTCATAACCTTGAGGCACTACAAATAAAGCTTTATCCGGGTTACCTACTTTAATATCACGGAGTTCTCTTACATACCCATCTGGGTGTTCTTCGCGAATCACTAATTTTAATTCCCGATCGTACCACTGCAAAAATTGTGATCGCTGTCCGTCAGCAGACATCAATTGCATTCGCCATTTTTCGGATTTTCGTTTGCTAACTGTATCGTCTCCTAATAATTTCATTTCAATAACGGAGCCGTCATCAAAAAATTCTCTTATTGGGAGTTGCCGCTCTCTATCAATCCAATGCAAAGTATGCACTGGGCGTCCATTTACCACTCGTGTGAATTCCCATTTTTCTGTTGCTATATCATTTATAACTTCTTCGCCCAACTTGCGGCAAAGCGTACCAGCCAACTTTTCGCACGGACTATCTCCATCAGTTACCCGGCGGTCAGGAAATGATGGTGCGTATTGTTCAATAAAAGTTTTTTGATTAGGAAAGAGGATTACCCGTTTATTTTCATCGGGATAAATAATTTCAATTAATTTTTGATCGTTTTGTTTGTATTCACTTCTAATCGCATTTTGAGAAATTGTAATACGTGTTTGTATCACACCTTGTGGTGTAATTTGCACAGCAGTTGCTGAAAATGGCTTACCTGGATTTTCTGCCATCGCCATATTCACAACGCAAATACTGGTTACAATAATTAGTAGTTGTTTAAACCAACTCATATTACTTTCCCTATACTTTCTTTTAAGCATAAAACCGGGTACACACCCTGACTTAAACAGGGCATGTACCAACGGGACTTACTTAGCAGGCGCCGCTGCAGGTGGTGCTGGAGGCGCATAACCGTATGGTGCTGGTTGTCCATATGGCTGTGGTGGGTAGCCATAAGGTGCTGGCGGGTAACCACCACCATAATATGGGTTGCCATAACCACCGTAATACGGATTACCATATCCGCGACCATAGCCACTACCACTACCATAGCCATCGCCATAACCGCGGGCATTACCACTAGTACGACCGCCCATGTTGAATGACATATTACCGTCACCCCAACCGCTACCATCACCCCAGCCGTTGCCATTGCCCCAACCGTTGTTATTGTAGCCATTATTCCATGGACCACCGCCACCCCAAGGACCCCACCACGCCTGGGCAGTAGATAATGGTGCAGCAGCCGCGCCAACAATAATTGCAGCGGCAAGTAATTTGCTTACTTTTTTCATAACACTCTCCTTACGTTTTGCAGTTTACATTTTGATGCAGACTACTCTTCCCACAAATGTTGCAGATGAGAAATGCGGGAAGTAACACTCATCATCTGTTTCAAAAAAGCTCTTTACCAGAAACCATTAACTCCGCTATTGCCTAAAGACCATGGTCCATATGGCACAGCATTGTGATCAGTCCACCACGGCATTTGGTTTCCGTAGTACGGGCTCACCTGATGTATAAAATGACGATATTCAAACTGCCTTGCAGGAATAACCGGACTTGGTGGCGTTGAGTAAATTGATTGTCGGCTCACGCTTTCACTTTGTCTTGGCTCCGCACGGTTTTCATGCCATCCATTTTGGTAACCCCATTGTTGCGGTTGAGGTCGCCACGGGTTGTACTGTGAAGCTTGAGTACCATTGCTATACATACCTGATGCCTGCGCGGTGCTAATAAAAAACACACCGGTCAACATCGTAATTAGCAGTAGGTATTTAAACTTCATTTCTTATCCTGTTGCTTTAATTCTTCAGGCTGCTCTATTTGTTCTGCTTGCACCGGCTGCGGTGGATGCGACCAACCAGGTTGTTTAGGTGGCTGCATCGCCCAAGCGGGTGGCATTGATCGTTGTGGCGGATGATTCATCCAAGCCGGTGGTTGCGGGCGCTGCGGAGGCGCGGTTGCCCAATCAGGACGAGTCGGCGGTTGCGGACGCTGCAATGGTGCCGTTGCCCAATCTGGACGAGCTGGTGGTTGCGGGCGCTGCAATGGCGCCGTTGCCCAATCAGGACGAGCGGGTGGTTGCGGGCGCTGCGCAGGCGCCGTTGCCCAGTCAGGACGCGTTGGCGGCTGCGGACGCTGCAATGGTGCCGTTGCCCAATCAGGACGAGTCGGTGGTTGCGGGCGCTGTGGAGGCGCCGTTGCCCAATCAGGACGAGTCGGTGGTTGCGGGCGCTGCGCAGGCGCCGTTGCCCAATCAGGACGAGTCGGTGGTTGCGGGCGCTGCGCAGGCGCCGTTGCCCAATCAGGACGCGTTGGCGGCTGCGGACGCTGCGCAGGCGCCGTTGCCCAATCTGGGCGCGTTGGCGGCTGCGGACGCTGCGGGGGCGCCGTTGCCCAGTCAGGACGCGTTGGCGGCTGCGGACGTTGTGGTGGCGCCGTTGCCCAGTCAGGACGCGTTGGCGGCTGCGGACGCTGCGGGGGCGCCGCTGCCCAATCAGGACGCGATGGCGGTTGCATAGACTTAGGTGCATTTGCCTCCGTCGACGACGCCGCTGATGGTTGCTCAATTTGTGATTGATAAGGTCCTGGTGGAGGGGGAACAAATGCCTGCCCGGATGCATCTTCAGCCATAACTGGTGCCGTCATCGATGCTGCAATGATCGCTGTTGCCAATAATGTCTTTGTTTGTTTACTCATCACCTTTCCCCAATTCAGATTTTTCATTCATCAATATCCTGTTTCAACTGTATACCACGTCGACTTCGTGACTTCTTCTTGCTTGCCGGTTTTTTTGCCGGTTTCGATGAAGCCACTACTCTCTTTTTACTCTTTGCTGTAACTTTTTTCTCTACTTTTTTCTCTACTTTTTCCTCTGCTTTTTTGGGTGTTTTTTTCTGTACTTTTTTAGCCCTTACTTTTTTTGTTACCTTTTTCGAACTTGGCTTTTTGATTGTTAATTTTTCTTCAACCTTCGTTTCATCCGCCACAAAATTAGAGGCAACTTCTGCTGCTTTCTTCTCTGTATCTATGCCCGCTTGAGTGTCGGGCGGCGTATCATCAGGATCCGGGTCATTACCACCTGAACCACCTGTCGAATCATTTCCTGTCGGTGGTGTTCCACCATCATCAGGAGTATGTGCAGTTTTCCCAAATAAACGATTCCATATCGCAGTGAAAAAATTCAGTATCGCACGACCCATTGTTTCTATCGCAATGGACCCTTTCAATAAAGCGTCGCCAATTTTATATTCACGCGCAATTTTTCTTTCTCGGCGTGTGAGTAACACACGGTCTGGCTCATTTAATGCGCAATCAGCATCGCCTTGTTCTGGCAAAACACCTGCCAGTAAGTAGAATTGCTTTTGAGCACTAATACAACCTAACGGTATTACCACCAAGGTAAGAACTGTCGCAACCGCTGTACCAAACAGTAAGCTTGCAGCCATCCCTTGAAAAATCGGATCACTGACAATCGCTGCAGCACCTGCCATCAACGTCAATGCCGTAATCAAAATTGGCCGCATCCGCGTCTGGCCGGCCGATATGACCGCTTCGCGAATTGGTGTACCTCTTTCAATCTCATTAAGCACAAATTCAACGAGTAATATCGAGTTCCGCACTATGATCCCAGCCAACGCGATGAAACCGATCATTGATGTTGCAGTGAATTCTGCACCAAGTACCCAGTGTCCGGGTATGATCCCGATCAAGGTTAGTGGAATTGGTGCCATAATCAGGCCACCTATAAGAAAGTTTTTAAATTCCCAGACGATTAAGCCATAAATCAACAACAATGCCACCATGAAGGCCGCACCCATATCTCGGAAAGTTTCGTAAGTGACAGTCCACTCACCTGTCCATTCAAAGCCTGAAACGTCATCACTGGAAGGCGGGCCGAGTAATCCGCCAGGCATACCGGTTATTTGAACACCATCGGGCGTAGTGTAATTCTCAAGCAAGTCTTCCACACCAAACATGCCATAAATCGGCGCGCCTAGATCTCCTTCCATTTCACCGGTTACATACTCAACCGCACGCAGATCTTTATGATAAATGACTGCCTCCTCACTATGTTTAGTGAAGCGACCTAATTCAGCCAGAGGCAAGGGCGTGCCGTCACGCGCACGAATGGGTAAATTGCCAAGCCGTTTTAATTGCGCACGCACTGCCAGCGGTACTTGCATAACGATCCAAGTAGGTTCTAGGACAGCTTGACGCTTCACATCGCCAAGACGATAGTCACCCATTGCCATATCGAGATTGCGATTTATATCGTCAACACTAATACCATGGCGTACCGCCTTTTCTACATCTACTTCAAAGCGCCAAAACTCATAGGCACCCGTCAGGTAGTTATCGACATCAACTATATTATCGACGTCTTCAAACATTTTCGTCATATCTCTGGCGACTTGGCGACGTGTATTGGCATCTGGACCATAAACCTCCGCCACAACAGTTTGAAGCACTGGTGGCCCCGGAGGCATTTCAACAACCTGAATACGCGCATCAATATTGTTACGACGAATGTAATCCCATAAAAGCTGACGCGCTTCCACTGCCACCTCATGGCTACCACGGTCACGATGCTCTTTGTCAGTGAGCATCACTTGTATATCAGCCTGCCATGCTTCTTTGCGCAAGAAATAGTGACGCACCATACCGTTAAAATTAAATGGTGACGCCGTCCCCGCATAGTTTTGCATCGCCGTCACTTCAGGTATCTTTCTCAATTGCTCGGAAAGCTCGGCAGCAAGATTAGCCGTAACAGGTAAAGCCGTCCCTTCCGGTAAATTAATGACAACATTGAATTCAGGTTTGTTATCAAACGGCAACATCTTGACTGTGGTTGCATTGAAGTAAAACATTGAGCATGCCAACAAAGTCAACGCAATCATGCTGGCAAGGAAAATTAAACCGGTCACTCGATTCGTGCAAAGTTTTTGCATAACCGGTTTGTAAAAACGACCGATGCGTTCTCGTGAACGTAATTCTTTTTCTTCTGCTTTTTTTAACGCTTCCAATTTCGGTCGAACACGCATTGCAAGCCAAGGCACGAAAACAAACGCAGCAATAAGCGAGAACAACATCGCTGCAGAACCTAACACTGGAATGGGTCGCATATATGGGCCCATCAAACCACTTACCACACCCATAGGTAACATTGCCGCGATAATGGCAAGTGTAGCGAGAATAGTAGGATTACCGACTTCTCGCACAGCATCCACTGCTATCTCAGCAGTCGTTTTACCTGCTTCAAGCCAGCGGCGGAAAATATTTTCAACAACAACGGTGGCGTCATCAACAAGAATGCCGATCGAGAACACCAGCGCAAATAAACTGACCCGATCGATAGTGTAATCTAAAATCCAAGCTGCCCAAACGGTTACCAAAATAACAATAGGGATAACCGCAGTGACGACAGAAGCCGCGCGAATACCCAAGCCGATTAAACACAAAACACTGACTGCAACCGCCGCCTCGAATAAAGCCAGAAGCAGTTCATTTACCTTGTGATCGGCAGTCTCTCCGTAGTTGCGGGTAATCGTTACATTGACATCATCTGGAATAAGAGAGCCTTTCAGTGAATCCAGTTTAGCTAGAATCGATTCAGCAACGGTGACTCCATTCGTGCCTACTTTTTTTGCCACTGCTATCGTCACAGCCGGCACAGCCGTCGCTTCAGAAACTAAATCATTTTGCGGGTGGCCGCTAAAAAAAGTAACAACCTGCGACGCATCGGCAGGTTCTTGACTAACTAACGCAACATCTCGTACATAAACGGGTGCATCTTCTCTAATCCCAATCACAAGATTAGCCACATCTTCTGCCGTGGTGAGGAATGCACCACTGTGTACAGTAAATACCCTATCGCTTGACTCTACCCCGCCCACATTTAATTCAGTATTCGCTGTACGAATTGTCTGTGCTAATTCATCCAAGGTAATACCGTGACCACTTAAACGCTCGGGTGATGCTTCAATACGAATTTGTTCTTGCCGGCCACCCGTAACGAAACCATTGCCGGTATCTGGCACTTGTCCTAAACGCTGCAACACATCAAAAGAAAGCCGGCGCAAGGTGGCATCATCTACCGACTCTGACCACAGCGTTGCGGTTACAATCGGCACATCATCGATGCCTATAGGTTTGACCAACGGCATCGCAACACCTGGCGGAATACGATCTAAATTTGATTGCAATTTATCATGCACTTTAACAATAGAAGCACCGAGTTCTTCTCCTACTTTAAATCTCACAGTAACTATTGCTGCACCACGCATGGTTGCCGAGTAAATATGACGTGTGCCCGGGATTTCATCCATGATACGTTCTAAAGGCTCAGTCACCAGCGTTGTTACTTGTTCTGCTGATGCACCAGGGTATTGCACATACACATCAACCATTGGCACTGAAATTTTTGGGTCTTCCTGTCGAGGCGTAAACATCAGCCCCAAAATACCAATTGCAAGAAAAGCGAAAATAAGTAAAGGCGTTACTGGCGAATCAATAAATTGCTTCGCGATGCCACCCGCTACACCTGGGTCAGGCAAAACTGCTTGATCTATATTCTTCTCTGTCATAAGTAACTACAAATATATTTTTGTTGTTTTATATTGTTGCTTAATAGCGTGCTTGATTTACTGATTGTCCTGCGCGATAGCCTGGTTGAGGGGCTGACAATATTTGCTCGCCTGTTTTCAATCCAGATAACACGGGTACATAGCCATTACCAAGAGGCTCACCCAAACGAACCAATCTTAGTTGCGTTTTGTTGTCGTGGCCGACAACAAACACCGCCGGTAAACTACCACGACGAATCGCCGCCTGTTCTGGAATAATAGGTGTGGGTTCACCTCTTGAGTTTCCATCGGGCAGCATAACTTCAGCATAAAGACCTGGACCACCTGGTATACCTGATGGCAGATCAAGCTTCACCGTCACCGTGTGTCGGTTCGCATGTGCTGCAGGATAAATTTGAGCAACACGCGCCTCAACTTGTCCACCCACATCGAGACGCGCCAGTATTGACATACCTATCTGCAATTGACCGACTACACGTACCGGCACCTCAACCTGAATTTGCAACTTAGTCACGTCCGCAATACTGACTAAAGGGGCGCCCGGCTGAACTGTGTCACCAACTTCTACAAATTTTTCAGTCAATACACCTGCAAATGGGGCAACTGTTCTTGCGTCACGTAACTTTGCCTCAATCGCATCGATACCCGAATGCGCTTGTATGATTTGTGATTGCGCTTTTTGTACATTAGAACTTTGTCCGTATAAATCAGCCTGTCTTTCCAACCAGGGATTACCCATTCCAAGATTGCTGCCGATGCCTCGGGTAAAAAATTGATCGAACATTGACGGCATCCCCATACCTGGCATCCGACCAACATCTCTGGACCTCGGTGCCCAAAGCTCGCGCGAGTACTGCACGCGACTATTGCGTAACATGCTTTCGGCCGTGCCGAGTTGGGCAATCGCACGACGGCGCTCTGCATTCAGCGCATCATCACTTAAACCGACAATTAAAGCCTTGGGCTTAAACCAGTCACCCTCTTTGCCACCTAAAAACTCAACTCGACCTGGCAATTGAGCTGTTAATGTCACTTCTCGCATGGCCACTACTGAGCCACCTAAAATCATATTATTATTCTGGGGCGCAGCTGCGACGCGGTAAACGCCTGTGTTGGAATGGCTAAACTGATTTGGCAAAGACTGAGAGAAATTAGGGCCTGAAGGCGGCATCGCCACGACTGAGTGAGGCAGCACAATAGCTGCTGCTATTAACACGCTCTTTATAAACTCGGTGGCCATGCTTTTTCCTCTATGTTTTGCGGCGTTGTTATTATCATTAATAATTGTAATGTTGCAGGGATCATGCCAGTTATTAAGTTATTGTTTTATAGTTACTTTAACCCCTGTGTTGCATACCGGCTGCAACACGCTAAACGTCGCCACTTATTAGTATTTCATTAAATAACTGTTTTATTAACCTCTTATGGCTGTTGCGAACGTTGCACTCTGATGCAACATCACGCATCATCTGCAACGTCAGGAGAAAATAGCCCAATGAACAAGACCGAACAGTTTCTAGATGCCCTAGAACCAATACTCAACCATGTTGACGAGGGCGTCCTAATTGCGGAGCAGACAGACCACATACTCTACTACAATTCCCGTTTTAGGGAACTAGTTTCAGTGCCTGACGAGACAAATTTAAAGTCATTAAATGAACTTAAATCATTTAACCTGAAAAAACTCATACTTCGTGCTGCGATTGATGCTGGCGAGGTCGACGCGGCAAGCCGCCCAACTGGAAGTTTTGTTGAATTTGAGCACACCCTTGAATTAGAGAATTCCAGCCGCCCGCTACATGTTCGAAGTGGGCTCATCTCACTCCCATCCAGTGCCGAACTAGTTCGTGTTGTCATGATCAAGGATCGCACTGAGCACAAGCAACTTGCTGCGGTTCTTTCACACAGCTCAGACAGTGGTCTCACCACCAATGATGCCCAAATGCTGGAAATCGTTGCTCGTTTAGAGCAAATAGCGCCTTCCCAAGCCTTTGTGCTCCTGCAAGGAGAATCTGGAACAGGCAAAACGCAACTAGCTCGATACATGCACCAGCAAAGCACCCGCCAGAAAAAACCGTATGTGGAAGTCAATTGTGCAGCAATACCGCATAGCTTAATTGAGTCAGAATTATTCGGGCATGTAAAAGGGGCTTTTACTGGCGCACACCAACGCCGTGAAGGTCGTTTTCAAGCTGCCAATGGCGGTACACTGTTTCTCGATGAAGTGAGTGAAATCCCCCTCGAACTTCAAGCTAAGCTGTTGCGCGCCGTACAAGATCAATGCTTTGAAATGGTCGGATCTGATAAAACGATTAGGGTTGATGTCCGTGTTATCAGTGCAACAAACCGCAACCTTCGTGATGCTGTGGATGCTGGGCATTTCCGTGCTGATCTTTTTTACCGCCTGGCCGTGATCCCCATTAATATTCCGCCATTACGCGAACGCCCTGGCGACATTTCCTTATTAATAAAACAGTTCGTCAAACAGTTAGTTGAACGTGGCTACCCTGACAAATTAATTTGGAACAACGAAGCGCTTAGCATGATGCTTGATTATAAATGGCCGGGTAATGTCCGTGAATTACGTAACGCGGTTGAGCATGGAATGATTTGTGCGAATAATAATGAAATTACTATTAGTAGCCTGCCTCAAGATATTAGTTTAAAAAGAACCTTATCATCCGTTGACAATGAGTCGATTTCTCAGCAAGAAAACAATTTACAACGAGATAAAATAGTACAAGCGCTACAACAAGCGGGCGGCAACCGTGCTAAGGCAGCTGAGCAATTAGGTATTAATCGAACAACCTTGTGGCGACGAATGCAACGACTAGACATCGATGAAACCGAAACAACATAAATCATACTTTGCATATATTTAATTAATTGAGAATAGATCTCACCACCCAATCAGATCCTAAATTTGTACGTCTGCTAAACCTAAATCCTATTAATAGCAGCTATTCACTTATGTGATGGTGGAATCGCTTATTCGCCATTGACACACTATCTACTATGAGAACATCATATACATAGCGAGTTATAATTATTTCATGGTGAAACAATGAAAGGAAATCACCTAAAAACTCATGAACCACTAGATGAAGGCGTGGTGTTTCATGCTCATGATGTTACTAAAACTTATCAAATGGGCGAAGTGCAAGTTCATGCTTTGCGCGGGGTTAATCTCGATTTATATCAGGGTGAGTTTACGGTTCTACTTGGCGCATCAGGCAGCGGCAAATCCACACTATTAAATATCCTTGGAGGCTTAGACATTCCTACTGATGGCCATGTCCTGTATGGCAATCGTGATCTTACCCATGCTAGTGAAACGGAACTAACACAATACCGCCGCTACCATGTTGGTTTTGTGTTCCAATTTTATAATCTTATTCCCAGTCTTACTGCATATGAAAATATTTCTGTCGTCACAGAAATTGCTAAAACGCCTATGCAACCAGATGATGCCCTAAAACTTGTTGGTCTAACTGAACGTATGAATCATTTTCCAGCACAACTTTCAGGAGGCGAACAACAGCGAGTAGCCATTGCCCGCGCTATTGCAAAAAAACCTGACGTACTGTTATGCGACGAACCAACCGGTGCTCTGGATTCCAAAACAGGTATTGTAGTACTTAAAGCCCTACAACAAGTTAATCAAACCTTGGGAACAACAACAGTTGTAATTACTCACAATGCAGACATTGCGCAAATGGCAGATCGTGTCATCTACCTCACTGATGGGAAAATTAGCCATATAGATGTCAATGAAACAAAACTCTCCCCCGACGAACTGAGTTGGTAACAGGCCAGCGTGAAAGCAATCAACATAAAACTCTGGCGTGAATTATGGGGTATGCGCATGCAAGCGATGGCTATTGCTATGGTCATCGTCAGTGGTGTCGGCATCTTCATCATGTCACTCAGCACACTCGACTCACTATATGAGACACGTGAAAATTATTATCGCAATCATCATTTCGCCCATGTGTTTGCTTCACTTAAACGTGCGCCTATAACCCTTGTAAAACGTATTCAAGAAATCCCTGGCGTTGATAAAGTAGAAACGCGCGTCGTGGCTTACGTGAATCTCGATGTGTCAGGATTTAACGATCCCGTCAGTGGACACTTATTATCATTACCAAGTAATAGCCCCGGAGAATTAAACCGGTTGTTCTTACGTAAAGGTCGACTACTTGAAGCAGGTCATGATAATGACGTATTACTTAGTGAAGAATTTGCCATCGCTCACGACCTACAAATAGGTGACAAAATACAAGCAACAATAAACGGGCGTCGTAAATCTCTCAATATCATTGGCTTTGCTCTTTCCCCGGAATACATCTATCAAATTGCGCCTGGTGCCATGTTCCCTGATCACCTCCGTTACAGTGTTTTATGGATGGCACGAAAACCATTAGCAAGTGCCTATGACATGGATGGTGCATTTAATAATTTAACTCTCACCCTTAGCAAAGGAAGTAATGCACAAGAAGTTATCGATCGCCTCGATACCCTGTTAAAACCTTACGGTGGAGTCGGTGCAATTGCACGTAAGGACCAATTATCTAACCGATTTCTTACTGAAGAACTTAAGCAACAACAAACTATTGCAACTGTATTTCCGATCATCTTTTTCTCTGTTGCGGCCTTTTTGCTCAACGTCGTTGTTAGTCGACTTATAAGCCTTGAACGCGAACAAATTGCCGCGCTCAAAGCGTTTGGCTATAGCGATTTTGCTGTGGGGCTACACTACACCAAACTAGTGTTAATGATTACCGCTATTGGTGTCATTGTGGGCACAGGCGCAGGAATATGGATGGGTAAGGGGATGAGTAACATTTATATGGAACTCTATAGCCTGCCATTCATGATTTATGTGCTTAAACCACAAATTATTTTTGCAGCAATCTTTATCAGTTTTACCGTCGCTAGTCTCGGCACTTTATACGCCGTACGCATAGCTGCTCAATTACCCCCTGCTCAGGCTATGCGACCGGAAACACCTGCTATCTATCACGCGACCATTATTGAACGACTTGGTTTACAACGTTGGTTTTCTCAACCGACTCGTATGATCCTGCGTCATATTGAACGCCGACCTCTTAAGTCATTATTAACAACACTCGGAATCAGTATGGCTTGCGGAACTATGATGATAGGTGGCTTTCAAGAAGGTGCTATCGATCACATGGTTGACGTGCAATATAATATGAGCCAACGCGAAGATATTATTGCTAACTACACGGAACCGACATCGCTTCGGTCTTTATATTCGTTACGCAATTTACAAGGTGTGACACATGCCGAAGGGTTTCGTCACGTAGCTGCAAAATTACAATTTGAGCATCGCTCTTACCGCACTACTGTTCAAGGTATTCAACATGGCGGAGACTTAATGCGTCTGCTCGATACCGAGTTGAACGTTATCGAATTACCGCAACAAGGTGTCATTCTGACTGATTACTTGGCGGAAATTCTCCATATTAAAACCGGTGATATGCTAACTATTGAAGTGCTAGAGGGAAGCCGCCCAACAGTACAAGTGCAAGTAGCCGGTACAGCTAAACAGTATTTGGGCGTAAATGCTTTTATGCAACGTGAAGCGCTCAACCAATTATTAAAAGAAGGCGATGCTATTTCCGGTGCTTTCTTATCCGTCGATGAGCGATATCAACGCGAAGTATATAGCAAACTCAAGGGCATGCCTCGCATTGCTGGCGTCGTTGAACACCGATCTGCCATCAAGGCCTTCTACGACACACTCGCTGAAACTATTTTGTTCTTTACTTTTATCACAACACTGCTTGGCGGAAGTATTGCTTTTGGAGTAGTTTATAACAGCATGCGTATTGCACTGTCTGAACGGAACCGTGAACTGGCCAGTTTACGCGTGTTAGGTTTCGAGCGTGGCGAGGTTGCATATATTTTGCTAGGAGAAATGGCTCTGCTCACTTTGATAGCTATCCCTCTAGGTATGCTCATCGGCTATGGCCTAAGTGCTTATCTTGCCTTTAAATTTGATACCGATTTGTATCGTGTTCCACTTGTGTTGGGGCTTAATGTCTATGCCTTTGCTGCGATGGTTGTGATTATTTCCTCAATCATTTCCGCTATCATGATCTGGCGTAATCTGGCCCATCTAGATATGGTGGCAGTACTCAAATCCAAGGAGTAAACAATGCACATTGCGTTGAGACAACACCCGATCATCGTAGCCATAGCAATATTGATCATCCTGTTATTGGTATGGGGCTTTCAACCACAACCGATACCTGTCGAGACAGTCACTGTAAAACGCGGGCCTTTAGCTATTACCATTGAAGAAGAAGGCCGAAGTCGAGTCATCGATCGCTATATCATTTCTGCGCCTGTCGACGGCGTCGCGTGCCGGCTCCACTTAAAAGTTGGTAATGACGTTGAACAGGGACAAGTGTTGCTCAGCATTACTCCACTTGCATCAAAAGTATTGGATCCTCGCAGCCGTGCTCAAGCGCAAGCAAAAGTCTACGCGGCCGAATCTAACTTGCATGCTGCAGAAGAACAAGCGCGTGCTGCCGATGCCGCGGCTAAACTGGCCAACAACGAACTAAAACGTGTAAATCCATTACTCGATAAAGGCCTAATTTCACGCGAATCCTTTGATAAAATAACCACCGAAGCAAAAACCTCTGCTGCTAATAAGCGCTCAACTGGTTTCAATGTTGAGGTAGCTAAATATGAGCTACAAGCGGCTCAAACTGTTCTTGAATACACTGCTGACAATGATGCTGAACCTGCCGAGCGCGTACCGGTTCTTTCACCAATCACAGGGAAAATCCTCAAAGTTCAACGCCACTGCAAGGGACCGGTTCGTACCGGCGAAGCACTTCTGGAAGTAGGCGACCCTTCCGCACTAGAAGTTGAAGTCGATGTTCTTTCAGCTGACGCTGTAAAAATCAAACAAGGCATGAAAGTGCAATTTGACCGTTGGGGTGGAGAACAACCATTGGAGGGAATTGTTCGCGTTATTGAACCAGTTGGGTTCACCAAAATTTCAGCACTGGGTGTAGAAGAACAACGTGTACTAATTATTTCAGACTTCACTTCACCACATACATTATGGCAGCGCATCGGTGATGGTTACCGAGTCGAAGCAAGGTTTATCCTTTGGCAACAAGATGATGTTTTACAAATACCCGCCAGCAGTCTATTTCGATATCAGGATGGCTGGGCAGTGTTTGTTGCAAAAGAGGGGCATGCAGAGCGACGAACTATCAATGTTGGCCAGCGTAATGGGCACACTGCACAAGTGCTTAATGGAGTAGTAGAAGGAGAAGAAGTGATTAATTATCCAAGTGATGATGTTGAGCATGAACGCAAGATAACTCAACGTTAACAAAAGAACTTTAGGTTAGAATCAAGTTATCTCGATGAATAAGTTCAGCTTCACCCACATAACCTAATATTGCTTCAATATGGTCGCTTGACTGCCCCATGATCCGCAATGTTTCATCTGCGTTATAGTTAATTAAACCGCGCGCAATCTCACGACCAGAATCATCTACACAACGCACGATTGCGCCACGATTAAAATCACCATCAACTGACGTCACACCGACTGCTAGTAAACTTGAACCTTTACCGCTCAGTTTATTTACTGCACCTGCATCTAAATGCAATGTGCCATGCACATTCATTTGTCCCGCTAACCATTGTTTTCGCGCCGTCAATATTTCAGTGCTAGCCGATAATAGCGTACCAACTTCATCACCCTTTAAAATTTTCTGCAACACTGCTTCACAACGGCCAGAGGCTATCACTGTTGAGGTCCCTGAGCCGGCAGCCAACCGTGCTGCTTTCAACTTTGTTAACATCCCCCCGCGACCTAATGCCGAACCTTCTCCTGCTAACGCCATTAAAGATTCATCATTCGCATCACCATGTTTTACAAGTTTGGCATTACTATTACTACGTGGATCCGCATCAAACAATCCATCTTGATCGGTGAGGATAATCAATAAGTCAGCATCAACAAGGTTTGCAACTAACGCGGCTAACGAGTCATTATCACCAAAACGAATTTCATCGGTAACCACCGTGTCATTTTCATTAACAACTGGAACAACATTCATTTCGTGCAAGGTGCGTAAAGTGCTGCGAGCATTAATATAACGCTGGCGATTTGCAGTATCTTCATGCGTCAATAAAATTTGTGCAGTGTGTGTGCCATGTTTTTGAAATGCAGATTCATAACATTGCACCAACCCCATTTGACCAACCGCAGCAGCAGCTTGTAATTCATGCACAGCATGTGGGCGCACGTTTAATCCTAATCGCTGCATACCCTCCGCTACTGCGCCGGATGAAACCAGTGTTAACTGAATACCGGCTTTGCGTAAAGCAACCATTTGCTCAACCCATACTTGAATCGCAGCCACATCAAGCCCTTGGCCATCATTGGTCAGTAAGGCACTACCAATTTTGATAACCCAGTTTTTGCTCTGCTTAATATCGTTTCTGGTTTGCATAATTATTTATTGTTCGTATGTCTCGTTTATTCGTTGCGCTTCTTTTTGTTCTTTATCCACATTCGCCTGCTCTTCCACATGCTTCATGATTGCGTAAACCAATTCTTGAATACCTTCATTGGTTGCCGCCGAAATTCGAAACACAGGCCCATGCCAATTCAGACCATTAACAATCTCGTTACAAAGTTGTTCACGTTCCTCGTCCTTGACCAGGTCAACTTTATTCAACACCAACCAGCGTGGCAACGCTTCAAGTTCGCTACTAAACGATTTTAATTCGCCAATCAAACCACGAGCATCATCAACCGGGGCATTAGAACCTTCTGGTGGCAACACATCAATAATGTGTAACAGTAACCGCGTCCTTGCCAAGTGCTTGAGGAATTTAATACCAAGCCCAACACCTTCCGCCGCACCTTCAATCAAACCGGGAATATCGGCGACCACAAAACTTTGGTGGGTGCCAACATCCACTACTCCCAAATTAGGGTGCAGCGTAGTAAATGGATAATCAGCCACTTTTGGTCTTGCTGCTGAAACACGCGTCAGGAAAGTCGACTTACCTGCATTTGGCATGCCTAACAAACCCACATCTGCTAATACTTTTAGTTCAAGGCGTAACCGGCGCACCTCGCCTTCAGTACCATTCGTTGATTGCTGAGGCGTGCGGTTAACACTGCTTTTAAAATGAATATTACCCAAGCCGTGAAAACCGCCTTGAGCTACTTTCAAGGTTTGCCCCTGTTTGGTCACATCACCAATCAATTCTTCAGTGTCCGTGTCATAAACCATCGTGCCCAATGGCACCTGAACAATTTTATCCTCGCCACTTCGGCCGTAACACTGCCGCCCCATACCATTTTTGCCACGTTCCGCTCGGAAATGTTTAGTGAAACGAAAATCAGCAAGCGTATTTAAACCTTGTTCGCCAATGAAGATAACACTGCCACCATCACCGCCGTCGCCACCATCCGGGCCGCCGCGTGGAATGTATTTCTCACGCCGAAAACTGACGCAGCCATTTCCGCCATCGCCAGCATCGACCTTGATAATTGCTTCATCAACAAATTTCATAATTTCAAAGTATCATCGTTTACAACTAAAAAAAAAGCCCCGTCAATGACGGGGCCCTGTATTCATTAAGCAACGAGTGCTTTAAGCGGCCACGACATTGATGTAGGTGCGCTTTTTCGGGCCTTTAACCTGAAATTCCACTTTACCATCTGCTTTTGCAAATAATGTATGGTCATGACCACAACCAACATTCAGTCCTGGATGAAACTTCGTACCACGTTGGCGAACGATGATATTGCCAGCTAAGACTTCTTCTCCACCAAAGCGCTTGACGCCAAGACGTTTGGAAACCGAATCGCGACCGTTACGAGTACTACCACCTGCTTTCTTATGTGCCATTGTTCCTGCTCCTAAATTCCGGTGCTATCAGCTAGCGATGCTGCTAATTTCAATTTCTGTGTAAGACTGACGGTGACCCATCTGTTTACGTGAATGTTTACGACGACGGAACTTGATAATTGTTACTTTCTTATCGCGACCCTGTGAAACAACTTTGGCTTTTACTTTACCAACGTATGGTGTGCCCACTTTCACGTTGTCACCATCTGTAACCATTAATACCTTATCGATATCAATTGAACCACCTACTTCCACATCAAGCTTTTCAACCTTCAGGGTTTGGCCCTCGGTTACTCGGTATTGTTTGCCACCGGTCTGAATTACCGCGTACATAATATTCTCCAAAAGAGACCCGCCCACAGCGCATCTCGACTATTCTCAAAGGGCGCAAATTTTATACAGATCCAGCCCGTGCGTCAATCTCTAAGTATAACAGTAAGTGTTTCTTTATAAAAACATAAGCTACTGTTTTATATGGTAATTGGGCTCAAAAGGCCAAATTTTAGCTATTATAGAGTCTAATAAAGCACAAAAACATGAAAAATCCGCCGTAACTACTTGACCCTTTGCCACGCCCACCCTAGCATGCAGCCTGCTTTAACTCGAGATTCTCATGGATATAAACGCAATACATCAACTGATCGAGCCCGATATGCAGTCGGTCGACAATTTGATCAAAAAACGCCTGCAATCTGATGTGGTATTGGTTAACCAGCTTGGCCACTATATCGTCAACAGCGGTGGTAAACGTTTACGCCCCATGCTGCATCTACTTTGCGCTAACGCCGTCGGCTATCAAGGCGACCACCATCACCGTATCGCGGCGATTGTTGAATTTATCCATACTGCAACCTTATTACATGATGACGTTGTGGATGGCTCTGAGCTACGCCGTGGCAAAGACACTGCCAACGCCCTGTGGGGCAATGAAGCCAGCGTTTTAGTTGGCGACTTCCTCTATTCGCGCGCTTTTGAAATGATGGTCGAAATCGGCAAGATGCGGGTAATGGATATTCTCGCCCACGCCACTAATATTATTGCCGAAGGCGAAGTTATGCAGCTGATGAATGTGCATGATGCAGATACCACAGAAGATCGCTATCTCGAAGTCATCCGTTATAAAACGGCGAAATTATTTGAGGCCTCATCACGTCTCGCTGCCATTATTTGTGATGCGCCGCCAGAACAAGAGCAGGCCTTGGCTGCATATGGCATGCACCTTGGCACTGCTTTCCAGTTAATTGATGATGTGCTCGACTACAGTTCAACCAGTGAAGACATAGGAAAGAATATTGGTGATGATCTTGCTGAGGGCAAGCCAACACTACCACTGATTTACGCCATGAAACATGGCACTGCAGAACAAACTGCGTTGGTGCGTCATGCCATTGAGTCAGGTGGTTTAGAACACATTGTAGCGGTACAAGCTGCTGTTGAATCTACTGGTGCAATTACTTATACAGAGCATGCCGCCAAAGAAGCTGCATCGGAAGCAATTAAAGCGTTAGAGATGTTACCCGACTCTACGTACCGCGAAGCATTACAATCGCTCGCGAAATTTGCGGTGGATCGCGCTTACTAATTTTTTAAAAAATATTAGCAATGTTGCTACTGATTCAGACCAAGCTCTTTTTGCTTCTTCTTAGTTAAACCCAAAGAAACGATACGATAAGATTCTTTTAGATAATACTTCAGCTCATCGTCTTCGCTATCAGAAACATCGTATTGTTGTATCCACTTCATTCCACGTGAAGCTAAGTAAGGGGCCGGACGAAAACCAGGTTCGTCACTCAAAAAAAGAAAGTTATTTTCAGATGTTTTAAATGTGAAGGCCGGTTTGTCATGTTTCTCCCAACCGCCTACGGCAAAAACTTTTCCACCGACTTTCCATACATCTGCATTCCCCCATTGCATAACATGTGAAGTAGCAGGAAGGCTTCGACAAAAATCATTAAACTCTTCGTAATTCATATTGGTTTATTCAGTTAGGATAAAACAAACTAATATGGGGGTGGAAAATACACCTACGCTCTTTACGCACAGACGGGTACTTACCGATGTTTGCTTCAAATATGCAATAATTATTTTTTCAACGAGTCTTTGTCAACCACAACCTGACTTCGCCCAGCTTGTTTAGCTTGATAAAGCGCAGTATCTGCAGCTGCAATTAGCTCGTTCATATCTGCATGTGCCGGACAAGTCGCAATACCTGCGCTAAATGTAACGTTAAACTCATTGTTGTTATACGTATACTTTAATTGCCCAAATTGTTTGCGCAGTGCATCGATTAAATCATAGGCTACTTGGCCTTCTGTATCAGGCAGGATTAATGCAAACTCTTCTCCGCCGTAGCGTGCCGCAATGTCTCCTTTTCGCAAGCGCTGACAAAGTAAACGTGCCAAGCTTTTTATAACCTTATCGCCAGTAGGGTGCCCGTAACCATCATTAACTGATTTGAAGTTATCAATATCGATCATGACGAAACTAAGTGAAGAAGAACGCCGTAGAGCTTGGGATACTTCGCGCTCAAGTGTCAGTTTAAGGTTAATATGATTTAACAACCCAGTTAGCCCGTCGCGCGTCATCAGTGCAGTCAGCTCGCGGAATCGCTGGGCACGACATTTAACCGCTTTAACAAGGTGCGTATTGCTAATAGGCTTTTGAAGAAAATCGTCGCCGCCAACATACAGGGCGTCTAATTGTTTTTCCAGGGCCTTTTCGGTTGAAAGAAAGACAATAGGTAGTTGTATATATGTCATGTGTTGACGAAGTACCTGCGCGGCTTCAACACCACTGCAATTAGGCATGTACAGATCCATTAAAATAAGATCAGGTCGAAACTCAGGCAATACATCAAGTAACTTTGACGGTTCATTGATGATTTGGGTTTGCATGCCCGCCGCTTCAAGCACATTAGCATAATGCTCTGCTAACAACTCGGAATCATCAACAATAAGGATACGGAAATCGGATGCTTGTAAGCTTTCACCTAATATTTCATCCAACTGTTCAAGTAATGCGTTGATGTTAACAGGCTTTGACAGGAAAGCTTGGCTGCCAGCCCGCACAGCATTAAGACGATTTTGCCAACTATTTAGCGCGGAGATAAAAATAACAGGGATAGGTGATGTTGCGCCTTTACGTAATTCCGAAACCGCTTGCGAACCTGCTTCCGCTCCTTCTGGAAGATGAATATCAGCGAGTAAAACATCAGGCTGCTGGCTAGCAATACCATCATGGAGAGCCTGTACATTGTCAAATATCTCTACTCGATAATCAAAATATTCCAGTTGATTTAAAAGTTCCTCTGCGAAGTTGATATCATCCTCTAATAAATAGATAAGGTGTTGTTTTTTTGTAGCAACAGGAGATTCTTCATGAAAAAAAATTTCTTCCTTGTCTCCTTGATCTCCCCCTAGGAGCATAATGTCTCTAAGATTAGTAACAAACTGCTCGATTGGCTCAGCTTGTTCATGTTCGGTAGCACCTACTTTTAGTTCCTGAAGTAAAAGTTCTAGAACATGGGCCTGCTCGCCGAGTTTTGCATAACCAAACGTACCGGCAGAACCTGCCAAACTGTGTACAAGGCGATAAAATTCTTCATTTTGAGTTGTTAATTTATCTTTTTGCCACGCTAACTCAATGGCATCGAGCCGCGCGGGTAGTTCACTGCGAAAACGAGTCCGCAAGGCAATTAGCTTCTCTGCTTTTGTCATTTTCTCATCAGGCACGATTACGTTCCAAAAGATTTCGAATTTCGTCAGCCAATGTCATGGGATCAAATGGCTTACCAATCGTGCCAATTGCCCCCATGTCCTCGTACTCCTTTAGTTCTCCAGCCTGTACTTTAGCCGTCATAAATATGACTGGCGTATTAGCCAGATGCGGGAATTCACGTAATTTCTTTAATGTGCTTGGACCATCCATACCTGGCATCATGACATCCAGCAATAACAAATCTGGCTTAAGTTCCTGCGCCTGGCTTATAGCCTGTGAACCCAACTCACAAGAAACCAATTCAAAACCTTCGTCTTCAAGCGCAAACTCGGTAACTTCACGAATATCAGACTCATCTTCGATATATAGTACTACTAAGTCATTACTCATTTCATTTACCCTGCTAAAACCTTTTTAATTGTTACGAGTAGTTGCTCATTGCTGGTCATGGACTTCGTCAAGGCAGCTGTCACTCTTTTGGTTATCTCTGCATCAGGATTTTGGGCAGAAAATATTACCACCGGACAGTTCCCCTTTAGTTCATCTAGCAGCTCAACACCTGAGCCGTCTGCAAGACCGAGATCTAAAATGACTAGGTTAAATTGATTTTTTGCGAGCAATTGGCGCGCTTCTCGTACGCTTGGAGCATAACTAAATTCAGCCAACTCACCAAGCAATTCACTGGTTATTTGAACAATATCAGGATCGTCTTCAACATGCAGTATATGAGGTCGCCCATTACTGGTTAAAGCTTCTTGTAACGCACGATCCAGTCGCACAGGGTCAATAGGCTTTTGTAACCAATCGACCACCGTTAGCGCATCACCATTGAAAGCGGTGCGGCCTTCCTCTGCCCGACCCGACACCACAATTACTGGCAAACGTGCTGTTTCGGGTGCCGCTCGTAATTCCTGAAGGAATTGTAAACCATCCATATCAGGTAAAGTAAGATCGAGCAAAAGCAGCCGATAGGTGTTTTTTTCCAGCAACCTACGAGCGTCTCCTGCTGTCGCGGCTATATCACTCACCACGCCTTCCACTTTAAGCATTTCAGCAATAATTTCCGCTACATCAGGGTTATCCTCGCAGATCAACACGTGAACAGCTGTCGCCGAGGTGACTATATTTTCCTGCGTTGGTTGCCATACTGGTATATTAAAATAAAACCTTGTTCCCTCTCCAAGCTGAGAGTCATAGCCAATACTTCCGCCAAAACACTCGACTATAGCTTTTGTAATGCTTAATCCAAGTCCAGTCCCCCCTTTTTGGCGTGTGCTGGAACTGTCAGCTTGAGCAAAACGTTGAAAAATTCGATTGCGGAATTCATCAGGGATGCCTTGGCCTTTATCGCTTACTGAAACACAGAATGTCGCTTTATCTTTCGTTACACTAATTTCAACAACCCCATTGTCGGGCGAGTATTTCACCGCGTTGGAAATTAAATTAGCAAAAACCTGGAGCAATCTATGCGCATCACTTTGAATAAAAGCGTGATCAAGCGATGAAATTAATTTTAAGCTCACGTGATGCTGGGTCGCGTAGCCTTCATTATCTACAACGGCCTGTCTGGCTAGTGCCAACAAATCAACATTAGCCAGCTCAAACTCCATACGACCGGTTTCAATCTTTTCAAGATCAAGAATATCATTTATCAACAACGTTAAACGTTCACTATTTCGAGCAGCCAGCTCAAGCATTCTTCGTGATTTCTCTGGCAATAAATCTGCTGACTTGCCCAGTATCAATCCGAGCGACCCTCTGATAGACGTGAGCGGTGTACGTAACTCATGACTCACCGTAGAGATAAATTCGCTCTTCATCCGATCCAGCCGTTTACGTTCAGTGATATCACGCACATTAGTTGTGAAGTAACGCGTTTCGCCTAACCACATCTCATTAATTGCAAACTCCAGCGGAATAACAGAACCATCCTTAGTCACGCCTTCAGTTTCAACTCGTTGACCGATTATCGTTTTCTCACCTGTACGCAGATAGTTTTGCAGCTTGTCGGCATACATCGATCCAGCTTGGGACGTCAATAATTTAGTAAAAGACTGGCCAATCAGCTCCTCCTCTGTGTAGCCAAATATTTCACTGCAAGCATGGTTCATGCTATCGATAACACCACGATCGCTAACTGTAATTAAACCATCCACCATTGTATTCTGAATGGTCTGTTGTCGCGACAATGCATCTTGCAAAACTCGTTCAGCCCGCTTACGCTCGGTGATATCGCGGACGATACCCGTAAACATACGTTCTCCATTAAGCTCCATTTCACTAACAGCTAGCTCCATCGGGAAAACGCTGGCATCCTTCCTCAAGCCTTCAACCTCTCGTCCAATGCCAATAACTTTTTTCAAACCTGTGGTTATATAATTATATAAATAACCATCATGCTCTCGACTATAAGATTCAGGCATTAGCATGTTGATGTTTCTTCCAATGACTTCGCCTGACGAATAACCAAATATTTTTTCAGCGGCAGGGTTAACACTTTGCACGATTCCCTTCTGGTTAATCGTGATAATGCCATCAATTACTGTGCTTAAAATAGCGCGATTCTGTTCACGGCTATCTTCAAGCTCACGGGTTCGTTGCCTTACCTGCTCTTCAATAATGTCGCGCCGGCTTCGCAAACTATTCAGATAAATAGCCACCATCAAACTGAACAATAGCCCGCCAAACAGTACAGCCCACGGTGTAAACACCTTATTTACTTCGTGGTACCCTTGAATTGGACGTAACACAAGACGCCAACGTGTATCAGCAAAATCAATTTCAGTGCTAACATATCGTCCCTGTTGTAGTTTCTCCAAAGGTAATGAGGAGACTGCTTCTTTACGTGCTCGTGAGGGGTGAAAATGAAGCAATGATTGCTTACGCCTTGAATCAATATCCACGATATAAAAATCCAGACCACCCACACCTATAACTTTACGACGATAAGCCGACTCTACGCTCTGTGCAACATCAATATGCATGCCCACAAAACCCCGCAAGCGTGTTTTATTAAACGCCCCATCTGGCAAGGTTTTCTGCAAATGGTAAACAGGCAAAAATAGTTCAATGCTGTTGCTAGTGCTGGTTTTAAAATTTCCGGTACCACGTGTAGATACAATTCCACCAGTTGTAGCTGCCTGTTTTAATAACTCATCGTAATGTGGTATCGATGCTAAATTTAAGCCTCGAGGTAACCACTGCGTCTGATCGCGATTGAAGTTATGATAAACAGGAAGATATTGCGCTCGAGGTGCCGCTTTCACTACGTTGTCATCAACTAAGTCTCGAATCTGGTAATTCGTGTAACCATCTCTGGTCGCCATTGAATACATATCTGCAACTTTATCTTCAGCAACATGCTCTATCCATACTGCCGCTCGAATCTCAGTTTGGTTTGGAAAGGCTGTTTTAAGAAAGGTATCAAATTCATCTGCATCAACGTGATTTGAAGCGTTATACATCCCAGCAATCCCACGCATGATATCGCTAAGTGATTCTGCTTCAACTGCAAGTGCCGCGCGACGCTCATCTGCCTGCGTTTGCAATTGCAACAGTATTTCGTCTTCTTCAACCTGCCAGCTAAGTGAAAATAACAGCAACGAAAGCAAGCCGCCCAAAATAAAACCAAGTCCGGCAATGGGATGAAATTTTTGTGCTTTGCCACTCACTCGGTTCTGGCTATGCTTTAATTCCTCCTCTACCCCATCGGCAAGATCGCGCAACATCGCTAATTCATTAGCCGAAAATTCACGCGGCTTGTCGTCAATGATGCACAGTGTCCCGATGCGCTGACCATCTGGTGCTTGCAAGGGCGCACCCGCGTAAAAACGGATATTTGGCGGCCCAGTCACCAAAGGGTTATCAATAAAACGTGGATCTTTGAGTGTATCGGGAATATGGAAGATATTGCTGCCAAGTATGGCATGACCACAAAAGGAAATATCTCGTGGCGTTTCACGCGCAGCTAGGCCTTGTCGTGACTTGAACCACTGGCGCTCAGCATCGACTAAGCTAACCAAGGCAATAGAGACACCAAAGTATCGCTTAGCCATCCGTGTATAACGATCAAAACGCTCTTCAGCACTTGTATCGAGCAAATTAAGTGAACATAAACTTCCCAACCGCTCTGCTTCATTACCAAGTATTTCAGGTTTTTCCATCCGTTACAGCCCAACGCTAAAAAAAGTTATAGTTTTGATTTAATCCCTACCCACACACAAGCTACTGGGTAAAACAAGACACACAATCAATTGTAATACTTGGCATTGATCTGTTTTGCGCGACATAAGCAAGTATTCTAATGATAACAATAGGTTATATTTTGTAATAGTCAATTTTAATGCTGACACATTATTTAAGTATCGAACAAGTCGCCATTTTATTCACCGCTTTAAATGGTTCCTTTTCTTAACAATTCATCGATTAATTCTCTGCGACGTAGATTTTGGCTGTCGCCACCTCCAAATATCAATGCACCGGAGCTATACCCTTCCCCATAGGTGAGCGCAAGATTTACTGCTTGACCCACGCCTGATAAAAATTCTTCATTTCCTAACTCACGAAGAGGATGGATAAAGGCAGCCCACACAATTTCTTTAGCAATCGAGTAACGCGCATCAAGTGCAGAATCAAAATTTGCTTGCATCATACGAATTAATTTTTCATTCGTTAGCTTCGTTGCCGGTGCAATAGGCACAATGATGCGCATGCGGTTGGCTTTCTCTGAGGTGATCACCGTGACTTCCCGACCTTCGACAATAAAACGCCATAAACCGGGCTTGCCTTGGGCTGATTCATCAATACGTTTTATTAGCTCGCCAAGACGCTGGTTATTCATCCCGGAAGCAGAATCTGCTGACCCCTGCGATACGTATGAAATCATTGCTATCAACGTAAAGATAATCATTTGAATTTTTCTAGACATAAAGCCGCTCCGTGGATTATTTTTTTGCACTAAAAACTAAAACGCCCAGCGATGTGCCGAGCGTTTTGGTAACTATTTAATACTAATTAAGCAAGTCGAATTAAAATGGAATGTCATCATCGAAATCATCGTAACTACCTGCAGCTGCGGGAGCCGCCGCCGGAGCCGCTGCACTGGCAGCAGGTGCTGACTGAGACTGTCCTCCGCCATAGCTACCGCTGGAAGAGCCGGCATTCGTTCCACCACCTGCACCACCACGTCCACCAAGCATTTGCATTTCATTGGCAACAATTTCTGTCGTGTAGCGATCTACGCCACTTTTATCTTGCCATTTACGCGTTTGTAAACGACCTTCAATATATATTTGAGAGCCTTTTTTTAGGTATTCGCCAACAATTTCTGCCAGCCGCGCAAAGAACACCACCCGATGCCACTCGGTTTTTTCCTGTTGTTCACCAGAGGATTTGTCTTTCCAGGATTCGGTCGTTGCAACGGTTACATTGGCGACTGCTCCACCATTTGGCATGTAACGTACTTCTGGGTCTGCGCCCAAATTACCAACCAAGATTACTTTATTAACTCCGCGAGCCATTTCGTTTCCCCTTTATCTCTGCGTTATGAAACCTACAGTGGTTTCGATTAGTTTTATGCGTCTGCCCCAGTTTTGAAACAATCCGTGCCGGTACTATAGGCAACCTAATGCCTCACTGGCAAGTAAAAATTATGACCAATATAGAGTGCCTGATAAGCTGCTGATTTTATTAGCTAGGCAGTAGTTGTTCGAGTGCTTTGTTGTCTAAAATTTTATTATCTACTTTTAAATAGACTTCATTTTCTTCGATGATCACCACCGCTTCGATAACACCGACGATTTTTTCGAGCTGAATCGCCAGCTCACTGGCTTGCTTAATAGTGAGATCACTCACGGCCATGACTAA